>OGQN01000002.1_pt1 | contig 442154 bp, 362 predicted proteins | sample 1553231 | NCBI WGS metagenome assembly OGQN01 (sample SAMEA2579950, study PRJEB22360) | human gut metagenome | biome: human gut; feature: human-associated habitat; material: faeces | place: Denmark | collected 2008/2010 | reverse complement strand
AACTCAAATTCGGCGCGGCCTTTCCCGCCGCGGCTGCCGCCTCAGCAGCTGCCTTTATTTCACCGTAATCAGTAGCGCCATCATTTTCAGGACCATAATCGCTATCACCATAATTGGTCCAACCATAGGCACTCTGACCAGCAACTGCTACATTTACGGGAACTTTCTGACCATCAGCGTATTCGTAAACACCATACACAATGCCACTTAAAAAGTTTTCAGAAGGAACCCTTGAGCCATCTTCAACTTCAATTGTAATTTGATTTCCATCAGCTTCAGCTTCTTCAACAATATAGCCGGCATCTTTGATTTTTCCAATAATTGCCGTAACTACTTCATTGCATGATTTTCCTTCAAATTCGGCATCATCGGTAATAAGATTACGGCCATCATCATTACGACCTTCTACGGCAACCACCTTGCCATCTTTGTCGTAGACAACAGCAATTTCAGGATTAACTTTAATTAAAAGGATTCCGCCTTCTTCAGGCATAGCCGTCTGTTGAGGCTGAAAATAAGCGCATCCACACAAAAGCACACAAGCAACAACCATAGAAAGGATGGCAGTGAGTGTGAGGATGGACCCTTTGGCGTTCATGATCGTCTGGTTCATGACACACGCTCCAATCTGTCATTCATGCAGATTGTGAGAACATGCTTATCGAAACTTAGTCATGCCGACGGATAAGAGAAAAGCAAGCTCAAAATCTGCGGTATGGCTTTTTCTACAGTTTAAATTACATTGTTGATTATTTTTAAAAGGAGCGACTTATTTAACAATTTCAAAACAACCTTTAGATTTATACAGGGTGGGTATATACCCAGGTAGGTATAAATAAACAAAGAGCCACTAAGTAGTGGCTCTTTTAAAAATCTTGTAACTAAGCTTTACGGTATTTTACAAACCATTCAATACTGCTTTATATCGCTATATAGAGTTGATGCCATAGAGTTTCGTTAGGAAACTTGATCATCGTTGTAGCGTCGTTAATATTCGCTTTACAGCATATGAGCGCGAAGTTCTTCGCCACTCAAAGGAGAAAGATAAGCAGGAGCAATATCAAAAATAGTCTTGCAGCCAGTCATACCTTCCTGATTCATACGATAAGCAGCACGAGCACATGCAGCCAAAACGCTACCCGTGAATTCAGGGTTAGAGTCAAGCTTCAAAGAGAACTCAACAACGTGCTTGTTCGTACCATCACCCGTAACGCCAGTGCGAATTACAGAACCACCATGAGGAATACCCTTATGATCGCGATCGAGTTCTTCTTGAGAAATAAAGGTTACCGTAGTGTCGTAATCTGCAAAGTAGTTAGGCATTTCAACGATCTGCTTTTCGATTGCAGCCAAATCAGCGCCTTCTTCAGCTACAACGTAGCATTCACGAGTGTGCTTTTCACGAGTAGTAAGTTCTGGATTTTCGCCAGCACGAACCGCATTCATTGCTGCTTCAACAGGAACCGTATACTGACGAGCATCTACAACGCCAGGAATTCGACGAATAGCATCAGAGTGTCCCTGGGAAACACCACGGCCCCAGAACGTATAATCATTTCCATCAGGCAAAATGCAGGTGCTATACAAACGTGCTACCGAGAACATACCCGGATCCCAGCCAACCGAAATAATACCAACCTTGCCGCTTTCTTTAGCTGCCGCATCTACCGCTGCAAAATGCGAAGGGATGTTTGCATGCGTATCAAAAGAATCGACAACATTGAACAATTTAGCAGCTTCAGGTGTTTGCTGAGGCAAATCAGTTGCACTACCGCCGCACAAAACAAGTACGTCGATATCTTCAGTATGTTGCGCTAAATCAGAAGCAGAATATACTGGCACACCTTCCGTAAGGGGAGATAAAGAAGCGGGATCACGACGGGTAAACAATGCAACCAGTTCCATATCTTCATTTTTTTGAACGGCCAATTCGACACCTTTTCCAAGGTTGCCATAGCCTAAAATACCAATGCGGATTGACACCGTATCCTCCTCATACTATTTCATTCACTCAACAACTTTTTAGTTTACTTCCTATTTGTTTCCAGTAGGGAAACAAATACCGCATAAAGTAAGATCTAATAAGGTTTTCTCGGATAATAGGTAGATCCTCAAAACTATTCGTGGCCTTTCATTAGACCACGGCAATGAACATCAACAACAAAGGAATAATCACAAACCATTCTCTATAAAGGAGTTTAAAAAATACGTCTCAAACATTACAAATGCCTATACTTAATATATGTTTATTCAATAGGTGTATACATAAAACCCTGCTTAAACCCTATTTAGGAGTCCCATGAGTTTACTCAACGCTACTTGGCAAAAACCCAAAAGAAGAGACCACTCCATGCGTAGAAAAAACCAACAACTTACTGATGAGATGTGTAGATTGATTCTGAAGAAAGCACATACGGGTACTCTTGCCTTAATTGACGAAGATGATTTTCCCTATGCACTGCCTATAAACTACGCACTTGAAAACGACACGCTCTACTTTCATTGCGCGCTTGAAGGGCACAAATTACAAGCGATACGTCACTGTAATAAGGCTTCATTTTGCGTGATAGACAAAGATGAAATTGTTCCAGAGAAATTCACTACTGCTTATAGAAGTGTCATTGTTTTTGGAGAAATACAAATCGTAGAAGAGATATCAATCAAAAGAAAAGCCCTTGAATTATTAGGACGAAAATATTCGCCCGGTTTAGAACAATCTCTTCAAGAAGAAATCAACCGTGCTTTCGATCGTACCTGTGTTATCGAACTTAAAATAGAACAAATGACCGGAAAGCAAGGAATAGAATTGACTAGAAGTAAAACTAATTAATAGTTTTTTGCGCGTTTTATACTTTCTTCAACACTATACGTAAGGAGCCCCATGAAAATTACCCATGCTACTGTTTTGTACTTTACTGGTACTAATACCACTAAACGCTATGCGGAAGCGTTTGCTGAAGCACTCCCCTATGAAACTGAAATTCAACCCATCCGCTTAGATAATCCCATAATCAAACATTTTGCCTCCAATGAACTTCTTGTCCTTGCGGGACCAGTATTTGGTGGTTATCTCCCACCATTCGTATGGGAACAACTTGAAACCGTAAGCGGCAACAACTCTCCAGCTGTACTACTTGCGGTTTATGGCGCACGTGATTACGACAACACTTTATTAGAAATGGAAACCAACCTTGCCGCAAAAGGATTTGTAAGTGTTGGTGCAGCCGCCTTAGTAGCTCGACACTCCATAGCTACCTATATTGCAACCGATAGACCAAACGAACAGGACCTTGAAGAAACAGGTACCTTTGCAAAAACCATTGCAGCACGTCTGACGGATATGCCTTCTATTGAAGCAGCGCCAAAGTTTAGCTTTAAAGGCGTTTTGGACGGTAAGCGCCCGCACAATCCTGCACCTGAAGTAAATGAAAAATGTACCGAATGCGGAATATGCGCCATGGAGTGTCCCGTAGGCGCAATTCCAGAAGAAGCACCTAATACCACCGACAGCGAAACATGTATTGCATGCCTACGATGCGTGGAAATGTGTCCTTTTGAGGCACGCTGCACTCCTGAGGCTGTTCTAGAAAAAGCAAAGGGCTTCCTGAGTAAAACTGCAAACCCAGAAAAGCCCAATGAGTTTTTCTAAAAACTAGTGAACACAGAAGTGTTTTAGCACTCTTCTAAAAACACTTCTGGGCCTTCGCCAAACAACAGGTCATTCAATCGATCCAGAAGCACGAAATACAACACAGTCTTAGTAGATTCAATCAAAGAAGTAAACGGTTGTGCCTCTTCAGAAGCAAGAGCAACAAGTAATGCTACGACTGGATACAACGAAGCGGTTTCTATTTGGTAGTCAGAAACAGACTTTTCTGGAGCTACATTCAAGCAGTAGGCATCAAGAATTGCCTGATAATTTTTACACCAAGATTTGTTTTCGGCAAATTTGAAAATATCTTTCTTTGCGCACCTAAGAGCAGGTTCTACCTCACTCATTACCTTTCCCAAATACAGAGAAGATTCATCAAAGTCAAAATCATCCTGTGGTGCTTCAATAGGAGTAAATCCATATTCTGAAATAATTTGTGCAGCCTTGTCCGAAAAAGCAAAACGATATGCACTAAGATGCGCTAGCTCAATTGAACCAGGAAATGAAACAGCTGGATGAAGCTTTTGCTCTGGGAAACCAAAATGCGCAACAAGCAACTCTACTACTTTGTCGAAATCTTCCGGATACCAGTTACTGCCGTAATATTCTTCGTCATCAATCGTCAAAGACCACTGATTTTCACCATAAATAGAATTATCCCAACGATGATACCAAGATAGAACCCCGAGCTTTTCTACCTCAGCAAAAAATGATGCAACCTCGTCATTCGAAACATTGAGAGATTTTTCTGCACTTGGCGTATGGAAAGACTCGATTTCCAGCAAGTAGTCATCGTCTTGCTTTGTAAGCGAAAGTGAATCCCAGATTGGGTCTTGCTGCTCGATAGCAAATTTAAAAGTAGTAAAAAACATAAGCCCCTCCCGCTTATTCGGCACTTATTGTATGAATGTAATCCCAAAAAGTATAACTAATACCATACCTGATGTCATACCCTCACCATGCGCTACTCCTTTAATGAGATTTTTGTTTCTCAAAGTACTTACTACCAGTCCAATACGCTAAAGATGACGCACTTGCAACTCTTCGCTACAATACGTTTTTAAACTTCAGAAAGGAAATACATGCTCAGTGCCTCAGGCCGCGAGTTGCCAAAACATTGGTTAGTCCTCATCGGAATAATTTGGTCTGGTCAAGCAGTTTCTATGTTTACCAGTTACGCTGCAAGCTTTGCAGCTATTTGGTATGTAACCGAATCAACTGGCAGTGCTTTAGCTCTTTCGGTTTTAAGTATTTGTGCTTATCTTCCACAAGGGTTACTTTCTCCTTTTGGAGGCGTTTTAGCAGACCGTATCAACCGTAAGGTTATTATTATCGCAGCTGATCTTTTCTGCGGTATCGCATCATTGCTGCTTGGTATCATTATTTTTATTGGTGAAGTGTCGCTTTTTACCATTGCACTCATGGTTATCATTCGCAGTGCGGCACAAGCCTTTCACTATCCTGCCATGATGGCGTTGATGCCCATGATGGTACCCGATAAGCACCTTTTACGCATTAATACCTTAGATCAGCTTCTTTTAAGCATTTCAGGCATGGTCGCTCCGGCGTTAGGCATATTGCTTTATAGCGTATTAGGTTTTCATTCGGTAATGTTTTTAGATTTTGGCGGCGCTTTACTTGCTTGCGCTGGCATGATGTTTGCAAAAGTGCCAAAACTAAAATCTAGTATTGTCTCCTCTGCACAACCTACCGATAATCAAGAGCCAATACACAATACGCATTCAGAAAAACGCCATGCCTTAGCTGACTTAAAAGAAGGTTGGGTGGCTTTGCGCAGCATACAAGGACTTTTCGTGCTCATCATACTTATCATACTTGGCATGATGTGTTTTAGCCCTATGAGTTCACTCTATCCCCTTATGACCTTTGACTATTTTAAAGGTGACGGATATATGGCTTCAGTTGCCGAGGCAACCTTTGCTGCTGGACTACTCGCAGGATCAACCATCATCATGGCATGGGGCGGAGGGAAACGCTTAGCTTTCCTTATCGCAATTGCTTGCGTTTCTTTCGGACTGCTTTGCACCTTATCGGGTCTTATACCTCCTACCATGTTTTGCCTCTTTGCCATCCTTTGTGCAGGTATGGGTCTTGTATCTGCTTGGTTCAATGGCCCTATGATGACCCTCATCCAAAAAAATACCTCCGAAGAAACCATGGGTCGCATTATTGGTTTAGTCACAGCCGGTACTGCCCTTGCGGGTCCTATCGGAATAGCACTTGGTGGCCTTTTTGCTGAATATATGGGTATTGCGCTCTTCTTTATAATTGATGGTATTCTTTGTAGCATTGTTGGCGTTTTAATGTATTCTTTCAAAAGCGTTCGGGCGCTCGACAAATAACTATTCACCCCGCAAAGGCCCATATGCCAAGCCTTTGTTCAGGTTAGGAGATTGATCAGTGAAGTTCTAACGTCAATACCAAAGTACCTTTGGTTTTATTTCTTGTTGCATGTTTGCCCACAAGGCTTTCTGTCGCAAGTCCACGAAACTGGCACCTATCTTCTGGTGGTTTCTCTTTCTAAGGTACCCTCTGACGTTAATAAAAGGAGACTTCACATGACTCAGTCATCCATTCTTACTCTTTCCCAAGTTTCATACACTTTTCCTGGCGCTTCAGCACCTACCATAGACCATGCCAGTGTTTCCTTTCCTAAAGGATGGACAGGCATTATAGGGAATAACGGTTGTGGTAAAACTACCTTAGCTCGTCTAGCATGTGGACTTCTAACGCCCGATTCTGGACAAGTATCACCTCGCCTTTCCTATGCCTATTGCGAACAGGATGCTGGAATTCAGCCCGAACTACTCTTCTATTTCTCCTGTGACTACAACAAAGAAGCACAGAAAGCACGGATTCAAAAACTGCAGACTGAATATGCACAACGCTCACATAAAGCAGCGCAAACTGCAAAAAGAAGAAGCGCTAAAAATCTTGACAAGCACGACCGCGATGGACGAGCAAAAATTAAACTCGCAATATATACGGGACAAGACGGTAAGGCAGGAGCACTTGCGGCGTCTATGGATGCTCGTTTAAAGAAGGAACAAGAAAAATTAGCAGCGCTTCACATTGAAAAAGAATATCAAAGCACTCTTTGGGTCGAAAGCAAACCTTCGCCCCGAAAAACCCTTCTCTATCTTCCTGCACACCAGATACTTACCGCTCAAGGAAGGCAGGTAACTATACCTACCATCTCGCTTGAAAACACAACACACCTAGGAATTCAGGGGCAAAACGGTATTGGTAAAACAACTCTGGTTGAGCAAATCGTCTCTCAGATCACCCAAGAACAAGATAGAACTCCCCTGCAATTGCTATATTTGCCTCAAGAGTTATCAAAAGAAAAGCGTGAACAAATCTTAACTACCATTCGTTCTTTATCTAAACAAGAGAAAGGGAAACTACTCTCAATCGTCGCTCAGCTAAATTCAGATCCCAAACGCATACTTGATGGCAATGAAACAAGTCCTGGCGAAGCACGTAAACTGTTTTTGGCGCTTGGTATACTGCAAGCACCTGAGTTAATAATCATGGATGAACCTACCAATCACCTTGATATTCACTCAATAGAAGCGCTTGAGCAAGCACTTGCAAACTTTCCTGGTGCATTATTGCTAATAAGCCATGATGAAACCTTTATGGAAGCGACAACAAATGAAATTATTACCCTTACCTAGATATCTCATTTCGTAAGATTTTGTTAGATTTTCCTCAATCATCTAAGACATATTGTCTACAACCGCAAGCATTTACTAGGAGCTTTTATGAACTTCAAACAAGCAAATCTCTCCGACTTGCCAGAATTTAAAGTTGGTCACGCTCAAAACCTCGATGCGGCTACAGGATGCACGGTCGTAATATCGCTTGAAGGATCTACCTGTAGTGTAGATGTTCGAGGCGGAGGTCCAGCAACGCGCGAAACCGACCTTTTAAAACCAGAAAACATGGTGGAAGCGATACATGCCGTAGTACTAAGCGGTGGAAGTGCTTTTGGCCTAGAGGCAGCAACCGGCGTCATGCAAGAACTGGCTAACCGCAATGTCGGATTTGAACTTTGCGGGTTACGTGTACCTATTGTCGTAGGTGCTTGTTTGTTCGATTTACCTTACGGAAAACCCGATCATCCTACTGCAAAAATGGGAGCAGAAGCCTGTTGTAGTGCTTTGGACAGCTCCAAAACCGCAAAGCAATTCATGGAAGGAAATGTGGGAGCTGGCTGCGGAGCAACCGTTGGAAAAATGCTTGACCCTCAACAAGCAACCAAATCAGGTCTTGGTATGTATGGACTACGAGCACCGATCAATGAAGAAGAGGAAGTAGTGGTAGTCGCAATAGTTGCGGTTAATGCGCTCGGCACCGTATGCACTCCCGATGGCACCCCACTTGCAGGACATTTAAATGAAAACGAAACCTTGATGAACCCTCTCGACCCGGTACTTTTATCAATGACTTCTTCCGAGGATGAAGCAGCCCGTAATGACAAAGAAGAAGCGGGTATTTTTGCCGACAACCCTCATAAAGTGCAAAACTTCACTACGATTTCGCCTTGCACAAATACCACCATTGGCGTAGTGCTTACCAATGCAAATTTAACTAAAGCTCAATGCCAAAAAGTTTCTTCCATCACCCACGATGCCTATGCTCGTGTCATAAAACCCGTCCACACTTCTGCTGATGGTGACACGATTTTTACCATGGCATCTGGAAAACAAGAAGTAAACTTTGATCTGGTTGCTATTATGGCAACAGAAGCAATGCAGCATGCAATCTTGCGAGCAGTTAGCCTTGCCACTCCTGCTTGTGGACTTACCTCTGCAAGCGAGATCAATCCAGAACTCTGCAAAGAAATAGCCTCTTCGGTTGACTAAGAGCACTCCCTCTCAAAACAGCTCAACATCAACCATTCTCATAGAAAAAGGGACCAAGATTTCAAAAATCAAAGGTCCCTTTTATTGTCGAAGCCTCTCATCCAAAAAACCCAACACCATATTATTAATTACGGCGTGCTGTCATAAGGCATAGGCTATAAGGCATACGCGCCAACTAAAACCTGGCAATTAATAAAGCGAAGCTCCTCCAAGCTGCTGTTTCTTTACTAATTCACCAAGCATCCAGCCAACAACATTGACATCGAAATGATCAAAGATGGGAGGAAATGCTGGGTCTTCCAACGAAGCAAATTTTTCTAAATCTTCGGCTGTTAGCTCAAAGTCAAACACATCGAAATTTTCTTCCATACGCTTGCGCTGTATCAATCAGACGATAACCGACTTTAAGAGCCTCTTTAACACAGTGTTCGGTTTCTTCGGGAGGTGTTTGGAAAACACCATAGCCCAACATGGGCATTTTTACTCCATTATTGAGTGTTACGTATTCCATAACCGTATTCCTTCTTTCAATTAATTGATTACGCTTGCTTGCTGTAGTCGTTATGGTTAAGCACGAAAGCTGGTGCTTCTTCCGAAACAACGTAGTAAGCTTTCTGCGGCAAGCTATTAATTGAAGCCATTTCTTCACCAGTTAATTCAAAATCAAATATGTCTAGATTGTCTGCCATATGCTGCGGGTTAAGCGTTTTAGGGAAGATAACGTTTCCTTCCTGCAAGTGCCAACGCATAATGATCTGAGCGTTTGTTTTGCCGTACTTCTTTGCCAACTTAGCGAACACAGGCTCATTAAGCAGATTTGCATCACCATGCCCTAAGGGGTACCAACCCTCGAACACAATGTTCTCTGCTTTGAGTTGTTCCTTTAATTCATGCTGATTCCAGTACGGATTGATTTCAACTTGAAGAACTGCAGGCTTAATCGTTGCAACATCTAAAATTTCCTGAATCTTGTGCATAGGGAAGTTTGAAAGACCAATAGATTTTACTTTGCCTTCCGCTACGGCCTCCTCCATAGCCTTCCAACCAGAAACGTATTCGCCGTAAGGTTGATGGAAAAGCATTAAGTCAAGATAATCCAACTGCATACGTTCAAGTGTTGCATCAATGTCTTTCTTACACTGTTCGTATTCATAGCTTTGTGGGAACAACTTTGAGGTAATAAAGAAGTCTTCTCGTGCTATACCAGATTCCTTTACAACTTTGCCTACCGCAACTTCATTGAAGTACGCATTTGCCGTGTCAATATGGCGATACCCTGCCTCAATAGCTTCAGGAAGATGCTGCTCAACCTCCGTAGATGACATCATGAACACGCCATAACCAATTGCGGGAATCTCTAAACCATTATTCATTGTGAAATTAATCATAACCGCCTCTTTCCTTTTGATTTTCTAAGACTATTTTTCCAGGCAGGGGTCATAAAGTACAATGCAATATAGGTTTTCTCTTATGCACAATGGTTATAAAGGGGAAAACGCATGAATTTTGACCAGCTACATCAATTCCTCTGTGTCGCGAAGCTTGGAACCGTAAGCGCAGCGTCTGAACAGCTCCATATTTCTCAACCTGCGTTGAGCCGATCACTTGCACGATTAGAACAAGAATTAGGTACTCAGCTTTTCGATCGCAATGGACGAGCAATCTCTCTCAACCAAGCAGGAGCAACTGCCTTGGAATATGTTCGTAGTATTCTTCACGAGGAACGCCTGATGCGCATTGCGCTTAATGATTTAGCACACAGAGCAACCGCGCTCCACGTAGGCACTGTTGCACCCGCACCCCTCTGGCGCCTAACCGCATTGGCGGTCGAACGATTCCCAGAACAACTTCTTTCTTCCCATAGTACCAAACAAGAAGATGTAGAACGCGGAGTGATGGATCAATTATTCGATCTCGGTATTTCTTATAAACCAATTACGTATCCCGCAATGCGTTGTTGTCACTTGATGGACGAACATCTTTCCGTTTCTATCCCTAATTCACATCCCTTAGCTAAGAAAACTTCTCTTAGCATTTCCGAATTGGATGGAGAAACGTTTTTGCTGTATGAAAACATAGGATTTTGGCGAGATTTGGTCGATAAAGCTCTTCCCCATTCAACCCTTATTATTCAGGAGGATTATTCCGTATTTCAACAACTAACCCAAACAAGCTCTGCTCTTTGTTTTGTTACTGATGCTGCCTATTTATCGAGAGAAATAGAAAGGCGCACCATTGTTCCTCTTACCGAAAAAGAAGCATGCGCCCACTTCTATCTCATCGTAAATGCCGAAGCGTCTAATCAAGCTTCAGCATTATTTGATTGGGTTGAATCACAATCAAAAACAGGTAATTCATAATAATCAACTTATGATTTATTCTGCGATCGAGCCTAAAGTATACGTGCGCGTCTTACCATCCGACGTTCATATACTTCAAACCCTGGAGCGTAGAGTTCATCTATCAGCTCAAACCCTAGATGCTCATACATATGCTGCAATCTATCTGCGTAACACTCCAGATAACAATTGAGACCATGATCGTCAGCAAAAGCAAAGAGAGGGTCTAGAAGTTTACGCAAAGCGCCTGTTCCACGCGCTGAAGGATCAACCGCCCACGCATAAAAATAAATATGGTCATTGCCCTTCTCTAAATGTCGAGCCCAATCAAATTGTGAAATGGGCTCCATTTTGCGAGCTTGCTCATCAAGGAGCCTTAGCTCTTCATCCGTAGCAACTTCAGTTAAATGTTTACCCGTTTGCTCTTCAAGCTCTGAATGAGTGGTGCCCTTAAGCTCACTAAACCTATAAGCACCTGTTGCTGCCGTTAGATCTGGCAATGCATACACCCCTTCAAACGGTGCATGCACTTCTAAATCATCAAGAAAAACCGCATGCATCAGTTCTTCTTTTCGCTGCTTTGTTGTTTCCAAAGCATCTAATGCGGAAAGCCAAGTAATAAACCAATTTTCTTCTAAGAATGAAGTGCCCATCATAACGGCAACATCCCGTAGAAGCTGTTCTTGATTCGGTTTGATCGTAACTAAACCTGGAATATTCATACTTGTCACCCTTTTGTACTGAAAAACTTAGGTCAAAGAAAGACTATACTGCACTTCTTGATAAGCTATCAATTTGGATACACTTTTCATGTTTTCGACGATTATCTTCCACTAACCCTAACAAAATGGCACCAATACAGCCTCATTATCTCGTATCAAAAAAACTCGGAGTATAAATAAACAAAAAGCAACGATTTTAGGAGGTCATACTAATATGGACTTCAAGAACATCGTAGTGGCAGGCGGAGGAGTTCTCGGAAGTCAAATTGCACTTCAATCCGCCTACAAAGGATTTGAGGTTACCATTTGGCTGAGAAGCGAGGCTTCTATCGAGCGTGCTATGCCAAAACTTCAGCGATTCCGCGATATCTATATTGCTACCTTAGAAGCAATGAAAACCAATCCTGCTGCTTATGCTCGAGGACTCGCCGATTCACCTCAAACTCCCGCAGAAAAACTCGATCAACTCAAAGAACAGGCACTTCATGCATTTGAGAGCTTAAAACTAACCACAAGCTATGAAGAAGCATTCTCTCATGCCGATTTAGTGATCGAAGCAATTGCTGAAGATCCTCAGCAGAAAATTGATTTCTATACGCAAGCTGCCCGTTTTCTTCCTGAACATGCAATTATCTGCACCAATTCATCTACTATGCTTCCCAGTATGTTTGCGTCATACACAGGTAGACCAGAAAAATACTTAGCACTCCACTTTGCTAACGAAATATGGCGCAACAATACCGCCGAAGTAATGGGTCATGCAGGTACTGAGCAAAAGTATTACGATCAAGTTGTTGAATTCGCTAAGGCGATTGGTATGGTTCCTCTCTGTCTTAAGAAAGAACAACCAGGTTACATCCTCAATAGCATGTTAGTCCCCTTCCTTTCCTCAGCACAAATGCTTGCAGCAACAGGAGTAGCTGATATTGAGACCATCGATCAAACCTGGCGACTGGGAACGGGAGCTCCCCTTGGACCATTCCAAATTTTAGACATCGTCGGACTGACAACGGCATACAACATTATTGCAATGGATCCCGAAGCAAAAGACCCCGAATCAGTAAAAGGCAAAATTGCCACAATGCTAAAGTCTTATATCGATGAAGGTAAATTGGGCGTCAATGCAGGCGAAGGATTCTATTCGTATCGATAGGAAATTCTATTCAGGAGATCCTATTCGTACCGATAGATCAAAACGAACTTACTTGATTTATTTTGATCAAAGCCACTAAACAAAAATTGCGTCGCAGAAAACCTGCGGCGCAATTTTTTTAAACTCAAAAGACAGATGTTAGTTAAACGACACCAAGCGCTTATTTATGCACGTGCTAGACCATCAACAGACAGCACAACGCCCGTTACATAGCTTGCCAAATCAGATGCTAAGAACAAATAGGCATTTGCGATGTCTTCCGGCTCTCCCATACGGCCAAGCGGAATAGACGCAATCAAAGGCTTAATCATTTCTTCAGGAAGAACATCTACCATATCGGTATGAGTAATACCCGGCGCTACTGCATTAACACGAATATTATCAGGTGCCAATTCGCGACCAAGCGATTTGGTAAGACCATTAACTGCAAACTTCGAGGTAGGGTACGCGCATCCTGAAGGCTGCCCATAAATACTTACCATCGATGAAGTATTAATAATGACGCCGCCACCCTGTTCTTTCATAATTGGCGCAACCGCACGGCAGCAATAGAACATCGCATTAACATTCAGTTCCATGGTCTTCTTAAAATCAGCAGGATCGTATTCATAAATTGATTCGCGAGCAGAAACGCCAGCGTTGTTGCCCAAAATATCAATACGACCAAAAGCTTTCTTTACCTTCGCGAATTCAGAAGCAATAGATTCCGGATCGGAAAGATTAGGAGTAATTCCCATTACGGGATAATCAGGGTTGATTTCACGAAGCTTCGCCAGTGCTCTATCTACCGTTTCCTGACGGGATCCACACAACGCAACTTTCGCCCCGTTTTCTAGGTACTTCTTTACGATAGCAAAGCCAATGCCACGTGTTCCACCAGTGATGATAGCGGTTTTCCCTTCGAGCAAATTCAAGTTCATAACAACCCCTTTCCACTTGGGTATTTCAACAATGTGTTGAACTTTTATTGAGTGTAGGACATTTATGTCTTGTCTACCGTCAAGCTGCCCATATACTAGGCGGATGACTGAAAATTACTCGCGAAAGACCTGTGATAATGAGCATACGCATCGCCAAGAACAACATGATGAATGTACACATCACCAACAATGGCACGATAGAAACAAGCGCCAACTATGACACGACGGAAACTAGCGCCAACCGCGACCTAAGCGATTCTTCTTCTCTGGCAAGTCTGGTAAGGTACCCATCGCTGCCTAACAAACTTTTATCTGCTCTTTTAGCGTTCTTGCTTGCATTCCTGTGTGTTACCCCTTTAGCTGGCTGCACCAGTAAACCAGACTACGGTCAATACACTGCTGAACCCGGAAGTGAATATCAAGCGGCACAAACCGATTCTGACCATTCAGATTCCTCATCTGCTTCTTCCTCTTCGTCTGGCTCAACAACTAATTCATCCGATTCATCCTCTTCTGAATCATCTTCAACAACAGAAGGTCCCGTTTCCGTTAGTGCCGAACAGGGAGAACAGCCTTCCCTTGCTGAAATACCAGAATTTGAAGGTGATCCTTATATTGAAGTTAACTATAACGAGCCGTCTTTCACTGAAGAAGAAAAGGATTCTGCCACCTTTGAAAGTTATTCTGAGCTGGACTACGAAGGTCGTTGTGGTACCGCATTTGCCCTTGTTGGGGAAGAAACTATGCCCACCGAAAAACGCGAAAGCATCAGTGAAGTAAAACCTACTGGATGGCAGAGTGTTCGCTATGATTTCGTGGAAGGAGAAAGTCTATATAACCGCTGTCATCTATTAGGCTTTCAGCTGACGGGCGAAAATGCCAACGAGGAAAACCTAATTACTGGCACGCGCTATCTTAATACTGAAGGCATGCTGCCTTTCGAGGATGAGATAGATTCATACGTGGACGAAACCAACAATCATGTGCTCTATCGTGTTACCCCCCTCTTTTACGAGGACGACCTGGTAGCAAGGGGAGTTCATATGGAAGCCTATTCAGTTGAAGACGAAGGCGCAGGTATAAGTTTCAACGTATATTGCTACAACGTACAACCAGGCGTAGGAATAGATTACGAAACGGGCAATAACTGGGAAGACCCTTCAACTGCACATTTCGATAACAAGCCTAGCCAATACAACTCAATCAACAAGGGTCAAAATAAAGGTCAGAACCAAGATCAATCTCAAAACCAATCCCCAAACCAACCTCAAGGCCATCACCAAAGCAACAGCGCCAATCAAACACAAGACTATGTCCTGAACACCAATTCGAAGAAGTTCCACTATCCTTGGTGCGATTCAGTTGAAACCATGGACAACCATAACAAGGAAAGCTTCTTTGGAACACGCGAAGAACTAATTGATAAAGGTTACGAGCCATGCGGTGCTTGCCAACCGTAGTCCCGCATGCCTTGCACGGCACCTCCCAGCCGTAATCTATCCTTCGAAATCATCAAGAATAATACCCTAAAGAGGACCACCCCCGTTGGTTATACCTAACCATGCAAGAATTGCATAGTGACATGGTGTATTTTAATCCTTTCTAAAGCTACAATTAGTAACAGCAGATAAAAGGAGGTTCTCATGTCTGAACTCATTATTCCTGGAACTGGTGGCAACCAATACATACCTTACGAAAAACGTGGTGGCAAAGAATCAGTAGTGTACTTCACGCGCGACCTTTCTGCAGAAGGCTTAAAGAAAATATATGAACGCGTAAACGCTACCATGACGGGCAACATTGCCATTAAATTACACACAGGCGAGCAGCATGGTCCTAACATTATTCCTCGCCCTTGGGTTGAAAACCTTATCAAGACCGATTTACCTGAAGCCACCATCGTCGAAACCAATACTTATTACGAAGGCGACCGCTACACCACCGAACAGCATCGCAAAACTCTTGAAGTAAACGGATGGACCTTCTGTCCCGTAGATATTATGGATGAAGAAGGAACCGTAAATCTTCCCGTTAAAGACGGCAAATGGTTCACCTATATGGCTATGGGTAAAAACATCATGAACTACGATTCTTTATTTGTACTTACCCATTTTAAGGGACATGCAAAAGGTGGTTTTGGCGGTTCCGCTAAAAACATAGGCATTGGCTGCGCGGATGGTCGTATTGGCAAAGCTATGATCCACACTACCCCCTCATCGGACGATATGTGGGATATTTCTGACGAAGAATTCATGGAACGTATGATGGAATCCGCCAAAGCTGTTGTAGATCATTTTGGTGAAAATATTACGTTTGTAAACGTAATGCGCAACATGTCCGTTTCGTGTGACTGCGAAGGTACCGCCGCAGAGCCTGTAGTAACACCAAATGTTGGTATTTTGGCATCCACGGATATCTGTGCAATTGATACTGCCTGCGTTGATTTGGTATACGCCATGAAAGAAGAAGACCGTAAAGCTTTGGTTGAACGTATGGAAAGCCGTCACGGTTTACGCCAGCTTACCTTTATGCATGAACTTGGCATGGGTAACAATCGCTATAAGCTTATCGATATCGATAACGACGATAAGGTAATTACTGCTCAAGATGCTGTTGCTGACGTAATTCCTTTTGTAGCTGAGTAATTCGCCAACTCTTTGTAAGAAAAAGTCTCTCACTAACGGCATTTTTCTGCAGGGACGTGCCAAAAAACGTAAAAAGTAGGCCTGTGGAACAAAAAGTAGTGGGCAGAGGTGAATCTGCCCACTACGTAAACTAATTTACCTAATAGCCACTTACTTATAATATCGGCAAAGCTACTTAATAGTTGCGTGAATCTCCTGAAGCGAACGAACATCGGATCCTTCGCGTGTCTTGGATTCCTTAACACCCATAGCTGTTACATAGGCAGCTGCCAAGGTAGTCATATACGGCACATGATTCTTGATAGCAGCCTTACGAATGTAGCTATCGTCCTCGTGGCTTTCAGTGCTTGAAGCAGGAGTATTAACTACGATAGCAATTTCGCCATTTGCAAGTGCATCCAAGATGTTAGGACGACCTTCGCCTAGCTTATTAATATGTTCAGCTTTAATACCTGCTTCGTTAAGCAGCTCACAGGTGCCCTTAGTTGCCACAATTGCAAAACCAGCATCCGTAAATTCCTGTGCAACCTTAGCTGCATCATCCTTATCGCGGTCACTGACGCTCATCAAAACGGTACCTTCAGAAGGGATAGCAGTCTGAGTTGCTTCCTGTGCCTTCAAGAACGCTTCCCCAACGGTACTTGCAAGACCAAGCACCTCACCAGTAGAGCGCATTTCAGGACCAAGAACTGGGTCAACTTCGGGGAACATATTGAACGGGAATACTGCTTCCTTTACACCAAAGTGCGAGAAAACACTCTCATGCAAATCGGCAACAGGAGAAGGACGGCCCGTAAATTCGCGCGTAATAACATCAGTTGCAACCTGAACCATTTGAATATTGCATACCTTGGAAACTAAAGGAACCGTACGCGATGCGCGAGGATTAGCTTCCAAAACATACACAGTGCCATTTTCAATAGCATACTGAATATTCATCAAGCCACACACATGCATAGCTTCGGCAATCTTACGGGTGTAATCCTTGATGGTTTCAAGATGCTGGGCATCAATATTAACCGAAGGCAAAATGCAAGCGGAATCGCCCGAGTGAATACCCGCAAGCTCAATATGCTCCATAACCGCAGGAACAAAAGCATGAGCACCGTCGCAAATTGCATCAGCCTCACACTCAAGTGCATGCTGTAAAAAGCGGTCAATCAAAATAGGACGATCAGGCGTTACGCCAATTGCTGCTGCCATATAGCTACGCAGCGCATCATCATCGTATACCACTTCCATACCGCGACCGCCCAAAACATAGCTTGGACGAACCATCACGGGATACCCAATCTTATGAGCGGTTTCAAGAGCTTCTTCAACCGTTACTGCCATACCCGCTTCAGGCATTGGAATGCCCAGCTTGTCCATAACTTCACGGAAACGATCACGATCTTCTGCTAAGTCGATAATCTCTGGGCTGGTACCCAAAATCTTAACGCCGGCACGTTCAAGTTGGCTTGCCAAGTTAAGCGGTGTCTGACCACCAAACTGAGCGATAACGCCCAAAGGCTTTTCCTTTTCATAGATGCTCAAAACATCTTCTGCAGTCAGTGGCTCGAAATACAATTTGTCAGACGTATCGTAGTCGGTAGAAACCGTTTCAGGGTTGCAATTAACAATAATGGTTTCAAAGCCCAGCTTCTTCAACGCAAGAGCCGCATGCACACAGCAGTAGTCAAATTCAATACCCTGACCAATACGGTTAGGACCGCCACCCAAAATCATAATCTTGCGATTATCGGATGCAGTGGAATGATCTGGCGCATTATAGGTTGAATAATAGTAGGCACTATCCTGTGTACCAGATACATGTACGCCTTCCCAAGCCTCAGTAATACCAAGACCCAAACGATAGGCGCGAATATCATCTTCAGGAATGTTAAGCAACTGACCCAAATAGCGATCAGAGAAACCATCCTTCTTAGCAGCTGCAAACTGGTCTTCCGGCAACTGCTCACCAGGGTGTTCAGATGCATAAGCCAAAATAGCCTGCTCTTCTTCAACCAGTTCCTTCATTTCCTGAATAAAGTGAACTTTAATCTTGGTAAGCTCGTGAAGCTGATCAACCGTTGCACCCTTGCGAAGTGCTTCATACATAATAAATTGGCGCTCAGAAGTTGCGGTGTGAAGCATACCCAACAAATCATCGAGCGATTTTTCGTGGAAATCCTTAACAAACCCTAAACCATAGCGATCTTTTTCAAGGGAGCGAACAGCCTTTTGAAATGCTTCTTTGTAAGTTTTTCCAATAGACATTACCTCGCCCACTGCACGCATCTGGGTACCGAGCTTATCTTCTACACCCTTGAACTTTTCGAAAGCCCAACGAGCAAACTTCAGTACCACATAGTCGCCACCGGGAACATATTTATCGAGCGTGCCATGCTTTCCGCAAGGAATTTCGTCAAGCGTTAATCCTGTTGCCAACATTGCAGAAACAAAAGCAATCGGAAAACCAGTTGCCTTAGAGGCCAAAGCAGAAGAACGGCTGGTACGAGGATTGATTTCGATAATAATGTCGCGATCGGTCTTGGGGTCGTGTGCCCATTGCACGTTACAGCCACCAATTACCTCGACTTTATCGACAATTTTATAGCTTTTCTCCTGCAGACGATCGATGGTTTCCTGCGCAATAGTTTGCATAGGAGCAGCACAGAAAGAATCGCCCGTATGGACACCCATTGGATCGATATTTTCAATCGTGCAAACCGTAATCATCTGACCCTTCGCATCGCGAACAACCTCAAATTCCAGCTCTTCCCAACCAAGCACGCTTTCTTCAACCAAGACCTCGGTAACAGGAGAAGCCGCCAAGCCACGTGCTACAACCGTGCGTAATTCATCGACGTTATATACAAGACCGCCGCCTGTACCACCCATGGTATAAGCAGGACGTAAAACACAGGGATAACCAAGGCGAGAAGCGATTTCTACCGCTTCCTCTACTGTATGGGAAACCTCAGAGCGAGCCATTTCGATACCGAGCTCAGCCATAGTATTTTTGAAAGCCTGACGATCTTCACCGCGCTCAATGGCATCAACCTGAACACCTATAACCTTGACGCCATACTTATCTAACACACCAAGCTTCGATAGCTCAGCACAAAGATTGAGTGCAGACTGACCACCAAGGTTTGGCAACAAAGCATCAGGGCGTTCTTTGGCAATAATTGCCTCAATCCGTTTAGCGTTAAGAGGCTCAATATAGGTAACATCAGCAGTACCAGGATCGGTCATAATTGTAGCTGGGTTGGAATTTACCAGAACAATTTCGTATCCCAACTGTCGCAGCGCTTTACATGCCTGAGTACCCGAATAATCAAATTCGCATGCCTGTCCAATAATGATAGGACCAGAACCAATAATAAGAATCTTATGAACGTCGGTTCGCTTACCCATGCGACGTCCTTCCTGATCGAAATACGAACAATACACTAATGAACTATTTTACTCGTTCAATAGCATTGATTGGACTTTATCTTTGGGTTTGTATGATTTAGTTTTTGCTCAATACCGAATCGTAAAACAACAGGAAAAAAGACTTAGCGCTTATTTTCTTCTAAACGCAAACGAAGATATGAAATGAAAAAGTGGTTAAACGCTAGCGATTAAATAAACCGCCTAATAAATCTCCAACACCAGGAATAGCGTCGGTTATATCGCTCACATTCCCCTGAAGCCCATCAATTACGCCATTCAAACCCTCTTGCACTTGATCAACCGAACCTTGTGTAACATCCTCAAATCCCGTAACGGCTTCTTGGGCAAATCCCTCAGCTCCAGAGCTTAGCTCTTCTGCGGCGCCCACAAAATCACCTGCAGCACTATCAGCAACACCCGGAATAGTACCCTGAGCTCCTGAAATAGCTTCTTCTGCGCCAGCGCTTAATTCTTCAGCGTTTCCTGCAATATCCTGGAACCCTGACAAGGCATTCCCTAAAGTCTCATCCAAAGAAGTAGATTCAGCAGCCTTTGAAAGAGCATCTGAAAGAGCTCCTCCCGCTAAATTGTCTAACGAACCAAATAAGTCCTGTAGCGGCATAACTGCCCCCTTGCCTCGAATAACCTTTATTTACTTCACTATAAGCCAATACAGTTTTGAACTGCACATTTTCCTACTAAAGGCTTTGAAAATTTGTAGTGGTAATTATTCATTCCCTCGCGTTCGTAAAACTTGTGGGCTTTTTCTCTAAGCTGATTACATGCCACTTCTATTTGTATGCAGCCGGAATTTCGAGCATGCAAGCATGCTTGTTCGATTAACAATTTACCGATACCTTCACTTCGAACCGACTTATCAACGGCACATTCCATAATCTCAGCCACACAAGCAGCGTGATGAAGCTGATTCTCATAACGAATATTAATCATGCCGAGAACCTTGCCTGCACGTTCGTACACTAGGCATTCATAACGAGGATTAGTTACCTGTTTGAGATACATGCAACGAAAGGGCTTGTAGGGCAATTCTGTTTCTTCCATATCGCAAATCAAATCATAAATTGCCTGGCAGTCTACACTTGTGCCTTCACGAATAAGGTAATCCATTTCGTCCTTCGCTTTCATAGCTACACCTCTTCTTGTGTCAGTAATTACCCATATAAAGCTTATCTGACACCGAACGTACAAGAAACGGTAACCCTTTTACGTTTAATAACAGTAAGAAACATGTAAAGATTTTGTTATACTGCGCGAAACGCCCATCCTATCTAAAGATAAGATGGGCGTTTGTTACTCAAGCTTTTATTCGCTCTTAATATTCATTCCTTAAAGACGTTTAGAGAACCTCTCTTAAGTACATCCCCGTAATACTTTTTTCACATTCACACACTTCTTCAGGAACACCTGCACATACTACGGTTCCGCCCTCTTCTCCTCCACCTGGACCCATGTCAATTAGGTAATCGGCATTCGCAATAACATCCAAATCATGTTCAATTACCAATACCGTAGCTCCCTTAGTAAGAAGGCGCTCAAGAACTTCTAAAAGCACTTCAACATCAAGCGGGTGCAATCCGATAGTTGGTTCATCAAACACAAATACCGAAGCATCTTGCCTCTTATTAAGCTCACTTGCCAGTTTTAAGCGTTGCGCTTCTCCTCCAGAAAGAGCAGGTGTCGCTTCCCCTAGCGTTAAATAACCAAGTCCTAAATCCTGAAGTACTTGAAGCTTTGCTGAAACACGCTTAAGTCCTTTCGTTGCACGAAGCGCCTCATCAACCGTTAAAGAGAGAATTTCTGGAAGTGAATAGGCATTAAGAGATAAATCAGGAAGCTGCTCTGAAACGGGGACGCTTTCCTCAAAAGTTAAGTCTTCCACAAAGCGTTTAATGCGATAGGCAGCCTGTCCATAACGTGAACCCTGACAATCAGGACAAGGAATATCGACATCGGGCAAAAACTGAACATCAAGTGATATCTGACCCGTACCATCGCACGTTGAACAACGAAGTAATCCTGTATTGTACGAGAAGGCACTTGCTTTCAAACCTTGATCTTTTGCCTCTGGCAAGCTGGCAAACGCCTTTCGTAAATCATCTAAAACACCTGAATAGGTAGCGACCGTAGAACGCACATTGGTACCAATAGGGTTAGCGTCAATTACTTGTACTCGTTCAATATGATCAGCATGTATTTCACGAATATGCGCTGGAGTTACCTTATCAGCATCAGTAATTGCCTTTAAAGCAGGGATGAGGCTTTCTAGAACAAGTGTGGTTTTACCAGAACCAGAAACACCGGTTACTACCGTTAACTTCCCCTTCGGAATATGCACTTCAAGGGGTTTTACCGTATGAATCCTATCGGTCCTTAGATATATCTCCCCCTCGTCAAACAAATGATTTTTTTCGCTGCGCTTGCGAACGCGGACCTGCTCTTTACCCGTTATAAAAGGAGCCGTGCAGGATGAGGGGTTCGCTAAAACCTCCTGCAACGAACCCTGCGCAATAATTTCTCCTCCCTGCGCACCCGAACGTGGACCTAACTCGATAAGGTGATCCACCTGCTTAAGCACCTGGATATCGTGATCAACCACAACAGCCGAATTACCATCACGTAACAAGTCACCCATTACCCCGAGCAAGCCAGTCACATTTGAAGGATGCAAGCCAATAGAGGGCTCATCGAGGACATACAATACGCCTGTTGTTCGATTTCGTACCGCACGCGCCAACTGTACCCTTTGACGCTCGCCTGTTGAAAGCGTAGAGCTAGCGCGATCAAGCGTTAAATATCCCAGCCCAAGCTGAAGTAAACGCTCCATAGGTTCTATCATCTCATCAACAATAGTTTGAGCCATTGCCCGCACGGACTCAGGACTCATTTCGGGAACCTTTTTTACCCACTCAAACAAATCAGTCAAAGAAAATTTTGATACATCAGCGATACTCATTTCATCAATTAGAACTGAACGAACCGAGCGAGAAAAACGAGTACCTTCGCAATCTGGGCAGGTTGTCTCTGTAAGAAATTTAGCCACCCGTTTTAGCCCTTTTTCGTCATGGACCTTAGAAAGTGCATTTTCTACGGTATACACGGCATTGTAATAAGTGAAATCAAGCTCAGCGAAGTTATCACCCTTTTTCGCTTTATATAAGATATGCTTCTTTTCTGCTGGACCGTGAAAGACTATTTCCCTCTCTTGTTCGGTTAATTCCGAAAAGGGGACATCAGTACGTACCCCCATTTCCCTGCAAACTTGCTTCATTAAATCCCACATAAGGGTTCCCCAAGGTAAAACTGCACCCTCATCAATAGAAAGAGATTCATCGGGAACTAAAGAAGCCTCGTTAACTTTTCGTACTACACCCGTACCACCACAAGTCTCGCAAGCACCCGCGCTGTTAAATGCCATGTCTTCGGCGCCTTTGCCATAAAATTCAACACCGCACTCAGGGCAAATAAAAGGCTGCTCTAGAGCGACATTCATTCCTGGAGGTACACGATGCCCTTTCGGACAGCAATGGCTTCCCACTCGAGAAAAGAGCAAACGCAAAATATTCAATAATTCCGTAGAAGTCCCAAAAGTAGAATGGACACCAGGAACACCAGGGCGTTGCCTAAGCGCAAGCGCTGCGGGAACATGAAGTACCTCATCAACTTGAGATCGTCCACTTTGTGTTATTCGTCGTCGCGTATAGGTCGACAATGCATCCAAATAGCGTCTTGAACCTTCAGCGTAGAGCGTGCCAAGGGCAAGAGAACTTTTCCCAGAACCAGAAACACCTGCTATCCCTACAAGTTTATGAAGGGGAACTTTAACTGATATATTTTTTAGATTGTGAGTACGCGCTCCCCGCACCTCAATACACTGTGGTTCCTGAAATTCACCGGCATTTGTTACCATAGCATCATTTGAGAACATCATCACACCATCCTTATCTTTATAAAGGATAACGCTTAGATACTAATGCTCGCCCACGGCGGAGATATTACCGCCACGAGCGAGCAAGGAATTACTACCTTTAGACTGTTTATTCCGAAAGTATAAGTTCCTACAAAATTCCTTTAAAACGCAGATAAATAAATTGCTTTCATATCTTTTTCCGTTAAAGGTTTGAACACACCAAAGGGATTACCTTTTGCAGCAATCACGATATCTACCAGCGTATCTATATCACCTTCAGTAAAGTCCAACTCTTCCAAAGTGGTAGGCATAGTCTGACGAGCGAAAAACTCTTGCAATTCGTCAATAGCACCCTCCACCGTTTCGACAATCGATGATTCCCGACCATCTTTCGGTTCAAGTCCGAATACCTCATAAGCAAAACTAAGAAAACGTGAAGGATCCTCCCGCCAAACATAACGCATCCATGCAGGCATAATCACCGCCAGCCCAGCACCATGTGCAACCTTAGGATTGAGAGCCGATAGCGCATGTTCGAGTGCATGGCTTTCCCAACCACCTGCTCGACCACCCTTTGCGCGACCACAGCCTGCGAGATCATTATGAGCTAAAGTTCCCGCCCACATAATGTTGGCACGCGCATCATAATCAGATGGATCGTCAACGAGTTTTTCTGCTGAATCGATAATGGCACGAATCAAGCCACAGGCAATGTTGTCAGTAACAGGAACCGCAGGTGCGCCGCTGAAGTAACGCTCGCAAATATGGGCAATCATATCGGTAATACCAGCGCCTGTTTGATACGGTGGCAAGGTAAAAGTAAGTTCAGGATCCATAAGAGAAACCACTGGACGGAAAAGTTCATTACCTAATCCGTTCTTTTTATTTTCGGCATCATTGCTAATCACGCATGAATTTGAACCTTCGGAGCCAGCAGCAGGAATTGTAAGCACGCAACAAACCGGTAGACATTTTGAGGCAACAGCCTTACCACTAAAGAAATCCCAAACGTCACCTTCATAAGGAACACCAATAGAAATTGCCTTTGCGCAATCTATCGTGCTTCCTCCGCCAACTGCTAAAAGACAGTCTGCATTAAAGGATCGTGCAATCTCAATTCCTTCGCGTACTTGATTGACTTCAGGATTTGGTCTCACTCCCGATAAATCGCTAAACTCAATATGCGATGCTGCAAGAGATTTCTTTACGCGATCTAGCGTACCTGATCGAATAACGGATCCTTTCCCGTACACCAAAAGCACCCGTTTATATCCTTTTTGAGATAGTTTTTCTCCGACACTATCGGTTATGCCTCTACCGAAAACAAATTCGGTAGGAGAATAAAACGTAAAATCGTTCATGAGTCCCCCGTTCAATATGAAAAATCCCGCAAGGCATCTACACACAGTACGTTACAAAACGTGGTGTTAATTAGATAAATCTTGCTTCTTGTTACCTCCCTTGCCGTATTGTACCGCCGACAATAAAACCCATTAGTTCAAGCTTTGCATAGCTTTATACAAGAGATGAATTACTTATCCAATGAGCTGATAGTTTTACGCCGTTCGCTGACGAATTATTTCTTGTAAACACACGTTTATCAGCCAATTTATATACTTTTTTTTAGGCGCAAGAGGGGTTATGGACGTTGTTTATAGCAACGAACGAAAGGAGCGCCCATGATGGATTCGGAAAGCATCCTTCTTATCGGAATGGTAGTTGGGCTTTTCGGTTCGTTAATGATGCTTGCAGGCGATTTACTCCAGCATCTATCAACCGAAAAGTTAGAAATCAATACCGCATCGCAGGCATACTGTATCGTCATGCGCGAATTACCTGAAAGTCACGATGATTTCTTTGACACTCACTTCAGCAGTACTCTTTGCACAGTAGCAGCACTGCCCTATGCAGCAGCCTTTGCAACGCTGCCCCTTGCAGCAAGCAGTACGCCAGGCTTTATCCTTTTATTTATTGCAGCAATTCTGTTGGCTTTCACGCTCATTTACAGTTCTACTCATCATCCCTACCTTCCCCATCAATCGTTTGCTTCAAAAGTAGGAATTGGTGTGCTGTTTAGTAATCCGAAAAAGAGCTTTTCTACTTTTTCGCGAGCCGTTGTTATACCAGCCTATGCAGGTGTATTACTGCTCGCAGTAAGCATTCTCTTCGGCACAACGTGCTTTCCTCAATGGATGGTCGCAATTACTCCCTTAGTTACCATAACCTTAGGATTTGTCTGGCAGTACCTTCCCTTAAAAATAGGGAAACCTTTAACTGAATATTGGAATAATCTCGTTTTTATACTTATGTTCGGGATAATGGCTGCGTGGCTTTTTTCGATGTCGATATAGAGTGGTTAGATACTTCTACTCCTTCTAACGTAAGCAACGCTTCTTTTTTATCAATGCCGCCTGCATATCCTGTTAAATTACCGTTAGACCCAACAACCCGATGGCAAGGCACTATAACAGAAAGAGGGTTATGCCCTACTGCACCACCTACCGCCTGTGCAGACATACGTGAAAGCCCCCGTCTTGTTGCAATTTGTTTTGCAATATCTCCGTAGGTAATGGTTTCACCATAAGGAATAGTTTGAAGAATTTCCCAAACTTCCCTCTGGAAATCACTGCCTATCAGATGAAGAGGCACTTCCACACAAGGTTCCTCTCCGGAAAAATAATGTTCAAACCAACACTTTGCTCTACTCAATATCTGAAAAGGTTTGGAGTTAGTTACCTCATAAAAAGATGGATCTATTTCATGGTTTAGAACATTGTTTTTTAGAGAACACAATCCCCTCTCACATATTTGCGCAGAATTGAAATCCCGAAAAGCGTTCGTCACATCACATGCGTTTTCTGAACGTGATGCATAGTATTTTTGCCCTAAAAACCACGCACCCGTCAGTCCTTCGTCATCTGCCGAAAGTAGCATTTTCCCTAAAGGGGAAGTATAAGTCATCCTGCAATCCATGCTGCGCCTACACCTCAATTATTTACTTTCAAAGACTGTCGGATGCCCTGTAAAGTACTTACTGTCAGGCGCCCTGCAAGATAATCTTTGATTGGTTCTTAGCTAATAAACTGAGAACCACGTTCGTTTTCGATCTTAGCCATTGTTTCAATATTCTGTTTTTCGCTCGAATTGAAAACTGACTCATCAAAATCATCTGCTGCTACAGTGGGGTGATACCAATCTTTAGAGCCAAAGTAAGCTTGCAGATCCTCGTTGTTGAACATGCGTCCATGTCGAGCGAAAATCTCATTTCGTGCAATGTAGAGCTCATAATTAGTTAGCTCTCTTAATTCACTTTCAGAATACGTGCGCGAGCTACTATCGGGTAATACGTAATCATCTGTAATAGTAGTTACTTCATTGTTATCAGCATTTTCATCTTCAGGCTGAGCGGCAGCATTCGATTCAGTGAAACTTGCAAGAATGGCAATAATCTCTTGTGTGGTCTGCTCGCTAATTCCCTCAGAAGGCTGGCAGGTAAAGGTAATAGTAGAGGCATACCAGAATCCTGGAACCCCACAGCGGAGATCAAGATCCATAGTGCTATGCATCGCTGAAGCAGGAACTAGCGCATAGCAAGTACCCTCACTCCTGCCATTAACGTTAAGAGTGCCCTTTGCCACAATGAACTGTCCAAGATCAGAATAATCACTGCCCTGAACCGCTGTTGGCGCAAAGGAAGCATCCGCAACCTTTTCCATGTCTTCTAATGACACAGAGTCAGCTGAACTTGTACTTTGAGCGCGTTGTTCGTATTGTATTACCGCACCATCGCTGCTCGTAAGCTCAACCGTCTCTCCGCGAGCCGTAACTAACTCTTCGGTTAAAGACCATGAGCTGGGATATTTAAAACTAAAGGTTGGATACGTAATCAAATTTTCTGTCGCAAATTGAGTGGAATACGTATCTGTCAATTCCACGACGATTTCCTGCTGAGAAGAAGTTTGCTCAGGCGAATCTGTTGCTTCCTGAGAAGGCTGACCTACCCCAAAGACAAAAACTGCTAAAACAATCGCAAGAGCAATAAGAGCTACTACAATTCCTGCAATAATAGCTATAGTTTTCCCTTTTACTGATTTAGTAGCCTTTGGATCTTCAGCAGAATAAGAAACCCCTTGATGAGTTGTCTGTCGTAGAGTTTCCGCCACGGGAAGTTCTGCGGTATCGCCAGGAGTAAAAGGTGATCGGCTCGCCTGACCAGCCTGATACTGCAAGGTTGGTTGATCTGAGATTGGTATACGTGTAGTGGCCTCATCTTGAATCAACCCAGACTGAGGCACAGTAGGAGAATCAGCTACCGAAGAAATGCGGCTTGTCTCTTCAACGGAGCGCTCAGCTGCCTGCTCAGCAGCAATAACTTCATCTACAGAAATCTTATTGGTTGCCCCATCCTCACTATTTCCTTCAGCTAAATTTCCTTCAGCTAAATCAGATGAGGGATCATTTGAGTTTGGCAGAGCTTCATCAGAATTGCTTTCATTATTATCCTGATCGTCTGTAGTAGGAGCACCGCAATGAACGCAAAACTTCGCATTTACCTGTAAAGGTTCTCCGCACTGGGTACAGTATCCAAAAGGAGCACGTTTATCTTCAGAAGTTTCAGACATTACATACCTCACTTGCCAGTATCACAAAGTGACTTTGCCCTTGCCTGCAAGATGGATTCTTCTAAGCAATCGCATCGTGTCCGATTACGCATAATTCTATACAACAGAACACATCAAGGGCACAAACCTTCTCTATTGTATACGAACCACGCAAGATACTACGCGCCATTACCTGTAAATAGCCGTAGCAAACCAAACCCTAAAATATCCTCTTTTCAGAAAAAAGATACAGGCTTATTTAAACGATGAAAATCCCTTCATGAGACCATCATTGAGAAGGAAAGTTTCAACTGCCTTATAACCCTGAGGTTTAGAACCTTTTCTTGTTATCAGGCAAATAGGAACAGGGAGCATATCGTTTGGGTCAATTTGTTTCATAACCAATCCCAGTCCCTCTGGAACAATAGCAGGAATTCCTATTACTAAACACATAGCTTTATCTTTAAAAAGCGTAAATGCAAAAGAGAAGGGATTTTTTGGTTTATGCAAATGAAGATCATACCCCCCTGATTTATACATATTAACGATTGAACCAGACCGATCCATGTCGAAATCGTTTGCATAAATCACAGGGAATGATTCCAGATCTTCGCGAGTAACATATTCTCGCTTAAGCGAAGGGTGATTTTCAGTAACAACAACAGCAGTAGGCATTACTCCCACTCGAACCACATCATAAGCATTCGTATCGGGTTCACCAAGAGTAACCAGCATATCTGCTTCAAGACTATCGAGCGCTTTAATCCCTTGAGGAAAGGTGGCAATCTGAGTTTCCACTTTTATATCTCGAGTAACAACCTGTAACAGTTTATTGATATTCACACAAATAGATCTGCTACGCGGAAAGTCTGGAACACAAAGCTTAATTGTTAGAACTTCATGAGGTTGCCGCTGTTCATGATATTCATCAATATAGCTCGCTGCTGAATCAAATGACTTTAAAGCATCGACTGCCTTTGGATAAAACGCTCTACCAAACTCTGTTGGAATTACGCCATTATTTTTCCGAACAAATAACAGCTCATTATTAAGATCTTGTTCCAAGTTACTAATTGCTTTAGAAATAGTCTGCACCGTAACACAGCATTCCTTTGCAGCAGCCGAAAAAGAATTATGTTCGTACGTCGAAACAAAATAAGTTAGTTGACGAATATCCATTCCAAATCCTTGAAAAACTAGCGCATAGATGGCTTTAGTGTACCCATTGCAAACAGCTAACTTTCTCGAAAGATGCGCGCTTCAGACTAAAGTTTAAGCAGAATTACCACTTGATATGCGCAAACAAAGAACCACCCTTCGTGTGGCTTATTGCATATTGCTAAATCCCACCACGTTTCACTTCCCCTTCAATTGTTGAGAAAGCTTTAGCGGCCTGTCAGGTTGCTGACAGGTTCATTTGAATAATTAAAAGTGAGCAAAGTTAAAAAGGCGGGGAGTAAGATCATGGAACTGATTGCACATTTTATTAATAATTACAGCGATAATTTCATCGTTGCCTTAGCGTTATGGCCACTCGCCTCTGGTGTTTTGAGCGTGCCCCTAATCGCACTTCTTTACCATCGCGATGGACGAATGCACCTTAACACGGTTATAGGTGCTTATCTTTCGGTTCTTTATGCCCTTTCGCTTGTTTGTTTTACCCTTTATCCTCTTCCCTCAGGTGAAAGCGGGCTAGGCATTACCTACGGTATTGCCCCGCAGCTTAATCCTTTTGGTTTTTTGAACGACCTTGCAAAAGATGGTATCGGGGCCATACCTCAAATTTTCGCTAACATAGCTTTCTTTGTTCCGCTTGGTTTTATAGCAGGAAGATTACTCCGTGCGCCTTTATTCCACTCCCTCTTTTTAGGACTTGTTATTTCCCTCCTTATTGAAATAGCACAATTAACGGGACTCTTCTTCCTCTACCCCTATTCCTACCGCACTTTTGATGTATGCGATCTTCTCTGGAATACTTCAGGTACCGCATTGGGATGGGCACTCTATCTTGCCTCCGAAAAAGTACTACCATCCCGAATAGTTCAGGAAAAAACGCTTACCCATAATCCAGGCTTCGTTCGACGCGTTATAGCATTTTGCCTCGATATGACCTTTGTTGTTACGCTTTCCACTGCAGCAGGGGTTGGAGTGCAAGTTGCCTATGCGCTTCTTGGATTTGATAGCAACAACGGAGTAACTGCAGCAACAAACGTTTCATTAGTAGTAGGTTGTCTTGCTTTCCTTTTCACTCAAGGAGTGCTTCCTTGGTTGCATCATGGCAGCACGTTAGGAGGGAAGTTTGTTCGAATGTCCTTTGAAACAGCGCCTCGATCCGGAATACTGCGAATGGTATTTTACGGATTACGGCTTGTGGTGATCGCAGGAGCGCTGCAAGTAAGCTTTATTGCCTTCCCCTTGTTAGCACTCTTCTACATGATCAAGCACTGCATGCCCTATGATTTGCTCCCTTGCGAGTCAAATTATCAGAAATATAAAGAACACTTAAAAGCTCACGGGCAAAACGCTCCTCAATCAGGCAGCCTCTTTTTATAAGAACTCCCTCACCCGTGTCATGCTAGCCGTTTGCACGGATACAAAAGAACAACACAAGGCGCACACTAACCTAAGCCAAGAGCAAGACCAATAGCGTGAACAATAAACGCCACTACCCAGGCAACCACACATTGCATAATCACTACTCCAATAGCACGCTTGCCGCCTAGTTCGTTTCTTACCGCAGCAATAGCAGCAACACACGGTGTATATAAAAGAGCAAAGACCAAAAACGTAAAAGCGGTCAAAGGAGTAAACATACTTGCTAAAGCAGCACTCGATCCACCCAAAAGAACCGTGAGAGTGCTCACGACGCTTTCTTTTGCCGCAAATCCCGTAATCAATGCCGTTGATGCCTGCCAATCTCCAAAACCAAGTGGCATAAAGATAGGAGCGATGAGACCACCTAATAATGCTAATAAACTATCGGCAGAATCAGCAACTACATTAAAACGGATATCGAAGGTCTGCAAAAACCAAATTACCACTGAAGCAAGGAAGATAATAGTAAACGCACGAGTAAGGAAATCTTTAGCTTTTTCCCAAACTAAACGAAGCATATTACCCATTGAGGGAAGACGATAGTTGGGTAGCTCCATTACGAAAGGAACAGGTTCACCTTTAAACATAGTATGCTTGAGAATTAAAGCTACTAAAACGCCAATTACCATACCGAGCAGGTAAAGCACGATCATTACTAAGGCCCCTTGTTCGGGAAAAAATGCTGCCGTAAAAAGCGCATAAATAGGTAATTTAGCCGAACAGCTCATAAAGGGAGTAAGCATTACGGTCATGGTACGGTCCCGCTCAGATGGCAACGTACGTGTTGCCATAATGGCAGGAACCGAACATCCAAACCCAATGAGCATCGGTACAAAGCTACGCCCAGAAAGACCGAGTTTTCGAAGTAGCTTATCCATCACAAAGGCAACGCGTGCCATATATCCTGAATCTTCCAATAAAGACAGGAAAAAGAACAGTACTACGATAATAGGCAGGAAGCTTAAAACGCTTCCCACTCCTGCAAACACTCCATCAATAATAAGGGAATGAACTACTGGATTTACCTCCCACAAGGCAAGTCCTTGATCAACAAGCTCAGTTAACCATCCGATACCTTGTTCCAATAAGTCAGATAAGCCTTGGCCTAAGACACCAAAGGTAAGCCAAAATACCACTGCCATTATGCCTATAAATACAGGCAGCGCTGTATATTTACCGGTCAAAATGCGATCAGCTGCTTGGCTGCGTTTATGTTCCTTACTTTCATGAGGCTTTACTACTGTTGAAGCACATACGGTTTCGATAAAACTGAATCGCATATCAGCAAGAGCAGCCATGCGATCACTACCCGATTCTTCTTCCATTTGAGAAACCACATGTTCAATGGCAGCTTTTTCGTTTATGTCCAACCCTAAAGCATCGCGGACGAGATTATCATCTTCAACAAGCTTCGTAGCGGCAAAACGAAGAGGAATACCTGCTCGTTGGGCGTGATCTTCGATTAAACGGGAAATCCCATGAATACAACGATGAAGTGCTCCTTTATCGGGTCCATCTGCCGGACAAAAATCCAAACGCCCAGGCCGTTCTTGATAGCGCGCAATATGAAGTGCATGTTCGACTAATTCAGTAATGCCTTCATTCTTAGCAGCCGAAATGGGAACAACAGGAATGCCCAACTGACGCTCAAGACCATTAATATCGATTGATCCCCCATTTGCTGCTACTTCATCCATCATGTTGAGCGCCAGTACCATAGGAATATCCAATTCCATAAGCTGCAAAGTGAGATACAAATTACGCTCAATATTGGTAGCGTCAACAATATTGATTATTGCATTGGGTTTTTCCTGAAGAATAAACTCTCGCGTAACTACCTCCTCTCCCGTGTAAGGAGAAAGAGAATAGATACCAGGAAGATCTGTAATCAAGGTATTCTCATGTCCGCGAATAACCCCGTCTTTTCTTCCTACCGTAACACCAGGAAAATTGCCAACATGTTGATTAGAGCCAGTAAGCTGATTAAACAGTGTTGTTTTACCGCAATTCTGATTGCCCGCCAATGCGAAGGTAAGAGTCTTGCTGGCAGGCAGCGGATGACCCTCTCCTCGAGGATGAAATATGCCCGCCTCACCCGTACCAGGATGAGGGCTTGAAGAAAGCTTAGGATTAGGACGAGGAATATTGTGCGCATCGTGAACATTTTCAAGCTCGATAAACGATGCATCGTCATTGCGCAAGGTAAGCTCATAACCACGAAGTCTCAGCTCAAGCGGATCGCCCATAGGCGCGCGCTTTACTAACATAACCTCCGTCCCCGGAGTGAGACCCATATCTAAAATATGCTTACGGAGCGAAACGTCGGTACACTTAACTGCCGATATCACTGCATCTTTTCCGGGCTCTAACCTATCGAGAGTTGCTGCTGTTTGATTTGTTGATTCTTGAGTTGCCTGATTTACCATGCAAACACACCGCTCTGCACGCAAAGCCTCCTTCGTCTTTTCAAGCATTCATTGTAACCAAGCATTGGCCTTTACGTTGGCATAACTGTCAAACCGTTTGTAAACGTTATCGACTTAGAGATAAAGGGGTAAAAAATGGGTGTCCCTATAATTGGACAGCTATAAGTCCTTATTTTTTTAGACTACAGCTAAAGCAGCAATAAAACTCAACCAAAAAAGATAGATGCCGACACAAAAAGGCAGCTCTTCTACCAGAAAGGAGTACGGTATGTTTGCTCTTAAAGAATCTCCCATGAAAATGCTCTACGGCAACACAAATAATGCAGCTACCATCCCAGACAACATACCTATTCCTCAAAATCTCAATAATGCCCTTAATGCACTATCCTGCCCCGAACCAATCCTTCCCCACAAACGGACTTTCATTAGTGCTCTAAACAGCGGTCCATTTTATGAAAACGGTCATTTAATTCTCGGTAATTCATTCAACAGAAGCGCCGATAAAACCACCGATGTTTGGAATGAGCGAATCTTCAAAAGGCTGCCTGGAACTTACCTGGTAGATATCCAACGTATCTGGGAAGGATATGACGGCAGATGGGTCAATGAAGCGCCCCTCTTGTTGCGATTCGAAACCATTGATGTTGTTCTTGCTCCCCATCACGACAACAAGAATATAAATGTGTGGACAGGATATCTTGACACGAATGCTCCTGTTTATGAAGCAAGAAATAATTCAGCCGAAAACAAACAAGCCAATGAAAACTCATGTCTTCACTGGCTTGCCTATCGCAGGATAAAGGGGCTCGTTGGAAAGCAAGTACAAAGCATTCATATGTTCTCGATTACGAAAACCACTGAAAAGTCGCCTTGCGAAAAAATACATTCACAACGTCGTCTCTTTAATCTTTCACTTAATGACGGACGCACCTACACTTTCATTAACAAACAAGGAACAATAACTCTTTGCATCTAGTGTCTAGTGTCTAGTGTCTAGCATCCGTCAATCAGCGATTGTAGATACGCTTTATAGTCATCAACTAAGTTTTGAGGACCAATAATGCGTACCGCTCCATCAAGGCCCGCAATCCAGCCAAAGAATTGCGGGCTCACTCGAACAGAAACCTTTGCCTTTGCATAAGCACCCTCAGGAATTAATTCAGCATGGGAACCAAAGTGATCAGTGATGATTTCGACCTTATCATCTTGAACAGCTAACAAAGCTACCGTTTGGGGCCCATCGAATCGACCAAAATATTCATACGTGTTCTTATTGAAAGAAAACTGAGCAATCGATTCGTTTCTCGTTGCCTCTTCGGCGCCAATAGTCAAGTGATCCATGCGATCAATACGATATTCATTGAATCTTCCATGCGTATCACTCCAGCACGTTACATAGTAGTAGCCGCCATCATAGGAAACTCCCACAGGCGTCACAACATACCGTCTACCTCCATGTGCTGGATGACGTTTTCCATCGATACCGTAGTGAAGGTATTGAAAAGTGATCTTTTTTCGTTTTCGAATAGCACTATGAATGATATCAACCGCTTCGAAAACACACTCTGTTTTTGAGCGAATTCTTCCCTCAACGTGAATGCTACGATCAAGTTTTTGCTGCTGACTTAAACTTGCCAAAGATTTGATATTTGCAAGCAAAATATTAGCTTGGCGCACCGTTAAAAACTTACTCGAAGCAACCGCATCAACCATCAGCATTAATTCCGATAGCGTAAAATCCCGATGCTCAATCGCATACTCAACTGGGTTGCGCTGATATGTTTTAATATCCAGCCCAAATTCGCGAAGTATCTCAAGATCACGGTAAATGCTTTTTCGCTCTGCAGCTATTCCTTCTTCCGCTAAGCGTTGGATGATTTCTGCCATTGACAGACCATGATCAGCGTCTGTCTCCTCTTCCAACATCCGCTGGATACAAAGAAGCTTCAACTTCGAATTTTTGTTGGCAGCCATACCCCATCACCTTATTCTATGGGAGATTCAATTTATTTTTAAAGTATATCTATTGATTAGGGGTTTTAAAAGTGGCTGTACCATATATAGGTCAACTTTGAGGGGCTTCATTAACTGTTTAATTAAGCCCTTAAAAGGGTTGTTTTTCTATCGAATTAAACTCTGATTTCGAAGAATCTCAGAGATGACTAAATGATTCAACTGTGGTGTCGCCCAACATTTCTGCAACACCTCTACCCTGCTCGCAATACTGCTTCAGCACTTCACGACCTGCATCCGTCAAACCGATGCGTCGATCACGTAACTTATGCATTACCTCACGCAAATCCTCTGGGAAAGGTGCGAGGAAGTTAAGGGTCTGTTGGGTTTTAGGGTGAGTAAACTCAATAAAATAGGAATGCAAAAATTGTCTATGAAGACCCAGATTGTCCGCTTTACCTGGCGTTCCGTAGGTGGGATCACCCACACACCAATGCTTAATATATTCCATATGGACACGAATCTGGTGTGTACGTCCTGAATACAATTTACACTCGATAAGGGAGAAACCATTATCCTTGTTTCCCGATTCAAAACGCTCTAGAACCTTAAAGGTCGTCACCGAGGAACGTGCCTGCGGTTTGTCTGAAACCTGCATGCGCAAGCGATTTTTATCACTGCGGAAAATAGGCGCGTCAATCAGCCCCGTATCACTTGCGATATTGCCATGAACCAAGCATAAATATCGTCTGTTAACATTTCGAGAGCGAATTTCATCTTGAAGTTCAAAACCCACTTCGTCGTTTTTTGCAATAAGCATAAGTCCACTGGTATCACCATCCAAACGATGGACAATACCTGGACGATCATCTCCTTGAATATGCGCGAGATTATCGCGTCCATACCGCGCGATTAAGGCATTCGAAAGCGTTCCATCGGGATGCCCTGGAGAAGGATGACAGATCAGTCCTGCCTGCTTATTTATAACTGCCAAATCTTCATCATCATAATAAACATCCAGGGGGATATTTTGAGGCTCCAAAAATATGCGATCATTCGCTTCGTACTCTTCATAAACGATAAAATCACCCGTATGAACAAGGGTTTTTTTGTTTGGAGTCTGTCCACCAACAAACACTTTTCCCGCTTCGATCTGTTTGACCGCTTTGCTACGAGATTCATACAAACCTGATTCAAACAAAAACGAATCAAGTCTCATGTTGTCATACCTATCAGTTACTGTTGTTGAAAGACTACGAGCCATAAGTGCTAGTTTCCTTTCTTGGATGAAGATTCTTCCCTAAACGTTCGCGTAATAAACGACAAGAGAAATAACACGACACCACACGTTACCCCAATATCAGCCACATTAAAGGTGGGGAAATTTATAAAGAGTGTCTGGATGAAATCAACGACATATCCTAAAGTTAAACGATCGATTGCATTGCCAATACCACCCGCAAAAACTAAGCCCAGCGAAAAAGCCTCAAGCCAAGTTATATGACGAGAGAAAAGCGCAACCGCTGCGAGAAGCACCACAAGCACCACAATTGCAATTACCGCTAATGCAAAAGTTGACCCACTAAACATACTCCACGCTGCACCAGTATTGTGCGCTAAACGAAATTGGAACAAACCCGCAAAAGGACCAGCAAAGACTTCACCTCTTTCAAATGAATTGGCAAAGGCTTTTGTTCCCATATCAAGAGCAAGCCAACCTAAAGAAACAGCAACAAATACGATGAACTTTCCTACAGACACACGCGAAAGGATCCCACCCTTTCCCTCCTCTTGCGAAGGTGTACGATAGGATCCTTTGTTTTGTTTCGTATCAAATTGCATAACGAGCTATGAATTATTTTCTTTCTTGCAAGCTCTTATTCAGCCTCTGAAAAGCCCATTGCATCGAGGGCATCACCACAACGTTTGCAAACATGTGGATGATTTGAATTACCGCCTAGTTCACGGAAATTCCAACAACGAGGACATTTTTCGCCTGTTGCTGGCTCAACAGAAGCAGCAAGTTCTTGACCTTCAACAAAGGAAACACTTGACACGATAAACAGCTCTTCAAAGACAGTGTTTTCATAACAAGAAAGCTTATCAAGTAAAGCTTTCGGAGCAGCTACCGTAACGGTTGCCTCCTGGCTCTTATTGATTGTCTTTTCACCACGCGCATCCTCTAGTGCTTTAGTAACCACATCACGCACCGCAATAACTTCACCAAAATCATTCAAGATATTCGTAAGTTCATCTTCAGAAGGAAGTGCTGGAGTAAAGTCTTCAACTTTTGGCCAACCAGCAAGCTGAACACTGATTTCACGATCCTCATTGGCGCGAACCGTGTTTGGATAGTGAGCCCAAACTTCCTCGCAAGTAAAGGAAAGAATTGGCGAAAGAACACGAACCAAAACTTCCAGAATATTCATGAGGACAGTTTGTACAGCACGGCGTCGAACCGAATCAGGAGCCTCTGAATAGAGACGATCCTTGGTTACGTCCATATAGACTGAGGATAGATCGTTCACAAAGTCATAAGCGCAACGATAGACGTCTTTAAAGCGATACTCGCTATAAGCTGTTTCAATGTCTTTCAAAATTGAAACAGTTTTTGCCATCATATACGCATCGATTGGCTCGAGCTCATCCCAAGAAACCGCATTTGTTGCAGGATCGAAATCATCCAAATTACCCAACAGGAAGCGGAAGGTATTACGGAAGCGGCGATAAGCATCCGAAACCTGCTTCAAAATATTCTCAGAAATACTTACATCCTGCGAGAAATCAACACTTGCGGTCCATAGACGCAAAACATCTGCACCGTACTTATTGCAAACCTCTGCAGGATCGATACCATTACCGAGTGATTTAGCCATTTTGCGGCCCTGCTCGTCAACGGTAAAGCCACAATGCATAACGGTCTTATAAGGAGGAACCCCATAGGCACCAACACTAGTAAGCAACGAAGATTGAAACCAGCCACGATGCTGATCTGAACCTTCTAAATACAGATCTGCAGGGAAACGCAAACCTTCATCACTGCGATGCTTGCAAACGCTTGTGTGAGATACACCTGACTCCCACCAAACATCTAAGATGTCCTTTTCGGGAAGAAGATCAGTGCAACCGCACTTTTCACAAGCAGTACCATGTGGCAAATATTCCTTTGGCTCCTTGGTAAACCAAGCATCTGCCCCTTCAGTACGGAAAAGATCGATTACCGCATCAAACGTTTCTTCCGTAGCTACCGTAGAACCACACTTTGCACACTTGAACACCGGAATGGGAACACCCCATGAGCGCTGGCGAGAGATACACCAGTCGGGACGATCCTCTACCATTGAACCAATACGACGAGAAGACCAAGCGGGAACCCATTTTACTTTGTTCTCGATAGCATCAAGCGCATTCTTGCGGAGGTCATTCTTTTCCATGGAAACAAACCACTGGTCAGTCGCACGGAAAATGACGGGCTGGTGGCAACGCCAGCAGTGTGGATAACTATGCGTAATATCCACGTGAGCTACTAAAACACCCTGCTCATCTAACCACTTAATAATTTCTGGATTAGCTTCGTCTACATCCAAACCTGCAAAACGACCTGCTTCATCAGTCAATACGCCATTATCATCTACTGGCATAAGGATAGGAAGATCAAATTCAAGACCAACCGCATAGTCCTCTTGACCATGACCAGGAGCAGTATGAACAGCGCCCGTGCCGGAATCAAGGGTTACATGATCGCCGTAGATAATCATGCCTTTAAGATCCTGGCGAATAGGACACGTATATGAAACACCCGCAAGCTCACGACCCTTTACGGTAATAACCTGGCCATCAGCATCCTTTACTGGCTCATAAGACTGCCAACCAGCAGTCTGAGCAACATCTTCAAGCAGGTCATACGCCATGATGGTATAGGCACCATCAGCGTTTACCATTACATAGTCCGCATTAGGAGCTAAGCAAACAGCCGTATTCGCAGGAAGAGTCCAAGGTGTGGTAGTCCAAATCAGTACATACGCTGGATTTGTTACACCCGCCGCCTCAAAAACAGGTGGAACCGCATCCAATTTGAAGTTTACAAAAATGGAAGGCGAAACTTCATCGGCATACTCAATTTCAGCTTCAGCCAACGCCGTATGGCAACGCTTGCACCAATGAATAGGCTTACGACCACGATAGATCAAACCGTTCAGGTACATGGTTTTAAAGATTTCAACATTGCCAGCTTCATAGTCAGGAATGAAGGTTAGATAAGGATGTTCCCAATCTGCATTAACACCTAAACGCTTAAAGCCTTCACGCTGAATATCGATATGCTCCTCGGCCCATTTACGACAAAGCTTACGCAGATCTGGCTGACTTGTTTCAGCCATCTTCTTTGGGCCTAACGTTTTTTCTACCATATGCTCAATCGGCTGACCATGGCAGTCCCAACCGGGAATATAGGGCGTGAAGTAACCGCGCTGTGCGTGGCTCTTGTTTACAAAGTCTTTCAAAATCTTATTGAAAGCATGACCAACATGAATAGGGCCATTTGCATACGGAGGACCATCATGCAATACAAAAGGAGCGTTGTCCTTATTCTTTTCAAGCACCTTATGATAAATATCAATATCGTTCCAGAATTGAAGGCGCTTTGGTTCGTTTTCGGGCAGATTTGCACGCATCGCAAAGTCGGTGCGCGGCAAGTTCATAGTTTGCTTGTAGCTATTGGCCACGGTGCGACCTTTCTTCCTCTGTTGGTCTTATCGTTATATCTGTTGCTGTTCTCATTTCAAAAGCTTAGTTTGCGCTCCCTTTACGTTAGCGCTTCCTTTGGGTCCTAAAACTCAACTTCATGCTATGACAGCAGAAATAATTCTAAAGCCTTAAAACGAGTAACGGTGTAACTCAAAAATTATACTCAAACTTGCCTATAAAGAAACGAAGAATGCATATTCTACGGACAAAGGAAGGTGGCATTCATCAAATGAACTCATTAAAGCATCGAAAAGCATGACGAGATTTCATCGTAACAGCAGAAATAGACATTTTCGCCCTGTCGTAAGCCAGTACAATTACCTTTGAACTACTTTAGTTTTTCAATTAAAGCGCTTTAAGGATCTCAGGTTATGGATACAAAAGATACCGCAAGCAGATCAGACGATACGTCGCAAAAATCTGTTCAACTGTCCAAAACACAACCAACAAAAGGAGCCACGCAAAGCGCCGCAGAATTTTATCATCGCGTAAATATTGAAGAATGCCTCTACACTGATAATTTCGAAGTAACTGATGCTTGCATTTCATGCGGCCATTGCGAAGATATATGCCCCGCCTACGCCATTAAACTAGACGAAGAAGGCAAACCTACCTGGATAAAGCACGAGTGCTTTATGTGCTTTGGATGCATGCGTTTGTGCCCCTGCCAAGCAATTCGATACGGTGGAGCTTAAATATACATTTACCTTTAATTTGTAGACCCTATGTCGATAAAAACTTAATCTTGCGTGAACCGATTCAAGAGTGGAAAATTCGCACTGCTCAATTGAATACAATAAATCTAGGGAAACGCAAGAAGAGGGTATCGCGCATATGAGTAAAGAAGCGCCTATAAAGAAGAAAAACAGCATCGATATGCTCAACGGCCCTATACCTTCTCGCGTTATTCTTTTTGCAATTCCGCTTGCGCTTACCAGTATTTTCCAACAGCTATTCAACACGGCAGACTCAGTCGTAGCAGGACGTTTTATTGACAACGCCGCCCTTGCTGCCGTTGGTGGTGTTGCCCCGATTATCGCCTTATTTGTTTCGCTCTTTGTGGGCCTTTCCATTGGAGCAAATGTAGTAGTAGCAGTTCATATCGGACACCAGGATTACAGTCGTATACGTGGCGCTATTCAAACTACCGCGATTGTTTCTCTTGTAAGTGGTATTGCTTTAACTCTTGTCGGCATTGTAGCAACCGATCCGATTTTAGGTTTAGTAAATATGCCTCTTGATGCCTGGGATCAGGCACGAATCTATCTACATATTTACTTTGCGGGCATTATTTTTATTCTTATCTATAACTTTGGCTCGGCAATTCTACGCGCCAAGGGCGACACGCGTCGTCCTCTTATTGCACTTGCAATCGGGGCTCTTCTCAATATTTTCTTCGATGTTTGCGCAACGGTTGTCTTAGGTATGGGAGTTGCAGGCATTGCGCTAGGAACCGTTATAGCAAATGCGGTTTCATCAGGCCTAATCGTGTTTTTTCTTCTTACTGAAGAAGACACCTATCGTCTTACCTTTAAAGGCATACGCATTGTTCCTGATGACCTAAAGCAACTTTTATATATTGGCATTCCTTCCGGGATGCAAGGTATGGTGTTTTCATTAGCCAACGTAGTCGTACAAAGTGCCATCAATAGCTTCGGAACCGATGCTACCGCAGGGTCTTCCGCTGCACTCAATTACGAAACGTACGCCTACTTTGTCGTCAATGCTTTTGCTCAAGCTGCGGTGACTTTTACCGGGCAGAACTATGCTGCAGGAAAACTTGAACGTTGCGATAAGATATTTCGCTTCTGCATGATTGCAGCCATAGGTTTCTCTTTTATCGTGGGAGGCACCTTTGTTCTCTTTAACGAAGTGTTCTTGAGCTTCTTCACCACTGAAGCAGCCACCCTTGTCTTTGCTGTCTCTCGTATGTGGCACATTTGCCTACTAGAATTTATGGCCTCTTCCTATGAGGTAAGTGCAGCTGCTATGCGCGGAATGAATTGGTCAATTCTTCCCACTATCATTACCGTTGTTGGATCTTGCGTGTTGCGTATTGTATTTATTTTTACGTTGTTCCCTTTGGTATACAGTTACGACAATCTGCTTTTGATCTATCCAGTTTCATGGATCGTAACTGGTGTTTCGATGCTAATTCTTTATGTCATAGCTCGCAAACGCGCCTATGCTAAAGCATTACGCATTTACTCCCCTTCAAAAGCTCAACAGTCTGCATAAAATTTACCGCCAAAAGACGATGCAAAAATTGAACTGATTAAACCAGAGGTTTCACTTCACGATAAAATAGAATTGTTTTAAGTTGCATGGTAACGCTCCTTAATCACTGAATCTATTTCGAGAAAGGATCCTCATGAGCGATTGCTTGTTCTGTAAGATAATTTCTGGCGAAATTCCCTCTGCAAAAGTTTACGAAGATGATCTTTGTTATGCCTTCGATGACATTGAGCCAGAAGCGCCTATTCATACCCTCATTGTTCCTAAGCAGCATTTTGACAACCTACAAGATAACGTTCCTGCAGAAGTCTTAGGTCATTTGCTCTCTGTTGTCCCAAAAGTCGCAGAGATCAAAGGAGTAAATGAGTCTGGTTTTCGCTGCGTAATTAACACAGGTCCTGATTCAGCAGCAACCGTAGGCCATCTTCATATTCATGTTATGGGCGGCATTAAGATGGGCCGCGCAACTTTCGAGGAATCTCAGCGCCTGGAAGAAAATAAATAATCTTTGCCAAAATTTAAACAACCGTATACCTTTTGAGCAGTGCTTAAAGGTATACGGTTTCTCTTATTTTCTGAGCTCTTAATACAAGCTCGAACTAATTGTTAACCAACCGCTCCATCCGCTTAGCGAATAGTTTATTCGGATACTTCGCATCCTTAAAGAGCGGCAACGATTGCGTCAACCGAAACTTTTGCATCTCCTAGAAGCATGTCGGTATTGTCGTTATAAAACAGGGGATTTTCTACGCCCGAATAGCCTGCATTACCCATTGTTCTTTTAGAGACTACCACTTTGCCTGCTTCCCATACCTTTAAAACAGGCATACCTGCAATAGGACTATTCGGATCAGTTAAGGCAGAAGGATTTACCGTATCGTTTGCGCCAATCACTAACGCTATATCTACTTCATCAAAATCCTCGTTGATTTCATCCATTTCCAATACCGCATCATAAGGAACTTTAGCCTCTGCCAATAAAACATTCATGTGCCCTGGCATACGACCAGCTACAGGATGAATGGCAAACTTAACATCGACCCCATAGTTCATTAATTTATGAGTCATTTCAGCTACGGGGAATTGCGCTTGCGCAACTGCCATACCGTATCCAGGACATATCACAACCGATTTAGCAGCTTTTAATTCTTCTGCAAGTTCTTCTGGAGTGATCGTAGTATAGCTACCCATTGCTTTTGTGGTAGCAGCACCTCCTGTAGAGGAGCCATCAGAACCAAAGCCCCCTAAAATAACTGAAATAAAATTACGATTCATTCCCTTGCACATGATGTAACTCAAATAAGCACCAGAAGAACCGACTAAAGCACCCGTAATGATCAAAAGATCATTTCCTAAGGTAAAGCCAGCCATTGCAGCAGCCCAACCTGAATAGCTGTTTAGCATTGAAACAACTACCGGCATATCTCCGCCACCAATAGCCATAACCAAGTGAAAACCTAGTACTAAAGAAACAACCGTAATGATACCAAGTGGAATGAGACCAGCTTCTAATCCCTTTGTGTTCACTAGCCAGGCGATGCAGGCAATAATAGCTACCAACATCAAGAGATTTATCGCGTTTCTTCCTGGTAAAGTAAGCGGTTTTCCTGAAATTTTTCCCGCCAACTTCAGATAGGCAATTATTGAACCCGTAAGCGTAACGGCACCAATAAATACCGCTATACCAACTTCCCCCATATGGAAAGCATTTTCTGCTGCTGCCGTCGGGTCACTTATTACTGCTCCAGGGGTAGTAATAAACGAATTGAATCCCACCAGCACCGCTGCGGCACCCACAAAAGAATGGAGCATCGCAACAAGCTGTGGCATTTCCGTCATTTGGACACTTCGCGCTTTCCAGGTGCCAATTGCTGCCCCGATAAGAAGAGCAACTACCAACAGCACAACTGCCATTAAAGGATTAGTGGTGTTAGATACGACCGTAACTAAAATTATCGCCACCAACGCCAAGGTCATTCCGGCAATGCCAAGTTTATTTCCCCGAAGCGCTGTTTTTTGCTTAGAGAGATTTGCTAAAGCCAAAATAAACAATAAACCTGCCAAAAGGTAAGCCAAAGTTTCAAAACTAGTAAAAAGCGAAAGAATTTGTTCAGAGACGAGTGTCTGCATTACTTATCCTCAGAGCTCCTCTCAAACATCTTGAGCATACGCTGCGTAACCATAAAACCACCGAAAATATTAATTGCCGCAATTGCCATAGCAACAAAAGAAAGAATCTGCACGACTAAGTTGCCTGATCCTATCAATAAAATTGCGCCCACGATGATGATGCCTGAAATAGCGTTGGTTTCTGACATTAAGGGAGTATGCAGGGTATGAGTAACATTGGTAATAACATAAAAGCCCACTACAACGGCAAGCATAAACACAATGTAGTGGCCAGCAACACTTGCAGGAGACACCATAATCAAAGCAACAGCCAAAACCCCTGCTAAAACCTTCCACCAATGCTTTACAAAGGGCGACTTCTCTTGTGAAGGGTTAGTTTTTTCTGCTTCTTGTTTATCTTCCTCGTGAGTAGAAACGGACACTTTCACTTCTGGGGGTGGCCACATGCTTTCACCATGTAAGGTAACCGTAACGCCACGAACCACTACATCTTCTTCGTCAAGAGAAAGAACCCCATCCTTTTGCGGAGTAACGAGCTTCAAGAAATTGACTATGTTTTGCCCAAAAAGCTGAGATGCTTGTCCAGGCAAACGTGCTGGTAAGTTAGTCCAGCCTATAATAGTGACCCCATTGTCAGTGACCACTACTTCATCTGGCTTAGATAAAGCGCAGTTCCCGCCAAGCTCGCTTGCACCCATATCGACAATTACCGAACCAGGCTTCATTGCTGCCACTGCCTCTTTTGTCACCAAAAGCGGTGCAGGATGGCCAGGAACTCTTGCTGTAGTTATAACAATGTCGCTTTGCATACACTGCTTGGTGTATACCTCAAGGGTTAACTTCTGCTGCTCCTCATCCAAAGCCTTTGCATAGCCATCTGAGCTTTCCTGTTTTACGGGAATCTCTATGAACTTACCGCCAAGCGACTTAACCTGATCGGCGACTTCAGGACGCACGTCAGTCGCAGAAACTTCAGCGCCCATAGCTCCTGCTTGACCAATAGCCGCTAGACCCGCAACACCAACTCCAATAACATACACTTTTGCCGGAGGTACTTTCCCCGCAGCAGTAACCTGACCAGTAAAGGTTCGTCCGAAAGCACTTGCCGCCTCTACTACTGCTCGATATCCGGCTACATTCATCATGGAGCTACGAACATCAAGTGATTGAGCACGACTGATACGAGGAACTTCATCCATCGCAAGAGCCGTTAAGCCTTTGTCTTCACAAGCGCGCACAAAATCAGTATTCGTCCTAGGGTTCATGCGAGATATTAAGGTGGCACCTTCTTTAATGAGTTTCATATATTCAGGCGTTGGAATATCCAAACAAACCACTATATCGGCACCCCAGGCTTCAACCTCATCAACGATGCGAGCCCCCGCCTGTTCATATTGTTCGTCAAAATACCGAGCCTTAACTCCTGCGCCCTTTTCAACGCAGACCTCATACCCAAGCTTAATGAGCTTCTTGACCGTATCGGGTGAACCAGCAACAAGCGTTTGGTTTTCTGTTAATTCTTTTGGTATACCTATCAGCATTATTCATCTCCCTCATTACGAATAAAAGAGAGGTACCCCTTCTGTAACTGATTTATTGTTTGTCTATATTACAAAAGTGTGCGGCGAGAAACCCAGGAAAACCTATGCCTCTCTAACCGCACACTCTTTCAATTTATAAATGAGATTTATAAAAACAATAAGCGCTGGTATCTTATTGAGAAATGTCCCCATGCTTTTCGTAGCGCATCACTTCACGAATCGTATTTTCTTCATCCACGAAGACTACGTGTGGTCGATGCGTTTCTGCTTCTTCTGGCGTCATTTGGCAGTAGCACATAATAATGCATGTATCTCCTGGCTGTACCAAACGAGCAGCAGCACCGTTAAGACAAATCATTCCACTGCCTCGTTCCCCAGCAATGGTATAAGTTTCCAAACGAGCGCCATTATTAACATCCACCACTTGCACCGTTTCATACTCCAAAATATTTGCGGCATCTAACAAATCCTTATCAATTGTGATGCTGCCCACATAATCAAGTTCTGCTTGGCGAATAGTGGCGCGATGGATTTTACCTTTCAGCATATTCAGAATCATGGATACGAAATTCCTCCTTTTAGTAATTTTAGGTATACGTAGATTCCAAGTATTTACTTAGCCATAAAGAAAAAATTATCTATAAGGCGTGTTTTACCAATACGTACCGCAAGTGCGCACAACACTTCGCCTTCAATGCACTCAACTGGCTTTACCGTATCTGCACTTACGATCTCTATATACTCGGGATCAGCTAAAGGCTCTTCTGAAAGTACCTCCGCAATACATGCGCGTACCACTCGAGTATTACGCTCTCCTGCCTCGCAAAGATGCTTGCCTGCACTTAAAGCTCGATAGAGCACCGTAGCCGCTTTTCGCTCTTCAGGATTGAGATAGGTATTACGAGAGCTTTTTGCAAGGCCATCTTTTTCGCGAACAATTGGACAACCAATAACCTCAACATTGATATTTAAATCTCGAACCATGCGACGAATAACCAGTAATTGCTGAGCATCTTTTTGTCCGAAATACGCTCGATCAGGTTGAACGATATTGAAAAGCTTATTTACCACCAAACACACTCCATCAAAATGAATGGGTCTGCTTTTGCCACAAAGTTCCTCAGAGATATCAGCCATATGAATGGTGGTACTTCTGTCGGGGTAATACATTTCATCTACCGCAGGGTGAAATATCAACGACGCCCCCGCTTGATCACAAGCGGTTTTATCATGTGCAATATCGCGCGGATAGCTTTCTAAATCTTCACCAACACCAAATTGAGTTGGATTAACGAAAACACTTACCACAACACGATCATTATCTTGAGCTGCTTGACGAATAAGGCTTTGGTGTCCTTCGTGTAGATATCCCATTGTAGGAACAAGACCAACAGTTAACCCCTCATTGCGCCACTGAGCAACCCGATCTCGTACTTCTTTAATTGTTTCTACCAGTTCAACCACAAGTTTCTCTTTCTATCGATTGTTCTTATATGAATTAAGCAATAAACCAAACAAAATCATTTGTTAGAGTTTTTCGATTACCGAATCATCAATTTTGAAAGTGTGCTCCTCGGCAGGAAATGAAACATCTTTAACTGATGCCGTATATGCTTTAAAGCCTTCTGTCATTGCCGCTCCCACATCGGCAAATTTTCGAGCGAATTTTGGAACGAGATCGCTATACATTCCCAACATATCCTGATATACCAAGATTTGACCCGAGCACTCAGCGCCAGATCCAATGCCAATAGTGGGAATCTTTACCGCCTTCGTAACAAGAGCAGCCAGTTTTGCAGGAATACATTCAAGAACAAGCGAAAACGCACCTGCTGCCTCTAAGGCTTGCGCATCTTCTATGATCTGACGAGCTGCCTGTTCACTTTTACCCTGAACCTTAAAACCACCAAAAGCGTTGATAGATTGGGGTGTCAATCCAATGTGACCCATTACCGGAATTGAAGCGCGCGTAATTGCTTCAACTTCTGCACAGAACTTAGCTCCGCCTTCGAGTTTGATAGCTTGCGCTCCCCCTTCAGTAATCAGCCGACCAGCATTTTCAACCGCCTGCTGCACTGAAACTTGATAGGACATATAAGGCATATCTGCAACAACTAAGGCGTTTTTGGCACCACGAACAACTGGCTTGGTGTGATGAAGCATATCTTCCATGGTGACCGAAAGGGTATTGTCGTAGCCAAGCATGGTCATCCCAAGTGAATCACCAACCAAAATGCCATCAATGCCTGCCTCATCCATCAATTTAGCCGTGGAATAATCGTAGGCGGTAAGCATAGCGATTGGCTTGTTTTCGTCACGCATTTTCTGAAATGTTGAAATAGTTACTGCCATTTAAAATTCTCCTTCAATTCGAACTGTTTCTTTCCAAGGAATTGCCGTATTTGATCAGGATTTTTACATCTGGTGAGCTACGTTATGGCGAGCTACATTACGATGAGCTACGTCATGGTGAACTACGCGATTATTTACCCATGGTCCATTTACCTGCTTAATCTCTGTGTATCACTTAATCTCGCTATCGATATTTACTGAATCTCGAATTAAAAAAGGCGTTCACCCAGCACTGAACCCCATGCATCGTAGGTGCGAGAAGGATATTTACGCTTTGCGATATCGATCAAAGACCACGTAAGCGCACGATATAAGGCGGCTCGTTTGTCATCGAGCGAATGGAGGTGATCAGAGACCGTGGATAAATCATTACGTTCAACAGGACCTGTCAGAGAAGCCGCTGCTCCAAGATTAAAAAAGTTTTCGATATTGCCATAAACAAGAGGCTTTAAGGCATCTCGCGCATCGTCTTCAGTAAACCCGCATTGTTTAAGCAATTCGGTTGCGTTCTCCAAAGGAGACAATACAAGATTACTCGCAAAAACCGCAGCAGCATGATAGCGAGTTTTATCTGTTGCCTTAATAAGGTGAACAGAATTGCCCAAATCTTCGAAGAGAGGAATTATGATGCTCAATGCCTTTTCGTCACCTTCGACAGAAAAATGAGCACGAGCAACTTGCAGATGAGCGATTTCCTTATCGCCAAACGCCAATAATGGATGAACCGAACATACCGGAATGCCTATTTCGTGCGCTCCTTCAAAAATGTCCGAAGCGCAACAACCACTACAATGAGCAATTATTTTTGAAGTTAAAACAGATTCATTGTTGCGATGAACTTCTCTAAGCTCTTTCCAAACTGAAGAAATGACTCCATCAGGAGTGGTAATAAAGATTAAATCGCTGGCTTGAGCCAACTCTGCCGCCGATGAAAACACGCGGCTATTTGTAAATGACGCAGCATCCTGCGCAGAAGCATAGGTAGCGCTAGCATATCCAACCACCTTTTGATTGCAATCCACGAGATATCGCCCTAGTGCGGTTCCCGCCTTGCCAGCACCAATGAACCCAATGTTCATGATGAAATATTTCCCTTTCGTAAGGGCATGCCCAATTACCAAATATCAATGAAAGGTTTAGCTATAGCCTTCATAGACAATGCACTTAGGTATGCCAACGGTACGGTTCTTCACCCTAGGTAAAGATATCGTCCAACGCAGGTAACTCTAATACGCCTCTTACAGATTAGTCAATAAGGAATATTTCAAATCGCCATGATCTTTTAATGAACAAACTTCTATTGCTTCGTACAATAGACCTAGCAGAACAAATTCACCATGTAATTAGCTTTTAGCTCAAGAACTTTTAGCTCAACCCTTCGTTCGAAAGAGGAAAGTCGCGCAGATGATCTTGCCCATACACAATTCAACAACAAGAGACGACCAAGCCCTTGACGAATCACCCGGCTCGCTGCAAAACCGAAACATTTTTCTAATTGCTGATCACGATGTCGATCACCACAAAGCTCAACAGCTTTCTTGCGATTTAGGACTACCGTTAACTATGATTTCAGAAGGAGAACCAAGTGATAGTGATCTAGATATATATCCCATTAATGCCGCTACTAAAAGCATTAGTACCGATGCTAAAAGCATCAGCGCCGCTACCAAAAGCATTAGCGCCACCACCAAAAACGCCGATTCAGTTCTTTATCTTCATCTCACCTCTCAAGGACTTCAATTGGAGTACGAAGACATGATTCTTCGATGCGACTTTGAGGACATGTTACCCCGCATTAAACCAGGTAAGATACAAACAGAACTCCTGGTAAAGGCTGCGAAAATTAAAGCGAAGAAACGTGCAAGTGACAACAGTGACCTCAGCGATCAAGATGACAAGTCGGAAGATAAACTAGCCAACAAAACCACTGCCTCGAACAGTACCACTTCCTTTGATGGTGGCAAAACCACAGATTTTCCCGAAGATTCATCCTTGCCCTCTTCTCCTGCAGTTGAGTCTCAATATACCGTCATCGATGCAACGGCAGGACTTGGACAAGATTCTTTTCTTCTTGCGGCAGCGGGTTTTTCAGTTGAAATGTATGAGCAAGACCCTATCATTGCGGCTCTTTTGCAAGATGCCCTTGAACGAGGATTGAAAAATGCTGCACTCGCCACGGTTATTTCAAATATGCATCTTTATAAGCAGGACAGCGTTTCAGCACTCAAAGATCGCGCTTATGCACTTGGCATGACACATCCTTTGAGAGAGGCGCAAAACCCAATAGCCGATAACGATTCTTTCGCCCAAACAAACCTCCGCAAACCCGAGGTAATTTATCTTGATCCAATGTTTCCTGCTCGTACAAAAAGTGCAGCGGTAAAAAAGAAATTCCAGCTACTTCACCAGCTTGAACACCCCTGCGAAAATGAAACAGAGTTATTTGAAGCTGCCCAGATGCTTCGTCCTCATAAAATAGTGGTAAAACGCATGCTTAAGGGACCTTATTTGGCAAATAAGAAACCGAGCTATTCAATCAAAGGAAAAGCTATTCGCTACGATTGCTATGTGTACGCTTGATCTACCTGACGCGCTTGCTAATACCGATGCACCTACCATTACCGATGCGCCTGTTTTCTTTGACACGATTCAAGCAATCTTACATCCCTATTCCTAGGTTGCTTCCAATGTTTCTAAATCGTTGCCCATTCATTAAAGGATGTAGCCATGAATACTGCAGTAGAAAATGAAATAATTGCCGATCTTCGTTCAATTGCTGACTCAGATTACCAGCAATTCCAAGCAAAACTTGTTCCAAACATTGATGCCAACCTTGTTCTTGGCGTTCGTACACCTGCCCTGAGACGCTATGCAAAGCAACTCTTTAAAAACACTCCAGAAAAAGCACAAGTATTTATTCAGCAACTTCCTCATACTTACTACGAAGAAAACAATGTTCATGGTGAGCTGATTGGACATCTGGCAAAAACGCCCGAAGAAGCTTTCGAGCTACTTGATCGATTCCTTCCTTACGTTAATAACTGGGCAACGTGCGATTTAATGCGTATACCTGCATTCAAAAAGGATCTAACGACAACCTTAACCAAGATCAAAGAATGGATATTTTCCGAACCAGAATATATGGTTCGTTTTGGGATAGTTCAACTCATGACACTGTTTCTTGATGATGCTTTTGACCCTCAGCATCTTCAACTTATAGCTCAAATTAAACGAGAAGAATACTACATCAATATGGCGCGTGCTTGGTATTACTCGTTCGCACTTATCAAACAACCAGAATCTTCCCTGTCATTTTTTGAGCAGCGTCCTTTAAATCTTGATACATGGACGCATAATAAATCCCTGCAGAAGGCTCGCGAAAGCAGGAGAATTTCTCCAGAACAAAAAGCGTACTTTCAATCACTAAAAGTATAGATTTCGCTAAAAAAACTACCCTCTACCCGCCTCAAAAGACGAGTAGAGGGTTAAGTTTACAGAAAAGCAAATCAGCAATTGATCGTTTCCTTTAAGATTAATGCTAGGCTGACCGCCTCATCGATCAATCACGAAAGCACTAGATTAAGACTAGGCGTTACTCTGCTGGATAAAAACCACTTGGAACTTCATTTAGGTTGATCATGATGTTCTTTGTCTGGCAAATGCCTTCCATGCAACTTCAACCGCACGATCAACATCCTCACGTGTCGCATCGGCAATAGTGGAAAGTTTCTCGCCAGTTGCCGGACAGAACGAATCGAGCGTAGCTCCATCAGAAGCATCAACCCATTCGCCACCAATATAGAGCTGGTAAGAATCTTGTGCTGGATTATTCATTGAAAACTCCTTTCTAGCGCTTTAACAATCAAATTGCACTGAAAGCAGATCCGCTTTTCTAAATTAGAAATCAACCTCAGTACCGTAATATACGCAGGTGAACAGACGTTCCATAGTTGCCGCATCAATTGGACGAGGATTAGAAGGAGTGCAAGCATCCTCAATTGCATTTGCTGAAAATGCTGCAACTTTTTCTTTGAATTCGTCCTCTAAAACACCTAATTCTGCAAGCGTATTAGGAATTCCCATATAAGCATTGAGTCCTTTTACAAAACCTATCAATGCTTCGACCGTAGGCTCTAAACCAAGCGATGCAGCAATAGCGCCATAACGAATAGCTGTTTCAGGAACAGCCGAGTTGTACTTGATTACATAGGGAAGATAAAGCGCGTTGGCAAGACCATGAGCAATATGTCCCGTAGAAAATACCGCACCTGTTTTATGAGCCATTGAATGAACAATTCCAAGAAGCGCATTCGAAAACGCCATACCAGCCATGCACTGTCCATAGTGCATCTTTTCACGAGCCTCTAAATCCCCATCGTAAGACTTGGTGAGATATTGGTTCACGAAGGCGATTGCCTTCATTGCCAAAGGATCAGTGAAATCACAATGAGCGGTTGAGGTATATGCTTCGATTGCATGGGTTAGTGCATCCATTCCCGTATAGGCAACTAGTTTTTGAGGCATAGTTGCAGGCAGGTCAGGATCAACGATAGCTACATCAGGCGTAATATTAAAATCAGCCAAAGGATACTTAATGCCCTTTTGGTAATCGGTAATAACCGAAAACGCTGTCACTTCCGTAGCAGTTCCTGAGGTGGAAGAAATTGCGCAGAACTTAGCTTTTTGGCGTAAATCAGGGAAACTGAAGGGAGTAATCAGCTGCTCGAGGGTGCACTCTGGGTACTCATAGAAAACCCACATTGCCTTAGCAGCATCAATAGGAGAACCACCGCCCATTGCTACAATCCAATCAGGCTGAACCTCTCGCATGGTTTGAGCACCACGCATAACCGTTTCAACCGAAGGATCAGGCTCGACTCCTTCAATAAGAGTTGTTTCGATACCTGCTTGCTTCAAGTATTCAACAGCTCGATCAACAAATCCACCGCGCTTCATTGAACCGCCGCCAAGAACTAAAACGGCACGCTTTCCCTTAAAGGTTGCCAAATTTTCGAGCGCATTCTTGCCCCAATAAATGTCGCGTGGAAGAGTAAACCTAGCCATGTTAGCCTCCTGCTGTTTAAAGGTTTTACAAATACGCTCACAGGTGGTGTTGCGATCATGCAAGCAACCAACATGCGAGATATGTTCGTATTACCACGGCCTTAAAACAGGAAATAAGTCGCTCGGCGAAGGGAAAAGGTAAGATTCTAAACGGTAGAAATTTATCTATCTGACCTGGTTCATTTTGCGCAAAAACAATACCACTTACATGACAAATGGTCTCCACTTGCGCTGAAGCTCTACCCACAAGGACCATTACATGCCATCATATTTGCTGTCTTATGAACTAGTTAGCTCAACCCATTTTGAGCTTTATTTGTACCCTTCGGACCAACCATGACCAGCGCTTATTTATACGACATACAAACAAGAGGAAATCGCCCAATATATGAATTTCTCTACGAACAGATTCGCAACGATATCTTGAAGGGAAAAATAAAAACTGGTGAGCAATTACCCTCAAAACGCGCTTTAGCACAGCAACTTAATATTAGCGTTGCAACTATTGAAAAGACCTACCACGAACTTAGTCTTGAAGGATATATTGCTCCAAGACAACGGCGTGGTTTCTTTGTTGAACCACTCGCCAAAACAACACCTCTTCATGCCAATTCAGGCCAAATCAACTGGTTTGATTCTGACGATACGGAAGAAGACGAGCCGCCGCTTGATCTTCAAACCAATCACGCGGGAGCTTCGCTCTTCCCTACTTCTACTTGGCTTAAACTTTTACGAAAGGTTATCTCGGAAAACCCGCCCGACCTGTTTGCTACTGTTCCTTATAAGGGCTTGCTTGAACTCCGTCAAGCACTTGCCCATTATCTACAACGTTCACACGGAATGGCTGTTTCGCCTTCTCAAATTATTATTGGAGCGGGAACAGAATATCTCTACAGCCGAATTGTGCAGCTTCTTTCTTCAGACACCCAGTTCGTTTTTGAAAACCCTGGATATAAAAAATTAGCGCAAATTGCCGATAATCTTTCCATTCAGTGGAGTTACTGCAGCGTAGATCGTAAAGGGCTGAAAGTAAACCAACTACCTTCTACCTCCCATATCGCAGTCCACGTCTCTCCTGCAAACAATTTTCCTGGTGGGTTCAGTATGGATCTATCGCGGCGCAAAGAGCTCCTCCAGTGGGTTAATCAAAAAAATGATCGCCTCATAATCGAAGATGACTACGACAGCGAATTGCGCTATGAAGGCAATAATCTTTTGCCTTTATTTGCCTGCAGCACGAACGAAAAAGTAATTTACCTTAATTCTTTTTCAAAAACCCTAATGCCAAGCCTTCGAATTAGCTACATGATTTTGCCAAAAGACCTTATGCAACGCTATAAAGAAACTATGAGTTTTTATTCCTGTACCGTATCTGGTTTCGAGCAACGAGCTTTAGCAAAATTTATCGAAGAAGGATATTTTGAACGGCATCTTACCAGGCTTCGTAACTTCTACCACAAACAAAGAGAATTAGTTCTTGCAGCTTTTCGTTCGTCTGAGCTACATGAAAAAATTCATATCCTAGAAAACAACACTGGGACACACTTCCTCATGTACGTCGACAGTCCCCTCTCAGGAAATGCCCTCAAACAAAAAGCTCATAGTCTAGGAATCAAACTGGCACTACTTTCTGATTATTGTTTCGAAGAACATTCTATTGCTCAAAATATTATCGTTGTCAATTATGCAAATCTTCTTCCAGAAACAATCGAACAAACAGTTGAAGCATTTACCTATCTATTCCGTTCGTAAACCCCATATAAAACTAGCTTTCTTAAATGAGTGAGAGGTTTGCGTCTTCAATCTGCGATCTAAACTTTTTATTTTTTAGCAATTTGGTGCAGAAAAAACAAGCACGCTTGAAAGCGTGCTTGTCGTTCAGTTACCTATGAAGCAGGTCTCACGCCTACCTGAATTTAGCCAAAGTAGCGCTTCAGCAAACCAGCAAAAGCCTTGCCATGGCGAGCTTCGTCGCGAGCCATCTCATGAACCGTGTCATGAATTGCATCAAGACCAGCAGCCTTAGCACGCTTAGCAAGATCGGTCTTGCCAGCAGTTGCGCCGTTTTCAGCTTCAACGCGCATTTCAAGATTCTTCTTTGTAGAATCAGTTACTACTTCACCGAGAAGCTCAGCAAACTTAGCAGCATGCTCTGCCTCTTCATAAGCAGCCTTTTCCCAGTAAAGACCAATCTCAGGATAGCCTTCGCGATGAGCAACACGTGCCATTGCTAAATACATTCCAACCTCGGAGCACTCACCTTCAAAGTTTGCGCGCAAATCGTTAACGATGTCTTCGGAAACCTCAGGAAGTTTACCAACACCTACAACATGCTCTGCAGCCCAAGTCATCTCAGTATCAGACTGCTTAATAAAACGATCGCCAGAAACTCCACACTGTGGGCACTTGAAATCTGCTGGCAATTCGTCGCCATCGAATTCTTCTACATAACCGCAAACTGGGCATACAAATTTCATTGTCTTCTCCTTAAAAGTTGGGTTAACTAGGGGCTTCAACTTCAGACCACAGCCAATTGATTACGTTTTCTTTAGCTGTCGCCTTAGCTCTGACCTCTATGGATAACTATACGACATTCCAACCACAAAAAAGCCCAGATTCATAAATTTTATGCTACTAATTTAGTATCATTTTACGTAGAAGCAACAAACCATCTCAATAATCTCACTAAATGCGAGTACGCACAGACGCTCCTCTGCTTTCGATAAACATCTGCCTATAGCTTTTCTTTCCGTAACCGTTCATCAATATCTTCACTGTCGCAGCAATATCTATCTCAACAGCATCCTTTACATAGCCACCTGGTTAATTCACGAAGCGATAGTTTTATCTAAATAGTATGCAACTTCTTGCCATTGTTGAGATGCTCCTATCGCGCATTCGCCATCGCCATCTTGAGGTCCATAATCTCCAAAGCCAGCATGGTTGCCGCCTTCAATTACTTTCGTCTGCGAGTCAGCCGGCAAATTACCTGCGTTTTCTTCAAGAGCAGTACGATTTAAAACACCATCGTTGCTGCCATAGATGAGTTCAACCTCAAGATTTGTGGCCGATAAATCCACTGCCGCATAAGCTGCAAGCAAAAATACCCCTGAAAGTTCATCGCTATGCGCCGAAGCAAATTGCGCCGCCATTGCTCCACCAAGAGAATGACCCGCAATCCACCACTCTTCTATTTCAGGAGCACTACTCATCAGCGAATCTGCTGCATCTATGCCAAAGAATGCTAAGTTGAATGGCATTTTCGCAATAACGCAATAATAGCCACTATTTGATAATTCGTTAGCAAGCGGAACATACGCATAAGGATCTACTTTTGCACCGGGATAAATCACAATCCCCGTCTTCGTTTGCGGTTCCCCTATCTTAATAGCCTGGTCGCTCTCTTCTAAAACACCTGCCGTTTTCATTTCCTGAGTAAGTCCGAGTGCAGTATCTCCTGCGTGGTAATAGTCGGAAACATAAGCATAAAAGCCTCCGGCACCAAAAAGCATTATCACAATAAGCGCGATCACTAAACGTTTAGGCCACTTTTTCTTTTTTGAGTCTTCTTTCATTAGATAACAAATCCTAGAACTATTGCTTGGTGCGCTTTCTTGTCTCAACAATACATAAACCACCAGCAACAACCAAACAAACGATTAGCACAACCCAGCACAGGTTATCATTAACCGTAGGATACGTAGACCAATCAAGAAAATTAACTGCTAGATGAAGATCGAAAGGGTGCCATTCATGAACAAAGTAATCCTCATACCTGATTCATTTAAAGGAACCCTCTCTTCAACGCAGATTTGCGAAATCATATCAGCTGAAATCACAAAACAATTTCCCGACTGCAAGGTTATTTCAATACCTGTTGCAGATGGCGGTGAAGGGAGCGTTGACTATTTTCTTTCTGCATTAGGCGGACAGAAAATTACCGCAACCGTAAATGGTCCTCACTTCGAAAAGATGAAATCATATTTCGGAATGATAGCGAACCGCAACAACAATGATTCATACGGGAACAAACCCAATAGTACCCAGCCCGTTGCGGATAAATTCAACACGACTAAGTTCAACACGATTGAGAATTTAACCGCTGTTATAGAAATGGCCTCATGCGCTGGATTGCCTCTTGTTGAAAATAACAAAGATCCTCTAGGAACCACCACCTATGGTGTTGGCGAATTAATCCTTGCAGCCACAAAACAGAACGCTCAGAAAATAATCGTGGGTTTAGGCGGTAGCTGCACCACCGATGGAGGCTGCGGAGCTGCGGCTGCCTGCGGTGTGAAATTCTACGACAAGACAGAAAAATGCTTTGTTCCAACGGGAGGAACGCTCAAACAGATCAAGCGTATTGATATTTCCGAACTCAATCCCATGATCAAAAATACTGAAATCATCGCTATGTGCGACATCGAAAACCCCATGTACGGACCCGAAGGAGCAGCTTTCGTATTCGGACCCCAAAAAGGCGCAAGCCCAGATGAAGTTAAGTTTCTCGACGAAGGACTCATCCATCTTTCCAAAATAATAGAACGTGATTTAGGACTCAATGTTGCCGCTGTTCCTGGTGCTGGAGCAGCAGGTGCTATGGGAGCAGGAATGATTGCTTTCTTTGGTGCGCACCTTCAAATGGGAATTGAAACCGTACTTGATACGGTGCATTTTTCAGACACTATTAAGGACGCTGATCTAGTATTTACCGGAGAAGGAAGACTAGATGCGCAATCGCTTCGAGGCAAAGTAGTCATTGGGGTTGCTAAGCACTCGCAAAAAGAAGGCGTGCCTGTTATCGCACTTGTTGGTGGAGTTGATGGCGACATGAAAGCCACCTACGATATGGGAGTCACCGCCATCTTTTCCATCAATCGCTTACCAGAAGACTTTTCTATTTCCAAAAACAAAAGTGCAGAAAATTTAGCCGCAACTGTCCAAGATGTTCTTCGTGTAATAAAAGTATTCAAAGAGGAATCGAATGAAAAATTTTGAAAATGATATTAAGCCAAATATCTCGCCATCACCAAAAACACAATCCTACCCTGTCACACGAATTGCTGATCAGCCTGAGCTGATAGAGAAAGCAGCAGCATGGTTTTCCGAAAAATGGAGTATCCCCATAGAGGAATACCTAACAAGCATGCAAGATAGTTGTCAGCAGACATCTATCTCCAACAGCCAGACGCATTTTTGTCGCAACCAGATATCCACTTCTCAAGACCACAGAAGCATTTCTCGCAGTAATACAATTATTCCGCAGTGGTACGTCATATCTGATGGCAAATGTATTGTTGCAGGAGCAGGCGTCATTGAAAACGACTTTCATGAACGAATTGACCTCACGCCAAATATTTGCGCTGTATTTGTTGAACCAAATTATCGTGGGCTTGGTTTGTCGCGCTTGTTACTTGACCACATTTGCCAAGATATGGCTTATCGTGGCATACACACTCTCTATCTTTTAACCGACCATGATTCTTACTACGAAAAACTGGGATGGACTTTTCACGAAATGGTTCGAGATACAGAAGGAGAATTGGGTCGAATGTACGAGAAAACCACTGAAACAATCAATTCTCCTCTGTCTTACTAAAAACATTTTTGTTTAGCTCTAAACGGTTTTATTACTTCCCTTCGAGCGGACTTAAACTAAACGGCCCTGGGTTGAATATCTTTCTCAACCCAGGGTCTCTATTCTGCTCAAGCTTTTGAATCTAGCTCATTGTGGTTTAGTGCAACAAATTAGGCACACCTAACTATTGCCAAGACATTAAGATTGTAGATTTACCTGCTCAGAAAACCTAAATCAAGAACGCCACTCCATTTTACGAACAACAGTAATGGCATCATCCACCAGAGGCTCGAACACTTCAACGTCTTCCTTATTTCCAACCGTTGTTCCGTAATGAGTTGGTATCACAAAACGAGGCTTAATGGTATTAATGAATGCGGCTGCCTGTTTTGCATCCATCGTGTAGGTTCCTCCAATAGGAACAAGTGCTACATCGCAACGAACTTGTTCAGTATCTTTATTTTGGTCGGTATCACCTGCAATATAGTACGTAGTGCCGTCAATCGTAAGAACGTAACCAACCCACGCATTCTCTTTAGGATGGAACTGTAAACGTTCAGATTCCACGTTGTAAGCAGGAACCGCTTCTACCTTAATCCCACAAACTTCGGCAAAATCACCTGCATTAAGAAGTACAACATCAGCTGCATTTAGAACAGCTACTTCTTCTTTCAGGGAAGAAGAAGCAACCACAACCGTTTCCGCTTTTGCAACGCGAACATAATCTTCAGGAGACAGATGGTCATAATGCCCATGAGTAATAAATACCACATCTGCATCATGTGGCTCCTCAACCAAATCATAGGGATCACAATAAATGACTGTGCCATCATCTGACTGAATACGAATTGCGCTATGGATCAATACCCGAACATTATCTAACGTTTCAGCTAGAGCCATGATTTCCCTCCGATCATGCAAGTTATTTGCAGCATATAATCGAAAATATTTTTCGACCATACATCAAACTTTATCATGATCAATAAGGTTCATTTTTGTAGACACAACTAAAAATAGTTAAATTGACCTCAGAAGATCAACTTCATCTCGCTTTTCATGCAAATACATAAGCTCCGAAAGGGTTATTTCTCCCCAACTATAATTACGAAGATAACTTCCAAGAAAACGGCTTGAAGCGCTTTCTCCGTGTATTAGATAATCAAACAGGTCACATTCGACATTGTCCGCGATGATTCTTCGCTTACCCTGAGTAGATTCCATTATTTCACTTACCCCAAACTGCTCCAGGGTATCTTTTAAGCGCATAGCAACTTTTCGATATCTTGATCGAGTTTGATCAGAAAGAGGTTCGTTTTCCCAAAGAATAGATATCGCCTCTGCCGAGCTTACGTATCCACCTCTTCGATCTACCAAAAGAGCAAGAAGCTCCTTTGCTTTCTCACTTCGAAACAGAATTGGCACTCCATCAACAAAGACGTCAAAATAGCCAAACGTACGGATAAATATATGAACATTACGAACTTCAGGGAACTGCATTTTTCCTGCTTCCTTTGAATACATCTTGAATCTAGGCGGAAGCGAAACGAGCATCTCTGATTCAACGCTCAGAAAAATTGCCATCTGCACGAGATTAAAATGAATTTAATTTAGTACCATTTTCTAAAGTATATCCCGATCATGTTCCCTAGAGGTTCCTCTACCGTGACAGATTTATAACAGGATAATTACCTATTCAATTCACTTGTATAAGTCAGGTATCTATCTTGTATTTTTTGATACTTTACTTTCCTTTATTAAACAGTCTCCTTACAAGTGCTTGCTAGAATTTTACTGCTCTCAACAGCCCTTTTAAGGAACGGTTTTGGCACTCTCCTTCCGTTAAGATGCTCGCAAAATGCACAAAAAGCAAAACGTATCATCGGAAAAGGGAGTCACCATGCTAATCAAAGAAAAAGCACGGCTTGTACTGGTTGGAGTTTTAACCTTCTGCCTTGTTTTCACCAGCACCCCCGTCGTAGCATTAAGCTTACTCGCAGCAAACCCTACAAATGCATATGCCGAAAACTTTACAACCTCTACGGATGAAAAGGGCAATAAAGAAGTACCCTCGCCAGAAGAATCAAAAAGCACTTCTCCGAAAAACGCCTCACTACCTTCTGAAGAAGCGTCTGAAACGCCCCTTGAAAGCTCCTCTGGGTCGCTCAACAACACAGCTCCCGAAAGTGAGACTCAACACCAGAGCGCTCAAAACAACCCAAGCAACACTTCAGGAAACGCCCCTATTCCAAATAACCCCAAAGCAACAACCGATAGCAAATCTTTAATTGATGCTTCAAATGCAGGATCATCAACAGAAGAGCATTCAAACCGAAATGCTAAAGAATTCAATACTAACGAGTATGTAAAAAACTTTAAGCTCACTCTCGAAAGTGGCGATATAACCAAATCGTACAATCTCTCGAATGGAGAACATATTGATATCACCAACGACTTTCCTGATGGGTTATCGCGCAGTACTACCTATGTAGGAGTTATAACCTTAGATATTAAAGCGCTCGCCGAAGCAACCAACGAATACCCTCTTGTACCTGGCGACACTATAACGTGCGATTTTCCCGATATTCTTCGCCCCAACAGCACTATGACAGGTCGTTTACGTGACGCAAGCGCAGACTGGGATAGTCAGCATAATGGCGTAGGTAATTACACGATCAAAGACGGAAAATTGACCCTTTCTTATGACGAAGGATATATCGTAGAAAAAAGTGGCAAGATCTTAACTTCGTCAATCAAATTTTCTGGAAGCTTTGATACTTCAACGCAAAGCGAAGATACCTTTGATTTCAACCTCACCTTTGGCAGTATTACTATTGGTGCCCGATTCACTAAGCTAGAAATTGTACGTAATTTATCTATCGAAAAAACTGGTGAGATTATTTCGGATACTTCGTACCGCAATGGATCAGCACGTATAGACAGTGAAGATAATCTTACCTACACCGTAAAAGTAACTGCTGGCGAAGATAACACTCATACCCTAACCCACGTAAAAGTAACTGATGTCTTCAATGGTGACAGTCAAAATAAAGTAGATTTATCCACCATGAAACTAACGGAAGCAACAATCGATGGCGAGGATATCGCACCGCGCTGCATCCCTTTATATGACGATCAAAATCGAGTATACGGATGGGATATCGGAAACCTCCCAGCTGGCGAAAGCGCTTCGCTTACTTTTAAGATAAAAATCAACAAAGAGGGTATTTCAGGAGCAGTAAAATCCGCAAAAGAAGCCAGCCCGCAAACTTCTGCCGAAATAGCTCGCACTATAAAAAACACGGCCAGCGCAAGCGCTGATTCAGTTCCAGCGGTAACGGACGATTATTCTACAGCAGTAAAAAACACCGTTTCTATTGGAAAATCTACAAGTAATTATGATTACAAAACACAGTCACAGTATTTTTCCATTACCGTAACCGCACCAAGCAGCAACCGTTATACCGAATACAATGTTCCTATCTACGACTCAGCTGAATCGATCTCAGATACAAAGCACCTTGAGTACTGCGGTATTTCCGCGATGTCAGTACGTCACGCAGACGGTTCAAGCGAAAGCTTAACATGGGATAATTTTTCGCAAGGAGGCGGTGTTTGGTCGGCAACTATTCCCGAAATTAGGCCTGGCGACACCATTAGCATTAAATCGTTTATCAAGTTTAAAGATTCGTTTTTTGAAACACTACAAAGTGAAAATGGCGTTGCAGGCGATAACTATATGCTGAATCGAATACGGATAGGTGCTGGTGTTACTTCTAAATCTTTTTACGCTAATGATCTTAATTACGAGAGCGACTACTCAACTTTTAGTCTAACTAAAAAATGGCTGTACAAAAATTCCCCCACCATCAATTCCAATGGTACCGTTACTTGGACAATAACTGGAAATGAGCAGCGCACCCTTACCAATCCAAAAAACGCAGCTGGTCAGACTATTACCGACACCCTTGGACCAAATCAAGTTTTCGAACAGGGAAATGCTACGGTAACGTTCTACAACCAAGACAACACTATTGCTGGCAGAGATCTTATTCCTCTGCAAGAAGGAAGCACCTCGTTTAGCTATACCATTCCTGAACAATACGGAACCTGCGGTTTTGTTATTACCTATCAATCAAAAATTACTGACTGGGATACGTATGTGGGTCCCGCCAAATCATACACAAACAGCGTATCTGGTTTATGGGACTGGCGCACTAACACTTCAACATCTGTCCGAGCTCGTGTTGCCAGTATGTCTAAAAATTTTATAAAGCAAGCTGACGACTGGGCCCAATGGAAAACTTCAATCTATTCTGAGCTTGAAAATGGCGATGTTTATACCGATTCTTCCCGCCAAGGGGTTTCGTACCTGTATTTCACTCAAGATGATCTAAATGCGATAACGCTCAAAATCGATAATATTGCGATTGATCCATCACTTTATGAACTCGTACCTACGACAAGCAACGAAGATGGTAAATATCTTGGCTTTACCCTTACCTTCAAAGGCACTGTTGGCGTTGATGAAAACGGTACCTTAATCAAACCCTCCAAGGATCACCCTCTCACCATCGAATACAAAACTAAGATGGTAAATCCTCCTTATCAATCTAGCCGTGATTACTACAACGATGCCACTTTAACTGCAGGAGAGATAACAGATAGTGATTTTGATTATTGCCGCCGTGCGAACAAAAAAGAATTAAACAAATCGGTTCGATCAAGTTCTAACGGTATTATCACCTGGTTCATACAGGCTAATTATTGGGGTTATTCTGCGCAACCCGATGGCACGTGCATTGTAACCGACACTCTTCCCGCTGGCACCGAATTCATAAGTGCTGTCAAAATTAACGGAAAAGGAGACTTGGAAGTCCAAAGTATTACTAAAAACGAAGACGGAACAACCACGCTCATTCTCAAGCTCAGCAATTTAGGGCATGATGAGGTTGATAAAACTCACCCCAGCGACAGCAACGGGTCCTATGAATTTCATTTCCTCGTAAAGACAAAAATTACCGATGAGGACTACCTTTATGGGACCGAATCAAAGGAATTCCCTTTCACCAATACAGTTACTCTAACCGATCGATATGGCAATGAAAAATCAGCAAGTGCCCAAACCAATATCTATCATGCTGCCATGCAAAAGAACATGACCTATAACGAAACCACGGCACCCTATGCTCAATTCTCGATTGAGCTCAACAAAGATAAGGTAGATTTAGCCCCTGATAGCGATATGGTCAATGTAGTTGATGTAAGTAGTGATTCATTAGCCGTAGATCCTAACTCTTTCGAAGTGATCAACGCTACTACAGGCGACCCCATCCCCTTCGAAATCGATGCCTCTCAAATGTCAGAAAACAAAATCACAATTAAAGTACCCGATGAAACCTATGCAAAGATCACTTACAACGCCCAAGTAATGGGCATGACAGGAAAAACAGTACAAGTGGGAAATACCGCTTACTTCGAAGGCCATGAACGCACCGTAGGAAGCAATACCATTTCCCAAACCGTACAGGTCTTAAAAGCAACAGGGCAAGCAGTTAGTGAGCCCATGATCTGGTTTTCTAAGCGCAACGAAGCAGCTGCTGCATTAGGTGGAGCAAAATTCAATCTCTACGCTTACAATAACTCCGGAAACAATGCTGGAGATACCTCATCATGGGAACTGATCAGAAGCGGGCTTACCTCAACGGGTGACAACGGTAAAGGAATTAAGATTGAATCACTTAAAATCGGAACTCTCTACAAATTAGTTGAAACATCTGCTCCAAATGGTTACGTTCTCAATAGTAATCCGTATTATTTTGCACTCTACGATGCAGACTCAGAAGAATCTCCTTCAGTTACTTATCCTTCGGATTTAGATCAAAACAAAGTATTTCAAGGACCTTCTGGCTCTATCGTAACCGCGTACAATCAACCCTACAGCACCGTAAAATTTGCGAAAATGAGCGATGACGGAACACAGCTAGAGGGCGCTAAGTTAGAAGTTCACCGTGCAGATGGAACACTCGCGACTGATAATATGAACAATCCCGTCACAATGGTCTCGAGCTCCACAAAAACAAATGAATTTATTCTCGCACCCGGAGAATATACCCTCGTCGAAACTGAGGCACCAACTGGTTATGACCTTGCTAAAGAAGAGCATTTTGTAGTTACTGGCAATGCTGAGCGAACAATAACTGAACACGATAAACCCGTTTCGGTAGTCACCATAACCGACAGCAGTAAAAAAAATTCCTTGACCATTACAAAACAATGGAAGGATGCCGATAATATTTTCCTCTCTCGTCCTGAGCAAGTTACTGTTCAGCTTTTCGAAGATGACCAACCAATCGAAAATGGTAAAGCTGTGATCACTCCAGAAGGACCCGATACCATCCTCGGAACCGAAGATGACTGGACAGTAACCTTTGATGACTTGGCGGTAATGAAACATGGCAAGGCTGTTGAATATTTAGTTCGGGAACTAAACCCCTCACCGGGATATGAAGTTTCTTACTCAAAAGACGAAGAGAATTCCTCGAATCTAATCATCACCAATACCCTCGTTGCGCCACCTACTACTATTCCTGTACGCAAAGAATGGATTGATGATAACAACGCAAACAATACACGCCCCGAAAGTATCACGCTTCATTTATTCGCAAACAGAGCTGATACTGGGTTAACCCTAAACCTTAAAGCTGAAGGCCCTGATGGTATGCTTGACACTGAGGATGACTGGACTGGAGAATTCAACAACATCAATCTCTTAAAAAATGGCGAATTGATTTCTTACACCGTTCGAGAAGACACTCCGAAAAATTATCGTCTTATCGAAACTCCCCAGCTGCCCAATTCAAACGTTACTGCCAAAACAGCAACCTACCTTGATGAGGAAACTCTAGGAGATGATGGCTTCACGCTGACAAACCTCTTCGCACCTGAACCTGAACCTGATCCTGAACCCTCATCTGACCCAAACCCAACACCAGGGTCCAACGATGATGAAAATCAAAACAATGGTCAAGAGAATAAAGAAAAACCAACGGCACTTTCTAAAACAAACGATTCAACTCCCCTCTTTTTGATAGGAGTATTTGGCGCCACCGTCTTAATCGGAGCTTCAGGAATAGCTATCGCCACACGCAAGCGGAAGAGAAATTAAAAAAAAACTAGAGCTACGTATACCCACTTCTAAAAGCAAGGGCTGTGCTTCACCTGGATGCACAGCCCTTCTTTGTTTTGCGTTTTGTGAATTTATTAAAGCAACATTTACGAACTTTCGCGAAAGATTCCCCTTTGGTAACCGTTCTTTTTAAGAGGGATTCTATAACTCATGTAAGTAAGGTATAGACTGCTGAGCTCCAACTTTGGTTGTTGCAAGAGCAGAAGCTTTAGTGGCAGTCTCTAATGATCCTTCGAGTGTCATACCTCTTGAATATCCCGCAACCAACGCACCTATGTAGGTATCTCCCGCACAAGTAGTATCTATCGCAGATACCTGAGGAGGAACGGACTTAAAGAAATGACCTTGTGACATAACCATCGAGCCGCGTTCTCCAAGCGTAACGGCAACAGTACCAACCCCTGCATGTATCAACTGCTCCATAGCACTGCGAGTAGAATTTTCGTCTTCAGGATAGATACCGGTAAGCAATTCGCATTCGCCTTCATTCATTACCACTAAATCCAAGTGGGGCAAAACCCATTCAGGTAATTTCCTTGCTGGAGCAGGATTAATTACGGTATACATGCCGCGTTCATGAGCATTAATTAATGCTTGCATCGTAGTGTCAAAATCGCATTCTAATTGACATAAGAAAACGTCTCCGCCTTCAGCGAGAGCATCAAAAACAGTCTTAACTTCATCAAAATCAGTAGAATAATTCGCACCCGAATCGATAGTAATAAAGTTATCACCCTTAACACGAGTAATAAGAGCCACTCCCGTAGGGTACTTCGCCGATCGAGCAATGTGCTCACATTGGACACCCTCCTCAGCAAGAGCGGCAATCATTTGATCACCAAAAGCATCCTCTCCTACCGCGCCAAGCATCACTACCGAAGCACCTAGTTTTGAAGCTGCGACCGCCTGATTGGCACCTTTACCACCGGGATTAGTGATGAATCCACTTCCAATAATGGTTTCGCCAAGTGCTGGCATGTGATCACTTTCAATAGACAAATCCATATTCAAACTGCCAAAAACAATCACTTTACTCATTGTAAACTCCCATAATTAGGTCCATTCATCGAGTATTTTCTTTGACGGCAGACGATAAAGACTAGCCAATCCTTTCGATTGCCTCAGTTACTAAATCCCAAAACTTATCAAAATCCAACTTTGTGGCAACTTGAGTGTTGCACTCGTCAGCGGAAGGCTCTGGACCACGTAAATCTGCCACAGTCATTCCTAAAGTAAGCTCGCCGTGAATTTCGACATCCAAAGGACAACGACGCGTTTGCACTACTGAAGGATCTATAAGATAAGCAATGGTACAAGGGTCATGAACAGGAGGATCTACAAAATTTTGATTATCCTTGTATGCTTGACGGAAGAAATCCATTGAGTCACTCACAAACTGTGCCAAAGGAGTACCGATATTCTCTATGCGTTTCTGTACTTCTGGAGTGCATAATGCCTGATGGGTAAGATCGAGACCAATCATGGTTAAACGCCAGGATTCATTGAAAACAATGTGTGCAGCCTCGGGATCAACCTTGATATTGAATTCCGCAACTGCACTCCAATTAGCCTTATGGTACCCGCCACCCATAAGAACAACCTCTTTTACACGATCAATGATTTTTGGTTCCAAACGGCATGCCAGAGCAATGTTTGTCAAAGGGCCTGTTGGTACTAGCGTTATAGTGCCAGGTTCAGATTCCATAACGGTTTTAATGAGGTAATTAACCGCATGCATGTCCTCTAACGGACGACTAGGTTCTGGCAGCTCTACCCCATCAAGACCGCTTTTACCATGAATAGAAGCGGCTACTTCTTGCGGACGAATGAGAGGTCTATCGCAACCAGCATACACGGGAACAGTGGTTGCATGAGCCTTTTCCAAAACGGCTCGAGCATTGTAAGTCACCTTTTCGAGGCTTTGATTACCTCCGACCGTGGTAACTCCTACCAATTCAATCTCCGGATTACCGAGCGCAAGAAGAATAGCGACCGCGTCATCATGTCCCGGATCACAATCCAGGATTATTTTTTTAGCCACGTTTCCCCTTTCTCATTACCTAAGCGCATGGTTACAACACATAAACTTCATGATTAGCAGATATCTTTAATGTGATGCCCAAAATAGAGGGATACTAAATTATTGGCTTACCTAAATAGCAATTTCACCCTCTACCTTTCGTGTCTAAACTAAACAAAAGCTTAACCTCGTAATATGCTTTTTGAGCAACGCATTACGAGGTTTTGATGCTTGGATTATATGCAAATATCTTTTAGCGATAGGTAACCGTATCCTCCAAAGACTTGCGGCTTTCGTGATTTCCAAGAGGACCGGTGCCTTCTGCCGCAAAACCTAAGTCCATAAGCATAAGAATCTCTTCGTGTTCGGGCAGATCAAGCTTTTCTTTTAATTCCGCAGGATTAAAACGATTTATCCAGCAACTATCAACTCCTGCATCCTTTGCAGCAAGAAGCATGTGCGTGGCAACGATGCTTGCGTCTTCGATGCCCGAGTCACGCTGTTCGCCTGGATAAACATACACATTTTCCGCATTAAATGCCACTACTAAAACCGTAGGTGCTCCATACCGACAAGGAGTTATTTCATCGATGATTGCAAGAGCTTCTTCGCTTTGCAAAACATAGATATGCTGCTCCTGTAAATTCTTGGCAGTAGGAGCAAGACGACCTGCTTCAAGGATTGCCTGCAATTGTTCAGTGCTTATTTGATTTCCATCGTACTTCTTGCATGAATAACGTGCCTTAATTAATTCCTTGAATTCCATAATGCAACTCCTTTAATACTTTGCCTCAATGTCATTCGACAAACAGAAAGCATAGGGGTTTTGCTTTGTTTACCTCATGGGAGCAAACTCCGCTTTGCTTCTTTGCTGCATTAAGCTTAACAAACAGCAACAAACCCACATCACTACTAATTGATTAAATCCGCTAAGTAATAGAGATTGAATGCTCCAAGTATCCTTAGCAGTCAGAGCATTCTTATAGATACCGATATTCAAGAAGCGCGTACCTACTTACTCGAGTAAAAATAAGATCCCATCCTAAAGATTAACTATGAGGCATCCAGCATGAAGCTACCCCGCCTTGATGGAGAAGAAGTCCTTGTTATGGTATTTAGTTCTCTTATGAGCCAGGCCCTGTTTTTGGCCTTAGCTCTCGTAGGACTGCTGGTGCTTGAAGGACTATCCACCGGTAATTGGTTTTATGCCATAGTCAAATTTGGCTGGATAGCTTCACTTTCCGCTTCCGTTCAAATCTGGCCCCTACCACAAACACTTTTAGCAGGATCATTGTTAGGTATTGGTATATATCTCCTCGTGAATCTCACTGAAAAGCGCGCCGCCAAAAACGAAGAAATCCGAGAAAACATTATCAAAAGCCACCAAGGGCTTCATGGCGAATTACCCCGATTACCTATTGTTGTAATTTTAATCCTTATGAGCATCACCGGAATTTGCGAAGAACTATTGTTCCGTTATGTGCTCATAGGGCTTGTACTACAGCTTCTTTCTTCACTCATAGGACCAATAGTTGCTTCAGTTATAGCAGCTATTATTTCTACTATTCTCTTTTGCCTTGTGCACACCGGAACGCAAGGCAAAAGTTCGCTCTTAATATGGACAAGTCTTGGTCTTATCTTTGGTGTGGTGTTTATAGCCACCAACAATATTGCCCTTGTTGCTCTTGCTCATGCGCTCTATGACGTTTTGGTTTTGCTAGTTTTACGCTTCCGTATGCACCGCGATCCTGAAGCGTTTTTCGGAGGGTTTATCCCAACAAGAGCTCTCATGGATGCCGAAGACAATAAAATAGATTAAAATTTTGATTTTTTCTTGTCCAGAAATAATCAAAATTGCCGCAGTGCGCTACTCTAAAATGTGCAACCTACCTTGAGCACCTTGCCTTATTTTGCTTTTGTCACACTTTTCTAGTGAATCTTTTTACAACTAGGACGAAAACTTTCCACACCCAAGACATTAAATAAGCCTCATGCGCATTTTCCTAATTAATCATCCTGAAGCAACTTTGTCGCACACGTACGGACAAGCGAATAAATAGTCATATCAGGCTGATGTATTCCTGCTGCTTTCATAGCTTTAAGTTGTTTTTCTGAATGAAAGACATAGGGATAAACTCCATGCAAGAACGACAAGAAGCAATACATAAAACGATCGATTCTGTCGTTTGCCCATTCAGGTTTTTTCACTTCAAGAAGATGATGTAATACTTCTACAACTTGGGCATACACCTGTTTAAATTCGACAAGATTCTCCGAACGACTATTCTGCTCCATATCGTAAAGATTCATGGCTAGAAGCTTTAGCATTTGTTCGCGCTTGCCAAGGCTTACTCCTAATGCATCGGCAATTTCTCCATTTGAAGTAAGAGAAGTACTCTTACCAAGCTCAATTAAACCCTGAGCCCATAGCTCGTGTTCACGTTGAAGAAGTGCAAGTAAGATTTCTTCTTTAGACTGAAAATAGTTATACACATTAGCGCGCCCAAATGAAACACGTGAAGCAATCTGAGTCATCGTAATGTCTTGATAACTTTCTGTAACATAGAGAGCAGCACAAGCATCAATTATTTCTTCGCGTCGTGCTTAGCTTTCTTCTTTTGAAATACGAGGCATACGGCAACTCTTCTTCCTTCACTAGTGTGAAGGTATCTCCTCGAAAATACCTCCACTTCTGTTTACAGCCCCATTTCTGAAACCCATAAGCGAAGGGATTCAGCACTTTGATGCCCATTGAGCATTTTCCCTGGCTTCACCGTAGAGCCCTTTGCAATTGTCTGCATTCTTTGAGGCGCCTTCCCTAAGCCACTGCCCCCACTGGTAGCAAAAGGAACGATGGTTTTGCCTTCAAAGTTATAAGATTCCAAAAACGTATCAATAATGCGTGGTTCAACATACCACCAAATAGGAAACCCAACAAAAACCGTATCGTATGATTCCATGTGGTCAACCATACTCGATACGCCAGGCCGACAAGCATCATCATTCATTTCCACAGAACTACGGCTCGAACTATTATTCCAGTTCAAATCCGCCGAAGAGTAAGGCTGTTCTGGGACAATTTCAAAGAGATCAGCATCAATCGCACGTGCAAGATTTTGAGCAGCACGTGCAGTTGTGCCAGAAGCAGAAAAATAAGCGACTAATTTTGAACTCATTGTAGATCCTTTCGATCGCCTAATTTATTGACATTTTGTCTTTCGTTACCTTATTTATTGACGTTGTGTCATTTCTATGACTAAACCATATACTTTAAATGACGCAGCGTCAATATAAGAACCTTCTTTGTTTCTAAGAGTTATGTTTCTAAAAACGAAAAGTTAAACAAATTGACTTATCTAGAGATGTCACCTTTATAATTACTGCAAACACAAACGCAGTGATCCCTTTTGAATACGCTTATCCTCGAACAGGGTCTTCAAGCGCATTTAGCCTTTCACTGCAGCCAATTTTTATCTTAGGAAGCCCTATGCTCTACACACCAGCAATTAATAAAGCTTTGAAAATTTGCGGCAAAGTTCATTTGGATCAAACCGACAAAAATGAAGTGCCCTATCTTGCCCACCCTCTTCATCTTGCTGAGCAAATGGATACTGAAGAGGAGATTTGCACGGCTCTTCTTCATGACGTACTTGAGGATGGACTACTGAGTTCTGATAATTTGCTTGAGCAAGGAATACCCGAAACGGTGGTCGATGCAGTGCTGCTTCTTACCAAAAAAGAAGATATGCCCTATTTTGACTACATCCAATCAATTGCAGATGGCACTTCCGAAAACCAAGCAACGCAAGACTCTCAAAGCGCAACTTTCACAGAAGAAGTTTTCTCAATTGCGCGCAAAGTAAAGCTTGCTGATTTACGGCATAATTCTGAACTTGGAAGACTGAGCGTTGTTTCTTCACGGGATATTAAGCGCTTAGAAAAATATCGTAAAGCTCAAACCATTCTAGGGGATCTTACCTTCAAGCATCGAACTCCTTTTGGAAGCATTACCGTAGAACTCAACAAAAAGCCTTACGCCTTTCATGTTGAACCCGACCTAAATCAAAAAGGGTTTTCTCTCGAAATTGACACCCTACCGCTTTCTATCGATGACCTACTCATGGTTCGATATGATTTTGGTGGAAAAATCGTTGATTACGAAAGTAACGAGACAACCGTTTCCACCATTTATCAAAAAGGCCAGACACTCATACGAGTAGAAGCCTTTTCGGGGTCAAAGTTCAACTACAGCGAACATGCTCCCTATCAGCTTATTAACAGGACCGGAACCTATAAGATTGTTAACGATCCTATAAAATTCCGATCCTATCCTCATGACCACATCATTACGCTTTCGTTTTCTTGGGAACAGAATGAAAGCGAAACATACCGAATGACCTTATAGGAATAACCTTACGGCGACCTATGAAAGTGTCTTGTATTATTCGCTATTGCAATGTCTTAGGGTTCTGCCTTAGCGTTTATTAAAGGGAATAAGCGTAGCTGGTGCAACTTCATCCATGATGAGTTTAGGCTCCCCCTTCAACAGTGGAATGAAATATGCACGTGCTTCATCGGTTATTCCTTGATAATTTGGCAATATCCACTCCTGAGGAAAATGCTTAACTGCATTTGCAAACTGAGTTGCAGGACCGGCAAAAAATTGTGCATTATAGGCACCTTCTTCGGTATAGGCTCGCTTGACCCCTACCACTTGTGCCGTGAAGGCAGGATTAGCGCTACGCATATGTGCACTCATTCCCAGTTCGTACGCCTCAGTGACATCTACTAAACTTTGAGCAAAATTACTTGAACGTGCAGCACGCGATAAATCCTGCACTATTCCTCGCGGAACAATTCCCGCATCAATAATCATCTGTTTTATTACCGCTCCAGCGCCACCTAAAACCGCATGAGCAAATCCATCATGGGCAGATTCCCCCGCAGAAACATAGGAACCATCAGCGTAATGAGCACCTTCGCTTACTACAATGTAGCACTCCCCTTTTTCATCGAACTTTTTTTGAACTTCTGCCAAAAACGCCTGTTTATCGAAATCTACTTCGGGAAGCACCAGTAGATCAACATCGCCTGTCACACAACAACTTGCTGCAAGCCATCCTGCATCCCGTCCCATAGTTTCGAGCACAAATACTTCCGGACGCGTATAGGCAGCATAGTCAAGATAGGTTGCATGCGTAATCTGTACGGCAATTTTAGCGGCACTCGGGAAACCAGGACAATGATCTACTGGAACCAGATCGTTATCTACTGTTTTAGGAATACCAATAAACCGCTGAGACATTCCATGTTCAGCAGCCCATTGCGATAGCGCATCAACGGTATCCATTGAATCATTACCGCCAATATAGAACATGACCTCGATGTCGTTATCTTCCATTACTTTAATAAGCTGCTCGAAATCAGTATCATTACCGCGCTTGAGCTTATAACGGCAAGTTCCCAAAGCAGAAGACGGCGTTTGCTTTAAAAGTTCTATTTCATGACCAGATAACGCTGTAAGGTCGTAGAGATCCCCCTTCAATACTCCTTCGATTCCATACAAGCCACCAAAGACTCGATCATATATTGGATTAAGCTGATTGGCGCGAATTACACCCGCTAAACTAGCATTAATAACTGCCGTTGGTCCACCGGATTGAGCAACAAGACAATTCCCCATGATAGTCCCCCTTCTGCTCTGGCTGCCCGTATCAAGGCATTAACTTTGTTTTTTCAGCAAGTCTGTCTCTATAATAATCACGAATCTTTCCTCAAGTAATGCGCCGTCGTTAATAAAATACCAGCGTTAATTATTTTTAACGTTTACGAACGAGAAACAAACACTGCTTTTATTGCGTGGCATTCGGCACCTGAGAGCTATCGACACGAGTGGAATCATCTGGCGTAATTGTCATGCTCTGAAAACGATTTTCCATAAACTCGTTGTCAAAATGCTGGGCAAAAAATTGTTCTACAGGTGCCGTTTCAGGAACATTTGAAACTCGCTGAAACCAGCAATCGAGAGCCATCAAAGTCATCGCACCATTTACCAACATTAACACTGCACAAAGAGTGGTAAACGAGTAGCGGATTTTCCAAGGAATCATATTGATAAGTTTCAGCATATTAGGCAATAAGAGCTTAATCCAAACAAGACCGAGCAAACCCCATGCACACATAAAAGGAGTTGCCGTTCTACCGCCAGCCAGAATTGCGATTGGATCAGGCATACCAAAAATCGTCATCCCCGTGTAATCCCATGCAACTGCACCAAACGCAGTTTGCATGAACCAACTTACGAAGTATTCAAATAAGCCACCAATGACAGCAGAAACTAAGAATATGAGTACAAAATTCTTCTTATAAAAACGATTGAGAGCAATGGTCATAAATACGGCACCAAACCCGTAAATAGGAGAAAAAGGCCCAAAAAGCATTCCAGCACGATCTTGATAGACCCCAGGATCCACCACGACCATATGCTGTACGGTTTCAATAAGTAACCCCAAAACACTGCAAACTACAAATACCCAAAACAGGTTAAAGAAGTTAAGCTCGATGTAACCTTTGCCCTCAGGATCACGACCGAGAGTACCCTCTTCGATCGCATCACGATCCTCCATGCTGCGCAACTTACGCTTGAGCTCACGTTCTTGAATCAAAGAAGGATCAACGGTAACCGATATCACCAAAAGAATAAGAAGCTGGATTGCAGGAGCAATTAAATGCTCGCCTAAGCCCTGCAACATAATGTCTAAAAGAATTCGTAAGATCGTTAAAACGATAAGCACATAAGACCAACGTGCAGCATTTCTTCTATGGTTTTTCAAAAGCGAAATGCCAAAACCAATTAAAAAGCCTGCATTGATCATAATCACAATAAAAGAAACTACCGATAAAACCGTAGCAAGGGTAGGATCTGAACTAACACTGATCAAATCAGGCCTATAAAATAAGGCCCATGCCACCAGACCAACAAACAGTATTCCCAAAGGAATAGTTAGCACACCATCGACAACACAAAGGATGCCATACACTTTCATTAATAAAGGTGTTTTCTTTTTCTCTTCTGGTGTGAGATGAGAAGGATCAAGATCGTTTTCTGGCAACTGGTTATTTGAAGTAGATTTCGCAACTGCCGCAGTTTCCATACCAATTCCTTTTAGCTTTTCTATGCCACAAAACACATCTAACGGCATTTTACTCTATCATGAGCTGGGTTTTTCGATCATATTTGCCCTGCTGGATTGGCCTATGCACTCAAGCAGCTTTTTATACATATGCTCAAGCTTTCCACTTTGCACTACATACTAAGCCAAACATTTGCCAGGCTAAAACATCCCGCTTTAATCTATCCTGCCGAGCTATTCAGTTCGCACTATCATACCTGTTTAGTAGCGTACTTTTTCATCCCATGTTCGAGCAGATAGCAAACCGTAAACAAAGAAAGTGCGCCCTATGCAGAGCGCACTCCAAGAGAAGAGATGTTTATGTATGCAACCACTCATACAACCCAACAAAAGCAATCACTTGTTTAACAAAGGCCAAGATTCATCACAGGAAAAGTGATTCTGCTTCATGTTTTGCTTATCGTTTATGCAAGCACAAAACCGCCATTAGGGGAAATTACCTGCCCAGTTAAATAAGGAGCAGTAAGGATATAACCTAAAGCGCCAGCAATATCGGAAGGCTCACCAATATAGCCTTGAGGAATAGTTGCTGCAAGAGCATTCAATTCGTCTTGATTAACGCCACGAAGCATATCGGTCATAATCATACCCGGAGCGATAGCGTTTACTCGAACACCCTGCGCTGCATATTCGAGCGCCAATGCGCGAGTATATCCAATAACACCTGCTTTTGATGCGCAGTAATCCGCCTGATTAATAACGCCGGTCAAACCGCCAACAGAGCTGGTGGATACAATATTGCATTGGTTTTCCTTCGTATCAGAATGATTAATCATATAAGGAAGAACCAAGTGGGTCATATGCATGCCAGAAAGTAAGTTAATGTTGATAACGTTTTCGTAGGCTGCTGGTTCAATATCAATCCAGTTACAATTATTGGTAACGCCCGCATTGTTTACCAAGGCATCAATCTTGTCGCCAAAATGTTCTACCGTTGCATCAACTAATGCCTTGCAGCCTTCAAAGGATCCCACGTCTGCCTTAACGATTAATGTTTCGGTTCCGTACTTTTCCTTTAACTCTTCGGCAATTTCATCACAGAACTTTCGAGAGGAATCGCTGCGATAATTCAGTGCAATATCGTAACCCAATTCACCGAGCTTACGTGACATTGCCGCACCAAGACCACGAGAACCACCCGTAATAATTGCTACCTTGCCCATAACATGCCTCACTTTCTTCTTATTCAAACTCTTCTTTAAGTTGGTAAAGACAGTTCACAAAACCTCAAAGAAGATGTTTTTCACTATTTCTCAAAGCATGTCCCAAGCCTATCGGGTGGCAAATAATTACAGTAGTGTCACCTCAAAACAAAAATCACAGGTCAGTTGAAACTAATTCGAAGCTTTTACTGAGGCAATATCGCGTGCAAAAACTTTTTCAAGTAATTCAACCGCAACTGAGATTTGCTGCGGTTCTATACTTGCAAAATTGATTACCGCATAATGAAACGAACGTACTGTTGGATTAATGCAATAATCAGAAAGCATGGCAAGATGCATTCCTAAATCTTGTGCCTTGCGCGATATTTCTTCATCGCTTAACTGAGAATCAACGGAAAGAATTAAGTGTGTACCAACTAGGGGGTTACTGATACTCGCAATGTTCATTAATGACGATTTTTCAAGCGCCTGGACTATTGAATGTCGTTGCTTGTCGTAATACCTTCGCAAACGATTAACGTGCCGTTCAAAATATCCATTCTCAATAAACCGCGCCAACGCATCTTGCTCGAAGCTCGAAACTGTACAAGAGTAGAAGCTCAATTGCCTTGCATAAAGTTCCATTAATGCTCTCGGAAGAACCATATATGAGATGCGAAGTGAAGGCACAAGCGTTTTAGAGAAGGTATTAAGGTAGATAACCTTTTGATTAAAATCCTGCGTAAACAACGACGGCTGCGCACGCCCACCAAATCGGAGCTCCGAATCATAATCATCCTCGATAATGTAGCGATGCGGGTCTTTATTTACCCAATCAAGCAAAGCTCTCCTTCTGCCAGAAGACATCTCTATGCCTAAAGGAAAATGATTTGCAGGTGATACATGCACCACTTCAGCAGGACTTTCTGTAAGTGTATTAACCAAAATACCTTCATCGTCAACCGGAAGATATTCCCATAGGATCCCCATGCTTTTCGAAATATCTGCGAACTTTTTATAACCAGGATCTCCAATAGCTACTACTGTCCTATTTCCAAATAATTGTAATAAACGGCTATAAAGATATTCCGTACCTGCCCCAACAATAACACAATCAGGACTTGCATGAATTCCTTTAAACTCGTAAAGGTAACGAGAGATCGCCTCCCGCAATTTTGCTAATCCATTAAAGGGAACAGTATCGAAAAGAGCAAGATTTCCCTCAGACAAACTACGCCGCATAACACGCAACCAAGTATCTTTTGGAAAAAGATTCAAGCTGCACTTATTGGCCTTAAAATCTATACGAAGATTTTGCCAATCATCTTCTTCGTCAGTTGCAATAGCAAAAGGGTTAATCGCTATAACTCCTTTAGCTGTTTGAGCAACGTAAAACCCACTCCCCTTCTGCGAACGCACATATCCTTCGCTCACCAACATGTCATAGGCTTGCTCTACTGTACTTACGCTTATAGAAAGGTGTTCTGCTAATTGGCGCTTAGAAGGAAGTTTTGTGCCTGAGGACAATAAACCTTTTCGTATATCCTCTCGAATACAGCGATATAGATAATCATATTTCGGATGCTTTCCTCGCTGTTCAAGATCATACGTAATCATTGTGATCCCCTAAATGATTTATTTTAGCTATTGGCTACAAAGAGTTACTGGTAAATTTAGTTCGAAAACTCATTCTATTTTAGGGTAGGTTTAAATTAATTGACCTGAATACCTTGATATTATTTTCTCTTCTTTATAACTAATCCCAAAAATAAACCTGGCACCTTAGTGGTGCCAGGCAAGTGGTTGCTTTATAGCGCTGAATGACCGTGCATTGTATTAGCGCATTGCCTCAATTAAAAGACTAACTTCTTTAAACACCGCAGGAGCTCCCGCCAGCACTTCGATCGAACCATCAGATCCTACTTTTAACATACTTGGCGCTTGCATTAAGTTGTAACGCGCAATTAAATCTTGATTTTCTTCTGCATACAATACCTGATATACAATGCCTGCTTTATCCATCTGAGCTGCTGCGTAGTGGCAGTTAGGACACGTATGGGTTGCCACTAGATACAATCCTGGCTTCAAAGAAGCTTTCATTAAAGGAATTTCAACTTTGGGAGCAGAGGGTGCCGAAGCGGACACTTTTGCCGGCATCTCCGCAATTGACGCATCTGCAGACTCTCCAGAAGAAGCAACCGTGGTCGCACCTCGATCAAGAGGTGCCGCTGAAGCCGCACGGCTAGTCTGTTCAACTACCGAAGCAAACGCTGCAGTGCTTTTAGCAAATCGAGAAGCATCTATCTCATATACTTTACGATCCTCGAATTCTTGTGCCTTGCCATCATTCCAATTCTGGACAGGACGATAATATCCTGTGATACGGCTATACACTTCAGTTTTCTCGTGGCAGCAAGGGCATTCATACACTTCACCTGCAATATAGCCATGATTCTTGCAAACCGAATACGTAGGAGAAATTGTGTAATACGGAAGCTTGTAGTTTTCTGCAATTTTTCTCACTAACGTTGCAGCAGCCTTCCAGTCAGGTAGTTTTTCACCCAAGAATGCATGAAATACCGTACCCGAAGTGTAAAGCGTCTGAAGTTCATCTTGTACGTCAAGCGCACTAAAGATGTCCTCTGTATAACCAACAGGCAAATGAGAACTATTCGTATAGTAAGGCGTACCGTTTTCGTTTGCAGTGATGATGTTCGGGAACGTTTCCTTGTCGTGCTTAGCAAAACGATAGGTGGTAGATTCTGCGGGCGTTGCTTCCAGATTGTACAGGTCACCATATTTTTCCTGGTAATCGCTCAAGCGCTCGCGCATATGATTCAAAACGTCCTTGGTGAACTGCTGAGCTCCTACTTGCGTTAAATCTTCACGCAACCACTTCGCGTTCAGGCAAGCTTCATTCATGCCAACTAAACCAATAGTACTGAAGTGGTTATCGAACGTGCCCAAATAACGCTTTGTGTATGGATACAAACCAGCTTCAAGGAACTTAGTAATAACCGTACGCTTAGTCTTAAGCGAACGAGCTGCCAAGTCCATCAAATGATCAAGACGAGCGTAGAAATCTGCTTCATTTTCAGACTGATACGCAAGACGAGGCATGTTGATAGTAACAACACCTACTGATCCTGTAGATTCGCCACTACCAAAGAAGCCACCTGACTTCTTGCGAAGTTCACGAAGATCAAGACGCAAACGGCAGCACATTGAACGAACATCGGATGGCTCCATATCGGAATTAATATAGTTACTGAAATACGGAGTGCCATACTTCGAGGTCATTTCAAACAAAAGCTTGTTGTTTTCCGTTTCCGACCAATCAAAATTGCTCGTAATGGAATAGGTTGGAATTGGATATTGGAAGCCGCGACCGTTAGCATCGCCTTCGATCATTACCTCAATAAAGGCCTTATTTACCATATCCATTTCATTCTGACATTCACCGTAGGTGAAGTCCTGCTCAACGCCACCAACAATAGCAGGCTGATCTTTCAAATCGGGTGGGCAAACCCAGTCAAGCGTAATGTTAGAGAAGGGCGCCTGAGTTCCCCAACGGCTTGGCGTATTGACACCAAACACGAATGATTCAACACACTGTTTTACTTCCTTGTAGGTTAAATTATCCGCACGTACAAAAGGAGCCAAATAGGTGTCGAAACTCGAAAACGCCTGAGCACCAGCCCATTCATTTTGCATAATACCCAAGAAATTCACCATCTGGTTGCAAAGACTAGAAAGATGGCTTGCAGGCTTTGAGGTTACTTTGCCGGGAATGCCACCTAAGCCTTCTTGAATAAGCTGCTTTAAAGACCAACCGGCGCAATAACCAGTGAGCATAGACAGGTCATGGATATGCATTTCGGCATTGCGGTGCGCATCTGCAATTTCGCGATCATATACTTCGGAGAGCCAGTAGTTTGCCGTAATGGCACCAGAATTAGAAAGAATAAGTCCGCCAACAGAATAGGTAACGGTGGAATTTTCCTTTACACGCCAGTCTTCTACCTTTAGGTAGCTATCAACAAGCGCTTTGTAGTCCAAAAGCGTTGCCTTAGCATTGCGCACGTTTTCACGCTGCTTACGATAAAGAATATAGGCCTTGGCAACATCAGCATAACCAGCATTAGAAAGTACTTCTTCAACACTGTCCTGAATATCCTCAACCGAAACGATGCCGTCTTTAACTTTTGGCTCAAAATGAGCGGTTACGTTAAGGCCAAGCAAATCGATCGTTGAAGGATGGTACTGCTTTTCAAGAGCGTCAAACGCCTTTGAAATAGCAGCAGTGATTTTCGTAACGTCAAAATCTGCGATTTTGCCGTCGCGCTTTTGAACCTGATACATACTGCTCTCCTAAACTGGGTTTTGCTAGAACTGCTTTGCTAACGAAAACAAACCAAATAAACGCTAAGCGAGTGGTTTTATAGCGGCACCTTCATTAATCGAAAGACTTCAAAAAGGTCCCACTCCCCTTGCGTGCTATTCACCTTACCCGTATAACGTTAGGCCTTCAATACACAAATTGGAATATATAGGTATTCGGTAAAAGTTGAACCACTATATATTGTGTATACCGTGTTGATAAGATGTTAACAAGTATTTAAAATCACTGACCACCGAAAGATAGACTAACTTCACCCAGATATGACGAGAATCGCACCTGTTATGTGCTAGTATCCGCGCCATGAAGATCGCTGGCTTACAAAAACTTACCCTTCTGGATTACCCTGGCAAAACAGCTGCCACCGTTTTTACGCTTGGATGTAATTTCCGCTGCCCGTTTTGCCATAATGCGGATTTGGTAACACCTGCGAGCGATAAACCTTCTCCAATGCTTCTGCCAGAAGAAGAATTCTTTGCATTCTTAAAGAAGCGCCAAGGTCTTCTTGACGGCATTTGTATCACGGGAGGCGAGCCCACTCTTCAACATGACCTAGCGAATTTTTGCAAGCGCATTAAAGATCTTGGATTCCTTGTTAAGCTGGACACTAACGGGTCGCACCCTGCCATTTTGCAGTATTTACTAGAAAATGCTCTCATTGATTATGTTGCAATGGATGTAAAGAACTCCCCCGTCCACTACGCAGAGACGGTCGGATTCGGTGCAACCAATGACGCTTCATCTAAATGTAACTTTGAAATTCAACCAATAGAAAATAGTATGTCTTTGTTGCTGCAGGGCACAATTCCTTTCGAATTTCGCACCACCGTTCTAAACGAACTCCATACGAAAGACTTCCTTCTTGAAACCGCACATTGGATTGCTGGCCTTGCAAACAAGAATGCATATCCCCTAAGCAATGTCGCTTGGTTTATTCAGCAATTCGTTGATTCTGAAACGGTTTTTGCAGGAGAAGGGGTTTTTACGCCATGGAATGAAGATGAATTACGATCACTACTGCCTACCCTACAGGCAATCCTTCCAAAAACCGCTTTACGCGGTGTGTAATCCGCACTACATAGCAGCAATCACTTTACATAATCACTTGCTTGGCACGTTTTAAGCGATAGGTTCACAAACTACAACAAAGTTCTAGCTGGCATAAAACGGAACTGCTACCTCATCCGTAATCTTATCCAAACATACTGCAGTATTTTGTAGATCTTCATACCTTTGAAAATAGTAAGTCTTCGTTTTGGTAGAGTAACAGCTAGAATAAAGCGTCTTTTCAAAAAAAGGCGCTTCGGGGCGATCGTTCGAACAACCGCCTTCAACTCGAACGCAACCTTTCGGTACCGCAACCGACCCTAAAGTGCGAAACATTCGCACTACATTATTATTCTCATTTTGTTGTATTGGATAATGATTGGCTATAAAAGAAGCTTTTACGAAACGAGCAGGAGAAGAATAATCACCTGGAATTCCTTGCATTCCCCCACCAGATCCAAAAGGAATAAGGTTGGCATCTGCCCAATTATTTGATGAGGGATCGTTTATGTTGAGTGATATATAATTTCGTAAATTTTGACGATGCCATCCAAATTCGGGCTCATTAGTTAAGACTTGTACATCGTTTTCCCAAATCTTTAAGCCATCTTCCAAGCATTCAACAACAATACATTCCTTAGCGTCGGAAATAATCCAGTGAAGCTTGGCTACGGGCAACTGTTCATTGAGCGGTTTTCCCACAATAACCACTCGATTAAGTACTTCTTTGAGTGTTTTTACCGATGCAAAGTTTCGTGTCACCCAAAACGGGAATTCATAAGCCGCGACATAATAAGACTCAGCTTTTGACGCTTCTGCTTCTTTAACATCCATATACGCCGTACTTTGTGAAAAATTCAATCCTGCGACAGCAAGGCCCATCTCGTTAGCGCAATCAAAGTACAAGGGTATTTTTTCTTGAATAATGCCGACACCTATTACCGTATAACTAGGATGATCTAGAATCTCAGAATAATTAGTCGAAGTTGAACAGCTTTCCGCCGTCGAATGATTATCTGGTGCCGAATAACTCTTAAAACTCGAAGAGTCATGAAAGATCGGAGGGTTCTCAAAAGCGCTAGCAACACTTGCTTCAGCGGGTGTTACCACAATCCGCTCTCTATAATCAGAGGTCCAATCTAAATTTCTACCAAAATATAAATTACCTTTAGTGTCTACAAACCGAACTGCTGTACACATGCTTTCCCCTGACCATGTTCTTTTATTTAAACAACTATAGATTAGCTAGCTCCCTAAGAAGACACTCCCTAAATCGGACACTGAAAGACAATCGTCACCTTATCCTCTTGAACGCAAATTTTAAATATGGCTCGTTGTCGCGATTCGATTCTTTTAGACAACTATCTAACCAACAGTGGCAGCACTTCACCAAAAGGGCTAGACTGATCAACTAATCCCCTCAGCAAAAAAGGATGCGATTTTACTATGACCGAATGGCTAATCAGACATTTTGTTAAAGGATACGAATACCAAGACGACCCTAAGGTTCGCACTGCTTATGGGCAGTTCGCTGGTATTGTTGGCATTATTTGCAATATTATGCTGTGCGCTGCTAAGGGTTTTATTGGGTTTTTGGCAGGTTCGGTATCCATCATTGCTGATGCATTGAACAACTTATCCGATGCTGCAAGTAATGTGATTAGCTTGCTCGGATTCAAGTTGGCAAGCAAGCCTGCTGATCCTGAACACCCCTACGGACACGGCCGCTACGAATATCTTTCTGGCCTAGCAGTAGCAGTAATAATTGTCGTAATTGGTGTTGAACTTATTCAATCCTCTGTTGATAAGGTGCTTAATCCTACTCCAACTGAATTCAATTTGGTTGTAGCTATTATCTTGATTCTGTCCATCTTAGTGAAACTTTGGATGACAGTGTTTAACCGCACCGTAGGTAAGCGCATTTCTTCCACCACTCTTGAAGCAACCGCAGTTGATTCACGCAACGACGTAATAGCCACAGCCGTTGTTCTGATTTGCGCCGTTATCTCTAGCCAAACAGGAATCGATCTTGACGGTTGGGTTGGTATTGCTGTTGGCGTATTCATTGTTTATAGCGGCATTCAGCTTATGCGAGAGACCGTAAGCCCCCTGCTTGGCAAAGCGGCAGAACCTGAAGTAGTAGCCCATATCCAAAAGAAAATAATGAGTTACCCTGGTGTTTTAGGGACACATGATTTAATGGTGCACGATTATGGTCCTGGTCGTCAGTTTGCCAGCGCTCATGTAGAAATGGCTGCCGAAGCAGATCCAATGGAGAGCCATGATCTTATTGACAACATTGAGCAAGATTTTAAAAATGACGAAGGTCTAATTGTTACCCTACATTATGATCCCATTGTTACCGATGACCCCGAAGTAAAGAATCTGCGTAACCAGATTAACGAGCTGGTTAAGTCAATTGATCCGCAGCTATCTATTCATGACTTACGTACAGTGCCAGGCCCCACGCATACCAATGTTATTTTTGATTGCGTGAAGCCTGCTGATTTTGCTCTATCGGACGATGAACTAAAAGAACGTATTTCAGAATTGGTCGTTAAAAAACATCCCAAAGCTATTTGCAAGATAACTATCGACCAAAGCTATATCAGTGCGCACCAATAACGAAAGCGCACATTAGCAAGCAAAGTGCACCAATAACGAAAGCGCACGTCCGTAGCTAAACGAGCCAATAGCTATAGTGCGCACCACTAACTAAGAAAGAAATTCATTTAGCGATGAATGCAGAATATAGTCGGACTCTGCCTTCCAATCCTCATCACTAGCTTCAGTGAACAACACACCAAACGTGTTGTATTGCTTTGCGTTGAGTTGACGGCAAGCCAAAACCTTGGAAAACTTTCGCTGAACTGCTTCGTAATCAAATGAATATGTATCAGGAAGCGCCGTACCATCAGTGGAAAGCATAACCATGCTATAACGCTTGCCGGCCTTGTCGGCCAATACATCATCCCAATTTGGCTGTTCGTTACGTAAATACATTTCATAGGTTTTGAAGCCATATGCAAAGTAAGACAGATCTGTGGTGCACAATCCCGCAAAACGCATGGGGTTAAATTCGATGGGGGTTACTACCCCTGCTTCGTCTACACGAACCTCTACGTGCACAGGGAAATTCTTAAAGTCCAGCAATTCGTTGCTTTTAATCAAAAAGTCCTTCATTGCCTGCATAGTATCTTCGACTACCACCTTAGAGGTGTAATACAGACGATCAGATACATCCTCCGTACCAGCAAAATCATGTTTCAGAATATCAAGAATTATCGTTTCGCCCTGCTCATTAAAATACGCATCAATAGCGTATTCTTCACCATCCAGGTAGCTCTCTACCAAAAAGTTCGTATTGTTTACCACGGTAGCGCCATACTGTTCACTCCACGTATTGGAGTGCTCACGAATGTCATCGCAAGCTGCCTGCCAATCTTCTACGGAAAAAATAGGGTAAATTCCCAAGCTGAAAAATCCTGTTGAAGGCTTCAGAACTACGGGGAGAGTAAACGCTGAAGGGTCTACCTCTGCCAACTGATCGACGCTATATTCCGCGAAAACATAATCGGGAAACAGTGGCGCTAAGATACGGCGACATTCTGCCTTGTCCTTACAAAGCGTAATAGCGCGTGCTGTTTCGGTATCACAATACTGCTTAACTTCATCAAGATACGCTTCAGAAAACGCAATAATACGTTCGTTAGTTGCTTGAGAATTATCAACGATGTTAAGTTTCTTCCCTTCACTTGCATAGCGACGAGCAGAAGCATTGTCGAAAATAGGTTCCTGAGTAGATTCTGCAAAAGCAAATACTTCAGGAGAAATATAGGTATCGTCGAGCACGAGCATGTGCAAATCCCTTTCTTCTATGTTGCGAGCAAACTACTAAGCGCGTTTTACTATTACACGTTTCGCTACTAAGCAGGTTTGCGCGATTTAGCGCTAAGCGCATTCCACTACTTCGCGCGTTCCAATTTTACGCGAAAACTCAAAGCGCGTGCTGTTGGCAGAGAATCAAATTGAATAACGTAAGCACGCTTTTCGCTATCGATATCCTGGATTTCACCTTCATCAAACACTGAATGAACCACCCTGTCGCCCACACTGAATTCAGGTACTGCAGACATATCAGCGATCCACTTATCCGTAAAACCATAGGCGCTGCGTGCCTGTTGCATTTGCACTTCGGTAGGAGGATTAGAAAACTCCAAAGTAGCTGGATCAATTTCCAGTAAAAAGCGAGAGGGATATCGCGGCATATTTTCATGTCCCGTACCTTCAGCTTCCGTTAGGTATAACCCATCCCGCGCTCGCGTGAGCGCCACAAATGCCAGTCTACGTTCTTCTTCCATTGCTTCAAAGGTCATGGTTTTACGCGAAGGCAAAATACCTTCAGACATAGAACATAAAAATACATGGGGAAACTCAAGACCTTTCGCCGAATGAATTGTCATTAAGCGAACCTTATCCTGAGCATCATCGAAAGCATCAAGATTAGATAACAACGCAATCTGAGATAAATACTGTTCTAGGGTTACTTCTTCACCGCAGGTAGTTTCAAATTCATAAATAGACTGCTTAAGCTCCGCTAAATTATCCAGGCGTTCCTGCCCACCTTCAGTGCGGAGCGTTTTTTCATAACCACTTTCATTAAGCAGCGCCGAAAGCACTTCAGAAACAGGTCTGCCCTCATACGAATGACGAAATTCTTCTACAAGCGCAACAAATTCTTTCGCCTTCGTACCCTTGAATATTTCGTTTTCGATCGTAAGCTGAAGCGCTTCGTATAGTGAACAATCACGATTTTCTGCTTCTTCTCGTAAAAAGGTCATGCGACGCTTGCCCATATTGCGCTTAGGAACATTTACCACACGAGCAAAAGAAAGATCGTCTTGATACGCAATCATACGCAAGTATGAAAGTGCATCTTTGACTTCCTTTCGCCCAAAAAAGGGTACACCACTATAAATGGTATGAGGAATGCGAGCTTTCAAAAACGCCTCTTCAATGGAGCGCGAAGCGTAATGTGCACGATACAAAACAGCAATAGCCCGATACGGAACTCCTACCTCATGAAGCGACTGCACTCCTTGTGCTATCCACTGCGCTTCTTCTGCAGAAGATTTAGCGTGACGCCATACCGTGGGACCATGATCTGTTCTAACCGCAACCAAATCTTTCGGAATGCGTTCCTTGTTTTTTGCTATAAGCGAATTTGCCACATCAAGCACCTGTGGCACGGAACGATAATTTTCTAGCATCATAACGGTATGGGCATCTTGAAAACGTTCGTCAAAATCAAGCAAGTAACGCACGTTTGCTCCGCGCCACGTATAGATAGTCTGATCAGGATCGCCCACTACAAAAAGATTCTTATGATACGCAGCAAGAACTTCCATGAGTTGATACTGAATAGCATCAATATCTTGGAATTCATCAACCATGATGTATTCCAACCGCTGTTGCCATTTCAGACGAATTTCTGGATTACGCGCAAAAATATAGAGTACGAAAATGAGCAAATCGTTATAGTCCACGCCAAAGCATTTCTTCTCCTGGTAGAGATATCCATAAAAAATAATGTCGTGAGGCTTTGTTGCTGCCCAATACTTTTTGTACAGCTCTTCCAAAGAAAGCGAAAGCATATCGCGATAGTATTCTGGCCGTTCAACAAGCTTTTGCATTTCAATCATGTCACGCGCTTGAGAAAACGTCATATTGCGCAAGGTAAGACCACGTTCTTCGTAAATTATCTGAAGCATGGCATCAATATCGCCGTTATCCAAAACAAGAAAGCTTTTTGGGTATTGAATTTCATGCCCATCTTCACGCAATACCGAAACACAAAAACCGTGAAATGTATTGATATAACCCGTATCGTTTCCACCCGTTAGTCGCTTGATACGATTGCGCATTTCATTTGCTGCTTTATTGGTAAAGGTAACGCAGAGAATATTTCCTGGAAGGATTCCTAGTTCATTTACCAAATAAGCAAAGCGTTCGCTTAGCGTGCGCGTTTTGCCCGTACCCGCGCCAGCAATTACTCGTACATATCCTTCTGTGGTAGTAACTGCTTCAAGCTGTGCTGCATTTAAACGCTGGTGAAACGATGAGTTATCACTGAATGAGGTATCCAGTGCATCAAAGGCCACTAACCCTTGTTGGTTAGCGATTTCCGCTTGATGCATTTGATTGTCTGCAAATTCTTCCATGCAAAAACCTAGTTACCAGTAGACGTTTTATATACAAAACAAGCCTATCATAAATCGTACATTTGTTCTATTATTTATGCAAGCTAATGAGCGGATGGCTGCCTACCTGATCGGAGGTAAGTCATGAATGATTTGATTCTCGTATTGGAATTACTTTGTTTAGTGCTGTTGCTACTTTTGACGCATAGGCTCATAAAGTAGCGCAGCCACCCTACATGCTAAGGGGCGGCTGGCTGTTTTCAGAAGTTTTCCAGCAGCCGACCCAGTGCCTTGGGTGACCGCTCATTGGCTATTGTAACAAATGACGCAAAGTTTTTACGACGTATTTCGCAAGTTCTGCAATTACCAAACCTCTTAATTACGACCATTCATTCTTAATTACAACCATCCATTCAGCGATAAATACTACCCCTTCCCGCCCTCACAAAACCCAACACTGCTCTGTTTCTTGTTCAACAGTTGTCGAGGTTTCGCATACTTTCGCGCGAGATTTCTTTTTCATTTCCCGCAAAGTGTTAGTTCACTGGTATTCTTTCCTATACTGCATTTTCAATAATTCGGCTTTGCCTTCGTACATAACAAACTCATGTTACGCAGGCATGCTATGCAGCTTTTAAATCACTATTACTACCGTGAGGTTTTTAATGACTATCGGATACGAACAAACCTATCAGCTTCGCACGGGCGACTTTGATCGCTATGCTCATCTTCTTCCCTCTTCTATTTTGGATGTATTCCAAGATGTAGCAGGAGTTAACGCCGAACAGGTGCCAGGCATGACTTGGAAAGAGTTAACCGACGCTGGTTTGTTCTGGGTAGTCACGCGTATTAAATACGAAGTAATTGAAACCCCGCAACTTCACGAACAGGTAATTGCGCGCACCTGGCCGCTGGCTCCTACACGCCTAGGATTTCAGCGCGAATATACTATGCGCAAGCTTGATGGAACACCTTTAGTTAAATGCAGCTCCGACTGGATTTTGATGGACTATAAAACTCGCAGCTTCGCCTCCGCTCGTGATTTCTATAACGGACCCCAGGATTTTTCTGAAGAAAAAGTATTCGAAAAGAAGCTTCGCAAAATCAAAACTTTCGAACCTGAAGACGCTGGCGAAACTTTCCAGGTCCACTTTGTTGACATCGACATCAATGGGCATGTCAACAACTCGAAATACCCCAATTTCGTAATGAACTCATTAGATCTTAGCGAAGACGAAACTATTAAAACGTTCCAAATTGACTATCGCCACGAACTGCGCGCAGGCAGTACTGTGCGCATACATTCAAAACGCGATGGAAACGTTATAACTTCTATGGGTATTTCTACTGAAGGCGATACCGCTGGCGAATGCATGTTTGCCACCCAAATTGAGCTGGCTTAATTCTGCTGCCTATTAATCTTGCATTGCTGCTTTTTCGTCCTCAAGCTTGTAAGCAAGCATCTTTGCTACAAATACCAGAACGATTCCTATAACAGAAATCGCACCCGCTACCGCAAATGCAGGAACATAGGTACCAAGCGTTTCCACCGTTGATGCCGCAACCATAGGACCAATAAACGAAGCTACAGTGTAGCCAGGATAAACAAACGAATAGTTCTGACCAAAGTTCGCAGACCCAAATGCATCACCCACGATTGCAGGAACAATCGACATAGTTCCGCCAAAGCATGCACCCACGACACTAACAGCCAGCAAGAAGGTAACAAACGTTGTAGCGTGACCAAGCAAGAGCACCATAACCACGGCATTTATTACCAACGAAATAATAAGCGCATTGTAGCGACCAATTGCATCGGATATAAAGCCGAAGCCAAATCGCCCTAAGAAGCTACCAAAAGCCATGACGCTTACCATGATGGCACCTTCAGAAGCAGTAAGGTGAGCTAATTCCTGGCCAATATCAGAAGCGTGGCCAGTAACCATCAAGCCGCTCGTTGAAGAAACCATAAGTGCAGCAAATAGCACATAGAACAAAGGCTGTTTCACCATCTGCGTTGAGCTGAAAGGAACTTCGCGATGACCAGAAAGTTTCTCAATTTCTTTAGTGGTTCGCTTTGTGTGACCAGTTTCTAAACCAGCGTTGTCGTCCTGGATTCTTACCGCGCCACTAGCTGTTGCATTCGCTGCTGCACTTACTGGAATATCGTCTTCAGCTGTTGCATCTTTTTCACTCCAGCCTTTGGGTGTCCATCCAGCAGGAGGAACGTACAAAAGCCAAGAGAATACCAAATACACCACAAGCCATACCGCGCCAACGATATGAAATGCTGTTGATACATCAAATGTTTCAATAAGCCAGTTGCCCGCTGGTGCAAAAATCATTGGTCCGAGCCCGATAGCACCAATGCAAACACGATGCAAGCAGGAAAAGCGAATAGATCATGGACACTTCGGATGTCGTAAAGCCGAATTCTTCCATGAGAGGTTTATTGAAAATACTCCACATATAGATAGCACCCGTACCTAGTGCAGTAAAAGCACCTGCAGCAAGAATGGCTTCACGTGGAAGATTTGTTGTTGTTCCCCTTGCCATAATCCCCTCCTTGCCGTGCGACTAAAAGCAACCTCAAATGGCCGACTATCACACCGCAAACTGATGTAGCAGAGAAGCTATATTCCCTAAGTCCTTATATCCCCACATAAGAACTTCTCTTATTGTAGGTCTGCTTATTCCCACAATTCGCAAAAATTGAGTAGATTTATATGCTTAAACTATTTTGAAAAGTTATAACAATTAGAAACCCAAGTTATAGTCCTAGGTCATCGCTGTAAATTAATAATGCATGTTCCATTGCAGCCTGCTTCACCGTTACAATATCTTCAAGCAATCACGAAACGAAAGGAACCGTCATGATTGTTACTACTACCCAATCTATTGAGGGATACAAGATCACGGGTTATTACGGCATTGTTTTTGGCGAAGTTATTACGGGCATCAACATTTTTAAGGATTTTGGTGCAGGCATTCGCAATATTGTTGGTGGTCGCAGCCAAGGATACGAAGATGAATTGTTATCTGCTCGCACCGAAGCATTACAGGAACTCGAACAGCGTGCTGCCGAAATGGGCGCTCATGCTGTTGTTGGTGTTGATATGGACTACGAAGTACTCGGACAAGGCAACATGCTTATGGTTACTGCATCAGGCACCGCAGTAACCGTAGAAGCAGTTTAGCTAACTTTTATAGTGTAACCAGCAGAAATAGGGGCATCGCCTATGGCGATGCCCCTCAAAGATTTAACGCACGATAAAAGCTTTATAGCGCCATATCCCCTTGACGCATATATGGTGTAAGCAAAAGGAAAAGCTTGTTACCTATACGCTCGGTTTTAATTTACAAATCAAAACCGAAATTAATTAAATCTCAATCTTAGCGCCCATCAGCTTAGCGAACTCGCGAACGATCGCGGTATCGCCAGGCCATGCAGGAGCCGTTACCAAATTGCGGTCTACTACAGCTTCATCCATGCCAGCTTCTACATATTCGCCACCAGCAAGTACTACATCAGGACCAACTGCAGGATAAGCGGTTGCCTTGTAGCCTTCCAGAACTCCTGCTGCTGCCAGAACCTGAGGGCCATGACAAATTGCGGCTACTGGCTTACCAGCTGCAAAGAATTCCTTAACGATTTCAATAACACGAGCATTCAGGCGAATGTATTCTGGAGCACGACCACCCGTAATGAATAAGCCTTCGTAATCTTCAGTCTTTACTGCATCAAAATCAGCAGTAAGAGCAAAGTTATGACCACGAAGTTCGGTATAAGTCTGCTCACCCAAGAAGTCATGAACTGCTGTCGCGACGACATCACCAGCTTTCTTATCAGGGCAAACCGCATCTACCTGATAGCCAAGCATGGACAAAGACTGGAAAGGAACCATGGTCTCGTAGTCCTCGGTGAAATCGCCGCAGAGCAAAAGTACTTTTTTCGTCATACAAACCCCTCCCTGTTTCGGAATTAATGTCTGACTCGATTCTAGCACTTTATGAACACGTTCATTTTTGCGCTGCAATGTTTTTATCGGAAAAACGAAGGCACCCTGCAGAAAAACCCGCTTTGGGAGAGACTCGCACAAAGAACTTTGTCAATACAGGCATAAATGTACGTTTTTATACGCTTGTTATTGGATATTTGTTATTGATTTGTGTAGTTACTGGCTTTTGACTCCAATGCAACCCTCTCACTTTCTGGGTTTTTCTGCAGGGTACCCCTTAAAATCGCAAAAAAACACCTCTCGCTATTCTCTAAAGCTGCAGATTTTTCAAATCTCCTATTGCCAACTGTGTATAGTGTGTATATACTGTATACATCATGATATATACAGTTAGTTTGAATTCGGATGCGCACCTGATCCAAACAAACTGTAGAAGGACGACACTGAAACGATCCTTCAAAACAGGGTTCTCCGGAAACTCTGTTTAACAGCAAGCTAGCAGTGAATTAGCAACGGACTATTAGTAAAGGCAAACTATTCTTCGCTTAGCTATTTGAGCATAAGAATAGATAGCAGGTAAGGAGGGCTCATCGAACGTGGAAATCATCATTTCAAACTCAAGCGATAAGCCCATTTACGAACAAATATCATCGCAGATTAAAAACGCCATATTATCCGGAGAATTATCTACAGGGCAAGCACTTCCCTCTATCCGCTCTCTTGCAAGCGATCTTAATGTAAGCGTTATTACCACTAAGCGTGCCTACTCTGATTTAGAAACACTAGGATTCATTGAAACGCGACAAGGAAAAGGAAGTTTTGTTGCGGGCGGAAACCTAGAACTACTTCGAGAAGAGCAACTACGCCACATTGAATCGCTTCTGCAAAAAGCACTACGCGAAGCCGAAACCGCAAGCGTAAGCCTGTCTGAATTGCATGATATTTTGGATACCTTGGCAGAATCTTAAAGACGAATAAACCCGTATTCGAGCGGGTTATCAAAAGATATCAGTCGAATAAACCGTACAAAAGCCGCCTGCTTTAATCAAATTCACAATATCTCATTTAAGCAGGTGCATAAAAGGTACTTATCCGAAAGGATTGTTCCCATGTCTGACATTTTAAAAGTTACTAATCTGGTTAAACACTACGACCAGTTTTCTCTTGACCACCTTTCTCTAACCGTTCCTGATGGAGGTATTACTGGCTTTATTGGAAGCAACGGTGCCGGCAAAACTACCACCATCAAGTCTATCCTGGGGCTTATTGATCACGATGGAGGAACAATAGAGCTGTTTGGTAAAGAATGCAGCGAGCTATCCAACCAGGAAAAACAGCGCATTGGTGTAGTATTTGATACCCTACCTTTTCCATCGGATTGCCGCCTTGCCGATATTGCTGCAATAGGAAAAGCAGCCTATACCGCCTGGGATGCAAGGTATTTCAAAGAGCTTATCCATTCTTTTGAGCTCGACAAAGTTACCTCGGTTAAATCTCTTTCTCGCGGTATGGGCATGAAACTTCAACTTGCCTTTGCCTTGGCGCATCATCCCGATCTGCTCATCCTAGATGAAGCCACTGCGGGCCTTGACCCTCTCGCACGCGATGAAATACTTGACCTTTTGCGTGACTACATGACCGAAGACCACCGTGGCATTCTTATTTCGAGCCATATCACCTCGGACTTGGAAAAAATTGCCGATTACGTGGTGTGCGTCAATGAAGGAAAACACGTATTCACCAAAGAAATTGACGAAATATGCGATTTGGCAGGCATTGCCCATTGCCGTTCTGCTGAAGTGGAAGAGCTTTTGCAAAAAGAACTGTTCGAGCCGCAAAGCCTTCGTATTATTCGCAGTTCTTACAGTACCGACATTCTTGTACCCGATCGCATCAAACTTACCAAAGCCATGCCAAAAGTAGCGTGCGACCGCTCCAACCTAGAAGACTACATGCGCTTCATGCTGAAAGGAGAAATCCGATGAAAACCATGATTTTGTCTGACCTTATTATTATGCGTCGCAATCTGCTTCAGATGTTTTTAACCTGCTTCATTATCGTTATCGTAATAAGCCTTGCGATGAACAACACCTTAGCCCCTATTGGCGGTTGTTTTGGAGCAATGATTCCCCTACTCTATCTGTTTTCTATTGCTACCTACGATGAAATGAACGATTGGCAATCGTTTCGACTAACCCTTCCTTCAACACGCAAGGATATTATGGCTGGTCGCTATGCAAGCCTTTTAGTAGTCGCCTTTATTTCAGTTCTTATAGGAATTGCAGTTTCGTACTTGGTTGGATTTGTCGTAAGCCTTATTGGTGTGCAAAATGGTGCCGAATTTGGTTCTGCCTGGAACTATACCAGCCCAACAGGTGAATTTCTTTCCACGCTTAGTCTTGCCACCAATCCTCCTGAGCTTATTGTATTAAGCTCAATCGCCGGTGCAAGCATGGCACTTTTCTTGGCAGCCATAACGTTGCCCATCGTGGCAAAAGTAGGTCTTACAAAAAGCGCTCGTTATGTTCCCGTTGTTGGTGTTGTACTGTTCCTGCTTTGTATGGCTGCTTTTAATGAAGGAGGTCCTCTTGCTGCTTATGTACCAGATTTTATTACCTGGCTCTTCACTAACGACGCAGCATTCATCTACCTTATGATAGGGGCTGCTATTGTGGTACTAATTCTTTACGCAGTAAGCCTGATGGTCGCCATTAAGCTCTACGAACATCGCGAATTCTAGCCAACATTGGCATTAATCTAAACACTAGCATTACCATAAACTTGCTTATCATACCTACCATAAAGAACTCACCGCTTATAAACGGCGAGTTCTTTTCTTGTTCGAATATCTTTACCTTATTTCACTACAGACCGACAAACACACATCACTTCACCATGGACTGACAAACATAAATAAGATAGGTTTAACATTTACAGATGGCTAATCTGTAAAAATAAAGTGTTTGAAAGCTAAAATCTTTAACCACCAAACGCGATGCCAATCTAAACGTTATCGCAAATGGCGACTTAAAAACTTACCGAAACCTGCCAAGAATTATAGAGGGGGCACCTATGATCGAATACTTCATCCTAGAAGAAAAAAGCAATTCGCTCATTCGTGTTCCTACTGAACAACCAGGATGTTGGATAGCTCTTTTTGAACCTAGCCTCGAAGAACTGCAAGAAACCGCCCAGCGCTTCCATATCGATGAAGACGACATCGCTGCCCCTTTGGACTTGGAAGAAATTTCACGTATTGAACGCAATGAAGACTACGTAATGTTCATTGTGGACACACCCTTGCATGACAAATCGTCAGGCGAAAAGCGCTACAAAACCATCCCAATAGGTATTTTTCAAACACGCGACCATGTAATTTCGGTTTGTTCGGTCTACCGAGTACCCTTGGTGCGTATCCTTAAAACGCGCTTTGAAGATTTACATTCCACCAGCCAAACGCAGCAGTTCGTAAGCGACATCTTAATCGCTTCATCGCAAGCATATTTCAATTCGCTTCAGGCGCTGGACAAACGCCGCCGTTCGCTTACCTCTTCAATAGAGCGTCCTACTCGAAAAGAGTTAGAAGAACTCTACGCTCTGAACGATTCTTACGTATACATTCAAACGTCCCTTGCAACCAACAATACGGTATTCGAACGCTATCGCCGCTATGTTGCTGCCTCGGGCGATGTGGATCTGATTGAATTATTCGATGATGTAATCGTGGAACACCAGCAGGCACTTGAAACTACTAAAATTTATTCAGGAATTTTAGATTCTGCAATTGATCACTTTGGTTTGATAATGGATTACGACTTGAACCACACCATGCAATTAGTGGCAACGCTTACTTTGGTATTATGTATTCCCACCATTATTGGCGGTTTATTTGGCATGAATTTAGAAGGTATTCCGCTGTCGGATTCCCCCTATGGTTTTGCCATAGTAACTGGAATGGCCGCCGTTATTCTTGCGGTGTTACTGTTGGTCCTCAAAAAGCTTAAATGGTTCTAAATAATTCTAATGTGACTTTATCACCGACAATTCCCACAGAATTCCTTATGCTGTTTATCAATACAGATAACAACAATATCCTACGCGTGAAACGAGGAAGTCATGGGATTATTCAGTTTTTTAGGCGGCGCAAGCGGCAACATTAACACCCTTGTAGAAGAAGCGCGCCAAACTAAAGGTGCCGTTATCGTGGATGTACGCACTCCCAGCGAATTTTCACAAGGCCACATTAAGGGAGCTCACAACATTCCTTTAGACAGGATTGATGCCATTACCAAAGTAGTTACGGATAAATCAACCCCTTTATATTTATATTGCGCAAGCGGCGCACGCAGTGGTAATGCTTGCCGCTATCTAAATGGACAAGGGTACGAAAATGTACAGAACATGGGTGGCATTGGCTCATGGCGCGGCGAAACCGTTAAGGGATCAAAGTAGCTCGATCAAGGCAGTTCGAGTTTTGAGTTCTTGGTTTTGTGCGAATCTACCAAATCGAAGGCACGAAACAAATCTTTACTTCGTAAAAGCATAGTTCACTGTGGTTTTACTATACGAAGTTTTCTTGTGTTTTAGGGAGCAGAAATGAAAGTTGTAATTGTTGGTGGTGTAGCAGGTGGCGCTACGTGTGCAGCCAGGCTTCGTCGTTTGGACGAACAAGCAGAAATTATCATTATTGAACGGACCCATTACGTATCGTATGCAAACTGCGGACTTCCCTACTATATTGGCGGCACCATTACCGACCGTGCCAAGTTAACGCTTCAAACCCCTAAAAGTTTCCGTTCGCGTTTCAATATTGATGTGCGGGTAGATCAAGAAGTTACCCAAATTAATCGCGAAGCCCACGAAGTAGAAATTCGTAACTTAGTAACAGGAAACACCTATACCGAAACCTACGATAAGCTGGTGCTTTCCCCTGGCGCTCATCCTATTATGCCTAATCTTTCCGGCATAGAATCGTCGCGTGTATTCACGTTACGCACCGTTGAAGATACCTTTGCAATTGCTGACTTCATTGAGCAAACCCATACTACTAGTGCTACCGTAGTAGGAGGCGGCTTCATTGGCCTAGAAATGGCAGAAAATTTAGTTGATCGTGGCATGGACGTTGCGGTGCTTCAACGCCCCACCCACCTTATGCATTCGCTTGATGATGATATTGCTTCCCTGCTTCATAATCGCATGCGTGAAGCGGGCATTACACTTAAGCTCGGCGCCGATGTAGCAGGATTCACCGAAACCGGCGATAGCATTTCTGGCGGTATTACTACCTCATTTAAAGACAAAGGTGACGACATTGGAGCTACCGCGCAAACCATTACTTCAGATCTGGTAATTCTTGCTATTGGCGTTGCTCCAGAAAGCAATCTTGCGAAAGCGGCTGGGCTCGATTTAGGCATTAAGGGTTCTATTAAGGTCAATAAACACCTGCTTACGAGCGATCCTGACATTTACGCTATTGGCGATGCCATAGAAACTACCCAGGTAGTTACCGGAAAAAGTGCACACATTGCTCTTGCTGGGCCCGCCAACAAGCAAGGACGTATTGTGGCTGACCACATATGTAGCATCGATCGAAGCTTTACCGGATCGCTTGGTTCTTCGATAATGAAAGCCTTTGATTTAACGGTTGCCACCACCGGTTTAAGCACCAAAACAGCCACCGCTTCAGGGCTTAACTTCGACAGTATTATTATCACTCCCGCTTCGCATGCTACTTACTATCCCGGCTCACACGCCATGACCATGAAGGTGCTTTTTGAGCGCCCCACAGGGCGCATTCTTGGCGCTCAAATAATCGGGGTAGACGGAGTGGATAAACGTATTGATGTATTGGCAGTTGCTATTAAAGCAGGTATGACCGCGTTCGACTTAACCGAAATTGATCTGGCATATGCTCCGCCCTATGCGTCCGCCAAGGACCCCGTTAACATGGCGGGGTATGTGATAGAAAACATTCTGGAAGGTACCGTTAATCAAATTCATTGGGATGAAGCACTTGATCGTGCTGTCACGGATGAGAACGTTGTTATTCTGGATACCCGCACCGACGCAGAATTTAGTCGGGGACACATTGAAAACACTTTGAATCCCGTGCTTCACATTCCTGTAGATTCCCTCCGTGAGCAGATGGATGAAATACCGCGCGATAAACAATTGCTGGTACACTGCGCAACAGGCATTCGCAGCTATATTGCATGCCGCATCTTGAAGCAAAATGACTTTGATTGCACTAACATTGCAGGTGGTTACAATTTCTATCAGGCTCTAAAGCTTGACAGAAATGCAGACGCTAAGAATGTAGGTGACTGCGGGCTTAAGGCATAAATTAAAACATAACGTAAGGCATACCTTAGGCACTAACCGCACCTTTCAAAAAAGAAAGCATCAAGATGAACAACGCTAGCAATTATCAAGCTAACAACCAAACTGAATATCTTGAAACCTTACAGGCGCTGCTTGCTCAGCGCCTTCCCTTTTGGATTAACCTTTCGGCCGAACAGCAAAAAGCCGTTGTAACCCATACCCGATACGCGCGTTTTTCTGCAGGAGATCAAGTACGCAATCCCTCTACCCCAGCGGGTGTCATGCTGGTATTATTGGGCAGCCTTCGTGCTTATATGCTCTCTGATGAAGGAAAACAAATTACCCTATTTCGTGTAGGTGAACAGGAAAGTTGCGTATTAGCAGCATCGTGTGCGCTTACCATGATTACCTTCGATGTGTTTCTAGATGCAACTTCTGATGCTGAACTGCTTATCATTGATCCCGTTTTCTTTGCGCAACTCGTCGAAGAAAACGTTTATGTTGAAGCGTTCACCTATCGCCAAACCGCTGAACGATTTAGCGAAGTAATGTGGGTCATGGAACAGGTGCTATTCATGAGTTTTGACGAGCGTCTTGCGGTGTTTCTTTTGGATGAAGTTGCACGCAGTGGATCAGAGAGGCTCCAGCTTACTCATGACGAAATAGCGCACCACCTAGGCAGTGCGCGTGAGGTTGTTTCTCGTATGCTGAAACGTTTTGCCGATGACGGCTTAGTGTCCCTTTCCCGCGGAACAGTTGAAGTACTTAATAAAACAGCTCTGCGCAAATTAGCTACGGCAAGCCATTAAGTTATACAGAATTTTGCTACAGCAAGCCATTAAGCTATACGAAAACGAACACGGCAAACCATCAAACATTTCTTACTTGCCTTAGCGCTCCTGTGTTTTACTAAACGCATTATAAGCTCTGCGAAAGCAAACCAGAGCAATAATGCTTAACACCATACCAATGGTAAGCATGAGCACATGCAGGTCACATTCAATCTAGGGAATCCATAACCTACTCGTCGTCTTTCCCGAATGCATCCATCATAATGCTTACAATTCCGCATACAAGCCCACCGGCAACCCAAGCTAGCCAAAACCACATTGCAGTTGTTCCTTCGGGCTGAAAATTTGAAGGATCAGGCGAAGACAGAATCGGGATAAACAGCAATCCAAGACCAACAATCGTGAAGAAGATCATAATGACTCCGCACAAAGCACCTTTTTTGGAAGTACGTTTTTTCTTCTGTATAAGAGTTTCCTTTAATTCGGCATCTAATTGAGAGTTTACGATTTCTTCCATTTCCAATTCATCGGCAACGTTTTTGTTATATTCGGAAACGTTGGTGCGTCCAAGCAATATTCCATAGTGGGTAATATTCCACACACCAAGAGCTATGAAGAACAGTAAGAAAAAGTAGCTCCAACCTTCCGTTTCAGGATTACTCTCCATAATAAGCATGCAGCCAATTCCTACAAAAATGCAGGCAATGCCACCAATGAGACCATACGTAAATTTACTACGGGCCTGCGTTTTGTCCTCTTCGGTATAAAAGTCTTCAATATAAGGATGAGCTTTTACAAAAGCAGAATGAGTCATTCCTGCTGGAATAAGGAAAGCAAGTCCAATCAAGGTACCTATAAGCACCAGAATTACAAACAAACCATCCTTACCATTCCAATCCGAAAGAGTAACAGTTCCCTCCAGGAGCATTGCGATGCCAACAAAAATAAGAATAACTGCGATTCCTGTAGGAATTTTCCAGGCAAGCATTCGTTGGTGCGTATCGTAGCCACACACATCCGTTGGTGCCCCCACGGGAATTGCCTTTTCTGCTTGTGGTTGACGAGAAGTCAAATCACCTTGCACTAAATCATCTAAAGAGCACTCGAACAACTGGCATATTTTTATGAGCTTATCCATTTCTGGATAACTTTTTTCTGCTTCCCATTTGGTAACCGATTGCCGGCTAACCCCAAGAAGCATCGCAAGCTGCTCTTGAGTCATATTGCGTGTCGCACGCAAGTGTTGCAAATTATCACGAAAGCTCATGGTAATCCCTTTCAGTGTGCGCCTGTAAAACTCGAACCTTCTTTTGTTCTCAATACTTCGTGTTTTGAGCAGTGGTGCCCGAGTTTGCATTAGTTTGGCGGTCGCTTGTTCTGTAATTAGGAAGCAGTTCTATTTGGCCAGTATTGAGAAATACAGCCAAGTGAATCTTTCTTCCCTGCCGGCACAACCAGAATAAGGGTAGCAGATACCTTTAATCTACCAACTAGCGAGCTGCATTTGTAACGTTTAAGTTGCAACCACCAGTTGCATCCCCTGGTCAGAGGCGCATTGTTATCTTAAATCAAAACGAGCATCAGTACTTTTCAAAAGGAACTATTTTTCAAATGGATTTATGGCAACTTATCTAATATTCCAAGCAATAAAAGGACTGTAACAGTAATTCAACAGTCACTATGACTGCGTATCGTTTTTCTATGCCATTCGTGCATAATTGACATAGAAACTAAGTTACAGTTTTAGAGTTCATCCACTACCAATTTAAGCGTGCCCACCAGAAACAAAACCTCACCAGAAAGGGCTTGTCATGATTGCAAAAAAGCACACGTTTGCAGCCTTGCTCATTACTCCCCTTCTGGCAGCAACCTTTTTGCTTTCGGGGTGCTCCGTCAACTTTACCCTTAATGAAGATTCTGCCGATGCTGTAGAAATGTTAGCTGGTATCGAATTCGAAAAAGCAACTCGCGTAGTAGTTTGCGACCCTAAAACTGGTAAAACCATAAAAGAAATTACCGACCAAACTGCCATCGAAGAAGCTCTGATGCCTCTCTCACAAGAAAACTCAATAGCCATTACCCCCGATGCCCCTAAAGAATATATCTTCGAACTTTGGCAGCCTGAAACCATCAAATTAGGCCAAGATGAATCCGACGCTTCCGAAGAAAAAGTGATAGAAATAACCACCTATAAGAACTCCGACACTATTCGAGTTAGCATGACGGTGTTAGGAGACATTTCATTAAGTATGACTTCTGCCGATAGCGCAGAAGCACTCCGCAACCTAGCGGAATAAAGTTCTCTAAAATCTATTCTAATAAAAAAGATCTCATTTTTTTTCAAACTTTTGGATCGAATTTCCCTTAGTGCAGCTAGAATTCCAAACGTTGCCTATATTACCTGCCATCTAGCCTGCCTGATTACCAAAATCATTGCTTTAGTTACATTCCGGCATTTTTGCAAGATAAACAGAGCTACATTAAGGGAAGTTTGAACCAAAAATCAAATCTACTAACTTACTAGGCTTAACAAGCTAAACGGAAATTAAGCTAGTGCTGACAAGCTTGATCGGCAGTCATGTTCGGAAGCTTGCCTTCTGCTACCAGCTTTGCTGCATCACCCACAATAGGATGCTCAGCATCGTAATACACCGCAATTCCCGCATTTGCAAAACCCTGCATCGGACGCATGCCCATGCCCGCAGCAGCAATAGCCTGTACCCCTTGCTCCTTCAGCAGATCGACAATGGCAATACAGCCACCTTCTTCATGAGGGGGGTTATCCAACTCAGATACATTAGTAAGTTCACCATTAACAATATCAACAAGGGTAAAACAATCGCAGTGACCAAAATGTCCACTGCGCTGCGCGTTAAGGCCCGCTTTACCCATCGTGGGAACTGCAAGTTTCAGTGTTTCTGCCATGATTAACGCCTCTTTCCTCATGCTAAATTGAATTATTTCATCCTAATTTATCCATGCGCTTTGTTTGTCTTGGTTGGCGCTTTCAATGTTGCAACATGACTTTTCGCGTCGCAACATAGGTACTATTCTCTAGCTGCTATCTCGAATATACGACCAAATAAGTAGCATTAAAGAAGCATTCGGATAGAAGGTGCTACGTTTTTCCGCAAGCGGTTAGATTGCATTCGTTGTTTTTAGCCGTAGATAGCTAAAAACAACTAGAGATAACTAGGAATCCAGAGATCACTAAATAGGGGTCACAAATTTTTCATGGCACATGATTACAATTGTCTTTCTCTAAGAGAAAGATTTTCTAATGTCAGATTCACCAGCACAACCCAAACGGTTTCAACGGAGCTCAACAATTGTTCGCTATACAGGTTTTATACTCTGTCTTGGTGCAGTAATACTCCTTACCTATTTGGTGTCTATCGATTTTGAAATAAATCCCCTAGTAATTGGACCTGTAGCAATAGTTAATCTGCCGCTACTAGGTATATTGCTTTTCTCGTGTGCTTCACCCCTGCTGCTACTTATCGCATTATACCTGCGACCTATAGAAAAACGCGGAAGTATTCCTTGGCGCATCGGACGCGCATTAGCATCAGCACTATGCACCTTTGTAGCAACGTGCACCTTTTTGTGTGGCGCACTAGTCTTTGTAGTTGATGAACCTTATTTGCTCGAACCTGCAAGCAATCAAGGAGATCGGGTATTAATAGTTGAACATCATTTCTTACTCTTAAGTTCAGGAGACATTTATTACGTTCCCTCAGGAAGTATATTCCCAGAAGAAAACGGTAGTTTCACCTGCGATGATTCTTACAGCCCTGTTAATGCTGGCTCCTATTCCCTCACCTGGTCTGATAGGACTGCCCACCTTGAAATATGGAGCGACTCGCAGGCAGATCCTATGGTTCCCTGGTCGGGAGATTTGCAACCTAATCCTTAAGCAACCTCATCTTTTCTTGATCAACAAAAGAACGGGAGCTCTCAAAACCATCTATTTGTCACTCCTCATGCTATACTGTATAGCATGAGGAGGAAGCCATGGAATCAAACATGACACAAATGAATGTGCGCTTAGAAACAAGCTTAAAAACCCAAGGAGACGCCGCTTTGGCTCATGCTGGCTATTCCCCTTCTCAGGCAGCTAGAAAGCTCTGGGCACTCGCTGCCAAGCTGCGCCACAATCCAAAACTGTTACAAGATATTCTTGAAGGAACCATTATCCAAGCAAGTCCTCTTCATCCTGATGATTTGGTAGAGAAGAAGCTGAATAGCATTAAAGAATCAGACAAATTAATTGAACAGCTACACCAATTATTAGATTCTGAATCGACAAGTTTTCTTAATACTGCATCGTATGAAACGCTTCGTGAAGCAATGTATGAAAACAAAGCACGTGATTACGAGGAAAGCTTGAAGTAAATGAGCATATCGCCAGCAGATAACCATTCATCTAAAAGCATAACTTTGCTTTTAGATACTAATGTCTGGATTGATAACTTTTTCGAAGGACGCCCTAAGTCCAAAGAGGCACGAGTACTCGTTACTACTGCAATAAAGCAAAACATTCCTTTGTTTTATTCTGCGGGCACCATAAAAGATTTTTATTACCTAGTTTCTCTGCAGCTTAAACGCGATATATCAAACGCGCTTTCCGAAACAAACGCCAAAGCGATTTCTGAGATTTCCTGGAAGCTACTTGATACTCTTCACAAACTTGGTACCGCAGTTGGTCTAGATGAATCTGATATATGGCTAGCAAAGAAATATCGTTCTATTCATGGCGATTTTGAAGACAACCTTATAATTGCTGCAGCCCAACGTGCAAATGTCACCTACTTAGTTACCAACGATAAAAAACTAATCCTCCATGCGCCTATAGCAGCCCTTACTCCAAAAGCAGTCATAGAGCTGATAAATGATCAACAAAAATGCACACTTTCTTAAGAACCTATGAGAATTTTTCATAGGTTCTTAACCTATAAGTACTTTTAAGCAATGTATAACCCAAATAAATAAATGCACCTTAAAAGTAATATAAGACGGAATAATCTTCTGTAGCAGAATAAAAGTACAATACCTCGTAGGGGGAAACATAATACAAGGAAGGAGTCCATATGGATTTTGATTTCACTTCTGATCAGGAGCTCTTCTTCGAAAGCGCCAAGGAATACGCTGAAAAGTACTTTACTCCTGAACTTATTAAGCAGTACTACGAAGTAGATCATCACATCAGCCTTGAAGCAGCTATGGCTTTCCGCGAGCTTGGCTTCATGCACCTTGGCTTGCCAGAAGAAGTTGGCGGCATTCCTTGCAGCAAGCTTACCTTGGTTGCTTTGATGGAAAAGCTTCACGAGTACACCAGCTGCGTACTTCCTTTCCAGACCGACTTCAACTCCATCATGGACGTTATCGAATTCGGCAACAAAGAACAGCAGCAAAAGATCATGGATGTTGTTAACAACGTAGAATCCACCAGCGTTGCCGTTACCGCAATTTCTGAGCCTGGTGCTGGTTCCGACAACAACGCTATGACCTGCGTAACCAAAAAGCAGCCTGATGGCACCTACATCCTGAATGGCCAGAAGACTTGGGTTACCTTGGCTCACCTTTCCGTTTACACCATCGTAGTAGCCAAGGATGAAGATCCTGCTTACGAAAACGACAAGTACTCCTTGTGGATGGTTCCAAACGGAATCGAAGGCTATACCTATGGCGGCCTCGAGAAGATCGGTCAGCAGATCGTACCATTCGTTGACTGCTTCTTTGACAATGTTGTTCTTACTGAAGACATGCGTCTTGGTGAACCTGGCGAAGGCTGGAAGCTTCTCATGAAGAAGCTCGAGTTCGAACGCTGCCTCGTTGTTGCTCAGGCTCTTGGCCAGGCACAGGCAGTAATGAACGAAGTTGGTCCTTACTGCTCCGAGCGTATTTGCTTCCAGAAGCCAATCGGACATCTTTCTGCAATTCAGCAGCACTTGGTAGAGATGGAAACCATTCTGGACAACGTACGTACTCGTCTGTACAAGGTAACCACTATGCTCGACCAGGGCAAGTCCACTCGTTTGGAATCTGCACTGCTTAAGGCTTATGCCTGCAAGAATCTTACCAAGGTTGCAGAACATGCTCTGTCCATTTACGCTGGCATCGGTTACACCAAGGAAATGAGCGCTGGCCGCATTTGGAACGACCTTAAGGGCTACGAATTCGCTGGTGGTACCAACGAAATCATGGACTACATTGCAGGTCGTCAGCTGGTTAAGAAGTACAAGAACAAGTAAGACAGAATAGCTGTTCTTTGACTAGCTGTTATGTCTGTCGAGGCTAAATCGCATGACGAATTAAGCTCGACACTAAACCTCCTAATTGATCACACTTTAAATCAAGTGATGATCAAAAGGATATTCCGCAAACAAGAGGCTGCATGCATTTGTGCGTGCAGCCTTCTTTTGTCTACAAAAATATTTGTGTTACGGATTATCAATCAAAAATGAGCATGCAGAACAAATTGTCTCTGTTTAAGGTGTTGCTTCAGGCATACAGGTCAAAATATTGCTTATTTTGCTCTACCAGTTCAGCTTAAGCCTTTTTCTGCAGGCCCCATAAGTCAAGCGAAGAATCGTTTTATAAAGAGTGTTCCATAATCGCAATAGTGAAAAAAGCTCTTTCGTAGGGGCGATAATAGGTTTCAACTGAAAGCTGTTCTACTCCATCTTCTTCAGCAATATCTAAAACATCCTTTGGAATCGAACCATTACGCGTTTGCCCAATAACAACGAATTCGCCCTCATAATCCTTTAGGGCTTCATCCCAAGATTTCACGCTTCTCAAAGCAGGTTCGTAAACTCTATAGGCAGTTCCCCAGTTTCCTGGCTGCCAATCCAAATAAGTCTGATCAATTTCAGGATAAAGAACTGATGTAACCCCCATAAATCCAATATCGGAAGAAAGTACAAGAGCATCGGATTTATCGTTATCGGACTTACCAGTGCAATTCCCATCGTTTTCAGAAGTGCTGCCATTTGCCCCACTTTCATCTGCATTGTTTTCTTCCACGCAACTACTTACCGCATCAACAAACTTAGTAAGTGGTTTTTGATTCTCTAAGCTGTAGTCATCATAGATAAGCAGTGCCTGATTAATAAGGGCAATCAGTATCGTTAACGCAAAAAACGCTTTAACCAAAATACCTGGCTTCGTATATGCCAACACTAAAGAAAGAGAAAGAACCAACGGTCCTAATGCAACCGAAAGATACCGATAATAAACAATAAGCTGCCCCATCAGTAAAGAAGCAACACAGCCAATTGCTAAAACACCAACATATACAATGATTCCGCAAATCGCAGTATGTTTAACCATGTCATTAAAAGCTGCGGTATGCATAATTCGCCCTACTGTTACGAGCAGCACAAGCAAAAAAAGAACCAACAGTAAAGCAGTACCAACCTGTATTACTACTCCGTAGCTGCCAAACAGCGCAAACATAATAGTGCTTGTCAAATAGGGATATCCCAACAATTCAAATACGGTATGAGGAAAAGAAAACGTTGCCCAATACGTACCTGAAACAACAGAAATTTGATTCGCAAGCACCCATAACCAAGGAGCATAGGCTGCAATCTGTAAACAAGCACAGACTATAAAAGTAAGAAGATTCTTTTTACTTATCTTTTCTTCAGTAACTTTGCCATCCAAGCAGCTTGCTTTGCAGGTATTTTTGTCCTTTTTACCTATGCAATTTATCAATCGGATCAGCAGTAAAAGATTTATAAGGAAAGCAGCAATAGCAGCAAAATAATGTAAATACGCACTTGCCAAACTGCTCAAGGCAAAAAGAATCCACCAATGCAGGGGTATTGGCGCTTTCTGTGGCGCCGTACGCATAATACGTAACGCATAAACAAAACACACGGCAACAAAAAACATAGCCCAGGTATACATGCGAATTTCTACAGCCATAAACGCAATGAAAGGCATACCTACAACTAAAAGAGAAAAGAACACACCCGTTTTGGTTCCGAAATCTTTTCTTATATGGGTATAGCCCAAGAGCGCTAATGTAATCGCTCCCAAGACAGTAAAAACACGATAAACCGTAATAAGTATCGTCGTATTCGCGCCAAAGCCAACTCCGGCTATTAAATACAAAATATGCAAAGCGCAGTAATACAATATAGGATGAACATCACAAGAACCATAAGTCCAAATTGCCGAAAAGGATTGAGAAGCAATAGCTACCGAGTAACTTTCGTCAAACCAAATATCCCCATGAAATGCAGTAAGCAATAAGAATAGTGACCCCACCGCAATAAACACGCCGTGCGTTAAGGGCTTATTTAATATTTCGCAAGAAAAGCGAGGCTCTACATCGTCCATAACTTGAGACATTAAATCCGCCTTATTTTACTAGCGGAATCATAAGCAAATAAAAGAGTACTTGATCCGTAAGGTTGAGCGGCTGGTAGAGAATACACTCTGTTGGATCGGTTATGTATCTCCTGTTCTAATTCACTCGCTTCCTTTGAAGTATCCTTGCTGATAACTTCCTGTTGCGCAATGTAGATTGGCCGTTGTTTTGATTCTATATAGCCGCGCGCCATGTATTCTCCAAGCACCCCAAGAATCAACATCTGAATTCCGCTCAGTAATAAAACAACATTTAACAGCACCATGGTCATCGATATTTCATCATTGCAAACCATAGCTTGATATACATCAAAACCGAATAGCCCAAGTGAAGCGAAAGTCAAAATAACCCCAAGTGCCATAACAATCTTCAAAGGAAACGTAGAAAATGCCAGTATTCCATTCCAAGAATAGGAAAACAATTTACGAATTGACCACTTTGATTTTCCCGCATACCGCTGGTGCATCTCATACGGTATGACTTTTGTTTTAAATCCTACCCATGAAAATAGCCCTTTAGAAAAACGATAGCGTTCATGTAGCGAAAGAAGTGCTTGAGCTACCTGCCGAGTAAATACTCGAAAATCGCTGACATTTGCAAGTAATTTCGTTTCGCTTACATGATTAAATGCTTTATAAAAAAGACCCTTTAACATACGGATCAAAAGTGGCTCTTCACGCTTTTCTGGAGTAGCAGCTATGCAGTCATACTCAGACTCTGTACAAAGCATATCAAGCATGGTAAGCATGGTTTCAGGATCTTGCTGCATATCTGCATCTATAAAACCAACATAGTTGCCTTCGGCCCGCTCAAGACCAGCAAAGAAAGCTGCTTCTTTTCCAAAGTTTCGAGAAAACTCAACCACTTTAAATGAAAGAGTTCCCTTTCTTGTTGCTTTTGAATCCGCACAATCGTAATTTCAATATTCCGCAATATGATGGCATATTACATCAAAGGTTCCATCCGTACTTCCATCATCTACAAATATGAATTCGCACGTATATTCAGTTTTTTCAAAGCAACGACAAGCAGACCTAAAAAAGGGTCCAACGTTTTCTGCCTCGTTAAAACACGGAATGATCAAAGAAAAATCCATGACAGCGCTTTCCTTGGAACCTTTAAAACGCATCCAATGTATCACTGTATTATTTCGAAAAGAAATATTGAAACACTCTGTTACAAAGCGGTAAGCAAGCTACCAAAAACGACCCAAAGCGCATCCATTTTGTTACCTTACCTCCATGTAAGGTTCTTGTTTAACGCCTATGCTTTCAAGGGGATAAAGGAGATAAAATGCGTATTCACGCCGATGATTTCGGCATATGCGAACAACAAGCAAAAGCCATTTTGAATTTAAGTTCTTCTCGCAACGGCAAAGGAACACTGAATTCGATTAGTATCTTTGCTAATAGCCCTTATTTCATAGATTCTTGCAAGCTTATACAACCTTTTGTACAGCGAAACGAAATTGCTCTTTCTCTTCATATCAATCTTGTAGAAGGTTCGCCTTGTACCGATGCCGATACAATCCCTATCCTTGTTAACAAAAGAGGAACGTTTAAAAATAATTTTGCTACCTTGCTTCTGTTCTCTTTGAGTCCTTACCGCAAACAGCTTTATCGCGCTATCGTTAAAGAATGCACTGCACAGATAAATCGCTATTTGGAAGTTTTTCCTGAACAGCGCGCGAAGCTTTCCCTTGACACTCATCAACATGTCCACGCAATACCGTTGGTTCTCGATGCTATTCTTGCATCCGTTTCAGCATGCCACGCCAATATTACCCGTATGCGTATACCAACTGAAGACCTGTCTGTTTACAGAAACGCCAGTATCTTATCTGAAGTTTCTTGGCAAAACAGGCTTAAAATCAAAGTGATCAATTTCCTTTGCAGAAAAGCTCCAGAAAAAATACCCTCCTCTTGCTCGATTCCTTTATTTTGTGGAGTAGGTTTATCAGGAAAAATGTACAAAATTAATCAACTACTAATTGACGAGCTGAATCATAAAGCGACCCAAGCTGGAAAGGAACTTGAATTGCTCTTTCACCCTGTTTCGGTTCCGATTCACCAATGTCTTGATCCCCATAACAAACCATTCGCTCGTGCATGCGCTTCAGTAGACAGAGACAAAGAAGCGCAAAAGCTTTTAGAAATTCGCATCACTTAGGCAAGAGATGCTGCAACTCTTCAAAAAGCTGTATAAAACGTTTTTCAAAAAAGGAATTTCGTCTCCAAACAAAGCAAATGCTATGTCCCAGTCCTTCTTCACAAAGCTTAATTTCTTGCAATTCACCTTGGGTGTGACAAATGCCCTGGGCACTTATCACGTGTAATTCGCCTTGCGCTAGACGATGCGAGACCGCAGATTCATAAGCAAACGTTATCCCTGTTCCCGCACGTACCATTTCAAGACCAAGCCCCACACCCTTAACTTCAATTACTCGCTTAAAACTTTCGGGCACAAGATTGTTTCGCGCTAAGCAAGCTTCCAACACAGCACGTGATCCTGATCCTTGTTCACGAATGATAAGCGTGTTTTCCAAGAGGTCGCGAAAACGCAAAGGAGTGTTGTTTGCAGCAAGAATACCGCTATCTACTTTAGAAGCACCAATAGCAACTTTACTTCCGCATGCACAGACGCACTTCATCTGCTCATAGGACCATTCACGAAAGCTATATTTAGTCGAATCAAATATACCTTCAAGCAGTGCACAATCGATAGCTCCCTTATCAAGGTCTGAAAGCAAGTCTGCCGTATCCGCCATGACAACACGCACCTGAACCAAAGGATGATCACTGCACCAACGTGCCAACGGACGTGCGAGCATAAATTCTCCTGCAGTAAGCGTTGCTCCAATAACAAGTTTGCTTACCCCCGAATTAAGCGTTGATAATTCTTGCTTTAACAGGTTTTCATCATTTCTTTGAGATAGCAGTACTTCTGCCACTTCTTTTCCCGCATCAGTTAAAACTAGGGTTCGCCCTTTTCGACTAAAAAGTGGTGTTTCATATTGCTTTTCTAACCAAGCGATATGTTGTGACACCGCAGGCTGCGTGATATTAAGACGAGCCGCAGTATGGGTATAGTTCAAGGTTTCACATACATCCAGAAACGTATCAACACGCCAATCTAACATAAGAAATCCTTATGGTATTCAAAGTAATCATTAGACATTATTTTACTTCAAAGCCTTCATACTGTTTAACTAAATAAACTAAAGAAAGGCTCCCTTTAATGATTCGCACCTTTGTTAAAGACGTACCTGTACCTACCGCTGGACTTGCCCTCGGCGTTGTTGCAACAGGCAAACTTACTGGACCTTATATTCCTGGCATAGAAGCAGTCTGTGCGGCAATAAGTGCAATCCTTATAGCACTGGTAACTATAAAAGCTCTCGTATGTCGCAAGGCGCTAGCTGCCGATCTCCACCAACCGGTACAAGCAGCGGTTTTCGGAACATTCTTTATGACCTACATGCAATTATCCACGTACCTAGCAATACTTTCGGTTCCTATTGGCCGTATTGTTTGGTTTGCTGCTGTAATAGGTCAATTTGTATTGATGATTTGGTTTACCAAAGAACGTATTCTTGAATTTAAATTGGGCGATGTATTTGCCACATGGTTTGTTTGCTATGTGGGCATTATCGTTGGATCGGTAACCAGCCCCGCCCTTGAACTAACAGGAATCGGCCAGGGCCTTTTCTGGTTTGGCTTTATCGCTTACATAGCGCTGCTCTTTTTGGTTACCGCACGTCATGCAAAACTATCTTTAACAGCAGGAGCCGCACCAACATTTTGCATCTACGCAGCCCCTATGAGTCTTTCATTAGCTGGATACCTAGCGGTTTATAGCAACCCAAACATACTATTTGTTGCAGTGCTTGAAGTTCTCGCACAACTTTTGTTTGTGGTGGTACTTACCCAACTTCCCAAATTTTTACGCGGTGGATTTTTCCCCAGCTATGCAGCAATGACCTTCCCTTTCGTTATTACCGCAACCGCGCTGGGTAATGCATTAGCCGTATTGAACACTCAAGGACTACAGCTTCCCTGGATTTGCAATGCCATATTTTACGTTGAAACGATATTTGCTGGTCTTATAACGTTGTTTGTTTTAGGCTGCTTTGTACGCTTCTTCTTTCAAAAAGCCGCAGCGCTGCATACTGCCAAAACTGCTCAAGCAAAAGCAGCCTAACAAGAAAAATGCAGCCACACTTTTGCAGCTGCATTTTTAAACACTTCTTTAGAACGTCTTTTAGCGCAAAGGTACTATTTTGTACTGATCAGGCAATTCACCCGCTGCTACCAAGTGAGCAGCATAGGCCATATTCTGCGCTAGCAAGGCACGACGACCAAATATTAAGCGCTCTTCCCAAGGAGTACGCTTACCTTCATGGGTTGAATAATAAGAAAGCTTGCCTACATCACAGCATTCAGAATAATCCAGGCACACTTTCTTAAATGAAGCAAGCTGCCTCTGATAATGGTCGATCACCTTTGCACAGCGTGCCGACAAATTGCTGCCCTCTTCACCGTGGCCGCACAATACAAGATCAGCATCCAAGCTTTCAAGACGTTCAAGGGTTGAAAGCATAATGCCCAGCTGATCTTCCGTATCCGATTCCATCATGATAGGCGGATTCATGCTATACAAAACCTGGTCGCCCGCCACAAGAAGCTTCTTTTGCTCGTCATAGAGACACACATGATGCAGGTCGTGACCAGGAGTTTCTAAAACTTGAAGATCGTATTCTCCAACAGTAATAATCTCGCCCTCGTGAACTTGCGTTAAGGGTATATCTTTTTCTCCGTTTATGGTCATAGGCTGCCAATAAGCAGGATCATATTCATCTCCCACTTCAAAAAACTCACTGGTGCGTCGCTCAATTTCACCCAATTCACGCGCCGCCATTACAGGAGTTCCATGATCTTTCGTGGATTGCACCCCTGCGTATACCGTCATCCCTGGCCGCCAAATTTGATCAATTCCCGCACAGTGATCCCAATGAAAATGCGTGATAAATACATCAACGTTATCCCAAGAAATGCCTAAGGATGCTAAGGCTTTATCAAACGTTTCTTTAGTGAGAGGCGTGTTACAACCTGCATCCACAATAAGCGAACGTCCCTTATCGTGAATGCCATCAGCCTTGAAAATATAAGAATTGGTAGATCCTATTGCCAAGGGTGTGGGCAAATCAACTGCAAATACCCCTGGAGAAACTTCCATAAGCTGGGTTCTTCCAGAAAATTTATAGGGCATGACTTCCTCTGGCATAACAATTCCCCCTTTGAAGAACTTACTTAATTTGATTGTCGTTTTTTAAGCAACACTATTCGTAAGTCCTTATATTGCTCAGAGTTCAATTTGCTACTCGCATAAACTCCCTGTGCTTTGACTATAGTCCTAACCTACACCATACGTTAAGTATCAAAACAAATAGTTACCTTTCGTTTACATTAAGCCTGATTCCACGCTGTTACTAAAGCATGGGCTGCTTCGTAAGGATTATCCGCCGAACAAACTGCAGACACTACGAAAAAGCCATCTACTCCCGTGCTTTTCACCAGCGGAATATCAACCAATTTAACGCCACCACCCACCACAATAGGTACCGGACTTGCCTGAGCTAATTCACGCAAGTCGTCGATGCTTTTCGTGATGATAGTGCCATCAGCACTGCGACCACAATCCTTTTTGGTAGGCGTCTCATGCAGGGGCCCCACCCCTAAATAATCAACAAGACTCATATCGGCCGTTTTAACGTACTCTAACATTTCATCTGCTCGCGCCGAAAGGCCAACAATAGCATTGGACCCCAGTAGCTTTCGGCACACTTCAACGGGAATATCGGTCTGCCCTACATGGATTCCATCCACCTTTACTCCCGCTTCACGTGCCGCCAGCACTACATCCAAGCGGTCATCAACCAGAAGCGCTACTGAATCGCTTTTTCCTTCTTCTGAAATAACCTGAGCTGCTTGGGCGGTATATTCAATTAAATCGCGTGCTGAACATTCCTTCGAACGAATTTGCACACAAGTAAAGCCTGCCCTCAGCGCTTGACGGATAATATCCGCCACGGGCCTTCCAAGAGTGTTTTCTGGTCCTATTACTAAATAAGCTGAAATATCAAGTGCGTTTCTCACGGAAACCCCTATTCCTTCTTGTTTAACCAACAGTTCATCTGCCGGTTTGCGTTTACCTAACCTTTTAGTTAGCCACTCTGTTCGCCAAGTTTTTCTATAAGCAGAACAACTTGCGCTTTATTGGCAAGTAGTCCGACCACTTACGCTATTCGCCAAGTAGTTCATTTACTACGGCAACTTTTTTATGCATCATATCTTCGTGACCCGGGCGAACATCAGCCTTCAAGATAACTTCAGTTCGAATACCTTTTTCAGCCAAAACAAACGTGGCTTCCTTTACCACGCGCATAACTTCATCCCATTCGCCTTCAATTTCGGTAAACATGGAATGAGTTTCGTTTGGCAATCCCGATTCACGAATTACTTTCACTACCTCAGCTACGTGTTCTGCCAGTTCATCTCCCACATCAAACGGCGCGATAGCAACAGCGACCAAAGTATTCATTTAAGCCTCTTCCACCTCAAAAGGATTATTTGCGATATCTTCTGGTGAGACCTTGTAAAGCTCGTCAATAAACGCAACCTTAAAGCTTGCTGGAGCACTTGCGCTCTGCTCGGCTCGGGTTCCAGCTATATTGTAGTGCGCCACACCCGCTAACGCTGCAGTAAAAGGATCTGCAACGCAAGCATACACAGCCAAAACTCCACCTTGCGAGCATCCAAAACCAGTCACTTTCGACATAAGAGAAGATCCGCCATGTGAATACGCCACTACTTCGCCGTTGGTAACGAGATCGGTTTGCCCCGATACCGCAACAGCACCGCCTGTGTAACGAGCTAGCGCAACCGCAGCATCGCGTGCGGCAGCAACCTCGTCGGTACTATCCACTCCACGAGCACGGGAAAGATCTTCTGTGGTGCCTTCCAGATTCCACAAACCTGCAAGAGCAATAATTTCTGAAGCATTACCACGGATGATCGTGGGCTTGTATTGCTTTACCTCAAGCAGCAAATCAGTGCGCTGCTGACCGATGCCAATACCAACAGGATCAATTACCCAAGGCTTGCCTGCATTAAACGCTGCAGCTGCAGTTCGAGGAATGGTTTCGGTATAGATAGGGAATTGAGTACCCATATTAAGATATACCGCCCCCCCTGCCGCAACTAAGCATTCACCTTCATCGGGCAGATACACCATTGCTGCCGATCCGCCCACCGCAAGTTGAGCATTTGCCACAAAGTCAATCGTTACCGTGTTGGTTACTGATCCTGCCATAGGATTAGTAGCGCGAACTTCTTCGACTGCTTTCACGATGTTTTGCTTGATTTGTTCGGATTCAATCACCGCATTCTCCTTACATTAGACATTCACCAATTCCATGCTGCGACCCAAACAAAAAGGAGCGCTGCATAGACAGCGCTCCCAGAAAAACCTAAGAATCTGCTCCCTACGCCAGTACTAACTGTCAGGTTCAAAGGGTTGGGCATTTGCCCTCTCAGCCTTTTGTAAATCCAAGGCACCCCTGCATGTAGTAACTAGTATAATAGAAAACCGACCAGCGCAACACATCGATAGTCCATCGGCAGATTATTCACGTGAAAGAAACGTTTGTTAGAATTATCTGCGCTATGGTAAATAACGTACGCATTTGCCACAAAGCGACCATTTGTAACGATAACCGCATTTACACCATTACGTGCTACGCGAATACACTGCAGAATTTGCCGAGCGCATTTGTACACAGGAAGCTTGCAAGAAAGGAGTACCACCGCATGATAGGAACCATTATCAATGCGTGTGCCATTCTTGCAGGAAGCTCTATCGGTAGCGTAATTAAACGTGGACTAAAACCAAAATATCAGGAAGCTATTTTCATCGCACTTGGCGTTGCCACTATCGGGCTTGGCCTGAATGCCGCTATTCAAAATATGCCAAACAGCAATTACCCTGTCTTATTTATCGTAAGTATGGCACTTGGTGCCGTAATTGGAACTGCGTTGAATCTAGAAGAACGCTTCAAGAAAGCCGTATCCAAACGAGCAAAAAATGGCACTGAATTTGCTCGCGGACTTTCTACTGCCATTATGCTTTTCTGCGTGGGAACACTGTCCATATTAGGACCAATCAACAGTGCACTTTACGGCGATGAAACCTTTCTTTTAACGAATGCAACGCTCGATTTTGTATCTTCTATCGTTCTTGCCGCCACGTTTGGTATTGGCATTGCCCTTGCTGCAGTGGTGCTCTTTTGTTGGCAGGGCGCTATCTTTTTGTTGGCAAGCTTTTTAGCTCCCTATATGAGCGGCGGTCTTATGACCGAAATTGGCATCGTGGGTGGTCTGCTTATTTTGGCAACAGGCATCAATCTTTTAAAGATTAAAGAAATACCCACGATGAATATGCTACCCGCTTTATTCGTGCCACCTATATGGTTTGCGATCGTTTCCTTTGTGGGCAGTTTAGGGATAGCTTAGTTGCCTTTATACATTCAGCGCGTTCTGTGTGTTCTGTAAACCTTACGCGTTCTATGCACTCTACAAATCTTACGCGCTCTGCACATCCTAGGCGTTTTGCGCCTCTTGCGCTTTTTCCTGCGACTTTCGAGCTTCAAGTTCGTCAGTTCCCGTATTCAGGAAATACACCCCTACCACTACAAGACCTAAACCTAAAGCAGTCAGCGGAGTAAACGGATCATGCCAAACAAGCACACCTACCAACATGGTGAGTGCTGATCCTACACCACCCCAAATGCCATAGACCAAACCAAGTGGCATGTGTTCAAGGATGCGAACCAGTAAGGTAAAGGATGCCAAGTAACCCACGATAGTGATAACACTTGGCACTGGCACGGTAAAACCTTCTGCCATTTTCAAAGATATCGTTGCTATTACTTCGCAAACAATCGAAATACCTAAAAGCAAAAACCAGAATCGTTTAGATGCACTTAGTTTCTTGATTTCCTGCTTTTTTTCGCTTTGGAATGTTTCAATATTTCCCATGATTAGACACCTAATTTCAAAATTACAATACCGCCAATAATCAGAGTAAGCCCAACAATCTTTTTTAGGTTGAATCCCTCTTTCCAGATAATGGCACCTACGATTGCGGTAAGAGCAATACCTGCGCCCGTCCAAATAGCGTAGACAGGTCCTAGAGGCAACATCATAAGCACCTGCGAGATGCACCAAAATGCAACGACATAGCCCACAACGATACCCACAACGGGCAACTTGTATTTAAAGCCTTGCGACGCTTTAAGCATGGAGTCAGCAAACACCTCCGCACATACCGCAATGGCTATCATGAGATAAGGATTCATTTTTACCCTTTCAAATCGAGGCGTTGTTTCTTCGGCTCGAGCTCTGCCTTTACAAGCTTTGCCTTTTACGAGCTTCGTCTTCATGAGCTTTACCTTTATGAATTCCACCTTCAAAAGGCAGCTTTCATTCAAGTGCCAAGCTAGACGCCGCTTTGCAATTAAAGACAGTTTTCAATTGCCTGCTTTTTCGAATTGCTATGCTAAACTCTGCCCCAAGGGTAGAGTCAAGGAGTCATCATGAGAAATTCACTTCTTTCAATAGGCGAGGCAGCAAAACTGAAAAACGTCAGCATAAAAGCACTTCGCTATTACGAAAAACTGGGCATTTTCAATCCTGCCTACATCGACCCACAAAGTGGATACCGCTACTATTCACCTGCTCAGCTCTTCGATCTTGATGTGATATTGACCTGCGGAGAACTTGGCATACCGCTTAAACACATCCTTGATTATCAAACCGAACAAGGCACCATAGATTTGCGTCAATTACTTATCGAAGGATCTGAGCTTGCCGAACAAAAGATGAAACGAGCACATCAGTCGCTTCTTCAGATCAATTCATATTTAGAAGAGATGGAGCAACAAGACAGTTTTCGCCACTGCGCCAACACCTACACACGGACAATGCCTTCACACTATTTTTGTGCCAAACCTTGGGATATTAATCGTGCCTTTGAAATAAAGAACTACTTAAAAACTATGAGCGATCTTTATCAGCTTGCCGACGAACTTGGCACAACGCCGCTCTATTTTCAGGGATTGCTCATCGATACAACTTCAACCGAAAAAACGTCTTCATGCCAAGCGTATGTAGCGGTTGATTTGTATCCCAGCAAATCTAGAGTTGATATGCCTGCAATTGATACACCAAACAATAAAACAACAATCGAATACCTTCCCGAAGATGCCTACACAGGATTTCGCATCGAAAGCAACGACTTAACCGAATGTGTTGACACGGCACTTACGTATACCAAAGAACATCCAGGTTTCTATGTCATGACCGAAATCTGGGATGCAGAACTCGCTGCCAATACCTTCATCATAGAACTGTTGCAAAGTGGTAAAATTCTGAACGTTTCTGTTCCCGACTAAAGAGAAAGTGAACCATGAGTAATAAAGCATTTGATACAGCAGCAAATGCTGGTTCTTCTCGCGAGCATTTTGCCTCACGTATTGGATTTATCCTTATTGCTGCTGGATGCGCAATTGGTATCGGTAACGTTTGGCGTTTCCCCTACATCACCGGTGAATATGGTGGCGGCGCATTTGTATTGTTGTATCTGATCTTCTTGGTAATTCTAGGCCTACCTGTTATGGTCATGGAATTTGCGGTAGGTCGCGCTGCTCAAAAGAGTGCTGCACAAGCCTTTGACATCCTTGAGCCAAAACGTCGTTTCCACTGGTTTTCTTGGTGGGGCTATATTGGCTGCATGATTCTGATGATGTTTTACACCACTGTTGCAGGTTGGATGCTTGCCTATATTCCAAAGATGGCAACAGGAACCTTTAATGGTGGCGGAAGCGAAGTGGCGGCAAATGTCTTCAACGCAATGCTTGCCAATCCGAGTGAACTTATTGGCTGGATGTTAGCTGCTGTTGCTATTGGATTTGCTATTTGCAGCCTTGGTCTGCAAAAGGGCGTTGAGCGCATCACAAAATGGATGATGGCGATTCTGTTCGTTGTCATGATTGCGCTGTGTATACGAACTATGACACTACCAGGTGGCGCCGAAGGCATTGCCTTTTATCTGATTCCCGACTTCTCTCGCTTGTTTGAAAACGGATGGTCGACCTTCGGTGAGGCAACCTATGCCGCAATGGGACAAGCGTTCTTCTCGCTTTCTTTGGGTATTGCTGCAATGGAAATCTTTGGCTCCTACATTAAGCGTGAGCGTCGCTTAACCAGCGAAGCAATTTCTGTAACAGCTCTTAATACTGTTGTTGCCATTCTTGCCGGTTTGATTATTTTCCCCGCATGCTTCGCTTACGGAGTAACTCCCGACTCTGGTCCTTCCTTGGTTTTTGTAACTTTGCCATTGGTGTTTGCTCAAATGCCCTTGGGAGAACTTTGGGGTGCTTTGTTCTTCGTATTCATGAGCTTTGCGGCGCTTTCCACGGTTATCGCAGTTTTCGAAAACCTTATTAGCTGGTGCATGGATAAATGGGATATGTCCCGTTCAAAAGCAGTTGCTATCAACGGTATTTTGGTAATCATTTTGAGCCTTCCCTGCGCGCTCGGATTTAATGTATTATCTGGCGTTACTATCCCTGCTATTGGCGATATTCAATCGATCGAAGACTTTATCGTATCCAACAACATGCTGCCTTTGGGCTCCTTGATCTTTGTTTTGTTCTGTACACGTCGTTATGGCTGGGGCTGGAAGAACTTTGTTACAGAAGCAAATATGGGCAAAGGTATTGCTTTTCCCGCATGGAGCCGCATTTGGGTATCCTATGGCATTCCTGTACTGATCATTATCATCTTCATCATGGGTTATGTGCCAAAAATAATGACATGGCTTGGATTGGGCTAAGATACATCGAGCGAGTATTCCGGATTGGATCCCGCTTCACCAAATGAGATCTCGTTCCACCAAATAAGATCTTGCTCCACTAATTCGGATCTAAATGCAATCAGGCAATCACCTTCGGGCGATTGCCTGATTTTTTATATTGGTTATAGATGTATTCGTTAAAGAAAAAATTCCACGAAATAGAAGGGTAAATGGCAAATTAGGCACGATTGGCCTAAATCGACCTAGAAAGCACGGAAGCGCTCGTAGCGTTGCTGGCGAAGCTCTTCGGAAGTCATTGGCAACAATTCCTCCAAGGAGCGCGTTACAAAGTCATAAACGGCAACCACAGCCTGCTCAGGATTTTCATGCGCAGGCTTTTCGCCTTCGCTTAATACCTCTTCAATCAAGCCCATCTCGCAAGCCTCAGCAGCACTCATCTTCATAACTGCCGCTGCCTCTGCAGCACGAGAACGGTCTTTCCATAAGATAGAAGCAAAGCCTTCAGGAGAAAGAACTGAATAAACGGCATGCTCCTGCATAGCTACGCGATTGCCCATAGCAAGCGCTAAAGCACCACCTGAGCCACCTTCGCCAAGAACTACGCATACGACAGGCACACCAAAGCCAGACATAGCAACCAGATTATCTGCAATTGCATTACCCTGACCGCGCTCTTCTGCTTCCATTCCGCAGAAAGCACCTTGCGTGTCTACCAAGCACACAATAGGACGACCGAACTTTTCAGCTTGACGCATCAAGCGTAAACTCTTGCGATAACCTTCAGGCTGAGGGCAACCGAAATTACGTGCGATACGCTGATGTAAGTCTGCACCCTTTTCTTCTGCGATAACCGTAACAGGAATACCATCAATCCAACCAATACCACCTACAATTGCACCGTCATCTGCAAATGAACGATCACCATGAAGTTCGATAAAGCCATCTACCATATGGTCAATATAGTACTGAGCGGTAGGACGATGAACATTACGAGCAAGCAAAACGCTTTCCCATGCAGGGTTGTCGTCTCCATCAGATCCCGCTTCGGCCTTCTTCATAGGAAGAATGGAAGGCGCATCGGCAACACCGCGCTTGCGCAATGCACGCTTGAGCGGGAATGATTCATCACCAGAAAGCGCAGCGCCAGCTCTGCCAAACAAACGAGCAAAGGGATTTCCGCCCTGTTTTGCAGGAATAGTCTTTGCTGCACCCGCGCCTTGGTTGTTTCCAGCGCCCGACTGTTCGGCAGATTCTTCTGATTCGGTACGCGAAACCGCAGCTTCTCGAGCAGCACGAACAACAGAACGGATGGTTCCATCACTGCCCTTGCCTGCTGGCAGTTCCTCAAGATCCTGTGTTGCACAATGAATATCTACCACATCGGAAAGATAATCACGTAAATCACAGCGCTCTACGATGGCATCAATTAAGCCATGCTCAAGAGCAAATTCTGCCGTCTGAAAGCCTTCTGGCAGTGTCTGCTTAATGGTGTCTTGAATAACACGACGACCAGCAAAACCAATCAACGCATGAGGCTCAGAAACAATAATGTCGCCCTGAGTTGCAAATGATGCCGTAACACCACCGGTGGTAGGATCGGTGATAACCGAAATATAGAGCAAGCCTGCACGGCTATGACGCTCTACCGCAGCACTAATCTTGCCCATCTGCATCAAAGATACAAGGCCTTCCTGCATACGAGCACCACCCGATGCGGTAAAAATAATCAAAGGCAAACGCTCGTCAGTTGCACGTTCAATAGTGCGCGTGATTTTCTCACCCACAACTGAACCCATAGAGCCCATCATAAACGTAGACTCCATGATACAAACAGCCACCTTGCGACCCTTTAAGTATGCAGAGCCACAACGAACCGCTTCTTCTAAGCCACTCTTAGTACGATTCTTTTCGATAATTGCATCATAGTCGGGGAAAGTAAGTGGGTCCGTTTCAGGAATACCCGTGTTCCATTCCTCGAAGGAGTCTTTGTCGAAAAGATATTCAAGGCGTTCATCAGAAGTCAGGCGATACAACTCGCCACAGGTAGGACAAACGCCACCCGTAGCCAAAACAGGCTTCTCGTCATGGTTCAACTTACATTTAGGACATTTACGCCAGGTTACCTCATAATCCCCAAAATCGGGATCAGGTGCGCATTCTGCCCACATAGTGTGAGTGCGATCCTTATCCATTGGACCGAGCACCTGAACGCCTGCCTGATGTGCCACCATGCGAAGAAGAGGACTATTGGCAGTTTCTGGATTGCAAACCAACATTACCGATGCGCCACTTTTGCGAACCGCATCCATAATGGCGTATTCATTAGAGAACAAACGCGCATCGAACTTAGGTCCAAGAGATGCCACTTGCGCAGCACCTGAACAAGCAAACGCACGAGCTTTGTCATCGGTGCCTGTTACCCAAATCTGAGAACAACCGCTTTTTACGCACGCTTTAACAGTTGCCTTCATAGGTGAGCCGTATCCAACTACCAACAAAGGACCATCAAGCTTTTCTGCCAAAATTGGCAACTGATATACGATAGTAGGACCATCAGTTACTACTGCTGCCTGCGTATTCTGCTGAACTGCAGTCATTACTGATTACCTCCCTCTGACTTTTTACCAGGCGCAATAACATACTTTTGTACTGCTGTTGCGCATATTTCCCCATCTACACTTGCCTCAACTTCAGCAACGCACATACGTGAAGAATTCTTAGTGATAGTACCCTTAAGCGTTACCGTTTCACCAGGAAGTACGGTTTTGCGGAACTTCGCTTTATCGATACCTACTAAATATCCCAAAGATCCCTCTTTGCCATCCTGAACAAGCACGCAAATACTTGCAGCTTGAGCAAGTGCCTCCATTAAAATTACGCCTGGGAGAACGGGATGTCCAGGAAAATGACCAGCAAATAGTGGTAGTTCAGGATTAACATCCAATTCAGCAACAACACTCCGTCCTGGTTCACAAGACAAAACACGGCTTACCCAAACAAAGGGATCACGATGCGGAAGGAGTTTTAAAACACCTTCCTTTTCGCAGGGGAATTCAACAGGCACGGCAACACTATCAGAAGCATTACACGTAGTTTGTTTTTCATCAGCCATTATGCACGCTCCTCAACAAAGGGCGATAAAGCCAACGTTGCATTGTGTCCGCCAAAACCAAGCGAATTAGAAAGTACTACCTTCTGTTCATAATTCACCATAGCAGCGGTAGGCACCAAGACGGGACATTCTGGATCCGCCTCGGCAAAACCAGCCGTAGGAGGAACAACACTGCGTGCAGCAGAAAGAGCCGCCACAATAGCTTCAATTGCACCAGCAGCACCAAGCATATGACCAACGCAACCCTTTACTGAAGTTACAGGAATCTTTGCAGCGCGATCGCCCAACAAAGCATTCCAAGCAGCAGATTCAGTCTTGTCGTTTACTGGGGTTGCCGTTCCATGTGCATTCAAATGACCAATATCATCTACGCTAAAGCCGCCTTCAGCTAAGGCCTGCTTCATTGCACGAACAGCACCTTCACCACTGGGTTCAGGAGCAGTAATGTGGTAGGCATCGCCCGTAGAGCCAAAGCCCGTAACCTCGGCAATGATGTTTGCGCCACGTGCCTGGGCATGCTCCAACGATTCAAGAACTACCGCACCTGCACCTTCGCCAGGAACAAAACCATTGCGGCGAACGTCAAAAGGCATGGAAGCATTCTTTGGGTCATCGGATTTGGTTACCGCACCCAAGTTAGCAAAACCAGCCAAAGACATATTTGCAGTGCCTTCTTCACTACCACCTGCAAGTGCAGCATCTGCATAGCCAAAACGAATCAGGCGGTATGCCTCACCAATACAATGGCTGCCCGTTGCACAAGCGGTAACAATATTCAGACAATCGCCTTTCAAGCCATAGCGAATAGACAAGTTGCCTGCTGCCATATTGGAAATCATCGTAGGAATAAACAGAGGACTTACACGCTTGGCGCCTTTTTCATGAAGAACAACTGATTCATGTTCAAACATGTTAAGTCCACCAATGCCAGAGCCAAACACACAAGCAAAACGATCGGCGTCTTCGGCTTCCATATCTATGCCAGCCTGAGCCATAGCCTCATCAGAAGCCAAAATAGCGTACTGTACGAAAGGAGCAAAGCGGCGAGATTCTTTCTTGGTGAAACCAACCTCAAGAGGATCGTAATTAGGAATGGAACCACCTACATTAACGCCCAACTGCTCGCGACGCTCCTCAGGGAACAAAGACAAGCAACACTCACCACTGGTAACTTTTGACCACAGAGTTTCCACGCCCAGTCCAGCAGGAGACACTGCACCCATACCGGTAATAACGACACGATGCAATGTCATCGTATTGTTCTGTGAACTCATAGCGATAATCCTCCATCTACTGTTAAAACATGACCTGTAATGTAGCGAGCTTCATTGCTAGCCAAAAAGCTGACTGCCCCTGCTACATCTTCAGCACTTCCCAATTCGCGCAAAGCAATACGAGAAACAACGCCTTCGCGTGTTTTTTCGCTTAAAGCTCGAGTCATATCGGTATCAATAAAACCTGGTGCAACCGAATTAACCGTAATGCCACGCGCACCTAATTCTTTAGCAGCGCTCTTAGTCATACCAACAATACCCGCTTTAGAGGCAGCATAGTTAACCTGACCAGCATTGCCATAAAGTCCAACTACACTTGAAATATTAATAATGCGACCACTGCGCTGTTTCATCATGACAGGCGCAACATGACGCATACAATTAAAGGCACCTTTAAGGTTAACCGAAATAACCTTATCAAAAGCTTCTTCGCTCATACGGGCAAGCAAACCATCTTGCGTTACCCCCGCATTGTTTACCAACACATCAATGCGACCAAACTGTTCACGAACGCCTTCTACCATTTCTTTTGCAGCTTCAAAATTAGAAACATCAGCACAAAATACGACAGCTTTAATACCGTATTCACGCTGAAGATCGTCTGCCAAATCAGCACATGCCTGAGCGCTATGCTCGCTTGAATGATTCAGCGCAAGATTGCATCCACGTGCCGCAAGAGCGCGCGCAATAGCTGCACCAATTCCACGACTCGCACCAGTTACTAGTGCAACTTGTTCTTGGGTTTCTTGTTTTTCAGCCATACAAACCTCCTTTAGTTGCCTAGTTTCTAGTTATTAATTTGAGCTTGCTCTGCCTGAGAAGTAAGCTCAGCTAACTCTTTTTCCCATTCAGTATAGGTACCAATCTTTTTGCGAGTAGCGCCTCGATCAATACGCTTTACCAAATTAGTAAGTACACCACCGAAACCGACTTCAATAAATTCAGATGCACCCTGAGAAACAAGAGCGCTGATGCTCTGTTCGAACATAACAGAGCTTTTTACCTGAGCAGACAAGCGCTCTACTGCTTCATCTACTACAAAAGGTTTCGCATCAGTATTACAAATCAGTGGATACGTTGCAGGCATAAAAGAAAGCGTTTTGCAGAACTGTTCAACTCGTGCTGCCGCCTCTTCCATCAAAGGGCTATGGAACGCACCAGCCGTGCGCAAACGAGAACAACGCTTAGACTGTTCTTTCCAATACGCCTCTGCGCGATCAATCGCACCAACACTACCCGAAACTACAACCTGGCCTGGAGCATTGTAGTTTGCGCTAACCAGCACCTCACCTTCAGCACAAGCATCACAAACTGCTTGAGCGTCTTCATGAGTTGCGCCCAAAAGCGCAAGCATAGCACCGGGACTCTTTTCGCAAGCTGCCGCTAAAGCATGTGAGCGTTCGTTTAATAGCGCAAAACCCTCTTCAAGAGAAAGAATACCCGAAACCATAAGGCCGCTAATTTCACCTAAAGAAAAACCAACAATAGCCTCAGGCTGAAAACCACGTGCTAAAAGAGCACGTGATAAACCAACCGAAATAGCCGAGGTAAGAACCTGAGAATTAAGCGCATCGTTAATCTGCGCTTCATCGCCTTCTTTACTCAAAGCAACAAGATCAATTCCTGTTGCTGCCTTTGCCATTTCAAAAGTTTCTTGCACTTCAGGCAAAACCAAAAGATCAGCACCCATGCCAACCTTTTGAGCTCCTTGCCCTGGCATCATCCATACACTCATTACGCTCATCCCTACTTCCAGGCACGCGTTGCGTTCTTGTCCGCCATTTCCTGCAAACCAAAAGCTGCCCACTTTTCTGCCTGAGATACAAGCTCGGTAACAATTTCTACCGCAGGTTTGCAGTCATGAACTAAGCATGCAGACTGGCCAGCCATCATAGATCCATTGTCCACATCGCCCTGAACCGCACGACGAAGAGAACCCGCAAGACGCTCTTCAGCTTCAGCACTATCGCCCATACCCTGAGCTTCCATCTGGCGAATTTCGCGGGTAAGTTTATTTTTTAATCCGCGAACTGGATGACCACCCGCACGACCAGTAACAATCGTGTCGGAGTCTTTTGCGGCAATTACCTTATCTTTATAAGCCTGAGCTACACAACACTCTTCAGCAGTAAGAAAGCGCGTTCCTACCTGAACTCCTTCAGCACCAAGTGCAAAAGCTGCAGCCATTCCGCGACCATCCGCAATACCACCTGCCGCAATAACAGGAATCGATACTGCATCGCAAACAGCAGGAACTAATACCATGGTGTTCAGCTCGCCAATATGTCCGCCTGCTTCGCAACCTTCCGCAACAACAGCATCAGCACCACAGCGTTCCATACGACGCGCAAGAGCAGCAGATGCAACTACAGGAACAACGGTAATGCCCGCTTCCTTCCACATGGGAACATATGAACCAGGATTTCCTGCTCCTGTGGTAACTACATCAACTTTCATATCGGCAGCAAGCTGAGCAAGCTGGGGTGCTTCAGGATTCATGAGCATAATATTCAAACCGATTGGTTTATCAGTCAGCTCACGAGCCTTTTCGATTTCTGCTTTTACCCAAGATACAGGAGCAGCGCCACAAGCAATAATGCCCAAGCCGCCAGCGTTACTTACCGCAGCAGCAAGACGGGCGTCAGCAATGTTTGCCATACCGCCTTGAATAATAGGATATTCAACACCCAAAAGCTCAGTTACTCGTGTTTTCATATCTAACCATCTCTTTCGTGTGAGGTATCTGACAGCAACAAGCGAACCACCTGAATATATTTCTCTGCATGATATACATCAGAGTACTTTCTATTCAGCCTGGTTCGCTTATGTACATGTCAATCTACTGTAGTGCTTCTTAGAACAAAGAATGCCCGATAGCTTGGTTATTTACAAAGAATCAATGTAGCTTACAAGCTCTTCGATAGTTTCAAGACCTTCTGGCTCACCAAAGTCGATATCAAGCTTTTCTTCGATATCGCAAATAAGCTCTGCCATGTCCAAAGAATCGATGCCCAGATCCTCAAAGGTTGCATCTTCTGTTACATCTTCAGGATTGATGTCGAGGGTCTCTTCAAGAATTTCTTTAATTGCATCCAAAGTTGCCATTTGTGTTCCTTTCTATTGAGCCGCAGATTCTTTTGCAGCTTCGTTCTCGTGATCAAAAAAGTCTTTGACTTTACCTAATGCTTTATAAAGAACAGCCTCTTCTTCAGGCGTTAAACACTCCAGTGCACTATCCGCCATCTTTTTATGGAAGGCATCATGAGCACGAAAAGCTTTACGTCCTTTAGAAGTAAGCTGAACAAGCACTTGCCTGCGATCCACTTCGCTTCTTGTTCGCTGAACATAGCCTTTACGTTCAAGCTTGGTCATGGAAGCCGTAAGAGTAGCTAACGTAACATCAAGACGCGAAGCAACCACCTTCATAGGGTTAACTTCATGAAGTCCAACCGCAACAATCGTATGAAGTTCCGCGATGCTTAATCCTTCGGTAAGACGATTGTTAAGCGACCTTTCCTCAATGCGCAAGATAGAGTTGAACGTTTCGGTGAGCATCTCATTGACAACCTCTTTGCCTTCACGCTGCCAATCAGGTATTTCGATGCTCTTACTCAAATCCCTACTCCTTCAATTACAAAAATGACTAATTAATCCACTTAAGCGTTTGCGGGTAAAATGCCTATACCTAACGCTCCAGGACCAAGATGGGTAGAAATAATTGCGCCACAAGGGCAGGTGCCGCCATCGATGTACTCAATGCCAGCCTCGGCAAGAGCCGCCTTCATATCTTCGATGGGCTTCAAATTACCGCTGTGGCAGAAACGAATGCGAAGCATTCCATGCTCGTTGGTGCGGTTTTCCACTTCGCTAACAAAGGTCTTAATTACTCCACGCATACCCTTTGCTTTGCCATAGGCGTTAAGAATACCTTTTTCATTAAAGGTGAAAATTGGCTTGATATTCAAAAGACTTGCGTTTTTAACCTGGTCAGCAGAAAGACGACCACCCTTAAGCAAGTTCTCCAAGGTTTCTGGAGCCACTAAAAACTCTGCCGTTGCTAAGAGCTCCTTTGCCTTTGCCTCTGCCTCATCAAGCGTAGCGCCCTCATCACGCATCTTGCAAATCTGCTCTACAACCAATGCCACAGGAGCGGTAGCGCCTGCACGAGCGCCATCAAGAACACGAACGTCGATATCAACCTGTTCAGCAGCAGCACGAGAAGACTCGATCGTGCCAGACAGAACACCTGCAATGTGAATTGCAATAACTCCGTCATATCCCTTTTCTGCAAGAGTGTTATACATCTGCTCGAAGTCGTAAGGGGTAGGCTGAGAAGACTGAGGAAGATTTTCAGCTGCAGCCATACGCTCATAGAATTGCTCAGAAGAAATTTCAAACTGATCCTTAAACGTTTCTCCGTCGATAAGAACACTCAAAGGAACCATATGGACATCAAGAGCTTTGTATTCTTCTGGAAGAAGATCTGCTGTTGAGTCGACTACGACGGCAAATCCCATGCTCTCTCCTTTCGCAAGAAATCAAAGATTTCTCGTTCAATAATTACTTAGTTTATCTAACTAATTGAAAGGATAGAGGGATAGATAAGCAAACGCAAGAAAAAGAATTACTCCCCACAAATTGAGCACAGGTGGATTAATCGCCGTTCAAAAGACAAACTATGAGCTTCAAAATTGGGAACCAAAATTGCGAACCAATATTGCACGTCCCTAAACTACGAGTCTAAATTATAAGCTAAATTGCAGACGCCTTAATTACGAATCCCGAATTACGAGGTTCGAATTAGAGCGCCTGAATTACGAGTCCCTACGCGCGAATCCCTAAATTACGAACGTCTTCCTCCACCGTAGGAACTTTTACGGGCACCAAAAGCACTGCCCTTTCGTGCAGTCTTTTTCAAATCGCCCAAAATATCCTCTTCAGCTTTGCCTTCAAGTTGTGCACGCAGTTTAACCACCTGATCGCGCACCGCCGCAGCACGCTCAAAATCCATCGCTGTCGAAGCCTCAAGCATTTCTTCTTCAAGGGATGCAACAATGCGCAACATCTCACTACGGGAATAACCTGCCAATTCAGCATTAACTTCTTCGGCGCTACGTTTACCTTCGTCGGTCTCGAGATAATCAGTAATGTCGCTAATACCCTTGCGAATTGTTTTCGGAACTATGCCATGCTCTTCGTTGTACGCCATCTGAATTGCACGACGACGGCGCGTTTCAGTGATCGCGTGATCCATGGAGTCAGTGATTTTGTCGGCATACATTATCACTTGACCTCCCGCATTACGCGCTGCACGACCAATAGTCTGAATAAGTGAGCGATGGTTGCGCAAGAAACCTTCTTTATCTGCATCCAAAATGGCAACCAGTGAAACTTCTGGCAAATCCAAACCCTCTCGAAGCAAATTGATGCCAACCAAAACATCGAATTCGCCCTTGCGAAGATCTCGCAAAATTTCAACACGCTCAAGCGTCCCGATATCAGAATGCATATAACGTGCTCGAACCCCCTGATCAAGCAAATGTTCAGTTAGATCTTCTGCCATGCGCTTGGTCAGAGTTGTAATAAGGACTCGTTCGTCGCGCTTTGCACGTATTTTTGCTTCATCGATAATGTCGTCAATTTGCGAAAGGATAGGACGAACATCGATTTCTGGATCCAACAATCCCGTTGGGCGAATGATCTGCTCCACCTTTGCTTCGCTTACTCGCTCCTCATAGTCTCCTGGCGTTGCAGAAACATAAACAAACTGCGGAACTCGCGCTTCGAATTCGTCAAATCGAAGCGGGCGATTATCCAAACAGGAAGGCAGACGAAAACCGTGTTCTGCTAGAGTTACCTTACGAGAGCGGTCTCCTTCGTGCATTCCGCGAATCTGAGGAACCGTCACGTGACTTTCGTCAATAAAGCAAAGGAAATCACTAGGAAAATAATCGATCAAAGTATAAGGAGGCTCACCTGGAGCGCGTCCATCCAGGTGCCGCGAATAATTTTCAATGCCAGAGCAAAAGCCCATCGTCTCAATCATTTCCAAATCGTAGGAAGTGCGCATCTCCAGGCGCTGCGCTTCAAGCAACTTTCCTTCTTCATTGAATTGCTTCAAGCGTTCCTGCAATTCTTCTTGAATAGTTTGAAGGGCATGCTCAATCGCTGGCCTGGCTGCTACGTAATGGGAGGCAGGCCACAAAGGAAGTGCCTCGTATGTATTCAGTACTTCTCCCGTAACGTTATCAATTTCAGATATTTCCTCTATTTCGTCTCCCCAGAATTCCACACGAATCGGATTGTCTGCATAGGGAGGAAATACATCCAACGAATCGCCTCGAACGCGGAAGGTACCTCGCTTCAATTCGTAGTCATTTCGATCATATTGGATATCTATCAGCTTATGTATAAGTTCGTCACGATCTTGTTCGATCTCTTTATCAAGAAATACCGCCATACCTGCGTATTCCATCGGCGATCCAATACCGTAGATGCAAGAAACTGAAGCCACAACGATAACATCACGTCGAGATAAAAGCATTGAAGTTGCGGCATGACGAAGCTTCTCTACCTCCTCGTTAATGGAAGCATCTTTTTCTATGAAGGTATCAGTTGTTGGAACATAAGCTTCCGGCTGATAATAGTCGTAGTACGAGACAAAATATACCACCGCATTGTTCGGGAAAAACTCTTTTAGCTCCGCCGCCAATTGAGCAGCAAGTGTTTTGTTGGGCGCTAAAACGAGTGTTGGTTTTTGTACCGCCTCGATAGTTTTAGCCATGGTATAGGTTTTACCCGAACCTGTAACACCTAACAACGTTTCATAACGCATCCCAGATTCAATATTTTTGGCTAATTGAGCAATAGCTTTTGGCTGGTCACCTGCAGGCTCATAAGGAGAAACCACCTCAAAGGGTTGAGACGACAGACGTGCCATGGGTAATTTACCCTCCATTTGATGGCCCTCTAAATTTTGAAGATGCGCCACAATTCCTCCCTGTATTCCTATCTACCATTTGAATCCGTAATTCGAAAGAATCTACAATCTAAATCTGCAATTCGACAGCGTCTGGAATTCGGCAGATTATACAATTCAGCAGATTCTGCAATTCGAAACTCTCTTGAACTGTTGCACTATCATTCAGAACAGTCAAAGTAACTTAACACAAACTTACCTAAGAAAGCCTTGGGGCGATGTCAGAATCCCACCATTGTTGAATTTGGTCTTGAAATTCCTGTAAGGTTCCATCGTTGGTAAACACCACATCCGCGATAGCAAGACGGTTCTCTTCTGGTACTTGACTTGCAAGACGGTTTCGCGCATCTTCTTCGGAAAAACCGCGCGATTCCATCAAGCGACGAACACGCACCTCAGGCGATGTAGTAACTGCTACCACGATATCTGCATGTTTGTAGAAATCATCGCGTCCGTCAAGAATTGCCATTTCTAAAACAACAACTTCGTGAGTTTGACCCACGCTCGCAACGTGACGCAAACAGCCTTCGTAAAGTCTAGGCTGAGTAATAGCATCCATACGCGCGGTATTTTCTGGCGTGGCGAAAGCACGAGCAGCAAGTTCGGAGCGAATAATTTCACCATTCGTATCGAGTATTTCTTTACCGAAGGCCTTCACTAACTCTGCCTTCATTTCTGGATTATGCAGGTTTTCGTGGCCCACTTCATCGGCGAGAACAATACCTGCACCTTTTTCTTTAAGAAATTCCATCAACGTGGATTTTCCTGAACCAATTCCACCCGTAACAAAAATGCTTAACACCGCAATCCCCTCTCACTAGCTTTGCAGCGCACTCGAGCAAAGTTATTATGCTCGCATGGGTATGTTTTTAATTATCACATGCAAGTCAACCTAGAATTCGCGCTCTATTGCATTGTTATTTGAGCGCCACATGCACAAGACGGTGATTGCGCAGCACAAAGAACGCCGCTACTGCAAAAATCAGCAAATACGCAAATTGACCCGTTATCGCAACAGTAATAACACTCGACAACAAAGGAATTCCAACAGCAACAATTACGCTCGCCCAATACCAAGGCTTGACACTGGAAGGAAATTGTTCTGCATAAGATTCGCAAACTGCCCCATGAAAAGCAAGCGACAGGCAAAGCAACCACAAGAGAATGAACAGCGCTCCTGCTTGATCAAAGAATTGTGCATTATTTAGACATCCAACTACAAACAGAACAACGCAAAGAACAAACGCTCCAACGAAATATCGTCTCTGCCGTGCCGCTCGGTAATGTAGCTCTCCACCCTTGTATAACTCCATCTTGAAGGCCATTTCGGTTACCTCCTTTAATGAAAGAGTAAAAGATTTGTTCTTACTTTAAAAGACCAATGTCACCACTAATGAAGCTGATAAAAAACGCTGCACCTTCATTCATGGCAAATAAATGCTACGCCTGCATTCATAACGAAATTACCAATGACCCCTCGTTAAAATCTACCCCCTAGACGTAAGAATTCAAAGGGTAATTAAGACTTCAAGCGCTCCTTCTATTTACTTCCTTACGATATACTAACCAGTATCGTACCCATCCTGAAAGGAGCTACAATGGCTACCTATCTTGATGACCTGAAATATCTGTCAAACAACACTCAGATTTGGGAACAGGCGTGCAAAGGTGCTTTGTCAAAGCCCCTTTTACCTTTCGGGAAAGCAAAAGACACTTTCAACATAGCTCAAAAATGTAAAGCTATTCAAGAGAAATATGGGTTACCCAACTACCAAGAAAACGAACCTTGGTTTTACAAGAAAATCCTTACCGAATTCGACGCCAAAAACCCTTACGTAAACGATCTAAAAGGTTGCGATACTCATATTATGAGTGCCAAACAGGTGCTTGAAGAAAACATTTTTAGGGAAGACTACCTTTATCGCAAAGCAAGCAGCTTAGGATCGGACTGGAAGTTCAACATTTATCTTGAAGACGTTGAAAGGTTTGGCAAGATCTTAATTTCGGAAAACGCCGATCAAAACACTCCGGAAATTCCCCCTATGAACGTAGGCGAAACCGCCATGTATTTTGCCTACGAAGCAGAAGTTCTCAAAGGCATCCCTAGGCCCAGATTCAATCTAGCGCTTATCGAGGCTCTCCAAAAGAACATTGATCGGATTCTGGATAGAAAAAATGCTGAAGGACTTTCTTCGAACTTTCTACAAAATACTCCGCCGCTACCTAACTTCGCTGCCGCCTTTAGTATTGCTCTGCCTACCGAAATTCATGAACGCATAAAATCTTGTGAGCATGAATACTGGAATGCCTTTGGAACGTTTTCGCGGAACTTAAGACGCGCCTATGGGCAAGTTGGCGGATGGTCGAAGCTATATTACGGCAGAAAACCTGAAGATAAGCTTCCTATTAAAAAAAGACTGGGGCAAAGAGCTTATTCATCGCAAAATTGAATTAGCGCTTCTCACAAATAAATGCTTCGATGATGTTGAGTTACTGATTAACACGCTTAGAGTATATGGGGGAATGTGCGGCAATTTTGGAAATGCTTCACTTTACTTTAAACCTCACTTAACTAGGCTTAACCCCTTAACAAAACAAGAACGCGCAAGGCGTGACCGTGCAGAAAAAGAACGCCATAAAAAAGCAATGGAGAGAATTCGAAAACAAGAAGAATGGGAAGCCGAACAGCGACGCAGAGGAGCCTATGGAGGTTATAGTGGCGTCGACGAATTCGACGAAGCGAACGGGTCATATGAGTTTGGCAATTCATATTCGTATGCTTGGTATACCGATCGCGATAGCTACAACGATGTCACAAGATAGAAATTTGTCTCTGCCACTTGTAGAAGCTTGACTAGCTTCTTTCCTCTCTAGTTAGCAGAAACTTAGTTGTTTGAACGCCATATTAGAAGCTATTTAGTTGCAAAACGCAAGCGGGACGATTAAGCGTCGTCCCGCTAAGCATCACTTATTAAAGCGTCCTTCAATCAGCATCAATAAAAATGCGCGTTTAGTACATTTTCTCAAAAACCAAATTACAGACCGTACGGTCGCCACCACCGAAGCCAGCAGAAGCAGCAGTGGACTGGGCAAAGGTATGTAAGCGATAGCCCTGTGCAAACTGTTGGTTACAAATATCTTCGATTTCTTTGAAGTTCTTTGAACCTTTTCCCACAAACTTTTCACGTAAAACAACCTGCATAACGCGATACTGACCTGGATTGTTATTTATTTGTCCAGCTTGGTCATTAAAATCCATGAAACCCATGATGCTTTCCTTTCAGGCGTTAATACTTCCAGCTTTTCAAGTCTTAACGGCTATAACGCCGCATCCAAAAGAACAACATCATCAGAATACAGGAATACAGAACTCGGAACACTTGCAAGAAGTTAATTGTTCGAGGCAACACCTGAACCATGGCGCATCCCTGTCCAATAATAGGGACACAGAAATTGCTTTGCTTCTTTACACTTCGAAATACAAGAATCAAAAAGAAAGGAACAAAAATGAGCATCTACTCGCGCCACATAACCGACTTTAATGTTGCTGGTATGCGCTATTGGGATGGCGCGCTTGTGCTTGACGAGCTTAAAGTCGGCGCAAATTTAACCATGGTCGTAGAGGAAAACAACCCGCATGATCCAGATGCCGTTGCGCTTTATTGGAAAGACACAAAGATTGGTTATGTTCCCCGAGATTTAAATTGGCTTCCCGCTTTACTGCTTCGTTTTGGACACCGTGACGTCTTGGAATGCCGAATCCTTAAAGTCAATAAAGAAGCAGACACCTGGAAGCAGGTACAAGTAGGAATTTATGTTACTGATAAAAGCAACAATCAGTAAATTTCGCCAATTTTGAAGCGGGATTACTGTAGTCACCTACATGCATCAACACCTACGCTGAGCTTTTCTGAGCATTGTTTAATTTGTTCAATGCGTTGAACATTTTTGTTCACGCTGCTGAACATATGAGATGGGACGTTAACAGACTGCCGTCTTCTATTGTTGCTGCTACTTCTTATCTTCAATAATCCAAAAATCGGTTCCATCTGTCAGCATAGTACGTGTTGCCCGTCCTAGAGAGGAAACGCGATTTATACCTGCTACATAATCACCTAAATGCTCTTTAAGCTCAGAATTGGAGCCTCGCAATTTTGCTTGCATTCTAGTTTTGCTGACAAGTAGCTGTTCTTTTGCTGCAGCTCTAGGGGTTTGAGAAGTGAGCCTTTTAAAAATATTCTTCTCTCTGCTCCCTTGTGGAAGCGCAACCGGAGCACCTTTTATAGCGCCAATTTGAAGTTCGATGATACCGGAAATCCTCTGATACCTATCAAGAAAATGTTGGGACTTTAAGGCTATTCGCTGTTGCTCCACCAAAGCACTATGTTGATCAAAACAGCCATCGTAATACATGCGTGTTAACGCAAGAGCTGATAAGGCTTGCAAACATAATTCGAACTGTTCTTTATAGGAGTCCAATTCATCAAGCAATGTTGAAATGTCTTTTTCAGCGGGCTTAATTTCTTTTGCTCGCCTTTCAATATCTGCAAGCTGTTCAGTAATCCAGTCAATTACCTCACCAATATCGTTATAGCGAGACTCAATCTCAATTCGAGCAGCCTGCAAAGCCTCGGAGGGTTTTCCCTGATAATCCTCAAACAACTGCATATAGGTCTTAGCAATGTCAATTGCGTTTTTAACTTTTGCTTTTTGCTCGCCAGCAATCATAGCCATAACGCTATCAAGCTTTGAATCAATACTATGTAGGGTATCGCTGATCTCTGTCATGTATGCTTGGCCAACAACCATAGCTGCCGCGGATAAACCCACAGAAGCAACTTGAGCAGGACTTATTCCATTAAGCCTTAATGACACATCTCCATTGAGTTTACCGTTAGTATCTCTTACTAACGCACGAACCGTACCATCATTCCTTGACGAATCAATAAGATCCCGCAGCTTATAACCATCAGGAACTTCTACTTTATAGAGATTAGTTCTTTCTGCAGCATCTAGAACATTAGATGCCATGCCTAGTACCGCATCAACTTTTCCCGCAAAGCTAACTCCATCAGAATTATCTGCATCGATTTTTCCCAATACAGAAATTTGATCTAAGTCTTCAGGTTTTATGATTTCGACAGTTATAGGGGCGAGTTCATCATTTCCCATCAGCTACCACCCTACTGTTCACCAGATTGCTCAGATTTAATAGCTTCCCATTTGTTATAGGATGAAACAGATTGAAAATCCTGGACAAGAGAAGCATAGCGACTTTCCAATTGGTCGCTATCACACGGATAAAGCAGGATCTTCATAGGCTGCTTAAATTTGAAATCAGCATATACATCAACATTGCCAAAACCACATAGCTGCGAATACACGTCGAAACCAACGGTATCGCTACAACCTACATAAACATCTCTGTATTCCGATAGATCTTTTTCGCGGTTTGATTTCATAGTCAATAAGACATAGCAACCAGAAATAGCCATATAACCATTTTTAAGATTATTTACATCAGAAATATTCGCTTCGAAATTTTCAAAAAACTTCTCAGCAGAAACTGGTGGCAGAGAGCTTGCTATTGCACGATTTCGAGCGTCCTTTAATTCTTTATTCTGCGCCTTGTTGTCTTTTAGCTGCTGAGCTTTTCCAAATACAGCGCTTTGGACGCCTCTAACAGCGCCGCCAGCCTGTTCAGCTTTTTTCCCAAACTGTTCAGCTACTATAGGTGCATATTTCTTAACGGCAGGTTCTACATAAGGCAGAACTTCCTTACCAATATCAACTGCTTTTTTAATATCTCCAAGACCGATCTTTGGTTTCGCCATGACTTACCCCGCTTTGTAGATCTATTCTCATTTAGCTGCTTACAAAACTAAATACTTAATTGCGTCCGCGCCTTATTCTCTTAGTCTATAGACCTTCAAAATACGCTCTAATTTTTTGAGCCATTAATTTGCGACGCTCCACAAGGAAATCTTCGTAATCTTCTACGCCCATTGAAAAGATACCTTCAGGAATGCAATTAGCTCTAAGACTTGACTTCAGACCTTCAACGCTAGATATGTCGCCAAAATAACTAATATCGAAGACAATCGAATCACGGGCTTCACTAAAATAATCCCCTGGCCTTCTATCGCCAATCGCAATATTAATGCGTTTTTCGAGATAGGTATAATTCGCAACTTGATTATACAAGCGTTGTGATGCGTTTATTTCTTTTCGTAAATATGCCTTGGGGAAAATATGATGAATATCTCCAACATTGCCAATCACATCCGCAACCTTAAACCCGCTAGTAAACAACGTGTTGTCCGCAGAACGCACCTGCGAAGCAACATACACCACCCAAGCCGCAGAACGCGTTGAAGTAGTAATTAAATTCTGAGGAAGACCAACTTCCCAAAATGTATCAGACAATTGAGAAGCTACAATCTCGTTATAGAAAGCAATAAACCCTTGCTCGGATATGCTTCTAATATCGCGATCCATAATTGATTCCGAAGACCCTGAATAACGGCCTGTTAGAACCGACATCACATACCAGCGCTGAACCCAACGTTTCACATCAGTTGAAGGAATGGAAGGATCATTTCTTAACGTCAGATAAAGATTATAAGCAAAATTCACTGCACCTTTAGAAGAGATGATTGATGAAGAAGTAAAGCCTGCCGAGCGAAGAGCCGCAGTAAAATCCTGAAAGTTTCCTTTCGACATAAAGCGAACTACACCATCGTGCAGTTTACTAAACGAATCATCAGCAATCTCGCTTTTGTAATCACGCTTTTCAAAATCACGACCCGATAAAAGAGACACGAGATCGGCAAGTTTTCCTCTGCCAAACATATGCATAAAGGCAACCCGTAAAACATCATTGTAATCAGGATCATAAATATCATCCCGATCGTCTTTTAGCCATTCGGATTTGTGCGCATATTCTGATGCCATATAATCGGGATCATTGTGCTCAATGGTCGCCCAAAATTCAGGTTTCACTGCTAAATGACAATAATAGTCAATTGCCTTTCGCAACATATTTCCACCATGAACCTCATCAGCGGCAATTTTCGACATCGCAAAGTCAGCCTGAGATAAGACAGCACCTTTTGAATTGATACGAATAAAAATATCCGTAACTTCATCTATCGTGCAATCTGCATCAACCACTATACAGCCAAGCTGACGTGTTGCTATTGCTTTAAGATCAGTAATCCGAGCATTTACTTTTTGAGGGCTACAACCTTCATTTGCTTCGATGTAACTATTAACAAAAGACCAAGAATCAAAATCAGGAGCAAACAATTCCGAAATATCAGAAACCCAAGCAGAATCTTTTTCGATAAAAGGAGTCAAAACAGCAAATGGAGTATCTTCGCCCTCATATAAAGGATTAAATGCAATTTTTATCCGTTTGGATTCATAATCTTCATTAAGAACAGGCAACCCGACTAAAGCTGCCATTAATGCAGTAACTCGTTGTTGCCCATCAATAAGAACAGTCTTACCTTCTGCGGTTCCCCCGCCTTTAATCTTTACGTCCGGATTTTTCCAGGTGATAAGATACCCCGTTGGATAGCCATGATAAAGAGAGTCCACAAGATCACGTACTTTAGAGCTATCCCAAACAAATGGTCGTTGAATTTCAGGAATAGCAATATCTCCATGATCAATTAGACCTAAGATACTTTGAACAGAATACGTAGTAACGCTATAACAGTCTTTCATATTGAAAACAAACCCACTTAAAGTATATCGATAACAAATTTCATAACGACTAAGTTGATCCAAACAGTAAAAATCGGACTCATCTTTTACAGTTCAAGAGTTAAACCTATTCATCAGCACCGCACGTATTACTGCCAAAAGGACCGATTCGAACCAAAATAATACTTTACCTTTTGTTCGATGCATTGAACATTTTTGTTCATTCCGCTGAACAATACCTCGTCGAGGAGAAAACAAAAAAACTAACGCAAATTTCAATTAAAACAAAAGAGACTCTTTTATAACCTCAATATCTTGGCCTTTTGCCTTTAGTTCCAATGCTTTCTTGGCCTTTGTGCCGTAATTCCCATAGGCATATCTTTCGCTGCCAGATTCGCCAATAACAACATAGTTACATTTCTTCGTAACACTCTTTGCTATTTTGCCGCCATGTTCAACTATGTATTCTTCAACTTTCGATTTTGGACCATGGCAAAAATCTCCACTTAAGCAAAAGGTCTTCCCTGCAATTTCAATGAACTCAGTTTCCTCCGATGGATTCAGTACCCCATTAATAGCACCCAGAAGTGCTGCTTCTTCCTCTTTAGTAACTATTCCATCCTCTAAGCTTTCCTCTAATAAAGCAAAGACGGGTTCTACGACTCGATTGAACGCAAATTCTTCATGATCGTCAATCCAATCTAAAAGGTTTCTTACCTCACGAGCATTAATTACCTCATCAGCAACAACGCCTTGGAGAATTCCTAAAAGCTCCTGCATAGCAAGAGTTTCTTCCTTATATGAAACCTCAACAACAAAAGATCTAGCAATATCGAAAAGCATTCTTCGTTCATCGATAGTTACCAAACCATCGGCAATAATATGGTTAATCACAGAAAACACGTACTTAATTCGTGGATCTTGACTTAAATCTTTATGATCATTAATCCATTGACGTAAAGTTTGAATTTCTTCAGAAGAGATCGTGCCATCTATCGAAAGTCCCACCAAATACCCATAGAGGTCGACCATTGCTTTAGTGATTACCTGATCAGAAACTCGTCTTTCGCCAATTGCCTCTCGGAAAGTATAAGGAGTAAAAAGATGTGATAATTCAATCTTAGGAACCATTTTCCAAAAAACTTCGCTACATGCTCGCGCATCACTAAGAGCATTATGATGCGTCTCCATCGTCACACCCAAAGAACTACATAACGCAGGGAGCCCCGAAGATGAAGAAATGTGAAGTTGTGACGCCATTCTCATAGTGCATGCATAATCTATCTGAGGCTTTGCAATTTGATACGCAGAGATTGTTTTAAACAAAACAGCCAGATCAAAACTAGCATTATGTGCTACTACAAAAGCACCATTAAAGTACTCAGCTAAACGATTTTCCCATACCTCAGAAAAAACAGGGGCTGTCTGAACGTCAACGGGAGCTATACCATGTATTTCCATGTTGCGATTATCAAAACGTGCTTCAGGATTAATAAGAACATAATCTGAATGTTCCACACTTCCATAATTATCGGTAACGACTAAACCTATCGAGCATATCCTGTCGTTGCGTAAATTAGGTGTTTCAATATCGAAGAATGTATACATGCTTGCTCGATTCACTCGCAAAAATGACATTGCCAAAAGAACTATAAACAGAATACCGGAATTCGTAACTAGCAGCCTTAGCTGAAAGCTAATTACGCTATCGAATAAATGATTATTTAAGCGAGATAGCCAGCGCACTTTTTAGTCACGAGATCCTCGAATCCATAGACGACACTTGGCTTCGGGCAAGTCTTCTTGATATCGCATCATATAAAAATGGTTTAGCTATGCAGAAATACAGGCCGGAGAAAGACGATCCGGGTCTACCCGTCCTGAAGATCAAAGAGCTTGCACAAGGGCAATGCGCGGCAGATGCGGAAAGATGTAGAAGCGGTATTGATGAATCCGTTAAGATTTTTGACGGCGATCTGATTTTCTCTTGGTCTGGAACACTGCTACTAGATTTCTGGGCAGGAGGAAATGCGGGATTAAATCAACATCTATTCAAAGTAACTTCCAAAAAATACAAACAATGGTTTTATTACTTTTGGACTAACTACCACATGCGTAAGTTCATCACACTTGCAAAAGATAGGGCAACGACAATGGGGCACATCAAGCGCTCTGCTTTAGCGGAATCCGAGGTATATATCCCAAATGAGAATAAAATGAATGAGCTGGATAAATTGTTCGACCCTTTGATTAAGAAGATAATCTCACTCAAAATCGAGTCGCGGATATTATCGGAATTGCGGAATGAATTGCTTCCAAAACTCATGTCTGGCGAAATTGATGTATGTAAGGTTGGAGTTTTAGTTGAGAGATTATAACGGCGTAGATTTACGTAATGGAATATTGCCGTCTCATACGAAGATTGATATCTGGGAAGAATATGCTCGACAAGTATTATTGTGGTTCGAGCCATCTACCTACTCCTCGCTGGTTTTAGCCGATAAGCCTGATCTGGTTGATACCTTCAGTAGTTTAGGAGTTGAAGTTACTCGTTCGTTTCCGGAGGGGAGCGAGGAGATCAATGCTGTGTATACACGATATTGCATCGAGACAGATCCCAAGAGACGAAAACGCTTCCTGGAAAGGTTATCCCAGCTTGGTGCACAAGTGAATAAATACATGTGTCTCCACCCGACAGGACGTGATGACTTCTCACTGATATTAAGCAGCCACGAAAAGAAACTCCTGTTGCTTAACCAAAAAGGATACAAGGTCTTCGACCATAACCACTTGTTTATTATGTCTGATATCCTCGCGAATGAAGCGATGCTTAAGGATGCCTTGTTGCGATTCGGTAAAACGGCAGCTGGTTATGAAGTTTCTTTTGAGCGAGTGATAGTTGTTGTTCCGGGATATGTTTACGAGTTTAACCTTTGCGAAAATAGTTATTCTTTTGTTGAACTAAACAACAGTAAACAATGCGAGCTGGCAATGAAGGCGCGGGAATCTGTTCTTGAAGCTGAACAGATCTCAAACCGCTAAATTAAATAATCATTTCCTCTTGCAGTCCTCCAAACTGGAGTTTAACCATGTAATCCAATACCCTTTTCCAAAGCAAACACTCCTTAATCGCAGCATGCTTCAACCTTGCGACTTAGGAGAAAAAATGGATGAAACATTAGCTAATCAAATTGCAAACAAAATGTCGATTTTCCTTAATAGTGTCCAGATGAAAGCCCTTCAAAATGTCCTTGCTGAAACATTTAAGCTAACGTCATCAAATGCCATTCATGATGATAGAAACATTCTTGATCTATTTCTACAAGCCAAAAAGGTAGAGGGATGTTCTCCGCAAACAATTAAGTATTACCAATCAGTCATCCAAAAAATATCAGACCAAATTCAGAAGCCATTTCCTCAAATAACAACGGAAGACCTCAGAAACTATTTAGACTCTTATCAAGAACGCAAAAATCCAAGTAGAGTAACCCTAGATAACATACGAAGAATAATGTCTACCTTTTTCTCCTGGCTTGAAGATGAAGAATATATAGTCAAAAGTCCTGTTCGCAGAATCAAACGAGTCAAAACTATATCAGTCATAAAAGAAACTTTCACTGATGAACAAATTGAAATTATCCGCGATGGTTGCCCGACATTAAGAGACAGGGCCATCATTGAACTTCTATCTTCAACAGGCATACGTATCGGTGAACTTGTCAGGCTAAATAAAACCGATATCAATTTTCTTGAACGCGAATGCATTGTCCTTGGTAAAGGCAATAAGGAACGTATGGCGTACTTTGATGCAAAAACCAAAATATATTTAGAGCGATACCTAAAATCAAGAAACGACAATAATCCAGCCCTTTTTGTAGGATTCAATACTTCGCACAAGCGCTTAACGATCGGAGCAATAGAAGATAGATTGCGCTCTATCGGAAAACGCCTTGGTGTTAATAAGGTTTATCCCCATAAATTCCGACGAACCCTTGCCACTAATGCCATCGATAGAGGTATGCCAATCGAGCAAGTTCAAAAATTACTTGGACACTCCCGTATTGATACCACAATGCATTATGCCTTGGTAAACGAAAGCAATGTAAAAACATCGCATCGTAGGTATCTAACATAAGCAATCAGACGCTACCAAATACACTCTCCTTTCTCCTTGTTATAATCTAAACAAACAAGGAGGTGTACCCATGCCCACGCAAGATACAATCAAGAAAGTAGTTTGCGATGTCGTGAAAAACTACGACGTTAAAGAAGCGTACCTGTTTGGCTCATATGCGCGCGGCGAAGAAACGCCTAATAGCGATATAGACATTCGCCTCCTTTGTGGAAAAAGCATGCGCATTCAAGATCTATATCACATAGAAAAAGAACTCGAAGAGCGACTTTCTTCTTCCATAGAAATAATCTCCGCCCCTCCAAAGGAATTACGCCCCCGCTTTTACGATCGTATTAAACAAGATGAAGTGATGCTCTATGCTTCCTAAAGAGCGCGATAAAGAGCTCATTCTGAATATCCTTGATGATGCTGAAACCCTCGAAAAGAGAATCGAGCATTTTAAAGTAACAGAAGACAGCTTCGTTAACGATATATCTTTTGAGGGAGACATTGTTTACGACAGTCTACTTATGCCTGTTTATACCCTTGTTGAAGATGCCCTTCACTTATCCGATGAAGTAATGGAATATTTTCCTGATTATCCATGGAGTGATGTAAGGGCTTTTCGAAACATAGTTGCGCATGGATATAGACGAGTTAGTAAAGAAATTGCTTGGAAAGTTATTTCCGAAGACATCCCACAATTAGCGGCTTTGTTAAAAGAATATGCAGAAGAAAATGGATTTTATTAATGCCTAAGCTAACACTCAATGATATTTGCCAATACAGAAATGAAAATATGCTCTCTACCGATTTAAGTGATAATGTCTATATCTCAACTGAAACCATGCAGCCAAATAGAGAAGGCATCTCTTCCAGCGACATTGTCACTCCAACAACAAAAAAAGTTAAGGCTTTTTATCCTGGAGACATACTGGTTTCCAATATCCGTCCCTACTTTAAGAAAATATGGAGAGCCACTTTTGCTGGTGGATGCTCAAACGACGTCTTAGTTTTTTCACCAAAATGCAACAGTGAATACCTTTATTGGCTCTTATCAACCGATTCATTTTTTAACTACATGATGGCAACTTCCAAGGGAACTAAAATGCCCCGAGGAGATAAAAAGGCTATCATGAAATACATAGTTCCAGATCACTCAGATAAAGAGCAGAGACAGATAGCATCTTTTCTAAACCCACTACAAAATAAGATTGCTCTTAATAACCGTATAAATGATTATTTAGCTGCTTAGATCTATTTTTGAAACATCGATTTCGCCTGACATGAGTTTGGGAAGCAGTGCGTCTCTCAAAATAGACAAGCGATCATTTTCTTTGCCTAGAGCGTATTTCATAGAAACTATTTTTTTATACATCTTATTAAAATCATCAATCACTGATTTAGAAGGTATAACTATATTTTCGTTGTTAAGAACTGCATTTAAGTCTAGGTTTTTAATTCCGGTTGTTCCGTTCTCGTAGGAGAAAAAAACACCTCGTTTATACAAATACCGAAAATAGCAAGAGATATAAAAAGAATAATCTTCATTCAACCTTAAAGCCCGACAAAAATTTGTGCACACAAGAGGCTCTTCATAGCGGTTAATTAAAGAGGAGCAGATATAAACTGAACGTCCCGTAGATTGAGAGGGACTTCCGCCTGATATTTCTATTATTACGTCATTTTCGAAAAGACGCTTTTTAAAAAAGTTCTTTTCTAAAATATACCTTACTGGTGCTTTACTTTTATCTCCTTTAAAAACCATTGGAATATCAGCGCCTCTAACACAGCGGACCTGACGAGTAAAATTTGCTTGACTCGAGTCTTTTCCCCAATCTCCGGAAATTATTTCGTTAACAAATTCAGAAATAGTCCCTATACGCCAATCAAGACCAGTTACTTTATGATTTTCAAACTCGCAAAGCAAAGAGTTAAATTTACAGTCAATCAGCTGGTCTAAATAATCATTTATACGATTGTTTATACGAATCTTCTCAGAAACAGAATCAGCAATAGCGACAATTTTATCCTGAACATCTCTAGAGGGAATAAAAATGGGTAACGTTCCATATGTTTTCGCATTAATATTACCGCGCGTACTTCCTGTATTAAAAGAAGAAATCCAATCCCAATAAAATCGCGACTGAACGTAATACTTTATATATCTAGGATTAACCTTCTCAGAATCAATAGAAAACTTAACGAGAAAGCCAGCATAAACAAATTTCCCATCACGAGAATCATAGCAATAACTGCGTCCAGTACTATTTCCCGTACGCGCAAAGACTATATCGCCTTCTTTCAGGAAATAATCACTTGCTTTTGGATCTGCTACTGATTTTTTTGAAGACAAATCTAAAGTACCATCATCACGAATATCCGTAATTCGCAAATATGTAGGTAGATTTTCCCGAAAATTAACAGCTGGAGCACCAATACCATATCTACCAGGTCCAGTACTAACATCTTCTAAAGTAGACCAATATCCATCTCTACATTCCATACCCGATCGCCTCCAAGTTCTTCTTAATTTGTTCCTGTAGACGATCGGACTCTTCGAAGAGTTCACTTAGCTCACCCGTTAAGCGCTTCATTTTGTCGTCAAAAGGCTCGTCATCTTCCTCAACATCAGCAATACCGACATATCGACCAGGTGTCAAAATATAATCCTGCTTAGCAATATCCTCTATTGTCGCTTCAGCTGAAAAACCCTTTTCTGGCTCAAAAGTACCCTCACGAAAAGCATTAAAAGCACCAGCAACTTTAGCGATATCTTCATCAGTAAATTCACGCAACTTTCGGGTTACCATGGTTCCCATCTCGCGCGCATCTATAAACAAGGTCTTTCCTGGCTGTTTTTTTGCTTTATTAATAATCCATAATGAAACAGGAATTTGAGTACTGTAGAAAAGCTGACTCGGCATCGCAATAATACCTTCAACCAAATCATCATCAACAATATTCTTTCGAATAACACCTTCGCCGGAAGTTTGCGAAGAGAGAGATCCATTTGCCAACACCATACCCAAACGTCCCTCCCGAGATAGGTGATGGATCATGTGCTGCAGCCACGCAAAGTTAGCATTTCCCTCAGGAGGAATGCCATAATCCCATCGAGGATCATCCTTTAATCTATCCCCACCCCAATCCTTCATATTGAAAGGAGGATTTGCCAGAATATAGTCAAAACGTTCATTCTTATGGCAATCATCAAAGAAGGTATCTGCATTGAATTTTCCAAGATCAGCTGAAATACCTCGAATAGCAAGATTCATAGTTGCCATTTTCCAGGTAGTAGGATTACTCTCCTGCCCATAAACTGAAATATCATTGATATTACCTTGGTGGCGCTTAATAAATTCAGCTGACTGAACAAACATGCCACCTGATCCACAGCAAGGATCATAAACACGACCATGAAGCGGCTGAATAACCTCAACCAGAGTTTTAACTACGCAAGCTGGCGTATAGAATTCGCCCGCATTCTTACCCTCTTTCTCGGCGAATTTAGATAAGCAATACTCATAAGTGCGTCCTAAAATATCGCGAGTGTCGCCTTTTTCGGCCATTTTTACATTAGTGAAAAGATCTACCACATCACCAAGACGGCGCTTATCCAATTCTTGACGAGCAAAATTCTTCGGCAAAACTCCCTTTAAAGAATCATTTTCAGATTCAATCATGCGCATTGCATTATCGATAACCTTACCTATTTCGGGAGTATGAGCAGCGGCGGCTATCGTTTCCCAACGAGCCTCTTGCGGAACAAAGAAAATATTCTGATAGGTATATTCATCCCTATCCTCTTCGAATCCTTCACCTTCCTCAACGAGTTCCTGATAGCGCTGCTCAAATTTATCCGAAATATACTTCAAGAAAATTAAACCAAGAACAACATTTTTATATTCAGAAGCATCAAGATTTCCACGAAGCTTATCTGCTGCTTTCCAGATTTGCTCCTCAAACCCTATTTCTGCAGTGTTATCTGTTTTCTTTGCTTTAGCCATTAAAGTAGTCCTTAATTATTAAGCGATTTTAGTATCTGCCCAGAGTTCGCATTGTGCCATAACTGTTTCCATGGCATCATCAACGCCTTCTGGCGGATATTTATATTTTTTCAAGAGTCGCTTAATCGCTCGACGCATTCCGGCTCGAGCGCTTTCTTTGCGTTGCCAATCGATCGTAGAATTCTTTCGCATTTCTTCAGTAAGCTCCCGAGTGATTGCTATAAGCTGATCGTTACTATAGAAGTCTTTGACTGCACGAGGCTTAGTAAGCGCATCATAAAAAGCTAGCTCTTCGGTAGTTAATCCAAGATCATGCTCTTCTTTCCGCTCCGCCATCATTTCCTTAGCCATATTAAGAAGCTCTTCGATAACTTCCGCATTGGTTAGCATGCCATTTAAGTATCCATTAACTGACTTTTGGAGCATCTCGGAAAACTTTTGGGCTTTCACCACACTAGTCTTCTGGTAATTCTTAACTTGTTCTTTAATGAGTCGTTTCAAGGTTTCTAAGGCTATATTCTTCTCTTTCATGTGGGCAAGTTCTTCAAGAAATGCCTCATCAAAGATAGAGATTTCTACTGAGTCCTTGTCGAAGATATTGATAGTTCCCTGCGCAGTTACTGCCTGTTCAAGAATGGATGCAATATGCTTATTGAATTCCGCATAGGTCATTCCTGTGCCGCCAGATCCACTTCTACCCGTAATACGCAAAACTTGAACTCGCAAAACAGAAAGAAATGCCGCTTCGTGCTGATCTTCCTCGGAAACCAAACTCTTACAAAGACTTAATGCTTGATTCATGAGTTGGGCTTGTTTTACAAAGTCCTCCATGTCTTCTTTATGACCAGGATCCAAAAGCCAGTTAGTTCCTTCATTAATGGCTTCAGCAAGCTCAACTCTGCTGTTCGAGAAAATACGATCGTGGTATTCAAACCCATAAAGCAAATCTCGACAAACCTCTAGCTTGTCTAAGAATTTTGGATAGGCGGTAGCCGCAATATCCATGTCACCGTAATTATGCTGATCACGCTGCGTATAATCCTTCATTGCACGTTTTAATGCATTGGCTATACCGATGTAATCAACTACAAGTCCACCCTCTTTGCCTTTATAAACACGATTCACGCGAGCAATAGCCTGCATTAAGTTATGGCCCTTCATAGGCTTAAATACATACATTGTTGCAAGCGACGGAACGTCAAAACCCGTCAACCACATATCAACAACGATGGCAATTTTGAGTGGATCATCTTCCTTCTTGAAGCGTCGCTCCATTTCCTTCTTATGGGTTTTCCCGCCGCAGACTTCAAACCATTCTTCCGGATCCTGGTTTCCCATAGTCATAACTACGCCTAGTTTTTCTTTCCACTCAGGACGAAGTTCTAACATGCGATAATAAATTTTCATGGCGACCGGACGAGAATAAGCAACAATGAGCGCCTTACCTGTTAAAACGTCGCCTCTACAGTTTTCGTAGTGGTCAATAATATCCCGACAAAGAGAATCAATAACTTGCGGTGTTGCAAAAATTGCATCCAATCCAGCAAAGTCTCGCTTGCTCTTTTCCACACTGATTTCATTAGCTTCATTTGCAAAATCAGCATACTCTCTATCCAACTGTGCAAGCGTTTCCTCGTTAAGACCCAGCGCAACAACCCTGCTTTCGTAATAAACAGGTCGTGTTGCCTCGTCTTCAACCGCCTGAGTCATATCATAAACATCGATGTAGTCACCAAATATTTCGCGGGTATTTTTATCTTCGGTGGAAATTGGCGTCCCGGTAAATCCGATATAAGAAGCATTTGGTAGCGCCTTTCTAACAAGACGTGCAGCGCCGATAGAAATACGACCATCAGCAGTCATTTTTTCCGTTAATCCATATTGTCCGCGATGTGCCTCATCAACCATTACCACTACATTACTACGATCACACAACGGCTCATCGTCTTCCATAAATTTCTGCATGGTTGTAAAAATAATGCCATTCGCTTCCCTGTCACGCAGTAACACTTGAAGATTTTTTCTATTTATCGCTCGCTCCGGCTTCTGACGCAAGAAATTGGCACAACGCCCAAACTGAGAAAATAACTGATCATCTAAATCGTTACGGTCGGTGATTACCACAATGGTAGGACTCTGCAGTTTTTCTTGAAGCATATGCGCAAGAAACACCATAGAAAGAGATTTCCCAGAACCCTGGGTATGCCAGAAAACACCAATCTTACCGTCACCCGCTACGGCCTCAACCGCTCGATCAGCTGCTTTATGAACTGCAAAATATTGATGATAGCCGGCAAGAATTTTCACTACTGAATCTGCTGAATCATTAAAGCATATGAAATTTTTAATTATGTCCGTCAAACGCTCTTTACGGAACATTCCTTCCAACATGGTTTTCCAGTCGGCATTTTGAGTTTCAGAATAATCACCGTCGATCGATTTCCACTTAACAAAACGGTCCTCTGAAGCCGTTATAGTACCGACACGCGTATCGGACATATCGCTCATAACACAAAAAGCGTTCGGTACAAACATAGAAGGAATATGTTGCATGTAATTTCTGAGCTGCAAATAAGCATCAGATGAATCTGTTTCTTCCCGCGAAGGCGATTTAAGCTCAAAAATAACTAAAGGCATTCCATTTACGAAAACGATTAAATCAGGACGTTTGTTGGAGTATTCAACAAACGTCCATTGATTTACTACATGAAAATCGTTGTTTTTTGGGTTATCAAAATCAATTAAATAAACAATGTCATTTTGCTCTTCTTTGCCATCGAAAAATCGCACTTCAACACCAGATTGAAGATACTCGTGAAAAGCTTCATTTCTTTGCTGCAAAGACCCAGTGTTTATATCATTGATTTTAAGAACTGCTTCGTTGATGGCTTGCCTTGGCAAAGTTGGATTAATGCGCTCTAACGCATCTGGCAAAATATCAGGCAGAAAAACGTCATGATATTCGGTAGTAGTTCTAGGAACATCAGGACCATATAAATGCTCATAGCCTAAGTTTTCACAAAAATACTCGATGAGCGTCTTTTCATAAAAATCTTCATCTATTGCAAATGCATGATATTCATATTCGCCCATTGCCACTCCACCACTTACCTAATAGAAAGGTCTCAACGTTTCAAACGAAATCACAACGTACAACATTATACATTTTGCGAGATAGAAAGCTCTTTAGCTGTTATCACGAAAAAGGAGGAAGAGTAGTGCAATCAGTTCGATCAATCTATTTTTTTAATCTAAAAATAGCATTCACGTCGTCAATGTAATGTTTCATATTCCGCATCCATATAACTCAGCTGCCTATAAGAATTCAAAGAGATAGTTTTATTATTTAAACTCTTCACTGTCTAAATATTGCTAAAAACATATATGAAAACTGTAGTGTTTTAAGATACTATTTTCTTAACATATTTCTCTGAGATTGGAATAATCATGAACTACACTGCAAGTTTCACCGATGCACGAACAAACTTTACTCAAATAACCGATCTCGTTATGAAAGAAAAGGTATCGGTAACAGTATTTAAAAGGAATAAACCAGCTTTCAAAATTGTCCCTATAGAAAACGAAGCTCCATCCGAAGTCGCCAATTATCTATCAGTTGCCGATGATCTTATGGATGAATATAAAGATGTATTTGAGACTTTAGCGAAATGATGAAACCAATTACTAAAGGAATAGTTCTCGCGCTACACAAACGAATAGTTAAGAGATTCGGAGGAGCAGACGGGGTGCGAGATGAAGGATTGCTAGAAGCAGCTATTGCTCAGCCGTGGCAAACTTTTGATGGAATCGATTTTTATCCCACTATCGAAGAAAAAGCGGCTCGTCTTTGCTTTGAAATAGTAACCCAGCACCCCTTTATTGATGGAAACAAGCGAACCGGAGCTTTACTTCTTGGTGTTTTCCTGCGCAAAAATGGCATTAAATTTGCACCCCAAGCCAATGATTACTACAAGATCATCATGGATGTTGCTTCAGGAGTAAAAGGATACGAAGACATACTCAAATTTATAAGAGAGTCGTAAAACTACCTTATCTTTGGGTAGCACTGATTCCCCATAAGTAGGTTATCAGCAGCACTTACAGCCTCTTCTAACATTGTTACTACATTTTCCGCATTAGGATCCCATGCGATTTGAAATTGTTTCACAGCCTCCCATTTAGATAGAGATTTGGATCTCAATCTAGGAAGCACCTCTTTATAACGCTCTACTATCCCCGCTAAAATCTCTTCATTAAGCTGAGTCATATTATTCCTTAACCAGAAATCGACTTTTAGATATTTTACCTAACTTAAACTCTTACAAACATCATCCATGACAACGCAATGTCCAGACAACTTACTGCCGTTGTACTACTAAGCTAAACTCTTGAAAGTTAATAAATGCAAATCTTACTTGGTTTTCTGTTCGTTTAACCTATACTCCAACATCCATTCTGGCCAATATTTTCTTTAATTACCTTAGCTGTCAGTTCAAAAGCTCAAAGCATCAAAAGGGCTGGAGCAAAACTCCAGCCCTAGCTTTTTCTCATCTGCATTTTCTCGTATGGACGTAATAAGGTTAGTCTCTGGTAATTGAAGAACTTTTTGGCAAGTAATGACGGGTATTAGCCGCGGATATGCCTATCGTTGCTGAATTATGCAAAACCGAAGAAATCTGAGGCGTAATTACCCCTGAAATACCAAGTGCCAGCAACAAAGAATTAAACGCCACCGTAAAGGAATAACCGTGTTTCATCCGTTTTTCGAGCGCAACACTTAATCGTCGGAGCTCGATGAGCGAATGAAGATCATCTGTTACCAAGGCGATATCAGCCGCCTCGCGAGCAATGGCACTTCCCGCTCCCATAGCAACACTTACGTAAGCACGCGAAAGCGCAGGAGAATCATTAACGCCATCTCCGACCATAACCACTTTATGACCAGCTTCCTGAAGCTCGTCTATCACTCGACATTTGTCTTCGGGCAGCATATCAGCTTGAAAATCATCAACACCGGCAATACGCGCAATACGTGAAGCGCTTCGATAGTTATCTCCCGTAAGCATCACCACACGCTTGAACCCAAGACGGCGCAACTCATCAAGCACATCACTTATTCCATCCTTTAATGGATCGTCAATATAGATAACGCCACGCAACACTCCATCGACCGCTAAGAACAAAGGAGATGAACCTTCTGAACGACTATGAATTACATCCAATTCTTCTTCAGAAATAGACACTCCCTCGTCTTCGATTACAAAGTGCTCGCTGCCTATCAAAACACGAGCACCCTCAAGAGTAGAAACAATACCATGCGCTACCACATACTCCACTTCTGCATGACGCTCGCGATGCTCTAAACCTTCTTCGAAAGCTTTATTCACCACAGCTCGTGCAACAGGGTGAGGAAAATGCTCCTCCAGGCAAGCAGCTAAACGTAGCACTTCATCGCGTTCCCAATTGTTATATGCAACCACCTCGCGCACCGAAGGTACCGCTTGAGTTAGAGTCCCCGTTTTATCAAAAACAATCGTATCTGCTTGAGCCATATGGTCAAAATACTTAGAGCCTTTCACCATAAAACCTGCCTGCGCACCTTCACGCTGAGCCGCCATTACCGCAATTGATCCGGACAAACGAAGAGCGCACGAATAATCAACCATTAACGCTGCAGAAGTCTTTTGGAGATTACGCGTAGTGGCGGCAACAAAACACCCCAAAAAAAAAATTCAAGGAGAACCGCAACAATACCCGCCAATAAGAAATTCCATGGAACCAGCTTGTCTGCCATCTGTTCAATATGACGCTGATCGCTTGATTTTAATTCCTCTGATTGCTCAACCATCGTGACGATGGAACGTAGCTTGCTTTCTTCTGGCGATCCTGAAATTCGGATGAACACCTCGCCTTCCTCAACAACTGTCCCCGCGTAAACCGAATCCCCTCGCACACGAACAACGGGCATCGATTCACCAGTAAGGGAACTTTGATTCACGGCGGCTTCACCTTTTGTTACGGTTCCATCAATGGGAATTTGATGTCCCGTACGCACGACAACGCAATCACCCGCTTTCAAATCACTCAACTCAACTTCAAATTCAGAATCGTCGCGCACTACGCGCACCGTTTCTGGAAGAGTCAGCATCGATCGAATTAGACCGCTTTCCGTTCGCCTTTGCGTATAATCTTCAAGCACTTCACCTACGTGGAGTAAAAGCATGGTTGAACTTGAAGTTGCAGGTTTTCCCTGAATTAGACCCATAGCTATTGCAGCAGCATCAAGAACAGGAACATCCAACTTGCCCACCCGCAAACTCTGCAAAGCCGTCCTCATAAAAGGTATAGCCGACCATATAGTCCACGCTACCTTAACTGGGACAGGCAGCATTATCCGCCGTGCATAATGCGCAAGAACCATATTGGCAAGTTGTGAAAACAGATGCCGAAAACGCGGAGTACGAACCAAAAGCTCACGCGAATCAGTTTTTGCAAGCATCAAAGGATCGAGTGCCTCAAGTTCGTCAATAACAGTTTGGCGATCTTGCTCAGTTCGATTAAACGTAACTGCAAGCGATCCAGCTTTTGGATAAGCAACACACGTATTTACCGCCGGTAAAGCAAGTAAACGTTCCTCCATTGCACATGCATGAGACTCGGGTATCTTTCCGCCAACTGACACACGAATACGACCTGGAACCTCATGCACGATTGTGAAATTCACAATTCCTACTTTCCAGCTCGACCGTGGCCATGGCCGTGACCACCATGGCCGACACCCTTACCCACACCAACTTTAGAAGCACGCGCTGCTGCCTTTTTTGCTTGTTTTGCCGCTTCATCAATTACTGAAGAAGTTTTTGAGGTTTTACGCGCAGACTTATCATCCTCATCGTCGCTTGATTCGCCTTCGTCCTCGTTATGAGAAGCTGTTTCTGCTCCGTCCTGTTCTCCATCCTCTAATTCCTTGGTATAACCCGCCTCAGCAAGGAGATCGTCGAATTCTGCTCGAGCCTCATCTACCATTGTCTGAACTTCTTCTTTTGCGCGCATCCCTTGGACAATACCCTTGACATAAACTTGTTTTGCCTTATTGCTGGTAAGCGCTTTCACCCCAACACTGCCAAGTAAAAAGCCAGCTCCTACTAACAATCCTGGATTCATGCTCCATCTCCTTTACTTTCGAAATATACCTCACCTAACTACAGAAATTAGCTGTAGTTAACTATTACTAGGTATACACCAAAAGTAACCCTTGGTAAACAGCTAAGAACATCAATACATTTGTCCTATAAATCTAAAGTTTCCAAGGCAGCGCCTTCTTTGAACCTTGCAAGACAAGACTTACCTTATAAGGTAAGTCTTTTGAAATAATCCATTCTCCCGAAGACCTCTCTGGGTTATAAAGCTGATATTCGCAAAGCAAAATAGTATCTGATCAGCGGAAATCTCTGCACCTTTGACGAATTTAAAGCAAACAAAAAAACGAGACCACCGAAGTGATCTCGTTTTTATAAATGCTTAGGCGCGTACTATTCTGAATACTACTCAGCGTCAGCAGCAGCTTCTTCCTTGTTTTCAGGTTCAGCTACTTCAATTTCAATGCCCAGCTCTTCAGCAGCAGCCTTCATGGACAAGGAAATGCGACGACGCTCTACGTTTACGTCCATAACCTTTACCTTTACGGTATCGCCCACATGAACTACCTGAGCAGGTGAATCGATGTGCTTCATGGCCATCTCGGAGATGTGTACCAAGCCTTCTACGTTAGCACCGAGCTCGATGAATGCACCGAATGGAACGATCTTGGTAACCTTGCCGTCTACAACAGTACCTACAGGATAGGTTTCAACAAGCTTGGTCCAAGGATCCTCGGTGGTCTGCTTGAGACCCAAGGAGATGCGTTCACGCTGAAGATCAACGTCGAGAACCTCAACCTCAACTTCTTCGCCAACCTTAACAACCTCGGAAGGATGATTTACGTGGCTCCAAGAAAGCTCAGAGATGTGAATCAGACCATCAATACCGCCAAGGTCAACAAATGCACCGAAGTCTACGATAGAAGAAACGGTACCCTTCAGGCGCATGCCCTTAGAGAGCTTCTCCAGAATTTCAGCGCGCTCATTCTTGCGGCCTTCTTCAAGAAGAACACGACGAGAAAGAACAACGTTGTTGCGGTTGCGATCCATCTCGATAACGCGAGCTTCAATTTCGGTACCAAGATAAGCAGAAAGATCCTTAACGCGACGAAGGTCAACCAAAGATGCAGGCAAGAAGCCACGAAGACCGATGTCAAGGATCAAGCCACCCTTAACAACTTCGATAACTTCACCGGTAACAACTTCGCCAGCCTTGAATTTATCCTCAACCTGAATCCAAGCACGCTCGTACTCTGCGCGCTTCTTGGAAAGGATGAGGCGGCCGTCCTTGTCCTCCTTCTGGAGAACCAGTGCCTCGATCTTGTCACCCAGGTTTACAACCTCAGAAGGATCTGCGTCCTTACGGATGGAAAGCTCGCGAGCAGGAATAACGCCCTCGCTCTTGAATCCGATGTCAACGAGAACTTCATCGTGCTCAATCTTAACAACGGTACCGTCGATAAGATCGCCCTCGTCGAAGTCGGTCAAGGTGCCATCGATCATCTGGTTCATTTCTTCATCAGAAATGTCCTGAAAATCAATAACGGAGGTGTTCTTGATTTCGGTCAAAACGGACCCCTTTCAAAATGTAATCAGGGACCCTTCGTACGTGTTTGCGGTTTCAAACATTAACCATGCATGCTACGCGTAGATCTATGCGCCAACAGCAAACATGTCTCGGGGGCCTATAGTTTCAATGCCTGCCCTCTTGACAGACCAGGCCAGTATATCATATGGGTGCTATCTAAAGAGACTTTCTTCCACTTTTTTGTCGTAATTTACATGGGTTTACATTTGAACAACACAGGTTACTTTTTTGATACCTAAAAGTTGTCAAACAAATTTGCACCCCGCAACAAAAACGAGAGTTATCAAACGGGCAATTTCACCTTACGATAACCGTGCAATTTGAGAGAAATCGAGTATACAATACTCAGAAAATCGATCAATGAATGCAACCACCGACGCTCTTTTTGAAATGCTTATAGGGGGTTCGTTGTGAATATCCTTTCTTATCTTGAATCCGAATTTTCAACATTCGAAGAAAAGTCTTTTAATCCATTAGATTCGGCACTTCTTTCACAATTTTGCATGGTCCGGTGTGAAGGTCTTGTCCCCTCCCTTAATGAAATAGAACAAAAGCACACCGAACTTACTCAATCGGATAGGTTCACAAAAACGCTTCGAACCTTTCTGACAAAACTGCCCATAATGAATCGTTCCGCGCAGCCAGAAAACCCACTCGAAGAAATCAAGGCAGCTCATTTCGTCGACCTTCTGCGCGCAGAGCGATACGCCTCCATGTTTACTGGGCTTGTTCCTGGTCGAGTAAAAGATACGCTTTTAGGACTTGCCGCTAGCCCTCGTTTTCGCACGCTAAACCTTTACGGATACGAAAGCGTTTTTAACGAACAAGAGCAAAACCAATTTGCTGCTATAACGTTTGTGTACACCAATCAATCTGCTGCCAATACGCACGCCAACGCTACTAACGCCAACACGCGCACTAACCAAGTTACTACCGAAACACACGCCAATACACCTAACGCCAACACGCACGCCAATTCATCTGCTACTGGTCCGCACACCAAAGCGTACGCAAATTCATCCATAGAAAACCGCTCCAAAACCACGCCAAACTTAGCCTGCGATACTGACAACAGTTTTGCCTACATCGGATTCCGTGGCACCGACACCTCCGTTACGGGATGGCGAGAAAACTTCAATATGGCATTTACTTCTCCCGTGCCAGCTCAGGAACAGGCGGTACGCTATCTTGAATCCATTGCCCCCTATCTTCCAAAACGCCTGTTCATTGGCGGACATTCAAAAGGTGCAAACCTAGCGCTTTACGCTGCGCTAAAAGCATCACCAGAAATTCAGCAACGCATAGAGCGAGTCTACGTTCATGATGGTCCCGGCTTTAAAGAAGGAGCAATTTCTGAAGAGGAGTGGCGCCGCCTTGAAGGGCGAATCCATCGTAGCCTTCCCCAGGAATCAGTGGTGGGACTTTTAATGAACTGCCCTGTTCCTTACAAGGTAGTAAATGCCCAGGAACATGGTCTTGACCAGCACAGCCCCTTCACCTGGGAAGTTAATGATGAATACAATGATTTTTCCTACGCCGAAAAGCTCTCCGATGGCGCGCAATTCTTTGATGCAGTTTTCAACAAGTGGCTTGCCCAATATTCCGATAGTGAAGCCGCCGCAATTGTTGATGCCCTATTCAGAGCAATTGAAGCAGCTGGAATAACCAATGCTTCGGAAATTTTCTTCGGAGGCTTAAAAACCATTCCGCTCATAAACAAAGCTGCTCAAAACTTAGACAATGAATCGGGAACTGTTTTACGCAACGCCCTAGGCTCGCTTGCTACTATTGCCGCAAACGAAGCGGGACAAAGCATGAGTCGCAATGCTCAAAGCGTAGGACGCAAGGTAGGCCAAAATGCGCAGAGCGTCAGCCAGAATATCCAAAACTTCTTCGCAAACAGAAAAACACGCGATTGAGCTGATGCAATTATCACACGCAATCAAAAAGACTTCGAAAGTTCTCTTATTAAAGCAATGAATTGCACAGAGTTTTTTGATTGGCTAAAAACCAAACATGATATTGATTATTCAGTCATAGAGTTTTAGCCATCATCATGACCAGGTAAAACAAGAAAAGAGCTGTGTTTCGGTAAGAAACGCAGCTCTTTTGGTAATAAATCGTAGTAAGCCTCAGCAATGGTCCAAACCATTAAGCGCTGTTACTGTCGCATTGCTTTTACAGCCGCTTATTATGGCAAGCCCCATCGATTGTTCGTCAAGACTTCCTTCTTAAGAATGTGCCTTTTCGAATTCCTTCATATACTCGACCAAAGCCTGAACGCCCTCAATGGGCATAGCGTTATAAATACTTGCACGCATGCCACCAACCGTGCGATGACCCTTGATGTTTTCAATGCCGACCTTCTTAGCACCCGCTACAAACTCGGCATCCAAATCAGCATCACCCGTAACGAAAGGAACATTCATGATAGAACGATCTTCCTTGCGTGCAGTTGCCGTATAGAAGTCAGTCGAATCAAGATAGTCATACAGAAGCGCTGCTTTTTCTTCATTGCGCTTCTTCATAGCTTCCAGACCACCCTGAGCCTTCAGCCACTTAAATACCTTGCCGCAGATATAAATACCATAGCAAGGAGGTGTATTAGACATGCTGCCAGCATCTACCTGGGTTTTATAGCGCATGATAGTTGGCGTATTGGGAAGCCATTCTTCCTTTACCAAATCGTCACGCACAATAACAATTACGACACCAGCAGGACCGATGTTCTTCTGTACGCCGCCATAAATCAGACCGTATTTAGACACATCAATTGGCTCAGATAAGAAGCACGAAGAAACATCGCTTACCAGAGGCACATCGCCTGTGTCGGGCAACTTATGATAGTGAGTACCATAAATGGTTTCGTTTTCGCAGATATAGACGTAATCTGCCTCAGGATCAAATTCCAATTCGTCTACATTGGGAATGTAGGAGAAGTTTTCATCCTCACTCGAAGCAACCAGGCGCGCATCCCCAAAAATCTTTGCTTCCTTGTAAGCCTTCTTAGACCAAGAACCGGAAACGATGTAGTCTGCCTTACCCGAGAGCATGAGGTTCATAGGAATTGCCGCAAACTGCTGAGTTGCGCCACCCTGCAAAAACAACACATGATAGTTGTCGGGAATGTTCATCAGCTCACGCAGATCTGCTTCAGCTTCTTCAATAATGCCCTTAAAAGCTGCTGAACGATGGCTCATCTCCATAACTGACATACCAGTGCCCTTATAATCGAGCATTTCATCAGCGGCTTCACGCAATACTTCTTCGGGAAGCACTGCGGGGCCTGCAGAAAAGTTATACACCCTTCCCATTTAGCCAAGTCCTTTCTCTGCGTTGTTGTGGTTCAAAAAACCAAGTTTGCTTTCACTTTATCTGAGAGTTATTTACAAAGTTCATGCCAACTTGATAATGTTGGTCACTTTACCACGATAGAGAGCAAATGTATCGTTAAACCTTTGTGTATTACGTAGACGCGTATTTTAGATGGACGAATGAAATAACCACCTCAGCTTAACCCTTTTAGTTAACCCGTAGATCAAGCACTATGAGAAGTAACTATTGACTGTGTTTCGTATATTTCGAAAAAGGATGCAATAATCTAATCGATCGGTACATTAGTCGCATGTTTTTTCATATGTTTTATCGTAATTGCTCACTACAATTAGAAAGGTAAAGCTTCCCTTTTTCAGAATGTATGTGCTACTTAGGGGGATCACATGAAAGAGGTTATTCGCTGGGGCATCATCGGATGTGGCGATGTTGTCGAAACTAAAAATGGACCAGCTTTCTATTTGGCGGAAGGCTCGGAATTGGCTGGCATCTGGAATCGCACCAAAAGTAAAGCAGTAGATTGGTGCCAACGCCATGGGCATGGGCACGCTTACGATACGCTTGAGGAGCTTCTAGAAGATCCCACAATCGACATAATTTATGTAGCTACCCCGCCCAATGTCCATAAGCAATACGCCATTCAAGTTGCTCAAGCGCATAAGCATTGCTATCTAGAAAAACCCATTGCGCTTTCTTGGGAAGAAGCAGAAGAAATACATGCTGCTTTTGAAGAATCGGGAACTCGCTGTTTTACTGCGCATTACCGCCGCGGCATGCCTCGTTATCGCGAGCTCAAAAAACTACTCGAAGCTGGAACTATTGGCAAAATCAGGGGCGTACAGGTAATTCGAACACAGCGTCAAACGGCTGAAGAAATGCTTCCCGAAGACCAGAAGCCTTGGCGCGTTCGTCCAGAAATTTCTGGTGGAAGTCATTTCTATGAGGGTGATGCTCATATGCTTGACCTCATTGATTATTTGGCTGGTCCACTCACTGATTTCAAACTTGAAGTAACCAATGAAACTGGTTTTTACCCTGGAGAAGATGCCGTTTCTCTTTCAGGTATTACCGAAAATCGAGTAATGGTTTCTGGTACCTGGTGCTATGCAACCTATAAAGCAATTGATCGATTCTTGATTTATGGCGATAAAGGTAGCGTTTGGTTCTCGTATTACGACAACGCCGCTCCCCTCCACTTTGAAGCACTTGCCGACGAAAATGCAGTCGCCCATGAAGGAGTAATGGGCGGTGTTCGTAAAGAAGCTGAGATGAAAACCTGGGATGTAACACCAGAAGTACAAGAGTATCCTGGTCTAGGTCAAGCGCAAGATATCGTTGATGAGTTGCGCGGAATTCCTGGTGGCCAATGCTATAGCACCCTTGATTCTGCTATGCGCTCACTTCGCATTACTTGTACCGCGCGCGAACAAATGAAAGAACTTCGCGAACATCGCAATTCATAAGTTAGCATTCGCCCCCCAACAGAAAGGATCTCTCCATGACATACCTTCCTAAACCACAACAAACTCCCTGGCAGCAAAGCACCGAAATTGATCTTTCTCGTTGCGCTGTATTAGTGATTGATGTTCTAGGAGGATCCTCGGGGCCTACTCCTGGCCTCGAAACAATGGCAGAAAATGCTGTCAGCATTGTTAAAGCAGCTCGCAAGGCTAATCTGCCTGTGTTGTTCACCAACGACGCTCATATTGAAGGTGCTGATCGGGAATTAGATCTTTGGGGAGAGCACGGCATTCGCAACACCGATGCCGCACAACCTTTGGCAGATTTCGAGGTACGGGAAAGCGACTTCATTATTCCCAAACGCCGTTATAACGGTTTCTTTCAAACAGACCTTGATCTAACGCTTCGCGAACTTGGCGTAGATACCCTAATTGCTTTTGGATGCGATACCAACATTTGCGTGCTACAAACCTTGGCAGGTGCTTATTTCTTGGGCTACAAAACCATTGTTCCTGCTGATGCCTGCGGAACGTTCTTAATCGGTACGCAAGAAGCAGGTTTGGAATACTTTTCTCGTTGCTACGACAGCCGTGTTGTTGATACAAAAACCGTACTAAACGCCCTAAAATAAGCCGATTCCCAGAACAATCCCACAAATTGCTCTTACAAAAACTAGGATAGTCCACACAAAACTTCAGCAGCAACAACTGCAAGCAGGGAACACCCATAAATACGCATGCCTGCCAGCACAAAGCTTTGTCTTACAGAAAGGAAAGACGCAATGGACTATCGGAAATTTGATAACACCTACGTTGTTCGCATAGACAAGGATTAAGAAATCCTTGAAAAAGTAGAAGAGCTCGCTCTAAAAGAAAATATTACCCTTGCCCATGTTTCTGCCTTAGGTGCTGTAAAAGAATTCACCATTGGTGTGTTCAAAACCGACACTAAGCAATACATTGCAAATGACTTCGTCGGATGTTATGAAATTGTCTCTTTGACTGGCACCATTAATACTATGAATGGCGAATTCTACACCCATCTTCACATGTGCGTCGGAGACGAAAAAGGCAATGCTTTTGGCGGACACCTTAATTCAGCCACGGTAAGCGCAACCTGCGAAATGATCATTACTGTTATCGATGGCACGGTTGATCGTTATTTCGACGAAGAAATTGGCCTAAACCTTTTTCAGTTTTAGCTAGAAAGCTTGTCTTATTCGAACGTACCTTGACGAACTAACTCAAGTACCTGTTCGTAGTCGTGACCGAATATCAGCTTGGCACCATACGAATCCCTCATAGATTTGATTTTCTCTAAGTTATCGTAAAACTCCTGATCAGTCTTATTGATGGTTCCGCCTGGTGACAGCTGACGGTCAAAGCTTTCACGTGTATAAATAGAATCACTCGTGGTGATAATAGTTCCCTGTGACTGAGTGTTGAGCACCATCCCCACAAGCCCAGGAGTATGCGACTGTTGGATGAAAAGGCTCAGATCATCCGCTAAGGCCGTATCCTGAGAAATAGGCCTAAAGACAATACCATCCAAGTCAAAAGTGCTTTTTACGTAAGCGCCCGCTTGGTCGGTCATCACTTGGTAATATGCATTTTTCAGTTCGGCTTCTGACACCACGACATTTTTTAAAGCCTTCGTATTTTTGAAATAGCACAGCCCTCCGGCATGATCGAAATGCAGATGAGACAAAATAATCATGTCAATGTCTGCAGGCGTGAGGCCTTTGCTCTCAAGCGCATCCTCAATAGACAAGAATTCCCGTATAGGGTAGGTCTCGCGAGTAAACAGCGAGTATTCGGTGTTATAAAGCGGATGGTTTCCGGTGTCGTACAGCACATTTCCCAATACCGGATGTTGAATCAAAATCGCAGACATAGGCGATTTGATCATGGCATTTTGATCATCACAACGAACGAGTGCATCTTTCTTGCACTCAATTCTTCCTAAATACAGCACGCTTATTTTCATAAATTCCACTCCCTTTTTGTTTTCCGCTTTTCAGTTCTTGCCTTTGCTTATTGCTCTTTACTTACTTCCCCGTTTTTCTTCTTTGATTGCTGAATAGTCCTTTTTTTAATTACTGTGCAATCTCCTCTTAAGCGCCCATCTTTTGCTTCTCCTCTTTGTTTTCCACTATGAAGTAGTTTTATCACCATTTCAAACTGTATTATCTTGTTATAAATACAGATATATTTTGTAGTAAGAAACGCAAAAAGGGAGCGCTGATGAATTTCCAGAGCATCAATTACATCCTTGCAGTTGCGCGAGAACGAAGCATCACCAAGGCAGCAAAAAGCTTACATATCACCCAGCAAACCCTCAGTGCTCATATAGCTTCAATTGAGCGTGAGCTAGGCTGCCAACTTTTCGTAAGACATGTTCCCTTAGAGCTTACCTATGCCGGACAAGAGTTTTTGAAGCACGCCGAAACCATTCAGCATGAAGTAAAAGACCTCTATGTTGCGTTTTCTGAAATAACCGGCAACGAAAAAGGTCTGATACGAGTTGGAATAACCGACAACCGCGACAGGGTAATTCTTACACCTATACTATGCAGCTTCATCAAGCAGCATCCTAAAGTAGAACTAAAGGTTGTAGAAGTTCCCGTCGATGCGCTTACCCAAAAACTCATGAAAGATGAACTTGATATTTGCATTTCTGACTTTAGGGGAAATCTAAAAGGAATTAAGCATCGCGATCTTTATCAAGAGCGCATCGTATTCGTCTGCAGGAAAGATCTTTTTGAGAGCATTTTCGGCGATAAAACGCACTCAGTCATCGACGAAATTCAAAACAACCAAACCTTCCAGCTATTAGAACAGTGCCCTTTTCTCCTTGGACACGAGCAAGATATTGCCGGAAGATTCTCCCGCCACATATTGGCGCACTTTTCCAAGGAACCTGTTATTAAAGTTGAAGCCGAAAACCTTGCCTTTGTTCTAGATTTGTGTGCCCAAGGTATTGGAGGCTGCTTTAGCCCCGAAATACTGGTGCGAACAACCCTTTCCCCTGAGCAGCTAGAAAAGCTTTTGGTTGTATCTCTTGGATCTGAAGCAAGCTACACCATGCGTATTGGTTGGAAAAGCGACTGGAACATCATTAAGGCCTTCGTTGAAACAGCCCAACTCGAAACAAAAGACATCAATAGCAAAAAAGGCTGTGCCTGATTATCAGACACAGCCTTGAAAAGATTCTCTTATGCAGTTAAGCAGTTAGACTACTCAGACTTGATCCAAGAGAACATGGAGCGAATCTTTTCGCCCGTCTTTTCAATTTCGTGGTTGTTGATAGCCTCACGCTGTTCGAGCAACCACTTGTGACCATTGTTGCAGTCAGCAACGAATTCCTTAGCGAATTCACCATTCTGAATGCGCTTCAAGATTTCCTTCATAGCCTCACGAGACTGCTCATTGATTACCTTAGGACCAGCATAGTACTCGCCATATTCAGCGGTGTTGGAGATGGAATAATTCATGAAGTGGATGCCAGATTCGTACATCAAATCTACGATCATCTTCATCTCGTGGTAGCACTCGAAGTATGCAAGCTCTGGAGGATAACCAGCGTCTACCAAGGTCTCGAAGCCAGCCTTTACCAACTCTACCAAGCCACCGCAAAGAACTGCCTGCTCACCAAAGAGGTCCTCTTCGGTTTCTTCAGCGAAGGTTGCCTTAATAATGCCCGAACGAGCACCGCCAACGCCCCAGCAGTAAGAAAGTGCGATATCCCAAGCATTGCCAGTAGCATCCTGAGCAACACAAGCCAAATCAGGTACACCAGAACCTTCCGTGTACTGACGACGAACAATATGACCAGGACCCTTAGGAGCACACATAATTACGTTTACGCCTTCAGGAGCCTTGATGTAGCCATAGTGGATGTTGAAGCCATGAGCAAAGGCGAGCGTGTTGCCTTCCTTCAAATGAGAAGCAATGTGCTGTTCGTATACTTCAGGCTGCTTCTCGTCGGGAACGAGGATCATAATAAGGTCTGCTTCTTCAGCAGCATCGTCCATGTTCATTACCTTCAGGCCAGCTTCTTCAGCCTTTGCCCAAGAGGAAGAACCCTCGCGAAGACCAACGCGAACATCAACGCCAGAATCCTTAAGGTTCAGTGCATGTGCATGACCCTGAGAGCCATAGCCAATAATGGCTACCTTCATGCCCTGGATTACTGAAGGATCTACGTCCTGTTCATAATAGATAGTTACAGCCATGATTCATCCCTTCTTCTAATGACTGATTACTTACACTTTGATATCACTAACTCGCACATCTGTTTATAGTTCGCAGTGCATTTAATACTACTGAAATCCAATACAAACAAAGCCTTGATATATGAGTGCCCATATAAGCAAGCCCCGATACTGGAACAGCAAAACATGAAACTCTGCTAGCTAACCTTTGATCCGCGAGACATAGCAATCATACCGGTGCGAATAATTTCCTTAATGCCATACGCACGAAGCAAATCTTCAATACCTGCGATCTTGGATTCAGAACCCGTAACCGCAATAGTAAGTGACGATTTACCCACATCAACAATGTTGGCACGGAACACATTCGCAATTTCAATAATCTCACTACGGCGTTCCGGATTGGAGTGAACCTTTATAAGTACCAGTTCACGCTCAATCGCATCTTCGCCCGTAAGGTCGGTAATTTTATGAACACTAATAAGCTTGTGAAGCTGCTTAGTAATTTGTTCATAGGCCACATCGTTTGCAATCATAACGATGGTTAGGCGCGCAAGCGTTACATCTTCGGTTGGTCCAACCGAAAGCGATTCAATATTGAAGCCACGCCTGGAAATAAGGCCTGTTACGCGAGACAAAACACCAGGCTGATTCTCTACCAAAATTGAAAGGATATGCCTCTGGTTTTCCATATTATCGGCCTCCTTCTTCATTAGAATCTGCCGCGTTACGAGCAGCTTCGTTCGCTTCAGCCGCGTTAGCAAACGGAAGGTTTTCAAAGCCTTCCAACATATGGGAAATTGGACCAACGTTAATTGCACCAATAATGTCATCCAAAGGAGCACCAGGCGCTACCATAGGAAATACGTTTTCATCACGGTCGATGCGCATATCCAGCAAAGCAGGACCGTCGTAGTCAAGCAACCACTGGAACGCTTCCTTCAATTCTTCTGGCTTTGAAACACGCTTGCCACCCCAGCCATACGCTGCGCACAGCTTTACAAAATCAGGAATGTCTGGCAACAACGTTTCGCTGTAGCGCTTGTTGTAGAACAGGTTTTGCCACTGATGAACCATGCCAAGCGCAGAGTTGTTCATCAAAAGCACTTTAACGTTAATGCCCTCTGCGGCTGCAGTAGCCATCTCTTGCGAGTTCATCTGGAATGAACCATCACCCGCAACACAAACTACTTGCTTATCAGGACATGCAACCTTCGCGCCAATTGCCGCCGGGAAACCAAAGCCCATCGTGCCCAAGCCACCACTCGTTAAGAAGGTGCGAGGAACTTCACGATCAATATGCTGTGCTGCCCACATCTGATGCTGGCCAACTTCCGTCGTTACAATGGAGTTGTAAGGATCAAGCATGCGGCTTAACAAATCCAGCGAACCTTCCGGAGAAATGGAGCCATTTAAGGCAACCAAGCCGGGGCTGTAGAATGGATGACGGCTGCGCCATTGCTCAATTTGCTCCAGCCATTCCTTCGTCTGAGGCTCAAAGCCTCCCTTGTCCAGCTGTTCTTTCATGCCAGCCAAAACAACTTTCGCATCGCCTACGATAGGAATTTGCGGAATGCGATTCTTGCCAATTTCAGCAGGGTCAACATCAACATGGATTACCTTTGCCTCAGGTGCAAAATCTGCCAGCTTGCCCGTTACACGATCGGAGAAACGAGCACCAACCGCTACCAGCAAGTCTGCATTGGTAACCGCGTAGTTAGCAAATTTAGAACCATGCATTCCTACATGACCCAAATTCAAAGGATGGGAAGAAGGGAATGCTGATTTTGCCATCAACGTCGTAACCACCGGAATCTGCAATGCTTCTACTACACTGCGCAATTCCTCTTCGGAATGAGACGCAATAATGCCACCGCCAATGTAGAAAATAGGACGCTTGGCATTCTTCATCATTTCGACGGCCTGACGAATCTGACGCGCATTACCTTTAACGGTAGGCTTGTATGAAGGTATATGAACATCTTCGGGATATTCAAATACCATTTCTGAACCTGCCAGGTCTGAAGGAACGTCAATCAGAACCGGACCAGGACGCCCAGAATTAGCAATATAGAATGCCTCGCGGAATACACGCGTCATGTCTTCGCAGCTTTGCAGCAAATAGCTGTGCTTTACGATAGGCATCGTAATGCCTACAATGTCGGATTCCTGGAAAGCATCGGTACCAATAATGCTACGGGGAACCTGACCCGTAATAACCACCAAAGGCACACTGTCCATATAGGCAGTTGCAATACCGGTAACAGTATTAGTTGCACCAGGACCACTGGTAACAATTACTACACCTGTTTTACCTGTTGCACGCGCATAGCCATCTGCCTCATGGGTTGCAGCTTGTTCGTGACGAGCTAAAACATGCTTGATTTTTTTCGAATCATACAGCGCATCATAAATCTTAATAGCCTGGCCACCCGGATAACCAAATACGGTATCCACGCCTTCGGCTTCCAACGAAGCAATAATTGCTTCAGAACCAAGCATGGTTTTGCCTTGTTTCTCAGTGTGGGGGCCAAGACCCATCTTGGCTTCATACTCTTTATCTATGCTCATCCGAAATACGCCCCCTTATCAGCACTCGATACCAATTTTGCGTAGCGAGCGAGCACGCCTACTTGATACTTAGGTTCGGGCTTCACCCAAGCTTCACGACGAGCTGCCAATTCCTCGTCTGATACTTCCAAGGTAAGCGTTCCCTTGTCGATATCAATATCAATAATGTCGCCTTCCTGAATCAAAGCGATAGGACCACCTGCGGCAGCTTCAGGGCTCACATGTCCAATAGCAGGGCCCTTTGTTGCGCCAGAGAAACGACCATCGGTAATAAGGGCAACGTCATGATCAAGCCCCATACCACAAATTGCAGATGTTGGTGTAAGCATTTCACGCATACCAGGACCACCAGCAGGGCCTTCATAACGAATAACTACCACATCGCCTGCATTAATCTTGCCACCGAAAATTGCCTCGCAAGCTTCTTCTTCGGACTCGAATACGCGCGCAGGACCACGATGCTGACGCATATCATCTGCCACTGCAGACTGCTTTACTACACCACAATCTGGAGCAAGATTGCCCTTCATAACTCGCAGGCCACCAAAAGGACTGTAGGCGTTTTCTACGGTACGAACAATTTCGCCATCTACGGGAGGGCAAGCATCAATCCATTCCTGCATCGTGCCATGGCAGGTAAGTGCAGAACCGTCCAACAGACCATGACGACCAAGTTCACCAATAATGGCTGAAATACCACCAACCTTGTTAAGGTCTTCAATGTGAAGCGGACCAGCAGGAGCAATGCGGGTAAGGTTAGGAATCTTCTGGCAAACCTCATCCCAGTCATCCATGGTTACGGGGCATCCTGCTGCATGAGAAATTGCAGTCAAATGAAGCATGGTATTGGTAGAACCGCCAAAGGCCATATCGAGTGCCATACCGTTATGAATTGCAGCAGGCGTAATAAGATCAAGGGCCTTAATATCCTTTTCCACCAACTCCATTACCTTCATACCTGCTTGCTTTGCCAAGCGAATACGCTCGGAATATACCGCAGGAATAGTGCCGTTACCAGGAAGAGCAATGCCCAATGCTTCAGACAAACAGCAAATAGAATTTGCGGTAAACATACCAGAACAGCTACCGCACGTAGGACAAGCGGTATTTTCAAACCACTTGCATTCTTCTTCGGTCATAGTGCCAGCTGTTACCTGACCAACTGCATCAAACAAGGTGTTAAGGTCGGTCTGATTACCCTGCTTGTCATGACCAGCAAGCATAGGACCGCCAGAAACCAACACCGTAGGAATATTCAAGCGGCAAGCAGCAAGCAACATGCCAGGAACAATTTTGTCGCACGAAGGAATAAGCACAACGCCGTCAAATTGATGACCTTGCACCACGCATTCAACCGAATCCGCAATTACTTCGCGGCTGGTAAGAGAAAAATGCATACCTTCATGATTCATGGCAATACCATCGCACACGCCAATGGTAGTGGCCTGCAGCGGCGTGCCACCTGCCATACGGATGCCTGCTTTTACTGCATCAGCGATTTTATCAAGATGAGTATGACCTGGAATGATTTCATTTTGCGAAGAAATAACCGCAATAAGCGGGCGTTCTAATTCTTCGTCGGTTAAGCCGTCTGCCTTGAGCAGACTGCGGTGAGGTGCACGAGCGAGCCCTTTTTTGATTGCATCGCTTCGCATTTCATCACGCCCTTTCTTTTATCCTCTAGGTTTAGCTTGCTGACAAACAATTCAGCCAACAAGCCAACGCCCCTTTTTACCTATGTCCAGATATAAAAAAATCCTGCGCAGTAGACTGCATCAGGACCTCAAAGAAAGGGAGTAAACACTCCACCGACCGATTACGGGGCCACCGATTCAGCCTACTGATTTTCTACCAAGGTGAGGATCGCTCCGCTTGAATAAAAAATGTTCAGACAGAATTGCTCAGAGGTGCCTTTCGGACCGTCTCACCATTGGCTTCCAGCAACCGCCAACTCTCTGAGGATGAGATTCGTCCCTACTTTCCTCGTCAACGCTTTTTACAAACATGTATGATAGCACCGCAGCCCAAATAAAAAAGCCCTTTAACGTAAACGAAACAAAACCACGGTAAGAGGTTTTACCTCCTTGATTCCCAATCTGCCCTAAAGCTTAATTCCCATATTGAGAACTCCCTATTCAAGGCTTTCTGAGGGTAAACACTTTGCTACAATATCTCCGAACCCCCCAAGGAGAAAACCGTGAACCTCTCTCATTTGCATTACTTTGAAACATTGGCAGAAACAAAAAACTTTCAAGAAGCTGCCCGAATTGAATCCATTACCCAACCTACCCTTTCCCAGGCAATTAACGGCTTGGAAAAGGAACTGGACTGCCAACTTTTTATTCGCAAAAAAGGATCGGTTGATCTGACCGAAAAAGGTGCGCAGTTTTACCAATACGTTTCTACTTCGCTTCGGTTTTTAAACACTGGTATTGAACTTACCCAAAACGATGCGCAACCAAAGCAGGAAATTCGAATGGGTTCTATCTTTTCTGCGCAAAGCAAAGAATGGTCTAATCTTATTTACGATTTTCGTAAGAAAACAAGCCTCGAGGTAACGTTCAGTATTTCACAAGCAACCACCGAAATGCTTGCAGCGAATTTGAAAAATGGCTCCCTTAATATAGCTTTCGTTGATGAGCCCCTCATTGACTCCGATCTGGGATACCTTCCCTGCTGGACTCAAGAACTCACCCTCCTGGTGAACAAACGTCATCCTTTATCGAAGCGTTCATCTATTTCGCTTGACGATTTGGTGGGTCACTACCTTATTTCTTACGATTTGCAAAGTTCCTTGGGCAGCGCACTTATGGATCTCATTGATGGAAAACCGCTCCAGGTGGGCTATCGCTACAAAGATGAAATTACGCTGGCATCCATCGTGTTGGCCAATCCCGATGTTATGGCGCTTGCCTGTCGCTCGTGGCTTCTTGATGCCTACCGCGATGAAGTGTGCATCTTGCACATAAAAGAAGCCCCGAAAAACTTCCGCCAGCTGTATATGGTATATCGTTTAAGCGCCCAACAAAACAATGCAGTTTATGAGTTTCTCACCCTTGCCAAAGAGCACTTCACTAAAGCCTAGAAGACTCCTCGTCACGTTTTTTAACATAATGGCGATATTCTGGAGGAGTAGGTTCTTTATTAACCACATCCATTTCAACCGTAGCAGCAAGAGCTTTAACCTTCTTGCGAATAATAGGCTGCATACAGACAGGCACATGATCACCATGATAACGATGAAGAGCAATGCATTCTTTGCATTTACCATGCCAATCGCACAAAGTATTAGGGCAAACACAACGAACAATTTCAGGATCTTGGACCAAACGACGATTCTCTAACACCAAATCGTAGTACTCTTCCTTAGTACGCATAAACCACGAACCTTCTCCTTGAAGAAATCTTTGCAAAGAAGCTGCGCCTACGATATAAGCGACCTTTTACAACCCTATTGCAAAAAGGATTATTCCATGTAAAAAATGCGTTACTTTATCAAATAAACCGTAAAATTCATAAAGCAAAACACCATATAAGTCATCGCCATACATAACACGCCCATCATTTTTTATGCGCGAAGCTTATTGGCTCGACTTTTCCAATCTGGCATTATTTTCGTAAGCAGCTTTTTGAATTCAGGCCCATGGTTTGCCACAAGTAAATGGCACATTTCATGTACCACTACATATTCCAAGCACTCAGGAGGATACAGGGCAAGGCGTGTGTTGATGCATATCTTACCCGTTGAAGGCTGGCAGCTTCCCCAGCGTGATTTCATATTACGATAGGTAAGCTGTTGTACCTGCACCTGCAAAAGAGGCTCCCATGCTTTTATTAAAGGCGGCACACACGCTTTTACCACTTTTCGCCATGCAGCTTGCTCTTCTTTAGTGGCACGTTCAGCTTCTGCTTGAGGCGAACTCTCGAAAGCACGCTTTTGGGCAGTAATCCAATCCTTACGGGACTCAATCAAGCGACAAATCTCTTCATCAGAAACCCCATACGGAGCAGAAACATGAACTTCACCCAGCGGAGTTACTTTTAAACGGATAGATTTCATGCGCTTGCGCGTAACTTGCACTGCCATACCCGCAATATTTATAACGTGAGTGGAATTCAAAGACGATTCAACCTAACTGGATACATGCGAATAAAAATACTTTACCCCCAATGCTTCTGATATGCATTGGGCTAGACCCATTATAGACCGCATAACAAAGGCTCGTTGCAGCTACCCTCTCACAGCTGCAACGAGCCTATTGTCCGCTAAGGTGTATGCTTCGTACATACCCTTAGCTATTTAACCCCTCCCGCTTTCGCGGTTACTCACTCCTTAAGAGGAACAGCGTTCACAGTGGCCGTCCGAAAACTCCCCCAGCATCGGAAACACAAACTGTGAACGTGTTCCAAATGAACTGTACTTATTAAAACATGAGATAAGAGTTTTGCAAATTGTAGTTTTTGAATAACTCAATCCATATTCAAGAAATTCTAATAACACGTTCAAATATGCCTATTTTTGCCACATATATATGTAATTGTGTAAAGATTAGGCATACTTTTTCAATAAATAAAAATAAACGTGTTATAACTAACAATAAAGTATGATGCTATCTTATTAAGATACTTTATAAGTTGAATTCATCAGCACGTCCACGGTCTCTCGTAAAATGGCCGTATTGTTCAATGTTTTAGAGCTGCGCAACAATACCAGAAACCAACGCAATAAAGTCGCTTTCCTTCGTCTGCGCCACTTCTAAAACTTCATCATCGTTGGGCGTTGCTCCTTCAACACCGCACGCCATATTGGAAACTAAAGACATTCCTAACACTTTCATACCCACATGACGCGCCGCAATTACTTCTTCCACCACACTCATGGCAACCGTATCTGCCCCTAGTACTCGAAAAGCACGAATTTCCGCTGGTGTTTCAAAACTTGGCCCAAGCAACCCTAAATACACACCTTCTTGTACTCGTATGGATAGCTTTTCAGCAACTGCCTTCGCCACCGTTCTTAAATTCGGATCGTAGGCATCGTTCATGGGAGCAAAACGGGGAGCCATGCCATTGGGATCAGTGCCAACAAGAGGATTTCTGCCCGTTAAATTAATGTGATCTTCCATTATGCAAAAATCGCCTACTCGATAGCTTTCATTAATGGCACCTGCCGCATTAGTGGTAATAAGTGTTTCAATCCCCAAACGATGCATGAGCCACACCGGATAAGCAACTTCCCAAGCTTCGTTACCTTCGTAACCATGTAGGCGCCCCTGCATAGCAAGAACACACTTTCCTGCCAAAGTTCCGCAAACAAAACGTCCCACATGGCTTGAAGCCGTACTGGTTTTCATAAAGGGAACTTCAGCAAAAGGAACATACACCGCATCTTGAATACATTCAGCTAGAGGACCTAAGCCAGATCCCAAAATGATACCAATCTTAGGCTGATAAAAACCTAATCTCTCTTTTAATACCTTATGAGAAGTTTCCAATCGCGCATCAAGAAGATTTTCTTTTGGCAAAGCAGCATCTGAGCTGCAATTCGAAGTTTCTTTGTGGGTAGGTTCGACGTGAATAGTTGGCATTAAAAGCTCCTTAGATAAGCTTGTTGTCTCCATAATGCCCTGATTATATCGTTTGCTCAGTTACGCGAGGAACCTTTAAAAACCTTTCTCAGGCGCATGCGCAATCAAAACACGAGGACGATTCGCAAGATCGCGTACTATACGAACTTCCATAAATCCTGCTTCGTTTGCAAGCAATGCTGCTTCATCTAAATGACCTTCAAATAATTCCAGTGCGAGCACCCCATTTGGTTTAAGCACATTGAGGGACTCCTTTATAAGAATGCGTACCAAATCGAGTCCATCTTCACCACCATCAAGGGCAAGCCTTGGCTCGAAATCCGTCACTTCCCTATCAAGACCTTGCAAAACCGCAGTTGGGATATAAGGCGGATTTGAGATAAGAAGATCAAAGCTACCCTGTTCTTCTTCACTGAGAGATTGCAAAAGGTTACTCTTGCGAACTTCTACCCTATCTTCTAGCTCGAGAATTTCTACATTTTCTTTTGCAAGACGCAACGCTTCATCAGCAATATCAAGAGCAAGAACCTTTGCAGCGGGATATTCGCTAGCTATAGCACACGCAATACAACCTGAACCGGTACAAACATCCAAAACACGCAAAGAAGGTAGCTGCGCAGAAATAATTTCTTCGCCTTCTTCGCCTACTTGGACATGATCCGCAATACGTGGAAGGTGTAATTCTGACAATGCTTCACTTACCAAAACTTCTGTTTCGGGACGAGGAATTAAAACCCCAGGAGCAACTTTCAGGGTAAGGTAACGAAACGGGGCTGTCCCACTAATAAGCTGCAAGGGCTCTCCCGCTGCTCGACGAGCAACGTAACCTCTCAGGACATCTCGCTCATCCATGGAAAGAGGCTTTTCGTAGTTAACATACAGCTCAATACGAGAAAGGCCCGTCGCTTCAGACATAAGCCATTCTGCTGAAAGACGCGGATTGGCATCATGTTTGCTTTCAAGATATCCCACAGTCCAATCAAGGGCTGCTTTAATGGTCCAAATATCAGTGGTCACAGGTTCTCATTTCAATTGGTGGTCTTGCTATTGCACACGATAGAACAATTTGCTTACACAAAAGAGGTGTCTAACTGGCTCAATATCTAATTAGCTCAATGCAAAGTAGATGTTTAACAAGCCAGACAACAATGAAATCTTAAAAGTAGTGCCGACCAAAGAGGCCGGCACTTTACCTTTTATTACTATAGGAGAAGAAATTAGACTGCTTCTTCGAGTTTCTGAGCACGATCCGCAGCCTGAAGTGCAGTAATAACTTCACCCAGCAAATCACCCATAAGCACCCCGTTGTAGGTTGAGTTAAAACCAATACGGTGATCGGTTACGCGATCTTGAGGTGCATTGTAGGTTCGAATTTTTTCCGCACGATCGCCCGAACCAATTTGTGCAAGACGCTTTGCACCTTCTGCTGCCTGCTGTTCGGCCAACATCTTTTCATATAAACGAGCACGCAAAACAGCCATTGCAGCAATTTTGTTTTGCAGCTGGCTTTTCTGATCCTGAGACTGCACAACCAAACCGGTAGGTAAATGGGTAATACGAACTGCAGAGTCGGTCGTATTAACACACTGTCCACCAGGACCACCAGCGCGAAATACGTCAATACGTAAATCGTTTTCATTGATTTCGACATCGATTTCATCTGCTTCAGGGAGCACCGCAACCGTTGCTGTAGAGGTATGAATACGACCCTGGCTTTCCGTCTTAGGAACACGCTGAACGCGATGTACACCAGATTCGAACTTCATAACGGAATACACTTTGTCACCCGTGATTTTGAACTGAACCTCTTTATAGCCGCCTGCTTCTGAAGGAGAAACATCCATAGTTTCTACTTTCCAGCCCTGATGCTCAGCAAAGCGCAAATACATCTTGTATAAATCGCCTGCAAAGATAGCAGCCTCATCGCCACCTGCCGCAGCTCGAATTTCAACGATAGTATTCTTTTCATCCGCAGGATCTGATGGAATAAGCATAATCTTAATGTCTTCTTCCAGCTGAGGCAGTTCGCCTTCGATGCGAGAAATTTCTTCCTGAGCAAACTCTTTCATGTCTGGTTCAGAAAGCATTTCTTTCGCTTCAGCTAAATCGTCCAAATCCTGAATATATTCACGCGCTTTGGCAACCAGAGGGCCCTGATCGGCAAAGTTCTTTGCCAACTTATTGTATTCATGCTGGTCGGCCAATACTTCCGGATCGCCTAATTTCAATTCCAATTCTTTATACGCTTCAATAATTTTCTCAAGTTTTTCGCGCATTATTCTTCCTTCAAAACGCTCTCAGTTATTCACTGGTAAATAATTCTCAAACTAAGCACGCGACACGTCATGTTCTGATACGCCATCTAACATGCCGCTCACTCACACTAAGAATGTGCCCTGGCACCCCAAGACACATTCAAAAATTCACAGCCAATTATTTTACCACGAAGCGATATATTTAGCAGCTGCCTCTGCAGCTAATGCTCCATCGGATACCGCCGTTACTACCTGACGCAAAGGGGTAGTTCGGGTGTCTCCTGCCGCAAAAATACCCGGCGTAGTTGTTTGACCTTCGCCCGTGGTAACCACATACCCCGAAGGGTCAAGTTCCACAACGCCAGACAACCAAGCCGTGTCAGGTTGCGTACCTACCGCTATAAAGAGAGCATCGGTGGGCACCACTTCCTGTGATTTGTCTTTGACGTTTTCCAGCGTAACAGACGCAAGTTTTCCTTCTGCTTCCTCAAAACCAGCCACAACACTATCCCAATGAATAGTGACGTTATCAAGCGCATCAAGCTGCCCAGCATACCAAGCACTTGCGCGCAATTCGTTGCGACGATGTACCAAATGCACTTCTTTTGCGATACGCGAAAGATAGACCGCATCAGCACAGGCAGTATCTCCTCCGCCGACGATAACGGTCGTTTTATCTTTAAAGAAGCTACCATCGCAGGTAGCGCAGTAAGAAACTCCCCTACCCACAAGCGATTCAATACCTTCAATAGGCAACTGTCGCGGTTTTGCTCCCATGGCCAAGATAACCGTTTTCGCCTGATACGTTCCAGAATTTGTTTCCAACATAAATATCGGATTTCCCTGATCATCCACCGTTGGTTGAAGCTTTTCAACCTGTTCAGAGCGAATTTCTGCGCCAAAACGTTCTACCTGTTCGCGCATAGCAAACGCAATTTCAAACCCATTAACCCCTTGGGCAAAACCGGGATAGTTTTCCAGATGGTCGATAGAGGTAAGCTGACCGCCCACCATCAAAGCTTCAAACAGCGTGGTAGAAAGGCCTGCGCGAGCTGCATAAATTCCCGCCGCAAGACCAGCAGGGCCAGCACCCACAATTGCAACATCGATCATACAAACACGTCCTTTCTTAATAAAAGGCGTTTAAACAATTGATAGTACGGTTAAAAGACCTTCAGAAACGCTTCTGAAAAACTTTTCAGAAACTGTTCCCATCATACAAAAGAGGGACTCCTTTGCAGAAGCCCCTCATGGTATTACTCGGTAAAAGTAACTAAGCAAGTGCTGCCGTAAGCGTTTGCTTTGGTTGTACGCCTACCAGTTGCTGAACTGGCTTACCACCCTTAAACACAATCATGGTAGGAACACTCATGATATTAAACTGTTGAGCCAAAGCCATTTCCTGATCAACGTCAACCTTGTATACCGCAGCAGAGCCACCCATTTCCTGGCTTACTTCATCCAACACGGGAGCCATCATCTTGCAGGGACCGCACCAGGTAGCAAAAAAATCTACCAATACGGGAACGTTTGAATTGAGTACTTTTTCCTGAAATTCACTTGTCGAAATTTGAGTTGTCATTTGCTTTCTCCTGTTCTGTTTGACCCGTCTCGGTAGCTTAATCTGGTTGGCATTGAGTATTTCAGATTTCGCATTTTGCATCATGCGTCTTTAATCTTCATACCTAACCAGCTAAACCCACCTCAAGGCCTGTGTGCGCTTCGCGCTTTATTTGACACTCATAAAGTATCATTTTAGGAAAGCCCCGTAAACCGCAAAGGTGACTTAGTCACTAAAGCGTTAAAGTATCCTGCAGGAATTTCCGCTGAGCATACGGTCATTGGGCAAATTTGCCCATAGGGGCCTTATTCCACGGAAATTCCTATTTCAGGATCCACCGTAAAAACTACAGCGCAGCTTCGCGAATAATATCGAGCAGTTTTTCTTCGCTCCATACCCCTTGATCGCCTTCATGACGTTCACGAATTGAAACACCACCCTGCTCCAATTCTTTGTCGCCAATAACGCCCATGTAAGGAATCTTTTCCGCCTGAGCTTTTGCAATCTTTACACGCATAGGCTCGTTTTGGGTATACACCTCAACACGGCCACCAGCCGCCGTAATCTTTGCTGCCAAAGCCTTGCAGGCATCAACATGACGATCTGCCAAAGGAAGCAAAGCAACTTGAACGGGAGAAAGCCAAAGTGGCAGGGCACCGGCATAATGTTCAATCAAAATACCAAAGAAGCGTTCAATTGAACCAAAGATAGCACGATGTAACATCCATGGACGCTCTTCAGTGTTCTCTGCCGTGCGATACGTTAATTCAAATCGCTCAGGCAAATTGAAATCAACCTGCACCGTTGAGCACTGCCAGGTACGACCAATAGCATCTTTAACTTTAATATCAATCTTCGGACCATAGAAAGCGCCATCGCCTTCATTGATGTCATAGGACAAATTATGACGATCGCAAGCCTCTTTCAAGGCATTCGTTGCGTGCTCCCACATATCATCTGAGCCAATAGACTTTTCTGGGCGCGTAGAAATTTCCGCTTCGTACGTGAAATCAAAGGTCTTCATGATGTGGTCAACCAAATCAAGAATTGCAACCACTTCATCAACTACCTGTTCACGCGTGCAAAATACATGGGCATCGTCCTGAGTAAAGCCACGCGCACGAAGCAAACCGTGTACTGCACCCGACAATTCATGACGATATACCGTACCAAATTCAAACAAACGCAAGGGTAAATCACGGTATGAATGAATATCGTTTTTATACAGCATTACATGACCAGGACAATTCATGGGCTTTACGCCATACTCCTGCATACGAGGTGCTTCATCGCTTCCTTCATTGATTTCGAAGAAGTACATATTCTCGTTGTAGAAGTTGTAATGACCTGAAGTTTTCCATACATCAGATTTATAAATATGAGGAGTAATAACCTCTTCATAGCCTCGAGCATACAAATCGCGACGCAGCCACTCCTGAAGCAAACGAATAACACGAGCGCCCTTTGGTGGATAAAGCGGCAAACCAACACCTGCCTGCTCATCAAGCATAAACAAGCCCAATTCACGACCAAGTTTGCGGTGATCACGCTTTTCTGCCTCTTCCAAATTATGCAAGTAGGTAGTTAATTCCTTTTTCTTGAAGAACGCCGTACCGTAGAGGCGCTGCAGCATTTCATTATTGGAATCGCCCTTCCAATAGGCACCGGCAATCTTCATCAGCTTGAAGGCACCAATTTTGCCCGCGCTCGGAACATGAGGACCGTGACATAAGTCGATAAACGAACCATGACGATACACGCTAATTTCTGCATCAGCAGGCAAATCGTCAATATGTTCTTTCTTGAAACGCTGATCAGCAAACATTTCCTTTGCCTGATCACGCGTTACTACTTCGCGAACAAAAGGTTCATCGGCAGCAATAATTTCTGCCATTTTCTTCTCAATCGCTTCAAAATCATCAGTAGAAATTGAACGAGATAATTCAAAGTCGTAGAAGAAGCCGTCTTCGGTTTCAGGACCAAAGGCAATCTGTGCACCAGGGAATAAAAGCTGAACAGCCTCAGCCATAACATGAGCACAGGAATGACGCATAATACCAAGCGCTTCGGGGCTTTTGTCGGTAATAATCTCGATCGAGGCACCGTCGGTTACTGGCGTTGTTACATCAACGAGTTCGCCGTTAATTTTGCCCGCTAAAGCTGCCTTTGCAAGACCTGCGCCAATACTTGCCGCAACGTCATACACGGTAGCTCCGTCTTCAAGGGTCTTAACCGATCCATCAGGGAGCTTAATTTCCATAGTTGTTTCCTCCTTTTGTGCCGGATGCGCACAAAGCATCTGCACTCTATACAACGAACGAGCCGCCCTTACGGCGGCTCGCTTCACCTTATCACATTTAACGCTTTGTTATAGTAAAACCTTCAAAGCAATTACGAATTAACCTAGTCGCTACTTACCAATAGGCGTAGTGCAGTAAGGACATACTGACCACGAAGGGTCAAGCGCATGGTGACAGGTTGGGCAAAGGTTCTTTAAGCGCTGATGACAATTAGGGCACATTACATAGTCTTCCTCTACCGGATAACCACAGTTTGCGCAATCGCCATAGCGCATAAGTTCACGCTTCTTTAAAGCAATTTCTAAATCCTGCTCTTCACGATCGCTCTTCAGAAGTGCAGGACGAATCATACAATACGCCACTAGGCCCACAACCGGAATAATGGAAAGCAAACCAAGTGCCCAGGGGATATCACGCAAAGACGCATCGCGTACAGACCAAAAAATGGACAACACATAAAGAATGACAAAGAGTACAACAATCACCGTCAAGGCGCCTGTTACCTCTGGTGTCAAAATCTGAGAAAGAAGCTCATTCATCGTTTATCCTACCTATTTCATTTCCGCCAGTTCTGCCTGAAGACGATCCATGCGCTCCACAATATCAGCTAACTTAGCGCGATCTTTTTCAATGATCTCGGGAGCAGCTTTAGACAAGAATCCAGGATTGGAGAGCTTTTTGTCAAACTTTACCCGATCTTTTTCAAGCTTACCAAGTTCTTTTTCTATGCGTGCCTGCTCTGCCGCAAAATCAACTAAACCACTTAATGCCACATAGATCTCAACATCATCAGCAAGACGCATGGTGGATTCCGCTGGTTTTTCAGCAGTCTCAGAAACGGCAACTACTTCAACATTGCCCAAAGCAACAATGAGATTTTGCTGCTCTTCAAAAAGCTGAACCGCTTCAGCACTCTGTGCTTTAACTGTCATCTCGAGCTTAGTTTTAGGAGAAATTCCATAACGAGCACGGATAGAACGAATACCTGAAACGCTCTGCGTAACAATTGCCAAGGCACGCTCAGCGGCTGGATCAATATAGGCTGCTAACTCTTCTGCGTCTGGCCAAGCCGCCATCATCAAATAAGGAGAGTCTTTTTCTCCTGGCATATCTTGATAGATCTGCTCGGTAACAAAAGGCATGGCTGGATGCAATAAACGCAGTGCCGTATCAAGTACAAACACCAAATTACGCTGGCATGCAACGCGATCCTCGCCGCCAGCTGCTAATCGAGGCTTTGAAAGCTCAATATACCAGTCACAGAATTCATTCCAGAAGAAGGCATACAGCTCACGAGTCATATCGCTGAATTCATACTCTTTGTAGGCTTCATCAATAGAAGCAACCAGACGAGCCAAACGAGAGAAAATCCAACGGTCAGCAGGAGTAGTAGGATCAGGGGCTCCTGGCGTATAGTCATCGAGATTCATCATGACAAAACGAGCAGCATTACGGATCTTATTCGCAAAATTACGACTACTTACCAGTTTGTTTTCATTAAATTTCAGATCCTGCGCACCCGTAACTTGCATCAGTAGACCAAAACGCATGCCATCAGCACCGTAATCTTCCATCAGCTTCAGGGGATCCACACCGTTGCCGCGACTTTTCGACATAGGCTTTCCGTCAGCAGCCATAACCGTAGGATGAATAATAACGTCCTTGAAAGGAACCTGATCGGTGAAATAGAGCGAAGACATAACCATACGTGCAACCCATAAGCCCATGATGTCACGAGCGGTCGACAGCATTTGCGTAGGATATGTTTTATCAAGCTCCTCAGTAGAATCAGGCCATCCCTGAGTAGCAAAAGGCCATAGCTGCGAAGAGAACCAGGTATCAAGCACGTCTTCATCTTGACGAAGCTTTGCCCCACATTTAGGACACACCTCTGCATCTTCCATTAAGGCATCTTCCCAGCCGCATTCATCACAGTAGAACATCGGAATTCGATGACCCCACCAAAGCTGACGAGAAATACACCAGTCTTTCAGATTAGCTAGCCAGTCAAGATATACCTGCTTCCAACGAGCAGGATGGAATTGCACTTCCCCATTTTCTACGACCTGAGCAGCACGTTCTTTCAAACGATCCACGGCAACAAACCACTGTTCAGAAAGCCAAGGTTCCAACTTAGTATGACAACGATAGCATGTCATGACCGAATGATCATGCTCTTCAACATGATCCAAAAGCCCCAAAGCTTCGAATTCAGCCACGATGGCCTCACGAGCCTCATCGCGTGTCATACCGCTGAATTTGCCATATCCCTCTACAACAACAGCATGTTCGTCAAAAACATTAATCTGTTCCAAATTATTGCGCTGACCCATCGCGTAATCGTTAGGATCATGAGCAGGGGTTGTCTTTACTGCTCCTGTACCAAATTCTGAATCAACATAGTAATCCGCAAAAATTGGAATCTTGCGTCCCACGATAGGCAGATCAATCGTCTTGCCAACCAGATTCTTATAACGTTCATCTTTAGGAGATACCGCAACACCCGTATCACCTAACATAGTTTCAGGACGCGTAGTTGCTACCACTAAATACTCAATACCATCAACAGGCTCCGAGAGTGGGTAGCGCAGATACCACAGATGGCCTTTTTCATCTACATACTCTGCCTCATCATCGGCAATAGCAGTCGTGCAAGAAGGACACCAATTAACAATACGACGGCCACGATAAATTAAGCCATCGTGATACCAATCACAAAATACCTTACGGACCGCTTTGGCATAGTCAGGAGACATAGTAAATTTTTCATCAGAATAATCACAGGAGCAGCCCATGCCCGCGATTTGCTTCACGATGGTGTTGCCGTAATCTTCCCGCCAATCCCAGCAAGCTTCCAGAAACTTTTCACGACCAATTTCTAGACGAGAAATTCCCTCTGAGGCGAGTTTCTTATCAACTTTAGTCTGAGTAGCAATACCCGCATGATCGGTACCTAAAATCCAACGAGTCTGATAGCCCTGCATGCGAGCGTGACGAACACAAGTATCTTGAATGGTGTCATTCAGCGCATGACCCATATGAAGCATACCAGTGACATTAGGAGGAGGAATTACCACGGTATAGGTATCTGCTCCGTTTTTGCCAAACCCAGGCGTACGAGAAAAATACCCTTGTTCTTTCCAGGCGTCGAAAAGCGGCCTCTCCCAATCGCCATAAGCCGGCATTTCGCTTTTTTTGTCTGACGACATGGAATCCTTCCTTCCTTTGCTATTCCAAACAAGCTATGCTTGCCTTATTCATATTTATTAATTTTAGTTTTCTACGCAAAACGAGCGCTTTGCACTCTCTAGCATACGGCAAGCGCTCGAATTAGTCGCAAGTTTTATTCTTTTGTGCTCTGTGCGGTATCAACCTGCTCTATAACGGGCTTTGTAGTGCCTTCAATGTCGCTGCGACGAATAACGACCCGTTTGGTGCCTTCGTGATCTGGCAGCTCATACATCACATCTTGTAAAGCTCGCTCGCAAATACTACGCAAGCCACGAGCACCTGTTTGATGCTCTATTGCTTGTTCTGCCATGGCCGTCAGAGCTTCATCTTCGAAAACAAGATCAGCATTTTCGTAAGCGAACATAGCTTTGTACTGCTTTACTAATGCATTCTTAGGCTCAGTCAAAACTCTAACCAGATCTTCTTTTGAAAGTTCCTTCAACGAAGTAATAACAGGGATACGACCCACGAATTCAGGAATCATTCCGTATTTATGAAGGTCCTCAGGAAGAACCTGACTGAGTAACTCTGCGTCTGCAGCACGTTTTGATTCAGGCATCTCTGAAGCAAAACCAATATTGGTTTTACCAACACGCTGAGCAACAATGTCGGGAAGACCTACAAAAGCACCACCTAATATGAACAAAATGTTGGTGGTATCAATATGAATGAGCTCCTGCTGCGGATGCTTTCGACCACCTTGTGGAGGAACACTTGCCTCGCACCCTTCTATGATCTTAAGCAACGCCTGCTGAACACCCTCACCCGAAACGTCGCGCGTAATAGAGAGGTTTTCTGCTTTACGCGCAACCTTGTCGATTTCATCGATATAAATAATGCCAATTTCAGCACGAGGAATATCGAAATCTGCAGCAGTAATAAGCTTTAATAAGATATTTTCAACATCTTCGCCAACATAGCCTGCTTCAGTCAAGGTTGTAGCATCAGCAATAGCAAAAGGCACCTTCAAGGTACGAGCCAACGTTTGTGCTAGCAACGTCTTACCTGAACCGGTTGGACCAAGCAACATAATATTGCTTTTTGCTACCTCCACATCACCTTCATGAGCGTGTTCCCCTAAGCTGATGCGTTTATAGTGGTTGTATACCGCAACCGCCAGTGCTTTTTTTGCTTCCTCCTGACCAACGACGTGCTCTGAAAGCTGCTCAAAAAGCTGACGCGGCGTAGGTAAGTCACTCAGAGTAAATTCCTCAGCCTTGGCATCTTCGCTTTCTTCTTCTGCGGTTACCTGAAGCACCTGATTTAGTGCGTCAGATTCAAGACCTCGCATATTTAAATCGGTCATCATTGCCTCAGCAGAAAGCGATATACATTCATCGCAAATATAGATACCATTTGGCCCTGAAATCATTGCATTAACCTGATCGGGCGTTTTTCCGCAAAAGGCGCAGTGAATTTCAGTGCGTGCCGGTGGAATGTTACCAGACTGGTCTGCCATACTTATTCTGCTTTCTCGTTCGTAGCAAAGCGAGAAGCTACAACCTTATCAACCAAACCATAGGCGCAAGCTTCTTCAGCAGTCATCCAATTATCGCGTTCAGAATCTGCGTGAACCTTTTCGACCGTCTGGCCCGTATGCTTAGCAATAATGCCTTCCAAACGATCACGTGTCTTTCTCATCTCAGTTGCAAGGATTTCAAAATCGGTCTGCTGAGTACGTTCACCTGAGCCACCCATGGGCTGATGAATCATAACCTGAGCATTAGGCAAAATGATGCGCTTGCCTGGAGCACCTGCGCACAAAAGCACCGAACCCATTGAAGCAGCCATGCCCATGCAGATAGTAGAAACATCACACTTAATGTATTGCATGGTGTCATAGATTGCCAAACCTGCAGATACCGATCCTCCAGGGGAATTGATATAAAGAGAAATATCCTTATCGGGATCAGCAGACTCCAAATGAAGAAGCTGAGCAACAACGGTGTTTGCTACAGCATCATCAATTGCCTCGCCCAAAAAAACGATACGCTCATTAAGCAAGCGAGAATAAATGTCATAGCTGCGTTCTCCGCGAGGAGACTGTTCAATAACGTACGGGATGAGTGCTGCGTGAGTTGAATTTTGATACATATACCTAGCCTCGTTTCACCCATGTAAGTTGCGACGTTCAGTCGGCAACGTCCAATAATTTGTCTCATGTTTATAAAAGGGCAACCATCGCTCTAATGCGATGATTGCCCCCTATTATCACAACAAAACCAAATTCCGCAAGCGTAATTTACGCTATGCCTTTATGAACGGTATTTGTTACTCTTCAACCTTTGCCTCTACTACTTCGCTAACCTTAGCCTTCGCTACCACATCGCGCAGGGCATTTGCACGAACAATGCTTTCGCGAATCATAGGCAAACGGCCTTCCTTGCGCCATTCAGCTTCAATAGCATCAGGATCATCAAGGTCTGCAGAAGTAAACTCAGCATGAACCTCGTCCTCAGTTGCAACGATTTCGTAATGACGAGCCCAAGCATCCAAAGCCAAGTCTTGGCGAACCATATCTTCGGCCTGTTTCTTGTTGTCCTCTTCGAACTTATCAGCAGTCATTTCCATCGTCTTGAGATACTGATCGAAAGTGAGACCCATGCGGGAAAGCTGACCATAGAAGTCCTGCAAAAGACGAGTTTCCTGGGTTTTACACATAACCTCAGGCAATTCACCTTCGAGGCGCTTTGCCAAAGCCATCAAGCACTCATTTTCCTTACGGCGAGGAGCGTTTGCCATTTTCTGACCCTTGATGCTATCACCGATCTTGGTGCGCATATCCTCAAGGCCTTCAAACCCAAAGGTTTCCTTTGCCCATTCTTCTGTTACTTCAGGTACAACCTTATGCTTAATTACTTCAACCTTTACTTCGAAGTGGCACATACCCTTTTCTTCAAGGTTGGAAGTGATAAGAGAATCATCATCAGTCAAATCAAGATCAAAGCTCTTTTCTTGACCTTTCTTAAGACCAATAAGTTCAGCATCGAAAGATGCAGGATATACACCCTTGCCCAGCTCATAGAGACGATGATCGGCAGAAAGAGCTGATACTTCCTCGCCTGCTTCGTTGGTTACCGTCATGGTAAGCTCAACAAATTCACCAGGCTTTACCTTGGTGTTTGCATTTGCATCTTTGAAATCATGATAGTAATTGCGAAGCTCTTCGATCTGAGCATCGATCTCTTCGTCGGTTGCTTCAGTTGAAGGAATTTCTACCTCTACCGCTTCATAGCTATTCAGCTCAAGCTCTGGCTTCACTAAAATGGTTGCCGTAAAGTTGAATGGCTTATGGTCTTCAACCAAATCAAGTTCATACTCATAATCAGGACGCTGCAGAGGAACCAAATTATTCTCTTCAAGAGCCTGGGGATAAACTTCATTTACCAAATCCTCGGTTACCGTAGTGAGAACTGAGTTGTCACCCATGATGCTATCGATAACAGGACGAGGAGCCTTGCCAGGACGGAAACCAGGGAAGCTGTAACGCTTAGCAACACGACGATAGGTACGCTTGATACGTGCGTCCACATCGGCAGCGTCAACCTCGAACGAAAGTTTTACCTGATTATTCTCGAGGGCCTCTACATTGATGTTCACGAATAAACTCCTTCTTGGATACTACATATGTTTCACAATGGTGCGGGTGAAAGGACTTGAACCTTCACGGGGGTTACCCACCAGAACCTAAACCTGGCGCGTCTGCCAATTCCGCCACACCCGCATTCCAACTGTGACCCTACCGTCTTTGATGACGGCAACTTCGATATAATAACAAAACGAAGCAAACCTTGCTTAAATTTATTTCACTTAATGAAAGAAAAATGGAGAAATTACTACAATCTAGAGCGAAACAACATCGCGGGCGGTAATCGTTCGCGAAGGAGAAACAAGAACAAGCCCTATTTGACCTTGAAGGGCGGCATCGTTGTAGAACACTCCATCAACAAGAACACCATAAGGATTAAAGCCCTCATCCTGCGCTGAAATCACAATATCGACTCCCTCATATGATTCCAATAGCGATACATCACTTACCACGCAAATAATGATGTCGACCTCTTTTTCCTCGTATTCCGCGATTCGTTTTTTAAGATAGTTTTCTTGCGCAGTTACCTGGTCGATAGATAAAACCCCATACGTATAATTACCAGCACGAATAATAGTAGACGTGTTGTAATCCGTGAGCTTTTCGGTATCGAGACTAAAAACGCGAGCTCCTTTTTCTATATAAGAACGCTGGAGAGCAAAAAGTGATACTGGTTGTGCTTGTTCAGAATCTTCTCTTCCCGAAGCGCTTTCAGCAGTATCTGCTGCACTCATCTCGTCAGTCGAACTATTTTCAGTATCCTGTTGGGTAGAACGTTTGTTGAGCGAACGAGATGAAAGGGTATCCCCTAGCTCGGTAGAGTTAACAGCAGTCTCTCTATGTTCAGTTGCAGTCCCTTTATAAAGTACAGCGGTATAGCCGTCTAGATTTCCCGTTGCATCATCAATGTTGCTTGCAGCAACATTTAAGGAATGACCTACGGTAACGATATATGCTATAAGTACACCGAGACCCGCTAAGGCCAGAAAAACAAAAAAACCAAGTGCTGCTTTTTCGCGTGAAATTTTCTTCATAGATAGGTATCCTACGGCAAGATCCCTCTCTTACTTCAGAAAAAAGCGTGTATGCATCAAAATAACTCGATCGGTATACCTTTCGTTACTTAATCCTAAACAAAGAAAGTTCTACAAAATACGCGCCAAGAACCTTCCTGTATGGCTTTCAGGTACTTGAGCAATTTGCTCAGGAGTCCCTTGTGCCACGATAGTGCCCCCTCGGTCACCGCCCTCAGGTCCTAAATCGATCACATAATCTGCTGCTTTTATGATGTCGAGATTATGCTCGATAACCAAAACCGTATTTCCTGCATCCACGAGACGTTGCAACACTTCAAGAAGCTGACGCACATCATCAAAATGCAAACCGGTGGTTGGTTCATCAAGAATATAGAACGTTTTACCCGTCTGCCTACGTTGCAATTCACTGGCAAGCTTTACTCTCTGAGCTTCACCACCCGACAATGTAGTTGCAGGTTGACCTAAACGTATGTAACCCAAACCCACATCATGCAAAGTGTCGAGCTTTCTTACTATGCCGGGAATTTTAGAGAAAAACTCCCGCGCTTCATCAACAGTCATCTCCAGAACGTCATACACATTTTTGCCGCGATAGGTCACCTGTAAAGTTTCACGATTGTAGCGTTTGCCCTCACATACCTCGCAGGCAACATACACATCAGGCAAAAAATGCATCTCAATCTTTTTCTGACCATCGCCCTTACAGGCTTCACATCGTCCACCTGTAACATTGAAAGAAAATCGTCCGGGAGCATAGCCCCGAGCTTTCGCCTCAGGCGTAGAAGCAAACAGCGCTCGAATATCGTCCCACAACCCAATATAAGTTGCAGGGTTTGAACGTGGCGTACGTCCAATAGGACTTTGGTCGATATTGATTAACTTATCAATACGTTCAGCACCCACCAGACGACGATACTCGCCTGTTTTTCGGTGAGCATGATTCACTCGATTCGCCAAGGCAGGCGCTAACGTATCAGTAATCAGAGAGCTTTTACCCGAACCTGAAACCCCTGTAATCAAGGTGAGCGTACCCAAAGGAATAGTGATATCAACCTTTTTTAGATTATTTTCAGTTGCTCCTTTAAGCTGAATTGTTCCCTTTTTTGGATTTCTCCGCTCTTTCGGAACAGGAATCACTTTTTTCCCGCTGAGATATTGAGCCGTAAGCGATTCAGGTACCTGCATTATCTCTTCAGGCGTACCTGCTGCTACCACTTCTCCACCAAGCTCACCTGCACCAGGACCCATATCGATAACATAATCAGCACTTCTGATAGTGTCTTCATCATGTTCCACAACCACAACGGTGTTACCAAGATCACGCAAATGTTCAAGGGTTGCAATAAGCCGCTCATTGTCTCGTTGATGAAGACCAATCGATGGCTCGTCCAAAATATAGAGCACGCCCATTAACCCTGCCCCAATTTGAGTTGCTAATCGGATGCGTTGCGCTTCACCACCTGAAAGCGTTGCCGTAGCACGCTCTAGAGTTAAATAATCAAGACCAACATCGACCAAAAAGCGAAGACGTGTCTTGATCTCCTTCACAATAGGCAGAGCGATTGCCTCCTGTTGCGGTTCAAAAGTAAGAGAATCAAAGAAAGCAAGTGAATCAAGCGCGCACATTTCGCAGACTTCATGAATGTTCTTTCCACCTACCGTAACCGCCAAAATAAGGGGATTGAGACGCTTTCCCCCACAAGTAGCACAGGGAATGATGGAAAAATACTGCTCGTATTTTTGGCGTTGCCGATCCGATGATGCTTCCTTATATCGGTGCATTACCGCCGCACAGATGCCTTCCCACTCAATAAACCAATACGTTTCTCTTCCATCAACCGTAAGATAATCAACCCGAATTTTCTCATCAGGAACCCCATACAAAAGAGCCTTTTGTACTTTCTTAGGAATATCTTCCCAAGGAGTAGCAGGATCCACTTCGAAATGCTTTAAAACCGCCCGCATCACCTGAGGATAATAATTACCTGTTCTGAAAGGAGCAACGGCACCTTCTTCGAGTGAAAGAGTTTTATCGGGAATAACTAAGCTTGGATCAACCTCTTCGCGACTACCAATTCCCAAGCAGTCAGGACAAGCGCCGTAGGGGGCATTGAACGAAAAATCACGTGGCTGCAATTCATTCATGGAATATCCATGCTCAGGGCAAGCAAGCGCCAGAGAGAATAAATGCTCTCCTGGAGCAAGACCTCCCGTTGCACCAGAGGAAGTGGTGATATTTGCTTCCTCGTCCCCTTTTTCCAAAACTTTAACGAGCACACGACCGTCAGCTAAATTGCACGCCATCTCAACCGCTTGAGCAATACGTCCCGCAGCACTTTGCTTTAGCACAACACGATCAACCACTACATCGATAAAATGCTTGACCTTCTTATTTAATACAATGGGTTCACCGCCAAGTTTTTGGACTTCCCCATCAATACGAACGCGGGAAAAACCCTCTTTTTGCAAATCCTGGAAAAGTTTAGTGAATTCACCTTTTTTGCCAGATACCACGGGCGCCATCAATAACGCACGCTTTCCTTCACCCAACGCCAAAACATCATCAGTTACTTGGTCGGTCGTTTGCGCTTTAATCTCTCTTCCACATTCAGGACAATGCGGAACACCGGTACGAGCAAATAATAGGCGGAGGTAATCATAAATCTCCGTTACCGTACCAACAGTTGAACGAGGATTTTTACTCGTTGTTTTTTGATCGATTGAAACTGCAGGGGAAAGTCCGTCAATTGAATCGAGGTCAGGTTTGCTCATCTGACCCAAAAACTGTCGCGCATAGCTGGATAGACTTTCCACATAACGCCGCTGCCCTTCAGCATACATTGTGTCGAAAGCAAGCGAGCTTTTCCCTGATCCGGAAAGACCCGTAATAACCACTAATTCATCACGTGGAATTTCCACGTCAACGTTTTTCAGATTGTGCTCACGTGCACCCTTTATAACAATGGAGCTTTGTCCCATGAATATATCTCCTAGAACGTAAAAGATAACGAAAAACCATTCTACTCCAGGTTTAAAAAAATGAGAACATTCGTTCGCTATACTTTCACATTACAAGATTACCCCACTCTATCCACGAGGATGGCTTTGATGATGCACTTCTTTTAGATGCTCCGAGGTAAGGTGAGTGTAAATTTGAGTGGTAGACAAGCTTGAGTGGCCCAACATCTCTTGTACACTACGTAAATCCGCACCGCCAGACAAAAGATCGGTAGCAAAGGAATGACGCATAGCATGCGGGCTGAGAGATTCGTCCAATCCTGCTTCGTGAAGCTTTTTCTTAAAAACCGTTCGGATAGTATTAGTGGAAAGTGGTCTACCATGGACCGAAAGAAAGACATAAGAAGATTCGGAGTCTCTTTTCAATACTGGACGTGCATGCAGTACATAACTCTCAAGAACCTGACAGGCCTTTTGATGCAGAGGAACAAGTCGTTCCTTCGATCCCTTACCCATCACCCGAACAAAACCTTGATTCAAATCTAGTCGCGCTAGCTCAAGTGATGAAACTTCCGAAACGCGCAAACCTGCTGCATAAAGAAGCTCTAAAAGAGCATCGTCTCTCAAGATAAGCGCCTCTTTGAGTGCTTGCTGGGTTTTGGATTGAGTTTTATTGGCATCTTTTGCACCATCAAGCAGGTGTTCCATATCACGAGGAGCAATAACTCGTGGCAGAATCTTGGACTGCTTTGGCCCCTGCAAAATAGCAGCCGGATTCGATTGACACTTATCTTCTATTACTAACCACCGATAAAATGCTTTAATTGAACTTAAATGTCTATTGATTGTAGTGCGGGCATACTGTGCCTGATCCAGATAGGCAAGATATCTTCTGATTTGCTGATGACGAACATCAAGCATTTCCAGATTTTCACGAATACACCAATAAAAATAAGCTTTGATATCGTTTCGATAATTGCGAATGGTATGAGTGGATTTGTTGTCTTGAGTTCTCAAGGAATCGCAAAACGCACTCAGTAAGTCATCCCAGGGAGTCCCTTTAGTTTCATCCTGACCTGCTGAAAAACCATTTTTGTTTTCAGCAAAACAATTCTCGTGATCACTCCCGAAATTAAGGGACGCACTCCGATAATCACTTTTGCGGTCATCATAAACCCTGCACCGTTCGTTTTTATTTTCTCCCCTCGTCGCCAAGAGATCACCTCTTTTGTTTACCCCTCTTTTCTCTCAATCATGCCACTCAAATACGCATCCTCTTACCATGCTTAATTTCATGCGAATCAAAAGATTCCCCCAGAAACGCTCCCGCATTTTACAAAATACCTAATTTCGAAAGTTCATTATCGCAATAATGATCCAAAGCCTGTTTACCTCTAAGGGCATAGGCAGCATAGCGTTCCTTTTTGTTGCGAATTTTCGGTTCAAAGGGTGGCATAATTCCAAAATTAACATGCATTGGTTGATAGTCGATCGTCTCTTCACTTGTCGCATAGGCAAGAAGAGCTCCAAATGCAGTCTCTTTAGGTAGAGGCGAAAGTGACTCTCCTTTTAAATAAGCACATACTCCAAGTGCTACCCATAGACCAGAAGCGATTGCTTCACAATATCCTTCCGTTCCTCCAAATTGACCTGCTACAAAAAGCGGAATAGGAAGTTTATTGGCGTTATCACTTTTCAGTTGCAACGAAGCATCAAGAAGATGTGGTGCATTGATAAACGTATTTCGATGCATTACCCCATAGCGGGCAAATTCCGCTTGTTCCAACCCAGGAATCATCCGAAATACTCGCTTTTGCTCAGGGAAAGTTAAGTTAGTCTGGAACCCGACCAAATTAAAGCTCTGCTTGTAAGCGTCTTCGGCACGAAGCTGAACTACCGCCCACGGACGACGTCCTGTTGTAGGGTCAGTTAGCCCAACAGGCTTTAAAGGACCAAAACGAGGAGCATCAAAACCCCTTCGTGCAATTTCTTCAATTGGCTGACACGCTTGGAACAGATCTGCCGTTTCAAATTCCCTCTTTATCACACGATCTGCTTTGACCAATTCGTTTATAAAGCGCTCATACGATTCCTTATCAAAAGGAGCGTTGAGATAATCTCCCTCTCCTTCCCCTTCATACCGACTCTGACTAAACACTTTTGAGTGATCAAGTGAATCTGCCATAACAACAGGAGCTGCTGCATCATAAAACGCAAGATCATCTTCACCTGTAAGCTCTCTTACAAATGACGCCAAAGGAGATGAAGTTAAGGGACCAGAAGCGATGATGACCGCATCAGCCGGATCAAAAAGCGTAAAAGGGCCTTCGGTGTTGTCCTCTGCCCGTTTCGAACAGAAAACTTTTCGCTGTTCATCTTGTCTTACTGCTCCACGATCATTGACGCAACCAAAAAAAGGGACTGCATCATACCTTTTCGAAACAAGAAGGGCACCATCCGGAGCAATACCAACCACTTCTGCATTAATTCGTGCTATGAAAGCATGCTTGTCTATTTGAGACGTAACTACCTCAGAAAACGCTTCCCTATCAACTGCCAGAGCGCCTCCTGCTGCAACGCGAGTATCATAAGCGCACTTTAAAACCACGGAGCCAAGAGCCGTTAACTCATGCTTGAGCATACCTGCAGCACTTTCAGGCTTTGTCGACTTTAGCGAGTTGGAGCATACCAATTCGGCACAATTGTCTGTTTTGTGCACAGGAGTAGCAACAGAAGGACGCATTTCAAAAAGACGAACAAAATATCCTCGATTTGCGAGCTGCAACGCCGCTTCGCTGCCTGCAAGACCTGCCCCTACTATGTCAACAACTTTATTAGATTTGTTCTTTTCCATAACGAAACACCACTATACTCGAGCGGGTCCGTATCTCCCATCCGGAAACCGCGCAATCAATCCATCTCTTTCATATGAAGCTAATTTAACCATAAGACACGTGAGCTTATCTTGACAGCCCTCCAAATCATCAGCCTTCCAGGAAAGCGAAAGCATCTCTTCTATCCGCATGGGATTTGCCAATAATGCGCTCAAGAGCATGTCTTTATCAGAGCCAGCAAAATTATCTCCTACCCAAGCTCGTTTTTCGGGCTGTCGAGCATCTTCCATCCGAAGACATCCAAATATTCCCACAAGAATATCTTCAAAACTTTCAGTATCGACAATGGGAGTAGCTCCTTGATAAATAAGCCTATTAGCGCCAAGAGAGGTTGCAGAAGTTATAGGGCCGGGAACGGCTAGCACCTCTTTCCCTGCCGCTAACGCATCATCTGCCGTAGAAAAAGTTCCCGAAGGTAGTCCTGCTTCCACGATTAGCGTTGCCCGCGACAATCCAGCAATAATGCGGTTTCGCGCGCGAAAAGTATAGGGCAACGGAGGATAATCCCAATGACGTTCTGAAACGATTACGCCTCCCGAATCGATTATCTGCTGAAACAAATGAGTGTTGGCTTGTGGATACACTTGATTGCATCCACCACCTAGTACCACAACTGTTTCTCCCTTTGCCTCCAAGGCACCTTTATGGGCTTCAGAATCGCAGCCTAGCGCTCCTCCAGAAACGATCGGTATTCCTCTTTCTGCCGCCATGTAAGCAAATTGTCGAGCCGCAGCCCTTCCATATGGAGTTGCTTTACGCGCTCCAATTACCGCAAGTCCATCCCGTAACGCATCCTGATTTCCTATGCCATAGAGCTTCTTCGGCGGATCAGACAGAAAAGTAAGAGATTCAGGATACCCTTCTTCTCCGTACGGTAATTCCCAGCGTTTACCCGACAGCTTTACCGAAGGAAGAGGGGCGAAACGCTCTGCATGCATTTGTTGAGCTTCATGTAAGTTTGGTTCCGCTACCATTGCGAACCTCCTCCAAATCGCAACGTAAAGGCTTCTGCAACGTGCTCTTGTTTTACTTGTTTTGACTCCGCGATATCTGCAATCGTGCGCGATAGTAATAAGGTTTTTGCAAGCGAACGCGCACTCATTTCTTTTGTTTTTGAAAGAGACAAAAAGAAATCTTCTGTATGCTTATCAAAGCAGCACATATCACGTAATGCACGAAGTCCTTTTTGGGGATTAGGATGGTTTTTCTTGCGTGAAGATGCAAAGGCGTGGGCTTTTTCCACTCCCTCGCGTAGCTGCGAAGAACTTTTTCCTTGCGCAGAATCGAATAATTCCTCGCTTTTCTCGCGCCATACATCAATTCTCATATCGATCCGATCAATCAGCGGACCGCCCATTCTATTTTGATACGCCTGTACAATTGATGCACTACAACGACATTTACCACTTGGATCACCAAAATACCCGCAAGGACAAGGGTTTGTTGCTGCTATGAGCTGAAAGCGAGCAGGGAACTCATAAGTTCCATCCACCCGGGTCAGAGTAATAACCCCCGATTCGAGCGGCTGACGAAGCGTTTGTAATACCGAAGTCTTAAATTCTGCCAATTCGTCAAGAAAGAGCACTCCCTGATGGGCCAATGAAGCCTCGCCAGGATGAGGTGGCTTACCTCCTCCAATTAACCCCGCCGCAGTAGCACTATGATGCGGACTCCGAAAAGGTCTCCTCCCCGATAACAGGGAAGAAATATCCTCCCCAGCAACCGAATGCACAAGTGCTGCTTCGATTTTTTGCACCTTATTCAAATCAGGAAGAATAGTTACAAAACGCTGAGCGAGCATAGTCTTACCAGACCCTGGAGGACCAACCATCAGTACTCCATGATTGCCCGCAGCTGCCACCTGTAAAGCTCGCTTTGCTGCTTCATGTCCAAGCACTTCAGAATAATCAAGAGATTCATTCAACGGCTCCGAGACGTAAGATCTCCCTACAACAAAGCTGCCCGTACGTATATGAGCAAGTCTTTCCAGAATGTGGCAGGTTACTCCCTCAAGCGAGAAAAATCCCCTCTCAGCAATGCCTGTTACAATATCCCAGCCATGCTCTAAAGCGCACTTTTGATACGCCAACATTCCTACGTTAGCTCGCACAGCACCACTTAGTGACAATTCCCCAACCACTAGAGCACCCACAACCCATTCGGGATTGATTTGCCCTGTTGCTGCCAAAATTCCAAGCGCTATAGGCAAATCGAATCCTGAACCAGTTTTTCTTAAGGCACCAGGTGCTAAATTAACAACAATCTTGTCAGTCGGCATGACAAAACCACTTGCGCGTAATGCCGCTTTCACCCGCTCGCGTGACTCCATAATGGTCGCATCTGCCATACCCACAATCGAAAAGGAAGGAATCCCGCTCGATATAACCACCTCGACAAGCACTGGAAGTGCTTCTACTCCATGAATTGTTGCGCTCTGAATTACAAAACTGCGCTGCGCCATTACTACTCAACTCCAAAGGCGTTGGTATGAAAGCGTAGAAAAGCCCGATGTTCAGACAGCACAAGAATAGAGATAACATCGAAGCGAACACGAATGTCACACAAAGCGGAATCTTTCAGGTAACAAGCTGCTATTCGTTCATAGCGATCTCGTTTACGTGCATCAACTGCTTCTTCAGGAAATCCTTTTTGCAGTTGTGAGCGAGTTTTTACCTCAATAAAACAGAGCGTATTTTCAATGCGAGCAATTATATCCGCTTCTCCCGCAAAGCAGGCCCAGTTTTGCTCCAGTATTTCATAGCCTTGATTTTTTAGAAAACGAGCTGCCGCTGCTTCTCCCTTGCGGCCAAGCTCATGAGGAGCATAGTGAACCACATTTGGCTCTTCAGAGTTAGAGGAGCAAGATACTCCTTCTTCCTGTGCTTGCTCAAGACTTCTTCCCATCTGCCTTTCAGTGCAAGCGCTCTCGCTTAAACTCTGCTCCTGCTCAGATGTTGGTACCGTTTCATTTGATAAAGTAGTCATCTTGCCCTCCTAACACTTACCAGCATAGAGAGCAAAATTCACATAAAAGGGAAAGATAACACCTATTAAATGCACCTAAAGAGATAGTGTTTCTATAAAAAAGAAACAAGAAATCTCATATAAACGCACAAAGAAATGCACAAGAAACAACTATGTTTCTTAAATCAGAAAAGAGAGACCCTAAAACAATCGGTCCTGCATAAGTCCTTGACAGAACGAAATTCGATGAAGAGGCGTTAAGCCCTTCTCTACGATAGCCGCCCGATGACGCGCACTGCCATAACCCTTAGAGGAAGCAAAGTCGTATCCAGGATACTGGGCATCGTATTCAACCATCAAAGAATCACGCGAAACTTTAGCAAGAACGGAGGCTGCTGCTATAGAGGCACAGCGCGCATCTCCATGCACAACATTTATTTCACGTGAATCCAAATGAAGAGGGTTTCCATCTAAAAGCACTACCTCTGGATATACACCCTGCGCTTCAATAGCGGCAATTGCTTGCGTAAACGCTTTACGCAAGCACGCAGATATCCCTCGCTCATCTATTTCTTGCGGTTCAATGTGTACTACCGCATATGCACAAGCGTACTCTTTTACCGCTTCCGCTATCACAGGCCGCTTCGACTCAGAAATCTGTTTAGAATCGTTTAACCCTTCTATATGAGCAGCATCTTGCTTTAGCACCACTGCACCTACCGTCAAGGGGCCAGCAAGAGGGCCACGACCCACTTCATCAAGCCCCACTACAAGTTTCCCCTCTGAGATTTCTCGCTCAAATGAATACAGAGCATCTAAACGTTGCTTTTCTGCCCCTTCTGCCTCCAAGCGATGGCGCGTTTGAGTAAGAGCTTGCTGAACACCTTTGCGCGTATCGGCACAAAGCGAGCGCTCAAGGATAGCAAATTCTTCGGCAGTAACTTTTGACAAGCGCGCACGAATATCTGCAACCGTCTGAGACATCTATTAACTCCTTACTCGCAAATTTCTGCCATTGTTGACGCAACTCAGATCTCGAAGGCAAAACAACGTTTGACCAAACATAAAAAAGGGCACGAATTACTTCGTGCCCTTGATCATACAATAAGGTAAAACCTAGAAAGCCTTTTCCTTGATCTTTGCAGCCTTGCCAACCTTGTCGCGCAGATAGTAGAGCTTTGCGCGATTTACGTCACCACGACGTACTACCTCGATCTTTTCGATCTTTGGAGAGTGTACAGGGAAGGTACGCTCTACTCCAACAGAAAAGCTGATCTTACGAACGGTGAAAGTTTCACGGTTTGAAGCACCATGACGACGGATAACGTCACCCTGGAAGACCTGAATACGCTCACGATTGCCTTCCTTGATGCGATAGTGAACTTTTACATTGTCACCTACATTGAATTCTGCAACATCAGGTTTGATCTGCTGCTGTTCGATTGCGCGGATGATATCCATGGCTTTCCTTATCCTTCTTATATAGTAAATACTTGTATGTACTTATGTGGTGTCTTTTGACACAGCAGAGAATTGTACTCTTATTTACACCTCTGCGCAAGAGGAAAAGTAAAATCAAGAGCAAAATACAAATGCGCGTCTACAAATAATACAAAAACGAATCGAGTTTTTCTTGTAACCCCTGTTCAAGTGTCCCATCAAAAGAAAGATGCAGAACAGGAGCCGCTACTTTTCTTTCCAATAAGCGCAACACCGTATCGGTATTTTCATACAGAGAGGATACGGCAATAACACCTTTAACACTAGCTGCCATATTTTCCATCTTTGCCGCACGATATCTTCCATTAGCTCCACGATATTCTCCCAGCAAAGAATCTGCCTTTACCTTAAGCGAATCAAGATCATCTTCGTAGGGAGATACTACCCCAAGAACATGGTGAACCTTACTAAGTTTGGATGCATATTCAGCAAGAATGGTGCGTTTTTCTTCAAAAGAAGGCTCTTCACTACTAGGAATAACAGATTTTGTCTGTTTCGCTGCGGAAAGATTTACTTGCTCTTTAGCTGCAAGATCGGCCTGCTCTTCAGCTGTAAGATTTTCCTGCTCCGCCGCATTAGGCTTTGCCTGCCTCAACAAGCAAGAACTGCCCCCGCCTGTAGATACCTGATCTAAGAAAAACGGTGTGCGGGAGCGTTTAACCGCATCCTCTTTTGCTGCGTCATACCAACTAAATAACAAATATTCAGCTAAGGGCATGCGCCAAAGACGCCATTGCGCCTCTTCTAATTTCGCTCCTACCTTACCCATTAATTCATCATCGCAGACAAGCCACCATTCACCAACAACACCAAGTACCTTGTTGCCTAAGGCTGCTTCTTCAGATGATTCTTGGTCGAGCCATGATAGCTTCGCCCGTTTCGCGGCTTCAAGAACTCGTTCAAAGGTAAAAGGCCCTTTTAGCAACCATTCCATTAGTGTGCTGCGATAGGAATAGTGCGCCGCCCAATATAAATCTCCCGCAATAAGCATCAAAAAGAGCTGATCAGTATCGTGAACAAGCCACGGAAGCTTTTCTAAGCTAGGCGCAATTAAGCGAACATTGGTATAGCCTTTTGCATCCAGAATACTTCGCACAACTCGATCATATACCCCATCAGCTTCCGCACCTTCAGAGGAAGGCATCAAAATCTGCTGAACTGAACTTTGTTCGGAAAGTATGGAATTGGTATTGTCTGAAGCATTGCCCTCTACTGCTTGCAACACTGCCCCAAGCGCTAACACAAACGAATAATATTCTTTCGATCTTACTTCCGCACGTCCAACACTCAAAGATTGTGAAGTGCCCATTTTAGCTAAGCTTACCTGCGCTCCTTGCCGCGCAAGCCACTCACCCACCAGTGGTCCATAGGGTCCTACCGACAAAAGGGCTGCCGATGCCTGCCTGTCAAGTTTGTCATGCCCACTTGTGATGGTTTTTGTTGCTTGAGGACGCGTAGATTCATCTTTTGTCTGATAGTTATCAAGAGCGTTTAAGAATGCTTCAATACGCGTAATAATACCTACTTGCGAAAAATGCTCATCCATTTCTATGTGAAGATAAGGTTTATCTCCCATTTCTTCAGCAAACAAATGGCTCACCATAGTATCAGGACCGCAACCATGATTAGTTAAGTACACCGCAAATAAACGCGGGTCACGACGCACCAACTTCGCCCCTGACAGCAAATGCTGACCAAACGGCCAATACATATGCGGATAATCCTGCGATATATCTAGATCATGCGCATGAAGATGACTTACGGTAATTACCTTCTGCCCTCTATCAATAAGCGCATTAGCGATACCCATGTTAAGAGCCGGATCTGCAGTATTGTATTGCCTGGTAATAATTACCAAAACGCGCTCATTAGGATCAAGCGAATTCAGCAGTTCTTCCCCTAGCGCTTCTGTTTTGCGCGTAAATTCCTGTACTGCAAAACCACCCGCCATCATAGCGCGCGCACTTTCCTGAGGCGTATGACCTAGCTGCTTACCTACTCCTAACAACGCATTCGCAAGCGCCTGTTGACCAAAGTCCATATCCATTAAAGGACTAATAAGTTCAATGCCCCGATTTTCCAAACCAAGCACTCGTGCCACCATTAATGGCGCTGCCTGCATGTAGGGACAAGCATAATTATGATCAACCTTCGACATAACATGACGAATGGTATGCATATGAGGCATAAAAATATAGTCGACGTTTTTGCGAGCAAGCTGTTCCATATGCCCATACAGCAACTTAACTGGATAGCAAACCTCTCCTTGAGAAAGCTGCTGAGCAAGCGCAATGGTTTGTTCATGAGAAGCATCACTTAATTGCACGTTATAGCCAAGCGTTTTAAAGAAAGCATTTGCCAAAGGAAATAATTTATGAAGCATCAAACAACGAGGAATACCCACTGTTTTTTTGCCTGGATCAATCTGGGAGTCGTATCCCTCTAAATAGAATTCTTCAGTTTTTTGGAAAAACTTTCGATTAAGAGCAATCTGAGCTGGATCGAGTGATTTGTTTTGCACCGCTTTGCCAGAAAGATCAAATCCTCTAAAAGAGGTTTGGCTGTTTTTCCCACTACGTTGTTTTTTTTCGAAATCTTGTTCAGCTAACAGTGCGGCTCCTACTGCACCTGATACCGCAAACCACGGTGAAACGGTAAGCCTATCCCCTAAAAATTGACGAAATGCTGCCACAATTGCGGGGTTATAGGCGACACCACCTTGCAGAACCACGTGCGATCCTACAGGTTTAGAGCCTACAACTTTATGTAAATAATTACGCACAATAGAAAGCGCTAAGCCCGCTGCAATATCCTGCTTTTCAGCGCCTCTAGAAAGTGCCGCATTAATTGCAGTTTCCACAAATACGGTGCACCGTTCTCCTAGATCAACGGGCGCCTGAGAAGAAAAAGCGAGCGCGCCATATTCGTTAAGCGGAATAGCAAGCCGGAGCGCTTGTTCTTCGATAAACGAACCAGTACCCGCAGCACAGATTTTATTCATCTGGAAATCTGCTACCTGTCCGCTTTTAAGGGAAATATATTTAGAGTCTTGCCCGCCTATTTCAAAAACAGTATCTACTTCATTATTAGATTCAACTGCCGCTTGCGCCTGTGCGGTAATTTCATCACGAACGGTATCCGCGCCAATAAATTCACCCATACGAGTTCTACCCGAGCCAGTAACTCCTACCGCTAAGATACGAATTTTGCCGTCTAAGCGTTCTTTAAGTGAAGTCAGCCCTTCGCGCACAGCAAGTTTAGCATCGCCCCGCGTACGCAAATACTGCGCATCAAGCAAGGAGTGGCTCTGGTCAAGCAAAACCAAATTGGTGCTGGTAGATCCCACATCCACCCCCAAAAAACAAGCAATAGGGTTATGAGAAGTCGCTTCCCAATCAACTTCACGAAGGGAGTAACCTACTCCTGGAAGATAGCCCTCATCCGTCAAAGGGTGTAAACGAGGAAGAGTCTGTTGTTTTACGGATCCAAGTAATGCCTGCTGCAGTAAATAAATAAGCTCAGGAGCACTTTTAACAGCACCATCACTACTAGCACCATCACTACTAGCACCATCACTGCCAGCACCATTACTGATAGCACCATTACTGCCAGCACATGCAGCTCCAGTCACATCTTTTCCCCTCATATGTGCTTGAGCAGCACTTGCAGCGCCGTAGGCCTGCAATAATGCCGTGTCTTCACTGGCGAACAGTTCGTCATCCGCCAGGTTAAACACATCTTTTATTGCCCGGATAACACCAGCATTATGTACGACTCCCCCCGCAAGCAACAATGGTTTTCGTTCAGGTAAACCTCGCACCACCATGGACTTATAGCTTCTTATTAAAGCGTAACTAAGCCCAAGCAAGATATCCTCAACTGCAACCCCTTCTTGCTGGCGATGGATAATGTCGGTTTTAGCAAACACTGCACATCTTCCTGAAAGGCGCGGAATGCTTTTAGCTTTTGCAACCACAGAAGAATAGTCTTCAATAGAAAGTCCCAAGCGCTGCATCTGATCTTCAAAAAATGAGCCAGTACCCGCCGCACAACTATCATTCATCTCAAAATCGGGCGCATTAACCAACCAACGTTGCGCAGGGTTTGCATTAAAGGGGTTTTCCTGTTCGTCAGGCAGAGTTGATATTGTGCTATCTTCTTTCGAATTATCTACAACGTTATCCGTCGCACAGTTCTTTTCTGCGCGAGATACGATATAGCACGCAGTTTGACCTCCAATTGCTGCTATTGATAATGCCCGAGGAGCAAGCAACGCTGCACCACGAGTAAGAGCAGGAACATCACCAATAACTGGGATCGTTATTCCATGTTCAGCAACGATATTTGCCGTACTGCCAGTCAAACATATCCCAATACAATCATCAAAGTTATACCCTTTCCCCAAAAGTACTCGCTGTAAAACTTCAAGTTGTTCATACAGGCACTGTGCCACATTGCCTTTATGTAGTTTATACAGCCGACACAACGTTCTTCGTTTCACATAACCAAAGCCCTGCGTCTCGGTAGTCGATATCTCAAGGTCCTGCGCTTTACCCCTTGCTTCATCGCCGCCTAACAGCGCTACCAGCTTTACTGAACTTGCTCCTAAATCTATTCCTAAGGTGTAGTGCTTATTTTTGTCATACATAAAGACTCACTCCAACCTTAGTTTTATAGCGATTCTGCTTCAGCTGCTCTTTGCTTGTATTCTTCGAATTCAGACAAGAATGCTTCTTTATCAAGCTGGCGAACAACCACTACATCTTCAAAGGTAACTAAATCAACAATGGGATTTTCTAAAGAAAACGGAAAACCCTTTAGCACCAAAAAGCTTTCCAAAAGGGGTTCATCGGCGCACAAGGCTCGCATAGTTTTTGTAGTATCCATTATCGGGCTCCTCCCAGGCACGTTTTACAATCGCTAGGAAATCCATTACACGTTGGTCGATCTTCAGTAAGAATGCGAATTCGTCTACCATCTACATCCAGTACCCCTTGGGTTTTCATGGTTCGCAATTCGCGAATAAGTGATTTATCGCTCACTCGTAAATAACTTGCCCATTCAATACGCGAAAGAGGGACCGTTGCATATCCATCAGCATCAGCAGGAAGGGCGCGAACATAGGCAAGAATCTTATCCGACAAGCGTGGCTCCCCTAGAATGCGTAAGTTTTCCGATAGACGCATTACTTTCTTTGACATCTCTTTGGCTAGGTTGTCCCTCATTTTTAACGCCCACAGTTCATTGCTTTGCGCAAGTGTTTCAGCGGGTATACACAAAATGGCTGCATCTTCTATCACCCAAATATCCACGGGACAATGTTTCAATGCTCCTGGCACCGCTTCAGCAAACGAATCGCCTTTAGTAAATCGCGCTACTTCACGCGGTTCGCCCCCTTGCAAAAGCGTTGCCCGAATAGATCCCGAAAGAATAAAAGGGTAAAAATCCAATGAATCACCCGCACGACGCATAACCCCATTTACGCGGTACTTTCGAATAGAAGCGTGTAATTTTTCTAAAATAGCTTCGTATTCACTCCGAGGAATTCCGGCAAATAACGAAGAGTGTTCTAAAAGGTCTAGATCACTTTCATCAAGAATAAGTTTCACAGCGCACCCCCATCCTGCACATTTTCCTTTTGAAAGAAACTGCCCTGAGCACTACCTACTTGCGGAGAGCTATCCTGTTTGCCCCATCTTGTACGGCATCCAACATCAGTTTCTTTGCCCCAAGGAGTTCAATGTCTTCTTCGCTATGAGTTGCCACCAAAAGCGTGCGACCTTGACGCCTTGAAAGCAGGAAGTCTATTACTGTTTGTTTGGTTGCACGATCAAGCCCCGTAAAAGGCTCATCGAGCACAATCATGTTGCTTGGGAATAACACGGCCCGCGCAAGCGATACTCGTCTGCGCATACCGCCCGATAAATGAAGCGCTTGCCTATCCATGCAATCGGTAGGCAAAATTTGAGTAAGCGCTTGTTTAATTTCATTCCGAGCAGTATGTTTTGGCAAAACCAATGCCACGTTTTCAATAGGCGTTAGCATTTCGCATAAGCGATCTTCCTGAAACATCATGGCAATGCTCCCAGGAATAGCCCCCTCAATAACACCTGAAGTCACTGGCTCTAACCCAAGCAACACTCGAAACAAGGTGGTTTTACCCGAGCCAGAAGGTGCCATTAAACAGGTAATACTACCTGCTTCTAAGCGAAACGAAACATCGCGCAACACTTGGTTAGCTCCATAGAACTTATCCACATGGCTAAATGAAATAGCGGCGCCCTCACTATTTAGCATTGCTATCACCCCGCTTACCAAGCATGCCTCCCAAAGGACGATTTGCTCGCTTAAGCAGCGCCATAAATGCCTTTTCAAACAGCACTGAAAGCACCATAACCACCACAGTCCAAGCAAATAAATCTGGCGTATCCAAAAACGTCCGTGCTGTTGCCATTTCTTTACCAATAGATAGCGCCGGCGTTGCCAAAACTTCCGCCATAATGCCACTTTTCCAAGTCATACCTAAAGAAATTTTGGAGCTACTCATTAAAAAGGGCATGAAAGCAGGACGATAGATATACAAAAACGTGCGCCACTTAGACACGTTGTAGGTCCGAGCCATTTCGAGCATTTGCTTATCAACACTTTCAAAGCCCGTAACCATATTGGTGTAAATAAGCGGCAACACAATAAAGAACGCTAAGAACACCGTAAGTGCTTGGTTGCCTACCCAAATAAGCAGCATGATGATAAATGAAACCACCGGAATAGTACGCAGCAGCGAAATAATAGGCTCCACAAAATCGCGCACCAACGAAACTCGGCACGCAATCAAAGCCAGCAAAAAGCCCACAACAAACGAAAGCAAAAATCCTAGCGCAATGCGTCCAAATGATCCACCGCAAATAAGCCAGAAATCGGGCTGAACAATTTGTTCACTCAATGCTTCTAGAGTGCGAATAGGACCTGCTAACACTAACCGGTTATTAACAATACGGTCTAATAACTCCCAAATAACCAGCCAAAATACAATGATGCCTGCTTTTTTAAGGTAGCGTTTGCGCCTGTTTTCTGCTTCCGCCTGCGCCCGCTTTTCCTCCAAGCGACGTTCTTCCTCTAGAAGGCGTTGAGCTTCTTCGTCGTCTAAAACCCCCTGTCCATTCATGACACGCACCACTTGGCTTTTTGCAACACCAAGAGAAGTTAGCATGGCAAGAATTTCTGCTGGGGTAACTCCTTTTGAAAGCGCCATTTGCATCATAGGCGCCATCTGCGCATCAGCAAGACCATTTTTCTTAATCATTTGAGCAATTTGCGCTACCCGTTCTTCTGGCAACCCAATCTTTGCTGATATTGCAGATATCTGCATATGTGGAGCAGCATCATCTTGAAACCCTTCAGGATTTTTCTTTACTGCCCGTTTCCAATACGTGTGTACCTTTGCTAAAAGAGTAGACGCCGCACCCTGATCCGTTTGTTTACGCCATTCCTTCATGACTAGCTATTCCTGGCTTGCAAACGAGTTTATTGCTGCTTGTGCGTCTTCAGTTGTTGCAGTACTAGAACCTTCAGTACCAACCGATGTTTCATGCTGTGTTGCTTCTTCTAACCCTGCTTGCAAATAGGCTTCATCAAGCGATCCTGTCGGAGGTAAATAATAGAACTCTTCACCTGGCTGAGCACCACCAATAGAATCAGGATTAGCAACGTACAATTCGTTCAAGAATCCCGAAAGAGCTGTCCTCATATCTGAGCCCGTCAAATTAACCATGCTAATATAGGGCATTGCGTCAAGAGCAACTTCATCATTGAGAAACGTACCTAGTTGTTCTTGAAGTGCAGCAGCATCGGACATATTGTCGAGCGTCCAACAAACCGATTGCCCAGCCATGTTCAAATATTCAACAACTGCCTGTTCGTGTTCTTCAAGAAATTGCTTATTAACAATGGTGGTGGTAGTAACTGCCTGGGACCCGGAATCGGAAAAAGCGTTATTCCATTCCACCGTCAAATCAACAGGGATATAAAGCGGGTCTACCAAAATTTTTGCAAGCGACACAAAGGGCTGCGGCAAAATAGCAATACAGCCCTCCTGTTCCTGCATTAAATTCAGCACTTCTAAAGGAGACGATTTGAATTCAACATTAATGGATTCATCAATACCAAGCTTCTTGAACAGTGCTTGAATGGTGTATTCAGGCGTGCCACCCTGCCCATAGCTATACACGGTTTTTCCGCTTAAATTATCAAGCGAAGTAACCGAGCTATCGTTGGTCATAACATACAAAACACCTAAATTATTAACACTAATAACTTGGTATTCATTTTGCAGTTCATCGTTATTGAACAAAATGGGACCAATATTGCTCGGTAGCGTGCAAATATCAAAATCACCCTGATTAAATGCTGCAGCCAAACCAGTATAATCCACCCCATTGATGCTAAATTCAAAGGCATTAGTAGTTCGCCCTGCTTGCGAGGCTAAAATGAATTGAGAAAGGCCCATAGAAGGTGGTCCCATAATTAAGCCTACCCGTACGGTGCAAGGATCAGGCGAGCCCCACAAGTCGCGCTCTTCACTTTGCGAAGAAAAAGTGGGCATGTCAGAAGTAGCAGTTGGTTGTTCATTCGAACATCCATACAACCAACTTGAGGTAAGTCCCGTAATAGCCACTACACCCGCAAGTTTTACAAAGGTTCGTCTGCTAAGGTTGCTGCTTTCCATTTTGCACACCTTTCTTACTACTAAAACTTCGCTGTTTTTCTAGCAAGTACGCTAGTCGTAATGCCGTCCTGCCAAAAACAGGACGGCATATTTGCGTATTGTTTCAAAGGGGTAATTATTGCGAATACTGGCAAGAAAACTAATTCTTCCGCTTGCGCAAAGCCCAGTAAATTCCTCCCGCCAATGCAGCCACTACCACAACACCGCCAATAACCCAAGGAAGTGGATTGTGCGTTATGGATTCAGTTACTGCCTTTAGAGGATTACCCGAAGAATCTCCCGCTTTTGTCACTGAATTAGGATCCGCTAATGCATCAAGTGCCTCTGCCTGCGCAGTTGCCGTATCACTTACGGCATCGGAACCACTCATAAGCGCAAGTGCCTCGGCGGGAATAGTGCCGCCACCAGAATTTGGAAGCCCCGTACCACTAAAGTTAAGCTGGAACGTTGCATTCCAAGTATGATCGCGAACGCCATTGAAAATGCCACTTGCAATAGTCATAGCCAAATCGCCTATGTGAACACTTACCTGACATGACTTACGAATAACGGTATCCGAACTATCCAGCACTCCTAAATCAACCGTAATGCTGGTAATTTTTCCACCAGAAGTTTTGTAATCAACAATGTTAAGACCGCTAATAGAACGAACCTGCATAACTCGATCTTGAATAGTAATTGGAACAGTTACCGTAGCTCGTCCTGAATTGTCCACCCGAAGTGTTGCATTGTTTGAAACAGGATCCTTCGGAGGGAATCCACCGTTGGTAAGATGCGGATTCAAAGGCAAGCCCGTGGTTGCCTTATCGAACCAGATATTGGCAGAAACAGTATAGGTACCTGCTGCTATATGGCCATCTTCGGTGGTGGTAACAGAGCCGTGATTCCCACTTTCAGAACTACCTTGGTTTCCACCAGTATTACCACCTGTGTTTCCACCGGTATCACCACCAGGATTTGTTCCTGGGTTATCAGGCTCTTCCTCGCTCGTTCCGGAATCATCCTTGAACACCGGCACCTCAGTACTGTCGGAAACCTTGGCGATGCCGTCGTATGTCACGTCAAGCTGCAGCGCGACAGCGCCCGACGGGGCAAGGTCGGTGTCGAGCGGCACGGCGTAGAGCTTGCTGCCCGTGAAGATATAGGTTGCCGTCCCACTGTCCACGAGGTCGTCGGGAAGCTCGGCAGACATCATGTGAATGCGCGTATCGTACTTGCCGTAGTCCCATGCAGACGCGTCAGCAGGAGCAACGCGCTCCACCTTCACGTTGGAAAGCTCAGAGCAGGTGCCCAGGTCTTGCGTGGTGAACACGGGGTTCTTGATGGGCAGCACCAACGTCTTCGTGCCATCTTTGCCCACGATGAGCTGCGCGTTCATGGAAAGCGGGCTCATCGGGATGGCATTCGAGACTTCAGATGCGTCGTTCTCGTCGAGCACGGGCGCGTTACCCTTGTTATCCGTGAAGGGGTTGTTCGGGTTATTGGGATAAACCGCCACGGGGAGGATGGGGTTGTATTCAGCGGGCATTTGCAGATTCGCCGTGATGGTGTAGGTGCCGGGACTGAGAGTCTTCTTGGCTTCGGTCACCTTCAGTGTGCCGGCAGCGTACCTGAACGTGTAGTTGTCGGCCTTTCCGCCCACAGGGGTGAGCTCGTAGGTTTGGCCGGCAATCAGCGAGTCAGCCGTCACACCGTCAGGAAGGCTCACGGTCGGCGCCTCGTAGCCCGCCGCCGTCTCGGCAGATTCACCGTTCACGAATCCGCTTACCTCGACGCTGAATTCGGGGGCGTCTCCTTCGGCTACTTCGCCACCGGCATACGTTGCCGTCAGCTCTGCCGGCGCGATGGACCAAGAGAGGGTCACGGGGTCAGTCGTGCCATCCGACCACACGTAGCCATCCTTCAGTGTAGCTTGTGCTGCATAATCGCCTGCAGCTGTCGCGGATGGCCTGACAGAGAGCTCATAGCCCTCACCCTCGGCAACGCCCGTCTGTTCCGCACCGTTGTAGACGAGCCCTGTTGCGGCAACAGGTTTGTCAACCATTTCGGGCGCTTCGCTTACAACGACGATATAGGCAAGCTCAGTAGAGTCCTTCCACCCACACTCATCGGGCTTCATCGTGTCGTATCGACCGTCCCATCCGCTTGCGGCATTCCACATGGGGATAAACGCAGACTGCCACGAAGAGGACATATCCTTGCCAAACTCAGCTATATCAAAAGACGCGGTGCCACCCGATACGAATGCGTCGATCTTCTCAATCGAGGTCATCCCTTCGCCAACCGTTTCAGAAACTAGATATATAGACGCAGCGCTTGAAGCAGGAACTGTGCCGGTCAGCGAAGTTTGAAACATGCTACCAAACGCCGACATAGGAGCATGCTGTTCATTGGCTCCCGGGGCAAACGACATGTCCATGTCCAGGCCAAGCGCGTACATACCCTCAATTTCAGCCTGTTCGTAAGTTCCCGTCTCCTCGACAAGCGCAGCACTCGTGTCATAGGCATTGCCCTGCGTCACCTTCGAGAAATATGCGTTATACATACCATATTGATCGAGCGTTTCGAAGGGGATGTACAACAACGCGTTTTCAAAGAACCCCGTTGTTCGATACGTCAACGAAACACCTTCGGTATCTCCTGTCCCACTCAGGGTTTTCACGCCAGACCACGCCGTCACACCCGCAGAATCGACAACAGCAAACTGTCCGAGTTCCTTTCCGTCAACAGACAGCACACCCTCGGAAAGCGTAGCCCCTGTATTGGAAGCAGTCGCGCCGTCAATGCGATAAAGTGATGCCCCAGCAACATCGGTTGGAATTGACAGAGTCGCCGTAGCATCATCACCCAGTGTCACGCTTTGCCCATTAGAAACAAGATCAATTTCGTAAAGAGTAAATTTCGGGGCGCTCGTAAAAGCGTTTGACAATGCTCCTTTGGCAGCATCGAAAGTCTCACCCTCGGAAACCTCGGAAACAGAGAACTCCGCATTTTGAAGCTGCGCGATAGATGAAGACCCTTCTTCGGCCTTTACGGCAATGGAGATGCCAGTGCTCTTATCGGTGAACGTCTGCTCGAAATCACCCTCAACTTGCTTGACGGCACTTTCGAAATCGACCGCTAGATGTATGGTCCAGTCCTTGTCCGCATCAAGAATCGCAGGATACTCTTTGCAGTTCCCAAACGAATAGGCACCGCCCGTATTATCCAGAGACGCCGTAATCTCTGTAATGCGATCAGTGTACTTTATAACTTCGGGCGCACTTCCCATGTAGTCGATCTTGCCACCGCGTACAACAGACTCAACATGGATACCCTCACCATCGCCAATTTCCTGAAGAGTGAAAATCTCCTGTTTCACCGGTATGGTAAGCTTCATGCCGCCTGTATCGTCAACGACAAGCGTCGCGTTGAGGTTCTGGGGGCTAATAGGTGGGAAGTTCGTATCGCCTAGATACACGTTCACGCCAATTGGCGCCTGATCGGCTCCAACGTAGAGATTGGCCGTTATTGTATACGTGCCCGGTTCCAAACTCCCCTCAAACGAAGAACTGGGAGCAGTCCTAGACTTTACATTAGAAAAACTTCCCAATAATTCAATGCCAGTATTGTTAGTAGTTTCACTTTCCTCGTTAGGAAATGCTGCTTTATCGGCATCTTGAGAAGGAGCCATATGTTCATTTTGACTGCCTTCTGGATCTTCATCGGAAGACTGACCGCTACCTAGATCATCATCTGTACTTTGCTGCTCATCATTTACTTCGATATTATCGGAGGACTCTATACTTCCTGAAGATTGATCTGATGACTCTTGATCCGTATTAGCAGAATCATTCTGCGTAACATCCTGCTCTGTACTCACAGACTGTAATTCGTCATCAACTGCAAACGCATAAACAGGAAGCTGACCCACCGCTAAAACAATTGTTAGCAAAATAGCAAATAAGGTACGAGTATATTTCCCTGATGCTGTCTTTTGCATATGCCGCATCTTCACGCTCCTTTCTTTTACCATCCTTCTTTACAAAAAAAAAGCTCTTCCTAGCTCTAGCGGCAGATGTAAGCCATAGCTAACATCCCTACACATAAAAGACCGTCCAGGATAGACGGCCCATAATCCTTTTAGCAAACGCAAAAAGGCCATGATATGCCACATACCGTGAAGTATAAAAATTGGAAGTTTTTATACCAGTGATAAATGTTACTTATGGCTAACTTTTTTGTATAGATAAATTTTATGCAGTTAAGCAAAAGATCATCACGAAAAGAAAGTTTCTTATATGCGTGAAAACAACAAAGTGCTTCTTGCGACTAGATAAGCAATAAAAACCCGTAGGAGCCTACGCCTGCCACAATACACCACACTAACGATTTAGTTTTCAGAGCAACTACAACAACTACCGCAGCAGCAACCAACGGCAAAGCACCAGGCCACAACCCCGCAGCAAACATATCAGGCGAAAGCAAATCGTTAGCGATCAAAGCAGCAAAAGCTGCAGGAGGAATAAAGGCAAGTGCCTGAGAGAGCCATCCAGGTAGATCACGCCCACGCAAGGCAAAAACGGGAACTACTCGGAATATCAAAATGGTAAGCGCGCAAGCTAAACCAATGAAGGCGAAATCAGTCCATGACATGAGCCTCACCCCCTTTACGAGCCACCACAATGCCTGCTGCTACGCCAATCAAGGCACCAATCAAAATTGCAGGGCCGCTCAAACCAAGACACTTACAAACGAACACGCCGAGTACCGCCATAAGTGCTGCAGCGATATTGGCTTTGGTTCCTTTTTGCGAAAAGAGCAAGCATAAGAAGATACTGGTCATCGCAAATGACGCTAAGGCGCTGGGAACCGTTAAGAGTGAACCCAGAATTACCCCAGCAGCATTCGCGAGTGCCCAGGTAGTCTGACAGCAAATATTAACCGCTGTTGCCCTACCAACACTCCAGGTGCCCTTTTCAAAGCGACCCAAATTTACCGCGAAGGATTCATCGGTAACCGTTGCGCCGAACAAGAACGAAAGCTTCTTTTTTGCTTCGCCGCAAAAACGCGAAAGTGAAGCTCCATAAAGAAGCTGACGGGAATTCACTAGTGTCACTGAAGCAATAATGGCCAAGGCAGGAGATCCCGCTAACCACATATTAGGAATCATGTACTGCCCAGCACCCGAATAAAACAGCATCGACAGCAAAAATACCTGCAATGCACTAAGTCCTACCTGCTGACATAAAATGCCGCAAGGAATACCTAAAAATACATAGCCCAACATTACTGGCAATGCCGCGCTTAAAACTTCACGAGCCTTGACAGAAAATTTTTCTGCAGAAGCATTACTTGAAGCTTGATCGGAAAAACTCTCTTGGGTACTAGTTCCTTGATCGGTATCGGTTGTTTTTGACTGTTGTATATCCTCATTCATAGCGCAAGAAAGCATAGCACGCTTTTATTGAAGCGTGCTCAAAAAGTTAAAGGAATCGTTTATCCCCCAGCAAAACAAAATCCATCACAAAACAGCTCTCCTAACCATCAAGACATGATTGAAGAGAGCTATTAAATATTAGCGCAGGATTTGCCTGCTTAATGATTCCAGGTGTGAGGAACGAACATATCCATAAAGAAACTTCGTGCGTACCTATCTGTCATTCCAGCAACATAGTCCGTTACTGCGCGCAAAGGGTCTCCGCCTGAGATATCTTTTAAGTCCTGCGGAACCTTGTCGTAATGGCGAACAAAGTAATCAAAAACATCTTCAATTAAATGCTTTGCCTTAGCAACCTCAATCATGACAGGTTCTGAGGTATAGACATGATCAAACAAAAACGAGCGTAATTCCATCATGGCATCCCAAACGGGCTGGCTCATAGTAATATCATCGGTCTTTGCCGATGTTTCAATCATGTCGTGTACGAGCGTTTGAATTCTGGTGGAATGATTTTCTCCAAGTATTTTATGAGTTGATGCAGGTAAATCTTTTTCTTCAAGAGCACCAGCTCGAATAGCATCATCAATATCGTGATTAACATAAGCAATGCGGTCAGCCGTTGCCACAATACGACCCTCGAGCGTTTCAGCTCGCTGAGAACCGGTATGACACACAATGCCATCACGCACCTCAGCGGTTAAGTTCAACCCTTTGCCATTGTTTTCAATAACATCAACCACGCGCAGGCTCTGAATGTTATGGCGATATAATTGCTGGTTTTCAGGCGCGTTAGGATCAAGTCCTCTATGTTTTGCCAAACAAGTAGAAATAGCTTGTTCTCCCACATGGCCAAAAGGCGTATGCCCTAAATCATGTCCTAGAGCGATAGCTTCCGTTAAATCTTCATTGAGACCAAGCGCACGAGCAATCGTACGAGCAATCTGGGCTACTTCAAGCGTATGAGTAAGTCGAGTGCGATAGTGGTCGCCCTGCGGTGCTAAAAATACCTGGGTTTTGTGAGACAAACGGCGAAATGCCTTTGTATGCAAAATCTTATCGCGATCGCGCTGGTATTCACTGCGATACAAATCGCCTTCCGTTGAAAACATACGACCTTCAGACTCATCAGAAAACGCAGCATCGCTGGAAAGTCTGGTATGTTCCTGTTCTTCCTGATCTTCTCTCGTAACAAGTCTCATAACGCTTGCGCTCCTTAAGTTTTACGTAAGCTTTTGCTGCTCAGTTTCTCTAGTCTTCAACAATGAGCAAGCGATGACATGCAGGGCACGTAGCGATAGGTGCCTCTGAACGAATCTTGCTCATACGGCTCGAATCAAATGAACTGCGACAGGCACCGCAAGAATCATTAACCAAATCGGCAAGAGCAACACCGCCACAGCGCTCCAAGGTTTGCTCGTAGACTTTAAGCAAAGCAGGATCAACCATTGATGCCAGTTCAGTGCGTACTTTTTCGCCTTCAGCGATTACCACACGAAGAGAACCACCTGTTTTCTGGAATGATTCAACAAGCTGCTTTTCCTTTTCCTCCATAGTGGTAAGTGCTGACATAATCTGCTTCATAACAGGATTAATCTTATTGACCTGCTCTTCCACACGGCTCAATTCAAGCGCCACTTTTTCACGACGTTTGCGAACGCCATCTAGTTCTCGTGTTTTAGACGTTACTGCGCGATAATCGCCTTGAACTTCAGCTAATTCTGCAGTGATTTCTTCTTGTTTTGTTGCAAGCTGTTCATCTTCTTGAACCAATGAAGTAAGTTTGCCTTCTTCATTGTCAAGCATGTCTTGAACTTGCACTTTTTTCTTTAATATCTCATCTTTCTTCGTGCGTACTTCAAGAATGGCCTCGCGATGAGGAAGGTTTTGGAATTCTTTTTTTGCAGAAAGCACCTTACGGTCTGCTTCTTGAAGTTTACGAAGAATTGAAATGTCTTGTTCGGTAGCGTTCATCTGCCGTAAGCCTTTCTTTTATTTAGAGGAAATCAATATATACAACATCTCTGGTTTCTGAATGCCCCAACGTGCTTTAGCGACGAGAAGATTCAGGCGTGTACCAGTTATCCTTTTGGTTAATCATAGTAATACATTCCGAGGCAACCCCTGCAGCTTGTACATGAGCTGCAAGTACATCACACAACGGAAGCTCCGAAACATCATGACCCAATTCAATAATGCAAAGGCCAGAAAGTGATGCATCAAGAGCTTCGTGATACTTCACTTCACCACAAATAAGGCACTCTACCCCTTGTGCTAAGCACGCATCCAGTAGAGAACCTGCAGATCCACCACTGGTCACAATAGACTTTATTTCTTTAGTGGGTGAACCCCATACTCGAGGATGTGATCCAAACACCGAAACACACCGCGCACTTAAATGACGCAAAGAAACCTGCTCTTCGTCGCAAGGTTCGCATATTCTGCCAAATCCTTTAGCGCCGTCAGACTCTAAAGGTTCCAACACGCCAATTCCGCGCAAACGCAAAAGTTCTGGAAGCACATCAAGACCCGCCACGGACACATCTAGCGCCGTATGAAATGACAGTATGCTCATACCCTGTTCGCACGCATAGCGAACGACAGCACCAGAAGTATGACCCTGAATGGATGCAGGAACAAATGAGGTGGGAGGATCAAGAAAAACAGGATGATGAGTTACTAAAACATTAGCACCAGATTGCTTTGCTGCTTTTAAGGCAGGGAGTGTGGGGTCAAGTGCAACAGCCACCCCTTGCACTACCTCAAGAGGATTTCCTACCAGCATACCCGTTCTATCCCAAGAACAAGCATCCTGCGCGGGCATTTCTCTTAACAGCAAACGCTCCAAATCACCCACTAAAAGTGTCGAGTTTTTAGGTGCAAGCGTTGTTGCATCGTTGCGTTTAAGAGATGTTTCTTGCCCTGACATAGCAATACCCTCTTTCATCTATACCATTTTTAAAGCCCCTTGCAGGGAATTACGTATCTATCCTATACCTTACGTTATTTCGTCAACGTAAAAAATCAAGCAAGAGAAATGGTCCTAATATCTCCATCAGGACGAACAACGCTTACCTCGCGATACCCTGCCTCATACATCCAGCGATATCCTTCTTCAATAAATTGATTTACCTTAGAAGGCTGATGCGCATCAGCACCAATAGTACAACGCACGCCAGCACGTCTAAATTCGCGCAATAAATCTTGGCAAGGAAACATTTCTTTGCAAGCATAGGTAAGACCCGATGTATTAACTTCCACCATGCGCTGCGCCTCGGCCGCTGCCTCTGCAGCATCTTTGAAGAGTGGAAGAGGATCAAAACTGGGCATACGGTTAAATTTTTTCACCAAATCGGGATGGGACATAACGGTAAAAGGAACATCTGACATTACCGCTTCGCACCATACTTCAAAGTAACGGCGCCAAATATAATCTGGTCCTACTTCGTCCCAGTAACCTCGTTGCGCAGGATCGTCAAAGGGCCATAAATCCAAAAAGTGCACTGATCCCAAAATCAAATCAAAGGGTTCATACGATTCACTAGTAAATTCACGATCTTCGCCTTCGCCCAGCCAATCAAGTTCGCAACCTACCAAGATTTCCATATCTGGATAAAGCTCTCGCTGAGCTTTAATGCGAGTGATGTATTCATCTAAACGAGATGCAGGCATTGATACATAGTCGCGGGGATCAACTTCATGAGTAAGCGGATAATGCTCCGTTACGGCAATGTTGGTCATCCCTAGCTTATGTGCTTGTGCTATCAATTCCTCAATACTGCCATGACCATGATTAGTCATATCGGTATGATTGTGCTGGCTTACTAATTCCATCCGCTACCTTGCCTTTTTCTCTGTCTGCCCAAGATCGTTATATGCTGTTATATAAAGTCAATCATGCAGCTATTTTATTTTGCAAACTTTTGGATAACCTCATCAAATGCCACAAAGAACCGATCGATGTCTTGAGCGGTGGTATCTTTGCCAAAAGAAAGGCGAAGAGCGCCTAGCGCATCATCTCGTGGGACACCGAGCGCTTTCAGCACATGGGAAGGATCCAGATCATGTGAAGCGCACGCAGAACCGCCCGAAACACAAACACCCTGGCGATCGAGTTGCATGATAAGCGTTTCGCTCTCAACGCCTTTCACTAAGACATTTACTATATGAGGAGCGAAATTCAGGGCATCCTTTTCCACCGCGACCGTTGGACGTACCGCTGAATAGCTAGCAAAACGTTCATAACATTCATCGCGCAAAACACGTAAACGCTGCGTTTCTTCATCCATAGCATCGAGCGTTGCTTGGCATGCAGCTGCAAACCCCACTGCTCCCATAACGTTTTGAGTACCACTTCGGTTTCCGCTCTCTTGTCCACCACCAACAATTTGCGCAGTAAAAGGAGTACGAGCCTTTAAGAATAAAGCGCCCATCCCCTTTGGTCCTCCGATTTTATGCGAGGAAATAGAAAGAGCATCCACACCCCATTTTTTCACCGACAAAGGTATCTTGCCGAGCGCTTGGGTGGCATCAACATGAAACAGCGCACCAGCCTTATGCACAACATCGGCTAAAGCTGGAATATCCATTACACTACCTACCTCATTATTAACAGCCATAATAGAAACCAGCATCACGCGGTCTGTTAGAACTTCCTTAAGTGCCTCAGGTGTAATGTGGCCAGAAGCATCAGGATCAACATAGGTTATTTGAGCACCCCAATGACCCAATACTTCTGCCGCTTCTAGTATTGCTTCATGCTCAATTGAAGACACTATAATTTGTGGCACACATTCATGATCACCAGATTGCTCTGCTTTCATCATGCAGGCATCGACAATGCCAAATAGAGCAGCATTGTCTGCCTCAGTTGCCCCTGAGGTAAACACGATTTCATCGGGGCGAGCACCAATACCACGCGCAATCGTTTCACGTGCTTGTTCAAGAGAGCGAAATGCTACTCGGCCCATTTTGTACAAAGAATTAGCGTTTCCGGTACCAAAGCGCAATCCGTCAACACCTGATTCCAAATAAGACAACATTGCCGTGCGAGCCTCTGCGCACAAAGGCGCTGTTGCTGCCCAGTCAAGATAGGTAATAGTAGTTTCGTCTTTGGCGCTAGTTGCCATATATTCTCCCTGAAATAGTATTTTGTATGCTTTGTTGCCTCAGATTTGCGAAAGCAGGTAATCCCACTTTCGCCTCATAAAAGCACATTAAAAAGTAACTTTCAACGTAGCGGATGTCATCCAATATATTTGACTTACCTCACATTAAGGTTGCATCGCTGCGCCCGCATCGCGCAAGAGCCCAATTGCCTCTTCAGGGTTTGGCTGAGCAAAAACACCTGATCCAGCAACAAGAACATCAGCCCCTTGCGCACACACAAGCCCCGCAGTACGTTTTGCACTAATGCCACCATCCACTTCGATAAGCAAAACGGGATTAAGGCGCGCTGCCATTTCTGCAACCTTGGCAACTCGCTCTTCACTGCCTTCAATATAAGATTGTCCAGAAAAGCCAGGAAAGACACTCATCACTAAAACCATATCCAGATCAGCAATATAAGGCTCCAGTGATTCAATGGGATAATCTGGCTTTAAGGTAAGAGCGGGATGCGCCCCAGCTTTGCGAATTCGCTCAATTGCGGTACGAACCTCAGAACCATCATGTAACGCTTCCATATGCACCGAAACCCAATCAGCACCCGCTTCCAAATACCAATCAAGCTGCTCTAGCGGATTTGAAATCATTAAGTGTACATCGAGCGGAATCGTGGTGATACGCTTTAGCTGCTTAACGAAAGGAACACCTAGCGTAAGATTTGGAACAAAATGACCATCCATAACATCTACGTGGATGAAATCGGTGCCACCTCTCTCCAGCATATGAATATCGCGTTCCATATTCATGAAATCAGCCGAAAGAATTGATGGTGCAATTTTTATTTCGCCAAACACCGCTGACTCCTTTCCTGTTTCGTGATGTAGGCTGATTATATTCAATCGGATTCTTAGTTGATACTTCTCTAAAACTTTATTTCTTTCTTGTACGTCATAACGTATTGGACGCTTGCGCTTCCAAAGAGATTAAAAACTGTTTTACCGCAGGATCGGTAACAAACCCTCCCATATCTCCATGCATCCCAATGACTCGATGACTGGGAATAAAAAACGGGAGAGGATTGTGACTACATGCAGAAGAAATCGCATGAAGACCCTTAGGCGTTCCCAAATCGGATGCCACTTGAGCATAGGTGCGTGTTTGTCCATAAGGAATAGAGAGTACATATTCCCATACCTTTTTCTGAAAAGCACTTCCTACAGGATTAAGAGGCAAAGAAAAAGAGGTGCGCTTGTGTGCTAAATATTCCAAGACTTGACTTGATGCCTTGTTAGTTAATGCACACGCCTTATACTCGCCTTCAAATTCCGCTACACCAAAGGCAACATGGGTAAGCGCTGATCCATCGCAGGCTATAGTTATTCTGCCCATAGGAGTGCGATAAATAAAATACGAATGATGGACGGTGTTCATATGCTTTGCAGGCATGATTTCACTTCATTCACTGAAGTTCTTCAGGGTTCTTCAAGCCCCAAAATTCTGTAGTAAGCGGTCTCCTAAACAACTCCGTTGCAATAGCATCCAATGCACCATGTTCCCACACAATAGAACGAACCGCTGTCGTTATGGGAAGCTCCACGCCATAGCGCTGCGCTAAAGGACAAATGGTTTTACAAGCAAGAGCGCCTTCTACCACCATATGAGTACGTTCTTCATATGCCTCAAGCGTACCGCCTTGAGCAAGCGCTTTTCCAAAAGTTCTGTTTCGTGAATGCTCTGAGGTGCAGGTAGCAATCAAATCGCCTGCGCCAGCAAGCCCCATTACGGTAAGCGCGTTACCGCCACACGCGGTAACCAAACGGCTCATTTCTGCCATACCGCGGGTCATAAGCATTGCCGCTGTGTTGTCGCCATATCCCATGCCATACGAAGCACCTACCGCTATAGCGATAACGTTTTTGAACGCCGCACACAACTCCACTCCGATATAGTCATCTGAGGTATAGCAGCGAAACGTATTGGTAGTAAACAGATCGCGGAAATAACAGGCAATATCGTTGTTGGGAGAGGCAATAACCGTGCCTGCCGGAATTCCCAATACCACTTCTTCAGCATGATTAGGCCCCGAAAGTGCAGCTAAGCGATTCCCGTTGCCCAATACTTCCTCAAATACCTGCATGGGCACCATGCCACTTCCTTCTTCCACTCCTTTAGAACAAAGAATAATAGGAGTATCTAAAGAAAGAAGAGGTGCAAGTTGTTCTGCAAAAGAACGAATAAGACGAGAAGGCGTTACTATAACAACCGCCTTGGCATCTTTTACGCATTCTTCAAGATTACTGGTTGCACTAATAGCTTTTTCCAACACTATGCCACTTAAATAGCGCGGATTGCGATGAGCCTGCGTGATGGATTGGGCAACTTCTTCCTTTCGTGCCCACATGCATACCTCATTGCCTCCAACCGCAAGCGTCTGAGCAAGCGCGGTTCCCCACGATCCTGCACCTATTACCGCAATTTTATCCATGGCATCCTTCATCCCTTATTAAGATTGCGTTTTCTTTGAACCAATCTTATTTTCGTTTCCTGCACGAAGGCGAGCAATATTTTCCCGATGAGCCCAAATTACCGTAATAGCGGCAATAAAACAGAGCGCTATGGCTATTCCGTTACCGCCAAAGAAATACAAAGCAAAGAAAGGACAGACAAATGCTGCTGCGATTGAACCCACCGACACATATTTAGTAGCAACAACAAGAATAATAAATATCGCCAATTCCAAAAGAGTGCCCGTTAGCCCAAAGGTAGAAACAAGGCATCCTACCGCCACTGCAATTCCTTTACCACCTTTAAACTTCAACCAAGGACTAAAAATATGGCCCCAAATACAACCAAGAAAAGCGATACTAAGACATATCTGGGTAGTTCTAAAGAGAACCGCAGTGTCATCAGGATTAGGCCCTGTAATCCCTGTCGCAATACAAAGCTCTCGCAACGCTGTCAAATCTGTTAAGACCTGACTCGCAAACAAGGTTGCAATAACACCTGCTAAAACACCCTTGCCGAAATCGAGAATAAAGACTGCAGAGCCTCCTACTTTTCCAAGCGTTCTCATTGCATTGGTTGTTCCGATATTTCCTGAACCATGCTCACGAACGTCGGTATGGTAAAACGCGCGCGAAATAATAACGCCCCAAGGAATAGATCCCAATAAAAACGCAATCAGAAATAGCAGAACAAAAAAACCAAAACAAGACAGCATCTTTTAGTCCTTCTTCTTAAACTTCAAACGTATAGGAGTTCCCTCAAATCCAAAAGTCGAACGTAGTCGATTCTCTAAGTAGCGCTCAAATGAAGGCTCTACAAGATCGGGGTGGTTACAGAAAAAGGTAAAGAAAGGAGGTTCGGTACCCGTCTGGGTCACATACTTCAATTTTAAGATTCGTTTACCCTTAGAAATGGTATGTCCGAACTCGCGAATATCCTGTAGCCATACATTTAATCGACTGGTAGAAATTACCGAAGAATAGTTTTGATATGCAGTATCAATAGCATTCCAGATGCGATGAACGTTTTTGCCAGAAAGTGCCGAAATCGCAATAACAGGAGCATAACCAACAAACGTTAAGCGATCCTCAATACGTTCGCGAATTTCTGCTTTAGCCTCTGGACCTTCCACCAAATCCCATTTATTCAAAAGGACCACCATGGCGCATCCGCGTTCCGCTGCCATACCTGCCACACGTTGATCTTGGTCAGTCAAGCCTAGCGTTGCATCAATGACAAGTAATACCACCTGCGCGCGATCTATCGCACGCATGGCACGAACAAATCCGTAATACTCTACATCTTCATGGACAACGCTTTTTTTGCGGAGACCCGCCGTATCAACAATGGTGTAATACGTTCCTTCATGCTCTACAACGGTATCGATAGCATCACGCGTGGTACCTGCCACATCAGAAACGATAGAGCGATTATCGTTGGTAAGCTTATTGGTGAGTGATGATTTACCAGCATTTGGACGCCCAATAATAGCTACATTAATTGAATCGAGCACATCTTCTTCAACTTTATCTTCAGGGAAAAGCGAAACTATTTCATCTAACAGATCGCCCGTTCCCGTACCGTGAAGCGCCGAAACAGGACGAGGATCACCTAAGCCAAGCTGATAGAACTCCCAAAGCTCGCCTTCCTGCTTTACGCTATCAAGCTTATTTACCGCCAAAAGTACGGGCTTTTTGGAACGTCGCAAGATACGAGCAACTTCCTCATCATCAGCATTGATCCCCGTTTTTCCATCAACCAGAAAAACAATGACATCAGCTTCTTCGGTGGCAGCAAGCGCCTGAGAAGTAATCGAGCTTTGGAAGGCATCGTCGCTTCCCATTTCGATACCACCCGTATCAATGAGCGTAAACGAACGTCCATTCCAGTCAGCTTCATGATACGAACGATCTCGTGTCACGCCACGCATTTCGTGAACAATTGCTTCATTATTTTCCGCAAGACGGTTAACCATCGTGGACTTGCCCACATTTGGACGCCCCACAATAGCAACAATTGGTAATGACATAGTTACTCCTAGCTAAAGGATTCGTTTGTCTTTTCAAGCTTTCAGGATACCACGCAAAACCCAGCACTTTATCAGAACACACCAACATCGTATGGTGATTTGCTCTTTTAGGAACAATCGATGGGAATTATCCTGCGATTGCTGCCTATAACGAATGAAGTCGCGCAATCACATCTTCTATTTGATTATCGGGAGTAGAAGCACCTGCCGTAACCCCTACAGTTTGCCCATCATTAAACCAGGAAGGTTCGATCTCATCGGCCGATTCAATGTGATAGGTACACGGACAATACTTTAGACATATTTCATAGAGGCGAGTTGTATTAGAAGAATTACGTCCTCCAATGACTACCATCACCTCCACCTTTTGGGCAAGCGCTATGGCAGATTTTTGGCGTTGGGTAGTAGCGGAACAAATTGTGTTCCTCACTTCAATATCAAGTTTTTTATCTTCAAGGGCATTAAGAACTTCAGCAAGCTTTGATTCTGATTGAGTGGTCTGCACCACAACACCAATACGGGAAGAAAGCACAGAGGGAATATCCTGAACGCCGCCTACGATAATACAGTCGCCACCCGCAGCACGTGCATGAGCAGATATCCCTTCGACTTCAGGATGCCCCGCTTCGCCGACAACAAGAACTTGTCTTCCTTCATGCGCCAGCTTAGCCGCAGCACGCTGAGCGCGCATCACATGCGGACAAGTTGCATCTACCACATGCAGATCCCGCGAAACAAGTTCATCGATCACCTGAGGAACTACCCCATGAGAACGAATAACAACCTTCTTTGCCTGCACATCAGATACTGATTGGGCAACATGAATACCTTGCTCCTCCAATTCGGAAACCACCTGAGGATTATGAATCAAAGGACCAAGAGTGCAAACTGAACCATCAGAATCATTTGCCTTTAAGGTCATATCGAGCGCACGCTGTACCCCATAGCAAGCTCCTGCATGTTCAGCGCGAATTACCGTGAGAGCTCCCATTTAAGACTCCGATTTAGCTTTTGGAAGATAATCTGGCAGAGTTGCAGGATCAAAAGCGGCAATAGGATGCTGTTCAAACACTTCGGTATAATCCTTCGCATCGGGGAACAACTCAGCCATATTCACCTCATGAGCAGGACAGTTAAACGTTAAGGCATACGCCTCACGCATGGTATACCAAGCGCAGGCATCCATTCGTTCATCCTTGGGTAGAAAATCAAAGGAATCAAGCGAAATAGGTTCACCAAATCGAACGATTACTTTTGGAAAACGAACACGCTCCCCTTTTCGTTTGATATTTGCAACATTCTCTAGTCCAAGAGGAACTATGGGAGCCTTCCCCATACGAGCAATCAAAACAGCACCTGCATGAAGCTCAGGCTTATTGCTTCCCTTGCTCCTTCGTGTTCCTTCCGGAAAAATTCCAACCCATTCGCCATTTTTAAGCATACGTGCAGCACGCTTCATAGCGGTACGATCTGCAGTATTTCGCTTAATCGGAAACGCTCCTGCACGAGAGATTATTTCACCTAGAAAATTATTTCCTGCTACAAACAGGGAATCACGTGCCATAAGACGAAGCCAAGCGCGTGGGCGAACAGAAAGAAAAGCCACAATAACGTCAAGGTAAGAGTAATGAGGAGCGATAAGTACCGCACCGGTTGTTTTACCCTTAAACTTATCAATCACTTCTTGATTTTCGATTTTCATGCGGAAAAATACGCGGAAAACGAAATTCAGAATACCCGCAATAATATAAATCAAAAATCGGGGAACATGATTTGTTTGATCATTTCCCATGCAGGGACGATCCCAAAATTCTTCATGTACGCTAAACATTACGAACGGTATCCTAGCCTTCTCTACATTTTTGCTTGTGCGCTACCGCAAATCATTGCAATTATTTCTTCGATATATTTACCAGTAGAGTCAATACAGAGAGCATCATCTGCTGGTCTTAAAGGAGAGGTATCGCGGCTTGAATCCAACTCATCTCGACGCACAATATCAGCAAGAACCTCGTTGTAGTCGATAGAGCCCACCCCACGATCAACGTTTTGACGTACTCGTCTATGAGCACGCTCCTCAGGGGTAGCGCTCAGAAATATTTTTACTTCCGCACCGGGAAATACCACCGTTCCAATATCGCGTCCTTCTACTACGTAATTACCTTCAGAACCGATACGACGCTGCTGCTCAACCAATGCCTGCCTTACTCCCGGTACCGCCGACACCGCCGAAACGCTTTTGTCTATTTCCGCTGTACGAATCTCATCGGTAATCTCTTGATCATCGCAAAAAACTCGCTTTGGAACAGGATTACCTTCTTCGTGTCCAAAACTAATGGTGTGATTTTGCGCAATTTCAGTAAGCGCCTGCCCGTTAGTAAGGCAGATCCCTTCCTGCAAAGCCTTCCATGCAACCGTACGATACATTGCGCCAGTATCCAAACAAGAAAAACCCAGCTTTTTGGCAACCGCTTTGGCAACCGTAGACTTTCCTGCACCCGATGGTCCATCTATTGCAATAATCATTAGGCAAGCCCTCTCATTACCTCTAAGAAACGGGGGAAACTTACAGAAATACAATCAAAGTCAATGATGTCAACTGCATGATGGGAACACAATCCCGCCAAAGCCCAGGTCATCGCTAAACGATGATCTTTTCGAGAATCAAACACCAACCCTTCAGGCACTTCCAGACTCGGCTGTCCTTCAATATAGAGATTATCGTTTTCTGCCCAGGCATTCACGCCCATCAATTCGAGACCTTGAATAATCGCATCCAATCGATTCGACTCTTTCTTGGTAAGCTCACTTACCCCACGAAATACCGTAATGCCTGAGGCATGGGCGGCAACAAGTGCCAAAACAGGTATTTCATCAATCTCTGAAGCAATATGTTGTGAAGGAATTTCGCACCCGCGCAAATGAGGAGTATACGCAGCCTCAATAATGCCAATGGGTTCCTTACCTTCAGCAGTAAGATAACGAACTTCTATCGAAGCACCCATACGCTCAAGTGTGCGGATAAAACCAACTCGTCCAGGATTAAGACTTACCTTTTCAATCTGAATTGAACTGCCAGGCTTCAACAAGGCAGCACAGATAAGAAACGCCGCTGAAGAAGGATCTCCCGGAACATCAACTTCGTTCGCATGAAGAGTAACAGGTCCTTCTACTGAAGCCCGACGGAAAGCCATTCCTGCCTTAACACCAAATTCAGGTAACATTAATTCTGTATGATTACGCGAAATGGCAGGCTCATTAATAACCGTTTCGCCTGTTGCCCCTAAGCCAGCAAGTAGAACCGCAGTTTTAAGCTGAGCTGATGCCATAGGAGAATCATACGTAATCGCCTTAAGGTTTGGAGTGCCCATAATAGTTACCGGCAAAGTCTCGCACGCCTCTGGTTCAAAGCGAACACCCATTTTCATTAAAGGCGCAATAATACGACGCATGGGGCGCTTTTTTAATGATTCATCACCCGTAATTTCTACCTTGATGTTCCATGGGGCTAAAATCCCCATTAACAGACGAGCCGTTGTACCCGAATTACCACAATCAATAGGTTTCGTTGGCTGCGTTGGGCCATTTGCCCCCCAACCAGTAATACCACCTGCAAGAGAACCATCGAGCTGACGCTCAAGAGCAACCGTAGCCCCCAAAGCGGACATTGCAGCAATAGTCGAGCGAACATCAGCAGAATTAAGAACCCCTGTGAGTCGCGAAGTACCTTCTGCCATAGAAGCAAACATTACCGCGCGATGAGAAATAGATTTATCCCCGGGTACCGCCGCTACTCCATCGAGAGGGCGAGCGAGTGGTTCAATACGAGTTGTGTTTGGTGAGGTCATAACTACTCCTTAAACAAAGGGTTGAACGAAACGCTAAACCCGGCTTTTATGAGTTGTGTCGACAGTTTTCCGATATCACCTTCATCTGTAAGAATCAAATCTAGTACAGCACTTGACGACGTAATATGATCTATATCTATAGACTGTACGTTACAACCCGCCTTTGATGCAATAGTTGTTATTTCAGCAATTATGCCAGGACGATTCGTAAGAGGAATTCTCACTTCGAGCAAATCTTCCGTTGCGGGAACCCACTTTGCCGGAAGTGCACGACGAGCCTGCGCTGCACGATCTAAAAGTGAAGTGAACTCAGATTTATCACCTTCACGCAAGGTATCTGCATAATTTTTTAAAATGGTCTGAATCTCATCAAGGCCCTCCACAATGGCATTTCGATTATCAAATGCAATACCGGTCCATAAAGCAGGAGAACCCGCTGCAATACGGGTGGAATCCTTAAAACCACCAGCAGCCAAACGGAATAAGGCCTCCTGGTCACCTGCATGTCGTACCGCTAATTCCACTAACGATGACGCTACAAAATGAGGAACATGACTTACAATCGCTACCACTTCATCGTGGGTATCTCGAGGAAGCGACACCACGCGAGCACCAAGACCTGTAAGCATTTCATGCATATCCGCATAGTCTTGAGCAGACGTTGCCTCATCAGGACACAAAACCCAATGAGCACCCTGAAATAAATCTTCACGCGCTGCTTCAATACCGCTTTTTTCTGAACCAGCCATAGGATGACCAGGAATATACTTTTCTGGATGAGGAAGAATCCTTTTTGCCTGCTGACTCACAATTGCTTTTGTTGAACAGGTATCGGTCACAACACCTGCAAAATCATTTTCAGCTATCAAGCAAAAATAGTCTGGAACTACGGGAACAGGCGTTGCGATCATCACTAAATCACAACGAGAAAGCGCCTCTGACAAATCATCGGTAGCGAGTAGGCCTTCATTAATCCATCCTCGCTCTTGCGCTTCGTCTATCGTGTCTTGAGAAATATCAACTCCGATGATATATGAATCAGGATACGCAGCGCGATACGCCATAACAAATGATGACCCTATCATTCCAAGACCAATAGTCATAATTGAGGTAAAACGCGTATCCATGATAGATGATTCCTTCTCCTTGTCTCTATTTATCTCTATTCACGCAAAAGTGTACCATTGCTAACCGATCGAAGCCCGCAGCTGTGTTACCTCTTCATCGAGAAGTAATCGATAAGCTCCCTCAGAGAGATCACCAAGATCAATCGGGCCAAACTTTTCTCGATGGAGCTGAACAACAGGATATCCCACCGCTTCACACATTCGCTTAATTTGCCGTTTTTTTCCTTCGTGAATGGTAATTGTTAACACCGTAGAGCCCTTAAGTTGTTTCACAATTGAAACACAGGCTGGAGCAGTAAGGCCATCTTCTAAAAGTACACCCTCTCTTAAAGCATTAAGAGCAGCCTCAGAAGGAACCCCCTTAACCATTACGCGATATTCCTTATCCACATGAAACGAGGGATGAAGTAAAGCGTTTCCCAGTTCACCATCAGTAGTAAAAAGCAAAAGTCCCGTCGTATCAAAATCGAGTCTGCCAATGGGAAACAACCCTGGATACGTCTTGCAGGGAACAAGCTGTGCAACACAAGGCCTTCCCCGATCATCCTTCATAGAAGTTAGGTAGCCTGCTGGTTTGTGAAGCATAAGAACTACCGAATCTCCCCCGAGCGCCACAAGCTTACCATCAACTTTTACTTCGTCAGTACAAGGATCCACTCTTGTTCCCAGTTCCGCAACCACCTGGCCATTCACTGATACGCGACCCTCTAGAATAAGCTTCTCGCTCGCCCTTCTGCTCGCAACGCCTCCTCGAGCAAGAAACTTTTGCAATCTCATAGGCTCATTAGTCATCTTCATCGAATACCAATTCATCGAAGTTGATTTTTTCAACTGCGCCCACCCCTGCAGCAAGCGCATCGCTGAGCATGGTCTGCATTGCCTCTTGCATAGATTCAGCGCGAGCTAAATCTTCAACCTTCTTCTCAGTTTCTGTATCGAGAGAATAGGTCTCATCTTCTGGGCGAACAATATTTAATCGCTCAGCGATAAAGGCACGAGTTTCTTCATCAGGAGCAAATGAGTCAAGAGGTGGCAAATCAGCAACCGAGCGTAAGCCAAATTTTTCCAGAAAGGTAGTAGTGGTTGCGTAAAGCACTGGATTGCCTGGAGCATCTTGTGTTCCTGCTTCACGCAAAAGCCCCTTCTCCACCAAAGAATTGATCGAACTATCAGAACTTACTCCTCGAACCGAAGCAACCCCATTGCGCGTTATAGGCTGACAATACGCCACCACCGCAAGCGTCTCTAATGCAGCTTGAGAAAGCCTTCGTGTATCCCACGACAAAACATACTTTTCTATGAGCTCGTGGTATCGAGGATGCGAATACAATCGCCAACCACCCGCCACCTCTCGCAATTGAATACCACGCTCGTCATGCTCGAGTGACCGCTGAAGCTCCTCAAGCGTTTCCTGAATGATTGCTGGCTCTGCCTCCAGCATGTCAGCAAATGTCAAAACAGTAACCGGTTCATCGGTAACAAACAGCATCGCTTCCAGAGCGCCCGCTAACCATGATTTTTCTGAATCTTGCATTATGCGTCCTCTATCACTGAATCAAATTCAGTATCTCCCTCAAGTATTTGTCGGTTTGCGCCTTCCTCGACACAAATTGCAATATCACCAAATAATTCATCTTGGCTGAGAGATACCATATTGCGCTTAAACAATTCCAATATCGCCAAAAAGGTAACCACGATAAGATGAGGATCATCCTGATTGGAAACAAAGTCAGAAAAATGAACCTGCTTCTTTTCACAAACCCGATCATAAACAAGCCGCACTTGAGTTTCCACTGGAATAACTCGCGCAGCGATATGTTCTGATTCAAGAAGAAAAACATCACGTCTAGCGATACAAGCAGCACAAAGTTGTCCGAGCTTTTCGATTTTCACTCCTGCTAAATAATCAGGAACGAGCGTTAAAAACGAACGATCAGGCCCAAAAGGTCGAGCATGCATCCGCTCTTCCGCTTCAAAACGTGCTTGAAGCGCAGTAGCAGCATTTTTAAATTTCTTGTATTCCAGAAGATGATCAACAAGCGCATCACGCATTTCATCAGGTGAAATCTCATCAAACTCTTCGTCGAGTTTTTCTGATTCCTCATGAGGTATAAGACTTGCCGCCTTGATCTCAAGGAGAGTGGAGGCCACCAGCAGAAAATCGCTTGCAACATCAAGGTCAACGTTTCTCATACGCTGCACTTCAGAAAGATATTGATCGGTAATCTCCGACAAGGAAATAGAACCAATGCTGACTTTTTGTCGACTGACTAAATAAAGTAGCAGATCGAAAGGCCCCTCAAAACTTTCGATGCGAACGCGATAAGACATTCTTATACACGTCCCTCTTCATCGAGACCTTCAAAATTGTTTTGCCTCAACGCTTCGTATACCCCTAAGGCACAAGCATTGGATAAATTCAGCGAACGAAGTCCTGGTCGCATGGGAATGCGCACGCATTCATCGGCATGAGCCTGCAAAACCTCATCGTCTATACCGCGGCTCTCTCGCCCAAAAATAAGATAGACTTCCCCTTCGTACACGCGCTCGCAATATGAAGAATGCGCCTTACCCGTAAAGAAAAACATCTGCTTGCCGGCATATTCTTCTAAAAATTGCTGTACGCTCGCGTGGCGAACAATCGTAACCTTATCCCAATAATCAAGCCCCGCTCGTTTCATGTTTCTCTGCGTAGCGCGAAAACCCATTGGCTCAACGAGATGAAGGGTTGCCCCCGTACAGGCACAAGTTCGTGCTATATTGCCCGTATTCTGAGGAATTTCAGGTTCAAAAAGCACTACATGTAAATCTAGGCTCATGATAAAGCCTCCTTGCTTTTTCTCATCTCTTCCTCTATTTCCTCGGAAAGCATAATCCATTCCTCTTCATGGGCAGCAAGCGATGCCTTTAATTGCGCGTGTTCAGCAATAACGTCACTCGAAGCGTCTTCGTTCATGTAGAAATCTGGATCAGCTAAAAGAGCTAAGATCTCTTCCATCCGAGCAGATTCTCGCTCAATCATCGAATCAAGCTCTTTTACTCGCTTACGCTGATTTTTTAAAGCTGCATAAGCACGATTTCGTGCTTCTGCTTCAAGACGTTTTTGCTCTTTTGATTTTGGCGCTGAACCCCGCGGTGCCGTGAGGCTATCCGTATCAGCACCAGGCTTGCCTGATGTTGGCACACCAACAAAATCGCGCGAAGAAGGCCCCTTTGCATGGTTAGCTCCTTCGCCCTTTGTTTGCTGTGAGCTTTTAACAAACGAACTTGAAGGCGCCTGAGCAGGAGCCATCTTGATACCACTGATAGCACTTTTACCTTTACTTATCTGGATAGATTCATACGAATCCTGCTCTTCAAGTTCAGTTTTATAGAGATAGTAATCGTAATCTCCTGCAAATGAAGTAACTTTTCCTGGTTTTATCTCTATGATGCGATTCGCTACTGAACGAATAAGATGACGATCGTGTGTAATAAGCAAAATAGTACCCTCAAACTGCTGTAGGGCCTGTTCAAGGATATCAGCACTCGCAATATCTAAATGGTTTGTTGGCTCGTCTAGGCAAAGCAGTGGTTTTGGTGCCACCAGCATCTTTGCGAGAGCAAGACGACATTTCTCTCCACCTGATAGTACCGACACTTTTTTGTCCACATCATCATTTTGGAACAAAAATGATCCAAGCAATGTTCGCACTTGAGAAATACTCCAACCAGGAGCTGCATTATCTAACTCTTCAAATACTGTATTGCCAGGATGTAATTCCTCTAACTGATGTTGGGCAAAATAAGTTTTGCTCACATGGGTACCATAGCGAATCTGTCCTGAATCAGGTTTAAGTACGCCTGCTATCATCTTCAAAAGCGTAGATTTACCTGCGCCATTTGGACCCACAAGCGCAACCTTGTCCCCTCGATATAACGACAAATCCAAGCCATCATAGATTACTTTTTCTCCAAAAGATTTATGAAGGTCTTTTACCTCAACAACAAGATCTCCCGTGCGAGGTGGTTGCTGGAAGTTAAAATGAACGCTTTTTTTCTCAGGTGGTACCTGAATACGTTCCATTTTTTCCAACTTGCGCACACGATCCTGGACCTGTTTCGCCTTTGTAGGCTTATAGCGAAAGCGGTCAATAAAGGCTTGCATATGAGCAATCTCTTCAGCCTGCTTAGCCGCTTGTTCTTTAAGCTTCTCTATACGCTCTTCGCGCTGACGAAGATAGGCGGAATAGTTTCCTTTATAGAGCTGAACATGACCAAGATCAATTTCAGCTACCCGATCAACCATATTGTCCAAAAAAGCACGGTCGTGACTTACCACGATAACGCTACCCGAATAACTACGTAAAAAGCCTTCAAGCCAGCGCACACTTTCTAAGTCAAGATGATTGGTTGGTTCGTCAAGTAATAAAACTTCAGGATTTCGCGTCAAAAGCTTCGCAAGAGCAATACGCATTTGCCATCCACCCGAAAAGTCGGTGGTTGAACGCTCCATATCGTCTTCGCCAAATCCTAAACCAAACAGCACCGCACGTACGCGAGACTCCAATTCATAGCCACCCATAGACTCATAGATATCTCGAGCCTTTCCGTAGGCGGAAAGTTGCTGTTCTGTCGGATTTTCTCCAAGTGAAAGCTCTAAACTACGCACCTTTTGTTCTTGACGCATAATTTCATGCTGAGCAGAAAGCACTTCTTCAAAAATGGGGTTATCACCCATTTCGATAGCTTCCTGCTCCAAGTAACCAACCTTAGCACCTTTTGCAAAAAGCACTCGTCCCGTATCGGCATCCTCTTGGCCGGTAATGATATTAAGAAGGGTTGTTTTTCCTGCTCCATTAGGGCCTACCAACGCAAGTCGATCGTGCTCTTCCAACTTGAAAGTAACATCGGCAAACAGCGTTCGAGACCCAAACGATTTAGTAATATGTTCTAGTTGCAAAATCATAACGACTAATTATAGCAACCTTATGTTGGTACAGGGTTAGTCGATATCTTATCGCTCGTTTAATCAATATAAATATGATTCGCGTTCGAAAGATCCAACTTATGCTCGCGAATAAAGTCAATAAAATGATCGACGCAATACGGACGATAATTCTTTTCGCTATAAATCAGATAAACCATATGCGAGAATCTGCGCTGCTCTTCAGCATTGTTGTAGAGAGGTTTAATGACAATATCATCTACCGTATGAGGGAAGAAGGTATCGAGCATTACCGCATAGTCCGAACCCGTTGCTGCCAAACCAGCAAGAATTGATTCATCCTCATACGAATAACGAACCTTTTCCACCCCATAACTATCGAGCAAACGCTTGACTGAACTTCCAAGAGGCACTTCCTCGCGATAAGAGATAATAGATTGTCCGATGAGATCCTCGGGAGTCAAAAAAGGTTTTGCGGCCAACGGAGAATCAGGATTCATTGACACGACCAAAAGCTGTTCCGCTACGGGGATTTTCTGAATGCCCGATTCAGATCCATCACACGCGCAAAATGCCACATCATGCTTGCCTTCAAGTATGCCCGCAATCAGTTCTTGGGAAGGCCTTTGATTAATATCAAATACCGTCTCATGGTCATTGGTGGAAGAATAGAGCTTCAGCAAACGAGGCAAGTAATCAGATTGAAGGGTAACGATACATCCAATATCTATAGTACCGCCATCTCCCTCGCCCGAGTAACCCTTCATGATGGCGATGCCTTTATCTAGCTGTTCTAAGGAAGCATTAACGTAACCAAGAAATTCTGAGCCATACTTCGTAAGTTCAACATTTCGTCCTGCTTTCTGAAACAACGAAACCCCTAGCTCTTGCTCTAAGGAAGAAATTGAACCTGACAAAGTAGGCTGAGTGATGAAAAGTTCTTTAGCAGCGCGCGTGTAATGCTGCAGCTCTGCTAATTTTCGGAAATAATACAGCTGAGATAGATTCATGCCTTGTACACCTCTGGAATGAATTAATACACAGAAATTATAACGTAATACCGATAGATTGTTCGCAATTCATAAGAAAGTGCCCAATTAAAAATAAGAGACCCCGGAAAACCGAGGTCTCTTTATCTTGCTTGCAAGATCTACTTCGTAGTATAAGAGCTCACCTAGCCAAAACTTTATCCTTCGGTATGGTCGTCTTATAAGAGCAAACTTTAATCAGTTTATTCCTCACGAAGCTTTTCCATTGCGCTGTAGCCGAACTGACGCTTGAATGCTGCCATTGCAACAATAGACATCAAGATTTCAATGCAGCTTACTGCAAGCAGGAGAATCATCATGATCCAGACAGCGCTTGCTTCGCCAACTGCTGTAGTCATGCTACCAACGATGAAGGGCAGGAATACAGAAGCGAAGCCCATGAAGGTGTAATACATACCTACGTTGCGGCCGCGAGGACCAGGGCACATCATCTGGCGCAAGGAAACACCCGTCTGAAGCATGCCGCCTGCAGCGGAGAAGCCCAGAACTGCGATAGCAACGTATACCACACCAGCACCAAGACCAAGTGGCAAAGCGATAATTACCAACGCAAGCGCTGCAGCACCGAGGATGGAGTCAAACAGGATAACCTTCAGTGGCGACCAGCGAAGTTTACCCATAATCCAAGCCCAGAACAGAACAGCAATAATAGAACCAGCAGTGTAAATTGAGGTCAAGCCTGCAGCTGCTACAGGATCAAGACCAAGGTTCGTAATACCAAATTGCTTGGTGTACTGCTGAGCACCATACATTACGAACATGATGGTGAAACCAAAGAACAGCGTAACGAACTGAATAAGAGCATTGGGCTGCTCGATCATTGCGTCCTTAGCTGCCTGAATTTCAGCTTCTGCCTTATTCTTTGCAGCAGAATTGTCAGAATCACCAGCGGACATCTTACGCTCGTCGTCATAAATAAAGGGCGTAAAGATCGCCATTACCGTTGCAATAATGGACATAACAATTGGAATCCAAATGTTGATGTGCCAAGAATCGCCGGAATTCATAGCTGCCAAGAGAGGATACACAATACCGGACAAGGAAATAACAGCCTTGATACCAATAGTAGTAGAAGCAGAATATTTCGGATTTGCCTCTGCTACCGCAGGATAAAGTGAGCCATCCCAGAAACCTGACGTTGCAACACCAGAGAGGAAGCCTGCAATGCACGCGATAGTTGCATCCGTCGTGGTCAGCATAATTACAAACGAAATGATGTAGAGAATACCGCCGCCCACTGCCATAATCTTACGGCCAATGCGGTCAGAGATCTCGCCACCAATCCAAACACTGACAAATTTACCAACGCCGGTCCAGGTAATTGCCATTGATACCGCGGCAGCACCTGCAGCTGCGTCAGTAAATCCCCATTGAGTATAGAAATTTACTTGGTTTTGGCTGAAGATAATTGCCTGAACGCCATGTGTTAAATAACACATATATACGGTGGCGATAGCAAACAAGTACTTCGTAGCCTGTTTTGCTGCACTCATCATTCTCCCCTTTCCTCAAAAAAATGATTAGCACTATAAGAAATTCCACGACCCTCTCCAAAAACTCACGGAATCTCTATTTCCAAATGAACATGTTATAAAAATGGAATTTATAAATCCAATAAATCTCATGAATGCATTAGCGAGTTATTTATAACTCTCATGGATATTTATATATCAAATACCTTATAGATTGCTGATTTTGAAACAATATTTTCAGAATGGGAATTAATAAGACACTCTAATCAAGACACCTTATAGCTGGGTTATACGGAATTATGTCCTAAGTCCCAAATGTCGCTATAACCCTTATAACTTCTAAGTTTTGGTTGAGAGCACTTACGGCTTACAGGACACACTTGTTACCCAATAAGCCATACTTACGTATCCTCAACTGAATAAATAAAAAAGTCCGCACAAAATAGTGCGGATTTTTAAGTATCGCAAAGCGATTAAACCGAAGATGAACTTCGTTAAATCTTAGCCAAAACGATATTCTACACCCATGGTAGGCTGCGGATACTCCCACTTCTCAAGGATGGTTTCACCACAGATCATGCGGCACGTGCCACATTCGAGGCAACCAGCGTAGTCAAAAATGGGCTCGTCGCCTTCTGCGGGCATCTTGTACAGTGCAGCTGGGCAGCACATAACAAGTTTCTGGAATTCAGGATCGGAAGCCTTAACACCTTCCTTGATCTTGATATGAGCATTTTCCTCATCAACATTAAACTTGTTGAGAGAAAGCTTCTCGTCGACGTTAACCGTAATATCGATCATAGAGCCTTCACACCCTTCATAGCAACCTTAGCAAGCTTGAACAGACCCTGCTTCTTTACTGGAGGCAAAGCGATCTTCATGACATGCTGGCGAGGCTCACCGTCAACCATGAACAAAGGAGTCATGATGTCGCGGATCATTTCAGGATAACCGCGGAACATGCCTGGGCAGTTCTCCAGGAATTCAGGAGCATCCTGATACATCTTCATGTCGCGCATTACAAAAGAGTTATCCAACATAGTCTTGTAATCGGACAGACCAGCCTTGGAAGTGTCACCAGCATCAAGAGCTTTAATAGCTGCCTTAGCAGCAATTTCACCAGAAGCAACAGCCAAGTCCATACCACGAACCGTATAACCAAGGTTCATGCACAACATAGCTGCGTCACCTGCAACCAAGACACCATCGCCAACGATTTCTGGCATCATCTTCAGGCCACCTTCAGGTACAACATGGCCAGAATACTCAACCGTCTTACCGCCAGCAATCAAAGGCTTGATCTCAGGACGATTCTTGAAGTTTTCAAGCATCTGATAAACAGGGATGTCCTGCTTCAAAACTTCACTCATGGTAGCAACAATACCTACGGAAACAGATTCCTGGTTTGCATAGATGAAAGCACCACCAATGATGCCGTTAGAGCAATCGCCTGCGAACAGCCAGGAAGCACCCTCGCCTGGATTGCAAAGGAAACGGCTTTCGATAACATCAGCAGGAAGCTCAATGGTTTCCTTAGCGCCAACTGCTACCTGATGAATAGCAGGAGCCTTCTTGGAAAGACCTGCCTTAGAAGTAAGCAAAGAATTTACACCGTCAGCAAGAATTACTACATCAGAAGTAATTGCATCACCAAATGCGTCAATACCTTTTACCTTGCCATCTTCGATGATGAGGTTTTCTACTGCAATACCGTAAATGTATTCAGCACCAGCATTTTCAGCCTGCTCAGCAAGCCACTGATCGAAGGGGCCACGTAAAACAGTGTAAGATTCTTTACCTGCTTCTTCGAGTTCACGTGCTGAGTAGTCAATCGTGAAGTTTGAATCAGGCGACATAAGCGAAATACGCTCATGGGTAACTTTACGCTGCAAAGGAGCTTCCTGATAATTTGGGAAGACCTTGGCGAGCGAATGCGTGTAAATACGACCGCCCGTCATGTTCTTTGCGCCAGCGTAGTTACCACGCTCGACAACAAGAACCGACTTGCCAGCGGACGCGAGGGTATAAGCAGCTACGTTACCGGCGCAGCCAGCACCCACGACAATCGCGTCAAAATCGGACATGCTTTTCCTTTCAGAGAGCGAACAAAAAAACAGGGCGCAGAAAACCTGCGCCCTGCAATAATAAGCTTTTTTTTACAGCTTTTCAATCAAAGCAGGAAGAACCTTGTAAATGTCACCTACGAGACCGTAGTCGGCCTGCTTGAAGATAGGAGCATTCTGGTCCTTGTTGATTGCGATGATAGTGTCAGCACCCTGTACACCTACCATGTGCTGCATCTGGCCGGAGATACCCAAAGCGAAATATGCCTTAGGAGCAAGCTGGAGACCAGAAACGCCGATGTAGAGGTTGCGAGGCATCCAGTCAACGTTCTCAGCGAGAGGACGAGAGCAACCAAGCTCGCCGCCAACCTTAGCGCAAAGATCGCGAGCCATCTGGAGGTCTTCTTCAGCACCAAAGCCACGACCAGCACCAACAACAACGTCGCACTTGGTGAGGTCAGCGCCCTCACGAGGTACTTCCTTGGTTCCACGAAGTACGAGAGGCTTCTCAGGAGCGGTGTAAGCGATGGTCTCAACATCGTCAGAGCCAGTTGCTTCTGCGTCAGCAAAGCAAGTAGCAGCTACGGTGTAAACCTTAACGCCCGTTGCCTTCTGCTTGGTAGAAGCAAGACCGCCGAAGTACATGTTGGAAACGGTGTCACCGTCGATAGCTGCTACATCGGAAATAACAGCAGTGCCAAGCTTAGCAGCCAAAAGACCAGCAAGGATCTTGTTGCGAGGAGTTGGCTCAACGAGTACTACGTCAGGCTGAGCAGCATCATATGCTGCCTGTACGCCAGCAGCTGCATTTTCAACAGGCTCGCCAGCAGGAAGCTCAACGTCATAAGCCTTATCAGCAACACCCGTAAGAGGAGCACCCTTTACGACTGCCAATACTACTTCGTCGGCGATAGAACGTGCGCCAGCGCAAAGAGCGCGCTGAGCGTCGGTGGTTTCTGCAAGAACAAATGCTTTCATGTTTTAGTACCGCCTTCTCTTTACTATTTAAGTGCCTCAGCAACAGCGGCTGCAAATGCGTCGATGTCGCCTTCTTCAAAGATCTGCTGCTTACGAGGTGCGAGTTCAGGAGCCTTGATCTCCTCAATCTCTACCTTGGTGTCGAGAGCACCAGCGAGGTCCTCAACCGTGGAAGGCTTCTTGCCAGCTGCAAGAATCTCACGCATGCCAGGAATGCGAGGCTCACCAATGGAAGGAGAAACAGATACTACTGCAGGAAGAGGAACTTCGATCTCCTCTACTTCTTCTTCAAGGGTGCGCTCTACAACGAGCTTGTCGCCCTCAGCAGCAATGGAGGTTACCTCATTGATGGTAGGTACACCAAGAGCAGCTGCGAGCTGTACGTTTACCTGACCAGCATAGAAGTCAGCAGAGCCGTCACCGGTGAGGATTACGTCGTAATCAGAGCACTTCTCGTCGATGATGCCCTTGAGAACCTGTGCAGTTGCATAAGAGTCTGCGGTCTCCAGAGAGTCATCAGCAACCATGAAGAGCTCGTCAACGCCACGGGACAGGATGTCCTTCTTCAGCTTAGCGTCGGTAGCCTTAGTGGTGGCTGCACTGATCACTACAACCTGACCATCGTTAGCAGCAGCGAGCTGAGCTGCAGCTTCGATAGCATTCTTGTCGTAGGCAGAAATGATCTGGTGAGCCTTAGAGTAGTCGAGCGAACGATCACCAGCAACAAAGATGTCCTGGTCGTCAGCAACTACCTTTACTGCGACAACAATTTTCATAACTTTCTTGCTCCTATTCTCCTTGTATTCCTACAAAAGGGAGTTTAACGCTACGTGTGTGTTGATTACTTGTAAGCCTTCGGAACTGCACGACCAGCGATGTAATCCATAACCTCGCACGTACCGCCAGCAAGCATATTACCACGAAGGTCACGCCAAATGCGACCCACACGAACTTCGTCAGTATAGCCAAGACCGCCATAAATCTCAATGCAGTTGTCAGCTACCTGAAGATGAGCACGGGTACCCCAAGACTTCAACATAGCAATGTCAGCATTGATGGACTCACCCTGATCAAGCTTCCAGAGGCAGTAGTAGAGCCACCAGCGAGACTGCTGAAGGATCTTTTCATTCTCGGTGATGAGGTCCTGAACGCGAGGATTGGTAATGATTGGCTTATTGAAAGCAATACGATCCTTTGCGTACTGAACAGCATCGTTCTGAGCAGCCTGTGCAAGACCGAGACCCTGAGCTACAACGAGGCAGCGCTCGAACTCAAAGTTCTTCATGAGGAGCAACCAGCCTTCGCCAGCACCACCAATGCGCTGATCTTCGGTTACTACTACATTATCGAAGAATACGTCTACGAAAGGTACGGTGTGCTGACCAAGCTTGGTCAAGTGAGCAGTAGAAACACCTTCGGTTTCACGCTTAACAAGCCACAAAGACATGTCGCGGTTTTCACGAGCAGGATCCTCGTCCTTGCAGATTACCAACAGATAAGGTACGTCAGCACCATTGGTAACCCAAGTCTTCTGGCCATTGAGTACGTAAGTACCGTCAGCCTGCTTCTTAGAGGTCATGGTCATGCCCTGGTTGTCAGAACCAGCAGCTGGCTCGGAAAGGCAGAGTGCTGCAACAGACTGACCAGACTTTTCATATTCTTCCATGATGACAGAGGACTGTTCAGGAGTGCCGAACTCAGCAAGGTCAGCGCAAGCGAGCATACCGGTCATGAAAGGAGTCATAGCGCCGGTGAACTCATAAAGCTTCTCGGTCATAAGACCCAGGGTTACGTGGTCAGTTGGAATACCGCCAACTTCTTCTGGAAGACCCATGAATGGGAAACCAGCGTCACGATAAGCATCCTGAGCTTCTGCGGAAACCTGATGGTTTTCGTACATCTGCCTTACAGACTCATCGTCGAAATAGCGATCAGCATATTCCTTGAGGGATTCAACAAGGAGCTGCTGCTCGTCGGTAAGACCAAAATCCATAATCTTCTCCTTCTCCTCGTCTTCATAGAAAAGACGAACGTAGTCCTGGCAGCACAAAACGCCAGAAAACGGACTTTCTGATTCCACAAGTTTAAGCGCAAACCGCAATCCGTCCAACAAAAAATAGTTAACTGACCCTAAGAAAAAACCGATTTATACCTTAGGTTTTTATAGGAGGAGTCTATTAGTGGACGAAATTGACAAGTTTTTTCCCGTGGAATTGTTGCAACTATATATTAGTTGTAAAACAAAATTGAGAGTTCTTTTTTCACGCATTTTTCTTTTTAAATCTATTGAAAAAATTTTTTAACGTTTTCTTGATCTCTTTCAAACTATTCCTTCACCTTCCAGACCGCTCACGGAAAATAAGCAACCTTTTGCTCTTGGACAACCTAATCAGTAGCCGTTCATCCAAAAGAAAACTACGTTTATCCCGAACGATAGAGCGCACCTATGAAAATAACTTGATTGAGCGTTCATATCCTATTGGACACTCTCAAGCGCACGAATGATAAACTAGCTCGTAGCGGAATATCCGGAATCTGCCGCATAAGGGTTAAACCGGAGCTGTTCGGCTCCAACTCACAAACCGATTAGGAGGGTTTATGAATCCGAATGCAACCATTACCGACGAGCAGTTTAAGCAGTACCTCAAAGAGGTACGCGAAATGGTCGAAGGTCCTTACACTGAATGGCAGAAGGAGATCGAGGTAACCAACACGTTCCCCGAGAAGTTCTACCAGTCCAACATTGAGCACAACATTTATCGTTTCTCTCTCCCTGTAGAGTACGGTGGATGGGGCCTCAATGAGAAGGAAATCCTTCAGGTACAGGAAGAGTTCTCTCGTGGTCCTTCGGGTATGCGTATGCATATGCACTATGCATCTGACCTGAACTGGCGCATCCTTGACGACTTCGGTCAGCCAGAAATCAAAGAGAAGTATATGCCTCTCTTCCAGGACAAGACCATCTTCACCAACTTCGCTCTCACCGAGAAGTCTGGCGGCACTGGTGCTGACCTTCACTCCACCGCTGTATGGGACGAAGAAAAGGGCAAGTGGATCCTCAATGGTGAAAAGTGGCTCATCTCCCACACTGACTGCTCTCAGTTCTCTTACGTAATCTGCGTAACTGACCCTGACAAGAAGGGCGACGATCGTCTGTCTGCCTTCTTTGTACCAATGGACAAGCCTGGTTTCGAACTCGTACCAATGCCTCATATGATGGGCTGCCGTGGTTCCGGCCACACCGGTCTGAAGTTCACCAACGTTGAACTCGAGCCAGAATTGATGCTCGGCAAGCGTGGCGAAGGCATGAAGGTTGCTATGCACTCCCTCGCTGTATCTCGTGTTCACATTGCTACTTCTAACCTCGGTATTTCTCAGCGCATGTTCGAAATGTCCATCGCTCGTGCTCGCGACCGTGTAACCTTCGGTAAGCCGATCATCAAGCGTCAGGCAATCCGCGTTAAGCTCGCTAACATGCAGATGATGATCCATGCACTCCGCTGCTGCATCATCGACTTCTGCGACGACTTCGATCTCGATCCAGAAGGCGAGTACATTTCTGAGAAGGCTGCAATCTGCAAGCTGTTCTCTATCGACACTGTTCGTCTCGTTTCCGACGAGATGCTCGAGATCTTCGGTGGCGACGGTTACTTCGAGGACTCCCCTTATGGTCCTACCGAGCTTCTTTATCGCGACTGCCGCGCTATGTGGCTCGAGGAAGGCGCTCCTACCGTACAGCGCATCACCATCGCTAAGGGTATTGAAGATCACGACGGTACCCTCGAGTATCAGACCTGGATCGCTGGCTCTAAGCTCGACTAGTTCTAGTTCTGATTCTTACCAAACCAAGATTCTCTCTTGGCTAGATTCCGGGAAGGGAGGAAGCGAAAGCTTCCTCCCTTTTTATTTTTTAAAATCATCTACTTACATGAATATACGGAAGTCTAGTTTTCTTCATATGAAACATGCCGAATGTCTGTATACAACACCACAGATATTCGACTCTTAATGCACTTTGTGGTCGCATTCTTAATAGACCTACGACCACAAAAATAAGTTCTTTCAAACCTTTATTTATTTATTTGGGTATGTCTACAATCCGCTACATAGTTTAATGCTTCTTTTAGGACCTCAAGAGCATTCCACGGCTCTGCCTTAACGGGAATACCTAAAGAGATAGTATACGTAGTCTGATTAGGAAGCGAGATTCGCACTAGTTGCGATGATTTCTCGCTTGATGCCAATACGTCGGTCGGACAAAAAACTGCCCCCAACCCCTCTGTAGCCATCCCTAAAAGCGTGCCCATATTTTCACTCGTTGCAACGATACAAGGCTTAATACCCGCATTTCGTAATACCGAGTAACCTATGCGGCCGGAAATATCATCAAGCGTACCAAGCGCAAAAGGACACTGTTTGAGTGCACTCATGCCCTCATGCTCTATAAGCTCTAGCGCTTCTTTATGTGATGTATTAGTTGCCTGCTCCAAAACATCAGATCGAACCGCTAAAACTATTTCCTCCTGATAGAGCGGAAATAACTCAACTCCAGGATGTACATCTTCAAAACGAGCAATTACCGCATCGACTTCAGCATGTTCTGCCATACGAAGAAGCTCTCGATTAGTGCCTTCAATTAGCTGAAAGCGCATCTTAGGCAATGTTTCTCTAACCTTTTTCAAAACAAAAGGCATAAGAGTCTGACTTCGCAAATGCGAAATACCGATCTTTAAAGTTCCGACACCACTACCAGTCACTTCCCCAATTTCACGAAGCATATCTTGCTGAGCTTGCTGTTGTTCTCGTGCGAACAAAAGAAAGACCATACCAGCAGGAGTAACCGACAAAGGCGAACCTCGAGTAATCAGTTTGACATCCAATGATTTCTCTAATGCTCCCAAGCGGGCACTGAGTGTTTGCTGCGACATCTGAAGCTGTTCTGAGGCTTTGGTGAAACTTTCCTGTTCTGCAAGGGTTATAAACCAATCCCAATCATCGAGCGCCATGAGTGAGGAATTTCCTTTCGTCGAGCTATCGAAACCGTTATCCAAAAATTTTTGTACCTCTACAAATTTAATTTTTAGTTTGTCACACTTTTGTTACATTCTCACCTAAAATATACAAATCAATTTTATGAATTATCCATATTCAGAAAGGATGGATTATGAAGAAGAAACTTCTTGCCATCGTTACGACAGCCTTTGTTGCTGCTCTCGCTTTCGCCTTAGTTGGCTGCGGCGGAAACAGCGATTCTGGCGAGGGAAGCTCAAGCTCCCCTGAGCTCCGCTTTGTAACTGGTGGCGAATCTGGCACCTACTATGCTTATGGCACAGTACTTGCACAGTATTCTACTAACAATGCAGGTGTTTCAGTAAATGCTCTTTCCAGCGAAGGTTCTAAAGCAAACATTGAAGCCCTTCAAAACAACGAAGCAGAACTTGCATTCTGCCAGTCTGACGTAACAACCTACGCTTACGAAGGTACAAGCCTTTTTGAGGGTGCACCATATCAGGACTTCTCCGTTGTGGCATCTTTGTATGGTGAGCAGGTACAAATTGTTACCTGTGACCCTAACATCAAAACCGTCGCAGACTTAAAGGGTAAAACTGTTTCTATCGGTGCCGCTAATTCTGGTGTTTACTTCAATGCTGTAGACATTCTTGGTGCTTACGACATGACTGAAGAAGACATCAATGCGGTTTATCAGAACTTTGCAGACTCTGCAGACTCTTTGAAGAATGACAAGATTGATGCTGCATTCATCACTGCAGGTGCTCCAACTACTGCAATTTCTGACCTCACCACTTCCAAGCAGGCATACCTGGTATCTATGGATGCTGAGCACATCGCTAAACTCCAGGAAACTTCCCCTTACTATGCAGAATCAACTATTCCTGCTGGTACCTACAATGGCATGGAAGAAGATTGCACCACGGTAGCTGTTTTGGCAGTAATTCTTGCTAACGATTCAGTAGATCAAGACGCAATTTACAACTTCACCAAATCCATTTTTGATGGCGCAGAAGCTCAGCCAGATGCACATGCAAAATACGCTGAGTTGAGCCTTGAAGAAGCTACCTCTATCACCTCTGTTCCTTATGCTGCTGGCGCTGCTAAGTATTACGAGGAGCAAGGAATCGAGGTACCTACAAAGTAGTATTCTCTGAAAGTTCTTAAACATAGAAACTCTAAAGAGAACACAAACTAGGTAATCAATCTTTTTGATACTTACCTTCATTCAGGGCTGCTGCAAAGAAATTTGCTACAGCCCTGATAGGCTTTTTGCCCTCGAAGATCATGATCAAGGAGACTACGTGAGCATATTTAAGAAAAAAGAAAAGGTTGTAGAACCTGACATCACCGCTTCAGCATCAGGCAACGAAGAAGTTGATGCTGAAGCTATTATGCGTAAGTACGACAAGGAATCTAACACTCGAATTTGGGAAGGTGCCCCAAAGATTGTAATCACCGGTGTTATGGTTGCCTTTTCGGTGTACTGCCTATGCATGACCCTGTTTAGCTTAGAGCAGGCTGAAACTCGTCTTGCTCGCTTCGTTGCTGGCATTATTATCATCGGCTATTTGATGTACCCAGCAAGCAAGACAGATGCCCGTGTAAACCACATCCCCTGGTACGACATTGTGTTAATGGTGGTAGGTGCAGGAGCATTCTTGTACTACTCCTTTAACACCGTAGATATTCTGATGATGGGTACTCGTATCGGTACCCTTGAAGTAGTACTCGGTATTTTAGGTATTCTTGTTCTTGTTGAGCTTTGTCGACGTTGTGTTGGTATTCCTATCATTATTGTTGTTGGCTGTCTGCTTATTTATGCGCTGTATTGGCAGTTTAGCTACAATGGAGATGCTTACCGTACCCTTTCTAACGTAATCCAAAAGCTCTTCTATACCACCAGCGGCGTTATAGGCACTCCTACAAACGTTTGCTACACCTATATCGTTCTTTTCATTATTTTTGGTGCATTCCTCGAACGTACCGGTATTGCAAATTTCTTCATTTCTTTCGCAAACCGCATCGCAGGCTGGTCATCCGGTGGTCCTGCTAAAGTAGCAGTTATTTCCTCTGCATTATGCGGTATGGTTTCTGGTTCTTCGGTTGGTAACACCGTAACAACTGGTTCAGTTACCATTCCCATGATGAAAAAGACGGGATACCGTCCTGAATTCGCAGGCGCTGTTGAAGCCGCTTCATCCACGGGTGGACAGATCATGCCGCCAATTATGGGTGCTGCAGCATTCTTGATGGCTGAATACATGGGTATTCCCTACATTCAGGTTGCCACTATAGCTATTATTCCTGCAGTTTTATACTTCACTGGAATTTTCTGGACCGTACACCTGGAAGCTAAAAAACGTGGTTTAAAGGGCATCCCAATTAAAGACTTGCCTTCTTGGATCTACCTACTCAAGAATTGCTACCTTATTATTCCTTTGGTCCTGTTGGTATGGATTGTGTCTGCAGGCATTTACACTATGGCAATGTCTGCTGCAATTTCCATCTTCGCAGCCTTGGTTATTGGCTTTATTCACTTCTTCCTCACCAACTGGCAAGAGCGCACCGAGGAAGATACCTTTGGCAGCGTTCTTCTCGAGACCTCTCGCACTGCGTTGCTCAGCATGCTTGATGCCTTTGCAGCGGGCGCACGTAATAGTATCGCGGTAGGCGTTGCTTGCGCTTTAGCAGGCTTGATTGCAGGCTGCATTACCTTTACCGGCCTTGCTTCAACCATCATTAACGTCATCGTTCTTGCTGCAGGCGATTACTTGATTATTGGCCTGATTTTGACCATGCTTTGCTGCATCGTTTTAGGCATGGGTGTTCCTACAACCGCAAACTACTGCATTATGGCAGCAACTTGCGCACCAATCCTAATTCAGCTTGGTGTACCACTGGTATGTGCACATTTCTTTGTATTCTACTTTGGAATTTTGGCAGACATTACCCCACCAGTTGCTCTTGCGGCTTACGCGGGTAGTGCTATCGCAAAATCACGTCCAATGCGTACTGCTTTCAATGCAACACGTTTAGGTATCGCAGCCTATATTATTCCGTTTATCTTCGCTTTCTTCCCTGCCATGATTATGCAGGGCGAAGTTGAGATTCCTATTTGGCTTGCCGTGCTAAATACCGTAATGGCCGGCTGCGGCCTCTACAGCATTGCTGCTGGTTTGCAGGGCTACCTTTTCCAGAAAATCAATCCTGTTTTCCGCGTAATTTCCATTATTGCGGGCGTCGTAATCATGATCCCTATTGGATCGGTTACAGAAATGTATACCATTGTTATCAACTTGATAGGTTTTGCAGTAATCGCTGCTATTACCTTTATTCAACGCGCTTTAGGAAAGCGCAATAACAACGGTGGTTCCGATGACAGTAATCATAGCGACGATCAAGGTTCCGATTCCGTACAAACCCCTTCTGGCCAAACTGCGTAAGATTTAATTCGTTCTTAGGCTATCAAGATTCTTCTTACAGTGATAGCCTAAGGCGATCCTTGAATGTCTTGCCCAATAAACACTGTAAGGACTAATTGTATGAGTGACATTAAAACCATCTGGATAACAGGCTCAAAAGGCTTCATTGGCGGTGAATTAGTTCGACGCCTTCAAAGCTTAGGAACCTACCGTGTTGTAGGAACTGATACCGAATTGAGCGTAACTGATGCTGAACGTCTGCAGGCCTTTGCCCTTGAATTGAAGCCTGACATCATTATTAACTCTGCAGGTATTTCTCGTGGCGCTACCGGCATCAGTAACCGCATCAAAGCTTACGAAACCAACGCGCTTGGTGCTATGAACGTAGCCATTGCAGCAAATACTGTTGGGGCTTATATGGTTCAAATTTCCACCGACGACGTATACCCACAGCGTATGGCTGAACCCGCAAATGAATTTGATACCCCTCACCCCGAAACGCCCTACGGCAAATCAAAACGAGCAGGCGAAGTGATGGTACGCGATGCGGCACCAGATAACAGCCTTATCGTTCGTTCTTCGTGGGTGTACAGCATTTATGGCGGTATCGTAAAAGAAGCAGTTGAATGCATTAAAGCGGGTAAGCCTTTCGAGGCACGTACTGATCAATACGCTTCCCCTACTTCAATTGCTACTTACACCAACTTCATTATCAAAGCTATCGAAAAACGAGCAACTGGGGTGCTTCATGTGACAAGCCGTGGCGTTACCAACCGCTACGATTTTCTCTCTAAGGTATTTACTACCTGTGGATATGAGCCTCATAAGCTGCTTATCCCTAAAACGGATTTGGTCACCTCCGAGCAAGTTCTCCTTGAAAGCTTGATGCTGGAGATGTTTGGAGCAGAACTTCCTACCTGGGAAGAAGACGTTGAGCAATATTTTGCTGAACCAAAAGTAGCTGAAAAAGTTACAAAGCATCGCGAAGCGGAGTCAAAATAAAACAAAAAGACATCTGTAAGCAATTGAACGAGCCCCAATTGGGGCTCGTTCTTTTAGGATTCTTTAAGGTATCTACCAAACTTTGCAGTAAAACTTATATGTCAGTCTAATGCGCCTATGGCCAGCAAGACTCACCCGCAAGTTTAGCCATATATACGCTTCATATTCTCGTATGCTTCATCTGCTTCAGCCATCAAATCGGCAACGAGTTTAGCAACTGGCTTGACTTCCTTAATCACTGGAGCAATCATCCCGCAGGAAAAACCACCAGTTTCTGTATCACCCTGAATTGCACGTGTTACATAGTCGCCACAATATTCTGCAAGACGTTCAGAATCAGCGCCTGTCTTCGCCAATTCCTTATAACCGTCAGTAAAAGCATTCTTTAAACAACGCTCGGTGCCCTCTCGAGGATTTGCAATAGTCGTTGTAGCGTTGTCTTTTGCATCCACAATCATCTGCTTGTATGCATCCGATACACAACATTCCTCCGTAGCAAGGAAAGCAGTACCCATTTGAACGCCCACGCAGCCCATAGCAAGCGCTCCGAGAATATTTCTGCCTGTAGCAAAACCACCCGCGGCGACGACGGGAATATCTACCGCTTCCACTACCTGTGCAACTAAAGGTAAGGTGGTCATTGCGCCAATAATTCCACCGCCTTCAAGTCCTTCGCAAATTACCCCAGCAGCTCCAAGTTTTTCCATTTTTGCCGCAGCACGTGCATGAGGCACTAATACAAAAACCTTTACTCCTGCCTCTGATAGCTTCGTGACAAAAGGAGCTGGATTACCCGCAGACAAAGTACAAACAGGTACTCCTTCTTCAATAATTACATCAGCAATTTTGTCAGCATTTCGGTTTACCAGAATAATATTTACACCAAATGGCTTATCGGTAAGTGATTTACAAATGCGTATTTCCTCACGCATGTTTTCAGGAGTACTAAAACCACAGCGAATAATACCGAGTGCACCAGCATTTGAAACTGCTGCAGCGAATTTTCCATCAGTAATTCGAGCCATAGCACCCTGAATAATTGGGTACTCAATATCCAACAAGTCGCATAAAGGCGTTTTCATTGGAACCTCCGATTCTATAATCCCCCAATAAGTAGCTACCTCCCCAAAATAGGTAGTAATTTGATTCTAGGAAGAAATAGAGTATTTTAATAGCAAAATCTGAACACGTTCAGAAATATTCATAAACGTGGAATTTAATCCCCATTTTGGCTTCAATCGAAACGAACATCAATTTAAAACTTAAGCAATGTAATAGAAGCTTTACAAAGTTAGAGGCAGATAGCCCTGATTATAGGGCAAAAGTGTGTCCTATACCCCCCGATAGTCCCAGACTGAGAATTTCTAAATCTGGTCATAGCACCCTGACAAGATTCTGTCAGTATCAAAAAGCCACTGAAGAAACTCTCTTCAGCGGCTTACTTATTCGATGGTGGGCCCGGCCGGATTCGAACCGACAACCAAAGGATTATGAGTCCCCTGCTCCACCGTTGAGCTACAGGCCCAGCTATTACTTAGCATCTCTTTTCCGATGCGCAAGGCAGTATTGTAACGCATTACACTTATCGAACGCTAAGAAAACACAATTCTTCAATATAAAGCAACCTCGTCAATGCGGCTTACTACCATATTCAACTAATACACCATATGCATTGCTTCGCGAACTTCATCGAGCGTTGCATTTGCAATCTCATTAGCACGACGATTGCCTTCATGCAGAACCTCGAGTACGTAATCCTTCTTACCTTCCAATTCGCGACGACGCTCACGAATAGGTGCAAGATAGTTGTTGACGCTTTCGGTGACATACTTCTTCAATGCACCCGCACCATCATTGCCAATCTCTTCGGCAATTTCTACTTCACTTCTACCAGTGCAGAGAGCTGCTGTCGTAAGTAATGCCGAAACACCTGGGCGACCATCCTTGTCAAAAGTGATCATGCGCTCAGAGTCCGTCTTCGACTTTTTGATGAGCTTTGCGGTTTCTTCTTCGGTAAAGCACAGGCTAATCGCATTGCCGTAACTCTTAGACATCTTACGACCATCAAGTCCTGGAATTTCAGGAGTATCGTCATTAAGCAAGCCTTCTGGTTCTGGAAATACTGGAGCGTAGCGTTCGTTAAAACGACGGGCAATTTGACGCGTTACCTCAATATGGGGCAATTGATCTTTACCAACAGGCACGATGTTGCCCTTGCAGAACAGGATGTCACAGGCTTGATGTACAGGATACGTAAGCAACAACCCTGTAAGAGCATGCCCAGAAGCTTCCATTTCCGCCTTAACAGTAGGATTACGCAGCAGTTCAGCTTCCGTAACCAAAGAAAGGAAGGGCAGCATAAGCTGATTGAGAGCAGGTACTGCAGAATGGGTAAAGATCATCGTTTTTTCTGGATCAATCCCACATGCTAGATAGTCAATAACCATGTTATAGACGTTATCCTGGATGTGCTCAGTGGTGTCGCGGTCAGTAATTACCTGGTAGTCCGCAATGATGATATTGGTCGCAATACCCTTGTTTTGCAATGCCACTCGTTCTTTGATGGTGCCGAAATAGTGGCCAAGATGCAAACGACCCGTAGGGCGATCCCCTGTTAACATAAGATATTTTTCTGGATGCGTATCAAGATCAGAGCGAATTTCTTCGCTGCGTTTTAAGCTGGCTTCAAAACTGTCCGTGCTCATTACACCAAGAGCCTCTCTATTTCTCTAAATTGAATACCTTTAATACGCATCGTTAATTTACGAGACGCATTTGCCTAGTATACCACCGCACAACAACGACAAGAAAAGCGTCAGTAAAAGGTCAAACACGCAGCCAAGAAAAAATTTGTAAAATTACCTGTTGCAATGAATTTTGGTTTGATTATAATAATAAATCGCGTCAGAGCTGATGCACCGAATTCCTCGGTAGCTCAATGGCAGAGCATCCGGCTGTTAACCGGAGGGTTGTAGGTTCGAGTCCTACCCGGGGAGCCAGAATTTTCAAGCGTCCAATCGGGCGCTTTTTTGTTGCAAAAGAAAAGTTTATAGGCAGAAAAACGTGTCTGAGGCATTAGAGCCAGCCAGTATCTTTAGAGCCACTCGTACGAAATTCGGGGTTATAGGCAGAAAAACGGGCTCTATTGGAAATCTCCGTCAAAGACTCTACTCTCTATTGGCGAATCGCCTGTTCAAATTTTTCGTCTTTATAAGGAAAGCCGATTTTTCCTCGAAGATAGCAAAGCTGTTCTTTACAGTTTGCGCAGGACAGCGATGCGTTCGTCTCCTCGGCAAAACGCTCCGGATAAAAGAATGCTCTTAACTCCCAGCGAAGCAAAACGATCAAACCCAGAAAAAGAAGTATTGCCGCCTGCCAGGACCACGCGAATACAAGCGGTGTCGCCACCATAAGAGCATCCCAATTAAATATCTGGCAGGTGGCACAGCAACGATTTTTCATAAAAATAAGCTGCAAGGGACACCACAAAACTACGCACACCATATCAAACCAGAAGAAAAAGAGCATCCAAAGCGCAACAACCTCAGAAGACATCCAACCCAACCAAAAAAGTACTGCCCCAACAAGTGCGGTAAAAACCACCCAAAATATTGCTACTGGCACAATTTCTTTCGCTCTTCTCATACGTAAAATATGGCGCGCTTGCGAATTAACGTCTAGATCTGAGTCATCAAAAGGTAATGCACGCATTACATCAAGATCACGCGCAATATGGCGAACCTCACGACTCACATCTTCCTTAGCGCCCAATACAATCCGGCGCGCTTCCTCGATTGAGCTTTGAATGTTCTCTTTTGGGTGAATATGTATCTGTTCTGAGCGTATTTTTCCTGAAGTGATTACCTCAGAAATACGTTTGAAAAATGTCTCTCTTGTTCCACCAGTTGTATTTTTGGTGGGAATCTGGAAAAACTTATACTGCTTTAGCGATCCAATTGAAATTTTGGCACGAGAAGTGAACTTTGTTAGAAAGTCATAAAGCACAAAAAGAAATGCTATATCGATAAAATTTAGTCCCTCAGAAAGACCTATGTTCTGAATGGTGAGTTGAGCCTTGTCAGTAACAAAATAGTAAATACCTAACGCGAAAAGTATGGTACGCAATACGAGGTTGATACCGTATTTCTTAAACATCCACGTTGCTTTTCGCGGCTGAATATGTTGGTCTTGATGTGGCATGATAATCATTATAACCACCCATCAAGACCAACTACCGAGCATTGCTCGGTAGTTGAGAAGATTTATGGCAAAAAACTAAAACGAAAATAAGGGCGTCGAATAGTAGCGCTCGCCCGTATCGGAAAGAATGGTCACCACTGTTTTACCTGGCCCAAGTTTGCGAGCCAAACGCAGTGCACCCACCACATCGCTACCCGAAGAGATACCGCACAAAAGACCTTCTTCGCGAGCAAGGCGTTGCGCCATCTCAAGCGCCTCCTCGTCCGTTACAACGGTGATATCATCATAGATTTCTTGATTCAGATTATCAGGAATTAAGCCATCCCCAATTCCCATCTGCAAGTGCGTACCCACTTTTCCACCTGAAAGAATTGCAGCATGCTCGGGTTCAACTGCCCAAATTTCAATTTCAGGATTCTGGGCTTTAAGTGCCTCACCCACTCCCGAAATAGTACCCCCAGTGCCAATTCCACAACAAAACCCATGGATGGGGCCTTCCACATCAGTAAGAATCTCTTGAGCAGTAGATAGTTTATGTACGGCAGGATTGTCGGGATTCACAAATTGCTGCGGCATATATACACGCGGATCTTCTTCTGCCATTTTAGATGCAATGCGCATGCACTCGTCGATGCATTCCCCGATATTTCCTTCATCGTGAACGAGGATTACCTCTGCACCATATGTCTTGCAAAGCTTTCGACGCTCCTCACTTACACTGTCGGGCATAATAATTCGAACCGTATAGCCACGTACCGCGCCAACCAGAGATAATCCAATTCCCTGATTGCCACTGGTAGGTTCTACGATAATGGTGTCTTTCGTTATATCTCCACGGCGTTCCGCTTCGCGAATCATGTTGTATGCCGTACGCGTTTTGATTGAGCCGCCAATATTGACTGCTTCATATTTCACAAGAACTTCTGCGCACTGGGCATCTGGAATGCGATTGAGCCTAATCAATGGGGTATGTCCAAGCGCTTCAAGAACGTTGTTGTAAACCACCAGTCTAGTCCTCCTTAAAGTCAACCGAATTATTGTACCGCTTTTACAAGTCTCTAAATAATCATTTGTTATTCAGTAAGTAATTAGCACTTTGGCGATATAAGGCTACGGGTCGAGCTTCAAGCAGAAAATAGTAATAGCGCACTGACGAAATTGAACTGCTCTGTCTGAATTTACGCGGTAGCCCACAGCGATTACGGTATCAAGTCGATAAAACTTTGTTTTTCTTTTTACTTGGCGGTTACTTTCGTTTTGAACTATTAAGAAATCCTTAATAGTTGCCTCTTCATTTAATTCTTCACTATCATAAAGTTGTTTTAAGTGTTGAGTAATATTTGGAACATCGCAATCAAAAAGCTCACTCATTATGCGTTGAGTTACCCAGATTATTTCATCTTCAAACAAAACTTCAATGCAGAACCCATGATGCTTTTTACCTAGCTGTTGAATATACAAACTCCTTCATCGATAGGGAAACCAACAACTAGCTGCCCCAGCTTTACAACTTTATAGTTACTCTGATCTTTGGAAACTAAAGCTTTCTTAAATCTAGTTTTGCTCAACTGTCCCATCATGCATAGTCATTTTTTCGTAGCACCGGTAATCAATGAACAAATCCTTTTCATGAATCTCAATTAGTCACTAATATCTTTGCCGGCCAACAGCAAAGTATATTCATCTATTATACGTAATGAAAAACAGTATTTTATGAGCTCGTAGCTTTATTAAGGGGTATTTATGATCAACATTCTCTTCTTGTGCCATGGCAATATTTGTCGCTCGCCTATGGCTGAGTTCGTCATGAAAGAATACATACGTCAGGCGGGGCTTGATCATGAAGTATTGGTTGAATCCGCAGCACTTCATCGCGACGAAATAGGAAGCGATATTCATTGGGGTACTGAAGAAATTCTCGATCGTTACCACATTCCCCACACTCCCCGTCAAGCCCATCTCGCTATAAAAGCAGACTACAAAAAATTTGATTACCTTATTGGCATGGATCGCTACAACATGCGCGATATGTTGCGTCTATTCAATAACGATCCTGCGCAGAAATGCTCTCTGATGATGGACTGGGTGGGAGCCTCACGAGATGTGGCAGACCCTTGGTATACCGGCGATTTTGATACCACCTACGCCGATATTGATGCGGGATGCATCGCCTTACTAGAGCACATTAAACAGACCCTTCACAAATGAGGTGCCACGAATTCCCTATAATAAAAAGAGCAGATAAGCAAACTCTTTAAGGGAGCAGGCTATGTATAGCCCATTTCGAAATGAACAAGGCCAGCCGAAAGATTTAGCAGATGTAACCTATGCCGATCTTTCCCAGCTGGCAGATCTTGAAGAAGGCTATGTCTTAGAATTTAAACGCACGTGGAATGATCACGTTCGAAAAAAGATTCCAAAAATAATTGCTTCATTTGCAAATTCTCGAGGCGGCTGGCTTGTTATTGGAATCGCCGATGACGATAAGTCACTTTGCCCTGTCCCTCGTATTTCAGCCGATTTTTCGCAAATTTTCGGAGAGCTGTGTCGTCATCACGTATCTCCTACTCCCCGCTTTGATGCTCGTTTTATTGCTGACCCCGCAAATGACAAACAAGGTGTTGTGGTGGTCCAAGTTCATGAAGGAGATTTCCCTCCCTATGTGGCAGACGGAGTGGTGGAAATTCGTGAAGGATCAACGTCTGGACCCGCATTGGGTTCGGCACTTGTTGAGCTTTACGGCAAAGCAACCAAACGCGCTCAAGAGATCCGCGAATTCTGCCAGCGAACTGTCTGGTACCCTTGCGATAATGCCACTTCACCCAACATGCGTCCCGTTCCCGTACCTCTCTTTAGTCTCTATCTTTTCCGTATGGGAAGTCGCGCGAGTATCAGCACTTCGCGAACGGTAATAGACGCCCATGTCAACGCTATGCGTGCAGCATTTAAACAACAAGCCATGGAATGCCATGTTCAGCATGCCCACGACTCTTTAATTCTTAGAGCATCAATAGCCTTTCCAGGTGGACCCGCTCATTCAGCAATTGAACTTTTCCCTGACGAGTCCATGAAGCTTACCGTTCCTGCTATCATGCTTGAGCTTGATGCTTACGAAAAAGCAGTAACCGAACTAAAGGAAGATGGCATTGAGGTAGTGCCGAGCGCACGTTTTATCGGGGCTACGCGCACCCTCAAGCGTGTAACCCGCATGGCATCACTCCTTGACCGCTATGTACGCGAACGAGGCATTTCTTGGACTAGCTATGCCGTTGCATACGAGCTTGAAAATATGGAAGGGGTGATGCTGTGGTCGGAAAAAGAAACGTATCGCACCTATATTCACAAACACGGTCTTCTATTCTGCGGTAGCACTGACGGGCGAAGCCGCATTCGTTACCTCGATGATGGAGAACATGATTCATTTCGTGCCCGCCAATTCGCAGGAAGCCATTTCTTTGAAGCTTGCGGACTGCCTTTAGGATCGCCCGATCCAGAAGACAACGAATTAGTGGACGCTCTTTTAAGGGATGGTAAACCTTACCGAGCGGGTTAACATTTACACAAACCTTACCGAGCAGGTTAGCATTTACAAAGCCACTTAACCCAACACACGAAGAGCGCCATAAAGCAGCAAAAGTATTATCAAAAATACTGCGTTATACCACGTAAACGTCTTAAGATATTCCTTACGCCCAACCAAGCCTTCGGTAGTAATAAGCTTGAATGAAATAATACTTGCCATTGAGGCAATCAGAGTACCCAAACCACCGAGATTGGTTCCAACAATGAGCGCACCCCACTGATCGGTAAAACCCGACAGGAGCAAAGCCGTAGGAACATTGCTGATAATCTGGCTAAGCAATACCGAAGCAAACACAGGTGCCGAACTCACCAACTGCGAAATACCCTCATACACAAGAGGAATACGTCCCATGTTGCCCACAAAGACGAACAGCACCACAAAGGTTGCTAAAAGTCCATAATCGACATACTTAAAGACTCGCCGATCCATCAGTGCTACCACCAGCACTACTATCACGCAGACTAAAAACACCTCAAGCACACCCATCACAGCACAGAGGCACAGCACAAACAACACCCCATACACACTTGCCCGAAGACACTTCCCTAACGGGTAGGTTCGCCTAGATAATAAAGAAGTCTTTTTGCCTTGCTCTTCCGAAGCCCGACCGAGATGTTTTATCGAACGTTCTTTAGAATGTTTTGAGCCTCTAGCTTCCTTTTTGCTTTGTACCTCTTCACTTTGCGCACAAAAAACCACCAGCAGAAATCCTGCAAGTAACAAAGCAGCACACAAAGAATACGGTGCCATAAGCAGCACAAAATCAACCATATTAATCTGCGAAGATTGAAATAGATACAAATTTTGTGGGTTGCCCATAGGCAACAGCATACTGCCAAGATTCGCCGCGATGGTCATTAGCGCAACAACGGGACCCATAAAGCGATCCATTCTCGCCTTATGCATCACCACAATAGCAAAAGGCACAAAGGTGATAAGTGCCACATCATTGGTGATAAACATAGAGCAGCCAAAAGTGAGGGCAACAAGTCCACTTCCAATCATCATTTTTGACCGCATGCGAGAAACTACCCATTCGCCTAAAACACGAACAACACCTAAAACTCGCAAACCAGAAACCACAACCATAAGCGACAACAACAAAGCAAGCGTATGCCAATCAAAATAGGTGCCATATTCAGCATCGGGCAAAACGAAAAGACAGGAAACCGCTGCCGCAATAGCAGAAATCACCAATACTATTTCTTTTCGCACAAAAGCTCGTATTTTTTCTGGCATGTTCATACGTATAAGGATGTGCATTTTGTAGCGATAACTTACTTTTTAGTAAGTAAATAGCAGAAATGAATACGTGGATTACGCGAAAAATCTTCTGGAATAGTTTGCGCAGTAATATTTTGTACCTGTAGACCCAAATCAGAAACCGCTTCCTCATCGAGTTTGAATGAGCGCAGATTTCCCGAAAATACAATCGAACCACCTGCATCAACCAAGCATGACACTTTCGCAAGCAGCTCCGCATGATCACGTTGAATATCCCACGTACGCTGACCCATAGTTTTCGAATTTGAAAAGGTAGGCGGATCAAGAAAGACCAAATCATATAAGCCCATAAACTGTGAAGGATACTTCGTTTTATTTGAATTCTTTTCATGTAAGGCCTTATCGCTTTGAGAAGGCATCTCTTCCTGAGGGAATTCCTTATGAAGCTCATCGAATGACTCAGCTGCTTTTATCTGCTGTTCTACCCACTGAAGAACATCTGCACGTACAAAACGATGCGTCGCATCTGCAAAACCAGAATTCTTCATATTGCGCTGCGCCCAGTCCAAATAGGTTTGACTCATATCAACCGTAGTGGTCCGAAGTGCTCCTCCCGCCGCAGCATACACACTTGCCGTACCAGTATAGGCAAACAGGTTAAGAAAGCGCTTTCCCTTTGCCATCTCACCAACTAATTGACGCGTAATACGGTGATCCAAAAACAAACCAGTATCCAGGTAACCTGACAAATCAATTTCAAACAGATGGGTATTCTCTTCAACTAAAACAGGATGACGCTTGTGAATTTCGCGGTGATACTGAGAACCACCTTTCTCCTGCTTCCTTACGCGGGTAAACAATCTGTCTTCTGGCACGTCGATTAGTGCTTGAGCGATCGCGCAAGTATCCTTGAATCGCCGCGCCGCTTTTTGTGGATCAATTTCACGAGGCGCCTGATATTCACTAACAAGCACATATAGCAATCCTTGCTTTGCTTCCTCAAATACCTCAACTGCTACCGCATAATCAGGAAGATCAGCATCATATACTCTGTAGGCATGTATGTCGTGTTTGTGCGCCCACTTACGGCGTGCCTTTATCATTTTTCGAAGACGAGAAGCGAACTGCTCCGCATGATCGGAAGCAACCTCAACGAAAAGCTCATTACCGTCAAGACCGATCACTGAAATAGATCTTTTAAAGCTATTCCCCAACTGATACGCCCGCAAGCTTACTTCCAAAGCTCCATTAAATGCTGGCAAGGATCGTTCGGCATCAAATCCTACAGAAGAATCAAAAGAGGTATCAGGAGTAATAACCACCATTTGCCATGATTGAGAAAAGAAACTAAGTCCTCTTTGCAGATGATCATAAAACGAGACAAGTTCTCCTGAATTTAAAAGACGAACCCCATAAGGTGGATTCAAAGTGATGAATCCTCTATCTTGCGAAGAAATGTTCAGTCCTTCTAACACCTGTCCCAGATTGGCGCAGTCATCACACACGAAGGTAACCAACTTCGATAAACCCAGTCTTTGTGCATTGCCCTGAGCAATCGTTATTGCATGAGGGTCAATGTCTACCCCTACCATTTTGGGAGCTTGCTCAAGACCCATCTCGAAGCGATCATCAGCATCCGCCAAAAGATCATCAAAAGCTTCCGAATCGAAATTAGCACATCCCTCAAAGCCCCAATAATCACGCGAGAGACCTGGAGCACGATCGGTTGCCATCATAGCGGCCTCCAAAACCAGAGTACCGCTTCCGCATGTTGGATCCACAAATATCGGTGCAGGAGTAATCGTATCGAGGGGTACCTCTTTGGTTTTCTCCTCCCCCTGATTTGCAAGGCTCGAGGAATCGGGCTCTTCGCTCTTAGTATGGGATTCCGTGTGGAATTCGATATGGGATTCCGCATGAGATTCAGTATAGGATTCCGAAATACCCATCCGAATCTCGTTATTGATACTGCCCTTTTTTGCCTGATGGCGCTTTGCTTCTGCGCGACGTAAAGCAGGTGCCGCAGCACAATCCCAACCACCCCACACCAACATACCTGCAGCCAAAGCCTCCTTCAACGGAGCTTCAACTGTTTCACCTTCCATGCGATAGCCTCGACGATGAAGTGATTCACCCGCATAGTCTATCGAGATAGTTGCTTTCTTTTTATGAATTGAAATCCAAACAGGTACATCGGGACGATGAGGGGCAACATCGGGACGATTTCCTCGTAGCTCGCGCAATCGATCGCACAGAGCGTCTTTTGCTTTTAGTCCCACAAATTGCGTATTGCGCAACGCCTCATTTCCTCCACGCGCACTGACCGCAATAGTGGAATGAAGACCAACGAATTTTTCCCACGGAAGCGCTTTTACGCCCTGATAGAATGTTTCGGCATCATGCGCATCTACACGGCCGATTACACGTAGCACACGTGAGGCAATACGCGACCACAAACAAACTCGATATCCATCCCTCTGAGTGCCAAAAAATGCCACGCCGCTCTTTAGAGGACGTACACGTTTTGCACGAAGCCTTTTAAGTTCTTCGGCTAAAAGTTGCTCGAATCCCTTTGGACAGGTAGCAAAGTATTCAATTGGAGTTTCTGACATCGTTTCCGTCTTCGATTCAGAGTTACGTACAACTCGGATATCGGTCCTACCTGCACCACGGGTGTTATTCATCTTGATTCTCATCCAAATCTATTAGCGTTAATTCATCGATATTAAACCGCTCATGAATAATACGATAAACCGTAAGAGTTGTATCGGTATATCGATACAAAATAATATAGGGCTTCGAAATTGCTGTTCTAAATCTTTTCCCCTCAAGCCTATCACACTCAAAATGTCCACCTACATTAGGCAAAGCGCACAGTCGTACAAGGGTTTTATCTATGGCAAACTTACCGCACTAACTCAACAACCGCAATCGGGTCGAAAAAGTGGCTCTGGCTGGGAAATACGGTTTTCTGGCACAAATCCCGTCCATAAGCAAAATAAAAAAACTCAATAACCGAAACATCCCGACACCACTACAAGCAACTGGCAAAAGCTCAACAAACGAAAGTCATCTCTACAGGGTTATGGGATATTAACCTTCTCTATGCAAGGACTTACTTACAGGCAGACAAAAAACAGGTTTATAGGAGTGAAACGCCCCTGCTTTCCGAGGAAAACCTCAAATCAGGGGCGCTCGATAGCAATTTTTACACTACGCAACAAAGTAGAAAAAGTAGAAAGCGCATGCCACGGGTGGCATCAGTTAAAACGCTTGCTGCCCGACCAAGCAGCAAGCGCAAAGTGCACACCAAAATACCGAATAGCAAACTATAAACTACACGCTAAGCAAAAAAGTAGGCAAAAGCACAAACAAAAAAGCTATCTGGTGCAGTCTGGTTGTATTGACTTTAGATTTTAGTCCTCCAGATAGTCCTTCAACTTCTGAGAGCGAGAAGGATGACGAAGCTTCGCGAGCGTCTTAGATTCAATCTGGCGGATACGTTCACGCGTTACGCCAAATTCACGACCCACTTCTTCAAGCGTACGAGGATGACCATCTTCCAATCCGAAACGCAGAGAAATAACTTTACGCTCACGCTCAGCTAAACCTTCAAGTGTTTTAGCGAGTTGCTCTTGCAACATGCTAAAGCTTGCAGCATCAGGAGGCACAATTGCAGCATCGTCCTCGATAAAGTCACCCAGCTGAGAATCCTCTTCTTCACCGATAGGAGTTTCAAGCGAAACGGGTTCCTGTGAAATTTTCTGAATTTCACGCACGCGCTCTGGCGTTAAGCCCATCTCCTCAGCGATTTCTTCTGGAGTAGGTTCACGACCAAGCGACTGTAGAAGTTGACGCTGAATACGCACCAATTTATTGATAGTCTCAACCATATGTACAGGAATACGAATGGTACGAGCCTGATCAGCAATAGCACGGGTAATTGCCTGACGAATCCACCAAGTAGCATAGGTAGAAAACTTAAAGCCCTTGGTATAGTCAAACTTCTCAACTGCACGGATAAGGCCCAAATTGCCTTCCTGGATAAGGTCCAAGAACAGCATGCCACGACCAACATAGCGCTTTGCAATAGAAACTACCAAACGCAAGTTTGCCTCAATAAGCTGCTGCTTTGCGTCAAGACCCACCTGTTCCACACGAGAAAGGCGACGGCGCTCGCGACGCTCAAGTTCTATGCCCTCTTCTTCTGCCTTTTCCAGCTCTTCGGTCGCTGCAACACCGGCCTCGATCTTCATTGCGAGGTCGATTTCTTCAGCAGCAGTAAGAAGGGAAACCTTACCGATTTCTTTCAAATACATACGAACAGGATCGCCTGTCAAAAGAGCGACCGACGAATCGCCTGCCTGTTTACGGCTGCGAGAGCGCTTGGATTTTGATTTGCTATTTACCTTTGGAGGCGCAATTTCAACAGTAGCCTTAAGCTCTTCTTCCGGAATACCTTCAAGAAGACTTTCGTCAGTTAAATCGCTTTCCTTAACATCGGAATCATCGTGCACCTCATGCAATGAAGGTTCTGTGTTGGACTCCAGAATGTCTTCGGTTTCTTCATCTTCCATATCTGCCAAATCAGCAGCCTTAGCTTCTTCCGCCTTTTTCTTAGAAGATGCCGCACTTTTAGCTTTTGCGGTTTCCTTCTTTGCTGTAGTCTTTTTTGCGGGAGCTTTTTTCGTAGAAGATGACGCCGTGGTCTTCTTTGCAGTAGCTTTTTCAGCAGGAGTTTTCTTTGTCTTGCTTTCCGTTTCTTCCTTCGTTTCGGTTGGCTTGGATACTGAGCCTTGAGAGGAAGCCTTTGCCACGTTATTTCCTTCCCACGAATCATTCTTACTTAGCGAAAACTTCGCTAGAGAAACATCGAATCATTATACCTCTAAATAACAAAAGTTATAAAAGATTTATTGGATCAATATCAATTGACACACGTACCCCCTGCTCGGGCTTTCTTTGACGAAAATAAGAGCCTACATACTCCGCAATACTACTTTCGGAGGGAGCCTTTATTACCAGATGGTAGCGCCACGATCCCTTTAGTCGTTCAAGCACACAAGGAGTAGGCGGAAGCAGTAACCATTGTTCTTGGTCTTGAGCGCTTGGCATTCCGTTAAAGTCCGCTGTTCCACCAGCAGAATCAAGTGCTCCCTTTTGTATGTCTTCGACGGCACAAGCCGCATTAAGCCTCATATCACGGGGAATAATCTTTGCGAGATCGGCATAGATCGTATGAGCTACCTGCTTTACGCGATCCTCGTCCTTGCCCCATACCAATACGTTTGCCAAACGAACAAACGGTGGATATCCGAGCCCTTTGCGCAACTCTAACTCTCTATCCAAAAAGAGCTGTCGATCATAACGCGCCGCAGCCCTAATAGCAGGATCTTGAGCACTGTATGTTTGAACAATGACCATACCGGATTTTTCTGCCCTACCAGCACGACCGGCAACCTGCTCTATCAGATCAAAAGTACGCTCAGCGCTGCGAAAATCAGGGAGCTTAAGCATAGTATCAGCATTGATTACCCCAACAAGCGTTACCTCATCGAAATCGAGTCCTTTTGCAATCATCTGGGTGCCCAAAAGAACTGCAGCGCCCGGTTTTGCAAACTGTTCCAAAAGTCGCTGATGGTCGCCTTTTCTCGACGTGGTATCTGCATCCATACGAATTATGTCGCAAGAGTGCTCCGAAAGTAACGAACGCAATTCGGACTCTACGCGCTGCGTTCCCGCCCCAAAACGCTTCAAATAAGGACTGCCGCATTTAGGGCAAGTAAGAGGGACACGCTGTTCAAACCCGCAGTGATGACAAACTAATTTCCCTTCTCGCTCGTGATAGGTCAATGAAGTTGAACACGACACGCACGAAGGAACAAATCCGCAATCTCGACAAAGCAGAAATTGCGCAAAACCACGCTGGTTTAGCATTAAAACAGCTTTTTCTTCTTTTTCAATCACCTCAAACAAAGCATTTTGAAGTGCCCGAGAAAACATGGATCTGTTACCGCCACCAAATTCCCGAGCCATATCAACTACCTGTATAGAAGGAAGCGGTTTTCCATTTGCTCGATTTGGCATCTCCACCTTATGCCAAGTAGGATCACACGCACAGCGCTCCAAAGCTTCAAGTGAAGGAGTCGCTGACCCCAACACCAAAACAGCGCCATGTTCACGTGCAAGCCACTGAGCGACATCACGCGTTACATAACGAGGAGCCTGATCCTGCTTGTAACTTGACTCGTGCTCTTCGTCAATAACAATAATCCCTACCTGTTTCAATGGAGCAAATAATGCACTGCGCGCTCCCACTACCACACGAGAAACGCCATTTCGAATTGCATCCCACTGATCGTAGCGTTCCCCCTGAGACATGCGCGAATGCAATACCGCAACCATGTCACCAAAGCGCCCTCGGAACCGTGCAACCGTTTGCGGAGTAAGCGAAATCTCTGGCACCAGTACAATGGCACCCTTCCCCTGTGCTAGAGCCTGCTCAATAGCGCAAAGATACACTTCTGTTTTTCCTGAGCCCGTAACTCCGTCAATGAGAACCACTTCACCTGCCTGAGCTGCCGCGGCATTTTCAATAACAGAAAGAGCGCGGTGCTGATCTTGGGTAAGAAGGGGTTTGACTTTTGTTCGAGCAGAAAATACCTCACTCTGATCCTCGGGTGAGCGCAAACGTCTCCGCTGTTCAATACGTATCACCCCTTTTTTCTCCAAAGAAGAAAGGGTGGATGAAAGGGATCCGTATTCTGCCGTAAGTTCACTTACACGCAAATCACCCTGGCGAAGCGCCTCAAGAACCCGCTGCTGTTTTACTGCACCTTTACGAGGGATAAACGAATCTGCCGCATCAAGACGGATTACCCATCGTTCATCCACTTCATGAATTAAAGGTTTTGTTAGCTGCCAGGCGCCTTCAAGGTACTCAACCCGAGGAATGCCGCCTGGTGGCATAAACAGACGAATGCTCGATGAAAAAGGTGCGATATAGCGTTCGGCCATAAATGCAGCGCAGCGTGCTCCAATTTCAGTGAAATAGGGTTTGCTTAAAACCTTTTTGATTTCTTTTAACTGAGTAGGCTTTATATCTTCAGGAAAAGAGTCACCAGGCGCAAAGGGAACAATCCCCACCACAAAACCTACTGCACTGCGATGACCAAAAGGAACAAGAACCGCACACCCCACCTCTAGGCCCTCTGCATCCAAAACAGAGATTCCCCTCTCTGAATCGAGAGAGTTTTTAAGAGCTGAATTCTCTCTCGATGAAGAGTCAGGCGAGTCGTTGTCAGGTGAACCATCGTCAGAAAAGTCAATGCCAGACGGGCCTCCATCAGACACGCCATCGTCAGGCGAACCAGCATCGCGCAAGTCATTGTCAGGCGAGCCACCACCAGGCGAGCCATCAAGCAATGCCTTTGATGACTGAGAATCAAATAAATCATCGAGAGAAATTTGAGTTGGTTGCTGCTGAGTATTATCTTGATGCCACTTTGGATCAATTCGTCCTTCGGCTTTTTCTTGATTCTGCACTAAATCTTGCGCTACCAATTTCGAAAAGCGAATGCGATCATCTTCATTTTCGATCGCCACATACGTAAAGGTGGAATCGAGAGCTTGCGTAGGAATATCTAAAACTACCGATACAAGTTTCAATGATATCCCCCTGCTCCCAATTCATGCCACCTTTACGTACAAGTGCTGTTCGCCATTTTTTTAAAGGCTCAATACCTTATTTCAGCTGAGCTATTGCCTCTTTCAAAGCTTCAACTTTGTCCCGTTTTTCCCAGGTAAATTCTGGCAACTCGCGACCAAAATGACCATACGCCGCCGTCTTACGATAGATAGGGCGACGAAGATCAAGAGCGTCGATAATAGCACCAGGGCGTAAATCGAACACTTTTTCAACCGCTTGGGCAATCGTATCTTCAGGATAGATTCCGGTACCAAATGTTTCCACCATCAACGACACAGGACGCGCCATGCCAATTGCGTAGGCAATTTGAACCTCACAACGACGAGCAAGCCCTGCAGCTACTATATTTTTAGCCACCCATCGAGCAGCATAGGCGGCAGAACGGTCAACTTTGGTGCAATCCTTGCCAGAGAATGCTCCTCCGCCATGACGTCCCATGCCACCATAAGTATCAACAATGATCTTTCTTCCGGTTAACCCCGCATCTCCCATTGGGCCACCAATTACAAAACGACCCGTTGGATTTACAAATATCCCAACGTCATCCGAAACCGTAACTTGCTCTTCTTCAAAAACTGGATTAATGACATGATTCAGCAATTCAGAACGCAAAAATTCTGGATCCACTTCTTCGGAATGCTGAGTGGATACAACCACTTTTTCCACCTGCGTAGGCACACCATCCACATAGCGCACGCTCACCTGAGTTTTACCATCAGGACGCAGATACGGCATGGTTTCATCTTTGCGAACCTTTGCTAAACGTTCCGCCAAGCGATGTGCCAAATAAATGGGCATAGGCATAAGCGTTTTAGTGTCGTCACAGGCATAGCCAAACACCATACCTTGATCACCTGCACCCACCTGATCGTACGGATCGATTGCCTTTCCGCTTTGCGATTCGAATGAAGCATCTACCCCTTGTGCAATATCGGGAGATTGGTCGTGAATGGCATTCAACACACCACAAGTTGCGCAATCGAATCCATATTTTGCGCGATCATAGCCGATGTCTTTCAAAACACCACGCACAATTTCTATCGTATCGACATAGGCTTGCGTGCGAATTTCGCCCGTGACAAAAATCATGCCCGTGGTCGCCAGCGTTTCACACGCGCAACGGAAAAGCTCTGGATTAGCAGGACTACCATCGGGAGCCACATAACCTTCTTCAGCAAGCTGAATTTCCTTTTCTAACAGCGCATCTAAAATGGCATCAGAAATTTGGTCACATACTTTATCGGGATGGCCTTCAGTTACCGATTCACTCGTAAACAAATAAGAACGAGATTGTTCTTGCATATACAATCCTTTCAAAACAAGCGATGCCATTTCCGTAAGTTCTTCGTCAAGCTGCGATGAAGTTAATCCCGCGGCGCACCACCTGAGTATTGTTTCACCCGACATACTACCATCCAACCCCTATCAAAATAAGTACCCTTAAGGGTGAAAGCGCATAACTTTAGGTATTCTCCGTTACCGAAAATACGCACACCTCAAAATGGAGTACATAAGTTTATTCTTCCCCGTGTGTACGAACCCTTCCCAACCGTTCAAATTTATGCATATCTGTTTCCGCCATACCTTGATCGCTGGTTTCGTGACGCTTTGCATACAGAGGGTCGCTTGGATTATTCCAAAGACGCTTTGCATAAGGAGCCCACTCTTTAGCAGCTTGGCTTGTTTTGTCGCACAACTCACGTGCCGTTTCTTTTGCTTCTAAGTCGGACGAATGAGCATGGGCTCGCTCAACCATTTCCGTTAGCTTCCCACTGTTTTCCAAAAGTGGGCATGGCTTGAGCAGGTTATCACTGAAGGGTTGTTCGCGATAGTATTCCATAAAGATAGGAGAACGCAGCGCATCAAGCAGCGATACTTCACGTATATTCGCATTTGAGTAATGCACGAATACACACGGATCTACATCTCCGGCAGAATTGATATGCAAGTAACGACGGCCGCCCGCAATGCATCCACCAACATATTCTCCATCATTTTGAAAATCGAGCGTAAAGAGAGGCTTTTCTGAACGCATTTTTCGAACAAAATGATACAAATACTCGCGTTGATCAGGGTTAGGAATCAAAGAAGCAGGAGAATGCACGCCCACCGGCATGTAGGTAAAAATCCAAGCAAAAAGAGCGCCTTTTTCTATAAGCCAGTCAAAAAATTCAACCGAAGCAATAGAATCGGCGTTCTGCGAAGTAAAGCAACAAGATACCCCAAAAGGTAGACCATTTTTACGCAACAAATCCATTGCTTTGACGACTTTCTGATAGGTGCCCTCACCGCGACGAGCATCTGTTGCCCCCTCGAATCCCTCAACACTGATAGCGGGAACGAAGTTTTTTACTCGAATCATTTCTTGGCAGAAATCCTCATCCACAAGCGTGCCATTCGTAAACGCCAAGAAGGCACAATCAGGGTGCATTTCGCAAAGTTTTATAAGATCATGCTTGCGTACCAAAGGCTCTCCACCTGTATAAATATAGACGTGAGTTCCCAACTCTTTTCCCTGCTTAATAATGGAATCTATTTCATTTAAAGAAAGATTTTGATTGTTACCATACTCTGCCGCCCAGCACCCTTGACAGTGCAAATTGCATGCACTGGTAGGATCAAGCAAAATTGCCCACGGAATGTTGCATTCGTAGGCATCGCGATTCGCTTCCTGCTTTGGCCATGCCATCAAATTGCCATCAATCACAAAGGTCTTAAGTAAGGTGTCACGCACCTCTGGATTGGTGTCATTAAGCACCCGCATAATAAGCTGATACCAATTGTCGTGATTGTCGATTGCATTACGAAAAGATTTCCGTTGGTTAGCAAAAAGATTGGCGGGTGCTACTTTATCCAACAGATCCATTATCTTTACGATATTATGCTCAGGATCTGAAAGGAAATAGTCGAATGTTTTTTCCAAGGCGCTGCGTTTAATGTGTTCGGATGCTTTCATGGCTTCCCCCTCGAAACAAAAGTCGTTATAGAAAAGATATTCCACAGCTGTTGATTATAGATTCTTGAAAATCTATAATCACGGGTCAAAGGGGTGTTTCCTTGGGGTTTATGATACGAAAAGAAAGATATTGAGGTAAAAGTATCATGACTGTAAACAACTCGACAAAACATATCGACAGGCGCATTGTTCGTACGCGCCGCGCCATCCATGTTGCCTTTATAGAATTACTCACCGAACACGAATACACCAAGATCACCATTACCGCGCTAGCAAAACGCGCTGATATCGATCGCAAAACTTTCTATACTCACTATTCGTCTATTGATAGCCTTTTTGAAGACGTTATCCGTCAGCACACTTCAAAGGGACTCGAAGGATTGTCACTCAACGATTTGCTCAACGATCCTTCTCACTTTGCTAAAAAATATCTCTATGCCCTGCAGGCAACCCTGCCGCTCTCAAAACAACAACGTGCAAACGTGCTTAAGCATATTCCTATGCACAAATTCATGCAGTATGGCACTTCAATTGCACGCGAGCGTATCTATCAATCAAATCAAAATCTATCAACCGAAGCAAAACGCTATATCAATTTAGTTCTTGAATTTTATTTAGGCGGCATTTTTCATGCCTATGCTTTATGGCTTTCAGGAGAAACTGAATTGACTCTCGATGAGGTAATTGAATTAGTAAGTATCAATGTTGCCGAAGGACTTACTGGTCTCATGGAACAACACGTACTTCCTCTCGACTACTCCTAATCACTTAAACCGCATCTTGTCTTGGGTGTTTTTCTCTTTGTGAGTTTGTAAAGACTTAGAGCCCCTTTTATCCTTTCGCTTGCTTGCGTGATACACTTGCCCCACATTACCTACCAACAAACGGGAGGATACGTAATGAAAAGCAATGCTGAACTTACTGAAGAATATTTCGCCATTGCGAGATCACTTGACGGAGACATCCGAGGCAGACGCGCTGCCTATTCCTATATGCAAAACTCCACCGCAATCGTCCATCATAAAGTCGTGGCAAGCTCCTTTATCCCTCGCCTTTTCAATGACGAAAGCTGGACTACGTTTAAATATATTGCAGAAACAACTCACGCAATCTTATGTAAGGTAATCGAACACTACCTTACTCATCCGTCGTACCGCACTATATTCTCGTACGATAAGCGCCTAGAAGAGCTTATTCTTCTTCCTCGCGGTTATGAAGATACGCTTCCTTTTGCACGCATTGATGTATTTTTAAATGAAGACGATTTGAGCTGTGGATTTTGCGAATTTAACGGGGACGGCTCTGCGGGAATGAATGAAAATCGCGAAATAACCAACAGCATCACTTCCACCGATACTTTTAAACGCTTTTCTCAAACTCATCAAGTTGAACCATGTGAGCTCTTTGAATCCTGGGTGCTGAAATTTATTGATATTTTCAAACGCTCAAATCACTATACCCCTCAAGCACGTTTCGCTATCTGCGATTATCTGGAATGTGGAGTTGTAGATGAATTTAAGGTATTCGCTGAATACTTTAAGCAGCAGGGATTCGATTGTGTAGTTTGCGATGTGCGCGATTTACAGTTTGACGGCTCAGTCCTTCTCGACAAAGAAGGCAAACAAATCAATGCCATTTGGCGCCGCTGCGTCACCAATGACGTATTAGATTTTTGGGATGAATCACAAGATCTTATCGAGGCTCTTCGCCATGAGGCTGTTGCATTGATTGGCAGCTTTGCGGGACACATTGTTCACGATAAGCAAATCTTTGAAGCTCTCTACCATCCCGAAACAAAAGCCTTTTTAACTGAGGAAGAAAACGCTTTTATTGAACGTCATGTTCCTCGCACGGTATTCTTAAACGACCAGGACATAGATCTCGAAGAAATCCGCAGCAATAAAGATGCTTGGATAATTAAACCGACCGACAATTATGGTGCACGTGATGTATATGCCGGTCTTTCCTATAGTCAATCCGAATGGGAAGAGCTAATACAGCGCTTTGCAAACGAAGCGTCAGGTGCACCCTTTATTGCACAAACATACATAACACCCTTTAAAACCCATACGCTCGCTCCCGACACCCATATAGAAGAACTCAATGATGATGACATAGATCTTCAGGGCAAGTGGTACAACAACCTTAATGGACTCTATCTCTACAACGGTGAATTCCAAGGAATATTTTCTCGCTTAGGTCCACTCCCAACGATCAGTAAAGAACATCAAGGCATGACTGCCGCAACCCTTCACGTACGAGGTTAATGAATGATCAGCCTTACTCGTAAATTAATCGTTATAGCATTAAGCATTGTTACCAGCATTGCTCTTGCCTACAGTTTGTTTGGTCTTGGATTCATGGTTTGCACTACCCCGCAGGCTACTTCACTTATCGGAGGTACCTTTTCCGGCTGGGAGCATGCCACGTATCCCGAAGAAGATATGGCGCAAATTGCTGAAGCGGTACGTTCCTTTTCAATCGAGGGTACCTCTTCAGGAGAGCTCTATAACACCATCTTTACCGCTCTTCAGGAAACCCAACCACAGATCGCGGCCCTTTTTGAAGCAGGATCGACGCAAGACAATACGATAGATACCTCGTTGCTTGAATCAACCAACCTTGCACAACTTGAGGAAGAGTACTCATTACCACGAAATGCTCTCTCTCACCTGCAAGATTGCACCCCTATCTTCACGACAGGGCGCATCTCTGTTGGAGTAGTGGGAGCCTTTGGAATTGCGGGGCTTGTCGCGCTAGGTATCCTCGCAGGCAGAAAACGCTTAGGAGGTACCCTTATCGCGGCATCCTCTTTAGTAATTGTCGTATTAGTAGCCCTAGGAGTCTGGGCGGCGATAGATTTTAATGGCATATTTACCTGGATGCACACGCTTTTGTTTGCACAAGGTAATTGGATCTTTGATGCCGATTCGCTTCTTATTACCCTTTTTCCTGAAGCATTTTGGGCGGCAATGGCGGGACTTTGGATCCTGTCGAGCATTGTTCTTGCCCTTATCACCGGCATTGTAGGAAAAATACTTGCCCGTTAATCAGTACGGAGAACCTCCACTGGAGCGGTGTCTCCGTCGGAGCGATGGTTCCACTGGAGCGGTGTCTCCACTGGAACCATTATCAAGGCGACTCCAGTGGAAATGACCTTATTACGCCAAACGCGACTGCAATTCCTTTGCAGCTTGCGCTTTGTCAAAGTTACCACCCGTCTTTTGGGTAAGCGTTCCCATTACCTTGCCCATTTCCTTTTTGGTAGCAGCACCCGTCTCGGCAAGCACCTCTTCAATCAAAGCAATAAGCTCTTCGCCTGAAACCTGCTTTGGCAAATAGCTCTCCAGTATTTCCACCTGCTCAGTCAAACGATCGGTGCGCTCTTGATCGTTTCCTGCCTTTATTGAACCGTCAAGCGTCTCTTTTGTTTGTTTGATAGTACGCTTAAGCATTGCATCCACATCTGCGTCGGTAATTTCTCGACGTTCATTCACTTCGATATTTTTAATCTCTCCATGAACTTGGCGAAGGATCGAAAGGCGATTCTTGTCTCTTGCCTTCATCGCGGCTTTAATTTCATCTTGAAGCTCTTGATACTTCATAGTATTCCTTCTCTTTTCTGTTTCTCAAAAGTATTCTTACTGATCTTCCAGCTCATTATACTCTCTGTATCTAACGACTCTTCAGGCGCAAAACCACTTCACAAGTGGTATCTATCTTTAGCTTTTCGGTTAAAGATTATTCAAACAAGAAGACATCGAAGCGTATAATAACACCATCCCTTTTATGTAAAACGTAATCGTCTGCTGCACTAACAACAGACACAACCTGCCCTGCCACAATTGTTGGCGTAGCTCATGCTGCGTTTGCAACAGGGCCAATGAATGCCGTGTTTCGCAAAAAAAGAAAGGACGCTTGTGAACTTTACCGATCGTTGGCACGCTTTTTTCGACCGAACAATTCCCAATATTGTCATCCGTATAATAATTATGGTTTTCGGTTTGGCTTTTGTTGCTGCATCGGTTGGCCTCACACGAGCAACAGGACTAGGAACATCGCCTATTTCATGCGTTCCTACCACGCTCTCCTTTTTCACTCCCCTTACCATCGGGGGCTGGACCTTTGTCATGAATGTGTTATTCGTGATCATTCAGATACTTTTATTAAGACGCGATTTTAAGATCGTACAGCTGCTACAAATCCCCTACGTTTTTGTTTTTTCTGCTCTTATCGATCTGTTCGTCCCCGTATTCGAACTTGTTCCCATGCCGAATTATCTCATGCAACTGTTTTTTAGTATTGTTGGCTGTTTTATGACAGCCTTTGGCGTGTTTTTGCAGGTAAAAGCAAGTTTTCTCACGCTTCCTGGCGAAGGAATTGTGCTTGCAGTAGCCAAAGTATCTAAATGGCCTTTCCCAAAATGCAAAATCGGTTTTGATGCAAGCAACGTTGTCATTGCTACCGTTGCTTCCCTTGTTGCAATGGGTGGCTTATATGGTGTTCGTGAAGGCACTATTATTTCTGCTTTAGCCGTAGGTGCCATTGTGGGGTTATTTAATCGTCTTTTCTCTCACTTCGAGAAGTTCTGCCCTATCAAAGGTCATCTCACTCTTACGGCTACCACCATGGCATCTCCAGAGGAGATTCCATCAAAACCATCCGAAGATGGTGCAACTCATCAAGAAGAAGACCCCGCACAGACCCCTTTGGTTATTACCATCTCGCGTCAATTTGGATCAGGTGGTCGTGAAATTGGCCAAGCTATAGGTAAACTTCTCAATATTCCCGTATTCGATCGTTCTCTCATAGAATTAACCGCCAAAGAATCGGGACTTACCCCGAATTACGTAAAAAACCACGAGCAGGAAGTACGCCGTGGTATTCTCTATAACCTTTATATGCAAAGCTATGCAAGTTTTGGTATTGAGCCTACTCAAACTGATGAATTATGGCTCGCACAAGCTCGAACCATTACACGCATCGCCGATCAGGGAAGCTGCGTTATCGTGGGCCGTTGTGCGGGTGCTGTATTGCAAAATCGACCCAACGTATTTAACGTTTTCATTCATGCACCACTCGTACCTCGCATCGGTCGCGTAATGAAAAGAGAAAACGTTGACCATATGAAAGCTGCCGACATGATAGAGCGCGTAGACAAAGAACGTAGAGAACATTGTGAACAGTATGTAGGATCACACTGGACTGATATCAATTCATATCATATCGCCCTTGATTCGAGCGTTATAGGGGTAAAAGACTCCGCATCGCTGATTGCTCGCTTAGCACAGCATGCTTATCCTAAAGCTCCCTTAGCACCAACTCCTGAAAAGCCTACCCATCCTAGTGCGCACAAAGAGCTGTAATCGTTTATTATCTAAGCGCTACAAAACATGAAAGGACAACTTTATGAGCGATCAGTCAAAGCCCGTCCGTGTGCGCTTTGCACCATCCCCGACGGGAGAGCTCCATATCGGTGGTGCCCGAACCGCAATATATAACTGGGCTTTCGCGAAAGCCATGGGCGGCTCTTTTATTCTTCGCATTGAAGATACCGACCCCGAGCGTTCCACTGAAGAAAACAAGCAGGTGATTTTACGCGCCATGAAATGGCTTGGACTCACCTGGGATGAAGGTCCTGAAGTAGGGGGCGATTTTGGCCCTTACCTTCAAACCCAGCGCTTTGACACCTACACTTCAGCGCTTGAACGCTTAAAACAACGCGATGCCGTATACCCTTGTTTTTGCACCAAAGAAGAACTTGATGAAAAACGAGCTGCTGCAGAAAAAAGCGAGGGTGGTTATTCAGGCTATGATCGAACCTGCCGCAATTTGAGTAAAGAAGAAGCTCAGCGCCGCATTGAGGCAGGAGAGCCTCATGTTTGGCGTCTGAAGGTTCCAGAAAACCACGGCCCAATCGAATTTCACGATGCCGTATATGGAGACATGTCATTTCCTATTGAGGTAATGGATGACATGATTTTGGTGCGCACCGACGGCACCCCTACGTATAATTTTGCCGTAGTATGCGACGATGCAAACATGCAAATCACCCACGTTATTCGTGGCGATGATCATCTTTCTAACACCCCTCGTCAAATTCTTATCTATGAAGCATTAGGTTTTGAGGTTCCCACCTTTGCCCATCTTTCTATGATCCTCGGCGCAGACGGTCGAAAGCTGTCAAAACGTCGTAATGCAACTTCGGTGGAGCAATACCAAGCAATGGGATACCTACCTGATGCCCTTGTTAACTTCCTTGCTTTGCTTGGCTGGTCTCTTGATGGTGAAACTACTATCATCCCTCGTGAAGTGCTTTGCAAAGAATTCAGTCTTGAGCGCATCACACGCAAAGATGCGATTTTTGACGAAACAAAACTTGATTGGATGAACGGCGAATACATCAAGACAATGGGTGCGAAAGCATGGGTTGATGCCGTAAGTCCTTTCCTTATTGAAGCAGGCCTCACCACTAAAGAAGCAATCGAGGAAAATAAAGAATGGTACGAGAAGCTCTATCCTCTCGTAGCCGAGCGCATGAAACGACTTACCGAAGCACCTGAAAAACTTGCTTTTATTTTTGATGGACCAACAGTTAAACTCGACGAAAAATCTGTCCAGAAAAATCTGCTCAAAGAAGGATGCCGCGCCGACGAGGTTCTGCGCAAAGTTCGTGCAATTTTAGCCGACGAATCCATCCCATGGCAATGCGATCCTTTGCAAGATACCTGTCGTGAATTAGTGGATACCCTAGGATTGAAAGCAAAGCTTATTTTTCAACCCATCCGCGTAGCAGTTACCGGCTCTCAGGTTTCTCCACCTTTGTTTGAGTCTATTGAGTTAATGAAACGTAGTGATGTTGTCGCTCGCATCGACTACACCTTATCTGAGGTTTTTGGTGACTAATTCATACGAAATATCAGACGATGCACCCTCTCCTATCGACCTAAATCATGGAGAAGGTGCATCTGCTACCCAAAATGAATCCGAAGCATCAACGACATTCAATAATCGCGATGAGATCGTGGCGCTTTCTTCTTGGTGCACCGCACCGAGCGGTTCTGGTTGCAATCGATGTCTCTCAGCCTGTCCTCACGAAGCGATAACCCTAAACGACCAAGGTCCTGAAATAGATGAAGCTCTCTGCACTCGCTGCGGCATTTGCTCAGGCGTTTGCGATGCTTTTGCCTGGAGCCGCATCACGCTTGAAGACCTAGCGGCGCGCTGCGAACGTGAAGCGAGCTTAGAAGGCTCTCTCTACTTTACCTGCAACGAGCATCTCTTCGAAGGAGTTGCTCCTCGGAGCAACGTAATAATACTTCCCTGCCTTGCCAGCGTTCCTCCCGAGTTTTGGAGTTATCTACTCGCTAAAAACCTCAAAATCGCATGGTACCTCGATCCTTCCTATTGCCAAGATTGTTCCGTAGCAGACCAGAGGGCTCCCCTTCTTTTCAACTACGCCATTGACCTCGCTCAGACCTGGACAGGTAAAACGATTCAGTATGCCTCTTCGATCCCCGAGCGCGAATCGGTATTGTCGCTTTATGCAAATATAGACGAAGGAAGTAGGCGTGATCTCTTAGCAGTACTTGCCAATGAGGGCAAAGACATCGCAACGGGAAAACATCGCCAGCGAAATGCAGGCACCATCGATTCGTTCCATGAAAGCCAAGAGCGTTTTCGAGCACAGGGAAGAATTAAAGCTGCACTACAATCGCAAAACATCCCAGACGCTTTGCGCCAAAAACAAGTATGGCCAAGACAAACCCTTATGGTAAAAGCAGCTCGTGAGCTCCCTGAAAAAGCATCTACTTTAAGCCGCTATACATCCACTACCGACTACAATCTTTGCCAACAATCTCATGACTGTGTTAACGCTTGTCCTACAGGTGCGCGAAGAATTAATGAAGAGGGTTATCCTGTAGTTGATCCAACGCGCTGTATTGCCTGTGGCGTTTGCTTATCTCACTGTTCATACAACGCCTGCGCATACCTCGCGATAACTGCTCATGAGTATTGCGAAAGGACCCCTCATGGCAAAGAAGCTTGATCCTTCCTATTGGGGAAATCCACCACAAACCCCAACCAGAAATACCTCGCATGTTCAACCCGAACAGCCAATGCAGCCTACGCAACCCACGCAACCTCAGGCTGCGCAGCCCCAATTTTGGGCCGGCGGACAAACTAACGCTAGCTTTTCGCAACCACCGTATGGACAACAACCCACTCAACCCTATCCTCAAGCTTCGCAATCTGCATCAACGCAAGCTAACTATCCTCAAACTCCTTCCAAGAAGCATCGTGGTTGTCTCATTGCAGCAATTATTGCCGTTATCATCGTTATTCTTCTAGGAGTTGCAGGATGTGTTGCATGCACAAGCCTGATGAGCTCTAATGTCACCTACCACTCAAGCCAAGAGTACCTTCCTCTCCAACCAAATACTCCCGAAACACAAGACGATGTCGAAGCATCACTGAATAACGAATTTTTTCGAAATGCCTTCGATCTTTCGGGGAGCACGCCAGATGCCCCTCTCACAACCGACGAATTAAACGATATCCAATCGTCCTATTTTGCCAACAACACCAAACAGCCTAATGATGAGGGACTGTACTCCGACGGCGTTTACTTTATCGGGAGCGATATACCTGCGGGAAGTTATTGGTTTACCGGAGATGATAATGCGTTGTCATTCTTTTTTATTCTGGAACCAACAGGTGAAAACGGCTTTTATAAAGTAGCTCATATTAATAACTACTATGGCCACAATCTCATGGAAGTCGGAGAGGGAGAGGTGCTCGTTCTTGTTAATGACGGAACGATGCAACCACTCGACTCATTCAGTGAGTCATTTAGCGCTCCCTATCAAAGTGGGACGTATCGCGTAGGAGTTGATATACCCGCAGGAACTTATCAGCTTCAGCTCGGAGAAGCAGATGACTACAGCGCCTGTTATGTTATGAGCGATCTCTCTTTCTCAACCGATAGTTATCTTTACGAAGCCTATTACATTGAAGGAGACAGCCCTGACGAAGTAACGCTTGACGAGGGAACTTATGTCGAGCTTTACAATATGTCAATGACCCCCGTGGTAATGTAGCCTCTTACTTTTTCTGCTCTTCGAATAGTCCTTGGATATAGGCAAATACCTGGCTGAGAGTTCCCGCATCATCAGGGTTGTCTTCTCCCTGTCTTGGAACAAGCACGCGCAACGGAACGGTCATTTTCTTTTTATCAGCTAAGTAACGACCAGCTTTGCGACGAAGAGAAGAAGCTTGTGCCTTAGAAAGGGAAATGGGTTCCACGATCAGCTTTCCACCCGTCACCGAAATCAAACGAATGCCATGCTCGTTGGCAAATGCTTTTAAACGCGCCTTTTCTATTTGGTTGAGAGCTGCTTGTGGGATTTCAGGATGCTTTTGCACTAATTCCTGGTAGATATCTTCCACTGCTTCCAACGTATCGGCGCTTGCAATTTTTCGATAATAGAGCACGCGCTCATCTGCGTCAGGTAAATACTCTTCTGGGAAATAGGTATGACCAGGAATGTTGATAACGATATCAGACAGAGCTGGAGGTAGATACTCGGTGCTGTTTGTGTTGCCTTCACGCGTCATATTAACCGCCGTTGCAAGCATCTGAGCAAACAGATCAAAACCGACTGCTGACATGTTACCGCTCTGCTCTGCGCCTAATAAACTTCCTGCTCCGCGTATCTCTAAATCGCGCATCGCCACGCGCATTCCGCTCCCTAATTCAGTATGTTCGTTAAGCGCAGTTAAGCGAGCCATAGCCTCTTCAGTCATCGTTATATTATCGGGGAACAAGAAGTAAGCATATGCTTGTGTAGAGGATCTACCTACACGCCCCTTCAGCTGATACATCTGAGCCAACCCAAGCCTTTGGGAGTCCTCGATGATAAGCGTATTAGTATGAGGATTATCGATACCGCTTTCGATAATGGTGGTCGCAACCAACACGTCAAGTTCACCTGCCGAAAAATCCTCCATCACATGCTCGAGTTGTTCTTTAGTCATTTTGCCATGAGCAACCCCTACACGAGCTTCTCCTGCTGCCGCATGAACACGCTGAACCGCTTCGTCGATCGAACGTACGCGGTTACTTACATAGTAAACTTGTCCCCTACGTTCAAGTTCTCGACGAATAGCGTCGCTCACTAAATCGGGATCCCACTCGCCCACATGAACTTTTACTGGTCTTCGGTCATCGGGAGGAGTCAAGATAAGACTCATATCGCGTACACCCGACAAGCCCATTTGCATAGTTCGCGGAATAGGAGTTGCCGACAAGGTTAATACGTCGATAGATTCACGCATGTTCTTTAGCTGTTCTTTATGACCAACACCGAAACGCTGCTCTTCGTCAATAATAACAAGCCCCAAATCATGAGGGTTCACATCACGCGATAACAGTCGATGTGTGCCTACCAAAACAGCAACTTTTCCACTTGCAAAATCCTCAAGCGCGGTTTTTTGCTGTGCAGGAGTACGAAAACGAGAAAGCACCTCTACGCGAACATCGTAAGGCTCAAACCGCTCTGAGAAAGTCGCATAATGCTGTTGCGCCAAAATGGTGGTAGGACACAACACCATAACCTGCTTATTATCTTGGGTTGCCTTAAAGGCTGCACGCAAGGCAACTTCGGTTTTGCCAAAGCCCACATCACCGCACACCAATCGGTCCATAGGATGAGGAGACTGCATATCTGCTTTAATATCGGCAATAGCAGCTAGCTGATCAGGTGTTTCCTGATAAGGGAAGCTTTCCTCCATTTCGCGTTGCGCAAGGGTGTCTTCACCATAACGATAACCCTGCGTTGCAGCACGCCGGGTATATACATCCACTAAATCAAAGGCAAGTTTTTTGGTAGCTTTACGCGCCTTGGTAAGCGCACGAGACCAGTCCGAAGTGTTCAAACGCGTCAGACGAGGGGATGACCCTTCTGGACCCACATAGCGCGTTACGCGATCGAGCTGCTCGACAGGAACGTAGAGCTTATCCCCTTCAGCATATTCAAGCAGTAAGTAATCACGCTCAGATCCGCTCACATCTTGCCTTACAATGTCTCGGAAAAAGGCAACACCATGCGCAGCGTGAACGACATAATCACCCGGCTTGTAGGGGAAGGTGATTTCTGTAACGTCAACACGGGAACGCTTACGCGTCGCCATGGATCCCTGCGTATCCGCCAAAGACACCAATGCCATTTTCGCAGCAGGGAAGATCATTCCTAGCGGTATATCAACGTCAACAATATTCACTTGCCCACGACGCAATTTCGCCGTTTCGTCCCCCACTACATCAAGTACCTCATTGATAGGAATACCAAGATCGACTAAGGAAAACTTAATTTCTTGACGAGCCCTGAAATGCGGCACTGAAAAAACTACCGTAAAACCTGTTTCTGCAAGCGAGCGCAATCTTCCATAAAGCTTTTCAGGATCCCCTGCTACCTCCACTCTTTTAACCACTAATTCGCTATCAAGTTGAACGCCTACTCGCATAATCGAAACATACGTAGCACGCGGATTAGTCCCAAAATTAAGCTCCGTTGCACTCGTAAAGAGATCTTGAACAGGAATTGAAGTCCCTTGCGCCATCTTTACATAGGAATCAAGTGCATGCTGGGCATCATCGAAAAGGGAACGAGGTTCAATCAGCACCGTAAGCGCTTCTTGAGGCACATAAGATCCAACTGTTGTTACCTCTTCCAATAAATATGAAGTAAGGACATCAGGGATTTCCTTCGAATCATCTTCAAGGCGCTCCAGCAGTTCTCGCATTTCTTTATTTGTTGCCGCACGCTTTGCAAGATGACGTTGAGCACGCCTAATAGAAGAAATATCGCTTCTAAATTCTCTCACGGGAAATATTTCTACCTCATCTAAAGAAGAAATAGTCTGTCCCGTTGAAGGCAAAAAGCGACGTATTTCATCCAATTCATCGCCAAAGAAATCACAACGGATAGGATAAGAGAGATTCCCTGGAAAAATATCGAGAGTACCGCCCTGAACGCAGAAAGTCCCAGGACCATCCAATTGTCCCGCATTGTCATAACCCATTGCGACCAGCGCTTCAGCGAGATCTTCAAAACAGGATACCGCCCCTAACGCATGCTCTGACAGATCAATTCCCTGTTTAAGTACAAGGGGATGGGCTATATCACTTTTCGGACTTGCAATTTTTCGCAAAAGAGCTCGTGCAGAGGCAACCACAATTACAGGCTTCTTATTCTGAAGAGCCCACAGCGCCTCGAGACGCGAACCATGCAAACGAGGCTGCATGGGTGCATCAAGCGAAAACGGATTACCTTCATAATCGACAAAACGAAGTACCCGTTCTTCTCCCACAAACGCGCCAACCGTACGCGCAAAAGTATCCGCCGCGTCTTCCCCTGCTGTTACAACAAGTGTTGCTCGAGGATCTTCTACAAAGCGGGCTGCAACCAAAAAAGGTCGAGCTGACGACGCCACACCAATAACCGCATCCGTGCGGTTATCCATTTTTTGCCACGCCTGATCAACAGCATGGGATTTTTTCAGCGTAGCAGATAGAAGATCAATCAGCATTATTGCCTTACCCTTCAAACACTCGTAACAAACCAACAAGGTTGCTCTTTTGCACTTTAAACCTTGTATTGTTCTTCAAACCTTGCAAATTATTGGTTATTTATAACTCATTAGCTGCATCATCTTTGCTTTTGCAGCATACTATTGCATGCTAAAACCAATCAAACATCAAAGGAACTGTCATGGCACGAGAAAAAACCGCAGATAAACGCGCACGTGCACTTGCTGTTGCAGATCGCATGAACAACTATTATGGTCAAGCTGAATGCGCTCTTAACTATACCAGTCCTTTTACTCTTACTATTGCAGTTCTTTTATCCGCCCAAACAACCGATGCGGGCGTCAACAAAGTAACCCCTTTACTCTTTGAAAAATATGGAACTCCCGAAACAATGGCGCAAGCCAACGTTGAGGATGTCATGGATATTATTCACTCCATTGGCTTTTATCGCAATAAGGCAAAAAATTGTATCGCCGCTGCACAGATGATAATGTCCGACTTTGGCGGAGAGGTTCCTCGCACTATGGAAGAACTCCAGCGCCTCCCAGGCGTTGGACGAAAAACTGCCAATATCGTTTTGAACGAAGCCTTTGGCATCGTTGAGGGTATTGCGGTTGACACTCATGTATTCCGTATTGCCCATGTACTAAAATTTGCAGGCCCCTCAGCGGACACTCCAGCAAAAACCGAACAAGCGCTACTCAAGCTTTACCCAAAAGAATACTGGAAACCGATTAATCATCAGTGGGTTCTTTTTGGGCGTGAATTTTGCATCGCACGAAGACCTCGATGCAGCGCCTGCTTCCTATCCGATCTCTGCCCTAACGCTCCAAAGGAGAACTTGTGAACCTAGCTCATTTAAAATACTTTATCACTCTTGCCGATCAGGAGCACTTTGCAAATACTGCACGTTCTTTAGGCATAGCCCGCTCAACCTTGTCGCTTGCTATTTCCCGCTTGGAAGACGATCTTCGCGCCCCTCTTTTTACCAAAAATGGCAGCAACTTCACTTTAAGCCCCTATGGTAAAGAGTTTTACCGCTATGCTTCCCTTGCGTTAAAAAACATTGAAACAGGAGCGGATAAGGTTCATGCCATGCTGAACGACCGAACCGAAACCCTTTGTATTGGTGTTCCTTTTACCATCCAAAGCGAAGACTGGGCACGAGTAGTTCGTTCGTTTCGCGCGGAAGCTGACCCTACCCTTTCCGTGAAAATCATTCAAGGCTTTAGCGGAAGCCTCCTCAACGATCTTGCCGCTGGAGAGCTCGATGTTGTTTTCGCTGCAAAACTCAAAGATGCTCCAGACGGACTGACCTTTACGCCCTATTGGTCTCAACAGCTCGTTGTTGCGGTCAATAAAGACAATCCCCTTGCACAGCGTAAAAGCATTTCTCTCACTGAACTAAAAGGCTATCATATTCAATCCTACGCAAAAGGTTGGCCCCCTCATGACGACATAGCTGCTTGCGTAGAAGGTTATAACCTTGATATCGAAGAGCAGTTTAAAGAAGAGATCACTATTTGCTCGATGGTGTCTGCCGACGAAAACGCTATTGCTTTTGTTGACTATTCGTTTTTAGTTGGCGCGTTCAAAGATATTGTATGTATCCCTATCGATGAGGTTCCCGAGGACTTTCATAAGCTCTATCTCATTCATCGGAGCGAAGAAAACATGACTCCAGGCATGATTCATTTTATTGAATATATGAATGAGCACCCTATCGCCCCAGCACGTTTACGTTAAGAATGCTTTCGTGTTCCAAAATCAATAAACACCGATAATATTTATTAGATCGGCTTAAACAAAGCACACTTATCGCAAGCTCGCTAGAGTGAGTTTTTGAAATGAGTTAGTTATTGAGCCCTCGTTGGAATGGATTTGTTATTGCGCATTCGTTGAAATGAGTTTGTTCAACTATGAAATTTGCTGAAGTGGCTTTCCATCTTTTCGCGTTATCTCGCATCCATTACGCACTAGTTCTGCAACGATAGTCTCAGCTAAAAAAGGTACTCGCTGTTCCACTTGAGAAGTAAGACCGACAACGAATTCTGTCGGCTCAAGATTTTCCACCTGCATTCCAAAACACAGACCTTTTGCTTCAAACCCCAGCATCGCCGCAGCGTCAAAAAGATCGACAAGTCGCAGCTCATGAAGCGAAGTGCGGGCACCTGCAGCACGAGCCACATCGTATGGTTCGTATCGGAATACCGTACCCGGCTCTGCTCCTGTGTCATCCACTGCATCTACCGTGATGATGAGATCATAGTCGTCTACCTTTGAAATCATATCCATACTCATGCAGCCCACATCAAAAAGATCAATATTGTCAGGAAAGATATACGTATCTTGCATGTAGTCATATACCGCGGGAGCTACTCCATCATCGAGCATTAAGCGATTTCCTACAAAAAAGACTGCGATACGCATGATCAGCATTCTCCTATCAGTTTCAAATAGTGCAATTCAAACTCTCTGAGTATATGAGACAAAACAATAGAGTTATTCAGATGCTGTTTCGATAAACCGGCTTATCTAGTTCAACAATTCCTTTAAGTTCAGCAATTCCTTTAAGGGTGCAAGGGACATTGTATTTATGCGCCGATTGTTGGCCTAATTACCAAGTTATAGTACGTTGCAGCACCGAGCATAACCGCAGCTAAAATTCCCATTGTTACAGCCCATATCGCCTGTCGTTTTCGATATTGCTCTTTTGTTTTGCCACGAGACAGATCGCGTCGAAGCGCATACACCTGAGATGCTCGAGCAAAAACAATAGTCACTCCCGCAAGGATGAGCCCAGCAATTACGGCAAGAGTGATGGTAAGAGGCTGGGGATTTTCATAAACGCCATAGAAAAGATTGTCTATTAACAGCCAAGCAGGGTAATACAGAATGGTGATCCAAATACCATGCGCAGGCCCCCAAATAGGCGGCATGAAAAGAGCTCCCAGGTTGAGAGGAGGTAGTCCTTCTAATGAAATTTCCTCAATGGGTGTTTCTTGATAGTGATTTTCTTCAGAACTCACTAGTAGTCCTTTCAAAAAGGTTTATAAAAGTACCGTAAACGATTATTGCACCAGAACTTAATTCGTATATTCAAAACGAAATACCAGGTATCATATAGTGCCGTATTACGTTCTTCTGTCATAGTAACAAGCGCTTACTTTAAGTATGATGCCAACTTCTTAAACGGCAGAAGTTGCAGGTTTGCAGTATCTAACCTACCGCAATCAAAATAGCCACCTACAAAATACCTACCTATAAATACCCATCTATAAATACCCCTCATACTATGGAATGATCACTCAAAATAAAAATTACTGCCTATGACCCAAATTTCTTGCCTCGATGAACACTTCACTCGCTAACACTTTACTCACGTAATGCGCTTAATTCCCTACACCACTCTTTCCTTATTCCGATAAGATTACCCATACCGATTAATTATTTATAGTCATACCTATATTCAAAGACAGGATTGCGTTATGTCTCATTCGTTGTCTTCAGTTTCAACCTCTGCTTTTGAAATTCTCGGCCCTATTATGGTAGGACCTTCTTCTTCGCACACTGCAGGAGCACTCCGCTTAGCACAGGTAGCGTCTTCTCTTCTTGAAGGCAATATAGCTTCTGTCAAATTTACCCTTTGGAATAGCTTCGCCCAAACATATCGCGGTCACGGCACCGACCGTGCCTTAGTAGCAGGCATGCTCGGCCTACAAACTGACGATGAACGCATTCGGAATGCTTTTGATATCGCACAGAAGAATTCGATGCATTTTGAATTTCTTGTTGCAGGAGACAACCCTTCCCTCCACCCCAATACCGTCGATATCGAAATGACTAACACTACAGGCATTCATGCTACTGTACGGGGCGAGAGTCTCGGCGGAGGTAAGATCCGAATTTGTCGCATTAATTCTGTAGACGTCAATATATCGGGAGCCTATTACACCTTATTTGTCGCACATCGCGATGCTCCTGGTGCGCTTGCAGCACTCACATCACTTCTTGCAGATGCTCAGGTAAACATCGCATTTTGCAGTACCTATCGCACCGAAGCAGGAGGACAAGCCTATTCCGTATTTGAAACAGATGAATACTACTCTGGAGCATCATTTATTAAATCGGTAAAAAGTCTTGATTTAGTTGACTATGCTAGCTTTATTGAGGTTCCAGGAAGTTCTGCCCTATCACCTATAAACTCCCTCAATCCCTATATGTTTACTTCGGCAGCAGATCTTCTTGAACTCTGTTCTAAAGAAAAGCTCACCATTGGCGAGATTATGAAACGACGTGAGTATTGTCTCTCGGATAAAGAAACTACTTTCCGAACAATGCAGAACGTATTAGAAGTAATGAGAAAGGAAACAAGTGAACCGCTTCGAAATCCTCAATCGTCTCTAGGCGGTTTCATTGGCGGCGAAGCACAGAAGATTGAAACGTGTGCGCAACGCTATGTACAAAGCCTTATAGGCAGCGTACAAACCGATGCAGTAGCACGTGCTATGGCAGTTTTAGAACGTAGTGCTTCAATGGGAGTAATCGTAGCTGCCCCCACCGCAGGATCGGCAGGAGTAGTTCCTGGGGCAATTTTAGCTGTGGGTGATCACCTCCATGCTAAAACCGAAGAAATTCACGATGCGCTCTTCTGTGCTGCAGCTATCGGCCAACTCCTCTCAGCTAATGCTTGCGTGGCAGGAGCAGAAGGCGGATGTCAAGCCGAAGTAGGTAGCGCAGGAGCTATGGCAAGCGCAGCACTGGTTCAAATGATAGGTGGATCACCAGAACAATGTTTCCATGCAGCTTCCATCACTTTAGGAAATCTACTAGGTCTTGTATGTGATCCAATAGGGGGACTTGTTGAAGTACCCTGCCAAAACCGTAACGCAATCGGCATAGCAGCTGCCTTTTCTTCGGCACAGCTAGCTTTATCGGGCATCACAAGCCTTGTTCCTTTCGACGAGATGGCGCATGTTATGTTAGAGGTTGGACACGCGCTCCCCTCTACCCTTCGCGAAACCGCACTCGGAGGCATAGCTCAGGCACCATCTGCAAAACAGGCTTGTCGTAACTGCAGTGCCTGCAGGTAAAGAATCGCTTTTCTTTAGTGCAGGTTGTCTCCTGAGTTACCTTTCAACCATTCAGCCCGTTTCTTACTCGTTAAGGCACGAAATACCAATCCAGATTAAGCTACAAAAAAACTCCGACCCAGAAATCTGAGTCGGAGTTTTAAAGTTTAGGCTTAAATTCTTGCGATCGCCGCCACTTTTATCTTTCTGTCTCCCTGATGTAATCCCTTATTTCAAGAGTACCTCGCAAGAGATTCAAGATAAGGCTTAGTGAGTATCTACAGAGTGATCCTCACCAACGATTACGTGACGATTAGGATCGTAAACCTTACCACCATGCTCTTTACCAAGAAGCATAAGCTTAGCAGGAGCAGTACCTTCGATGAATACAAGATAGATGTGCAACATGCTGAAGATGATGAACACAAACATCATGAAGTAGTGAATGATGCGCATAGACATCATGCCGCCCACCAAAGAGGTGCCCGCTGCGAAGAAGGTCCAAGATGCGGTAGGAACCCAAAGGCAGAAACCGGTGTAAGCCATAATGAGAATCAAGAAAGCAACTGCCAAGTAGGAAATCTTTTGAGGAACGCCGAGCTTTGCGCTCAAAGGATGATCCTTCTTGATGAACAGGTAGTACTTGATCCAAGAACCCAACTGGTGACGATTGTCTGCCTGAGGAAGCCAGGTTTTATAGTCGCGAACCAGGTTGCGCGTACCACCCGTAGGAGCAGTCTGAAGTAAGAATGCAAACACAATACGCACGATGCAGTTAACCAAAAGAACAATACCCAGGAAAACATGTGCGCCGCGAGCTACACCCGTGAGAGCTGCCCAGAACGGGAAGTGAATCAAGAAACCGGAGAAGATCAAGCATGCCATGCAGATGAGGTTAATCCAGTGCGTCACACGCATAGGCATTGGATGAGCTTCTTTGTAGTGAGCCAAATGTGCCATTTACTTCACCCCCCAAGGGCTAGTAACCGTTTCGAAATGCTTACCGGTTGAAGGCTCAGTTACGTGAACTGCACAAGCGGTGCATGGGTCGAAACTGTGAACCGTACGGAGAACATTGATAGGCATCTCAACGTCAGCAACAGGGTTACCAATAACAGCCTGCTCAATAGGACCAGGAACCCCTTCAGCATTACGAGGAGCAATGTTCCAAGTAGTAGGAATAATGATCTGATAACCGGTGATCTTGCCGTTGTTAACATGCTCAGTGTGATAGAGAGCACCACGTGGAGCTTCCCAGAAGCCCGTGCCGTCACCAGTAATGGTGGAAGGTGAACGGAAGTACTCGCTGTCGCCACCCTTAATTGCTTCGATAAGTTCGTCAACCCAATCGCACATAAGGTTTGCGATGTAGAGAGACTCAACCTGGCGAGCAGCTACACGACCAAGCGTAGACTGCAACTGAGGAATGGTGAGATTCAAATCAGCGCAAAGCTGATCGAGGTTAGTCTTGATGAATTCGTTGCCACGCAGATAAGCAGCCAATACACGAGAGAATGGACCTGCCTCCATGCACTTGCCGTCGTAGCTTGGTGCCTTAGACCAGGTGTAGCGATCAGCAATTTCGCCAAACTCATGACCGTTCTCTTCGAACAGCGTGCCTTCTTTGTAGTACTCGGTGAATTCAGGCTGGGTAACACCCTCGCGAGGATTAAGGTCAGAATCACCAACATACCAAGAGTGACCAACATATTCCTTGATAAGGTCCTCATTAACCTCAGAAAGGTTGAGGTTTTCATCAATAACACCGGAAGGCAGATAACGATCAGCCATTTCGAAGGATGGACGCTCAAATACGCCCCAAGCAACATAGCGACCGCAACCCTTACCAAACTCAAGAGCTGGCAAGTAGTAAGGAGCAATTGCCTTGGTGTCAGGAAGCATGGTGGCAGCTACCCAGTCACGAAGTTCATGGCAGAGTGACCACAGATCGTCAAGCTTTTCTTCGGTAGGTACGAAGGAAGTACCACCAGGAACCAGTGTCATTACATGAGGCATCTTACCGCCAAGCAAACCGCAAATCTCAGATGCCTTGGACTGCATGGTTAATGCTTCGATGTAGTGAGCGGTGCAAATAAGATCAAGTTCTGCAGGCAGATTAAATTCGGTATCAGCAGCACCGTTCTTCCACCAGTTGCCAGAGAAGATAGACATCTGTCCATTTTCAGCAAACGTGGTCAAACGCTGAGCCAATGCGCGAAGGTCGGTATTCATTGAGGTGCCTGCTGCCTGAGCCAAATCATAGGCATCAGCAATATTGGCATTTAAACCATTTAGTGGGTTTACGTAGTCAAGTGCTGCCAAGGTGTAGAACCACAGAATGTGGCTGTGCAGGAACTGACCGCCCTCAATAAGATTACGGATAATACGAGCATTGTTAGGAATCTCGATGCCGTAAGCCTTTTCAGCTGCAATGGAAGAAGCATGAGCGTGAGAAACAGGGCAAACACCGCAAATACGCTGAACAATATGAGCAGCATCTTCAGGGGTGCGGTCCTGAACTACCAATTCCATGCCGCGGAAACAACCGCCAGACATCCATGCATCAGTAACAACGCCGTTTTCTACTTCCATCTCCACACGAAGATGGCCCTCAATACGAGTAATCGGGTCGATAACTGAACGAGTCATTGTTTACTTGCCTCCCTTCAGAACATCTTCGTCATACTGACCGATGGCCTGATCAGGATGCTTTGCGTCCCATTCACGTACCTTCTCGAAGTCAGCGCCACCGCTGGTGCGGCCAGTCTTCTTCATGCCGAAGCCATGGATTACAAGAGCAGCAGCTACTACGCCAGTCAAGGTCCATGCAATAGCTTCAGGCTGAATGGTCATGCCACCAATGCGCAAGTCGCGGAAACGAGCACGGAATGGCGTGTTGGTTTCAACCCAGTTCTCACCAGGATCGTTTGGATTAGCGGTGCAGCAACCAATGCAAGGACCGCCCGAAGCAACACACCAAGAACGACGGTGGTTCCAGCGAACGATACCGCAATTAGCCTTGGTCTGAGGACCGCGGCAACCCATTGGATACAGGCAGTAGTTAAGCGCCTCTTCCTTAGTACCGAAAGCGTAAACAAATTCGCCATTCTCGAAATGGCCACGACGCTCACAGTTGTCATGAATGGTCTGGTTGAACATAACGGTAGGCTTGTTTTCGCCATTAAGTTCAGGAAGCTGACCAATAAGAACTGCATCTACCAAAACAGCCTCGAGCCATTCAGGATTTGCTGGGCAACCTGGAATATTAATAACAGGAGTCTCAATTCCCGACTTACGCAAGAACTGCTGAACACCTAATGCTCCGGATGAATTGGGGTTAGCACCCATCCAACCACCATTTACTGCGCAGGAGCCCAAAGCTACAACAGCGTTTGCGTTCTCTGCTGCATGGATAAGGTGTTCGGTGCCGGGCTCATTGGCAACGCGCAACGCTTCACCGTTCCAGCCCTCCAAAACCGCACCTTCGTAGATGAGGATGTAATTTCCTGCCTCGATCGTCTGTGCCTTGGCCTCTTCCATTGACCAACCTGCAGCAGCAGAAAGGGTTTCGCAGTAGTTCAGCGAAATCATTTCCAACACTACGGTTGCTGGATCAGGGGCGTCAACCTGTGCGAAAGATTCCGTACAACCGGTGCAAGAAGCGCCTTCGATCCAAATTACGGGATACAAAGCACCTGATTCTGCGCCGATAACGGAGTTCTCGATCGCCTGAGCAACGCGAGGAGCAGCGAGCTCAGACAAGCCTGCCGCAACAGCGAGCGAGCCGCAGAGCTTCATGAAGCTACGACGAGACACGCCGCGTGCCTCCAGCTTACTTAAAAACTCTGGACTGATTGCCTCTGTTACCATGTGCACACCTCCTTAAGGGTGTATTGTCCTGTAAAACCTCTGTACACATTGTTATGGATTTCTTCTCAAAAAAGAGTGACTAACTTGCGAATATCGGGTTATTCCCGCCAGCGGCACGAAAATGTTACCCAGAATATTGGTAGTAACACACATTTCCTTCATATCTGATCATCTGCCCTTATGATCAAGCGAAAATGGGTCGTTTGCTGGTACAAAAATTCGTTTTTGTTACCTATTTTTTTGAGAATTATCCAACATTTGAACATTATTTTGAATTATACCATTAGCAAATGGTCATTTTTTAAAATTCGTCCCATCACAGGAAATGATGTTTCAAAGCCTGGTTTGTTGTCATTTACAGGGAAGAAACACAGAGTCTTTCTTTAGTGAGTTATTATGTTCAAAATTTACAAGAAAGGATCACTATGACTCAAGCCACCACAATCGCTTATTTGGGACCAGTTGGAACCTATTCTCACGAAGCCGCCCGTCTCTTTGCAAAGCGCATGAACTGTGAGGAAATCGAACTTATTGAATGTCCTTCATTTAATGAAGTTCACGAAGCGGTTGATCGTGGAAAAGCTGAATTCGGTGTCATGCCTATCGAAAACTCACTCGAAGGTGTAGTAACCGCAACACTTGACACGCTCGCATTTAAAGGTGGCGTATCCATTATGGGTTCAGCGGTACTCGACATCCATCATTGTCTTGTGCTTCATCCTGACGCAAACATTGAAGACATTAAGACCGTAGTTAGTCATCCCCAGGGCCTTGCTCAGTGTCGTCGTTATTTAAATAATCGCTTTCCTACACTTGCCCGTATCGCCGCCTCCTCCACCGCAGAAGGCGCTCGTGCTGCAGGAAAAGACAAAACAGTTGCGGGCATTTCTTCAGAATTTGCAGCTGAATTATTTAAGGGGAAAATCCAGGAACGCGACATCGAAGATCACTATGGAAATCAAACACGTTTTGCGCTCATTGCTCGTCAAGGTCACGAGCCGGTGCTACATGGCGACCATATGAAAACATCACTGGCACTCTCTTTGAATGCAGATAAACCAGGATCTCTTCTGATGATTCTCTCTGAGCTCAATTACGCAAATGTTAACTTGACCATGATTCAATCACGCCCCACCAAACAAGGGCTTGGAGATTATCTCTTCTTTATCGATCTTGAAGGAACTCCAGCAAATCCTGCCATTAAAACCGCACTCGATTGCCTGCGTTTGAAGTTGCGCGAAGTAAAAGTTTTAGGTGTTTATCCCGCCGAGTAACGAGGGTTCTCGTCGAAAGAGACTTGCTTAAAAAAGCCCTCTTTTACCAAGTCGTCAAGAATTGAACGAACGAGCTGAGCATCAGGTTCAGCTCGTTTTTGTTTTACTTCAAATTCCGTAAGAGCTTGAACCACTTCAGAAAACGAAACTTCACGCTGAGCAAGCACCAAACGCACTATTTCTGCGCGCTTTTGTCTGCGAGACCCCTCAAATTTTGATTGGATAACGTGATGACGTGAACGTCGTGAAGGGTTTGGCAGTACCGATTTTAAATAGGCACCATAATCAAGCAGCGCATAATACCAACCACGGGGATCTTCTTTCGAGCATGTCTGTTCTACGAGAGGCTCTATGCGGCGGTCTGAGACCTCTTCTTCATGAGGAAAAAATTCGTGTAGAAATACCGTACGAACGTTAGTCTCTAAATAAAGAACGGGTTTTTGGTAAGCAAATGCAAGCACTCCGCCCGCAGTAGCTTTGCCGATTCCGGGAAGCGCAAGCAATTTATCATAGGTGTCAGGCAGAACGCCCCTATACTGTTCGGCGCATTGCTCGGCACAACGCTTTAAGGCAAGAGCTCGGCGATTGTATCCCAATCCCTGCCAAGCTTCTAGCACAAGAGACGTTTCGGCACTCGCAAGCGCATCAAGAGTTGGAAATAATTTTAGAAACCGATCCCAATACTTCTCAACACGCGACACTTGCGTTTGCTGAAGCATCACTTCAGAGACAAGCACCGCATAAGGATCGTCTATACCGCGCCAAGGTAGATCACGATAAAGACGCGCGCCTTCCTCCCATACCTTAGCGATAAACTGATCTTCATGTGTGTTAGGCAATTGACCACCTTATTTTTTTGATTCAAGCGCAAATGCTGCCTGAATAACAGGATGGTTTTCACCCTGATCAAATAAGTCTTTTAGCGAAATTGAAGAATAGAGATCTTTTAATACCATATCTGCCGCACGCCATACCGCATTAAAAGCACAGGAACCTTTATGACAGCAGGAGTAATCGCAATTTGTACACTCCGCGACCGACATGGTATCACCGCTGACGCTCTTCAAAACATCATAGACCGTAACGATTGAAGGGTCACAATTAAGAACAAGGCCTCCATGCACACCACGAATAGTGCGTAGAAGGCCCGCTTTAACTAATTCATGTTGAATGCTTCGAGCAAACGAATAGGGAATCTGTTCCGCTTCAGCCACCTCGGCAATTGAAACAAATGATTCACCATTTTTATAAGCGGCACGGATGATACGGCACGCGTAGTCACAGCGGCGCGTGATGCTCATCGGCTATTCCTCCAGTAGATCGTCAATATTTGCTAGTTCTTTTCTGAAGTGGTCAACCGCCAAATCTTCCATGCGCTTGTACTCTTCAGATTCCAAAGGCTGAAAGTTAGATAAGCGCATCAAAACCTTGTCGGTCTCAACCGCACAGAAAGTATTTTGCGCAACGCTTTCGCGATACGCTTCCTCTACTGATTCATTCGAAATTGCATATATTTCGAAACGAGACAAACCCCGAGAGAAATCAACCAGTTGTCCCCTGTTGAGGCCTCTCATGGAAGGGTGCTGAGACTGTTCGCTAAGCCATATCTTTCGACGTTCGTCTTCATCTGGTAAATCTATGTCCACGAATCGATGATCACCAATTAAATCCCAGAAAAATGGATCGATTTCACTCGGTTCCGAAGCCGAGATAAGAACCGTCGCTTCAGGGCTCGTGAGAGCAGCTTGCACAAGCGCAAGAGCCTCTCGCGCTCCGCGAGAAAGCTGAATGGTTAAAAGCGACTGCACATCATCGAATGATCCGTCAAAAAACGGTAAATCCCAGAGGTCAAGATCCTCTAACACCACTACCGTTGGAGAGTCGAATCCGCTGCGTGAAACCCCCGACAAACGCGCTTTAAAATTCGGAGAAGCCATAACGCATAAAACAACCTGACCCATAGCGTTGCGATCAAGACGCATTCTTACCGCAGGCAAGCCAAGTTCTCCGACCGTTGCCACCATGAAGCAATTTGCATCTTCACGTGCAGGACTACGGAAAATAAGAGTTCCCAGCCCTGGCATTCCTGGCATCCCATGACGAAAATTGAGCATCTCCAAGAATTGAGCAAATTCAGGATCCTTGGCACGCCCTACCCCAAGCTTTGCCATTGAGGCGATTGCTTTATCAAACCCTACAAGATTACGGTAGTTAAACTGCTGCTGAGGGGCTTCCTGGGTCTCCTTAGAGGCAGCACCTGTAGCAAGATTTGTCAGCTGAGCAAAGGCGGCAGCCAAGGGGGAATCAGAAGGAATAACTGCTGATTCGATTTCAAGTGCACCCTTATCTACTCCCGCATTATCTTCATTATGCACACCACCGTTACGTTCTTCGGAAGACGAAGAAGTTAGGGCTGCCGAATTGAGAGCGGCGATATCTTTTTCCTTAGATACCGAAGCAGGATCATCTGAGGGGTTGCTCTGCGAACCTTGATTAGCGGCTTTTTGTTCGGCACCAGAAGATACGCTGCCCTTTACGGAAGCTTCGTTCAGTTTGTCGTTTTCAGCCTTCGAGGAAAGCTGACCGTTTTTCGCAGAGCGTTTGAGAGGAAGTGCTGTGTTATCAACCACATCACCATCGTAGCGGTACAGCACATCGTCGGTAGCGTCCATAAGATCTTGACTAACCATATCAGCCATATCTTCTACAAGACTGCGATCTAACCCATATTCTTCCAGCTTGTCAAAAGCAAGCTCTTGTAACTCTTGAGCATGACGCGCCATTTCCTCCGGAGTCCAAAACGCCTCAAGCTTTTCAAAGATATATTCCGCCAGTGAGCGCTGCTTGGCACGAATTGCCAAATCCCATGCTTTCGTCATTCCCTCAAGCACTGCTTCACTAGGAATTCTATTTTCGCGCAATGCGCGTTCATAGGCCGCCAAATACAGGTGAATACCTAATACGATATCGCCCTCTTCTACTGCCGAAGCCGCACGCTGAAGGTATGCCTGAGAAGAATTGGAATGGGCATTTTGATCCTGAAACGATGATCCGCCAAAAATCGACTCCTCATTCATCATCGTGCACCTCCTTTTGATTCTCATTTTGCCAATGTATCAGTTGTACATGCTGTTCTTAATAATGCTAGTTATTTACTCGCAGTTAATTGTAAATCAGGCTCATGCAAGCTGTGTGAACAATCAATGATTTGTCAGTTATTTGTACCTTTTTCACAAGGAATGAACATTTTTACCACGAAAGAATGTCCCAGCCGTGTTCCTTTGCGCTACGGCGCAAAGGTCGATCGGGAGTTACAGCGCAAGGATTAACCGCTGCCTGGAGCATCGCTCGATCGGAATGATGGTCGCCATACGCATGGGTTATAACCCAATTACCTTCACCGTATTTCTCGTTGGCGTAGGCGGTTATACGATTGAGTTTTTCCTCTCCTTCGACTGGCAGCCCCTCAACTTGGCAGGTATAACAACCTGATTCATCGGTAGCCATGCGCGTTGAAAATTCATGCGTAAACTGATGGGTTTTCATTGCTTGACGAATAAGGGGCTCAAAGGTCGCGGAAACAACCCAGACCTCACGTCCACAAGATCGGTGATAGTTGATGGCCTGATCTGCCTTTGCGCGAAATATTCGCTCTAGATGCTCATCGTAAAAGGTTTCAAGGAAACGGTCGACCTCTTCTTGCCTTTGACCTTCGAACGCAGAAAAAACCGCCCCACGAACCCAGCTCTCATTTTGAGGAAGTCGAAGTTTATAGCGCAGACCCCAGAAGATAATGCGGGTAAAGATACGTTTCTTAAGCAACCCTTTACGCCTCAGATAGCGCACCAGAATAACGGGAGAATTACCCGAAATAGAAGTTCCATCAAAATCAAAGACTGCAATTTCTACAGGCTTTTCTTGAACGGTTTCCCCCATTTTCCCACAATTCCTTACCGCACTCCGTATTCCTACCGATATTCAAAACACACTCGAATATCAAAACACGCTTGAGTATTAAGCAACAAAACTATACCACCACACCGATTTGAAACTAAACAGAATGCCAAGAGCATACAAGTCTGTAACGAATCGAGGCTGCCTCTAAAACAAATGAAGCTCCCTTACGGGAGCTTCATGAATCACCAAACTGGCGGGATGTACGGGACTCGAACCCGCGACCTCCGACGTGACAGGCCGGCGCTCTAACCAACTGAGCTAACACCCCGTGCTTCAGCAGCGAATGCTAGTATACAGGAAATCGAAATGCGTGCAAGAACTTTTTTAAAAATTTTTTTGACAGCCTTCTGAGTTACATCAAAAAAGGCGTATCGCCTTATACGATACGCCTCAATCACCTTGATTATCTTCGAAGATCGGACTACTTCTTTCCTCGAGCACTCGGTTTCATGGATCTAAGAATGGTTTTTCCTGCCGATTGCGCAACAGGTGCCACCGCATCAAGCGCTACTGAAACTGCCTTGCGAGCCACGGGAACAACCTTTTCTCCTATCGAATGCAAGGTGGGCTCACTTTGAACAAAAGTGACAACTTTTGCGGTTTCGTTGGTAGCTTTGCCTGCAAGAGCAACTAAACCTGCAACGATGCCACCGCCCTCAAAATATTCAATTGCAGCACGTCCGATCGCCTGCGTACCGAGATAGCCCATAGTACCCTTCACAGCCCAACCAAGCGCAGGCAAAAAGCCCGCAAGTTGGCGCGATATGTTCCTGAATATAAAAGCATTAACGAGGACGCCTAAGAGCTCCAAAACGCGTTCTGGCCTCAATGGCTGACCATAAGCTGCTGCGATTTGCAAAATCATCTTTATTTGATTCGCGGTCATGAGTGGCATGTCGGCGCCCGGAACAAATACCACAACACCGATACCGGCATTTTGTAACGAGGTAGAAGAAATTGCGTCATAAGCCAGCGGACGGCGAACAAATGGATAGGCAATCGAAAATGCCAGTTTTTTCTCAGCATCAACTGCAGATACTATCCAAGTACCGATTTTGTCAGCAAGTTCTCCTTTTAATTCATCATCAAACTCAGCATCGCGCAAGAAGACCACATCGCCTTCGGGCAAATCGTGACCGCTTTGCTTAGCAAGGCGGCATACTTCCTCGCCGTTTTCCGCAACCACCAACACAGGAGTCCCCTGTTCACGGAAAGCTTGCGCTAGAGCACCTACTGATTCGCTTTGGGCAGCGGCGATTATAGTTAAATCGCAGGCTAGATGCGTATCAGGAGTTTGAGAAGGAAAATAGCTTACCATCACACGAGAATTAGGTGATTCACTGTTAAAACCAGCACGTACAAACACCTGAAAATCCGGTGAAGCACTTTCGTCGATAAGAATGTTTACTGAAACCGGGATAGAACTTGCTCGGTCTATATCAATTGCAGCAGAAAGTACTGCAGGAATGTCAACTGGAAGCTTCACGGCGGTCCCCTTTCACTTAGCGACCATTATGCACCCAAACAGAGTTTATCAAGCCTAGCATCATGAAGTTTACGATCATAAATGATGAACCATAACTGATAAAAGGAAGTGGAATACCGGTAATCGGCATTAAGCCACAGGTCATACCAATATTTTCCAATATCTGGAAAAGCCACATTCCCACTACGCAGATAACGATGATCGTACCAAACAAATCACCTGAACTTCTTGCCACGTTCACCGAGCAAACAATAAGGCCAATGTAAAAAGCAAGCAAAACTAATGCGCCAATAAACCCAAATTCCTCTGCCAAAACGCAGAAAACAAAGTCTGTCGGAGCCTCGGGTAAAAAGCCCAAAGATGACTGGGTTGCTTGCAGAAAGCCTTTGCCCAAAAGGCCACCGCTACCAATAGCAATTTTTGCCTGTTGTAAGTTATAGCCATCTCCAGATGTATCATGAGTCGGATCAAGGAAGACCGTCAAACGTGATTTCTGGTAATCCTCAAGAAGTACATCATGACCAAACAACTGATCAAGCACGGGATCGATAAGCAAAATAGCAGCAACAAGCACCACTAAAACACCAATAGTTCCCACTATAAATCGCCAGTTCGCTCCCCCAATAATGAGAGCAAACCCTGCGATCATCAGATAGACCAAACCAGTACCTAAGTCTGGCTGTGTCATTACGCAAATAAAAGGTACTGCCAAAATTAAGAGTGCCTTTATAAACTCACGCAGATCGTTAAGTCTGCCGCCATAGCGCGCCATCACTGAAGCAGCAAGCAACACAACCGTAACTTTGGCAAACTCACCAGGTTGCAGCTGAATACCAACATTAATCCACGATTGACCACCGTTAACTTCAACGCCAATGCCAGGTATGTGCGGTGAAAGCAGGAGCACCACATTGATGATAAGAAATACGGTGGTATAGCCCGACAATACGTGGTAATCCAATCGGGTAATAAGAACGAACAAAATTACGCCCACTCCGACACCCATAAGCTGTCGAGAAAAGCTGTAATCCGGGTCGGATGCAGTAGCAGAAAACTGCACGATCAATCCATAGGCAACCAACACCAGCATAAAAAAGATGAAAGGTGGGTTGAGATACTTAAACCGTCTTGGTTTAAACGTTTTTGCAACAGTGGGGTCCTGTGGGCGCACAGAACTGATTTCGTTCATCATCTGAGTCATTCAAGACACCTACTCTTCTGAATCTTCATTACTTGTATTGTCGGAATTATCAGTATTTCCTGAGCTACTGTTAACTTCAGTAGCAGAAAGAACCGTCAGTTCTTCATTTAGACTGCCATCAAGGGTTTGTATAGCAGCATCCATAATGCGAGCAGCGATAGGTGAACCAGTTGTGCCACCGCTGCCACCTTCTTCCAAACAGAGAGCTAAAGCAAATCGAGGCTCTTCGTAAGGAGCGTAGCAGGAAAACCAAGCCATATCTTGCTTCCCTGCAACTTCAGCAGTACCTGTTTTTGCTGCAGCACTCCAGGAATACTGGCCAAAGTCGGCAGATACCGAAGCATTTTCCGTCGCTACGCCATGAAGCGCATCCTGCATAACAGCCAGCAAAGAAGGATCAACATCTGGATGATAGTCTTCTATTGTTTCGAACGAGAGAACGGTTTCTCCCAACGAATTGCGAACTTCTTTCAACAGGTGAGGGCGCAGTAATTTCCCTGTTGCCACTGCCGCATAAGCACGAGCAACCTGGATGGGGGTTACCAGTACATAGCCCTGACCAATAACCATATTCGACATATCGCCTGGAAGCCATTGCGCTTCTTCTGGAACGTCTTTAAAGTACTCCTGCTTCCATTGCGGTGTCGGAATTCGTCCCTCGGCTTCACCCGAAAGATCAATATTCGTGGATGCGGCATAACCAAACTCTTTAATGAAATCCTGCATGGCTTCATTGCCAATCGTTCCACGAGCATCATAGAAATCTTTAGCAATTTCATAAAATACGGTGTCGCAAGATTCAATGACGCCCTCTCGGAAAGTGATGGCACCATGACCAGTTTCAAGCCAGCAGTTCTGAGGGAACTCATCGCCAAACCCCGTCCAGGTACCCGTACAATTCCAGGTACGTGAGGTATCAGCAAAACCATAAGTAAGGCCCGCAAGCCCCGTAAAAGCTTTAAAACACGAAGCTGCAGGGTAAGTACCCGCAATCGCACGATTCATTAACGGATAGTGCGACTCTTCGGTTTGGTAGGCATCCCAAGTATCCTGCGAAATACCACCAATAAAGCGCTCCGGCTCATAGGTGGGATAATTCGACATAGCAACGATGCCACCTGTTTGTACATCAATCACCACGCAAGCAGCCGCCGTACCAGTACCACCACTTACCGCTTCTTGAAGAGCGACATCAGCAACGTGCTGCACGCGTGCATCTATTGTCAGATACACATCATTGCCTTTGGTGGGATCAGTTTCAGCTACTACCTGTTGAACCACACCTGATGCATCAGTTACCAAGATACGCTGTCCGTGATCACCTGCGATAAGAGCATCATAGGTTTGTTCCACACCGCTCTTACCAACCGCATCACCACTTTGTATGTCACGGCCTTCAGCAGCATTATTTAGATCATCTTCCGAAGCGGTACCGGTATACCCCAACACATGCGCCGCAAGTGCGCCATACGGATACGAACGCGTTGTTCTAACCTGGGTTGTTACCCCAGGAAATGCATCGCGATGTTCAGAAATGTAGGCTATATCACGCAGCTTTACATCACTTGCAACCACGCGCTGACTCTGGGCGCCTGACGATGAATCTAAAACACGAGAACGAACTACTTCATAGGGAATTCCCAAAAGAGCAGACAAACGCAGAAGTACATCTGTGTTATCCGCCACTTCTGAATCCGCTAAAACGGTTTGAACCTGACGGTTGGTTACCAGAGCAACCCCTTGAGAATCATAAATTACTCCACGAGGAGCAGGGGTGCTCACGGTCGTGTAAAGATTAGCTTGCGCTTCTTCACTATATGTTGCACTCTCCAAGATTTGAAGACCAAACAGACGTACTCCAAGCGCACTAAAAACTCCCGCAGCCAACACGCCAACTGCGATAAATCGGTTTCGAAGGCCTTCCCCACTTACCGAAGTTCCACCAAACGAGGCAGCCGACCCTGAACTTGACGAAGTTTTCGGAGTCTGCGCAGAAATGCCAACCGAAGTAACTGATTTCACCTGCATGCGATCACGTGTGCGCGATTGAGATGACTGAGAGCGAACCCGAAAGATCACTACAGCAAGAACACCGAGCACTATAAGCGCAGCAATAGTTGTTAGAATGGCCGATAACATAAACACAACACCTGAGGTTTAGTGGAATCGACCGCTGCCTGATACCTTCCACGCATCATTAACCTGCTGCGCAAGAGGTAAGCGCCTCATAATTACAAACAAGAGAGCAGCAATAACTACGTTCATAACGGTAGCAGGAAGAACCCGCTGCAAGAACAGCTCGATAAAGCCACCCTGATAACCGACAATGAGCAGCACAAGCATAAAAACAAATTCAAAAACGAAAACTGCTGCCGCAAACGCAATAAGAGGCATGGTAATGCTGGTGTCATCAAGTACCTCAAAGACGCGTGAAAGTACAAAGGTTATCGCTAAAAGCAAAAGCGACGTCAATCCCACAGGCGTTTGAGAGAGCAAATCCGCAATGAGACCCAACACAAATGCGTACCCATACGTTGAATCCGGCCTCCGCAACACTGAAAGAACAAGCACGAATGCCACTATAAAACTAGGGACCACTGAAAAAATGGTCAAAATTGGAGCAAAGATTATCTGGATAGCAACAATTATTGCTGAACAAACAAGAGGAAGCATCCATTCACGCATTGCAATCACTCGCTTCCCTCATTGGAATTTGTACTAGTATCTGAATCCGAATCGGAAGATTCACCACTTTCATCAGAGTTGTTTTGTGTTTGATCAGTATTTGAAGTGGTATTTCCAGAAGTATTTCCGAGAAGGGCATCGGGTCCTACGGCTGAAATAATCGCATTAGCAGTCGATTGATTTTCATCTGCCGCACCATTATTGCTCATGCCTAACACCACCAGCACTTCACTGATGTTGTCAAACGAAGCATTTGGTGTAATTACAATAGTTCGAGTAGCATCGCCTTGGCGCTGTTCCACCTTTGAAACCGTACCAATAACAAGACCCCTAAAATAGCCTCCGCCAAGTCCAGAAGTGATTACTGCTTCACCTTCAGTAACTTCTACCCCTTCATCTACTCCTTCAAGATATAATACGCCCTCTACGGAACCTGAGAGAATGCCTTCCGAGCGCGATGACTGCAGCATAACAGCAACGCCACTTTGAGCATCATTTAAAAGGCGAACCTGGGAAGAATACGTACTTACCGATATTACCTGCCCAACAACACCCGTTGTGCCCATAACTGGCAAGCCTTCAGTTACGCCTGAAGCTGAGCCTACATCTATAGTGATAATGCGATTGTATGAATCGGAAGAATATCCCGTCACGCGCGCCGCTACAGAAGTAAATCCGTATGCATCATGCAAACCAATAAGTGATTCGAGGCGATTAGCCTCCTGACGATATTCTTCTAGCTCGACCACCATTTGACTTAAGGTAGCATTGCTTTCCTGCAGCTGATTCATCGTTTGACCATCTGCAGTTAAATCCTCAAGTGAGGCGGTAGCTGATGCCGCCAAAGAACTGCTTGCCGCCCCTATAGATGAAAGAGGAGAAGACAAAGCTGAAGTGGAATCTTGTATGGTATGGAGAGGACCTTCCTCCCCTTCGCGCGCATAAACAACGACCAAAACCAACGAAATCACCAGTAATAATACCAGCAACATCGTTGAATTGAATTGGCCACCGAATGGGATGCGTTTATCGTTCAAGTTCAGGGCCATCGTATGCGAAGATCTCCTATTTTGATCTCGAAAGTATTTGCTTTAATGCCGTTGGCGTTTCAAGGACCCTCAAGCAACCTGTTACTACATTGGTCAATGCTGTCTCACTGGTCCAGACAGGGATTTCAAGCTGCTGCGAGAAATAACGGTCAAGACCATTAAGCAATCCACCGCCACCCGTTAAGAGGATGCCATTAGAAATAATATCCGAAGCTAAATCGGGGTTAGTCTTCTTGAAGGTTTCCTTAATATGTACCACCATTTCATCAATGGGAGCTTGAAGTGCATCACGAACATCTTCGGACTGAATGGTAACTTCCTTTGGCTGTTCAGTAAGTACATCTTGTCCAGAGATAATCATGTCACGTTCACGACCATCTTCAAAAGGCAGAATAGAACCTATCTTAATCTTAATGACCTCGGCAGTGCGCTCGCCAATCTTAATTCCAAGAAGATCACGCAAATGCATCGCAATTGCTTCATCTAAACGGTTGCCGGCAAGACGCAAAGAAGAGGAGGTTACAATGCCACCCAAAGAAATAACCGCAACCTCAGTAGTGCCGCCACCGATATCTACAACCATTGAACCAGTAGGTTCGGTTACAGGTAAATCAGCACCCATAGCGGCTGCCATGGGTTCTTCGATTAAGTAAGCCTGACGTGCGCCCGCCTGAATGGTGGCTTCAAATACTGCACGCTTTTCTACAGAGGTAGCACCACAAGGGATACATACCACAATGCGCGGCTTTGGTTGCCAAGGATAACGACGGGGAGCCGCCTTATTAATAAACGCAGAAATCATAGCTTCCGTTACATCATAATCAGCAATTACGCCATCATGAAGCGGATGTTCTGCAGAAAAGGTATCAGGCGTATGGTTGATCATATTTTTTGCTTCATGACCAACAGCGAGCACGCGATGAGTACTACGTTCGATAGCAACAACCGAAGGCTCGTTAATAACAATACCTTGACCGGTAATGGCAACTAGAGTATTTGCCGTACCCAAGTCAATAGCCATATCGTACGAATTTGACGAAGTAGCATTCTGTATAAAATCAAGGAAAGACATGCATCATCCTTAAAACTGTTTGTGAGCAATCGTAAACATGAATTTTACCACACCACATAAATCCTGCAGTAAAACAAGAAGTATACCTTTGCTATAAAACAACTCTCCTACACACTACGAGCCCTAGCATAGCGCCAGGGCTCGTAAAATACACGACATTTTTTAAAAAAGTGCCTACTTAAAGAAAATACCAATCTCGCGCTCAGCAGATTCAACCGAATCAGAACCATGGATTACGTTTTCATCCATGATCAAACCAAAGTCGCCACGAATAGTTCCAGGAGCTGCTTCAGCAGGATCGGTAGCACCCATCAGAGAACGGCACTTCTTTACCGCACCTTCACCGGAAACTACCATCTTTACTACAGGACCAGAAGTGATGTAAGAAATCAAACCATCATAGAATGGCTTGCCTTCATGCTCTGCATAATTTGCAGCAGCCTGTTCAGGGGTAACCATTCCCATTTCCATACGCTCGATCTTAAGCCCAGCACGCTCAAAGCGATTGATGATCTCACCAATATGACCATTGCGAACACCATCAGGCTTAATCATGCTGTAGGTCTTTTCGATTGCCATGCTTTGTTCCTTTCAAAGAAAGACTACTTATGCGTTATGAAACAAGGCTGGATTTCCGTTTTAGCTTATACCAGCCCCGAATCTCTTTAAGGGTGTGCAACTTATTATTGCGCTACCTGGCTTGCAAAGGCCAATGAAACATTTGAAACTTTCCAGCCGATACCATCTCGAACAAGAGAAACCTGATAAGGAATCTCTCCCCCTTGTGGCGTCGTTGCAGTTACGTATACATCAGCGCTGCTCAGGTTGTTGACTGTTCCATCAACCGAGATAGTGCTTCCCGACGTGATCATATCGGAAAAACGCGCCTTGCTGGTATCGTCAAGATTTGATGCATAAATCTCATTATTCGAAGGATCGCTAAACAAGGTGCTAATTTGGTCCTGCTGGGAAGGAAAACCTACGCCCTGAACATAAGCAAACGTTCCTCCACCACCAATCAGACAAAGAAGAACAAGGATAACGAAAAAGATTTTCAGTCCACGATGACGATGCTTTTTCTTTACTCCCTGTGTCCAATCCTGAAAATCAGGCTGCTGCGCTGCAAAGAAATCGCTATTTTGTTCCGCTTCAGCAATGCTTCGCATAATGCTTGTCTCGGAAATTTGAGTGGTGCCCATCTCGGAAGGGGAAAGAGGTTGTGCCTCGATAGGTACCCCATCTCCAGGAACATCTAATCCTGAAAGATCAGTCTGGGTAGACACAGGAGAAGGCGCCGGCTCTTGTTCGCCAGTCGCACCCGATGCTACCGCTGCAACAGCGCGCTGGTAATCAACATTGGCAGCATCATTGAAGACATAGGTCTTGTCTGCCAGAGCCGATTCAAACGCACGAACCGCTTTGTCCATTTTTCCATCAGCAACATAGGCTTGGCCCATATTTGCAAAAAGCTTATTGCGGGTATCTGGAGTCATATCGAACTGCAAAGCACTTTCATATGAAGCGATGGCGTCCATAGGACGATCAAGCGCCATAAAGCAAACACCCAAATTGAGAAGGGCCTTTGTAGGATCAGGATTCATTTCGTCTAAGGCTGCAGAACGAAACGCTGCTCCCGCTTCAGCAGATTTACCCAACTTCAAAAGAGCATTACCCATAGCTTGATAAGCTTTATAAGGCGTTGCATAACGTGAATCGTCGAGTGCTGACTGGAAATTGGTTATAGCATCTTCGAAGTCTCCCTGAGATGCATAAACCATACCTAAGTTGTACCCCACCGAGCCTAAAGCATCATACGATTCATCAATCAAAGCCTGAGAATAGGCGTGAATCGCTTCATTAGGATCGTTGAGCTTAACGAGGCAATTGCCAATTTGATGATACAAAAGTCCCAGTTCACCTGGAGCTTTTGAGACAGAGGTGTCCTGCAGGCACTCAGTAAACTTTTCAAGTGCTACTTCGTATTGTTTTGAAACATATGCGCTTCTTGCCTGCTGGAAAATCTCGTTGTTCATATATGGTTCGTTTCCTCTCTTACGATCTCGATCACGAGTCGTAGTGCTTAACAAAGATTCATCCTTGCTAAGCAGGGCTGTTTGCTAGTTAGCGTTTTCGATAAGAATGGTTTCAATCACATCGCCAACGCGAAGTTGGCCAATAACATCTAATCCCTCAATTGTCTGACCGAACACAGTATAGCCTGAATCCAGGAAAGGCTGAGGACCAAGGCAGAAGTAAAACTGAGAGCCAGCAGAATTAGGATTCTGAGAGCGAGCCATAGCAAGCGTGCCATCGAGGTGCTTGTTGTGAGGATTAGTGGTGTATTCTTCCATGATTGTATAACCAGGTCCACCAGTACCTAAGCCCGCATAAGGATTACCTTCTGCTGCCTTTACCTGTTCAGAATCAAGATCGCGCGTGTTAGGGCAACCACCTTGAATTACAAAATTTGGAACATAACGATGGAATTTAAGATTGTCATAGAAGCCCTTCTGAGCTAATTCAACAAAATTCCCTACATGTATTGGCGCATCTTCACCCATAAGCTGAACACGGATATCGCCCTTGGAAGTTTTTACTACTGCAATTTCTTTTCCATTGGGCTTATATTCGGGTATGTACATTGCCATGGTTTCCCCTTACTACTATCACCACATTACTAGAGCCAGTACTGACCTTAGCAGGTATTGCTTAAATGGCGCCCTCTACAGGATTCGAACCTGCGACTTTCTGCTCCGGAGGCAGACGCTCTATCCCCTGAGCTAAGAGGGCTCAAGTTACACTATTATACGTTATGATTGGCAACGTTTAAATTTCTGCACGAAAACCAAAGGAATACAAGCAGTCTCAACATAAAATTTAAACAAAGCAGGACGTTTTAAACGTTTGCATCCCCAAAACAAAGTAAGATGCCTTATGCTTTATCAACTCAGCAACATACCACTAAAACGAAACAAGTAAAGAGAATGGCGGACCTTATGACTACTTCCTTTCGTATAGCTATCGATTCATTGGCATACGGCCAGGCAGGCATTGGACGCACTCCAGAAGGAAAAGTGGTATTTGTCCCCAAAACAGCTCCAGGCGATCTTATCGAAGTTGAACTGACTCGAGAAACCTCTTCCTATAGTGAAGGAATCGCCACGTCAATCATAGAACCAAGCCCTTATCGCACAACGCCAGTCTGTCCTCACGCCAACACCTGCGGTGGCTGCCCCTGGATGCATATAACCTACCCAGCACAACTTGAAGCAAAACGTTCCAACGTTGTAAATCAACTCTCTCGTATCGGAGGATTTAGCCGCGATGAAGCGGAAAATCTCGTCGGTCCATGCGTACCTTCAAAACGAGAACTCGGCTATAGAAACAAATTAGAATTTTCTACAGGATATGACCAACAAGGAAAGTTTGCTTTGGGCCTTCACGAGCACGGTGGAACTTTTATTCCAATCCCCAAGCAATGTCTACTCGGTGCTAAGGGAATAGAAAAAGCGCCAGGAGCCTTAAGAGGAGCCCTTGCCTATCTGCAAGGAAGCACTGACTTGGGCATCTTTCGCATCGGCATCCGTCGAAGCGTTCGAACTCAAGATACCGAAATTGCCCTCTGGACCAAACCGTGCGCTTTCCCTCGTAAAATCGTAGCGGATACCCTGCAAAGCGCTCTTAAATGCTCAAGTATTGTTCGCGTTATTGCCGATGCCGGAAAAGCACGCAAGGTAAAAAAGGTTGAAGCGCTCTTTGGAAAGGGAAGCTGGAGTGAAGAGGTTGACCATCAACGCTATCGCATCAGCGCACCAAGCTTTTTTCAAGTTAACACCGCACAAGCAGAAAAAATGATTGATCTTGTACTTGGAGGGCTTGAAGTGAATGAACATTCCGTTGTTGCAGACCTTTACTGTGGTGCTGGTACCTTCACGCTACCCCTCGCAAAGCGATGCGACTTCGTGTATGCCGTCGAATCGGCCGCCTCTTCCGTGCGTGATCTTCGACGCAATATCGAAGCGGCAAACCTCACCAATATAGAGGTTATCGGTGGCGATAGTGCTCGTGAGTTGCCCAGCCTTGGTGAACTTGATGCCCTTGTTGTTGACCCACCTCGTGCTGGACTTGCAAAAGGGGTTACCCAAAGCATCGCTTCTACTGGCGCTAAACGAGTAGCATATGTAAGCTGTGACCCCGCCACATGGGCACGGGATATAGCGCGCTTTAAAGCTGCAGGATACACCCTAACTCAGGCGACACCAGTTGATCTTTTCCCTCAAACCTATCACGTAGAAACAGTCAGCATTTTGCAGCTAACAAATGGATAATTCCTTCTAATTTAAATAGCGCACAGGTCAAGGTAAAAAGGGTTGCAGAAAAAAATAATGACGCAAAATTTGCGTCATTATCAAACTATGTTGTTGTTACAGGACGATTTTACGCGCGAATGATTTTACTCGCGAACTCCTTCTACCTGTTCTACTAATTTCGCAATGCGCTCGGAGTATTCAGGGTGCTCAATACCCGCTTCAGCTAAATCGATAATGGGAGCATCACTCCAAAGCATTTCGAGACGATAGTAGTCACGCGCTTCAGGCTGGAAAATATCAACCACAAACGAGCCGTAATCCAAAAGTTCCCACGAATGATCGTTAGTGGCTTCTCGAGAGGCTGGTTTTACTCCCGCTTCCTTTCTCAGCGCTTCTTCGATATTATCTAAAATTGCTTCAACTTGAGGAGTATTAGCACCCGTAGCGATTACGAAATAGTCGGTAACATCCACTAGTTCCCCGACCTTAATAACCATAATGTCAGTTGCCTTGCGCTCGTCAGCAGCACGAGCAGCAATAAGAGCACATTCACGTGAAGTTTTTGACTGTTCAGACATTATTGTCTCACTCACTATTATTTCTCCTTTGACTTGCGAGCCTGGCAATACCAATTCCAAACTTGCACTGACTCTTTAGTGATTGGTTTCTCGCTTCGAACAAGATAGGCCATGCTTTCTTTCAGAACACCAAAGAATAGCTCATCTAAAGTAATATCGCCAATCTGTTTATACAAATGTTTATAGACAGAAATTTCATGGGTTGGTTCTATCTTGTCCGCAACAAAAATAATCATATCCATGGGGCTCATATTAACCGCTCCCACGGTGTGGCGAGCAATTGCAGAATACAACTCGTCCCCAAACTGAGGTGCCTCTTCAGCAAGAACAGCGGCAGCAGTCATCCCATGAAGAACCCACGGCATAGAAGTGACTATTTCCTCGTCGACTTCTATCTGATAATACTTTACGCGATCCATCAGTCGTGTCCGCGAAAGCGCTTTATCCCAATCATGAAGCAGACCTGCCATACGAGCTACATGGGGATCATAACCATAAGCACGCGCAATCTTTCGTGCAGTTTTAGCAACGGAAAGACTATGAACATAGCGCGCTGGGCTTACGCGCTGCATTAATAGGCCCTTCATATATTTATATGAAGTGGAGCCAAAAGGCTTCTTTTCATTAAGACCCGTAATTTTGGTAGGCAAATAAGCAAATTCAGATAGCTCTTCAGCAGTTGGCTCGCTTAGTACACTTTGCTTTTCCTTGTCGTTGTTGGCATGGTTTTTAGCCATGTACAACCTCCTCGTTCGTGTATAGCTTATGTTCCATTACATGATCCACAACTACCTGAGGAGTCAGATAACGAATAGAACGTCCTGATTCTAGACGATTACGAAGCTCACTGGACGAAATTGCTAGGGCTTCAATTGTTAAAAATGAAATATCGATACCTGGAGCGCTTGCTTTAATAGCGGCACGACGCTCTTCTGAAAGCTCATAGCCAGGCCGATCAACTCCAACAAAGCGAGCCAATTTCCCCATTTCATCAGAGTCTTTCCATTTAGAAACACTAGCAATAGCATCTGCGCCCGCGATAAAGAAAAGCTCAACGTTTTTCGGATAATGAGCACGCAACGTACGAAGGGTATCGATAGTGTAGGTGTCTCCCCCGCGTGCCACCTCGATCGCGCTTACATCAAAAAAAGGATTATCCGCAATGGCGCCACGACACATGGCAAGACGTTGCTGCCCTGACGCAATCTTTTTTCCGCGCTTAAAAACGGGCTGTCCCGTAGGAATAAAAATAATAGCGTGAAGCTTAAAATCCTCGCGAACTTGCTCTGCGCAAACGAGATGACCATTATGAATAGGATCGAAAGTACCACCCATAATGCCAATGCGTCGAGGAGCTCCATTGCGTCCTAAATTGTCAAAACGCTCGCAAATTACCGGTTCGGGAGCATTGCGCGCATTACGAACTGCTTCTATGACATCAATCGCGCTCATAGACTACGATCTCACCTGACCATCGCCGTCAATCAAATACTTCGAACTAGTTAACGCATCGAGGGCAAAAGGACCACGAACATGAAGCTTCTGGGTGGAAATACCAATCTCAGCACCCAACCCAAATTCTCCACCATCAGTAAAACGAGTGGAAGCATTAACATAAACTGCAGCCGCATCGACAAGTTTCTGGAAACGCTCTGCAACCTGCGGAGTTTTTGTGATAACACACTCCGAATGACCCGTGCCATATTTATTTATGCGAGCGATAGCCTCTTCTACGCCACCCGAAATCACTTTGACGCTTATCTCAAGACCAAGGTATTCCCGACCCCAATCTTCCTCAGTAGCATCAACAAAGTGCCTCATTACTTGGGGATCTGCCTGTCCTTCATCAGCAAGCATCGCGTATTTGCGAGTAATTCCACATCCATGAATAGTTACTCCTGCCAATGCAAGTTGACGCAACATTTCTGGCAGAAAATCACCAGCAATTGATTCGTCCACCAAAAGCGACTCTTCCGCGTTACATACTCCCGGACGCTGTGTTTTTGCATTCATGACGATTGCCTGCGCCTGTTCAAGATCGCCCGTTTCGTGGACATACACGTGACAATTACCCGTACCTGTTTCAATGACGGGAACTTTAGCCTGTTCTACACAATGTTGAATAAGGCCAGCTCCACCACGGGGAATAAGGACATCCACGATACCATGCAATGAGAGCAATTCATCAGTTTCTGCACGATCAGTAGACTGAATCGCAACAATACAGTCAGCTGGGAGTCCAACTTTTTCTATAGCAGTACGGAGGATATCGGCGATGGCATTATTGGAATGAATTGCAAGCGAACCACCACGAAGCACCGCCGAATTACCTGACTTGATGCAAATGCCTGCCGCATCTGCCGTAACATTCGGACGAGCTTCATACACCATCGCGACAACCCCTAACGGTACGGTAACTCGACGAAGTCGCAATTCGTTATAAAGCGTTCGCTCTTCTAGGGTTCGATCAAGAGGATCTCGAAGCTCTGCAAGCGCTTCGAGTGCTGATGCCATTGCTTCAATTCGATCAGCATTCAGCAGCAGACGATCAATCAGTGAATCTTTCGTATTTTTCGCACGGGCATTTTCGCAATCCTGTGCGTTTGCACGAAGAATCAAATCGGTATTTTCGCGCAGGGCTGCAGCCATGGAAAAGAGTGCTTTGTTGCGCAATTCGTTAGATGCTTGAGCAAGTTCGGAAACTACGCTTCGTGCCCTCAGTGCTGCCTGTTTTGCTTCACTCATTCGAACACCACCAATTCATCTCGGTGAACCGCCGGCTTAGAGTTTAGATGTTCCAGCAGTTCATTGCCCTTAAGTTCATCTTGGCTACGTCCGCGCGCTAAACTCATTTCAGCATAAGAAGCACCCGCTCGTCCACGCGCAAACAGGTAGCCATCCGTGTCTTTGATATCTACAATATCCCCCGGAGCGAACTCGCCTTCAACCGAAACAATACCAACCGGCAAAAGCGAAGAACCTTGCTTGACCAATGCTCGTTTAGCACCTTGGTCAACCTCAATTACCCCTTTAGCTGAATCGCCTAAAGCAATCCAAAGCTTTCGTGGAGTAATGTCATGGGGAACCTTTTGAGCAACAAAACGAGTACCAATCGATTCGCCTTCTATCAAGCGAGAAAGAGCATCAGGTTTTCTGCCATGACAAATCACCATGGTAATTCCCGCAACCATCAGCACACGCGCTGCGCGAATTTTCGTAATCATGCCACCACTGCCAACCTTGGAAGTTGCACCACCTGCCGTTGCCATAAGTTCAGGAGTAATGTGAGTGACTTCAGGTACTAAAGTGGCAGAGGGATCAAGGGTAGGATTGGCACTAAAAAGCCCTTCAATATCGGAAAAAATCACGCAAAGATCCGCCTGAACCAAGCATGAAACTAGAGCGGCAAGCGTGTCGTTATCACCAAAGCGAATCTGCTCAACCGACACCGTGTCGTTTTCGTTAATAATAGGAACAACCTCAAAATCAAGCAGGCGTTCAAGGGTATCTCGAGCATGAAGGTACGCATTTCGGTTTGCGGTGCTGTGGCGCGTTATAAGAACACATGAAGTCAAAATATCGTAGCGAGAAAACGCCTCAGCATAGGTTGCCATCAACGCGTTTTGTCCCACTGAAGCTGCCGCCTGCAGCGAAGGCATATCACTTGGACGCTCAGTGATGCCCAAAGCTTCTAACCCGCAAGCAATAGCAGCGCTCGATACGATCAAAGGACTCCAGCCAGCTTTACGCAACGCATGCACCTGAACTGCGAGCCCTTCAAAGTAGCCGCGGTCAAGTTTGCCCTGTTTATCGACAAGCGTTGAAGAACCGATTTTAATAACTATGACCCGTCTACCATTTCGCATGAATTAAATATCCAATCCGCTGTAAATATCTTCTTCGCGCATACGTGCAGACTCAAATTCGAATTCATATCCCAGAATACGAATCTCGTCACCATCACGAGCGCCTGCCTCTTCGAGAGCCTGGTCGAGCTTCAAGCGCTTAAAACGATGCTGCAAGAAAGTTATCGCTTCGTCGTTTTCCCAATCCGTCTGGATAACCATTCGCTCAATCTGTTTACCCGTTACTCGGAAAACACCCTCGGAAAGCTGAGTGATTTCAAAGCGCTTATCACGCTCATCGCGACGATGCTGCCAAATTTGATCGAAGTGTTCTTTCCCTTCCTGGGCCTTTCGCGCTTCTTCACGCAATTGCGCCACACGGGAACCGCACACCCGCATCAAAACCTCTATACCCTCGCCGGTAACAGCACTGGTGCAATACAGCTTAGGGTCAAGAGGGCTTTCTTCAAATTCATTTCCGCCCACACGATCAAGAGAATCCTTGCGAACCTCTTCGGCCAATCGTTGCGCTGCTTCTTTTGCTCCTGGAGCATCGATCTTATTACCCACCACAATACAGGGACGCTCTGCTAATTCCGGCGCATAAAGCTTTAATTCGTTATTGATAATGCGGTAATCTTCCACAGGATCACGGCCTTCATAGCCACCTGTCAGATCTACTACATGCACAATAAGAGCGCTACGTTCGATATGACGAAGAAACTCATGTCCTAAGCCTTTACCTTCATGAGCACCTTCAATAAGTCCCGGAACATCCGCTACCACATAGTTGTAAGTATCAATTTTTACTACCCCGAGATTAGGAACTAAAGTGGTAAAGGGATAGTCAGCGATTTTTGGCTTTGCTGCTGAAATACGAGAAATAAGCGATGATTTACCCGCAGATGGAACGCCAACCAAAGCGGCATCCGCCATAAGCTTCATTTCTAACTCGATCCAGCATTCTTCTGCAGGAACACCTAGTTCTGCAAACGCAGGAGCACGACGAGTCGGCGTTACAAAATGAGTATTGCCTCGTCCACCAACGCCGCCTCTTGCCACAATAATTTGCTCACCATCATGAGTGAGATCGGCAATTATTTCTCCGGTTTCTTTCGTTTCCTCATTGTACTCACGCACTATAGTTCCAACGGGCACTTTCAGAATAAGGTCTTCCCCATTGGCCCCATTCATCTTAGAGCCTTTTCCGTGAGTACCACGTGTAGCTTTGAAATGATGCTTGAATCGGTAATCGATCAAGGAAGAAACACGCATGTCTGCCTTCAGGATTACATCGCCGCCCTTACCGCCGTCACCGCCGTCTGGACCGCCCTTTGGCACATGCGCTTCACGACGGAAAGACATGCAGCCTGCTCCGCCATCGCCAGCTTTAACAAATATGCGAACTTTATCTGTAAACATAGTATGTCCGATTCTAAACGAAAAGCCCCCTGCAGCGCAGAGGGCTTAGAAATTTAAAGGTAAAGTAAACTATTATTTACGCCTCGGGACGAACATGAACCTTACGGCGTACGCCCTTGGTGTATTCAACGCGACCTTCGCACAGAGCGAAAAGGGTGTCATCCTTGCCACGTCCTACATTCTCACCGGGGTGAAAATGAGTACCACGCTGACGAACTAAAATGTTGCCCGCACCAACGAGTTCACCGGCAAAGCGCTTGCAACCAAGACGCTTGGACTGGGAATCGCGACCGTTGCGGATGGAACCTTGACCTTTCTTGTGTGCCATGTATATTCCCTCCTTTGCTTACGCTTGCTCGGAACCTACAGCGCAAATCTGAATACGGGTCAAGTTCTGACGATGACCGCGCATCTTCTTGTAGTTCTTGCGCTTCTTAAACTTAAATACGAGCTGCTTTTCGCCCTTAAACTGCTCTACAACCTTAGCTTCAACCTTGGTCTTTGCAGCCTCTGCAGGATCAGCAACAACATTCTTGCCATCAACAATGGCAATAGCATCCAAAGCTACGGTGCTGCCTACTTCAGCGTCGAGCTTCTCAACGTTAAGAAAATCACCAGCGGCCACTTTGTACTGCTTGCCGCCCGTTTTAATAATAGCGTACATGAATAATCTCCTATAAAAATGCCAAAACGCAAGGCGTTATCTTATCAGCCAGCGTGGACGGTGTCAACGTAAAACCTTGTTTTTTCACAAAGTTCTCCTTGACCACTAACTGATACCTAATATACCGAGAGTCGACCGTATATATTAGCACGTTTATACCAAGAATTAGTGAGCTTCAGCCCAATTTCTTCCACTCGACACATCTGCCACTAAAGGAACCGATAATTCCACCACTGATTCCATTATTTCTTGCACTAAAGCAGAAACTTCCTCAACTTCTTCAACTGGTACCGAAAGATCTAATTCGTCATGCACCTGAAGCAGTAAGCGCGTTTTATAAGAACCCTCCACCAGCCTATCCATAACCTGTCTCATTGCGAGCTTGATAATATCGGCGGCTGTTCCTTGCATAGGATGATTCATTGCCGTGCGCTCACCAAACCCACGTTGAACGGAATTCTTCGCTTTAAGTTCGGGAATATAACGACGACGGCCAAAAAGCGTTGTCGCATAACCGCAATCATGTGCGGTTGCCACTATTTCATCTAAATAATGTCGAACGCCAGGATACGCAGCAAAATATCGCTCAATCATTTCCTTTGCTTCATAAATAGGGATATTCAGCGATTGAGCCAACCCATAGGCTTGCTGTCCATACACAATGCCGAAATTAACAGCTTTCGCACGACTGCGTAATTCCGGGGTAATGTCTTCCACAGGGATTCCGAAGACACGCGATGCGGTACGAGCATGAAAATCTTCGCCTGAACAGAATTCTTCAATAAGATGCTCATCTCCTGACAGATGTGCTAAAAGACGAAGTTCGATCTGAGAATAGTCTGCCGACAGAAATACCTCGCCTTCATGGAGAGGAACAAAACAGGTACGAATATTGCGTCCAAATTCTGTACGCACGGGAATATTCTGCAAGTTTGGATCTGAAGACGAAAGACGTCCTGTTGTGGTAACCATTTCATTGAAAGACGTATGAACACGCCCATCAGCTGCAACCATTCGAGGTAGCGCATCAATATACGTAGATTTGATTTTCGCGTATTCTCTATACTCCAAAACCAAACCTGGTAGCTCGTGTTCTGCGGAAAGCTCTTTGAGAACCTTGGCATCGGTTGAATACCCACGTTGATTTTTCTTGATAGGCTTCAAGCCAATTTCATCAAACAGTATTTCTGACAACTGCTTGGGCGAATCGACATTAAATTCTCTGCCCGCTGCAGAAAAGATAGCGTTGCGTAAACGATCAATTTCACTTCCTGCATCCTCAGAGAGCTGGTTGAGATGGTCAAAGTCTAGAGCCGCCCCTGTGCGCTCCATGCATGCGAGCACCCCAATAAGAGGCATATCAATATCTTGATATACGTGATACACCTCACGCTCTCTAAGCGCCTTGGTAAGCGGATCTACAAGGGCTGCGATTGCAGACACTTCAACGAGCAAGGCTTTGTCGTTATCTTCTTCTTCGGGAAGGACTGCCGCAGCAAAACGCTCCATCAAAGCAGACAGGGTAGAAGTGCCATTATTGGAATCGACCACGTATCCCGCTAAAGCAACATCGAAAACCTGCATGGACAACAGATCCTTTGCGCTAACGAACGCCTCTTGTGATCCGTCACGCGGGAAAACACACTCGACAAGTGCCTTCGCATCAAAAGCAGCGAAGGGTACCTCGCGTATGATACGAGCAAGCACTTGACAAGCTTGCTCTTCGCGGAAAAACGCTACCCCCTCACTAAGCAAGACTGCAAGTGAAAGTCCTGGATCAAAAAGAGAGATTTGTGCATCACGTTTCCACGACACCGCTAAAGGCGCAGCAGGCTGAGAGGCGATATATGCATCGAATGCCTCGAATGCCTCATCTCCCTCAAACATCTGCGAGATAACCTCAAACGAAGAGACCGAAGAAAGAGATGCTGATGACCCCGCCAAACTTAAAACCTTGTTCAGATGCGCCATAAAACGAACTTCGGAAAACGCTTTAGTAACTTCTTCCACCTCGAAATCAGGGAATGAAACCGTTGATGGATCTATTTCGATATCAGCATCACGGACAATTGTTGCAACCTGACGAGACAAAAAGGCATCATCTTTATGCTCGGTCAAATTCTCGAGCTGTTTACCCTTAAATTTGTCGAGATTCTCATAAATCCCTTCAAGGTTGCCATACGATTGAAGCATCGAAGCGGCTTTTTTATCTCCGATTCCTGGCACACCAGGAATATTGTCAGACTTATCTCCCTTAAGGCCTAGAAAGTCAGTAAACTGCGCTGGAGTTACCCCGTAGCGCTCTTCAACCTCATCAGGACCATAGATCACCACATCAGTGATTCCGCGCTTAGTAGTTACCACACGAGTAAGGTCACTGACCAGCTGATAAGCATCTTTATCCCCTGTCACCAACAGCGTATGATAACCAAGCTCTTCGTCACGAGCGGCAATTGTTCCTAGAATATCGTCCCCTTCCCAGCCTTTCAGAGAAACAACAGGGATCCCCATTGAGGTAAGAAGTTTTTCGATTACAGGAAACTGCACACGCAGATCCTCATCCATAGGAGGCCGCTGAGCTTTGTATTGTTTAAGTGCTTCCATGCGAAACGCCGGACGCCCCTTATCAAAAGCGCAAATTATTGCATCGGGATTCGCCATTTCAATAAATTTAACCAGCATAGAAATAAAACCAAACGCTGCATTGGTGGGAGTTCCATCAGGAGCAGTCATGGTAGGAGGCACCGCATGGTAAGCACGATGCATCAATGAATTTCCATCAATTACGGCAACGGTTTTAGACATAAAACAATCCTCTCGATTGGAATGCATTCGATTATACCCGCGAGACGTAACCCAGAACAAAAACAGCGCAAAAGAAAAAGAGCTTCGACAATGAAGCTCTTTTTTACGCTGAACTATTTCTACAATATCCCTGTAAGCCTCAAACAGCTTACAACTAGCCTTGAAGCTCAATAAAACTCAAAGTCCTTAGGAATTCCAGAGGTACCCAACGCCACGCACTGTTTCAAGATGCTGAGATAATTCTGGACCGAGTTTTGCACGAACGCGTCGAACATGAACATCAACCGTGCGAGATCCACCAAAATAATCAAATCCCCATACGCGACGCAACAACGCATCACGAGAATAAGTACGTCCCGGATGGGTTACCAAAAATGCAAGAAGAGCATATTCAAGGTAGGTGAAATCTACCGGTTCATCATTGACTGACACCTGATACGTAGCAAGATTAATGCTCATACTTTCTATGGTAATAACGTCATTCGCGCTACCCTCATTACCAGGCCATAAAAGCTGACGAATGCGCAGAGAACATTCTTCTACGCTTGCTCCATGTACAACAAAATCACTCTTGATCTGCACTGGTAAGGTAAGACCAGGAATCATGTGTTCCTTAACAATGATAAGGAGCGGAATATTACCATCATCCACCAGTGCTTTTTCTATCTCAGGTAAAACCTGAGAACCCGTTGCGGGCAATTCGTAAATAATGAGATCGAATGCAGGATTGTCACTCATTATCTTTTTAAATTGAAGTGAAGAACCCGCAATTACCTCTACATCAAGTCCCGATAAAACTGCTTGAAATTTATGCGCATTGTCGAGACTATCTGCAATGAAAACAACTTTTTTTCTTTGCTGCATAGTGCTCACGCCCCTCTACAATACGCCCAGATAACGTTCAAGTTCCCAATTTGAAACCTGGCGTAGATACTCATTCCATTCTTTACGTTTTGCATCAACAAGGAACGAATGAATATGATCGCCCAGTACTTCTTTCATTAATTCTGATCGAGCAAAACGTTCAACCGCTTCACCGAGTGTATCGGGAAGTGTTTCGATTCCTTGCGCATGCAATTCCTGACGAGAAAGATGAGACCAATCACTATCCTCAATAGAATCCTGTAAGGGAAGCTTCTCTTCAATGCCCTTTAGACCCGCCGCCAATACCGCCGAGAAGGCCAAATAAGGGTTAGCGGAAGGATCAGGACAGCGCAGCTCAACTCTGCAAGCCTCTTCCTTGTGTGGCTTGTAGCCAGGAATACGAACAAGAGCAGATCTATTGTTACGTGCCCAAGTGATATGCACAGGTGCTTCTCCACCTGGAACTAAGCGCTTATAAGAATTGACGCATGGGTTGGTAAGCAAACAATATTCAGGTGCATATTTCAGCAATCCCGCTATGTAATGTTTTGCCAACTCTGAGAGATTGAATCCATCAGGATCGTTACTATCAAAGAAAGCATTATTGCCTTTTGAATCGAACAAACTCTGGTGGATATGCATTCCAGAACCAGGTGCATCAGTAAGTGGCTTTGGCATAAAGGATGCATACACTCCATATTTGGTGGCGATCTCTTTCACAACCAACTTATAGGTCATGACGTTGTCTGCCATGGTAAGCGCATCGGCAAATCTAAGGTCAATCTCTTGTTGTGAGGGACCGCTTTCATGATGAGAATATTCAACTGGAATACCCATTTTCTCCAGAGTAAGAATAGTGTCACGTCGTAAATCGCTTGCCATATCAAGCGAGGTCAGATCAAAATAGCCCCCTTGATCGAGCGTGTCTGTGCTTGTGGAATCCTTAAAGTAAAAGTATTCAAGCTCTGGCCCCACATTGAGCACATAGCCTAGTTTCGCCGCCTTTGCTACTTGGCGCTTCAAAACATAACGAGAGTCTCCGTCAAAATATTCCCCTTCAGGGGTTTTAATGGAACAAAACATTCGCGCTACCGCGTTGCGTTCAGGACGCCACGGTAGGATCTGGAACGTTGCAGCTTCAGGATAGGCAAGCATATCGGATTCACTTGTATGAGCAAACCCTCGAACGCAACTGGCATCAAAGCCCATGCCCTCCTCAAATGCGTTTTCCAACTCACTTGGAATAACAGCAAACGACTTCATATAGCCAAGGACATCACAAAACCAGAAACGAACGAAATGAACATCACGGCTTTTGATGGTCTTCAATACGAAATCTTGATCAGGGCTACCAGTCATGGCTATGTCCTTCCCAGTAATGCACTACAACAACCAACCTACATTATAACGATGAGCGTGTTTCATTCCTGTTTCGAGGATGAGCCAATCCAAGCGCTTTTCTCTTCCCTGCGCGCAATAACCACAAACCAATCCCGATTGAAGAGCTCAGACGCAAAATGAGGGATATAAGCATAGAGGCGTGTTGGTCACATTTAAACCAGACCGCAGCCTTAAAATTGCCTCGTTAAACTTCTTACAAAAAACCTCCTTTATCTCTATAAGACAAAGGAGGTTTTTGAAACACTGAGTTGCTTTGAAGCTTGAGTAAAATCTAAACGCTTCTTCAGCTTGTCTACTTTTTCTTATCAACCTTACGAGCAGCAAAGTCGCAAACACTTTGGATAACCTGAACAACCACAATCAAGATAACGATAGTTGCAATCATCATGTCAACCATGTAGCGCTGATAGCCATAGCGAATAGCGATATCGCCTAAACCGCCCGCGCCAACCGTACCTGCCATTGCCGAGTAGCCCAAAAGCGTAATAAGCGTAATGGAGAAGCCACGAATGAGAGAAGGCAGGCTTTCCATCAAATAAACCTTGATAACAATCTGCCAAATCGTAGCACCAAAGCTTTGAGCTGCTTCAATAAGGCTTGCATCCACTTCAGCGAGACTTTGTTCCACCATACGTCCCACAAAAGGAGCAGCAGAAACAACCAGAGGAACAATAGCGCCAGGAACACCCAAAGAAGTGCCTACCACCAAGCGAGTGAAAGGAATAATCGCAACCAAGAGAATAATGAAAGGAATGGAACGTCCAATGTTAATAATCCACCCCAGTACCGCATTGATGGCTCTATGAGGCAATAAGCCCTTCTTTGGATCGGTCAAAACCACAGCCACACCAAGCGGAATGCCAATAATATAGGCAAACACCGTTGACACTAAAGTCATCACAATAGTGTCCCATGTGCCCTGAAGTAAAAGTTCTCCGTACTGTTCGAAAAATATCTGAAGGTATTCCATGGATATTACAGCCTTTTCTCAAGGAGCTTTTTCGCAACTTCACTTTGAGGATTCGAGAAAACATCCTCTGTCTTACCCTGCTCCACAATGACGCCTTCATCTATTACAACAACGTTATCGCAGATAAGTTCCGCCACCGTAAGAGAGTGAGTAATGATAATAAGCGTCACTCCAAGTTCTTGGTTGATACGCTTAAGAAGTTCCAGAATAGAATGGGTGGTCATAGTATCAAGCGCACTCGTTGCTTCGTCGCACAGCATAATAGAAGGACGGTTTGCCAAAGCACGAGCTATCGCCACACGCTGCTGCTGACCACCTGAAAGCTGGCTGGGATATTTATTGACTTTTTCTTCCAGTCCCACCATAGCAAGCAACTCGCGCGCACGCTCTTCAGCCTTCTTTTTGTCTACATGACGCAACTCCAAAGGAAACATTACATTGCGCAAAACGCTGCGCTGCTGAAACAAACTAAAGTTTTGGAAAATCATGCCAACAGAACTGCGGAACTCCAGCAGGTCTTTTCCAGATAGCTGAGTAACATCACGCCCGTCAATAGTAATGGTGCCCGAAGTGGGATGCTCCAAGAGATTAATGCATCGAACTAAGGTAGATTTACCTGCACCAGATTGACCAATGATGCCAAAAATAGAGCCATCTTCGATGGTCAAATTGATATCGCGGAGGGCTACATGAGATTCATTGTTAGCCACTTGATATGTTTTATTCAGATTCTCAATTTGAATCATAGCTATATTCCTCAGGCTATTCTTAAGGCGCGTTCAATTCACAGCTTTCCTACTATACCGTAAGGGCGCAAGGCATCACAAGATTATGATACAAACTCACAATATTTAACGAATACTGCAACGTTTTATGGTCATTGCCAAATCAATGAGCACTTCTCGAGATCTTAAGACCCAAAACACAGGCGCCATCCACAACTTTTATGATTCACAACTTTTATGACTCTCGAATCATCAAGCCCGTACCAAGCCACCCGCTTACAAACGCTAGCTCAGACGGAAATAAGGTGACTCGCCATCGAAGCACGCACTAAAATAAGGGTCGCCCTCGATAAAGTAGTGGGGCCATCGATAATGTAGAAAAGCACGTTCCCGTTCGGCACGCAAAAGCTGTTCATCGGTAAGCGTGTGACCTGATGTTGCATTTTCCTGGTGATAAAACTCAATATCGCCATTGTAAACAACTCGATAGCCAGCTTTATTGACTTTCAGACAGAAGTCAACATCATGACAACTCACTTTAAAGCGTTCATCAAAACCATCAACTTCATTGAAAACCGAACGCTTTACCATCATCACCGATGCAGAAACAGCCGAAAGATTGCTCGCACACATAAAACGCTTCGCATAACCAGAAGCAGACCGCGGAAGATTCACTCCTACATTTCCGGCAGATCCATACGCTCCAACCATTATGCCTGCATGTTGAATAGTCTCATCAGGATAGAGCAGTTTAACCCCTACAACACCCACATCTTCTCGCGTACAATGCGCAAGCATTGCCGAAAGAGCACCTTCCGATATCACTTCGGTGTCATTGTCGAGAAATAAAAGATAATCCGATTTACATGTTTTTGCCGCTGCGTTTGCAATGGCAGGAGGGTTATAGGGTTTGTCGTATGACACTATACGTACATAGGGCAGCTTACAATCAAGGTCTGCCAAGTATTCCTTTGTTGCAGGATCACTACTATTGTTATCGACGATAACGAGCTCGCATCTATCAAGGGTGTCATGTTCCACCAACGAAGAAAGGCACGTGTCAAGCAATTCGATTTCATCCTTTATGGGAATAATAATCGAAAGCGTAGGGCGTGATTCGGGAAGACGATATTTAACCTGATAGCGTCTTTGAGCTATTTCGGAAAGTACCACCGCTTCAATGTGCCTTCGCCGCAAGAAAAGAGCTAAAGCTTTTCTCCCTAACCGAAACGCTTCTTCTTCGCGTCTTGCTTCAATTTTTTCCGCCTCTGCAGAAATACAAGCAGCGTCTTGGACATGATAAAGAACTTTATCAATACGCTCTATAGAATCGGCCTTGAGTGAAGCTTTCAGCATCAAATCATATTCGAAGGCATCAGTTGAAAATCCTTCTTCTTGAGAAACGGCCTCTATGAGCTCTTTGGAATAAAGCACCAACGGACCTGCATAAAAATAGGAATACAGTAAATCAGGTGAAAAAATTGGTTTGATTTGCGGGTTGTGAAACCCTTTTTCGCGATCGAAATAATCATGGTTCGCATACACGATATACGATGCTTTTTCGCTATCGTCACCTGACGAGAGAGACGATCGGGCATTCAATTTGTTGAGACACCGTACGTATTCAAATAAAGCCTCAGGTGCCAAAATGATACGGGGATCCAGAATCGCGCAGGCCTCACCCTTTGACTGCATCATGCCACTTACTCGAGCAGCTGCCTCTTCGAGCGACGAATCCGCAACAATATGCACAAACCTTTCATCCTCATGCCATTTGCTGAAAGCATGATCGAAGGCTCTCTCATCAATTCCGCAATCTAAAACCACCAATTCAAAAGCAGAATAAGTCTGTTGGGAAAGCGCTAAAAGTGCTGCTGGTACATAGCACATATCCTCTTTATAAAGAGGAAGAACCAAACTGATAGTTGGTTGATACGGAAAAGAAAGGCTTCTCTGAAGAGCTAATCCACCTATGGTTTCACAATGATTGCGATACCACTGTTCATAACCTTCATCCAAAGAAGCATCAGCTAACTCTTCGATGAAAGATTCCTGCAACGACTCAAATGTTTCATCACAAAAGTGAGCAAAACCTCCTGGAATATTTTCATTGGCATCATATACTGCCGCACAAAAATCCTTTGAATCACGCAGGATGCGCACCGAAAAGCCAATATGAAGACGTGGGGTATCACCAAATTGAGTTGGCTGACTTGTCTCATCCACAAGAGGATAAACGGGCAGATCCATGTCGTTTCCCCATTTATCCAAAAAGTCGACCATTACCTCAGAACCTTCAACGTGAGGCATATCAACGAGCATTTTAACCACTATTTCTTCGCCATCTTCAATAGCTTCAGTAAAGAAAATATTCATGCGGTTAGCGCTGTATTCCCGCTCAATATCAAACATCTGCGCCATCAGTTCGTTATGAACAAGGGCATTAAAACGGGTGCGCCAACGCATCATATTCATTTCAACCGTAAGACGGCTTTGCCCGAGCGGTTCACCTGCACCAGAAAATTCAACAAAGGTAAGATCAACTTCTCGCACATCAAAATGCGGAAGAATAACCACATAATTTGCCGCCGAAGAAGGATCAATGGGCACAAAAGGGAAAAGATGCGACGGGATCTTAGTGCCATCTTTTAGATGGGCATCCAGCAGCACTTCCGCCTGAGGTGACAGACGATCAAGTACTAATTGGAGATAAACCTTCCCATCCCCATGACTCATGCTTTCTATACGTACATTCATACCAGTTTTATCGTTTCGTGTGTTTTAGAGCGAAATAGGAACTATCGTGATCGAGATTGGGATTACAAAATGAATCCCCCTCGACAAAATCACAAGGCCATGCTGCCTGCAAATACGCCATCTCTCGACGACGCTTTATACGTAACTCTTTAGAGTGAATCCGTAAACGAGAAGAACTTTTCAGATGGGTCAATTCAACAAAAGGCGTATAAACCGTAAGGTATCCTGCCTCACGCACCTTCAAACAGAAATCCACATCAGCATAGAACAACGCAAATTCTTCGCTGAAACCACCCGCTTTTTCGTACGCCTCACGACGCACCATCATGCACTCGCCTGTGACGGCAGATACGTTTTGAGCAACTTTTGCCCTATCTAAATAGCCACGCCACGTGGCAGGAAGATGCCTAAAAAGCGGAGTAACCACGCGAGAGCCCCCTACAATAATGCCCGCATGCTCAATGGTCCCATCGACAAAAAGCTGCTTTGGACCCACGATACCCACATCAGTAGACTGAAAATATCCCAATAAAACTTCAAGAGCATCGTCAGTCAATACGCGCGCATCACTGTTTAAGAAAAGGAGAAAATCACCTTCTGTTTCCTGAACAGAATAATTTGCCATTTTCGAGCGATTAATTGGCTGGTCCCAATAAAGCACCGAAAAAGTTTCAAAGGAATCTTCCAAATCTTTGAGACAATTCTTATCTTCTTGGGTATGCTCACCCGCATCCACCACCACAACCTCAAAGTTCTGGTAGGTAATTTTGTTATAAAGCGAACGAATACAGGTGTGTAGTATTTTCGGATCGCCACCCTCGTAAGAAACAACTATTGTCACTCGAGGACGTTCAACAAGTACATGTCGTACACGATAGTGGCCTGTGGTGTCTTCATTGAGCACTTCAGCCTTTAACCCGATTCGCTGACAATGAGCAACGAGAGCCTTTCTGCCCGTTTCTTGCTCTAGTCGAGAAAGCATTGCATCGGGAGCATCCACCGTCGCAAACCTCCGATGGCACAATATGCGAGGAACATGGCAAACCCTTCGTGCTTTTTCGGTTGCACGCAATACCAGTTCGTAGCCACCTGCACTGAACATACTAAAAGTAAGAGGAGATATTTCCTCATAGAGCGATTCGCGCATCACAATCAGATCGCGAATATAGTTGTATGAGCGCAAAAACTCAGGTGAAAAATCCGGGCGGAACAATGGCTGCGAATGAATTCCTTGAGCATCACAGGTATCAACATCTGAATAGAGAAAATCGCAATCAGGATACTTATTAATTGCTCGCACAAACTCAAACAGAGCATCGGGTGCCAATACATCACGAACCTGAGTGAAGACCATAAAATCTCCCTCTGCAGCAGCAAGTCCAGAGGCGAAATTATCATCAAGTCCAATGCTCGGATCTGCATCGATCACATAGAAGCGATCGTCATCAAGAAAATCTTTCAGATCTGAAACTCGACCTTTTGTTCCCAGCATATCCACCATAATAAGTTCCCAGCGTCCATAGCTTTGCTGAGCAACGGAATTGACGAAATCATAGATATGGTGATCGGGATCATCAGTCAGCAGACAGACGATACTAAAAAGAGGAGCATACGGAAATTTGATTGCAACTTGCTCCAAAAGTGCTGGCACATCGGCACGATGGTGCTCGGTAAACCATTTATGATATTCAGAATCATCAAAAGCACTCGTGGTACGCTCGCGAAAACGAGCAAGAAGCGTTTCTAGGGTTCGCACTCCCAACATGGCAAACCCCGGAGAAATTGTCCCTCGAGTATCGGTTGCGCAAAGGCAGAGATAGGGTTTTTCGCTGCTTACCAAAAACGAAACAACCATATAACGTCGACGGAGCGATCCGTATTCGGCCGACTGAGCGATGGAATCCTCTATTACCGAATAATCAACCGAAAGCGAATTACCGTGAGAATCAAGAAAGTCGCATTCCATGAAAGTTTCTTCATGGTAGGGCATTTCAAGCATTGCAGAAACGCGATAACCTTCTCCGGTTTCAATCGCGCGAATGAAGCTCACATGAATTCGATCATGAACAAATCTACCATCAAGATCCTCTATCATTTCGCCCATTTCTGGGCTGGTACGCTGAGAAGCGATAGCTTTCAGGGATGTGGTAAGCATGTCAAGCGACTTACGACACGATGCCACAACTGTTCCCGATGCATCAATTGCACGAAATACTAAATCCCAACGTTTTACTTCGAGCCAAGGAAGTGAGATAACGAAAAACCGAACCCCTGCAGAATTTTTTGTATGCAAAGGCGGCAGAGGCATCCCTTGATTCGTTAACGCTCCATCGTAGAGTACATCCCTCAGCGCAAAGGTATCGTTTATGTCGCAATAGGGAAAAGTATCTGAAGGAATAAGGGCGCCCGTTTCCGTTGATGCTGAAAGCACCACAGGAAGACGTTCGTCGTAATCGGAAATCTCCGAGAGAATATAAACTTTATCGCCCGAACGACGTATGGTTTTGAACGACACATTCATATACGTTCCTCTTCCCATCGCACTACAACGACATCGCATAGCAGTAAGGAGGGCAAAATGCCCGCCACGGCTTATTATCGCGCAATATCAAACATAACGGAAAAGAGTGTTGAGATAGACCAGAAAAGCAAGAGATTACTCTTTTGCTTCGAGGAAAATCTTTCTTGTCACAAAGTTCCATACTGCCACGATAAAAGTAACGACAATTTTGGAAATACGGTAGTCAATAAATAAAAAGTCTACCATCAACCACATAAACACATCGTTAATTACAAGGCCGATTACGGAAAGCACAACAAAGATAATAAATTCTCGCCTGCGGCTCATGTCATCTTTGCGTTTAAACACAAACCGCATGGATGCAAAATAATTAAAGATGACAGAAATAATAAACGAAACCGTGGTACTGATAAGATACGGAACCCCAAATACTTCCGTAAGCAGCACCATGAAACCGTAGTCAATCACAAAAGCAATGACGCCTACAATGCCAAATTTCATAAACTGAGAAATCAGTTTTTTCAAGGAAATCTCCTTGCTAAATACCAAAACACTTAATTTAAAGCGTAAAGTTCCACCTAAACAAAAAAGGTCCTGCTATGCAGAACCTGAAATTTGTGGTGCCCCCAACGGGAATCGAACCCGTGTTTCAGCCTTGAAAGGGCCGCGTCCTGACCGCTAGACGATGGGGACTTTTTTCCTGCTTCAACAGCAGCCCGTTTATTATTACAAGAGTTTTATTAAGATGCAAGTATTTTTTTGACCATTTTTAAAAAAATCTTCGCCACTTTCTGAAACCGCATGTCCCTCATTGTTTTTATTCTCTTGTCTCGATCCCCTATTCCTGGCATATAACAAAAACCGACCTCTCGTATTCCTATCGCACCCCGAATTCAGCCCTTAAACGAAAGTTTATATTCATCCTTCAGCAAGGCGTTATCGTGATTACATACAGACAACAAGGAGAGACCCACACTAAAGCTTTTCGGCTGCGTATCAAAACCGCGTTTATGTGTACAACCGCAAATAACTGCTGCCGCTTTTTGTACTCCCCTTGCGAAATCTGTATCCAGGGTAAGTAACGATAAGGGAAGCCATGAGAATTGCTGTAGCTAGTGAAGGTTTGGATGTGAGCAGCCATTTTAGCTGTTGCACCAACTTTAATTACTACAAAATAGAAAATGGTGAAATGGTTGATTCACGTAATCTTCCCAGTCAAGGACACCTTTGCGGCTCTCAGGCTAACTTTCTTCGACAGATCGACGTTAAGATTCTTATTTGTGGCGCAATTTCAAAAAAAGAAATTGAAAGTATGGAGAATGCCGGTATCAAGGTAGTAGCTGGAGCATCAGGCAGAGCTTTTGAGGTGGTAGAGAAGTATCTCAAGGACAACCCTACTGAAGTAGCCGCCTGCCTTTAATCTTTCGTGATTATTTAAACGTACCTTTATTGAGCTAACTCGAAATCAGAACCAAACAAATCTTTGAAAGTTTCCTCAGTAGCCAAAGCTATTCCCTGCGTGCGCAAGAGATCAGCAGCTACTCCATCTCCTGGAATAAGAATTCCAGAAAAGGTTCCATCGTATATCTTCCCCACCCCGCAAGAAGGACTCTTTGCTTTGAGAATAGCGTGAGTGCAGCCTTTCTCGCACGCGCGCTCACAAGCGATGCGTGCCCCTTTTTCGAAGGCGTCCGTATTATCATTTCCTTCTATATCGCACACAACGCGCTTTCCCTCGCGAACCTGAATTTCATTTGCGGGATGAGGAATTGACAGTCCACCCATCACCTCAGGACAAATGCGAATAACTTCACACTCATGTCTTTCAAGAAAGCGAATCACTTCCTCGTTAGGCTTCGAACCTCCATCATAACGACAAGGAACCCCCAACAAGCAAGCACTAACCGCAATAGTATGCACGAGAACCTCCCTTTTTGATGTCCTCCACTTTTACCACGAAAAATGCCTCCCCAGTTTCAGACTTCAACTCTCCAAAAAAAGGCAACAAAAAAAGGGCCGAAAACCTTCGGCCCTGAAAAATTTGGTGGAGCATAGGGGGATCGAACCCCTGACCTCATGGCTGCCAGCCATGCGCTCTCCCAGCTGAGCTAATGCCCCGTAGTGCGTTGACTAGGATACCGTCATCACGAAGTGCGGTCAAGAGGTAATTTCAGAACGAAAAGCTAACACCTCAACCGCTCCCTACGGTTATCTTTTGAATCAAGAAAATACCGAAAGAAAAAGCGGCATCCAGATCGTAGATTTGTTTAGATCACAGGTACTGGGGTACCTTGCCCATCAATTTTTACCGACGCGTAGAAGGTTGCTTCATCAAACACGTCGCGAATTGAACGATTTCCCTCCATAAAGGGCAGGTCAACAAATTCGCGAATCGAAGCAATAAGCTCACTACAATCCACAAAATGGCCCTTTTCGTTTAATTCGTTAGTGTTTTGCGCACGCCAATAAATATCATTGGCATCAGTCAGGTAATAGGTAACTTCTGACCACTGCATATAAGCAGAATGATTCTGCATTAAATAGTGAATCAATTCATCGATGTCGGCTAATTTTAAAGCCTCGTCTGACTGCCTTCCCATAATGCCTCCTTAAAGGTACTTATACTTATTCGCCATAAGCTTTATATACCTATGACGTCCCTCCCCTTGCTCTTGCTGCGCTTGGATTGTCCCGCAACAACTAAGTACTATCAGTGTACCAATAGTTAATTCTTCCGGTTAGGATCTTTTCTCTTTGCCCGAAGAATGTCGCTTGGTTTTAAAGGAACTGAACAGGTAAAGACGTAGAGACCCATAGCTTTACGTGCAGTATCAACTGAAACCTCAGCATAAGGATTGACTATTTCATTTTCCTGGCTATTGCCCCTGTTTTCTTTATTTGAAGAAACGTGAAATTCCTGCTGCAAGGTTAGGAGCTCTTCAACACTTTGCACATCAGGGTTGTAGCCGAAAACTTCCGCAAGTTCTTCAACCTGCACCACCCGAATTGAGTCATACGGGCTCAACACTTCCAGATTATCGCCCTGATAAAAACGATTGCGACATTTTGCCCAAACACGCCAACGACCATCTTCGAGAGGAGTCGCGCAAACAACCTCTGCAACCCAATCGTAGAGCTGTTGATACATATCAGCATCGGTTGATTGTTGGGCATCGCCAAAGAAGAATCCTGTTGAATAAGGACGATGGGAAATGGTATCGAGTTCTTTTTCCCAAAGATCACTATGCTCGCCATCTAATACATGACGGTAAGCATTTACCACGGTCGCTACATAGAAAGCTCTTTTAACACGACCCTCGATCTTAATAGAATCTACACCCGCATTGCGAAGATCCTCAAGATACGCAAGCATATTTAAGTCTTTTGAATTGAGAAGATACGTCCCGATTTCATCTTCCTCGATGCCAAATTCTTGATCTGGCCTACTCGGCTCCTTCAGTCGATATTCCCAACGACAAGGTTGGACGCATTCACCCTTATTAGCAGCACGCCCTGTCATAAAATCGCTAATTAAGCACCGACCAGAAATCGCCATACACATAGCACCGTGTACAAATACCTCGATCTCTAAATCATCGGGTATAGCACGACGCATTGCGGCAATTTCTTCACAGGACATCTCTCGAGCGCATACTACTCGACGAGCTCCGAGGCGATACCACATCAAAGCTGCAGCTGCATTCGAAACGGAAGCCTGCGTTGATACATGAATCGTAAGTTCTGGAGCAACTTGTTGAACCACTGACATTACGCCCAAATCGCTCACGATAACCGAATCCGCCTGCGCGTCACGTATTGCCTCAATGTAGCGAGGGAGCTCCTTTAAATCAGCATCGTGAGCAAAAGCATTGCAGGTTACATACACCCGTGCTCCTGCCTTATGAGCAAGCTCGACAGCAGAAGAAAGTTCTTCAAGGGAAAAATTTCCCGCACGAGAGCGAAGACCAAACTTATCACATGCCAAATACACCGCATCCGCACCAAAGTGCAGAGCATAAAAAAGCTGCTCCCACCCTCCAGCAGGAGCAAGCAATTCCATTGGTCGTAATTGAGTATCTAATGATGATTCTTTATGCACTGAGTTCTACTCCGGTCAAATCCTACGATAAATCCCTTTACAGAAGTGACGAACGTTTCTTGAAACGATGCATAAATGAAAGCGCTTCGCCCACAGCTGAAATTGAAATATCGGTCTTTTCGCCTGTTTCGCGACGCTTGATTTCAACCTTACCTTCAGAAACTCCACGCTTACCTACCACAATCTGTACAGGCCAGCCAATAAGATCTGCATCAGCAAACTTAACACCAGGACGCTCATTGCGATCATCCAAGGCAACCTCCAGTCCTTCAGCAGAAAGACTTTCGGCTATTTTTTCTGCCACAGGATATACCGTATCGTCACCCACGGTTAAAGGAATAACGCAAACATGAGCAGGAGCCACCGACAGAGGCCATATGATGCCATGTTCGTCATTATGCTGCTCTACAATCGCAGCAAGAGAACGTGAGACACCTACTCCATAACAACCCATCAAGAAGGGTTGATCGGTGCCATCTTCCGCAGAATAGACCGCGCCCATCGCACGAGAATACTTATCTCCGAGCTGGAATACCTGAGAAACCTCGATGCCGCGAGCTCCCTTAAGCGTCGCTCCGCAGTGAGGACAACTATCTCCAGGAGCTACCACCGAAAGATCCGCCCACGTATCAACCTCGAAATCAAAGCCGTGCTTTGCACCAACGAAATGATATCCATCCTCGTTAGCACCTACAACCCAGCGCTCAATTGCCTTGAGGCTTGAATCTGCCACAACCTTAATTCCTTCTGGCAGATTTTTTGGACCGATCGATCCTTTTGGAAGTTTCGCCGCTTTGATTTCTTCATCGCTGAGCAATTCAAAATCAGGAATTACCCGTTGAGCTTTAATCTCATTGAGTTCGTGATCTCCTGGTATAAACAATGCAACTACCTTGCCATCAGCATCTTTGCCAACCATAGCTTTAACGGTAGCGCTTTCGTCTATATGCAAAAATTCAGCAAGGCTCGCAATAGTTGTAACTCCTGGAGTTGCAATCTTTTCGCAAGTCTCAACCTTATATTCTGTCGGATGAGGAATGCAGGCACCCGCTTCGGTGTTTGCCGCAAAGTCGCACTCGGGACAATAGACAAGCTCTGCCTCACCCGCATCGGCTAATGCCATAAATTCACAGGTAACGCTGCCTCCGATCTGACCAGAATCCGCCTCAACGGGACGATATTCAAGGCCCAGGCGCTCACAAATTCTGCCATAAGCTTTATACATTTCATCGTAAGTCTCTTGAAGCGATTCCTGGCTTGCATGAAAGCTGTAAGCATCTTTCATGATGAATTCGCGACTTCTTAAAAGGCCAAAACGTGGGCGAATTTCATCACGGAACTTTGACTGAATTTGATAGAGCGTCAAAGGCAGCTGACGATACGAACGCAGCTCACTACGCACAATAGCGGTTATCAGTTCTTCATGAGTAGGACCAAGACAAAACTCACGATCGTGACGATCATGCAGACGCATCAATTCTGGGCCGTAATCGTTCCAACGACCGCTTTCATGCCAGAGCTCTCCAGGCTGAAGAGCGGGCATCAACATTTCGCGAGCGCCCGTAGCATCCATTTCTTCACGAACAATGCGCTCGATTTTCGACAAAACCTTCATGCCGAGCGGCAAATAGGTATACACACCAGAAGTAACTTTTCTGATCATACCAGCACGAACCAGCAAGCGATGACTTGCGATCTCTGCGTCGGTAGGATCTTCTTTTAACGTAGGAGCATACTGCTCACTCAAACGCATAATTTCTGTCATAGTCTTCCTATCTCTTCCATAAGCACATCAACGATAGCCGCCTCTTCGACCTTTCGCAAGGTTTTTCCGCGAGTAAAAATTACTCCTGAACCTTTTCCGCAGGCAACACCAATATCAGCATCGGCAGCCTCACCAGGCCCATTTACCACACACCCCATTACTGCAACCTGTAAGGGGCGATGAATTTCTTTTAACCTGTCTTCGACTTCTTTTGCAATTGAAATCAAATCAACCTGACAACGACCACAGGTAGGACAGCTTACCAGCTCGGGATCACGACGACGCAAGCCCAATGCCGAAAGAAGCATCCAGCACGCACGAACTTCCTCTACGGGATCGTCAGTCAGAGAGATACGCAGGGTATCTCCTATACCTTGCTCGAGCAAGATGCCAAGTCCGCTTGCAGATTTTATTAAACCTTGAAACAGAGTGCCTGCTTCCGTGACACCAATATGAAGAGGAATCGTTGGTAGAGTTTTTGAAAGCAGTCGGTAAGCTTCCACCGTGGTAGGAACATCGTGCGCTTTTGCAGACACCACCAAATCATAAAAACCTTGACTCTCACAAAACTCAACATAACCACGAGCAGATTCTGCAAGCTTTTCAGGAAGAGTCAAATCGTTGCGAGCCGCTAAATCCTCATCTAGAGAACCAGCATTAACTCCAATACGAATGGGAATGCCTGCGTTTCGTGCCGCCTCCAGCACGGGAACACATGCCTCTAAACCGCCAATATTACCCGGATTAATACGCAGTTTTGCTGCACCACGCTTTGCGGCTTCTATCGCAATCTCGGCACTAAAGTGAATATCGGCAATTACGGGCAAAACCGATTTTTGACATATTTCCTCAAAATAATTCAGATCACGTTTATGTGGAATTGCAATACGAATCAGCTCGCATCCCGCTTCGGCTAAACGCTCTATCTGAGCAAGATTTCCTTCTACATCTTCTAAAGGAAGATTAAGCATTGACTGAACCACGCAGGGTGCGCCACCACCAAGAGTTACTTTTCCAACCTTTACTTGCCTCGTGGTTTGATTTGGCTTTAAGGCAAGCTCTGCTTCTCTTGGTGAAGAAAACGCGGCTTTTGATTCTGAAAAAGCATCCTGCTTACCATTGGTATCTCTCTTTGAATCTGGCATAGATTAGCCCCAATTCCCCAACACAAAACGTTGAACGTCCTGATTAAGCATAACAACAAATAGGCCCATAAAGAGCGCAAAACCGACCATCGACATATAGCCCAATGCGCGAACAGACACTATTTTACGAGACACCTTCTGAAAAATTTCAACAACAAAGCGTCCCCCGTCCAAAGGAGGAATAGGAAGCATATTCATAAAGCCAAGGGAAGCGGAGATAACAGCAGAAAAGAAGAGAAAATTCTGGAAGCCTGCTTCAAAAGCATCTTTAGACAAGACTGCAATCCCCACAATTGAAGTGGACTGCGAAATAGTTTGTGCTGCCGTTGCGGGGTTGAATAAAGAAGCAATTGCAGCAAGCACCATACCCAAATAGTTTACGCCCATATAGATTGCATCCCATGGTGCCCAATTATAATGAAATACCTCTCCTGTTGCGGTGTTTTGCAAATCAAGCCCCATTAGGGAATACACGATGATAAACGCAAGCAAAACCCAAAGAAGATTCATGAAAGGGCCCGCAAGCAAAATAACACTGCGCTTCCAAAAAGGAAGCGCACTATATTGGCAGGATTTCTCCTTTTCAAAAAACGTTTGAAGATTGTCCACAGGGCGTGGCTGCCCTTCTTTAAAGGTCCCTTTTGCAGGCACGCGATACACGTTGTATTTATCTTTGCGTTTAGGACGTTTGATTGAGCCCCAATCAGAAAGCTCTTCTAATAACTCGTACGCTTCATCGTCAGATAAGAAAAGATCATGCGCAACATCTTCGCAATATACTTCACCTTTGCGATACACATATCCAAGCACACGCTTTAAATGAGGGCTTCCACTAGCAGGTGCTATACCGCAAACGTTAGCATAGCCGCCCAGGGGGACACAGGTAACACCAAAACGAGTATCGCCTTTAGTAAAGCCGATCGAAGGACCAGGAAAACCAATCATGAATTCCGTGACGCGAACTCCAAAAAGACGCGCCGCTAAAAAGTGGCCCCCCTCGTGAATGAACACCAAAAAGCCCAACACGATGGTTGCCGCTATGATCATGATGATAATATCCATATAAATCATTTACGCAATACGGAACGCGCAAAGGAACGCGCCCAAGCGTCAACCTCCCCTAGTTGATCGATGCTTTCAACCGATTCTACCTTGCAAGCATCCATCGTTGCTTCCACAACCTCAGCAATACCTAAATAAGAACAGCGTTCCTCCAAAAATGCTGCCACCGCAATTTCGTTTGCAGCATTCATAGCGCACGGAAGCGTTCCGCCTCTGGTACCTGCTATACGCGCAAGCGCAAGACAACGAAACGTCTCTGTGTCGGGAGCAGCAAATTCAAGAGTGCCTAACGTACGAAAATCAAGGGGTTTTACGGGAGCATCCCAACGTTCGGGGTAACTCAGTGCGAATTGAATCGGAATACGCATATCGGTAGTACCTAGGTGCGCTTTAACGCTGCCATCAGTAAATTCCACCATGGAATGAATTGCACTCTGCGGCTGTACCACCACTTCGATTTTCTCGTAAGGCATAGCAAACAAATGATGCGCCTCGATAACTTCAAGACCCTTGTTCATCAATGTTGAAGAATCGATAGTGATCTTTGCGCCCATATTCCACGTAGGATGATGAAGGGCTTGCGCCGGAGTTACCCGCTCTAGATCCGCCCGCTTTTTACCGCGAAAAGGACCGCCCGAAGCGGTAATCCAAAGCTTACTTACCTCTTTTGGATTCTCGCCTAGCAAACATTGATAAATAGCACCATGCTCAGAATCGATAGGCATAAGATCACCTGGGTTTTGAGCGAGTGGCATGATCAAATCGCCGCCAACCACCAGGGATTCCTTGTTTGCAAGAGCAAGCACTTTACCCGCTTTAAGCGTCTCATAACTTGCACGAAGCCCTGCAGCTCCCACCAGCGCATTTACCACAAGGTCTGCTTCGGGAATCTTACAAAGATCCACTACGCCATCGGGCCCCTGAGAAAATGATCCCCCGCTTACTTCACTTCGGCTTGCCCTCTCGACTTGTTCCGAAAGACCTTCGAGCACTTCAGCAGAAATATTGTTACGAGCGCCCAAGGCAAGATGAGCAACTTTGAATTCCTGAGCCTGTGCCAACAATTCCTTTGCACGAGTTCCTGCAGCAAGACCAATTATTTCAAGCTTATCTGGATGACGACGCACCACATCAAGCGTTTGTACACCAATGGAACCAGTCGATCCCAAAACTACAATGCGTCGCTTCTTTGATGAAGTATGGACCGAACATGATTCACAAGGATTGCTTTTAGAAGACATAAGGAATACAGCCCCCTAGAACGAGCAGAATTGCACCGGAAAGAGTGACTAAAAACTGAGAGTCGCAACGATCAAGAAGGCCACCATGCCCAGGCATTATAGTGCCAGAATCTTTAAAGCCTGAATTGCGTTTGATTCGGCTTTCCACCAAGTCGCCCAAAACACCGGCAAGTCCGTTGATGAGACCGAAAGCCAACGCAAGAGGAATTGACATAGTCACACCAGGAATAAAGGAAAGCAAACACCAAACTGCCATGGCAAATACTAAGCCCGCAATAAATCCTTCCCAGCTTTTATTGGGAGAAATATGCGGAGCAAGCTTATGTTTGCCGATAGCAGAACCGACTAAATACGCAAATGCGTCACTTCCCCAAACACTCACGAATAAGCCTAAAACAAGCACTGCTCCCCACGGATCGGAAAGCGATTCTCTCAGCAAAATTGCCGTAGACATAATAAGACCGGTGTAGATGGCGCCGAAAAGACTAATCGCGACATCGCTGATTCGGGCAGGTTGCCAAAAGACATACCACACCAGCAACACGAGAACATACACCGCAAGTGCAATGCAAACACCACTTACGCCTGAAAGCCACATAACAAACGGGAATAGTGCAGCGGCGCATACCCCCAAAAGTTCATTGGGCAGTTTCGCATCAGCTCTAAGCATGTAGTAAAACTCATTTGCGCAAATAGCGCTCAACAAAGACAGATAGAGCGCTGTTGTAAGATCTGAAACCAGCACGCAAACAACCGTCAGAAGAATATACACTGCGCCCGTTGCAGTACGTACTGCAAGATTACTCGGATGCGCCACTTTGGTCGGAAGCTTATTAACTACCGCTTTTTTGGCTTTAGTAGTCTTTCGCTCCCATCCCTGCTCCTCTTCATAGGTTATGGTCTCTGATTCTGCCGTAAGCTGTCCGCGACGAGACTGCACAGAATCAGACGCACCGGATTGGTTGCGCAAAAATGGCTTGCGTACCCGAACTTTCGTCATGCTATACAGCCCCAAATCGACGATCACGCGATTGATATTCAAGTAAAGCCTTCAAAAAATCATAACGATTAAAATCAGGCCAAAGCACATCGGTACAAACGAATTCCGTATAAGCAATTTGCCACAATAAGAAATTCGATACCCGCATTTCACCCGAAGTACGAATAAGAAGTTCAGGATCAGGAATATCTGCCGTGTAAAGACCTTGCGCAAACAAATCCTCGGTTATTTCCGATAGATGTTGCGAGTTTGTCCCTTCTTCAAGAGCGCGCTGCACACAAGCGTTAACCGCATGAAGTATTTCTTGGCGCGAACCGTAATTAACGGCAACTACCAACGTCATACCACTGTTGTTTTTTGTCTTTTCCCAAGCTTCCTCAAAAGCAAGACGTGTTTCTTGAGGCAACAGTGGCAGATCGCCAATAGTACGAACGCGCACATGTTCTTCATGAAGACCGTCTACCTCTGCAAGCATAGTCTTGGCAAACAGCTCCATGAGCCCCTTTACTTCCTCTTCGGGACGCTTCCAGTTTTCAGTCGAAAACGAATAGATAGTAAGATAGTCCACCCCGAGATCATTTGCGCAACGAATAGTCTCGCGCACCGCTTCGATACCCGCCTTATGACCACGAAGACGATTGAGAGCACGTTTTTTAGCCCAACGACCGTTGCCGTCCATGATGACGGCAACGTGACGGGGAATCGCATTTTGATTTAAGGCTTGAGGATCCACTCCACTTGGTGGATCAGGAAATATGTAATCAAGAGGTTTTCGCATTTGAACCATGCCTCCAACACCTAGATTGACATAAGCTCCTTTTCCTTTGCAGCAAGATGCTGGTCAATCTTAGCAATTGCTGCATCGGTCTTTTTCTGAACATCAGCCTCGGCACGACGCTGATCATCTTCTGGAAGGTTGTCGCTCTTAACTGCCTTTTCAATAGCAGCATTTGCATCACGACGAGCATTGCGAACCGCTACACGACTTTCCTCGGCATAGGTGCGGCATTCTTTAACAAATTCGCGACGACGCTCCTCAGTCAAAGGAGGGAAAGAAAGGCGAATAACCGAACCGTCGTTATTAGGCGTTACTCCAAGATTTGCCTGCTGAATTGCATGATCAATTGCGCCAAGAGAGGATTTATCCCAGGGCTCGATAACCAACGTATGAGCATCAGGTGTTTTAATGGCTGCCATCTGATTGATAGGAGTAAGGGTGCCATAGTATTCCGCTTTTACGCGATCAAGAATCATAGCGTTTGCGCGACCCGTTCGAACAGATGCGAAGTTTGAAAGAAGCTGCTCTTCGGCACCCTTCATACGTTCATCTGCTTTTTTCATAATATCGTCGATCATTGATAATCCTTTCCTGGATAGAAATAACCTAGTCAGCGCTTACGGTAGTACCAATATTTTCTCCCTTGAGAATACGAGAGATATTTCCTGGCACCATAAGGTCGAATACCAAAATGGGAAGTTTATTATCCATGCACAGCGAAGTAGCAGTGGAATCCATTACATGAAGTTCACGAGAGAGCACCTCAAGGTAGCTAATATGCTCAAAACGCTTTGCATCTGGATTGGTAACAGGATCGCTGTCATAGATACCATCAACTTTCGTTGCCTTCATTAAGCACTCAGCGTTAATTTCGCAGGCGCGAAGTGCAGCGGTGGTATCCGTAGTGAAATAGGGGTTGCCCGTACCTGCAGCAAAAATAACCACGTAGCCTTTTTCGAGGTGATGAATAGCGCGACGGCGAATATAGGGTTCAGAAACTTGACGCATTTCAATGGCGCTCATTACGCGCGTTGGAATATCATGACGCTCGAATGCGTCCTGCAAAGCAAGCGCATTCATGCAGGTTGCCAGCATTCCAATATAGTCAGCTTGAGCACGATCCATACCTTCAGCAGAACCAGCTAAACCACGGAATATGTTACCGCCGCCTACCGTAACCGCAAGCTCAATACCATCTTCGACAATTTCCTTAATCTGAACCGCAAGCTCTTCTACTACTTTTGGATCAATTCCGTAGCCGGCCTCACCCATAAGCGCCTCGCCAGAAAGCTTCAGGAGAACGCGCTTGTACTTGTAATCAGAGCTCATAGGTACATCCTTTCTTCGAGCGTTATCTTTGTTATATTACCGTAAAACCATGACGCCAAGACAGGCTCGTAAAAATTTCTCCTATTTTGCATTACCCGTTTTCTTCAAAAGCAACTTCGCTTATATCAGCTAGCAAGAAAACAAGAAGCGCAGTGACATGATTCAACGCCTGTCTACCGCACCCCTTCATCAAAGACTGAAAACATAAGATTACAAAACGGCGCCCAGAATAAACCGAGCGCCGTTAAAGAACTGTATTGAAAGGGCTGTTGCTCTATCCAAGTCAGATTAAACAGGCATAAGCTTCAGGAAGAACAGTATATCTGCTTTATAAGTAAGCCTATCCCACTTAACTTGCCCTTACGAATCCGAGCCAAGCGTAACTTCCGCCGTGTTTTCAGCTCCGTCACGAACATAGGTAATTGTCACTGTATCTCCAACGTTATGGGAGCGAACCGCCAACACTAGATCAGAAGATGAAGTGATATCGGTGTCTCCAAGCTTTGTAACGATATCACCCTGCTGAAGTCCCGCCTGCTCAGCGCTTGAACCAGCATTCACCTGGGATATATACGCACCAGAATCAGCACCCAAGCCATAGCGTTCGGCAAGCTGGCTGGTTACCGTCGTAGCAGAAACACCCAGCTGAGCATGAGAAGGCTGCTTTCCATCGATGATTTGCTGAGCAATATTAATAGCGTAGTCAACAGGAATAGCAAAACCAACACCCGAGCTTGATCCCGAAGAAGAAGCGATAAGGGTATTAACGCCAATAAGCTTGCCGTCCTTGTCTACCAAAGCGCCACCGGAATTGCCAGGATTAATAGCGGCATCAGTTTGAATCAAATTGGTGTAAACCGCACTCGAAGTATCGCTGTTAAGCTCAGTAGTGGTACGACTTGTTGCCGAAACAATACCCGTCGATACCGACTGCTCTAAACCATAAGGGCTACCGAGAGCCATCACCCATTCTCCAACAGTCAGATCCGATGAAGATCCAATCTCTATCGCGGTTAAATCGGTAGCATCAATCTTCAGTACCGCCAAGTCACTTGAAGGATCAGTACCTACAACTTGCGCTTCGTATTCGCCCCCATCGGCAGTAACCTGAAGACGATCCGCATCTTCAATTACGTGATAGTTAGTCAAAATGTATCCATCGGACGAAATAATGATGCCCGACCCTAAAGATGACTCAGTATATTCTTCCCCCGATTGATCAACCATGCCCATAAAGCTTTGGGAAGAAGTCTGGGTATACACATCTATGTTTACTACTGAAGGGAGGCATTTTTGTGAAACCGCCTCTGCCAAAGTTGTATCTTCCCCATTAACCGTAATGCTGCCACCACTACCACCGAGTACCGTAGAGGATCCCCCTGGGTGAACAACGCTATATACCCCTAGGGCGAGCACGCAAGCAAGAAGCGCACCACAAAATGCCGTCAAAAACGTTTTCCAAGAAAATGAAAACTTCTTTTTCTTATGATTCGGCTCTACTGGTTGCGTCTCTTGGGTTGATTGCGTATAGACAGGCTCAGTAAATCCAGTTTGATAGCCTTTCGAATCACTTTGCGTCTGTGGATCCGCAGAATAGGAAACCTGCCCTCCAGCATGTTGACCCTGCGAAGAATACGAATTCTCGGGTGGAACAGGAGGCTGAGGACCACCTTGTTGATAGGTCATGTCTTCTCCTTTTTCTAAACATTTCACGCTTTTCTGTCTAAGCGCCTCTTTTACCGATTTCAGAGTACAAACAAAAGAGCCGATAGATTACCCACATAGCTGTTTGTAATCTTTCCGAAACCATATCAACAAATTCGCAAGGTCAATCCACAAAAAATATCCCACGTAGAGCAGAGAGCCTCTACGTGGGATATCAGATACTTAAAAAGGGAATCGTTACTCAGAGGTGGTATTTGATTCAGGGCTCTGAGAAGTGCTAGAAGAATTATCTCCTGAAGTAGTGTCGGAGGTGGTATCAGAAGTAGTGTTCGAATCGGTTGTCGAAGCATCCTCTGAAGATTCATCGGTGGATTCTTGGGCAGGAGCAGGAATAACAGTCAAGCTCGAAATATCAACATGACCACCAAGCCATTTACCCTCGATAACCTCTACTACTCCACCAGAAACTAAAGCAGAAAGAGCATTGCTTACCGCTTGCTGTAATTCGGTATTATCGGCTGCTACCGCAACAGTACGAGGAGTTGCATCCTGAAGAAGCGCTATAGGATATGCCTCGATTCCCGATGAATGAATAACATACTGGCCAATGGTGCTCTCTGCCGCAACATAATTTACTGATCCGGTATTCAACATCTCAAATGCTGCAGTAGGATCTCCTGCATTTTCCAGGCAGGATTCCCCATAATGATCAGTTACTTCCCAAGCACTCATAGAAGAAGACTGCGCAGCTACTTTAAAAGAACCTGCCGCCGTTGGAGCTTCAGCGTCTTCAGTCAACGAAAACAGCGCAATACCTGAATTCATGTACTCGTCCGACATCCAATAAGCGGAATTTGCTTCTTCAACGCCCATAACGATATCGACGCTTTCACGTTCAAAAGCCGTGTCAGTCGCAGTTCCCACATCCACCAATTCGAGCTTTAAGCCTAATTCATCTGCAAGAGCAGCAGCGATATCCACATCAATACCAACAATGCTTCCGTTGGATTGTGCTGCGTAGGGAGGATTTGAAGCGTTGATACCCACACGGAGGGTTCCCGCTGAATTAAGTGCAGAATCATTAACTGACTGTTCTTTAAGCTGAGGAGTGTAGCTGCTTGAAGAACAACCCGCCAATGGTAGCGCCAAACAAAGCGCAACCACCAAGCTAAGCACAAGAACTGATGCGCGTTTCATCTAAGACGATCCCTTCTTTTCTATTCTCTCTAAACTTCCTTCAGCTGACCTGGTCTTTGCCCCCACACTCGCGCACTGGAACTAAGCCATATACGACATCGTTCTCTCGCTTGTGCAGCCCTATGCTGCATATCCCGCAAGCGGTGCGACTTACCCCTAGGATGCGCCATGATCGCTTCAGACAATTAATTTGTACCGATAGCTTACGTGGATCCTTTTGACCGCATCTGCCTTGGACTTGGAAAAACCGCAACCACAGACCTGAAAGAAGCATTCCTAGTCTACCAGATACCGCATTACTCCTTAAGAAAACGCGCATTATATTGAAAAATTCAACTTTTTATCAGTTGAAAGTTAAGTGATCTCGCACAATTTCAGCTTTTTAGTTGAATGGCGTATGAGAAAGATATGCACTTTTTAGATGCATCATTTTTGGCAGTAACTCAAGCACCGATAAAACACCCACATGCCTACCCAGAGAGCAAATTAATGAACCCTCACTTAGAAAAATCCCTTTTTCGTCTTTCTAAGAAAACCTTGATCGAATCATTCGTATTGCTCCACGAAGCAGTGCTTGAAACGCTTTGGCCTACCCGCTGTGTTCTCTGCGATATTCCCGGTACACTTTTGTGCCACTCCTGCCGAGTTAATCTTTCTTATCTCGATCAATTAAAAGCTTGCCCTCGATGCGGAGCAGCCTACGGAATCCACTGCTGCACGGAATGCAATCATTTTATCCTCGAGTGGAAATCACTTGAATCGTTCCCCTTGGAAGGATGCGCGAGCGCCACAATGCTCACGCCACAAACGAAACGCATTATTACCTGCTACAAAGATCGAGGAGAGCAACGACTCGCTGCTCTCATTGCTTCTTTTATGTTAGAAGCAATGCCCTATACCTGGAAAAAAGAAGCGGTGTTTGTTCCTATTCCCACCCGACAAAGCGCCAAAAGAACTCGAGGGTTTGATCACTTAAACCTCATTGCAAAACAGCTCGAACAGCAGTCGCATATTCCCGTTATCCCTGCACTATCCGTCAAAACAAAGAAAGACCAGCGCTTGTTAGACGCCAGAGAACGGCTACAGAACATGGAAAGCTCTTTCAGCATCTGTCCCGATGCTCACGAATTATTACAGCACTGCCAAAAAATCATCCTGGTTGATGATGTTATGACCACCGGCGCAACCCTTTTTGCTGCAGCTAACACTTTACGCTCGATGGTTAATATCCCTATTTACGGACTCACGTTCAGTCGCGCATAAACCACACAAGATGTACGAGCCATCACTTAGATACGATCGGTGTCCTTTGCGTTTGCTTGGGCAAATTCCTGAACATCAACCGAAATACTGTGCTGGATAGGCTTCCAGGATGCCTTCTTCACCAAAGCTACCAAGGCAATCGGGATATAGGTAATCATGAACAGAGGGAACGTGAACATATACATGATTTTCTTGTGCGCTGGAGCATGTATGTTATCCCATTCGGTAAAGGTGGTCAGTGCGCCAAACATAAACATAAACAAGGTGAAGTTAAACAGACAGAAGAAGATAGAAGAAAGCGACGAAGTGATCATCACCCCGGTCGACATGACCCCCGTTACGCCCAAGATAATAATAGCCGCATTGAAAACGATTGTAATAATAGTAAGCAACATAGCGGGACATACCGTCATGAGCATGTCATAGCAGGCAAAGCGCGATCCTTTAGGATTGGTAAAAATGCCCTTAAACAGCTTTCCGCCATACCCAAAAAACACTTGATAAAAGCCCTTAGCCCAACGAAAACGCTGATTCCATGAATCGCGGAACGTCAGAGGCTGTTCATCGTAGAGCATCGCGGTAGGACAGTAGGCAATGCGACGACCGTGAATAATACTATCGGTAGAAAATTCAATATCTTCAGTGAGCAAATGGTATTTCCATCCGCCCATTTCATCGATTACTTTTGCACTGATAAAAAAGCCGGTGCCCGAAACCATGCAGCTGGTACCTAGCGTAAGACGAGCCTGAGAGAGGTATTTAGCTTCACGCATAAACCACACCGCATAGCCTGCCGTAATCCAGTTAGAACCATAGTTTTTAGAATTGCGATAGCTCGTTGAAGCAAGTGCACCGTTGTCAAACACCTTATTCATTTCACGGAAGTAGTTAACGTCCAAAACGTTGTCCGCATCAAAGACGAAATAGGCTTCATAGTTGTTGTCTGCGTAATGCTGACGAATGCAAGCAAAGCCATAATCGAGCGCATAGCCTTTGCCAATCTCTTCTTTGTTAAAGCGAGGAAAGACAATCGCACCTGCCTCTTGAGCAACTGCCGCCGTATTATCGGTGCAATTATCAGCAATAACAAAAATATCGATAAGCTCTTGCGGGTAATTTTGTACACGAATGCTGTGGATAAGGTCGCCAATTACCGCATTTTCGTTGCGCGCAGAAATCAGAACAGCGTAACGATGGTTTTTCTTAGCGGTAAGCTCAGGAGGCTTTTTAGCCAAGGAAACAAACACGTAGATGATCTGATAAGCGTAGCAACAGGTGAACACTACGAAAACACACATGTTGAAAAAGTCCACAAATGAAAGGGACGATAACATTTCCTCTAACACAAAGGCTCCTTAGCCATGCCTTATTATCTCAATGCGCCTTTAGAATACTAAAGTACGCTTTTCTTTTACCTCTTCTGTACGCCTTGTCTTTGGCGCACAACTTGCCTTTCGGGATTATAGACTTTTATCAATGGCAAGGCACGTTAAGTAAACAATTTGTTGCTTCTTGTCCTAAGAAATCCCTTGGTTTCGCATTCCGAACACGATGTCTGCACAATGCCTCCACACTCTTCGAGCTTCCCGTGGTACCCTTTTAATAAGAAGGAACCGACTATACCAATACAGATAAGAGGCTTCCCATGAACTATGACATTAAAGACATTTCTCTTGCAGATGCCGGTCTAGACCGCATTCTTTGGGCAGATCGCGACATGCCAGTACTTGCTTCTATCCGCGAACGTTTCGAAAAAGAAAAACCCCTGCAGGGAGTCCGCATTGGTGCCTGCCTGCACGTTACCACTGAAACTGCCAACCTGATGCGCACCTTGAAAGCGGGCGGCGCCGAAGTGACACTCTGCGCATCCAACCCTCTTTCGACCCAAGATGATACTGCGGCAGCGTTGGTGAAGCATTTCGAAATCCCTGTTTATGCCATCAAGGGCGAAAACACTCAAACCTACTACGAACATGTCGATGCCATCATCGATACCCTGCCTCAAATCACTATGGATGATGGTGCAGACGTTGTCGGTCGCATTCATGAAACACGTACCGATGCACTAGAAACCATCATCGGCGGCACCGAAGAAACCACCACGGGCGTTATCCGCTTGGCTGCCATGGCGAAACAAGGTGCTCTGAAATACCCCATCATCGCAGTAAATGAAGCGAAGACAAAGCACTTCTTCGACAATCGTTACGGCACTGGTCAATCCACGCTTGACGGTATCATTCGCGCTACCAACCGCTTGCTGGCTGGACGCACTCTCGTTGTTTCCGGCTACGGCTGGTGCGGTCGCGGCGTTGCAATGCGTGGTCGCGGCATGGGTGCACAAGTTATTGTGTGCGAAGTTGATCCCTTGAAGGCTCTTGAAGCCATCATGGATGGTTTCCGTGTCATGCCCGCCGTAGAAGCTGCTGCACTTTGCGATGTGTGGGTAACCGTTACGGGCGACTTGAATGTTATCGATGGTCCCATGTTTGAAAACATGAAGGACGGCGCCATCGTATGCAATTCCGGCCATTTTAATTCTGAAATCAACATCCCTTGGCTAGAAGAAAACGCCACCGAGCATAAAACGCTTCGTCCTTTCGTGGAAGAATACACTTTACCAAATGGCAGAAAGGTAGTTTTGCTTGCAGAAGGCAGACTCGTAAATCTCTCTTGCGCTGAAGGTCACCCTGCTTCGGTTATGGACATGAGTTTTGCAAACCAAGCTTTATGTGCGGAATTTATGGCAAAACATTCAGACGAGATGGAACCTGATTGCTACGATGTTCCTGCGGATATCGATAACACCATTGCGCGTCTGAAGCTCGAAACTCTTGGAGTAACCATCGATACGCTAACCCCAGAACAAGCTGCATATCTTAATTCTTGGCAGATGGGTACCGTATAAAACTATTTAAACTTCAAAGGGGCTACACCAAAATCATTTTTGATACAGCCCCTTTATTTGTAGCGAATCGCCAAGATAAGAAAGCTTGACGAGAACTTATATAAAGAGGAGTTAAAGGAGAAAACTATGCCAGTCTACAAGAATCGCGAAACCCAACGAGTAGAAAAGGTAAATGGCGGAGAAGGCTTTATGATTCGCGACCGTCTGCTCTCTGAGGAGAAAATTGCCGAAGTCGGTGGTAAGTGCACCTATATTTCTCAAATTACCGTAGAGCCAGCCAGTTCTCTGGGTATTCACAAACATGAGGGTGAATGCGAATTATATTTTGTAACTTCTGGCAAAGCGCTCTACACCGAAAATGACGTTGAATACGAAGTAGTTCCAGGAGATGCCATGCTTTGTGAAAGCGGCAGCACTCACGGCATCAAAAATGCCAGCGATACCGAACCTTTAACGTTCGTTGCCGTAATCATGCAGGATCCCGAATAATCTACCCATCCTGAATAATTTGCCTACTTTGAAACCATCGTTTGATTGCATTACCCCTGCTCTTGATAAAAGAACAGGGGTGCTTTATTGCTCTTTTCGGACACATTCTTTTCGGGCACAACACCCATCGATAATCTCTAGATACAACATTCAACAATAAGCTTCAGACCCAAGATTTAACGACAAACTTCCGACACAACATTCAACGACAAGCACCAATAAAGGGCAAACACACCTTACTGTAGCGCTAAATCATTTCTTCTACTTTTGTACTAAACTTACATATCGACAAAACGATCAACAAGGAGCACTCATGCTAGAAGAATTATCCGAACAGCAGATCTTAGCAGCACGTACGGTACTTGAATATGCCGACATTGAACCTAACGACGATAATCTTCGCCGCTACATTTCATGGGAAATCGTAACGTTTACCGAGGACGCAAAAGGTCATTACTGCTGGTATATGGATGATGAAGGCAACGAGATTTGTATCCATGTGGAAACACTCGAAGAAATCGATACCTACGACTTTGAATAAGGGTGTCATCGGTAGTTATCAAATCTGCCATCTTATTACGACAAGCAAATCCGCCAGCTTATTACAGTAAATCTGCCACGGCGTATTACAGCACGTAAATCTTCCACAGCATATTGCAGCAAGTCTCGAGCTACGTAACTAACAACTTCAAACCAGAAATTTCGGCAAATCAGAATTTCCGGTTTTTCTGCCAAAAACACCTCCAAAAACCGGAAATTTTGAATTTGACAGAAACAAACAAGCCACCGAAGCAGTATGCCTCGGTGGCTTGCGAAAATGCGTGGTGCCGGCAACAGGAATCGAACCCGCAACCCACTGATTACAAATCAGTTGCGCTACCGTTGCGCCATGCCGGCAAAAAGCGTTACCCATTATGCCATAAGTTTATAAAAATGCGAACCACTTATTTGGAAATAACTCCCGTACCATCAAAAGTTGGTATAAAGCTTTCCGTAGCAGCTCCACCCTCTTGCCAGAAATAGTCTTCAATGCCTAAATAATCCGCATAGTCGAGAACCGATTCATACTCTTCGTTAGAAACTTTACCCGACAAGCCATAGCGCACAAGATCACCACGTAGAGGCGTATACTGATTCATGATACTTAAGCGGATCTTATTTCCATAACGCTCATGCAAAACCCTGAGAACCTGGAATGACTCCTCTATGTGGCCCGGTAGAACTAAATGACGAACTATTATGCCTTTTTCAAGTAATCCTTGAGCATTTTCACTCCAAAAGCCAACCTGAGCAACCATTTCGTCTAACGCCACAAGCGCAACCTCGGGATAGTTGGCAGCATGAGAAAGCTTTCTTGCAACCTCTGGAGAAACGTATTTAAAATCGGCAAGATAAATATCAACAAGACCTTTTAGCTGTCGGAGGCTTTCAACTGAATCATAACTTGAGGTGTTATACACCACAGGAATAACGAGCCGATCACCACTAGAGCCACCATTAACCACATTGCTTTCAGAAAACTCTTCAGCAGATACCTTGCGCAATTGACGCAATGCCTCGGCAATCGTAGGGACATAATGAGAAGGCGTTACCAAGTTAATGTTTGCTGCATGTTCTTCATTTTGAAGCCGAAGAAGAGTTTGCTTTAACTGCTCAAATCCAACTTCAATTCCCGCCCCTGCCACCAGGTCTTCATTCTGACAATAGACGCATCCAAGCGGACAATACGAGAAAAACACCGCTCCGCTTCCTTGCTCTCCCACAAGGCAGGGCTCTTCCCACCAATGAAGCGCCGCACGCCCAATATGGAGTTCAGCAGGGGCCTTACAAACCCCTAGCTCTCCTATCGCGCGATTAACTCCACAGGCACGAGGACACACCGTGCAGGCCTCATATGAGACGTTATGCTTTATCGCTGTATCCATCACTTACCACTGCATCCATTAACTAAATTCCTTTGTGCTATTTTAGGAAGACCCTCGTCTAAATAGGCGCACTTTAGGCGTACTTTTCCAATAGCGGTGCCCGCGTACCTCCGCGACCTCGCACCTACGCACAACTACGTTAGTTTGAAGAAAAGCTGATATAACTACTTCCAGATTGAGAACCATGATGATGGTGATGGTGTCCGCAATCGCACTCATCGTCATCACCGCACGTGCACTCATGTCCTTCGCTATCATCATAACCATGATCATAAGCGCCTTCTGCACGCGACCAATCAAGCCCGTACTTCTTGCTAGTTTCTTCATCAGTAAAAACCAGTTTCAAGGCAGCAGGGCTATAGGTAACGCCACCTACCATAGCCAGAAGTTCCATCAAACGGAAGCATGCTTCTGCTTGAGGCAAGATCGCATCTCCATCGTCAACGCAAGCAAGCGCCGCAGCTAATTCACCCATGAGATGCTCAAGAGTAAAGGAAGTGCCCTCAAATTCGTCTTGCTCCATTGCCTCAATGAAAGCTTCCTGTGCAGGAGTAAGCATTCGAAGAGCAAGCACTACATCCAGATAATCTTCTTGATCTACGACAGCCTCTTGTATCTCGGAAGACTTGAGCGAAGAATACGCCTCAACAATGCCTACCAACGCTGCTGCTGAAGTTAAAGTCAGTGCCACCTTTGCAGCCTGACCACAGCCAGACTTTCCCATCCACATAACCTTTGCTGCAATCGCACGCAGCATGGGTTCTGCCCGTTTAAATACCTCTTCAGAACCACCAACCAATAAGGCAAGATTGGTCTTTTCGGAAAATGCCTGAGAAAGCACGATATTTTGCACTACCAGCGGTGCGTCCAAAACATGCTTTTCGCTCACCGATCCCATAGCGCAGAGCTCTTGGGCAAACGAAACAGTCGAAGGGCTTAGATCAATAAGCACCGCATCCTTTTTGCTCGACTGAAGCAAACCTTTGCTGTCGTAGTACAAATCCTCAAGCGCAGATTCACTCACGCAGTAGGTAAACACCACATCCGCTTCCGAAGCAGACGTCTTCGTAAACCCAGCTGCTTCAAGCGAGGTTCCTAAGCTGGAAGCAACTTTAGAATCTCCCGCAAAATAAAAGGTTTTAACCTCCTGCGAAGCCATATATCTCTACCTTTCTGATAGTTTCCTATTCAAAAGAACAGCTTAGCCAGTAAAGCCTACTCGCTAAGCTGGATAAACAATTTACTTTTGTCGCTTATCGATACTTACATTGTCGCTAATCGGAAATTATAGTTCGGTGATAAATACCCTGTCATAAGAACCGAACAAGCACATACCGCTCGTTCTTAGGAGAGCAAGATTTCCTTAACAGATATTTCTTATTTGCCGCGAACCTTGCTCGCAATGCGATCAGCAACCGACAAGTCTTTCCGCTTGTCAGGACCCCAAAATACCACTGCCAGCATTCCAGGACCAACATGACTGCCAATTACCGGACCAATACTCGACTCTAAAACAAGCACCGATTCATCTTCCTTGGTAAGCAGCGAAACCAAGCGCTCTGCATCCTTTGGACAATCCGCTCCACCAACTACCACATTCTGAACAGGACCAGCATCACTGCGACGTTTGCTCCAATAATCAACCAGCGCTTTTACGCCTTTTTTGCGACCACGCGCAACACCGGTTAACGCAAGCTTTCCTTCCATATCTATTCCTAAAAGCGGCTTCACATCAAGTTTAGAACCCGCAAAGGCAACAGACGAAGGAATGCGGCCGCCACGACGTAGTGCTTCCAGATCATCAACCATAAACTGAGCATCCACAAAAAAGCGCGCTTCTTCCGCCCAGGTAACCATTTCCTTTGCGCTTAATCCTTTTTCTCGCTGGTTGAGTGCTTCATATACCAACAAAGCTTCAGCAACTGAAGCAAGACGCGTATCAACTAAATAAAGTTCAAGATCAGGATTTTCCGCCTTTGTTTGCTCTAATAGCATTTCCGCAGTATCAAAAGTACCGGAAAGTCCACTTGAGAAGCTTAAATAGACGGTCGGTTTACCACTGTCAATCGCCCATTGGTATGCCTCCTGAAGCGCAGGCATAGGTACTTGAGCAGTATGAGGTTCGCCACCATTGCGCATGCCCTCATAAAAGTCATGCGCCGTGATACTTTGATATAAATCATCCAGATGTTCACCATCGTCATCAAAATAGGGAAATTTAACGAGATAAACACCTTCTCTATCCACTACATCATGAGGTAAATCGCAGCAGGAATCGAGAATTAAATTACATTTGATCTCCACTGGTTTCATCCCTTCTGTTTCCTAGACTAAACAGTCTAGCGCAATCCTATCACTGCTCTTGCCTTAACTAAAAACCACCAAAGACGAAGCATCCTTAGTGATTTTCCCATCGAGCGGCGCTGCACATTCATAAGCAATTCCTACAGCAGGTCCCACATGAAGGCCCACTACAGGACTTACCGGATGAACTTCAACTGCCCTTCCCACGAGAGGCTCTATTACCTCTCGTGCCCAGGTAAGCGCAGGCGTCTTTTCTCCAATGTAATGCACAACAAGATTCTTAAGCCCACCACACGCTGCTCTATCCTCTTCCATGATAGAAACAATTTTTTCCAGGGCTTTTTTCTGAGTACGAACTTTAGCCATTGCTTGGGGAATACCATCAACCACCGTCAACACGGGTGATAGCTTAATAAGATTTCCTAACAATGCTGCCGCACCACCAATACGGCCCCCTTTTTGTAAGAAGGTAAGACTTTCAGGTGTAAACAGAAAGCGAGTGCTTTTAATTGACTCCACTACATCATGAGCCACTTCTGTAAGAGTCTTTCCTTCTTTGACTGAGTGAATTCCTGCCAACACAGGAAATGCTTCATCAAAGCCACAAGACGAAGAATCGATCATGCAATAGGAGAAGTTAATGTTTCGCGACTCGACCGCTCGTGCTGCACGAAGCACTCCCTCAAAAGCTCCCGATAGTTTAGAGGAAATCCAAATACCTAGTAACTCGTCTCCCGCTTTTGCAATCGATTCAAACAGCGATTCAAGCTTTGCCTGAGAAGGCTGACTTGAAGTGGGTGGATTATCCGCCATTTCGTAAATACGCTCATAGAACGCATCAACATCCATGTCTAAATCCGCATATTCCTTACCATCAACGTTAAGGTAAAGCGAAACAACTTCAACGTTTTCCTGCTGTGCAATATCTGCAGGTAAGGATGCTACCGAGTCGGTCACGATTTTTATCATCCGTGGTGCCTTTCCAATACGCTCAACGACACGTTGAATCCATCTTACATTATTCGCCTATGAAAGGCCCAGTAAACGCGATGCCAGTTCGTGACGACGATAAAAGAGCGAATATTCCAGTCCAACCGGATAGGAATGAGGATTCACGATTCGTGTCTGGCTTTCGTCAAGAAGCTCTAACTGCTCGCGACAGAAATCGCGTGCAACTAAGGCATCACGATATTCTTGCTTCAAGACCACTTCGCCATCACGCGCGAGAGGTTCAAGCAAAGTGATATAGCGCTTATTTGATAGATCTTTCTGGCGAAGCTCATCAGCGGGATCAACAATACGCTCGCGAGCAATTCCGTGGTTTACGTCATAAACCATATCGCCTGCAATTTTGCCCGAATCATGAAAATAACGACGGATATTCAAAACACCAGGCACAGTCTGCTTGGATGATTGGCCGGTCACCTTCATAATCGGCTCCCATTCGCCATCAGTTCCCACCCGCTTTGCGGCAAGTTTATACACGCCACCTAAGGCTGGTTGATCGTAGGCGGTAACCATCTTGGTTCCCACTCCCCATGAGGCAACTTGAGCACCAGAATCTAAAATAGACTTAATGGTGAATTCATCCAAATCGTTTGAGAGAACTACACCCGTATCGGTTAGGCCCGCCTCATCAAGCATTTTGCGCGCTAACTTAGCATGCCAAGCCAAGTCTCCTGAGTCTATGCGGACACCCGTAAGATGCTCGCCGCGTTCCTTCATTTCGAGACCTACGGTAATGGCATTTTTTAAGCCCTGCTCGACATCGTAGGTATCAACCAACAAAACGCAGTTGGTAGGAAATTCTCTTGCATACGCCCTAAAGGCTTCCAGCTCATCATCAAAAGCCATAACCCATGCATGTGCATGAGTTCCTGAAACCGGAAGACCAAACATACGTCCCGCCAACACGTTGGAAGTGGAAGCACAGCCACCCACAATGCAGGCACGTGATGCGCGTAAGCCACCTGATTCACCTTGCGCACGACGTAAACCAAATTCTGCGACCGGAGTTTTTGCAACATGACAAATTCGTGCCGCTTTGGTGGCAGCCAAAGTTTCAAAATTCACGCAATTAAGCAATTGAGTTTCAAGGAGTTGGCATTGCAAAACTGGACCAATTACCCTAACAAAAGGATCATTGGGAAAGACCACTGTTCCTTCGCGCACTGCATCAATATCAACACTCAGTTTCAAATTGCGCAGATACTCCAAGAAATCAGGATTGAATAACTTCCCCCCACCTGGCGCATCAAGCGATGCAAGATACGCTATGTTTTCATCGGTAATCTTAAAGTTTTCAACAACTTCAGCAATGTGATCCAAGCCACTTGCAACTGCAAATCCCCCGTCGAAAGGAGGATTGCGGAAAAAGATATGGAAGCACCCCTGCTCTTCCACCTTGCCACACGCCCAATAGCCCTGAGCCATAGTGAGCTGGTATAAGTCGGTCAAAAGCGCATAATCTTTATTTTGCATTGTTAACGTCCCCTCCCGTTTTGCGCTGACGGCGACGAGGTTTGCGATGAGTTGCTGCTTGCTTCGCCTCGTTTGGTGCCGTACGACTTTGCTGTGTCGGCTGACCAGTACGACGATTATGCTGATGCGTCTTTGTTGGCGCATTTCGTACCCCTGAAGATTTTTGCCCTGGACGCTTTTGCGAAGGGCGTTCATTTGGGGCAGTGCGTTCAGCTCGATCATTGCGCTCAAAGCGATTGTTACGCTCGTTGCGATTCGAGCGATTTCGCCTCTCGCGATGCTGCCGAGTTGCCTGATTTTCCTGTCCCTGCTCCGTTTTGTGAGATGAAGCAGGATGGCGTCTGCGCTCACGCCTCTGATCGAGTTGTTTTTCCCGCTGAGTCTGTAGCTGGTTTTCACGTTGATCGCGCTGACGTTCGCGCGATTGCTTTTCTGTCTGCTTATCTCGTTTTTCCCGCTGATCACGGTGAGAATCTTTTGCCGAACGCTCAGAAATACGCTCCCGTTTTCGTGATGATTCGCTACGTTGGCCATTTACGCCGTTTGAATTTTTCGATGAATTTCTTTTTGTTTCCCCTTCACCGTCAGCCGGAATTTCAACGCTGCGACGACGGCGAGGTCGGCGATGTTTATCCTCTTGAGAGGTTGCTTCACTTCGGCTTGGCTTTACCGCACGTGCTTTCGGTTCAGCAAGCTTATCCTCTGCAGTAAATGAAGCGACCTCAAGATTAGACGACGAAGAGGTCATCTCGAAAAGCGTAAAAGGATCCGTTGATGCATAACGATCAAGCACCTCTTGGCTTATGCGATTCGGACGCTTTCCTTCCCCGACTACCTCCATTTCCTCGAGTGGCACTTTGAAGGTTTTACCATCTTCAAGCTGAAGCGTAATACGCTCAAGAGGTACATTGATCTCCGTAACTTTTGCAATTCCATCAGGAATTTCGATTTTTGCCCCAACCTTGGGAGCCCGTGAATTTACTTCTTTATACGCTTCGTACTCGTAGCGCAAACAACACATCAGTCGGCCACAGCAACCAGAGATTTTTTGCGGATTAAGGGAAAGATTTTGCTCCTTTGCCATACGGATGGACACCGGAGAAAATTCACCACCCATGCGTGCGCAACAAAGCTCCTGACCGCAATGACCTAAGCCACCAATCATGCGAGCGCCGTCACGTACGCCAATTTGACGCATGTCAACCCGTACATGAAATACGCTTGCAAGCTTGCGAACAAGATCTCGAAAATCAATGCGTTCTTCAGATTCAAAATAGAAAACTGCCTTATCGCCATCAAACAAAAATTCAACCATAACAGGTCTCATCTGGTCGCTTGCTTCGGCAGCTAATTCCTTAAAAGTGGCAAGAGCTTCTTCGCCTTTTTGACGCAATTCTTCGGCCCGCTCTATATCTGCTTCATCCGCAATACGAAGAACAGGCTTTAGAGGCGATTTGAGTTGCTCAATTAGCTCATCACTTACTTCCATGATGTCTGACGTTGCTACGCCAAATTCCGAGCCTCGCTCGGTGCTTACAATAACTCGATCGCCTGCACATACGGTATATTCAGCTGGATCAAACCATAAAACTCTGGTTCCAGCTTGAAGCTTAATGGGGGTTACCCGAACCATTCAAAACCTCTCTTATCGAAAAAAGAAGTACATCTAAACATGTCTCTGGAGAAACATTATAACTAAGCGTTTCATCAGTCTTGTACGCTTCACGTAAAGCGCTCATGATGCTCGCGGGCGTCACCTTTTGAGCAACGCGCTGAAGTACTTCTCGTTGATCTATATTTACTACCAAGTCAGGTGTTCCTGAGGCAATCATCAACACGTCACGCAACCATGAACGAATAATGGAAGTCGTTTGATTAAGCGATTCACGCGTTGCCATGCTCAATGCCCTTTTATGACGAAGCTCAATTTGCTTTAGAGCCGTTTTTGTTAAAAAGTCTGCTGATTCTGCTAACTCTTCGCTTTGTTGGGTACGCACATTATCGAGGGGTGCCTTTGCTCGCTCGATAAGTTCAGCAGCATACTCAAGAACATCCCGCTCATCACTTAAGGGTAGATTACTCAATACTTCCATAATACGCGCACGGAATTCTGCTCGTTCGGCACTTTTTGCAAACGTCATAGCACGAGTGATAGAACCGTTGCATGCTTCGATTGCGATGCGCGCTTGCTCAGGAGTTACTCCTGTTTTCTGGGAGAGAATACCTGCTGCCTCTCTTGCGGGTATATGACGAAACGGCACCACCTGGCATCGAGAAACAATAGTAGGCAAAACCGCTTCTCGCGTACGACCCAACAGAATAAACGTGACACCCTCAACTGGTTCTTCAAGGGTCTTTAAAAATGCATTTGCTGCGCTTACCCCAAGAAGATCAACGCGATCAAGAATGTAGACTTTGCCCGTCGCGCGGATAGGTGCAAGTGAAACACCAGACACTATTTCTCGAATTTGTTCAATGAGATAGCCCTGTGCACCTTCAGGGGTGTAAAAGTGAACATCTGGATGCTTTCTGCGCTCAATACGACGACAGTCGTCACAGGTGCGACACCCGTGATCTTTGCACAATATCGCCTGAGCAAAAGCATAAGCTGCGGCGGTTTTATTTGAGCCAGCAGGACCGGTAAATAAATAGGCATGGCTCACACGGCCAGAAGCAATGGAGGCGCGAAGGAATTCTCGCACCCGTGGTTGTCCAAATATACCGTCAAAAATGTCGCTCACTATTATTCTTCACCTAAAGAAATCTGCACTTTAGCAGAAGTGTCCCGCTTCAAAATGGGGTCAAAATATCCTTGCTTCCAGACCTCACTAGCAGGACCCCAGTTAAATACATCAGCTAGTTCGCTAAAAATTGCACGCGCGGTTTCATCTTTAGCTCCCGCCGAAGAAACCACACGAATACGAGCAGGATTTTCTGCTGCTAAGTTAAGAAACGCCGCATTGACACGAGCGTGAAAATCGGCACCTGCCTGCTCAAGACGATCCGCATCTCCATGATGAGTGGCACGATCAAGCCCCACCTCCGCAGAAGATTCTGTAGTGAGCAAAATGGTACGGCAAGGATGCACTCCCTGGCAGGCAAAAATATTCGCTTGCCGAACAAAGGACAAAGGTAACCCACGCCCATATGCCTGATACGCGATCGTCGAATCGTAGAATCGATCCAATAAAACTACCGCACCACGAGCAAGTGCTGGAATGATTACCTCTTTGACAATTTGAGCACGCGCTGCTTCATAAATAAGCAGCTCTGTCTGATCAGACATATCTGAATTTGCGGGATCCAGGACAATCTGACGCAGAGACTCACCTATTACCGTTCCGCCAGGCTCGCGCAAGCAAAGTACCTCGTATCCCATTTTGCGAAGACAGCTGGCTAAAAACGTAATATGAGTGGTTTTACCCGCACCATCACCACCTTCAAAGGTGATAAAAATACCTGGTCCTGTTGAATTTTCTTGCGTGCTGGTCACAAATAATCCTATCGATCAAGGGAATAAATGTCATTTCCTGCAACATCAATACCTACAAACACAGGAAAATCAACAACTTCAATTTTACGGAGCGCTTCGGTGCCCAGGTCGTCATAGGCAAGTGTCTCGCATGATTTCACGCATTTTGCGAGATAAGCAGCAGCACCGCCTACGGCAACAAAATACACTCCACCATTATCTATACAGGCTTTTCGCACCTCTTCACTGCGCGTTCCTTTTCCTACAGTTGCAGCAACACCACAATTCATAAGAAAAGGTGCCGCAAAGTCCATACGTGAAGCAGTGGTAGGTCCTATTGCCCCAAACGGGCGGCCTGCCGCTTCGGGGGTGGGACCTGCGTAGAAGATCGTCTGGTTTGAAAGCCCATACGGAAGTTTGTCGCTCTCGCCCATTTCCTCCAACAAACGCTGATGTCCCGCATCACGCAAGGTGAACAGCGGACCTGTCAAAGTGCAAGCTTGGCCAGCCTTAAGCGTCGCGAGAGCACTACGATCCAAGGGAAGGGTTAACCTGAGCGGATTCTCTGATGTCATAGTTACCCTTCTTCCTTTTCGCTATCAATTCCAAAAATGGTGCTCTGTGCAGTATTCGGTAGCGCCTCATCGCAAAGCTCTACACACTCAAGAGGAATCGTTGCACGACGCATCGCCGAGCAACCCATATTAACCGCAACAGGAAGAGCAGCAATATGACAGGGCGCCGTTTCCACCCTCACACCAAGAGCGGTAGTGCAACCTCCCAAAGCACCAGCACCAATACCAGTTGCATTAATTGCGGAAAGTAATTCTGCTTCAAATTGAGCTGTTTGTGGATTTGGATGGTTTTGTCCTAAAGGACGCATAAGAGCGTGCTTTGCAAGCCCAGCAACCTTATCAAAAGTAGCACCAATCCCCACACCGACAATTAAAGGAGGGCACGCATTTGCTGCCTTTTCTCGTACGCACTGAAGAACCGTATCGATTATCCCCTGCGCTCCCGCACTTGGCGTAAGCATGACCACACGACTCGCATTATCAGATCCGCCGCCTTTAAGCATTACATGAAGGCGCGCAACTCCAAGCTCTTCGGTCGTATGGATTTCGCAAAATGCCGGCGTATTATCTCCTGTATTAGCGCGATCAAACAAAGCATCACGCACAACCGATTTGCGCAAACGAGCGTGCTCATAAGCGAAGGCAACTGCTTCATTTACTCGAGAAAGAACATTTCCAGGAACCAAAACGTCGGGTCCCACCTCTAAGCAAACCCAAACGGTACCCGTATCCTGGCAAATAGGCACTTTATCCTGCTTGGCGATGTGTGCATTTTCCACTAGCTGATCGAGCACTATGCGCGCACGGTCGCCCGTTTCAACTTCGCGCGCCGCCATGAGACCCGCCAAAATATCATCAGGAAGCACACTTGCAAGTTGTGGAACAAGTGAAGCCAGCGCGTCATGCACGCTGGCAGCAGTAATTACTTTCATTAAGGCAGACATCCTTTTTATTCGGGAAGGTTTTCCAAGCCCTTCTTTACACTTGCAGCGGACTCGTGCAGTGCAGCCATTTCCTCTTCAGTAAGGTCAAATTCGACAATCTCCTCAACGCCATTCTTTCCAAGACGGCAAGGGATGTTCATGTATAAGTCATTGAGACCGTATTCGCCATCGATATAAGCACAGACACTCATAACTTCTTTTGAGTCGGTGAGAATTGCCTCAACCATCTTCGCGATTGAAGCGCCAGGAGCATAGTAGGCAGAACCCGTCTTAAGGAAGGCAACCACCTCAGCACCGCCCTTCGTGCAGCGCTTTGTAACTTCTTCAATTTCCTCATCATTCAAAAGCTCAGTAATAGGAGTTCCCTTTACGGTAGTGTAGCGAGGCCAGCAAACCATTCCTTCGCCATGAGCACCAAGCGCCCATGCTTCAACATCATTAGGATCGCAACCAAGTTTTTCGCAAACGGCAAAAGAAAGACGCGAAGAATCCAAAACGCCGCCCATGCCCATCAAGCGATTTGAAGGAAGACCTGACTTCTTATAAGCGAGATAGGTCATAACATCAAGCGGATTGGTTACGCAGATATAAACTGCATTCGGAGAAGCTTCCATTGCCTGCTCAATAACTGAAGACATAATACCGGAGTTTACCCCCAATAAATCTTCGCGAGTCATACCAGGCTTTCGAGCAATACCCGCCGTAATAACTACCACATCAGAATCTTTAGTAGCAGCGTAATCATTGGTACCTGTAACGCTTACGGTAAACTTCTCCACAGAACGCATATGCATCATATCGAGTGCTTTACCCTGGGGAAGGCCTTCTGCAACATCTACCAAAACAACATCGGCAAGATTTTTTGAAGCAATAATGTGTGCCGCAGTTGCTCCTACGTTACCCGCACCTACAATGGTTACTTTGCTCATAGTATTAGCTCCTCTTTGATTAAATGTATAAAGCGCAATTTCAATCGCACTGTTCTTTATTATCGTACTTTTTACTAGCTACAGACAAGAGAGCGAATAAAACACACGGGCAAGCTTACGCTCACCCGCGAATACCTTGAAAACGACCTAGCTCTTATCGAATAGTTATTCGTTTGAATCCTCGGCTTTTTCAGCAGCTTTCTTGATAGTTTTAGCTGATTTTGTAGTCTTACTTGATGCCTTAGCTGACTTTTTCGTTGTTTTCGTTGACTTCGTTGCTTTCCCTGACGTTTTTGCTGCTTTTGCCTCTTTTGCTGTCGCCTTCTTTTCTTCTGCCTCCTTTTTCGCAGGACAGTTGAAGTTAGGGCACAACTTCCAAGGACCACGATTTGTCGTCACGATCACCATAGGCGCACCGCAGCTTTCACATACTTCTTCTGTTGCCGTAAGGGCACCGTATTGAGGAAGTGGATATCCCGTGCCGCATTCATCATAATTTTCACAACGAATAAAACGCTTTAACGTGCGAGGATTTTTGCGAGCGATGAGCTTAGCTTTCTTTCCCTGCTCAGCACAAGCAGGGCACTCTCCCACCACTACATCGGGCTCTTTGTTTGTTTCACACTCTGGGTCAATACATAATACACGCGGTTTTGAACGAAACGCAGTCACTTTAATTTGCGGCATGCCACAAACAGGACATTTTTCCTCTAGCGCCTCAATTTTCCCCTTAGGCAGCGGGTACGTTACGTCACACTCAGGCCAACCAGAGCAACCTATAAACATAGAGCGTGTTTTTTGCGAGGTGCGTAATTGCAAATCCTTACCGCATTTAGGACAAGGGCCCACATAGGCATCGGCCGCAACCGCATCAGCAAGCGCATCTTTTACCTCTTCAGAGTGAGGAAGCAATCCTGCTAGCTGTTCTGAAAGCAAGTTACGAGAATTCATAACTACTTCACCCTTGGTTTTTTGGCCAAGAGCAATGTTATCCATTTCTTCTTCAAGCTCTGCAGTCATTTCAGGATGAGTAATATGGGGCGCAAATTTATCGAGTGCATCACAGACCGCCATACCTAGCTGAGAAGGCTCAATAGGATCATTTTGGATATATTTCACGGTATACAAGCGCTCGATAATAGAATGTCGCGTAGATTTTGTACCCAACCCAAGCTTTTCCATTTCCTGGATCAACTTACCCTGCGAATACCGCGCGGGTGGTTCGGTCTGCTTTTTTGTGCAAGTAGCACCACCAAAAACCACTTCTTGCCCTTCGCTAAGAGAAGGAAGCTGCTCGTCTTTCTTTAATCCATAAGGATAAATCGCACGAAATCCTGGATTTACAAGCACGTCGCCCTTTGCAACAAATGGCTCACCTTGAACATCTAAGGTTACCTTGGTGCCTTCCACTACCGCTGCATCTGAGAGCGTTGCCATAAAACGACGTGCAATTAAGTTATAGAGCTTGTATTCAGCAGGAGCCAAATCATCAGGAGTGGCACTTGCAGTTGGATAAATAGGAGGATGGTCGGTTGTTTCTTTTTTGCCGCGCGTTGCTTTGAGATTCCCCTTCTTCAGGAGCTCTTCACAATAGGGCTTATAGGCAGGATTGCCCATGATGTTTTTCAGTGTTGCTGCCAGATCGAGAGAGGAAGGATACACCGTGTTATCAACACGAGGGTAGCTGATATAGCCATCCATGTATAAACTCTCTGCAATACGCATAGTGCGCGCAGGAGATAATCCCTCAGCCGATGCTGCCGCCATAAGAGAGGTGGTGTTAAAGGGGACAGGAGGCGCAACGGTTCGTTTGCGCTTCGTAATCTCAGCAACACGCGCATGTGTTGCACCTTCAATATGATCCATTACCGCCTTGGCAGCATCTTCAGATTTAAAACGCGCAGTAGCATGAGGAGCACTAAACTTTTCAGGATCTTCGCCAAAATCCGCCTTGATAACCCAGTAATCTTCAGGAACAAAGGCAAGACGTTCTCGCTCGCGCGCCACAATGAGCGCTAGTGTTGGGGTCTGTACGCGACCCGAGGAACGCACATTTCCATACCCTGCAAATTTAACCAAAGTAAGATAGCGCGTTAAAACTGCACCCCAAATAAGGTCGATATCCTGACGTGATGCGCCAGCACTTGCCAAATTAGTATCAAGCGTAACTAAGTTATTAAAGGCGTGAGTGATTTCTTCTTTAGTAAAGGCCGAATAGCGCGCACGCGAAACGGGAGCAGTGGCGTTAACCTCCTGAATACAAGACAAGGCATCTGAGCCGATCAGTTCACCTTCGCGGTCAAAGTCGGTTGCAATAATGATCGAATCGGCTTTTTTTGCAAGGTTTTTTAAAGAACGGATGATGTCTTTTTCCTTGGGACGCTTTTCGATAGGCGCATATACCAAGTAAGGTAGCGCTTCCATTTTCCAAGCTTTAAGTTCTACCCCATCTTCAGTAAAGGGCTTCTTTTTCTTGAATGGAGGGCGTGCAAGTGACTTTGGAATATCCGCATCCATCACTTCGCCATCGGCATTCACGCCACGCCAGCCACCACGTTTCTTATAAATCAAAGCGGTAGCAAAATCGGGCTCCAAGATATGGCCACGCAGACCAATAGTGATCCACTCTTCTCCCTCTACGGTAAAACGATACACAGGAGTCGAATACACTTTGTCGGCTTTCGGTTTTGTTGCACCTAATAAATCTGCAATTTTTTGAGCCGCGTCATTCTTCTCGGTTACCACCAGTTTCACGCGGTTCCTCCTTTTCTTGCCGCTTCCCCTCATAAAAGCGCCTGTTTCATGAAGCCCAAAACAAGTTGGGTCCACAACAAAACAAACGCAACAAGACGGCATAGTCGCTCACACGGTTTAACCCCGATCTCGATAATTTACGTGTGCGGGGATTTGTAGTATCTGCGGCAAATATAACCGCAGTACGGTACAGCATACACGAATTTACGTGCATAACTCATTAATCTATAAACTATTACGATAGTTTCTTTGAAATAGTTTCTTCGTTTGCCACTACTAATTTCATTGCGGCGATAGCGCATTCAAGCATCGAATCATCGGGTTCGTTTGTGGTAAGGCGCTGCATTTGCATACCAGGCCAAAGTACCACTTTTACCAAAGGGTTTTCAGGATGAGAACCTGCCCATTTAACCGTAATCTCATAGGAAATGCCCGCAATTACTGGCAAAAACACCAAACGCACGACCAAAAGAAGCGCAAATGCCGCAGTGCCCGTTATCCCAAGTGAAGCAATTACCCCATCCAGTGGAATCACGGTATATACCACAATTGCTATCAGCATCACCATAATGAGAAAAGCGGTGCCGCAGCGTACGTGAAGACGAGGAAACTGCCTTGCATTTTCGGGCGTAAGTTCAAGACCGTGTTCGTAGCAATGGATAGTTTTATGCTCTGCCCCATGGTAGGAAAACATGCGTTTAATATCAGGCATTCGTCCGATCAGCCATACGTAGAAAATAAATATTGCTACTCGCACCACGCCATCAACAATATTCCACACAAAAGGGTTTTGCTCGTATTCTCCAACAATCACATTAGATAAGCCCGCCGGCAACAAAATAAAGAGTGCGACCGCGAGCACAACGCCCAGCACCATCGCAAACGTCATTTCTGCCTTGCTTAAAACACCTTCGTCTGTCGAATCCGATACAGATGCGGATTCGAGATTTGAGGACAAACCGAAATCTGAAGTAGATGCGGATTCGAGATTTGAGGACAACCCAGAATCTGAAGTAGATAATTCAGAAGATACCATATCGTTTAGCGCAGATGATCCTGCGTCTGCCAGGCATGATTTCGGGCTATTTAATGCAGGCAATTCCGGATCATTTGGCGCAGATGATTCCGCTACTTCTTCTTCTTCTTCTTCATCGTCGAAAGCTTTATTGGCTGCAATCTCAAGCGCCTTAAAACCTAAAGCCAATGAATCAACTAGAGCCACACATCCTCGCACCAAGGGCCATGAAAACCAGGTGGGGCGATTCCCTTTTTTGGAAAGAGGATATTCTTGCGAAAACAATCCTCCATCAGGTTCACGTACGCCAATCGCCCAACAATTTTTCCCTCGCATCATAACGCCCTCAATGAGCGCCTGACCTCCGATATGGGTCTTACATGGCCCATCTTCGCTGAAGGCTCGTGCTAAATCGCTTTTTTCACGAGCTTTTTCATTGCCTGCAGATGCTTCATATTCGCCTTGAGAAAAACACTCGGAACAAGCACCGGTCATCTGTGACTGGGATGAGTAAGCCTGTTTATCACTTTTCTGCAACGGCGCCAATCTTAATCGCGCACCACCTTAGGATAAGGATTGCCGCAGGTCATTTTCCCTTCGGGGCAATTTCCCCGTACGCAAGGAGCGCCCGCATCCATAAAAATATAAGGAGCTGTTGGTTTTACAAGTTCTAACATCTTGTGTGCTAGTTCGCGAATTTCCCATTGAGCTCGGTTGCAGCAACGCAGGCTAAAGAAATGCAGCAGTTCTCGAATATTCATCGTAATAACGATTTTTGTTTCCGCCGCATTAGGCAACAAATAGCGTGCGTCTTCTGCAGGGATTCCCATCTCAAGAAGTTTTTGATAGCCCTCAATTACCGCCTCGATCGCTTCATCAAAGACCTTGCTTGCTTCTTCGTCGTCTTCTACAGTATGGGGCTTCACCGTTTCAACGCCCTTCGTGAATTTCACATAACGCTGAGATTGCTGATTAAAGCTTGCCAAACGGTGACGCACCAACTGATGAGTCAGCGCACGCGAAACCCCATCAACCGCAAACGTATAACTTACATGTTCAAGCGTTGAAAAATGACCCGACTTCATAATGGTGGAAAGAACGCTCTGGATACGCTCAGGTGGCATGGTTTCCATGAGCTCTTTTGCACCAACAGGCGCATAACATAAACGAGCAGCCGTAGCGACAGCACGCTCGGGATTTTCTGGGTATTGCAAAAGCTCAACATTCATTGAAAGGCTCCTATTCTGTTTAGCTTTGCCATCATAACGAAGAACCGCCAGGAATGGCAGTTCTTCGTTTAAAGTTCTTTTTCAGTCTATAAAACCACCGCATAAAAGCAGGGATCAGAAAATGAACGGTATTAAATCGATGCTCGAACTGTAAATGATTCATTCTTTTGAAATCTTCATGGCACTCAAAAAACCCATGTAATACTCATCAAAAGAAAACGTAACTAAGCCCTAAAGCTCAATACGTTCAAACAATTCACGACCGACGCCACAAACGGGGCATACGAAATCTTCTGGGAGTTCTTCGACGTATTCAATGTGCCCACAAATCTTGCAACGCCAAGCAACTTTTGGCTTTTTATCTTCTGCAGCCTGATCAGCGCTAGCGTTTACCTCATCTCCACCGTTATAACTTGATGCCTTCGGAGGAGTTTTACCACCTTTAACCTGATGATAATAAGCATACGTCATAGGAGCATCGCCTGCGATAGGTTCAGCTTCAACCACCTCGCCTATAAACAGAATATGGCTCCCTAGATCAAGCTCTTGGGTTACCTTTACGGAAAAATGGGCACAGGACGACTGCGCTACATATTCAAGTCCCTGTTCTGATATTGCCGTCTCAAAATCACTGAATTTATCGGTATCGGCACTTGAGTGGAATCCAAATTTGCCAATGAGCTCCATGGAAGCAGACTCGTTCATCACTGCGACTTCATAGGCACCTGTTTCTTGGATTCCTTGCGAAGTGTAGTTTTCCTTATTAACTGCAACGGTGACCTGCGCTGGCGTTGAAGTAACCTGAGAAAACGTATTAACCACGCAGCCAACTGACTTGCCGTCTTTCTTGCTCGAGATTATATAAAGTCCGTAAGATAAATTGCGGAATGCCTTTGTATCAACCATGAAATTCTCCTATCATGTGTGCGGTTTATACCACCGTACGCTATCTGCAATCTTTTGTCTGCTTTTTTACGAAAAGCATTTTGCGGACTGCACGTACTCACTCCTGCATTCCATGCTACAAGAAAAAAGGCGTCTGCCCAAGCAGACGCCTTTAAAAGTCCCAAATTGTGAACTTTAGCTAAAAGCTTTGTTATTCTGCAGCGTTTTCTGCGGTTTCAGCAGGTGCCTCAGCAGCAGCTTCCTCTGCAACAGCTTCTGCTGCTTCTTCGGTTGCAGCTTCTGCAGCCTTTGCAGCTTCAGCCTCAGCCTTCTTTGCGTACTCAGCAGCACGAGCAGCCTTTGCTGCAGCCTTAGCTTCACGCTCAGCCTTCTTTGCTGCTTCTGCTTCAGCAGCCTTAGCAGCCTTTGCAGCCTTCTTTTCTGCCTCGCGAGCAGCAACAGCCTCGGTAGCAGAACCGAACTTGTTAGCAAAACGCTGTACGCGTCCGCCAGAGTCGATCAGTTTCTGGGTACCAGTGAAGAATGGATGACATGCATTGCAGATGTCAACACGAATCTCAGACTTGGTTGAACGGGTCTGGAAAGTGTTGCCGCAAGTGCAGGTTACCGTGCAGTCAACGTATTCGGGATGGATATCTTTTTTCATTGGTTCTCCTTCTAATGCCTTGGTTTCCGACCAAGGCGAGACAAGCCTATTCATTATATCGCCATCGATGAAGAAAGCAAGCCTCTGTCCTACCTACTCCACCGCAGGAACACATTAGGCACCCCTAACCTCTAGAATCCTCTCTACTTCTTCTGACTTGGATGAAACTTGAAGAAATCGGTTCTTGGAGGCAATTCGCACACACGATGACGGCCATCGTCGAGCTCATTGGCATTACACAGCTCTTCCATGCTGTCGAAATCGTAATTCCAGCTGAAAAACTCATCAAATTCGAAATTCAAGTAGTCGCAAATTTTTTCCGTACCACGCGGTACTACTGGGTGCATAAGTAAAGTTGCAATGCGTAACAAATAAAACGAATCGATCAACACCTGACGACGCGCTTGCTCACGATCCTCAGCCGCCAGATCCTCGTTTTCTGCATTCCTAATGCCACTTGACCAATATTTGTTGGCATAACGAATAAATTCATCCATCAATGCCATTACTGAGTGTAAATCAACGCGATACATGCAATCTTCATAGGTCAGCATCGTCTTCTTAGCGCGTCTCAATACTTCTATCGAAACAGAACCGAGCGGCATATATCCCTCGAAATTCTTTTGCGCCTCATAAAAACAGCTTCGCGCCAAACGATTAAATACCTTCGTAAGGAGCGCACCTTCCTTGAGAGCAGGATCCGCCACGCGAGGATCTTCACGTTTTGCAGGATCGGGATCAAAAACCTTTGGCTTAAAGCCTACCGAACGCTGATCAAGCGCGAGTGCCAAAAAATGTGCACGTAATTGCTCTGAAGTATAGTAATTCAGAAGTTCGTCAGCAGTAGGCGGCTTAATATCGCTCGATGAAGAAGCCTTTTTGTCTCCAAACAAAATGTGATGATTGGCAATCAGCTTAGTTTGTTGAAGTTCTCCTTGCGGAGCATCGGCACTGGGATTATCCCGATTTTGCATTGCGGCAAATAACGCTGGCTGCGCTACCCCGTAGAAATATAAATTATCTTGGCCGATAAACTGATACACGCAAGATTCTTTATCGCACCAGAACGTACGCCATTCACTGCGCGCTAAACCACGGTTATCATTACGCGCCATCGTAAAGGAAATAGGTGCCCATAAACTTTCAGGCCAGCACCAGGCAGTAAGCCCTTTAGCATCTTCAATTTCAGGTACCGGAACACCCCATTCCACATTGCCTGAAATACGGAAAGGAACTAACGCCTTACCTGTTCTGAAGCGAATACCCGCATCGGTCAATACCGCACGAGCCATATCGCGATCACCGATCGATTTGAATTCAATCTCAAAACTCTGCTTACCTTTTTCTGCATCGCGATAGACGTGTTCAGGTAGCTTATCCGCAATTGCCTTATAGGCATCATAGAGTTCTACCTTGATATAAATGATGGGAGGAACTAAGAATTCCTTGATAGTTTTTGTGACAACAGGACGAATCTGAGGATCGCTTTCCATTTGAGAAACGTAATCACGCACCACGCTAGCAAATCCCGGCAAGTCGAAATACCAGTTTTTTACCTCGCGCATTTCAGGTACAGTGCCGGAAACCGACGAAACGGGCTTGATCAGATCCACGGGATCATACTGGTGCCCCAAATCACATTCGTCAGCATAAGCCTTTTCGCTCTTGCATCCCTGCACTGGACAGTGACCCACAACCTGGCGTCCATTCAAAAACATCTGTTCTTTGGTGTCGTAGAACTGAAGGGTGCTCTCTAAATGTAGATAGCCTTTTTCATAGAGTCGCTGTACAAACTCGTTCGTAACGATGCGGTGAACTTCTCCGCAATGACCAATTCCGCTCCCCTCATATACATCAAGACTAATGTCGTACGCATCAAGAGTAGCTTTTTGGGCATCATGATTACGACAAACATAATCTTCAATGGTGCCTTCAAAAGTACCCGCTTCAACTTCCTTGCGATATCCCTCTTCAATAGGAGAGCCAAAGCAATCCGTACCAGAAACGAAAACAACGTTTTCTTTCCCGATACGGTCACGCAAAAATCGAGCATAGCAATCGGCAGGAACGAAAACTCCACCAACATGTCCAAAATGAAGCGCCTTGTTACCATAAGGCATTCCTGCAGTTACCACTGCACGCTTAGGCCACACGATAGGTGGCATATCCTTGGATTGTGATGCTTTATTATCTGCCATCGTAGTATTTTTCCACCTTACTTATCTTATTGCTTTACAGAGCCGCTCGCATCAAGTTCCTTTAATGCTTGAGCTAATTCTTCAGTCGTTTGGGTATTAGATGCCGACATCAAATCTAAAAGAAGGCTCAAATCATCAGAACTAGAAGTATCTAACGTAATGGTCGCAGTAGTTGAGCATCCTGCCAATTCAGCAGCTTTAGCCACTGCATCTTCCTGTGTTCCAACTTCATCCGCTAAGCCATTTTCAACCGCATCAAGGCCCGTGAAGGTAAGACCTGTTGCTAAAGCACGAACCTCATCAGTAGTCATCGCTCTTCCTTCAGCAACGTTTTCAATAAAGGTCTCATTGATCTGGTCAATCTGTGCCTGATAGTACGCTCGTTCTTCATCGGTCAAAGCGCGCGTGCCATAGGTAGAATCCTTGCTATCCGAAGAAGTAATATCCTCTGTTGTGATACCAAGCATCTCCATAAGACCTGAATAATCCATGAACTGCATCGCGGTACCAATTGCACCAATAGCAGTAGTTTTAGCTACATAAATGTAGTCAGCCTGACTTGATATCTCATAAGCAGCGCTTGCATTTGTTGCTGCGCTAGAAACAACAACGGGCTTTCCTGTTGCCTCCTTGAACTCCCGCACATATTCAGTCATTTCTTCTCCTGCAGTTGCGGTGCCGCCTCCTGAATTAACGCGCAACACTACTGCCTTTATATGAGAATTATCTGCCGCTATATCTAGTTGTGCCTTCAAGCCCTCAGGGCTTGAAGTGGTGCCATCATATTGAATTGTTCCGTCAATATTTATGATCGCTATCGTGTCTGAAGTGAGCAAATCCGCATCGGTTCCCACATTTGTGCCCGCAGACGAAAACGCATTAGAGCATGACCACATGCCAAACATCGTCACTAGACAAAGCGCAACAACCACCACAATGCCGACAATCCATCCATACGATTTAGGCTTTGGCGAAACAAATCCTGCCTGTGCTTGATATGGTGCTTGCGCAGAATATCCAAAAGGCGCTGCCCAGCCGTTTGTATCATAACCTGAAGGGGTATAAGGCGCGCCCGATGAAGCCTGATAGTTTGATGTCGGCTGATAATCCACCGAATCCGTCGGAGCATAAGGCGCACCCGAAACTGCTTGGTAGCTCTGATAGTTTGATACTTGATACCCTGAAGCATCCTGAAAACCCGTCGGATGCTGCTGGCTGAATTGAGTCTGTCCCTCGCCTGTTTGCGAGACGGGCGCTTGAAATCCTTCAGGTGTTTCGGACGTTTGAGATTGAGGCTTGGGCTCATTCGGCTCTTGAGGCATAACTCCCCCCCTCGTGTAGAAAACTAAGCCAATTTAAGAACCCCGTCTTACGACGAGGTTCAAAACATTTGCACTCTTTGCATTATAAGAAAAGATGTACCTTGTCAGCTACTGCCCATAGTACATACAAAACTTGAATTAGAACTCTATATTGCCTTCTTCAAAGTGATGTCCTTGAGCCTTCTTGGCAGCACGAATTAAAAATTCCTGATTGTTGTTAGTTTGCTGAAGAGCTTTCACTAAAGATTCCATTGCTCTTTCGGTATTATTTCGATTTGCCAAGATACGACGTACCGCCCAAATAAGGGGAGCTTCCTGAGGGTCAATCAATAAGTCTTCGCGACGGGTACCAGAAGCAACAGGATCAATAGCTGGGAAAATGCGCCTGTCAGCTAATTGACGATCCAGCTTAACTTCCATATTGCCTGTTCCCTTGAATTCCTCAAAGATAACTTCATCCATTTTGGATCCCGTTTCGATAAGGGCTGATGCCAAAATGGTAAGACTACCGCCGCCCTCAATATTTCGAGCAGCACCCAAAAACTTCTTTGGAGGATAAAGTGCTGTGGAATCCACACCACCTGACAAAATACGACCCGATGCGGGCTGAGCCAAGTTATAGGCACGAGCAAGACGCGTGAGAGAGTCAAGCAAAATGACGACATCTTGTCCGTTTTCCACCAAACGCTTTGCGCGTTCAATCACTAATTCAGAAACGGCAATATGGTTTTCGCTTGGCATATCAAAGGTAGAAGAAATCACTTCGCCATGAATAGAACGTTCCATATCGGTAACTTCTTCAGGACGTTCATCAACCAACAAGCACATCAGATGCACTTCGGGGTTGTTGGCGGTAATGGATGCCGCAATATCTTTCAAAATAGTGGTTTTACCAGCTTTAGGAGGAGAAACAATCAAACCTCGCTGGCCCTTACCGATAGGAGCACATAAATCGATTACTCGAGCTGTAATGGTAGACTTTCCATGCTCTAAAACAAGACGTTCATCAGGGAAAACAGGAGTTAGATCCGCGAAGCGAACACGTTTGCCTAGCTCTTCAAAAGCAATGCCGTTTACCGTATCTACACGCTGAAGAGCTGCATATTTTTCATTGGGACGCGCAGGACGCGTTTGACCAGTAATATAGTCTCCCTTTCGCAGTCCATTGCGTCGAATGGTTGCCATACCAACATAAACGTCATCTTCGCTGGGAAGGTAGCCATGTGTACGTAAGAAACCATATCCATCAGAAAGTACATCTAGAATGCCCGCAGTTTCTACAAAGCCTTCCGCTTTAATGCTTGCAGCAAAAACTGCTTCAACCAATTCAGCCTTCTTGAGACCTTTATGATCTACTTCGAGCTCTTCTGCGCGGGCGCGCAATTCAGCTACTTTTAATTTTGCGAGATCATCCTTGGAAGTCTGAGGAACAATTGGCTCACGCCTGTTTTGCTGATGAGCGCGACGAGAACGGAAATGACTGCCTTTTTGTTGAGAGGCATTTTTCTGATGATTGTTTTTCGAGAAATTGCGTTGCTTGCGCGAACCGCCATGGTTATCATCTGCATCCGAAGAATCTTCGTTGCGGGTTTTTCTGTTGCGCTGCTTGCGCGCCGATACTTCTTCGGAAGCGCCCTCGTGCGAAGTGCTTTCCTTAGCTGCAGTATCGCCAGAAGCATTATCTCCTGAAGTTCCTTGCTTTTCTGCCATTTCATCAGCCTGAGTACTGGCCGATGAGTTTTCAGCCTGTCCGCTGCGATCAGACGAAGGATCGCTCGCGCCAGATGCAATTTGTACATTGCCCTCTGACGAAATAGCTTCATTTTCCGCACTCGAATCTTTCGCTTGTGCAGTCTGGGTTTTTTCAGATGATTTTTCTTCGGAATCTTTAGTCTTACGAGTAACTCTTCTCTTTCGAGCGGGCTTTTCGCCCTCGACCTCGCTGGCAGCTTTCTTTTCTGGCTTTGCAGGAGAAGCTGCTTCGGTTGAAGCGCCCTTGTCTTGGACAGATGAAGTAAGAGGAGTTTCAGGGGAAGCTTCTGTAGCTTCAGATTCTTGAACTGCTTTTGTCTCAAGAGCCTTTTTGGTGGTTTTTCGAGTTCGAGTAGCTCGTTTTTTCTTGGGTTCTTCTTCCGTATTTGAAGTATCGGAGCTTTCAGATCCTGCTACTTCAGTTGAAGCCTCCTCCGTCGCCGCTTTGGTGCTACGACGACGGTAGGTGCGTTTTGGTTTAACTTCTTCGATTACTGATTCTTCAGTTGTGGAATCACTCATGCGTTCTGAACTTTCTCCCAATCCTTAAGGAATGCATCTAAACCACGATCCGTCAGAGGATGCTCGACGCATTTTTTCAGTACATTAAAGGGAACGGTTGCAATGTCTGCACCCATTAAAGCTGCCTGAGCAACATGATTTGCGCTACGGATTGATGCAGCAATTACTTCAATCTGCTCGCCATTTACCGTGTTTTCAGTAAAGTCATAATTGCCTAAAGCGGAAACAATATTTGCAACCTGATCAAGACCGTCTTCGGAAATATCATCAAAACGGCCAATAAAAGGGCTTACATAGCGAGCACCTGCGCGGGCTGCCATAATAGCCTGAGGCACCGTAAAACACAAGGTCATGTTTACAGGAATACCCTCAGATGCCAGTACTTTTGTAGCGGCAAGACCTTCAATCATAGTAGGAACTTTAACAACAACATTTGGTGCAATCGCTGCAAGTTCGCGACCATCTTTAATGATTTCATCGCGGGTCATCGCAACGGATTCAGCAGAGACGGGGCCATCCACAATCTCGCAAATGCGCGCAATATGATCATGGAAATCGGCAAGCTTACCGCCAATACGAGAATAAAGCGTAGGATTAGTTGTTACGCCTGCAAGCGCACCCCAACTTGCCGCCTCTTTGATCTCGTCGAGATCAGCGGTATCGAGAAAGAATTTCACGGGAGTCCTCCTAAATCAGACTTCAACACACAGCTTGCCCACAAAAAACGGGCACCCAATGAAACAGCTGTTGTAAAAGGGGGATTGAATAAGACAAAAACCATAGTACTCAAACAGATTCGCATGCGCAAGCATGGAAAAAGGCAATCTCTTTTTTATAGCCTGGTAATTCATTGGGAGTTTCCAAAATGCAGGGCAATCCTAGCAATTTTGGATGCATCACGACTCGAACCAAGGCATCTGCGCCTATTTCGCCTTCACCAATGCGAGCATGACGGTCCTTGTGAGACCCTTTGGGATTGAGCGAATCATTGATATGAAGCGCATGAAGCCTCTCCAAGCCAATCACTGAATCAAAATGCTCAAGTACTCCCTCTAAATCATTTACCAGATCATAGCCCGCATCCCACACGTGGCATGTATCCAAACAAACGCCCACCTTCTCTGATAGGTGAACATTTTCGATAATAGCGGCAAGTTCCTCGAAGGTAGAACCTACTTCACTACCTTTACCTGCCATTGTTTCCAACAAAAGCGTTGTAGTTTGATCTTCCTTTAGTACCGCATTGAGCACTTCTGCTATCTGTTCAATACCTGCTTCTATACCCTGGCCTACATGAGAACCTGGATGCATATTAAAGAGCTGATGAGGCGTGTGTTCCATACGTTGCAAATCTTCTGCAAGCGCCTGAAACGCAAATTCACGAACAGAATCTTTAGCAGAACACGGATTAACCGTATATGATCCATGTGCTACGATTCGCGAAATACCCGCCTGCTTAGCCGCACAATGAAAAGCTTCAATGTCTGCAGGATCAATTGGCTTTGCCTTTCCTCCTCGAGGATTGCGCGTAAAAAAGGCAAAGGTGTTTGCCCCAATGCTCTGCGCTGTTTTTGCCATAGCTTCATAGCCGCCCGACGAAGAAAGGTGGCATCCTATTACCACCTCAGGTTTAAGAACCATAGTTATTATTCTTTCTTTCCTCTAGCAACTCACGCGCATGCGCCAATGAAACAGCATTGATTTCCCCTGAAAGCATGCGTGCGATTTCTTCAACACGGTGATCTTCATCCAGAATGCAAAGATTAGTTTCTGGATGTTCATCACCCTGTTTAGTTACCACATAGTGAACCGATCCGTATACCGCGACCTGCGGAAGATGAGTTACGACAATAACTTGATGTGTCTGTGCAAGATCGGCCAACACTTCAGCAAGAGAACGTGCCGTAGAGCCTCCCACCCCTGCATCTATTTCATCAAACACTAAGGTATCAACCGTATCACTTGATCCAAGTACCACCTTTAGGGCAAGCATGATGCGACTCATTTCGCCCCCTGAAGCAATTTTCTGTAATCGCTGCGGCTTCATTCCTTCACCTGCAGCATACAGAAATTCGCAGGTATGAGGTCCCCACGCATCCCACTGATCTCTCGGAAGATCAACCAAAGGCGCCTCGATCTTTGAAGAGCCCATCTCTAGACGCGCAAGCTGCGCTTGCACCTGCATCAAAAACTGTGGAAGCACCGCTTCGCGAGCCAAGCGAAGCGCATCAGCTGCTTTTTGCAGCATAGATTCTGCCTCTTTAAGACGATCCTGCGCCTGCGCGATCAGCTCATCTCGACCTTCATATTCTGCAAGTTTTTCCTCGTAACGTGCTCGATGCTCAAACACATCTTCCATTCGAGGACCAAATCCGCGCATCAAGCCCTGGAGAGCAGCCATGCGATTTTGAGCTTCTTCAAGTTCCTCACCAGAATAATCCACTCTATCGCGATAGCTGGCAAGACTACGACCCACTTCCTCCAGATTGAAATATGCCTCGCGAACAACCGCTACTTGCTCCTCAACTTCCGCATCAACTGCCGCTATACGCTCAAGCGAAGCGAGGGTATTGTCAAGTTTTTCAAGCACTCCATCAGAGGCACTTATCGAAGATTGCGCAGCTGCCGATTCACTTAGCAACATTTCGGCATGTTCCAAACGCGGCAAGAGTTCCTGTAGATCTTCGTACTCATTTTCCTGTGGATCAACGGCATTTATTTGCTCTAATCCAAAACGTGCACGATCTAACTCTATGCTGTCGGCAGATTCTAACTCTCTGAGTCTTTCAAGTTCCGCCTGTGCATCCTTTACCTCTGAAAAGCATGATTGATATTCTTCCAAAAAAGGAAGAACCTTCTCACCTGCCCAAACATCAAGAAGCTGCCTTTGATAAGCCGAAGAAAGCAAATGCTGGTGTTCGTGCTGACCACATAAATCCACATGAGTGCCTATACGTGTAGCCAATTCTTTAACCGATGCCAAAGAGCCATCAATGCTGACCTTCGATCTTCCCTGAGCACCCACGCGACGGGTTGCAACTACGCCATCTTCCTCCCCTTCGAAAAAAAACCGTCCCTCAACACGGAGCTCATCGCATCCTTCTCGAACAAGGCTTGCATCAGAACGCTCCCCTACGAGAAGTTTTAATGCGTTTAGGAGAGCGGTTTTGCCCGTGCCAGTTTCACCCGTGATAACCGTCAGACCTTCACTGGGCACAAAGTGCGCTTCGTGGATAAGGGCAACGTCACAAATATGGATTTCATCAATCATGAAAACTTCCCTTTAGTCTCTGTCTTTTTTGACAATCGCTCACAAACATCATCAAGGAAGGGCTGTTGTTGTTCATTTCCTGATTCTACACAAGGAATCTCACATATTTCTTAAAAGAGCTTCAAATGCAAAGCTTATGCGTAACCAGGTATGTTTTATACTAGAAGTCTATTATAAGGAGGGGAGCTACTGTGCCTTACGAAAACGTGCTACATACCACCGCTTACCCCCTTCTTTCTCGCATTCCTGCGCCTGTTTTAGAGATGCTTTTCTTCCTCGAAGAAAAAGGATTTGAAGCTTGGATTGTGGGCGGCTTCGTACGCGATGCCCTTCGCGGTGTTGCTCCTCACGATGCTGACATTGCTACCAATGCACGATGGGAATCGGTCAAAGAAATTGCACTTGACCATGGTTGCAAAGTAAGAGAAACAGGCACAAAACATGGTACGGTCACGGTTATCCATCAAGGATACCCACTCGAAATTACCACATTCCGTAGCGAAGCGATCTATTCCGATCATCGCCATCCTAACTCGGTCACCTTCGTTTCCTCCATAACCGAAGATCTTGCTCGACGCGATTTCACGATCAACGCCATGGCTTACCACCCCGTAAGAGGACTTGTTGACCCTTACGAAGGTCAAGCTGATTTACATCATCGGATCATTCGCTGTGTTGGTAACCCCACCCAACGCTTTCAAGAGGACGCTCTTCGCATTCTACGCGCACTACGTTTTGCATCACAGCTTTCTTTTTCGCTTGCAATAGATACTGAAAATGCGCTTTTCGAACAAGCGGCTTCGTTGTCTTATGTTGCGGGAGAGCGCCTTTCGGTTGAGCTGGAAGGAATGCTTTGCGGTCAAAGTGTTCGTGCAGTCCTCTTAAACTATGCCGAAGTCCTGAGTGTCATAATCCCTCAACTACACACCATGAAAGGTTTTGATCAGCATAGTCGCTGGCATATTTACGATGTGCTCGAACATACCGCTTGCGTAATAGAAAATACTCCACCCGAACCGCTGGTACGTTGGGCAGCGCTTTTTCATGACGCCGGAAAACCTGACACCTTTTTTCGTGACAAAAACGGAATTGGTCATATGCCAGGTCATCCCCTTGCAAGCATAGATCACTTACGAAAAGCAGCAAAGCGTCTTCATTTTAGCCGCAAGCGCCTTCACGACTTAGAGCTTCTCGTGCGCTATCACGATGCCCATCCCGCACCAACGCGTCAGGATGTTAGGATTCTTTTCTCTAAGCTCGAAGAAAATAGAGAGCTTTTTCATACCATGTGTGACTTAATGCGAGGCGATGCACTCGGTCAGGCTCCTTTTAGTCACAAACGAGTTAAAACTATCGATGAGGTCAAGCATATTTTTGATGAAATGTGTTCGGAGGGTGCCTGTCTATCGCTACACGATCTCCCCATTACTGGCAAAGACCTTCTGGAGCTCGGTGTTCCAGAAGGACCTCAGATCGGCTTGCTTTTAAGTGAAGCTTTTGCGGCAGTTGCACGCGAGGAAATCAAACCACAACGAGAGCCCCTTATTGCTTATATCAAGAAGCTTATTCATATGCCGTAAATTGCCTTAGATATAAGATCTTAGGCGCCATAAGCCCACATATGATTCACAGGACCAAACCCTTTTCCTAAATCTAAATCATGGATAAGAGCGCCTGTTAAATACCGCTTTGCTCGTTCTACCGCTTCTTCAAGAGACAGACCCTTAGCAAGGTAAGCGGCAATCGCCGAAGAAAGGGTGCATCCGGTACCATGCGTATTCTGTGTTTTAACACGCTTTTCGCTGAACCAAATAACTTCCTCTTCACTCATGACTAAAACGTCATCGGCGCAACCAGCAAGATGGCCACCTTTCACCAAAACAGCACGAGCCCCTCTCTTGCAAAGTACAATACCAGCGGTAACCATATCTTCCCTTGCTGTAATGGTTACGCCCGAAAGCGCCTGCGCTTCAGGGATATTTGGAGTAACAACTTCTGCAAGAGGTATTAATTCTTCTTTAAGTGCCTGAACCGCAGAATCTTCAGAAAGGGAGGCACCCGTAGTTGCCACCATTACAGGATCAAGCACAACATGCGAAGCTTCCCAGGCACGCAACCCGCGTGCTACCGCATGCACTGCATCAGCATTGGGGATCATACCTATCTTTACCGCATGAGGTTGTATATCAGAAAACACACTATCGATTTGCTGAGAAATAAAAGACGACTCCACAGGCATGACCCCTTGTACGCCTTGAGTGTTCTGTGCTGTTAGTGCGGTGATAACCGTTTCAGCATAGACCCCCAATGCTTCCATGGTTTTAATGTCTGCCTGAATTCCTGCACCACCACTTGAATCAGACCCGGCAATGCTCAACGCACAAGGAATCATAAGTAACTCGCTTTCAATCCCTGGAGAGTAAACTACTTCTCCATCTCATCGCCCAAATCAATAACCAGACCATCCATGATGGTATTGACGGTACGCACTGCGCACATTTTTCCACACATAGTACAAGTTCCTTCATTGGAAGGAGGCGCGCTTTCAAAATATTTTCTTGGTTTTTCGGGATCAAGCGCCAAAGAAAACATCTCTTCCCAATCAACCCGTCTACGGGCGTCACTCATGCGATTATCAATATCGCGCGCATGAGGGATACCCTTTGCGATATCTGCCGCATGCGCTGCAATTTTTGTTGCTACCAGCCCTTCTCGAACATCATTAGCATCAGGCAAACGTAAATGTTCAGCAGGAGTTACATAACAGAGAAAGTCTGCACCACTAGAAGCCGCTACCGCACCTCCAATTGCTGCGGTAATGTGATCATAGCCAGGAGCAATGTCGGTCACCAAAGGACCCAGTACGTAAAACGGCGCATTATGGCACAGGCGTTTTTCCATTTTCATATTTGCTGCGATTTCGTCGAGAGCCATGTGTCCAGGTCCTTCAACCATAACCTGAACTCCAGCATCCCATGCTCGCTTGGTTAGCTTGCCAATTTCGATAAGTTCCGCAATCTGCCCCGCATCGCTTGCATCGTAGGTGCATCCTGGTCGCATTGCATCACCGATGCTGATAGTGACATCGTATTCGTGAAGTATTTCGAGCACTTCATCATAGTGCTCATAGAAAGGATTTTCGTTTCCCGTCGCTTCCATCCAAGCAAAAATGAGAGATCCGCCGCGTGAGACGATATTCATCAAACGGCCAGTCTCTTTAAACGACTCAATTACACGACGGTTCATTCCAGCGTGCACCGTTACAAAGTCAACGCCATCTTCGGCATGAACACGAATAACATCCAGAAAATCCTGTGCCGTGATACCAATCAAAGGTTTTTCCAAATACCCAATTGCGTCATACATGGGTACCGTACCAATCATGGCAGAAGACATAGCAAGCAATTTACGACGAAACTCGCGAGTTTTACCATGATTGCTTAAATCCATAATTCCTTCAGCGCCAAGCTCTAAGGCAATACGGGCCTTTTCGAGCTCCATTTCCTCATCCATCAAGTCGCCTGAAATGCCTAAGTTGACGTTTACCTTCGTACGTAAACCTTCACCTACCCCTTCGGGATCAAGCGTGGTGTGATTAATATTGGCAGGAATTGCGATACTGCCCCTTGCAATCGCATCACGTATTTCTTCTGGAGTTTTATATTCTTTTGCGGCTACCGCTTTCATTTCTGGCGTGCAGATGCCTGCTCGCGCCGCATCAATTTGCGTCATTCATGACTCCCTTCGCTGGAATTATCCATATCAGGTTCCGAGGGTCGAAGCCAAGCTTCCTCTCAGCCGAATTCAACTCACTTTTACGATGCAAAATTTGACTCGCTTCTGCAACGCGCAAATTTACTCGCTTCTGCGATGAAAAAACTTACTCGCTTCGATACAAAACTTGCTCGCCATGAAGCCTAATTCAGCTCCCCTTTATGTAATGTAAGTATTGTAGTGGCATTTTTTCTTAATGTCGCATTGCTTCTGCAAACGTGACAAAAATGTAGTCTAGACACATTCGTAGCGTTTATACATCTTAAATTTGCTGGCACCATTCACAGTACTCATGCGTTTTGACTTGCCAACGTCAGTTAAGAACAAGAACCGTTCGTAAGTAGTAGCTAACTAATTATTCCTTTTATATCTATTCTTTTCTCAGCGACTCCTTCTGCACCACAGAAAGTTAAACATTGGACAGTCGATCGTAATAAGCACGAGACAGCTCTTCTAATGGAAACGTCACCCAAAGCGATCCATGCGCAAGACTGATTCTTGCAGGAACACCCTTGAATTCATTGGAAATACCCCACAGAGCACGGTTGACACCAGTTGCGTTATCAAGATTCCACTCAAGCCCTTCTTCACAAATTCCCTCCGCCTTGTCACTATGAGAAAGCACCGAGCATACACCTTGTGCGCCTTCCTTAAATGACAGCGACGAAAAAGGACCAGGGGCTACCAGCGGAGCAATTGCCTCATCTTCTTCTATCCCCCAAATACAAACACCTTGCGATGCCGCTTGAATTAAAAGTTGCATATTGCCAATAGTGTGATCGAGCCTACCAACAAAAGCGTTGCACGCAACTAATTCCTCATAACCTTTCGCAATGGCGTGATGAATCGCAAGATCCATGTCAGTGAAATCTTTATGGGTATCGTATTCGTAAACTTCTGGATGGCAGGGAGTGGTGCCAAGTGAATCGAAATCACCAAATACTGCATCCGGAGTTATAGCGCGCGCTGTCACCTCAGCGTAACCTCCGTCTACCGCATAAACAGCATCAAAAGACTGTGTTTCGAGGATGTAAGCAAGGCCTTGCCCCGTTGAAGGAGCCGCACCCACAAGTAAACAACGTTTCATAGTTATCTCTTCTCGTGATATTTCAACTTATAAATTATTATCTGCAAGGTTCTAAAAAGCTCTACCTCATAAAGCTCAATTTTGATATCCCAGTCTATCAGCTCGAATCGCCTTTAGTAAATGAAGCAAACATCATCGAAAAAACTCAGGGCACAAGCTCGCGAGCCTTACGTTCATATTCAGCAATTGCGCGCTTCCCCGATCACGATTTCCGTAGACACTCTAGACGATTATGCGCTTTAGTGCTCCGATATCAGATGAGTCTGCTACAATAGCCACTCGGAGTGGGTCGGACAACCGCGTGCTTCGTCATGAGGAAAGTCCGGGCTTCAAAAGGCAAGATGCCAGCTAACAGCTGGGCGGGGCGACCCGACGGATTAGTGCCACAGAAAAGAAAACTCCCCCGCTGCCCTTAATGGTGAACTGATATTTCTTCACTATCAAGGGCAGCGGGAGAAAAGCTGAAACGGTGCGGTAAAAGCGCACCAGTGTGTCGGCAACGGCACAGCTTGGTAAACCCCATCTGAAGCAAGCGCAAATAGGAACGCTATACGGCCGCCTTTCCGTGCGTTCGGGTTGCGTGCTTGAGTTGCATGGCGACATGCAATCGAGATAAATGGTTGTCGATTACAGAACCCGGCTTATAGACCCACTCCGTCTTGAAAAACTTTATTTCAAAATTCCTGCTTCCAAAAAAACTCTCTCCATAGAAACAAAAAGGCATCGGTTTGCGCCGATGCCTTTAATTTCATCAAAGTATTTTAAAATTAATCTACATCATCAAATGAGAAAGAATCATCCGCATCGCCGTAACCAGAGAAATCCTTTGAAGCAGCAGATGGCTTTGGTGTTGCCGGAGCGCTTACTACAGGCGTTACGGTAGGAGTAGTATAGGTTGCTACAGGAGAACCAGGCTCCCACTTAGAAGAAGTGCTTGCCGAGGTGGTGCTTGAAGTTGATACAGATGCTTTCGGAGCAGAGTCTTCGCTCTTTGGCATCTCAAGCAATTCAGCAGGAAGTTCAATACCTGCAGTGACTTCCCCACCAATTTCTGAAAGACGCTGAGTTGCAGAACCGATGAATTCCTTGAGCATATCCTGATACTGCTCACGAACCTGCTCACGACTTGCGGACAGCTCGTTAATGTGATCGATGACACGCTGCTTTTCTGCATTAGCCTTATCGAGAATGCGCTTGCCTTCTTCTTCAGCATTGATGCGTGTCTGCTCTGCTTCACCTTTTGCCTTAGAAATAATTTCATCAGCAGTACGCTGAGCAACAATCAAAGCCTGAGCAATAGCGCTATCATCGCTCTTGCGCTCGCGTAAACGAGCTTCCAGCTCGGCGATCTTAGCATCTTTCTCTGCCAGCTCGTCTCGGCTTACCATATCAACTTCTGGTTGAGAGATAATCTCTGTACGTGCAGCAGAAGCTTCTGATGCCTGAGCGCGCAAATGTGCAATCTCGTCATTTAAATCATCAATTTCAGAAGCTACACGCTCCAAAAAAACATCCACTTCGTCAACGTCATAACCACGACGTTCGATCTTAAAGCTTTGGTTTTGGATGTCAGCGGAAGTAATCGCCATGAAATACCCCTAACGTAGTACTATCTACTTTTGAGCTGCTCTTATGATAGCTCAAATTATTCCCGTGCCTACAACAAGCCTAAACGTTTCACAATCCAATTGCCCGACACTTGAAGCAGTTCGCGCTACAACAGCACAACAATAAACCTTACCCCGAACTGTAACACAAGCAACGCAATGATTGGGCTGATGTCAATCATTCCGCCAATCGGAGGAATGAAACGTCGAAATATATTCAGATAAGGATCACATAACTTCCCTAATACATTACGCAGATCCCCCACGATGCCTGAATTTGAAGGGATCCAGGACATCATGACATAAACAAAAATAATCAAACTGTAGGTATCAGCCAGAGTAACAAGAAGATACGAAATCATAATCGCAATAAATCCTTCGCTGCTCTCAAGAGTTACAACTTACAAAATGCCTTGTTTTTGCAGGCGATGGCGCTCCTCGAGCGAAAGGTCTCCACCCTGCACCACGATAAAGGTCTTATCAGCAACGCAGTCAACCCGCGCATCGAGTGCCGACGCAACTCCAAACGAAAAGTCTAAGACACGCTTTGCGAGAGCCGAATCGGTTGAACGCAGCGAGAGAACAACGATGTTTCCTAATTTTACCGAACGCGCCACTGATGCAACGTCCTCATAAGACACTGGTTGCAAAAGCGTTATTTCTCTAGAAGAAAAACTCCCTCCTGTTCCTAAAGAGGAATTCGAGGTTCCACCACCTGAAATAACTTCAGTACTACTATTCGATACATTACCTGAAGGAGCACAAAGCGAAGAGGAATATGAACTCGCAGAAATGCTTGCTGTCGATGCCTTTTCAGATCCAGTTGAAGGAGTAAACAGAGAATCGAGGCCCGCAGAGCGAGAAGTAGTTCCTGCCGAATTCGTCTTATTTCCTGCTACCGAAGAAATCTGAGAAGAATCGGTACCACCTTGACGAGCATGTTCCTTATAGGGAGAAACAAAATCGCCGTAAGCGGTTGCGGGAACATCATATTGTTCGGTTTCCTGGGCATCCAAAACTGCAGTTGAAGAAGGTGCCGCATAAGAAGAGCTTCTTGCAGGTCTTCCAGCAGCTGCAAAGCTGTCATCGCCTACCGCTCCCGCACTGACTCCATAAGCGCTAGTGGTTGCACGAATGTCACTTGAACTTACCAGATGAGGCGAAGTTGTGTAAGACGAAGCAAAGGACGAAGTACGAGACTGATGCCCCGCCGTAGAACGCGTCGTATATTCGAGGCGATCATAGGGATCTGCCTGAGAAGAAGATGCATACTGATCCCCAGAATCATAAGAGCCTGCATCATCGTAACCATACTCATCATATTCATCGTAGTACGGCTCTTCATCATAAGCGCGCTGCTTGGCGCCACCAAATCCAAATCGATCCTTCAAATCTCCAATAATATTGCTTGGAGAAACGGAGGGACGTGGAAAATCCATATCTTTATACCCTTCTGATCACCGTCGAAAATTTGTGATCTTTAATTATCGTTAAAATTCGACAAAAATAAAACCTTATTGCGTCATTAAACCTTGGTGCGCTATTCAAATTCATCGCTAAAAATAGCGCGGCCAACGCGGACAATCGTAGTACCAAAGCCTACCGCACTCCGCCAATCTTCGGTCATTCCCATAGAAAGAGCAGACAAATGACACGATATGCCTTTGTTCTGTAATCGAACTTGAAGATTATCGCGTAAGCGCTCTAGTCCTGAAAAGGTTGCCACAATGGCTTCTTCTTTTCCTTGAGGCGCCATAGTCATAAGCCCCTCAATGGAAATATGAGAAAGCCCCGCCGCTCTCTCAAGTATTCCTTCCACTTCATCGGGAGAAAATCCGCTTTTACTTTCCTCACCCGATACATTTACTTCCAAAAGTAACCGCTGACATTTCCCTATTTTTTCTGCAGCAGAATCCATCTTTGAAAGATGCGCTTCTTTGCATACCGAATGGATAAGGGTAGACGCAGAAACAATATCAGGAATTCGACGTGATTGAATATTGCCAATAAAATGCCACTCCACCTGAGGAAAGGCAGAAGATTTACGCAGTAGTTCATCGGGGCGATTTTCGCCAAATGCTGTCGCACCCGCCTCTATAGCAAGCGCCACTTGATCAAGGTCAACCGTTTTCGAAACAGCAAGCAACAATACCTCTTGAGGGTTTCTTCCCGCCTTATTGCATTCTTCATCTAATTCACTGCGCAAATGCTGATATCGACTTGCTGTGCTCATGCTTGCTCCTTGTCATATATACGCTCAAGTGTAGTCTTTTATGAACTCACCTTTAGGTTTACTCTTCTAAAAACGCACCCTTTGCAATTTAAGCTTTTGAAAATTAATCCACCAATGAGAAGGCATTACCCCAAGTACATCTAGAAGTATCTTCAGGAAAACGTTCATTGCCCAATACGAAGATAATCTACGTCGAACGAACGGCAAATGCTCCATGGCGCCCCGTCACGCCATTTTCTGCTCTATACGAAAAGAATTCATCAGTATGACAAACCGTACAAAGCCCCAGATCACATATTCTTTCAGGTGAAATTCCTGCTTGGACAAGCTGCGTTTGAAGTGCTTGCGCAAGATCGATATGGCGATAACCCGCATCACAAGATTTACCAAAGGTGTCTACGAATAAATCATGAAGCTCTTCGCTTGTCTCAAAGCATTCCCGTCGGATATGAGGACCAAAGTAGACATTGTATGACCCAAGTGCCTTACTTCCGATTTTACGATCATCAAGTTGCGCCATGCGAAGTGCTGCCTTAACCGCAATGGTATTCATAACGCCTCGCCAACCAGCATGCACAACCGCAAAACATCCACTCGGTGAAACCAGTATTATCGGCACGCAATCGGCATAGCATAAAAGCGCTGCGACACGAGGCGCGTCTATCACAAGCCCATCGGCGCCTTTATCGATTTCAAGTAAAAAATTCAAAAGGTCAGTTTGAGCATCAACCGTTAAAACCGTATCGCCGTGAACTTGCTTTGGGACCAGCAAGGGTGCTTCAGGCGTGGAAAAAGCTTCTCTTACCCGATTGCGATTTTCTAGTACATCAGGCCTAAAATCACCCACATGAGTACCCAGATTCAGTGATTCATAAGAACCTTTGCTTACCCCGCCTTTTCGGCAAGTAAAAGCAATTCGAACCCCCGTTGCCTCAAAAAGAGCTTCATCGGAATACGCCTCAATAGACGCAAAACGACCCTTGGCTAACTTCGGATAAGGTAGAACAAGGGTCGTCATAATAGCCTTCTTAGCTGTTTGGGTAATTCCTACGATTTACTTCACACAAATTGCGTGCTAGCCAGTAGATCTTACTGACGTTTTAAGAAATCAGGAATGTAGTCTTCGTCGGCAAAACGTGGCTCCGAAGGATACAACGGACGCTGGCTTTGTGCTGGCTTTGGCGCAGAAGCTGCTTGCTGCGTAGTAGAAGCGAACATATTGTCACGACGGGAGAAATCCATCGCAGCTTGGTTGCTGGTTGCTTTAAATCCCGTTGCAATAACAGTAATGCGAATGGTGTCACCTAACTCAGGATCAACGATCTGGCCGTAAATGATGTTGGCATTTTCGTCAGCAACGGCTTCAACCACGCGAGCTGCTTCATCAACTTCGGACAAAGCAAGTTCTGGTCCGCCTGCAATAGAGAACAGGATGCGAGAAGCACCTGCAATTGAGGTTTCAAGTAAGCTTGAATTGATGGCCTGCTCTGCTGCTTCCAATGCACGAGAATCACCCGAAGCAATGCCGATACCCATCATGGCAGTACCTGCATCCTTCATAACCGTGCGGATGTCTGCAAAGTCAAGGTTAATCAAACCAGGGATGGTAATAAGGTCCGTAACGCCCTGGATACCTTGACGCAACGTATCGTCAGCGATGCGGAAAGCGTCCAACATGCTCGTTTTCTTTTCGACGATTTCAAGAAGGCGATCGTTTGGAATAACAATAAGCGTATCTACCTTCTGAGAAAGAAAATCGATACCCTGCTCAGCTTGATTACGGCGAAGACGTCCTTCGAAGCTAAAGGGTTTCGTAACAATACCTACGGTAAGCGCACCGATTTCTTCACGTGCGATCTCTGCCACTACGGGAGCTGCACCCGTACCGGTACCGCCGCCTTCACCTGCAGTAACAAAAACCATATCAGCATCAGCAAGAGCTTCACGAATCTCAGTACGAGACTCTTCAGCCGCCTGGCAGCCAACCTCTGGGTTAGCACCCGCACCAAGGCCACGAGTAATCTCTTCGCCAATATGAATTGTTTTGTCAGCATCGGAAAGCATAAGTGCTTGGCGATCCGTATTAACTGCGATAAATTCAACACCCTTAATGCCGGCTTCTACCATTCGGTTAACCGCATTAGTGCCGCCACCGCCAACGCCAACGACCTTAATCACCGCGAGGTTGTCAGAGCCAAGAATCTGTTGCATATTTGCTCGCTTTCAGTTTTATTTCAGCGCCATCCCACAAAAGGGCAAGCCCTTATAGTTTGGACATCTTGAACATTGTACACAATGGATTGCGGTTTGCAAAACAACACCGTCAATATCAGGGATTACATCGACCTCCAGACGGGTTTATTCACAACTCGTACATTGATGTACGATATTTTTCCCTCATATTGTTGCAAAAGTTCAAGACATACTCGTTCTTTATCTCTAATATCCTGTGAATCACCAAAGGCGATTTCAACTCCATTGTCGAGAGTTAACGTGGTGGAATTACTGCTTGCAGCCGAAACGCTCTTGATTTGATCAGCAAGTTCTGTCGTCATACCGTCAATGATCGAAAGAGCATTCTCTACATTTGCATTGTTGCAATATTTCCCTGCCTCTGGGGAAGACCCATAAGGAATATCAGTAATCTCTAGCGCGTTTGCGGCATCTTCGTATATCGATGCAGGAAGCGCTTGACCTTCTTCGCTATTTTGGTCCGGCAACTCCGTAAGCCACATACCGTCAGGAGCTAAAGCCCAACGTTCAACTGTATTGGACTCATCTACCGTGACCGAAACAACCGCAGAAATGCTGCGTTCGGTGATACTTAAATTAAGGGTATCGGGAAAAACCCTATCAACACTTGCGCTTTCTACCCAAGGATTTGAAGTTAATCGTGAAGTAATGCCATTGGCATCCACATTGAGAAGAGTAGTTCCTTCAGGGACTGCAGCGAGTTCGGTCATTTCTTCAGCGGTGATATGAGAAACGCCCGATACGGTAACTTGTCGTACCGTAAACACCCCTGAATTAGCAAGAACAACCCCGCCTATGCCCAATACCGCAATGAGCGCGACGATAACTATAACTACCACCGGAAGACGCCTTGATGCACGCCGCGCACGATATCGCGCAGCATTGTGAACCTCAGAAACACTAACTGAGCGAAGCGGCTGATCGGCCTGCTGGTATCCACGATCCGCTGAACGAGGTATACGAGCGGATCCCCCTACCCCTGCCGAAGAACCCCTCGTGCGAGAAGAGGTGTGAGCCGTTCTGCGAGGAGATCTACCTTGGGTCGGACGACCCTTTATCGTTGTAGGTCGCGCCGATGGTCTATTCCTCGAAGACGTTACCCTTGAAACCGAGGAAGCGGACCTCCGTCTCGAGTTCGATGCCATAGCGCCTCCTCACTTCTTCTCGAGCGGTTCTGATAAGCGTCAAAACATCATGAGCTGATGCAGATCCGGTATTTACTATGAAATTGGCATGCTTTTCTGAAATACACGCGCCACCACAAGCTTTGCCCTTTAATCCCGCTTCTTCAATCAGCGCGCCCGCAGAACCCTGTTCGGGATTACGAAAAACACTTCCACAAGAGGGATAGTCAAGGGGTTGACTTGCCTTGCGCCTTGCAAGCAACGAAGTCATTCGTTCATGGATATTACCCGAAAATGCACGCTCAAGTTTTAATTCACATTCAACAAGCACTTCATTTTGTAAAAACGAAGAGGTGCGATACCCCCACGTCAAGTCGCTTGCAACGTAGCGTTTTAGTCCCGTTTGTGCATTGTATGCCGTAACAGACACCACGCGAGAACCCATCCAGTCGTTTCGGGTGCCCGCATTTTGAACTAAAGCACCTCCCACGGTGCCAGGAGTACCCACCGCAAATTCCATGCCAGAATATCCATGATGAAATACTTCTTGCACGAGGCGAGAAAGCATGGTTCCTGTACCTACTACTACATGCTGCACTTCGTCATCGAAACGCCATGCACGAAAATCCCCCGCAAGGGTTATAACTACTCCGTCGTAACCTTCATCTGACACAAGTAAATTTGAACCTTTGCCCGTTATAAACCACGGAAGCTGCTCGTCTGCGCACACCTTAAGTATTGCACCGAGCGCAGCAATTGAATTCACTTCTACAAAAGCTCTTGCAGGGCCGCCAATGCGATACGTAGTATGGCGAGCCATTGGTTCGTTTAATCGAATTGTTCCTTCAAAATCGTCATCGAAACGCATCAGTTCCAATTCCGAGGCATGACGAGCCGCCATTAGTGCTTGCTCTTTTCCTCGTCCTGGAGAGCCGCAAGCAGTTCTGGACCAACGCCGGTTACGTCACCAGCGCCCATTGTGATCACCAGATCTCCTGACGTTAAATTATCCACAAGATAAGGAATGAGTTTCATGCGGCGATCGATATAAGCAAGCTTTTCAGTATCACCCACATGATCCAAAACAGGCTGCATAAAAGTTGCACCTGTTATACCAGGAATTGGAGTTTCTCCCGCCGAATAGACATTCATGAACACCACAAAATCTGCCTGATCAAACGCTGAAGCAAATTCGTCTTTGAGAACTTCGGTGAACAGCTTCACGCGAGAATAGCGATGCGGCTGGAAAACGACACAGACTCGCTTGAAATCGAGACTCTTTGCCGCAGAGATAGTCGCAGCGATTTCAGTGGGATGATGAGCGTAATCGTCCAAGATAGTTATTCCGCCCACTTCTCCTACGAGATCGAATCTACGACGAACACCCGAAAAATCTCCGAGCACTTCCGCTGCGCGCTGAACATCAAAACCTTGCGTCATCAGGAGGGTAAGAACACCCGCCGCATTAAGCGCATTGTGCTGACCAGGATTTTGCTTCAAGCGACACGCAAGCGCTATTCCGTTAGGCAATGTTACGGTAAAAGAAGTCGAAACTCCCGATACCGCATAATCGGATACCGTAGTATCGCATTCATCAGAAAAGCCATAAGTCAGAACTTTACGACCCGTTTGACGCGCCACTTCAACGAGCGCTTTATCTTCTCCGCACACCACACAACAACCATCGTCGTGCGCAGAAGACATAAAGTCGCCGAATAATTTATAGATCTCATTGAGATCTTCATAATGATCCAAATGATCCGCTTCGATATTAGTTACCAGAACCGATTCTGGATCAAGATAGGTAAATGATTTATCGCTTTCATCGGCTTCTACAACGTAGTAGTCGCCCTTACCACTATGTGCATTGGAATTGTAGGCTCGAACAATACCTCCGATAAGAAACGTAGGATCAAAACCCATTCTATCAATTACCGAGGCAAGCATTGAGGAAGTCGTGGTCTTTCCATGAGTGCCCGCAACCGCTAAGGTTCGACGCCCTCTTCCCAATTCTGCGAGCATCTTTGCGCGATGCCAAATAGGAATCTCGCGTCGTTTTGCTTCCTGAAGTTCAGGGTTATTTTCCAAAATTGCAGTGGAAACCACCACTACATCGGGATTTTCAGATTCCAAATTAGAAGCCTTCTGCCCAATGTAAATGCGCACACCAGCCTCACGCAATTGCTGCGTGTAACGGCTCTCACGCAAGTCGGAGCCTGATACTTCCATACCTTGTTCTTTAGCAACGCGGGCAATACCACTCATACCCACGCCACCAATACCAATAAAATGTACGTTTTTGATGCGATTCTCTGTCACGGACATCCTCCTCGAGATCGCCCCTTATTGTATAAAATCTTCCAAGCCTACAGCACAAACACACAGTATTCGCGAAAACAATCTGGAACTACTTATGCTGCTGGTTAGTCTCTTCGTCGATAGATTTTTCTTCATTTCCATCGGCGTCCACATTTGAATCAGCGTCCGTTTCCGCTTCAGCATCGACGTCAGCATCAGTATCAGCATCAGAACTTGAGCTAATAGCTTTTTCTTCCTGTTGTTTTTTGAATTCGTCAAAGAGATCTGGCCATTTGGACTTTATCGTCAATTCCACTACATCAGCTAAACGTGCCGCCGCATCAACCGTTTCGAAAGACTGGGCAGCCTTGCTCATATCCTCACGAAGCTGTTTATCTTTCAAAAGGCCCAAAACGCTGTTAGAAAATTCCTGTGTTTCAACCTTATCATCTGCGATAAGAAGTGCAGCGCCTCTTTCAACATATTCTTTTGCATTTGCTGTTTGATGATCTGCGGTCGCAAAAGGAAACGGAATCAAAATCGCGGGAATGCAGCGAGCAGAAATTTCCGCCAGAGACGATGCGCCTGCTCGAGAAACCACTAAATCAGTTGCAGCAAGCACTGCTCCCATATTGTCTTCATAGTCCTTAACCAAATAGCGTTTTTGCTCCTCTTCGGTTAACGCAAGGGCTTCACGTACCGTTTCGAATTCCTTCGGTCCAGTAATGTGCACTACATAAACGTTATCAAGCGAAAGCAACTCGTCTTTCATCTGAGTGATTGCCGTATTGATATGACGCGCACCCAAACTTCCACCAAATACCAAAAGCAACGTGGCATCTTCAGGAATCCCTAAGTAATTTCGTCCTTCTTCTCTCGTAGCCTCAAGAACAGATTTTCTTACTGGGTTACCCGTTACGATAACCTTTGTCTGGTCTTTGATGGTTCGACCAGCTGACGCGTAAGTCAAGGCAACCGCTGCAGCATTTTTCGAAAGATAATCATTTGCCATGCCCATGACAGAATTCTGCTCATGAATAACCAAAGGAACGCGGAATGCCTTTGCTGCACGACCAGCAGGAAGGCAAGCGTATCCACCAAACACTACTACCGCACTCGGCTTGAGTTCTGCAAACCACCTGCCTGCTTCATTAGCAGAATGAGAGAGCTTTTTGAGCCCCTTTGCTAAGGTAAGAGGATGGCTGCGATCAAATCCAGAGACCTCAAAACCCTTAAAAGGTATTCCTGCCATTTCGACAAGAGGCTTCTCTACCCCATTGGGAGTACCTGCAAAATACACTTCGTGACCACGCTCTTGCAGCACCTCTGCAAGAGCAAGTGCAGGATTGATATGGCCAGCGGTTCCACCGCCTGACAAAACTATACGCATCCTTTTTACCTCCTTGACGCCCAATACGTTGAATTGGGCTTTATTTTCCTCAAGTCGAAAACTTTAACATCCCTTAAGAGGGTCGCCCTCTATTTCCGCTACCATGCACCACTTGAAATGAGCCTCGCATCGCATTACCCCGATACGGCTGGGCAGCTTGATTAAACCTTGAAGCCGTCCTGCGCACCGTGGAACCTTGACGCTGCGGTTGTGCATACGTTGATACTACATGTAATTGTTCGCGACGTTGACGATACTCGTCTTCATTATGAGAATCAAAAGAAATAGCCAAAATGATTCCCACCAACAAAAGCGAGGAAATCATTGAAGATCCACCCGAAGAGATAAAGGGAAGCGGCTTACCTGTTGTGGGGAACAATCCAACCACGCAAGCAATATTCAAAAATGCCTGGAATACGATCATTGTGGTCAGACCTGCTGCCACAAACCCACTAAACATAGATTTTGATTGACTTGCAATAAGGAATCCTCCACGAAGGAATACCAAAAAGGCAACAATTACTAAAAGAGCACCCACGAGGCCGAGCTCCTCGCCGATGATAGCAAAAATGAAGTCGGTCTCCGCTTCAGGAAGATACTGCAACTTTTCGTATGAATTTCCTATTCCTACACCAAAGACTCCCCCTGCAGCAAGCGCCTTGAATGAATGAATCAGCTGATATCCCGTTCCTTGCTCGTCTGCCCAAGGATCCAAAAAGTTAAAAAGTCGATCAGAGCGGTAGCTTGAAACCAAAATAGAAATCAAGACCATCACGGCACCAAGCGCTAACAAACCAATTATTGCCCTGCTCGGCAGGCCCGATAGTACCAAAACCATGAAAAGGCCCACACAACAAATAAGCGTAGTACCGAGGTCTGATTGCGTGATAAACAAAAACCCTAAAGGAATGATGATAAAAATTGCCGCTTGTCTAAATACTTCCTGCATATCAATTGCGCCGTTGCGATAATCTTCGGCAATGCGTGCCGCTAAAAGCACAAATGCAATTTTTGCAAATTCGGAAATCTGGATACTCACAGGACCAATAATCAGCCAGCGCTTTGCACCAAGGCCAACGGTGCCTAAGAGGGCAGTCAAAACAAGAAGAGCCACGCAGATACCCCAAAACACCAGAGCGCCTGCTCCGCGCAAGAAATCATGCTTCCCAAACAGAATAGCCGCCACCGCAAATACGATGCCGATAACCACAAACGCGCACTGTTTAATAGCCTCTCCCGTTGAATCTCCCTGCTCAACAAAAGCAGTGATAGACGAAGAGGAATACACCATGACAAGGCCTAAAACGACCAAGGCAAGCGTAGATAAAGCAACCATCACCCGCGGTGCCATGATGTGTGCTGGTGCACTTTTAAAAAACGAACGTGAGGGCGATTTGCTGCGTTTAGAGTTTGTTTGTTCCGCCCGTGGCATAATCCTGTTTAAGCACCCCTTTCCTTGCTTCGCTGGGCTACCAATTGTTTAAACACCTCACCGCGCTCCTCGAAACAAGAAAACTCATCGAATGAAGCACACGCAGGTGACAAAGCAACAATGTCGCCCGAAGTGGCATGAGACAGCGCTTCATCAAGAGCATCTTCCAAATGGGAGACGCGATATACCGGAATTGATGCATGCGAAAATGCTTCAAGAAAACGAGGGCCCGCCTCGCCAAAACAAACAACCGCCTTGCAATGTCGGCAAGCCTGCTCGACCAATTCGGCAAGATCAGTACCCTTATCATCGCCACCCAACAAAACTATAGGTTGTTTCTCTCCAAAAGCAGCAAGGGCTTTCAAAGTAGCATCAACATTGGTAGCTTTAGAATCGTTGTAGCATTCAATACCCTCGATCGAACCACAGGGTTCAATGCGATGCTCGAGAGGCATAAACGATGCCAATGCACGAGCAATATCACTTACTGAACAACCCAGCGCATGCGCTGCTGCTGCAGCCGCCAAAGCATTCGATGCGTTATGCTCCCCTTTGATTTGCAAATCGCTTCCCGCAATAATTTCAAATCTGCCTTCAGGGTATTCAAGACACAATACCCCTTTTTCATCAATAAAGGCTGCATTATCTGAACCGCACGCAAGACGCATGTTGCCCTGAATGCCTGCAGCCGTGCCCATAGGAATAGAGCGAAACTTTCGGGAAGGATCGTTTTTGAGTTCGCGCACAAATCCACGAACCACTTCGTCGGTCGCATCTAAAATTACCGTGGCATCTTCAGTGCAGTTTGCATAGATATTTTGCTTTGCCTTGGCATATGCTTCAAAACTTCCATGCCACTTTAAGTGGTCGGGGGTGATATTAAGAAGCACTGCAACTTCAGGAGCAAAATGTTTGATCGAAGCAAGTTGATAGGAAGAAACCTCAGCGACATAGCACGAATAGATTTCTTTAGAAACTTCTTCGATGCAAGCATCTCCAATATTTCCTACAGCGCAAACGTTTTTACCGCATTCTTTTAAGACATGAGCAATAAGGGAAGTGGTTGTTGTCTTTCCGTTGGTACCAGTAATGGCAACCCAGACAGAGTCTTTAGCGCTTTCGCGCCATGCAAGCTCCACTTCACTTATCAGTTCCTTAGAGCAACTGGCAGCTGATTGATAGAATGCAGAATTCTCTGAAATACCTGGACTTGCCACGCATAGGTCATACGACCCCGTAACCTCTTCGGTATCGAAAAGTACTACCGCACCCTGAGAGGTAAGACTTTTGGCAAAATCCTGAGCCTGCACAGAAGAAGTACCTGCATATACCGTTAAGGATGCGACGCGGGATCCTAGCTGTTTTGCAAAATAGGTACTAGCCGCCTTGCCTGATTTGCCCAGGCCCAAGACGAGAACATCTCCTAAAACAGTAGGAGCATGCTTTTTTGACACATCGAAAGAAACTGTTTCGCTAAACTTTTCCGCCATTTCTTTACCCCATAAGTGATTGAGCAAAATATAAACAGAAACCAACTGCTGCAAGAGCCGCAGAGATAATCCAGAAGCGAATAACAACTTTTACTTCACTCCAGCCCTTCTTCTCAAAATGATGATGAAGAGGAGCCATCAAGAACAGACGCTTCCGTGTACGCTTGAAATAAAAGACCTGAATCATAACTGAAAGCGTTTCAACCACAAAAAGACCTCCGATGATAATGGAAAGTACTTCTGTTTTTGAAACGATCGCCAAACAACCAAGCGCAGTGCCAAGGGCAAGGGACCCCGTGTCACCCATAAAAATATCTGCAGGGTATGAGTTGTACCACAAAAAGCCAATACAGCAGCCTGCGAAAGCAGCCGCCACGATAGCACTATCGAGAAGACCAGCACGAAAAGCAATGGCCGCCATTACCACAATGACCACCATAAAAGTACCACTCAACAAACCATCAAGTCCGTCAGTTAAATTGGTGGCATTACTCATACCGGCAAGCAAAATATCCGCAAAGATAAGATAAAGCCAAGGGATGCTAAAATCCCCTCCTGCTGGCACTTCGATAGGTAACGTGGTGGTAAATATACCCAAGTCAAACGTGTATACAAACGGAATTTCAACCGTCGGTGGAACACCGAGCCAGTTTACCGCAGCTAAAACAAAAGCACTTGCAATAAGGAATTGACCTATAAGTTTTGCTTTAGGGGACAAACCAAGAGAACGCTCGTGAGCAACTTTAGAGGCGTCGTCGAATAGACCAAGAGCACCCGTTGCTAAAACCGCACCCATAATTAACCAGGTTTCCGGAACGGGTTCGGCCAAAATTGCCACCACAATGGTTGCAGCAATCAGCATGATAACGCCACCCATAGTTGGCGTACCCTGCTTTACCAGATGACTTTCGGGGCCATCCGCACGAACAAACTGCCCAATGAGATGCTTGCGCAAAAATTTAATAAAAGCAGGCATCAAAGCGATCGTTACGATAACGCCCAAGAAAATAGCGAGAAAGACCATAAAGGTCGGGTATTCAACAAAGGAAACCATAACTAGCTCAACAACTCCTTGGCTATCCTATCGAGCTCCATGAAGTGAGAAGCCTTTAGCAAAAGCGTATCACCAGGAGCAATATGCTCTCGCAAAAAAGCAAGCGCTTCTTCGCGAGTATCTACTACATGTATGCGCTCAGGAGCAAACCCTGCCGATTGGGCTGCTTGTCCAATGAGGCGAGCAAGCTCGCCCACGCAAATCAGAAAATCAATATTAGCACGAGCGGCAAATCTTCCAACGGATTCATGAGCAGCAGGAGCAAACGAACCAAGTTCACCCATATCTCCTAGAACCGCAAAACGACGCCCTTCAACACGCATTGCCTTTAAAAGGGAAAGTGAAGCACGCATGGAATCGGGATTTGCATTATAGGCATCATTGATTACCGTAAATCCCTGGTCGGAATGAAGAATTTCCTGCCTTCCTCCCTCTGGCATTGATGCTTCAAGCGCCGCAACGATTTCTTCTAAGCTCATTCCAGCCAGGTATCCAACCGCCGCAGCAGAACAAGCATTAGAGACGTTATGTATACCGCGCAGAGAAAGCTTGCACTCCATACGATCTACATCGATTGAAGGCGAAGCTGCATTAATTCCGCTCGTTGCATCGCCTTCTTTATTCCGCGTAAAACCACTTGCACACAAAATAAAGGAAGGATAGCCATCGCAATCGAGTTGTACCTCTTCGGCCCAAACGCAGGGAACCGATGACTGTTTATGCGATTCAGTAGCTACCTTCGAGCCATCAAAAAGCACCTTCAAGATCGAAGAATTTTGCGCTTCGGAGCACTCCCATACAAAATCGGTCATATCGTCTGCAGCATTAAGAAATGCCACGCCCTTTTCGGCAGGCAGAGAAGCAATCAATTCTGCTTTTGCACAAGCGATGTTTTCCCTACTGCCCAATAGTTCAATATGACTTTCACCCACATTGGTAATCAAACCCCAGTCGGGCTTAACAAAAGAACAGAGCTGCTCGATTTGACCTGAACCGCGCATACCCATCTCTACTACGATCATCTCAGTATCGGGATCTGCATTTAAAAGCGTACGCGGAACACCTAATTCGTTATTTTGATTTGCCTTTGTTGCAATACACGAAAAACGTGCCGATAGAACATCACGCACAAGATTTTTGGTAGTTGTTTTGCCGGTAGAACCGGTAATACCAATGACGCGTCCTTTAAGAACGCCACGATATCCGCTGGCAAGTTGAGTAAACGCCTCGTGTGTTGAAGATACGCGCAGAATCGCCGTTGCCGATTCTTCTGCACATGCTATTACCTCTTCTGGGAGGTCCTTCATGACTAAAACAGCAACTGCTCCTGATTTACAGGCAGACTCCACAAAATCATGGCCATCAACCCGCTCTCCCGGCAGTGCAACATAAACAAATCCAGGCTCAACTTCTCGCGAATCCCAGGTAATACCGCATGCTTCTTTTTCTAAGTCGCAAGCAGAATTCAGGAGGTGAGCACCACTAAAACGAGCGATCTTGTCAACCGAAAGACGCATAACGTTAACCGAACACCTTCTTCAGTTCTTCGGCAGCAACTTCACGGTCATCGAAGTGATGCTTTTCGCTGCCTATTATTTGATAGTCTTCATGACCTTTGCCCGCAATCAAGACAGCATCTCCGGGTTGAGCAAGCGCAATAGCCCGCGCAATTGCTTCGTGACGATCTGCGACCACTTCATAATGATCGCTACCTTCGCTCATTCCCGCCACAATATCTTCAATGATCGCCTGAGGATCTTCTGTTCGTGGATTATCTGAAGTAACTACCGCATAATCGGCAGCCAAAGCAGCCTTTCCCATAATGGGACGCTTGCCTGAGTCGCGATCGCCCCCGCAACCAAACACAACAATTGTCTTGCCTTCGCTTTCGAGCGCAGATACTGAAGCGATGGCCTTCTCAAGAGCATCAGGCGTATGAGCATAGTCTACATACACCGAGATACCTCCATCGTTTTCAACCGATACACGCTGCAAGCGACCTGGCACCGCAGGAACATCGCGTAGCGCCTCAACAATCGCAGATGGAGCATAACCGAGCTGCAAAGCAACGCCAAAAGCTGTCATGACGTTCTCTACGTTAAAGCGGCCCACCAAAGGATAGGTCACCGTATAGTTTGTCCCTCTTACCGATAGCTCAACACGAGTTTGGGCAGCACCATACTCCACTTCAACGGGGTGAATTTGTGCCGAAGGATCAAATCCTGTAGTAACAATGACATCTTCATTTGCGGAAGTGCGCTTGAGGAGTTCTTTTCCCCATGCACTATCAATATTGATAACACGCTTTGCAGGATAGTCCTTTGAGAAGAGACGAGCCTTTGCGGAAAAATACGCCTCGAAAGTTTTATGGTAGTCAAGATGGTCTTGCGTGAGATTGGTAAAAGCGGTTACTGCAAATTTCGTAGCCCACGTACGCTCCAAATCGAGTGCATGAGAACTAACCTCCATAGAAACCACACCGCAACCTTCATCACGCATCATGGCAAAGAGTTTTTGTAGATCGGGCGATTCGGGCGTAGTGTGAGAAGAAGGACGATGTTGTCCTTCAATTTCAATTCCAACCGTACCAATAAGGCCGGTTTTATTTCCGAGCACCTGAGCTATATGATTTACCAGATAAGTGGTTGTAGTTTTACCGTTGGTGCCCGTTACTCCAACCAAGGAAAAGGCTTCTGAAGGATTGCCGTAAAAACGGGAAGCAAGGCGGGCCATCGCCTTACGAGAATCCTTTACCACAACCTCCGTAACCTCAGTTGCATCAGCTAAATACACCTTACGTTCCACAATAAGAACGCGCGCGCCACGATCGATGGCGTCTTGCGCAAATGAGTGTCCGTCAGCCTTTAAACCAACGATGCAGCAAAACGCGTCTCCTGGTTTCACTGCGTCGCTTCGATACGCAATTCCTGATACAGGCTCTTCGGGATTACCAATAATAGTGCAATCTATTCCTGAAAATAGTTCTCCACATGTTTTATACGTCATGGAAACCTCAATTCTGAGTGATGTTGTAGCGATCTATCGCAAAGGTCATTATATCGTGAAACGCTTCAACCGTTTGTCTCTCCCCAGGAACATCGTATGCGCCCACAAAACACACCAGATTAGTAGAGGAATCAGGTAAATAGCCTACAAAGGAAATATTGTAAACACCCTGCTGGTATCCGCCCTGATCCGAAGCGATTTCTGCAGTTCCCGTCTTGCCGACAACACGATAACCTTCAATTTGAGCATCGGTACCCGTACCGCGATCAACGGTTGCTTGCATCATAGTTTCAAGCTGATCAATTGCGCTTTGATTGTCGGTAATCTGACTGGTTGCGTAAGCGCGATCCTCTTCTTCAGTCGGCACATCCAAAAGGAAATGCGGCTGAGTGGCAGTTCCATTATTAGCGAGCGCCGCGTAAAAACGTATCATTTCGATAGGCGTAGTAGTAAGACCTTGGCCAAAGCTGATGTTATACCCTTGAACTTCTGACCATTGATCGCGGGGCGATACGTAGCCCTGCGCTTCACCTGGGTAATCCACTCCCGTCGTTTCGGTAAGCTGATATTTTTGAATGTATTCGTAGAGTTTCTCAAAGCCCATATCGCGCGCAATAAGAGACACTCCTACGTTCGACGAATCCGCAATGATGGTGGTGGCGCTCATGGTTTCATCGCCTCGCTCGTGTGAGTCGGTAATGGTATAGTCGTCAACCTTCAAAGCAGCAGGACAGAAATACTCCGTATCAGGGTTTACAATGCCCTCTTCCAATGCGGCAAGCATAGTGACTGCTTTCATGGTTGATCCAGGCTCGTATGACGACGAAATAGACGAAAGATTCGTTGCTCCTTCTTCTATTTTCGTAAGATCAGTTATGTCAAAAGTAGGCGAAGAAGAGCATGCATAAATTTCCCCTGTGGCAGAGTCCATAAGCATCGCTGATCCGCCAGAACCTTGTACCTCTTCAACTCGTAGCGCGAGTGCTTCCTCGAGTTTTTGCTGCATATCAATATCAATGGAAAGTACGATATCCTGACCATTAACCACTTCAGCGGTAACCTGTTCAGTACCAGGAACAGGAACACCCTCTTTGCTGTACTCCAAAGTCTTCTGACCTGCCGTACCGCCCAGAATATCGTCGTAGTACAACTCAAGGCCGGTAATAGCATCGCCATCCGAATTGAGTACACCAATTATCTGGCTAGCAGTAGCACCGCAAGGATATACACGTTTGGATGTTTTCTCGTAATCAACGCCTTCAATGCCCAAGTCTTTAATGGCATTCATATCATCTTCATCAGCGCCTTTAAAGAGATAAACAAAATTCGTGTCTTGCTGAATTTTGTCCTTATACTCTTGCGCTTCCCCTCCGCACGCATTAGCAAGTGCTGTTGCAAGTTGATCAACTTTATCGGCACTTACCACATGAGGATGGCAGAAAATATTGTACGCATCGACCGTTGTTGCCAGGATCGTACCATTGCGGTCGTAAATCGTGCCTCGACGCGGTTCAATGTCAACCATGACTTCACGTGAAGTGCCTCTATCAAGATTGTTTTGTGCATCTATTACTTGAAGCCACACAAGACGACACGCCAAAATAACCGCAACAGCTAAGAACACGAGAAGGATAATGCCTAATCGTCCATTAAACATATCTCTATCGAAGCTACTTGTGGAAAACCGTGAAGATCTACTATTCCGTTGAGGACTTTGGTGGTGGCGCGAAGATGCGGACCTTGGTCCTTGCACCCGCTGCGAATGGGAACGCCGCGAAGTATGCCTCTCGACCATAAGAGTTTATCCTTGCGAAGTAATGCGAGAAACGCTTCCCGCAAAAGAAAGATTACCTGCAGAGTCAATAGAAACCGGATCGACCGAAAGAGTGATAGTTTCCGAGCTTACCCCTGCTTGCATCTTTAATTTTTCATCAGCCTGAGTACGAATGTTGCTCGGACTTGAAAGCAGGCTTTCCTGAACCGCCAGTGATTCACCTGTAGTACGAGCATCGGCAATTTGAGTACGTAAATCACTTGCTTGAGAAGCAGTGCTATAAGCAGCAGAAGCAAGTCCAACACGAACAAAACCAATGATCAAAAATACCACAAGGCAAGCAATGACCACTTTTATGCCCGTTACGGCGAAATCAGAAAGCGCTGGATTTACCGCATGCTTTCTGCCAGGAACAACACGAACCGAAGGAGCTGATGGCGAATAGGGCCTAGCAACTTCATGATCGTAGCGATATGCTGGTACGCCTGCCATCTGCTCACCTCCTTGGTGCGTTTTAGTAGTTCATACGGAGCGAGGCAGTTAAATGTTTTCATCTAAGCGTTGCGCTACTCGAAGTTTTGCACTGCGCGAACGCGGATTTCGTTTTATTTCATCAGGAGACGGCAGAATCGGTTTTCGCGTAAGAACTTTCAATACCGGCTTGTTCCCACAAACACAAATTGGTAAGTCGGGAGGACAAGTACAACCCGTAGACATTTTCTTAAACAGGTCTTTAACTATACGATCCTCAAGCGAGTGGTAGCTAATTACTGCAATATGACCTCCAGGAGCCAGCCAGCGAATAGCTGCCTCTAAGCCACTGCGCAACACGTCGAGCTCGCCATTGACTTCAATACGAAGTGCTTGAAACGTGCGCTTCGCGGGATGACCACCCGCACGTCTTGCCGAAGCAGGAACGGCTGCCTTGATAACCTCGACCAATTCTTCGCTTGTGGTAAGAGGTTTTTCCTTGCGTGCCGCTACGACAAATTCTGCAATGCGACTTGCCCACTTTTCATCAGAATACTGACGGATGACCCGAGCGAGATCTGCTGCGTTATAAGTGTTGATGATCTCAGCTGCGGTTAAAGTTTGATTACTCGGATCCATCCGCATATCAAGAGGGCCAGTTTCCTTAAAGGAAAAGCCACGAGCAGGTGTATCGATTTGCACCGACGAAACTCCCAGATCGAACAATATTGCGTCGATCGAAGGAATTTGCGCTGCTACCAAAAGTGCATCCAAGTCTCCAAAGTTGCCTTCTACCACATCTATTTCAGGGCGAATGGCTTCTGGCAAAGCTTCCAAGCGCTCACGCGCCGCTTTGCGTGCCACCGCATCTTGATCAATACCAATAAGATGACCTGTTCGACCGATGTGTTTCGCAACTTCCAGAGAATGTCCTGCCCCACCGAGTGTAGCGTCTACGTAAGTTTGTCCTTCGGACAAATGGAGAGCTTCAATGCACTCAGAAAGCAGAACGGGAATATGCCGATATTCTTTTGTCATTGTTCGCGCGCCTTACCCTAGCTCACCAAGGAAGCCACATCGGTGTCTTCCACGAACTGGTTCCAACGCTCCTCGTCCCAAATCTCAAAGTGATCGGTATCGCCTACAATAACAACGTCCTTATCAAGCGAAGCGGAATCGCGCTGCTGGGGGGACAGATGAATGCGACCCGAGTTATCCACTTCGCATGGTTTTGCGCGAGAATTTAAAACCTTACGCTGAGCAACCATCTTTCGGTTGCTTGCGCTATAGCCACCCTGCGCTTCAAAAAGGCTTTCAACCCAGGCAGAGAACGCTTCAGTTTCAAAAACCAGAAGACATTGATCCGTAGGATCAGGTGTCACCCTAAGATTCTCGGAAAGAACCTTGCGGAATTCAGCAGGAAGAGACAAGCGTCCCTTGGCATCCAGCTTTCGGCTGTATTCGCCAAGCAGCTCGCTCACAACTGTTCTCCTTCCGGGGTTCCCTCGTGGAGTTAATTTTAGGCGAGCGAATCCCACTTTGCAACACAAAATGGGAATTCCACCCACCTTTCTCCCCCTCTTTCCCCCACGATTTACCACGTGTTTTATTTTTTCCAGGGGATTTACCTAGATATAGACACAATATCTAGGGGTACCACTAAATATGGTTTGACCAAAACGTGGGAGAAAGTGGGAGACTTTATGACGGAAGCGTGAATTATGGACAACTGAGAGGTATCTGCCTCACTTGCAACCATGGGATTCAACTACAGACTGAAGGAATCTTCTAATTTAATGCCATTGCGTGTGTTCGATGTTGTGCATTCCCTATCGAGCATCGTTGTATATCCTCTACCGAACATCGCTGCGCGCTCTTTATATCTACGCGTTCTTCATTGAGGGGTTGTTGCTGTTCTTTTTTAAGAGTTGTTGCGCGGATGCGCCGCTAGATACTCTTCTCGCAAATGAGCCGTTTGCACATGAGTATAAATTTGAGTGGTTGAAATATCAGAATGCCCCAACATTTCTTGAATTGAACGAAGGTCCGCACCACCTTCAAGCAAATGCGTGGCAAAAGAATGACGCAACGTATGAGGATGCAAGTTTTTTATACCGATACGGAGACCAGCTTTTTCTACCACCTTATGCACGCTCTGACGAGAGAGCCGCCCTCCACGTGCATTTAAGAACAAGGCGGGGCTTGGGTGTGCCTTGCTACACGTAAGATAAGGTCGCGAATCTTGCAAATATATCTGGACGCGCTCAATAGCCAATCCCGAAAAGGGCACCAGACGCTCTTTCGATCCTTTTCCTAAGACCCGAAGCGTACCTTCATCAAACCGAACACGATCAAGATCGAGTCCCACCAGCTCACTCACCCGCAGACCACACCCATAAAGCACCTCTAAAATGGTGGCGTCTCGAATTTCTAAGGGCGTTACAAAAGGCATTCCATCAAGCAGAGAACACACCTGATTAATACTAAGTACATCGGGAAGTTTCTCTGGTTTTTGAGGAATTCCCACCATCTGAGCTGGATCTTTCGAGACAAGATTTTCTCGCACCAAAAATTTATGGTAGCCCTTAATGGTGGAGGTGCGGCGTGCGATCGTAGAAGCTGCGAGACCCCTCTTGTGCAGGCTTGACTGAAATGCCAGAATTTCTTCGCGTGATATTTCTGATGCTTCTTTTACCTGGTACGTGTCTTTTAAAAAAGAAAGATAATCATCTAAGTCTTCTCGATAAGCGCGCACCGTTGCAGGCGAAGCTCCTCGTTCTGCCACTAAGTAACCTATATAGTCTTGCACGAAAAACATAAGCCCAAATCGCTTACTGTTGGATTCTTCCATGAACTTCTAAGCGTCCACAACCTAGGCGCTTAGATCTATCACTATTCTACTGACGCTATTGTAGTTAAAGCGGATTATGATTTAAACAAACTTTGGCTTCTCGTGTGTCAGATGAGCCTTATTGCAAGCAGCATCAACAAATCCCACAAAGAGAGGGTGGGGCTTAGTGGGACGACTCTTGAATTCAGGATGACCTTGGCTGGCGATAAACCACGGATGGTCAGGAAGCTCAATCATTTCCGTCAAACGCCCATCAGGTGAAAGTCCACAGATATTCAAGCCTGCTTCAACCAGTACTCCACGATACGCATTATTTACCTCATAGCGATGACGATGACGCTCGTAGATTACTTCTTCTCCATACACTTGATATGCAAGCGAATCTTTTTCGAGCTTACAGGGATACGCACCAAGACGCATCGTGCCACCCTTGTCTTCCACATCTTCCTGCTCAGGCATGAGATCAATAACGGGATATTGCGCTTCCTCATCAAATTCAGCCGATGTGGCACCCTGGAGTCCCGCCACGTGGCGCGCAAACTCGCACACTGCCGCCTGCAGCCCTAAGCAAATTCCCAAATAAGGAATGTTGTGCTCTCGTGCGAACTGCGCAGCGACAATCTTGCCCTCAAACGCACGTTGACCAAAACCACCTGGCACCAAAATGCCATCCATGTCGCCTAAAGTTGCTTGCACTGTTTCAGCCGAAAGCTCTTCGCCGTCAACAAGATGAATGGAAGCATGCACTCCGTTTGCCACCGCTGCGTGCCCTAATGCCTCAATTACCGAAAGATAGGCATCAGGCAAACTTACATACTTACCAACAATAGCGATATTTACTTCCCCTTCACAGGCATCTGCCGCAGCAAGGAAATTCTTTAAAGGAGAAAGATCTGCTTCGGGCGCAGAAAGATTCATGCGCTTGAGAACCTGCACATCAAATTCCTGATCAAACAGCGAAAGCGGAACTTGATAAATCGAAGGAGAATCTATGCAAGAAAGGACATGCTCTACCTCAACGTCGCAAAACAAAGCAATTTTTTCTCTAACTTGATCAGTTATTTCATGATCGGAGCGACACACAATAAAATCAGGCTGAACGCCAAGGGAGCGTAACTCTTTAACACTATGCTGAGTGGGTTTGGTTTTTACTTCGTGTGCAGCTGCGATATAAGGCACCAGGGTTACGTGAATAAAACAAACATCGCCTTCGGGGCGTTCCTTTTTAAATTGACGCGCCGCCTCAATAAAAGGAAGCGATTCGATATCGCCAATAGTGCCGCCAATTTCAGAAATCACGATATCGGCATTCGATTGATCAGCGATGCGACGCAGGCGATCTTTAATTGCCTCTGTCACATGAGGAATAACCTGCACCGTTCCGCCTAGAAAATCTCCTCGACGTTCACGAGCAATAAGACTTTTATAGATTGATCCTTGAGTAAAGTTGGATTCGCGCGAAAGATTTTCATCGATAAAGCGCTCGTAATGCCCTAAATCCAAATCGCCTTCATGGCCATCCTCAGTTACGAACACTTCACCATGTTGGAAAGGAGACATGGTACCCGGATCTACATTCAAATAAGGATCCATTTTTTGCATGGTTACCTTGTAACCACGGGCTTTAAGCAAATGACCCAACGAAGCGGCGGTAATTCCTTTTCCCAACGATGAAACTACGCCACCTGTCACAAAAATATGCTTTGCCATGATGCTCCTTAAATGATTTATCTCTTGATCTTTACTTACTGATCTTTGCTTGTCTTCTAATCTTCGCCAACTAGTTTTTGCCCATTTCAGCTCTATTCTAATGAGCTATGTTTCAAAACATTTAACATCAGTACTTCAAGGAAAGGTTTTACACACTCGAAACATCTATTGAGATGATGATTCGGCATCCATCGCGCTTGGAATGATGCTTTTGCATTCATAGCGCCCAGATTGATAGTTAGACATCCGTCGTGCTCGAATTGACAGATAGGCATTCATAACGCTTCTCTCCATGAATGCTTTGCAACGAAAAATAATCTGAATAACAGATTTTTTATAAGCCCGCTAAGCCCTGCTTTATACTAATTTGGTTACGACGACAATCACAGCTATCTACAAGATGAGAGGATTATTCCATGCGCATCGGTTTTGATAACGACAAATATATTGCCCTACAGGCTGAGCACATCCGTGATCGTATTAGCCAATTTGGCGGCAAATTGTATTTGGAGTTTGGCGGCAAATTGTTTGACGACTTCCACGCTTCTCGCGTATTGCCCGGCTTTGAACCAGATAGCAAAATTCGCATGCTTAAGCAATTAATTGATGACGTAGAAATTATTGTGAGCATCAATGCTAACGATATCGAAAAATCCAAAATGCGCGGGGATCTTGGCATCACCTATGACGAAGACGTGTTGCGCTTGCTTGATATTTTCCAATCGATGGGCTTCGCTACCGCAGGTGTAGTGATCACTCAGTTCGAAAATCAGCCCTCAGCGCTTGCTTTCCGTCATCGCCTCGATACGCTTGGCATCAAAAGCTACCTGCACTACCCTATCGCAGGCTATCCTTATGATACGGCACGTATCGTAAGCGAAGAAGGCTATGGGCGTAACGAATATATTGAAACCACGCATCCTCTCGTAGTAGTAACGGCTCCAGGTCCCGGCTCTGGCAAAATGGCAACTTGTCTCTCTCAGCTCTATCACGAGCACAAACATGGTGTTGAGGCTGGTTATGCAAAATACGAGACTTTCCCTATTTGGAATCTGCCGCTAAAGCACCCTGTAAATATCGCCTATGAAGCCGCAACGGTAGATCTCAATGACGCTAACACGATCGATCCGTTCCATCTGGAAGCCTACGGCGAAACCACCGTCAACTACAATCGCGATGTAGAAATTTTCCCTGTACTTAAAGCTATGATGGAGCGAATTTTGGGCACAAGTCCCTACCAGTCTCCTACCGATATGGGTGTCAATATGGCTGGCAAAGCAATCGTTGATGATGAAGCGGTACGCGAAGCGGCAAAGATGGAAATCGTACGTCGCTATTTCCAAGCAGCCGTAGAAGCTCGACGGAGCGGAAGTGGACAAGAATATGTTGAGCGACTCGAGCTTCTTATGAATCAGGCAGGCGTTGATGTCAATTACTCCCCCGCACGATCTGCTGCTCTTCTCAAAGAAGAAACAACGGGACGTCCAGCAGGCGCAATGGTTCTTCCCGATGGAAGCGTGGTAACTGGCAAAACTTCAGATCTGCTTGGTGCTGCCTCCTCCCTTCTTATGAACGCCCTAAAAGGAGTCGCAGGTGTCGATGATGCCGTAGACGTCATTAGCAATGAAGTTATCGAGCCGATCTGCGAGCTCAAAACTTCGACGCTTAATTCAAGAAATCCACGCCTTCATTCCGACGAAACGCTCCTTGCCCTTTCAGTGACAAGCGCTACCGATCCGTTGGCAAAACAGCTTATCGACCATGCAGGCGACCTAAAAGGCTGTGATGCGTTCTTCAGTGTGATCATTTCTTCCACTGACGAAAAGCTCTATCGAACCCTTGGCATCAATGTATGCTGCGAACCAAAGTATGAGCAGCGCAGGTACTACCACCGCTAAGGCGGTATCTCTGCAATCAAATGGTCAGCGAGTGCACCTATGGTATACTCGCTGAAACCTATTCACTGACATATTGTTTAAAGTTTTCTAGGGTTCCGCTGAGTTATTCAGCTTTACTCAGGCTGGTCCAAGAGAAAACAGCTACCGATCGGTAGCCACCACGGAGGGATAAAAGCCCGGGAGCAACAAATGTTGTTCCCGGGCTTTCTTTATGAGAAAGGTATCGAACATGACCACAGTGAAATACATCCGCCACAAACGATCCTTGAAGATTCATTGAGCCAAAAGTAATCCACGAAAGTTTATCCCTCGCAAGATCAAAACAAACGAATGAAAGGAACGTCGTGACCAACTACGCCACCTCAATGTCGGACCCCTCTTCAAGACGAAAGCATAGTTTTGCTTGGATTTGCCTAGTTCTGTCGAGCTGCCTTGAAGTGGTCTGGGCTTACACCATGAAGCTATCTCACGGTTTTAGCGATCCCCTCTATACCGTCATAACCATCGTGATATTGGCAGCAAATCTATTCTTGCTCGAAAAGCCTGTTGCAGTATTAGGCATCGGAGTCTCGTATGGTGTCTTCACGGGGCTGGGTATTGTAGGCACCACTACCGTAGGAGCGGTAAGTCTGGGTGAGACGCTCGACCCCATCAAAATAGCCTCAATCGCCATCTTGATGATCGGCGTTATTGGTTTGAAGTTTTGCGACGCAAAAGAAGCGACGCAAAAAGCAGCAAAAATGGTAGAACAATACAATTCGCAAACTATTCAACACGCCACTTCTCCTCAAGAAGGTGATGCCAAATGATGTGGATCGTTTTATTCATATCTTCGTTTTTTGAGCTTGGATTCACGGTTTGCCTGAAACTTTCTGAGGGATTTCGCAAAAAGAAATGGACAGTCCTTTGCATCTGTTCGACGATCTGCTCAATAGGGCTGCTCTCAATTGCGACAACCGAATTGCCCCTAAGCGTTGCTTATGCGGTATGGACCGGTGTTGGCACCGTACTAATTACGTTGTTCGGCATTGCTGTGTTTAAGGAAAGCAAAAACCCTTTGAAACTGTTCTTCTTAGCTCTTGTTCTTCTAGGGGTTATAGGCTTACGTTTAAGCGGCGTTGCTCATTAGAGTGAATCTATCTCTATCGCGCATGCTTGCCGCGCTTTTTCGGCAAAAAACGCCCAAATAACTTACGCCCAATACGCTCCAGGACGGAAAATTCTTCAACACGGAAAAGCCGGCATAATCCAAACGATACAACCAGACCAACACATCCCGAAATCGCAAGAATGACAACCGCCTCTAATACGGCATTAATTGCAATATTTGCAAGGAGCAACGATAAGCCGTTTGCCAAAATTCCCGCAAGAATCGCCCCTATTAAACCAGCGAGCGCAGACTTAACAAAAACTGCTACAATGCCACGATTGCCATAACTACCAACTTTGCTTCGCACGATAAGCGAGCAAATAACCATCATGATGGCATAAAATGCCAGGTCAGAAATGGGAATACCTGCTAAACCAAGCACTTCAGGCTGACACAGATACCAGTACCCTGCTACCTGGCCCAAACGAACAATAAAATCGATAATCGCAAATTTCATAAAGCTTCGAAGTGCAGCAAAAACACGATACATGTACATATATCCCGCATAAAAAGGAAGACTTACCACCCATATCGCCAGGATGGTGCCAACGTTAGCAACTTCCTCCGCCGTAAAGGCGCCCGCCTGAAACAGCTGCATTAATGGCTGAGCAAGAGCGCCAACCAAGAACGCTAAGGGGATAATCAAAAAGAAAGTCGAACGCAAACCTGAGCGAATAAACCCTCTAAAGCCATCCCAATCTTCTCGCGCTGCGCAGTCCGAAAGTTCTGTCAAAAGCGTTGTCGAGAGCGATACCGCAATTACGCCGTACGGCAGCTGATACCACGTCCAAGCATAGTTGAGTGTAGAGGGGCCGTTCGGTGCTGCTTCCAGTGAAAACGCATTACGACAACTAAACGTAATCATGGTACCCGCAATATACAAAAACATAGGAGCTGCCACTTTAAGCGCTTCCACCAACATAGGATCGCGCAAATTAATATGTGGTCGATACTGAAACCCCTGTTTAATAAGTGCAGGTATCTGAACTCCAAACTGACACAGTACGCCCGCCGAAGTACCAATTGCAAGCCACCAGAGAGCAACTTCTTGATTCCATGCAGAAAGCGGCACGAAACCAAACATCACAACGGTAACAACAATGTTATTAATAACCGGAGCCAAGGAGGGCATTAGGTAGGTTCGTTCTGCATTCAAAATGCCCGTAATAACTGCACCTACGCCATAAAGCAAAATCTGAATCGCAAAAATTCGGAAAAAGAAAATGGCAAGCTCTTTCGATTCTCCTTGGTCAACGGTAAAGGTTTGCGTTTCGATTACCGCAGGAGAAAAGAACGAGCATGCTAACGTTAAAATACCTAGCGCAATGATAGTTATCGACAAGATATTTGAAGCGAAATCATACGCCCCTCTATTGCCTTCCTTTTCCTTCATTAACAAATAAAGCGGCAAAAACGCTGTCGCCAAAACGCCCGAAGCCGCCAACTCGTAAATCATTGCTGGCATATTATAGGCAATCTGATAGGCAGAAGTAAGCAACGTATTGCCTAAAGCAAAGGCCATTGCCCAAGTACGCAGCAAACCTGTAACGCGCGAACCCAGCGTACAAAGGGTAATCAAACCCGTGTTTTTTATAATGCTATCTTGTGAATCGTTTGCCATATGTCCTCGCGTTGCGTCTATAATTGATCGAATTCAATAGAACCATACTAAGGAAAAAATCATGCGTGTTCTGATAGTTCGCAATAATTACAACCCTAAGGCATTAGAGTCTGCATTGCTGCTAGAAGTATACCTGGCTTCGCAAGGAGTGGAGTGCCGAGCTTACGATACCGACGATCTGCGCTCCTCGTTGTCGATGAACGAGCCCGAAAAGGTAGAAGATATTGATTCTTTCGACCTCGCCATTGTTCTTGGTGGCGATGGCACCATCCTTCGCACCGCTGCACAGATAAAGTACCGTCGAATTCCTATTTTAGGCGTCAATTTTGGTCACCTCGGGTTTATGGCAAACTCAAACGAAGATGGCATCATCCCAGTCGTTGCAGCAGCACTCGCAGGCGATTTAACGGTCGAGCAACGCACAAATTTACGCATAGATGTCTTTTATGAGGGTGATGAAAACGTCGAATTGGATCCAGAAGCTTCTCCTACCGAAGGATCTTCGGCGCAATTTTTTGCACTCAATGAATTGGTTCTTGCCCGCGGCGCTCAAGGTCGCGTAATAGATTGTCGTTACGCTGTATCAGGAGAAATGGTGGCGGACGTTAAAGGTGACGGTATCATTGTCGCAACCGCCACAGGCTCAACCGCTTATGCTCTTTCTGCAGGTGGCCCCCTGATTGCCCCAGGCTACAGTGGATTGGTTGTGGTGCCGATTGCTCCCCATTCCCTCCATTCGCGCGCATTAGTTACAGGTCCTTCCGATATAACAGAAGTATTCATGGACCCTTCTAGCGCCAACCGCGAAGCAACTATGTTTATTGATGGCGAAATTATTCCATCTGAGCGCCCCATTCGACGCGTTGTGGTTCGCAAGGGAGATGAGCCCACGATACTTTTGCGTTATAAAGCTGAGACATTCTACGGTCGCACTTCGCGCGTATTTTTCAATTCAGGAGGAAACGACGACTAGCCAATGTCTTGGTCAAACGCTCATATCAAACGCAATGCATATTTCGATAAAAGGGCTGGAAACAATAGTTTCCAGCCCTTTTTACTGCAATACTTCAAAGCTTGTAATCTCTAACCCTAAGGCATCACAAATCAGTGCATTAGCAAGACACAAAAGGCGCCCACTCCCTACCGAGCCTAAACTTACAAACTATTGATACTCAACACAGGTTGATCCCTGTTGCTGTAGATCCTAGTTGTTCTCTGGGTTTACCGGACGTCGATAATTCGGTTCGACCGTTAACAAGCGAGGACCATCTTCAGTAATTGCGATCGTTTTTTCAAAATGAGCAGAAGGCTTGCCATCACGCGTTACTACTAACCAGCCATCGCTCATAACCTTAGTGCGGTATGTACCGATGTTGATCATAGGTTCAATCGCAATTACCATACCAGGCTCAAGCTTCATACCATGATGTTTACGACCATAGTTAGGTACATTTGGTTCCTCGTGCATATTGCGACCAACGCCGTGACCTACATATTCGCGCACTACCCCATAACCAGCCTTCTCGGCAATTTCTTGAATAGCGTGTCCGATATCGCCTAGATGATTTCCAGGACGCGCCGCCTCGATGCCTGCCCACATGCACTGCTCAGTCACCTCAAGCAGGCGCTGCTTCTCGGGGGAGATTTTGCCCACAGGGAAGGTCCAAGCATTGTCGCCTACCCAACCACCAACGATCGCGCCCGTATCAACAGAAAGAATATCGCCTTCTTGCAAGATGACATTTTTTGACGGAATACCATGAACAATCTGCTCGTTTATGGAAGCGCAGATAGACCCCGGAAAGCCACCGTAGCCCTTAAACGCAGGGATACCTCCCTCCATGCGAATAAGCATTTCCGCCAGATGATCTAGCTCTTCAGTGGAAACACCTGGCTGCACACGCGCCCCCACCTCGCGTAAAACTTTTGCAGATAGGCGACCCGCTTCTGCCATCTCCTCAATCTCTTGAGGACTTTTCAAAATTACCCCATTACGGGATCTTCCAAGACTCATTTGTTTAACCCTCTTTCTTATCTTTCGAGGCTAGAATACACCCTCTACCAAATATGCGAAAGCAGAAACACGTATTGCCTGCTCTAGGTTATGATGTGTCCATACATTTTATACGAGGAGAACCATGGAAAATAAAACCCCGCGACATCGCCACACCCCATCGGATCCCCGCGCACAGCAGCGCAATGTCATAGATGGAAGGCCAATCCCTAGACGTCGCTCATCAAGTCCTGCCTCATCGGCATCGGATGGATACTTTGACAGATCTCGCATTTCGGCAGACGATGCTGCTCACGTGTCAAGAAACAGCACTCAAAAGTCTTACCAGCCTAACCCAGATCCCTCCAGGCAAATGCCAAGCTGGGCACAGCAGCAAATGCCCCGCAGCACACGAGCGAATCAGTCGCGACAGGGAACGCGCCGTCAACAACGACCAAATTATCGCCAAAGCGAACCCTCGCGTCTTCAACGAGAGCAGGTTGGGGAATATCATGAACCGTTCGTAGAGCAACCAAGTAAATCATTTGCAGCTCAGGAACCCCTTCAAAACCAGCCTTCCTGGTATGACCCCAATCGCACAAATAGTTCTCGAACCCCCCGTGCAACGCTTGATACCAGCCTCGAAAACCCTCGCTGGTACTCTCGCAATGAAAACGACGTATACGTAGGCGGTCGTCGGTCTTTTGGCGGGCATGCCGGCGCAGGTGCTAGAGCAGCAGGACGTGGCGGAAATTTCAGCGCTTCGGGTTCTCGCACCAGATCAAGACTGCCTTTCGTTATTGGCGGTGGCGTAGTTGTCCTTATTCTTCTTATCGTACTGATCGTTAATGTTGTTAATGCACTCACTGCTCCACAGCAACCTGCACAAGAAGAAACGCTTCCTGTCTCAGAAAGTGCCCCTACTTCAACCTCATTCACTATCTCTTTTGCAGGCGACTGCACTTTGGGAACTGATTCAAGCTTTGACCCATCAACAAGCTTCACTGCGGTCTACAACGACGCAGAAGATCCCTCATATTTCATGAAAAACGTTGCCGACATTTTTGGATCCGATGATTACACCGTAGTGAATATGGAAGGAACGCTTACTGAATCCACCGAACGACAAGACAAAACGTTTGCCTTCAAGGGTCCAGCAGAATATACCGACATCCTTAAATCTGGCAACATCGAAGCAGCATCTCTGGCTAATAATCACTCGCACGATTACGGCGACCAGAGCTACAACGACACTATTTCTGCACTCGATAGCGCAGGAATCGTAAACTTTGGCTATGATCGCATTGCTTATGTAGAGGTCAAAGGAGTAAAAGTCGCCCTTATTGGTACCTACATGCTTGCCGAGGGATTAGACATTAAAGACGAAATGGTAGCAAACATTAACGCTGCTAAAAACGAAGGCGCTCAGGTCATAATAGTATTCACCCATTGGGGTATTGAAAAGGAAACTGTTCCTGGTGCCGATCAAGTTGAACTAGGTCATGCTGCCATTGATGCGGGCGCTACGATAGTAGTTGGATCACATCCTCACGTCATTCAGGGCTACGAAAAATACAATGGTCGCTATATCGTATATAGCCTTGGTAATTTCTGCTTTGGCGGCAACAAAAACCCTAGCGACAAAGATTGCATGATTTTCCAGCAAACCTTTACGGTAACGGGTAATGATGTAGCAACCGATGATGCAATTAATGTCATTCCCTGTTCAATTTCTTCCTCTTCGAGCAGCAACAACTACCAGCCCACCCCTGCTGAAGGAGATGAAGCAGAGCGAATTCTTGCAAAGATAGAAGAAAGCAATTCGAGCATTGCTTCGGTATCCGCTGAAGTTTCGGGCAGCAGCTCTTCGGAGGATTCTTCGAATGGCGGTAGCAACGCTAACGAGGCGAATGCTTAATGAGCTCTGATAAACCGCGCCAAGAAAGCCAAGAGTCACCATCCCAGCAAAGCCAAGACCCGTTTGGCGTTCTTGGCAACCTACCTCGCACTATCGAAATTGCAGAAGATGGTTCTCTTGCTCGCATTATCGACCAAACCAAACTCCCTTATGAATTGGCTTTTATTGACATCACTCAATGGGAACGCATGGTAGAGGCTATCAAACGCCTCGAAATAAGGGGCGCGCCAGCGCTTGGCATAGCAGGTGCTGCTGCTCTTTGCCTTTTTGCTTCAAATCAATGCAAATTCTCTTGCGTAAATTCCTTCATGAATGAGCTCTCAAACGTAAGTGATGCAATTGCGACTGCTCGACCTACTGCTGTCAATCTTTCTTGGGGAGTTCGTCGCGCCCAGAATGCTGCTTACCTTGCCGCCAACAAACCCGTGTCAACCATAGATTCAATTAAACAAGCTCTTGTGCAGGAAGTACATGCCATTCGCGACGAAGACGAAGTCGCGTGTCGAGCAATCGGCAGTTATGGAGTAACTCTTTTTTCTTACCCAAGTAATGTGCTAACACACTGCAATGCTGGGTCGTTAGCAACTGCCTATTACGGCACGGCTCTTGGAGTAATCTACCGCGCCTTTACTCAAGGCAATATAAAATGTGTCTACGCCGATGAAACACGCCCAGTCGGACAAGGTGCACGCCTTACCGCTTGGGAACTTGCTCAAGCAGGAATACCCGTCACTCTCATCTGCGACAATATGGCAGCAAGTCTTATGGCACAAAACAAAATTGATGCTGTAATTGTTGGTGCAGACCGCATTTGTGCAAACGGAGATACTGCAAACAAAATTGGAACGTACAACCTTGCTGTTTTAGCGGCATATCATCATGTTCCCTTTTATATTGCAGCACCTACTTCAACGTTCGACTGGAATTTATCGGAAGGGAAAGATATCGAAATTGAGCAGCGCGACTCCGGCGAAGTACTTGCTAAGCCCATCAGAGGTGTCGAGGTCTTCAATCCTGCATTCGACGTTACTCCTGCCAGCTTGATCACCTCATTTGTAACCGAAAAAGGTATCGTTAAACCAACTGATTTAGATTTGCTCTCACACAACTGAAGATGTACTGAGATAAACCCGCTCATCTAGACCCATCTTTATACAGCCAGAGAAATACCACGCTAAATCCATAAAGTTACTGCAAAATAGCAAGTCGGTGCAGAAAATCAACGCTTGTGCACGATATACTTAAACCAATCGGCTCTTTAATATCAAAAAGCGCCACTTTTCCTAGCTTTGCTTACAAAAAGTGACGCTTTTATACCCTAAACGCAAAACGAGTCACCTCAAAACGAACGACCAGAGCGCACAACCGTCGTTTTCTGCACCCACTTGCGCAATTTAACAAAGCTTACCAACTGAAAGGACGCTCATGGAAACCACTAATCACACCTCAGCTCCCGTCTGGCTTATCACAGGCGCAAGCCGCGGATTTGGAAGTGAATTTGCCCGTGTAGCACTTGAGCACGGCTGCAAAGTTGCCGCAACAGCACGAAAACCAGAAGCGGTTACGCAAACGCTCGGCGAACATGAAAATCTCCTCCCGATTGCACTAGATGTTACCAATCAAGAGCAAATCGACGATGCGGTTAAAAAAGCAATCGATGCCTATGGACACATTGACGTACTGGTTAATAATGCGGGATATGGTATTTTTGGCGCGTTAGAAGAGATTACCGATGCTGAAACACGGGCCATTTTTGACACCAACGTATTTGGAGCCATGAACGTCACACGCGCAGTATTGCCGCATATGCGATCTCAAAAATCAGGAAGAATCGTTATGTTGGGATCTGCTGCAAGCTTGGCCTGCGATCCAGGTGGCGCCCTCTATGACACCACTAAAGCAGCACTCGCTTCACTCAGTAATGTCCTAAGCCTTGAGATGAAGCCTTTCGGGATTCAAAGCATGGTTATTGCCCCTGGCATGTTCCGAACCAATTTCTTTGATGGATCATCCATCCAACGTCCTACAAGCCCCATGTCCGTCTACGACAACACGCCCGCCCGCGGAGCGGAAGACTATTGCCTAAGCAACAATTACCAACAACACGGCGATCCCGCAAAAGCAGCCGAACTTGTGTATCAAGTGGTATCTTCCCCTGAGCCGATGCCCGCGTGGCTCCCTCTCGGCAAAGATGCAGTAAAGAAATATGAGAAGACACTCACTCGCATGATCGAGGCTTTGCAGCCCTACAAAGAGGCAGCATCAGATTTATTTGTCGAAGAATAATAGCAACATTGCTGCCATTTCCAATTGGCAGCAATGAACTTATTGGCGAAAACGTGCCACAAAAGACGTGCATCATCGCCTTCCTGTGGCACTATTCAACCCTGCCCTAAATGAGTGGTTCTAACTGCCAAAACGCAGGGAATTAGACTCATTTTCCATGTTATTTCCCGAAACACACTTAAAACTCCGTAAGAATTGAATCCTTTTGAAGTTTTTTTTAATACAAGCATCAAAGTTGTTTTAAGGAAGTATCTTTATGCAATAAGTAATCTACAATAAGACCCGTCCGATGCTTCTCCCAAAAAGTTTTCCGACACCTGCATAGTCTCTAATCCCTAAAAGACACTTACCAACAAACGTCTTTTGGTGAAGATCGAAAGGCCCACAAAACACGTAGATGCGTGCAGAGCCTTCTTTGAGAGTTAATCAATAATCCCGGCATCCATGAGGTTATTTTGATAGCAGAAAAAATAAAACAAGCAGCTCTACCTTATAAAACATTCATCTGCTCTTTTTCCATAAAAGCAGCTATCGCCCTCACTTTGCTTTGCCTTTTTGGCCTCTTCATTGAACACATTCCCCCTGCCGCGATCGCGATAATCTGGGCAATTACCAGTGCACTTTTTACTATCACTCTTGCCTACCCTTTTATCATTAAAAAGATCAACACCAAGGAAATGTTTCAAGATGGCTCAGAAATTTCAAAACGCATAAACGGGCGCGTCGGCAGGCTTATCTTTTGCTTTGTAATTTCTGCTGTATTAGTAGCAAGCCTTATGATCGAAAGCCTTAAATGGACCATTCTTGAATGGGTATTAGTTTATTGCTCGATTCCTCTCTATTTTTCACTCGCAATTTTTATCAATAACAAATGGATTAAAAGAGAATACAAACCTCTCTACCAACGACGCGGAACCATGCTCTTTACCTGGGGAATTATGGGAGCGGTGCTTACCATTCTTTTCGTGATAATTTCCGCTATAACTGCAAGTAATATTTCGTCTTTTGGAGAGGCGTTTTCCTCCACAAAACTACTCTTTACCGGCTCTTCGTCAGCTCTGATGGAAGAAATCGGAAAACTTGGCTACCTTATTGATGGTTTCACCGCTTTTGGATTATCGGCACTAAGCAAATCAGAATACACTCTTTACTTTGTAGCAAATATCGCCTTGTGCGCCTCTTCCGCCTTTGCGCTTGCCCATCTTCTCAGTTTCTGCTCTGTAGAGTCCTCGGAACTCAAACGAGTATTTATTCCCATTGAAGAAAACCACAATACCCCTTTACGCATTAAAACCATACTCAGTTCAGCACTTACTCTTGTAGTTTTTGCTTGCGGAACCTTCGGATTGTTTTATTACGCGGAAGACCAAGCCGCAAACGCAAGAAATACCGAATCGTACACTGCAGTAGAAACATTCATTAGAAACCAGGTAAACCTTACGGTCTACAAGACCGAGGGAAAAACCTATGATGCCAACACGATAAATAAAACTATCAATCAGCTCTTTGAGACCAATCAGGAATACATTCAATCTCGCGACAACCTCAGTACGCTTATCAATGAATCGTATGACACCTGCGATAGCAATGTTGAAAGCTATGTTACCTGGTATTTTCGTCCGTGGTATGACGATCCCCTTGACAGTCTTCAACGTGGATTCGAAAACGTCACTAACCCCAACAGTACACGAAATGAAGAAGAGTATCGCGAACACCTCACTGAAGGAATAGATACCTCTAAGATTGCGGAGAGCGCTCAAAATTACAATCGAATCTTGGACGACCTCTCAACGCAGACCAAAGAAAAACTCCAGGAATTACCCGTCTACGAAATTCCCGACTGGCTAGCAGTAAGCACAAAGCCGTTAGATGAGCACCTTCAAGAGCTCCACGTAAAAGAAGAGCTTGTCCTTCAATATCCCCAGGGCTCCGATTCAGATGCTGAAACTTATACCAAAAGCATCAGAAAAGCCCTCCAAGATAGCCGCTTAGAAATGCTCAGCCCCATACAACAGCTCCTCGTGTAAGCCTCACACTTTTTGCCGACGATCTACCAAAACCTACCCGAAAGGGCAGACAAGACGAACTCTCTTGTCCTAAGTCTTTCGAGCACGCAAAAAATTACCAACCAGCGCTAACTAATCGTTAGCAGACGCTCCCCGCAGAACACCAGCAAACCCCCTCTTTGCTGAACGAGCCCTTTTTCTGCGTGGACCGCGCGAACAAACGAACAGATACCTCTACCCATCGTACGTTTTCCTCTTCAAACGGATGGAATCGAAGCATACTTTTTCACCTACGCTAGGTAATACAAATGCGCCACTAGTCTTGCTTTTGTCTCCAAAAAACGCAACAGACAGGAGGCTCAGAAGTAATGGCCATCCTACCGTTTTTAAGGAGGAAAGCATGAAAGAACGATGTCTCTCAACGTCTCTGCATCTCAAACGAACACATATTTTTGTTGCTTCGGTGTTTGCAGCCCTTTCTCTACTAATCGCTGCGGTTATTGCAGCACCCTGCCCTGCATTGGCGGCTCAAACAAACGAACCTATCGTCATTGATGACCCAACTAAAAATACAAGCGGCGATGGCTGGGAGTGGGTCAGCGCAGGGTCTTCAGGAACGCTCACTTTAAACAAATTGGACCTTAAGATTTCTGCTGACAAAAATCAATCTGCCATTGTAGTTCCCGACGGAGCTACCATTCATCTAGTAGGAGAAAACACAATCACCACCAATGTCGCCAGCACAAGCGCTGGAGAATACGCCGGGATCGAAGCTCAAGGAGACGTGATCTTTACGGGTGAGAACGACTCCGCCCTAGAGATAATTGCAACGGGCTCTTCGACCTACGGTATTGATTGCGCAGGTGATCTGAATATCGGCACTGTAGAGCTTAATACATCGGCACAAGGAACAAATTCCATAGGTATTTTTGCAAGTGGCAATACCGTTATAAACAATAACGCCATCCTTGCAGCAATAGGAACTACCTACGGACTTAAAACCAATGAAAACCTTAATATAACCGACGCTCTCTTGGTAAAGTTCGGTGTAGAAACTCCTTCTACGGATGACGTAGCATCGGCCTTTATTGCAGGTGAAACTTTAATTACGGATGTTTCTGACGAAAAAGGCGGAATAGTCATCAGCGGAGAAAAAATGAAAATGCAAGGTAGCGCGACTATTTCAAATACCACGCTTACCACAGAAGAAATGGCCACTGCCGATGGTGCCCTCTTAGCCGAAAATGGCCTCGAAATCATTGGCTCAGATATAGACGTACAGAGCTCGGGATGCACCGTTCATGTCGACGGTAAACTCACAGTAGAAAATTCCACACTACGCTCTGAAAGTTACGGCAACAAAAGCATTGCAATGCATGCAATAGGTAACACCACCTTTGAGAATTCAAAAATTTACGCACTGGGCGATGATACCGCTGAAAAGACCAGAGGTATCAGTATCAATCCTGACGAACAGGGCAACAACGGAACGCTAACCCTTATCGGAAATCCTTCAATTACCGCTGAAGGAAGCGAGTGTGCCCTTGCGTTTTGGTCATCTGATGAACAGTGGGAAAGCGACCCTCTTATCCTTGATCCCACCATCGGTGTTACCGAAGGAGGCATGCTAAGCTACGCCGAAAACACCACCACTTCCGACTTTGTTTCAGCTTGGACCTATTCGACTGGCGAGCCTAACAAGCTTTCAATCAATGACAATGGAGAGCTTGAAAATGCATCGAATCATGTAGTAATCGAAGTAGAAAAGACTCTCCTCTTTATCACTGATGAGGGTATCCCACTAACTGGCCTTACTTCTATAAAAGCCATCGCTGCTGACGGAACAGAATATGAAGCAGAAGAGTGGCTCGACGGAAGTCATGAAGGCTATTATCGGTTCCCCAAGGCATTGCCCGATGGCAACTACACCATTGAGATGGAAAGCGCCTATGAAACCTCGAGCGCTCTCCTTACCGTTGGAGATAACGCCGCAGCAATATACCCCCTAGATTTCTGCACGATAGAAATCCAGCAAAGCAACCATAGTTCTACCTGGTTCGTCCAGCCTTCTACCGGCGAAAGCGTCACCGCGATAGAAAACATCTTAGTAGGAAGCACCGTCGAGCTTAAAACACAGACCGACAAGGGCTATTCCTTCGCTACCTATTCAGCTGCTCAACAAGAACCGCTCTGGGAAAATGACGACAAAACTCTTCCTGAGCAAACCATCACTATTCAAGGTAGCACCGTTATTACTCCTTCAGTAAAAGCACTTAACACCACGAATCCGACCAACGACTCAACTGGCACTGACACAAAAAGCCATCTCGCTAAAACTGGTGATGTCGTAAGTCCCGAGCTTATTGCCTTACTTGCAGCGCTTACCGTTCTCTGCGCAGGGGTACTGATAACCGCTCTCCGAAAGAGAAGATAAGAAGATAACAGGATAACAGCCTAAAATGACGATTTATTTTCGGCTATACCCAAAAGATACGTGGCAGATACGTGGCTGTTAACCTAAAACTTTCAAAGCAACCAGCAATGCGGGAGTCCCCATTGCTGGTTGTAGAAAAATCCTACGCGGAACTGCAAAAATACTGCCGTTCCGCGTATTTTTCCTTTCTCAATTGTTCGTTTTAACGAACAGCAAAATAATAGATAACTGCCATAAAAAGCCTTTTCAAACGAGGATTTTTTCTCTTTTCAAATAATTAAAGCCTTCATACGAAATTTACACCCGCTAGGCAATCAAAACTTATACCAATTTCAGCCTCAAAATGGCTGTGAAGCACCTGGGTATTTCTTTGTAGGATAACTATAAGCTTACAAGGAGGTTGCCGTATGGTTTCACCTGATCGCGACAATCGCAAAACCCATCCTGAACACTCCCCTGCCTTTTCTCGCCGTTCCTTTCTTATAGGAAGTGGGACAACCGTTGCCGCACTCATGTTGCCTTGCCTTGGATTCTTTGGTGGCAAGTATGCTTACGCGCTCGACCCCGATGCCGCAGCAGACGGCGAGAGCAACTCAGGTGACGATGCCACCACAAAGATAATTATTTTATCGAATAGTGAAATTGGTTTATCAGTCTATGATGTCAACGAACAAGGCAAAACCACTCCTGTCATCGGCGCAAAAGTTGTCGTAACCCCCGCAAACCAAGATGCACAAAAACTTGAAGCAACAACCGACGACCTCGGAGCTGTTGTGTTCGATATTCGCGATATAGGAACACCTCTCGATTATGGAGACGACGGTATACGCTATCGTATGGAAGCTTCGGTTACGGTCACCAATGGAGATGATTACCGTATCTGCACCCTTCCCAGAATTCGCGTCGACTCTGGATCAGCCATGGCACTTCCCTGCTGCAAGATTACCGATCCTTCCATTCCCTATTTCGAGTACCTTTCATTCAATGGATGGGATATACAATACTGCGACTGTGACGTACTGCGAAGCGGTGAGGCTCGCAACAAAATTCCTCTTTCAGGTAAGCTCCATATGGCAGGACTGCAATCAGTCGAAATTTCTTTCTGGGCACGTACAACTGAAGGAGAAAAGAAGCTCGACGACAAAGCACGTTTTACCACTCGCATTGAAATGAAAAACGGCGTAGGAACATTTAAGCAAAACGAATTATTTTTACGTCTCGCCCCACCCGACAACGCAACCCTGCCTTTAAACCGCAGTTTTGAGCTTCACCTTAAAACTGCTGACAAAACCTATGTATTCCCCGTAAAGCTCACGGTCCACGACTCACCTATCGCCTATCAAACAGGGAATGAAGGTATTGTGCCAGGTGTTACGTATGGACAAACTGGCTCTTCGCGAACTATTTTTAAACTTCCAAGCTCGTTTCCGCCAGTTCTACGCTCATCGAGCTTTACCTGCTGGGTTCCAACACTGCCTATTGAATTTTGGGTATCTCCATTTGGTTATTTCTACTTTGGAGCAGGATTGTCTCCTTCCAAAGAAGGAAACAGCATTGAAGCGTTCAAGAAGGAAAGCTTTGCTTATGAGACCTTCCAAACATCTGATCAACAATGTAGCGACTTAAAAAACATGTGGACCAATAAATGGAATACGTATAAGTCCATGACGAAAGGTACTTCCCCTGGTTCCACTAGTAAATTCAACCACAAATTTGCGAGCAAAATCGGTTTATCATTTGCCATACAGGCAATCATAACCGCACAATGCAATTTATTTGAAAAAGAAGAGGACATGCGCTTCAATGGCCTACTTGCTGTTGTTGGCGACGTCTATGCTTTTGCGAACTTCGTTCAGCAATTCACAATCGGACCGGTTCCTTTCTTTATCGCACTAAACTTATCATTCGATGCCCGAATATCACTCTATGCCACCGCAGAATCCCCTGCAGGCGATCCACTCAACATAAGTTTTGTTCCCTCAAAAACTGGCTTAGGTATTGTATTTACTTTTGAAATCGCACTCAGTTTAGGAGTGGGTCTCTCGGGGGTGCTGGCAGCTTCGCTACGCGGATCTGGTCAGATTTCGACCTATATTGGTTTGATTTCCTGCGAAGAAGAAATTGGCTCAGGCACACGTCACGTTGTGGTAAGTGCTGGTCTTTCTGCCGACCTTGTTCTTCAGGCACTCATTTTCAAATGGAGCGGTAACATCTGGTCAGAAGATTGGCCAGCTCTCTACGATAACTGGAAACCCTCAAACGACGGCGTAAATGATGCATCAGTCGTAGAAGGAACCTCCTATGGAGCTTACCCCACAGGTCTTGCTTTGGGTGTTAACGAAGACGGCACTGGCAAGTATTCCAATAGCGATCCCGCCGGACTTGCTGCCGCAGGCATGGAGGGCACCGATGGAGCAATAATTTCACTTACCGAATTTGGCAAAGTTGCCTCTATTGTCACTTCCGACGAACTGCTTAAAACAAAAGAAGCCTCCGCTACTGCGGTCTCTGGATTTAAGGCTACTCCCGCAAAAGAGCCTGTATCGATAGCGAATAATATGTTTGCTACGCCTCTTGCTGTCGCCAATCCTGAAGCCGCCAATGAAGCCGAGGAAGGCGCAGACGGCTACCTCTACGAAGATGCAGGTGAAGACCCTCAGGGAGCGTGCGATGCTATTGCAGGAGTAGGAGATATTGCTGAAAATGGCGGCATCATACCCTCTAAAGACATCAAGATCGTTAGCAAGTCTTTCAGTAATCCCCGCGAAAAGATCGTCGTCTACGACAACACCACCTTCCTTTTCAGGCTTGCAAGCGTTGATTACAACCTAAACGGCACCCATGTTGGACGCAGCCGTCTTGTCGTTCAAGTCTATAACGAAGGAACTGGACGCTGGGGACGACCAAAGGTCCTTGATATCCCCGTAACAATTGCAGATGTCGATCGAGCTGATATGTTTGATTGCGACTTTGACGTTTGCACCCAAACTGACCCCAACCCCTCTTCTCATTTAAGTCAAGGCATCTATGTAAGTATCGTAAGCACACTGCGCCCTAACGGTGACAACACTTCATTTTTCAATGCAGCTTGCGCCCCTATACTTACCATTGCAGCATTCGACCACAACCTCAGGCGTCTTACTTCTGTCATGTGGCGCAACGACCCAGGAGCTACTCTCGCTAAGTCATATGCAATTACTTGCCCACGCATTACAACCTTGTCCTATCAAGGTCGCCCTCTCTTTGTGGTGATGGCCTATTTGCGCCATGCCGCAAGCTCGCCCGAAGCAGTATTTAGCGATAGCGCCACAACAACCTGCAATTTTGCAGTACATATGGAAAACAATCTAGTCCACACTTCGAATATTTCGCTTCCTTCCACAACCGACAGCTTAGTTATAGCTCCCAGCGTTACCTCGGATGGCGATGAAGACAGCGGAGGTAACCCCTCCTCTTCATTCAGTGTTTTTTATACCGCAGGCGGCATGCTCAATATCACCACGATCACCTTATCGTTTACCCATTCACTTATCGAAGCAGCCTCCGAAAAGGAACTCGAAGAGCTTAAGAGCTTCGGAATAGGATTTTCTAAGGTACATAATATCCGCAACCTCGAAAACATTACCGATATGCAACCCTGGCCAGGGCATTCCTCGTTTCTTACTCTTGCTAACGGCGATCTGACAGAATCGTCGTTTGATCCAAAGGTTGAAAACGGATCGCTCACCACCCGCATCGTTGGTCCCGATAAGACAAAGTTGAGCGCTTTCAAGATCAGCGAAAACGGCAACGTTCTCATGTATACCGAAAACAAAGAAGGTAAATCCGCCCAACAGTTTGACGATCGTGGCAATCCTACCGATTCCGTAGTCGAAAAACGTCATCGTATCATGGCAAGTCTTTACGTGGACGGGCTCTTCTCTGAACCATTCTCTCTAGGACAAACTACCCATCCTCTTGATTCTCTTGTTGGCGTATCAGGTAGAAGCAGCTACACCTTTGTAGCCACCAGTATTGCCGACATGGCAAACAGCACGGCAGATATGTATTACATCGATCTACCCGTGGTTGCTACTGCATCAGTACTATCTCTTGCTTGTGATCAAATATTCATCCTTCAAGGAGACTCAGCGCCGTTTGTATTGGTGCTTCGCAACGATGGCAACGTCATCCTTAAAGGATGTAAAGCAACCCTCTATGACGCTGACACCGGAGAAAAAGCCAGCGAAGCTGCACTAAACTTCTCCGCTGAAAACATCTGCGCTTCCGCATGGAATCCTGAGCTTTTCGACGACGCAACCGAAGAAGAAATTGAAGAGACCAAGGCTTACAGTGACGAAGCCGTTGAGGCGGCACTTGGTGTTTCTGGTGTTGAAGGCGTTCATCAGCTTGCTGATCCCGTCAACGCTGGAGTACTTCTGCCCGGAAAAACCGGACAATATCGAACCACTTTTACCATCCCCAAGAGTTGGCACGGCACGAAAAACGTTTATGTCGCATTAAGTGATTTCAGCTATGAAACCGTGGTGAGTGCTGCTCCTGACGGGACCGACCCAATCCCTCTCGAACATGAAATACCTCATGAAGAGTTACCTCGTACTGAACTTTCCGTACATGATGAAAATGAAGCTTTCGATGCCGGATTAAGTGCCCCCTCTATTGGGATTCTTGCCGATGACCATGACACGATTGAGCCTACAGAAAACACTCAAAGTGGAACAAATACCACCACCGGAGAAAACACACAGAAAGGCCTTGCAGACACTGGCGATCCCTCATCCTTGACGCTTGCTGGTTTAGCTGTTGGTGCAGCAGCCGCAGCGTTTGCGGCATACAGTGCACGTCGAAGTTCCCTGGAAAACTCCAAGGATGAAGAAATGAATTAAAGAAGCTCAATATTCAAATACTTCCCAAGCAAGTCCTCCAATTACCTTACCTGGGTAGAAAGCAAAACAAACAGGTCATCTGCCATGAACGCACTTCAAACGAAATACCACAAGAGTTCTAAGAGAAACCTCAAGCTCAAAATGCGCCCGTTTGCTCTTGTAATGAACGCCATATTGCTTCTGGCTCTCCTTTTTGCCACAGCTACATCTGTTGCCTTTGCGGAAAAATCCACAGATTCAGACAACTCAGTCACCTCCGACAGCACAAATACGGTAATACTTGAGCCGGGATCCTCATACGATCTCAGTCAAGCACCCAGAGGCTCAAATATCCTTATCACAAATTCAGGCACTTATAACCTATCAGGTAGTACCAACTATGCTCATGTAACAATTATTGCCGAAGGCGATACAAAAATCGAAGTACGCTTATCGGATAAAACAAGTATTCAGCTTGATCGAAACCTTTTTAGCGAAGCAACAAGCGCACTTCGCATTGAAACAGGTATCACCGAACAAGGAACCCCTCAAGTCTCCCTTGTTCCTGAAGCAAACGGAACCGCAACTTTTATAGGATGCTTAGGGGGTCCTGGGGTCTCGTTAAGCGCATACGACTACACCCAAACAGGAACCACTCCCGAACAGCCAGTCTTATCCTTCGATGGCGAAAACAACAGCACTATATCAGTCAAAGGTAGCCTTTCCCCATGGGGACAAGTTAGCACGATGAGTTCTTCCTTGGCTCTAGCGGCTTCTTCGGAAACCAAAGCTCGTGTCGCTATTACGAGCGGACGATTGGTGGCAGACGGCGACCAAATTTCATATGGCATCGAGCATCCTCAAATAAGCTGCAGCGGTATCGAATTCATCGTCAAAAAAAACGCTACCGTAGAAGCATCTTCAAGCGGCGAAGTTCCTATCATAGGAAGTATAGAAAATAGCAGTTCTGCTATATCGATAGAAGGAGGGCATGTCAAACTTACCTCTCGAAATGGCGGAATTGGGATCGGAAGCTTCAATAAAGGCTCCAAAGTCGCTTTTTCTATTTCAGGTGGAGTTTATGAATACATACAAAGCAAAAGCGTCATGGGCGGCCACAGCGGACTTGCTCTCGGCTCAATGGATGGCGCCAATGCGGAAATATCCATTTCGGGCGGACTGGTTAAATCGGAAGGGAGTGAACGCGATGTCCTCATTGGGTCCCAATCTGGTACCGCAAATGTAACTATTTCCGGAGGTACGGTCGATATAGGATCTGCCTCAATTGGATATACAGAAAATGGAACCTCTGTCACTATTTCAGGCGGCTCCTTTACTGGATTTGTGATGCAACACCAAAATTCCCCTTCCGGAAGTCCTTGGATGACAAGCGATACAGGTGAAAAACTGTATCGCACGACCGTTCTACTCGAAAACGCAAATTCACCTAGTGTACTTTCCTCGCTATCTGTAGAAGGACCGCCCCATGGCGTTAATGATATTCGCACAACCTCCGTTAGAAAATCCTATGGCATTGTGGTTTGGATCGCCGAAACAGGAGAAGTAACAGAAGCGGCAGATGAATATGGGAACTACTATAAAGGCGAGGTTCATCCGCCAAATCCCGAATCGCCCTTCGATTACGATTATCTCTATCTTGCGAGCAACCTTACCCTTGATGTCAACACCGATTTTGGTTACGACGGTCTTGCGCGAGTAAATTACGGCTCTTCCGAAGTAAACGTAGAAGAAGTAGATTCCAACGAAGATGGAGCCGAATTGCTTGGCTTCTATGATGCCCCTGAGGGTGGAACTATGATTATGGATGCGCAATATCGCCTCATTGCAGGTGCCGAAGGCTGGATCAATACTCAAGGAGAATGGGAAAAAAGGCCCTCATCGAATGGCGACACCAGCGGCACACCCTTTACGCTCTATGCGCACTGGAACAGAAATTACATGATCAATTTCGATACAAACACGCCTCAAAACGCAAGCACCACTCCCTCAGGGTCAATGGAGCAAGTCGAGGCAAATATCGATGAAACGATAAGCTTACCCCGCTGCGCTTACTCTCTACCGGGATATCAATTTACAGGCTGGAATACCGAAGCTAATGGCACTGGAACATCGTATTCCGATTTAGACAACGCGACCAACTTAGCTGAAGCGGGCGAAACCGTCACCCTTTACGCACAATGGAAGCCACTAACCTACCGAATAGTTTTCGAAGCCGGAAATGGAGCAACAGGCTCTATGGAAGCGCAGACGTTCACCTTTGACCAAGGGAGCTCGCTTAATGCAAATGCGTTTAACGCTCCAAAGGGGGCTGCTTTTGCTGGCTGGTATGACCCCCAAACAGAAAAGATGTATTCCGACCTAGCACAAGTTTTCAATCTTTGCGAAATCAACGAAGCAGGAAACCTCATCGGTCACACCCTTATCGCACAATGGACCTCGAGCAGCATCACTCTCGTCATCACAAAGGACAATAAGCCCGTTACTCTGTCTAATCCTGAAAACTCGATTGTTCTCATTCCTGAAAACGGAGAAACACCCACCACGGGATTCTCGCAAGGAGCAATCACAGGATCGTATGTTTTAAGCAGCATCGAGCCAGGTACTTATTACGTAGACATTAACGAAACAGGCAATGGAGGATCTCCTCTGCCCACAGGGGATCTTTCGATTGTCGTTGAAGCGGGAAAAGCTGCGACTCTCGCAATTGAATATGCGACAGTAAAAGTAGAAACTGAAGGAGATGGCATTGGCGCCTGGGTTAGCTCTGCAAATGTTGCAGAGCGCACGGTTCTAGTTGGTGACAAAGTATCTATTGGCTGTGGTGTACAGACCGAAAATGGATATCTATTTAATGGATGGAGCTACCAAGGCGTTACTCCTGCCGATTTTGACTCGAAACTTGAGGAACAAGTAATTTCGGTAGAGGGCATCGTTACCTTAGTTGCTCATTCGCGCACCGCCTCCTACACCATAGTTTTTGACGCTAACGACGGTGAAGGAGAAATGGCAAGTCAATCCATAGCTTGCCACGAAACACAGACGCTAAATCCTTGCTCATTTAGACGCTCTAACTTTGCTTTTGTTGGCTGGAACACAAAAGCAGATGGCAGCGGTACTTCTTATGCTGATGAAGCAGAGATAACCAATCTTGCCAGCCAAGACGGAGCAGAAATCACCCTCTACGCACAATGGGCACCGCGCTATACCATCGCGTTTAATGCAAACACTCCCTTAACAGCAAGCACCACTACCTCAGGCACAACCCCGAATCTTTCAATGATCGCCGGACAAACAAAAACTCTACCTTCAAACGGATACGCCCTACCTGGTTATCAATTCACCGAATGGAATACAAAAACAGATGGCAGCGGTACTGCCTACGACAACAAAGCCGAGGTTATTAATCTTTCCTCAGAGGCGGGCACTACGGTGACTCTCTATGCACAATGGAAACCGCGCACCTATAGCGTTAATTTGCTTCTAAACAACGATGAGAGCGAAGATACGGTTCTTGAAACTCTCGAGGCAACCTTCGACGAACCCTTCACTCTTCCCGATTCCGTTTTGGGCATACCAGAAGGTAGCACCCTTTTAGGATGGGAGACGCTCGGACTAGGGTCGTTTTACAACATTGGCTCCTCTATCACAAACCTGTGTACCTTTTCGGCCGACGGAACACCTGTCGGGCAAAACCTTTATGCCCGACTTGGAACCACGGATTCGTTCTACTTGGTTATAAAAAACAACGGATCTCCCGTTTCCCTTGAAAATCCTACAGAGAACATCGCTCTCATCGATGCGTCAGGAACAGAATTTCGCGGATTTTTTGAAGAGGCCCCCGGAACGTATGCCTTGGCCACCACATCATCAAGCGGCGGCATCCTACCACCAGGTACCTATTCGGTATCTATAGCAGGATGGGACACCACCGACAAACATGCAGTTATCGAAAACAACGAAACTAGATCACTTACTCTCGAGTATTTTACTGTTGAAGTGATTGCTGAGTCCCCTGCTCAAGCCTGGCTTATAGACCCAGCTACTAGCAAATCAACAAACCAACTAGAACGAGTTCCGCAGGGCAGCTCACTTACGATCGGGGCAACAACAGAAAAGGGCTATTCTTTTGAAAGCTGGACAGCAATTGACTGCATGCCGACCTGGGAAGAAAACGATCCAACACGCGCAAACCAGACGATAACCGTAAACGACAAAACGCTTCTTGAAGCACACTCTATTGCCAATCGCTATCAGATCGCCTTTGACCCCAATGGGGGCACTGGCAAAATGGCAAAACAAGATATGGTATACGACCAGCCTCAAAATCTTGCAAGCAACACCTTTACCCGCGAAAACTACGCCTTTGTTGGCTGGAACACCCAAGCAGATGGTAGTGGCACTTCTTACGCCAATAGCGCTGAAATCATCAATCTTGCTAGCGATCATGAAGCAGAAATTACACTCTACGCCCAGTGGGCTCCTTGTTATACGGTTTCGTTTAATGCAAATACACCCATAACAGCTAGCACTTCTATCTCAGGTTCGACCCCTGATCTCTCAATGATTACTGACCAAGCTAAACCCTTGCCTTCATGTGAATATAAGCTTCCTGGCTATCAATTTATCGGTTGGAATACTCAAGCAGACGGCAGCGGAACCTTTTATGCCAACGAAGCAGAAGTGAATGGCCTGGCCGAAGAGGCAGGTATAACCGTGTCGCTCTACGCACAATGGAAGCCACTTCCCTACACGGTGAAACTGTACTTTACCGACAACAATATAACCACCTTGACAGGAACTATTGATGCAACATTTGATGAACCCTTTTTCCTTCCTGATACCGTCTCCAACCTGCCAGAAGGCAATACGCTTTTAGGATGGGAAACGCTCGGACTAGGATCATTCTATCCTGCAGGGCAAGAAGTAAAAAATCTCTGTTCTCTTTCTGATGAAGGCATACCCGAAGGAAGCAATCTTCATGCAGTTCTCAAAATGAGAGGAATGGTTTATCTTTCAATCATCAATGATGGTACAGGTGTCGATTTAGATCCTTCTGCCATTACCCTTATTAGCAATACAACTGAATTTCAACCGTTCCAGAAGGTAACTTCAGGACTTTATAGCGCAGAAAAAATACCCGAAGGTTTCTACCAAATCTCTATCGAAGGATGGGAAACGGACAACAAACAGCTCTCGGTAAGCCCCGATGGTACAGGGTCTCTCGCCTTGGAGTATTTTACTATTGCCGTTACTTCAGATGAGCACTCTCGCGCATGGATTACCGAACCCCTTACTGGTGAAAACTTAGGAACAAAAGTTGAACGATGCCTTAAAGACAGCAACAAGGAAGTAACTATTCACTGGTCAACTGACAAAGGTTACTCTTTTTCCCATTGGAGCCATACTGGAACTGAGCCCGATTGGTCCCCAACGCTGCAAGATACATCTCAAACAATAGCAGTCAATGGCGCTGCCACTTTAAAGGTAAATTCAACTCCCCATACATATCAGATCACTTTTGACCCCAATGGGGGTCAAGGAACAATGAGCGTCCAAGATATGACCTACGATAAGCCACAAAACCTAACAAGTAACACTTTTACTCGCGAAGGCTATCAATTTGTTGGCTGGAACACGAAAGCCGATGGCAGCGGTAGTCCCTATGCGAATGAAGCGGAAGTACTAAACTTAACCACTAATGCCAATGAAGTAATTACCCTCTATGCTCAATGGGAAGAAAATTCTAGCCCCTCGCCCACTAATCCAGATAATAATCCAGATACCGACGAAAATCCCAAAATAACGAATCAGGATAATGGCGATAATTCAAAGGACTCAACACCTAGCATTCCTCTTACCAGCGATAAACATCTTTTTTTCGGAATTGGACTTGTTATCCTGGGAATCGCTGCGACTGCTCTAGCCCTCTGCTCCTGTCATAAAATCTAGAAATTATCACGACCGCTTCAACTCTCTGCTCCCATCACAAAACAGATAAGAGGTTTTTAGAAACTCTGTACCCCTCCCCCGCCTATTTACCACCCAAAACGAATCCCTTCGTTTGTTTTTTATTGAGGCTACTACAATATTTTCGTTAAGTTCAAAAGGGACAGAGGGATAAAAAATGGAGTTTTGCAGCGTTCGGGAAATCTCAGTTCTTTGGGGTGTTTCGGAACGGCTAGTACAACGTCTTTGCGCAGAGGGGCGCATTGAAGGGGCTCAGAAGCTAAGTGGCTCCTGGATAATCCCTTCTGACGCCCAAAAGCCGAAAAATCTTCGGACAACCAGATCCGATGACCAGAATTTCAAAGAAGACGAAGCCAATACCCTCAAACAACATGCGTCAAATCGCAATCTTTACGCACAAAAGAATCCTCCAGCCGAAACCCCATCAACATCCTCCAAAGATTTCCCTGGAGAACCCCTTCAATCCACTATCCTTGCCAATTTAATGCCCCTGATGAATACCTCATTTACGCCAGGAAATTGCCAGAACACTATTGACCAATTCGAAGACCCTGATCTTCGCACCATAGCTCTCGCTGAATACTGCTACTTTAGCGGCAAGGCAGAAGAGGCGGCGCAAATAACCGGAGGGTTCTTATCCCACGAAAACTTAGCTATAAGGCTTTCTGCTTGTTTAATTTATGCATATGCCAACCTGCCTCTCGGCAAAATCAATCAAGCGCGCTTTGCCCTAGCGGAAATGCAGCTAGAGCTTAACGCTCATAAAGATTCGCTACCCCAAGAAAATAAAGCGATTGAAGGCTTTGTCGCTTACGCTGCTTCGGTACTTTTGCATTTGCCTCTGCCCAAAGGATTGCCTCCAGTTGAAGCATTTTTGCCACTTCTTCCTTCGGGTCTAAGAACGTTTGCTCTATACGTTCACGCCCATCAACTCTACTTAGAAGGAGACTATTCTCGCAGCCTTGGACTCGTTGAAGCGGCTTTAATGATGGACAATGCGACATACCCAATCTCGGAAATCTATTTACGACTCGTTGCGGTAATGGATTACATGAGCCTCAAACGTACCGAAGACGCACGTGCTCATCTCCTTGCGGCATGGGATCTTGCACGGCCCGACGGCCTTATTGAAGCATTCGGCGAACATCATGGTCTTTTGGGCGGAATGCTTGAATCGGTTATAAAGAAAGATTGGCCTGAAGACTTTAAAAAGATAATCGACATTACGTATCGCTTTTCTGCTGGATGGCGACGGATCCATAATCCAGTAACACAAGAAACTATAGCCGATAACCTTACGACAACGGAATTTGCTGTTTCTATGCTAGCCGCTCGAAAATGGACCAATAAAGAAATTAGTATTCATCTCGATGTCTCTGAAAATACCGTAAAAAGTTACCTTGCTTCTGCGTTTAGAAAACTCGGCATCTCTCGCAGGCAAGATCTCGAACAATATATGTTGAAATAGCAAAAACTGTCTACCTACTGCTGCTCTTCGGCATGCGTTTGGACTTCTTCTACAGGCATATCATCTATTTTTATACGCAACTTCTCAGTCGTGCCATCTAGATGATCAAACCGTTCGTTTTTAATATCCGAATTCAAGAAGACTACCGCATGACCAGCATCCATTGCAAAATGAAAATTCGCTTCACTTAAATGATGCAACTCGCCCGCAATAATTTTGTCGGTTCGCTTTGCTAAATTCTTAAGCATAAAGGCATTCATATGAAGGTAGTACAGCAGCTGAAGCGTACGATCGTTTACCGCCCGTCCCCGCTCAATATCTCTTCTAATTTGCGAAAGCAAACGCTCGTCAACGCGCTCCATTTCTTGCACCTTGTGAGAAATGGTTAGATTTCTACGTGCTTGCAATAAAACGAAAACTATCGTGAGCACGATCAAGGTGCCACAGAGCACAAATAACAATCGGATAAATAAGGTATCGCCAAGCGACATAGTGGAGTACAGCGCAGTTAACGCTAATTGGGTACCAGCAGCCATTGAAACCGCAGGCCCAAAATTAAGAAGAATAACGGTATAACCAATCACCAATACAAAAAACAGACGTACCTCAAGAGGAATAAAGTGAATCACTCCAACAAACACCGCAATACCAATAAACATGCCAAGCGTCTGACTACCCATCATCTTTATGGTTTCATCGCGATATGTGTTCAGCATCAAAAACGAAGTAAGAGGAATCCAAACACCAAAGCGCGTATCAAAATGAGCACTCATTATTTCTGCAATTAAAAATCCCACGCCTACGATTACAGAAAGCTGAATAGCAAACCTAATTTGGGGGTTTTTGTGCGAAAAATTATCGCTAATAAACCGAGCGCGATACTTCAATCCTTTCCACAAGGGAGTTGAATTATCGCGTGAAGTGGCGCTTTCCCTTAAGGTGCGAACAAGCGCTTCTAGGGTTGCTCGACAAGCAGTATCATGCTCGATATTATCCAGTTTATGCGTTTCTAGAAACCCTTCAAGCGCATCAATCATGGCTCGAACTTGCAAAATTCTCCCTTTGCCAAAAGCAAGAAACACCTCAGACAAATCCAGGAAATACATCTGCTCTTTTTCACCCATTGTCGATACTTTGCGAGAAGCAGCTTGAATCATATCGGCAATCTGCTCAGCGCAAACCAACAACGAAAACGTGTAGCGCTGCCTACCGCTCAACAATCCGCCCTGGCGAAACGTTACCCCATATTCGGTATTGCAGTATTCTTGAGCGATCGCGTAAACACGATGAGAATCGATATCGATGGTATTGCCGTGCGATAAGTCGATAAGCTGAAAACCAATATCATCGAATGCTCGCATGATAAATCTTCTATCGCGAGCAATCTCACTTTCCTTCTTCACTGCTTTCATTGCATAAATAAAGGCAGTGGTACAGGCAATAGCAAAAACAGTTGCACCAAGTCGAATAGGGATCTCTTGAATTCCGATGGGATAGATTTCCAAAAGCAAAAAACCCATTCCCAACATAAAGAAATTTCGAGGTAGGTAGGGATCAGAATTGAGAAGAGTAATCCCGAACATATAAAGGGCACTACCACAAACCAGAAGCACAGGATGCAAACCAGCCACCGATGCGCAAAGACTCATAAGGAAAAATAAAAATGCATGCTTGAGATAGTTCGCAAAAGAAAGACCTATGGTTTCTACCATGGTTTTCGCAAATGACTGAAAAACAATACCAAGAAGCGCGTCCTCAACGCCAAAAAGGTTATATTCGACAAAGAAGAGAGCAACAAGAAACACTACGTATGGAACAACTTCAAGAATACGTTTTCCCATTGCCCCTCCCTAAACCTAGCTTACTTTTCGTTCGTTAAATACGACTCGTCTACCTTACCCTGCTTTCCATCCCAAATCATATGCTGAGCAAGGGCGATCATATTTTCTACAGCTCTCGTTTTGTGAGCGTTCTTTCGATAAGCAGGATAAATTTGATGCGCTCCTTTACCCGCATTATCAGCAAAAGGAATGCGCTTCAGTTCAGGAAAAGGCGCTAGACCAAGTGTATCAAGCGAAATGCCCATGAGATCAGGATTGACCGAAACTTCACCACCAAGTGTAATCTCATCATCGCACCACTGTTTTATATTGAGGTCAAATTCCTCAATAAGACCCTTCACCTCACTGCCAATTGAGGTTTCTGGTCTATAGGTCACAATACCGGTTTTGCGCATATCAGAGACCTTAATGAATTCCCTGTTTGCCAACGGATTATCCTTGTGCACTACCGCAACAAAATCTTGCGCAAGTACGGGAATAAACTCAATATCAGGCAGCCCGTCTACATAGGCGCAAATCGCAATATCATAAGTGCCATCTTCAAGGCGATCCAACAATCCCTGTGTGAGACCCTGATACAATCGAACATCTACCTGAGTACCATAGATGCCCCGATACGTACGGAGCAATGCTGGTAAATAATCTGACTGCACGGTAAAAATCGTGCCAATATCAATCGTTCCCGAAAGACTGTTTGCATGCTCTTGAGCAACCTGTATTCCCTTGTCTATCACATCAAGACCTTCGGAAACGTACTCGTTAAATTCTTTGCCATACTTCGTTAAGCGCACATTGCGACCGTGCTGTTCGAACAATGGAATTCCCAATTCATTTTCTAATTGCTTAATTGAATTAGAAAGCGCTGGCTGAGTTATAAAAAGAGCTTCTGCAGCACGCGTAAAATGCTGAACCTCCGCCAACTTTCTAAAGTAACGCAATTGAGACAAATTCATAAGGGCCCCTCATTTCGGCATAAAAAAATGGGTCTTCATCCAATTATAGGACGAAGACCCATAAGAACCGTAAATAAAATGCCGAGTTATAAATTATTATCAGTTATAACTACTTTGCGGACAGGTATTCAATCTTACCGCCGTGCTTCTCGCACTCACGAGCGATGGTGATGCGCTGTACGGTAGGTGCACCCTCTTCAAGCCACATAGCGCGGCAGTCACGATAGAGGCGCTCGGTAGGACCATAAGGAGAATCCTCAAAGTAGCCGTCGCCACCGAAGATCTCGAGCATTTCGTCAGAAACAAGACGTACCGTGTCGATAGAGAAGAGTTTAGCAATAGCAGCCTTTTCATCGATGTAGTCATTGTGCTGATCGATATCGAAGTCCTGTGCGAAGTCATATACCAAGCAGCGAAGTGCATGAATCATCATCTGCATGTTAGCAATCTTCATCTTGATTGCCTGACGCTTGATGATTGGCTTACCGAAGGTTACACGGTCAGCTGCACGCTTGAGGGAGATCTCGAGCATGCGCTGTGCCATACCGAGGTTAGAGCAAGCGATGTGTACACGAGATACAGAGAGGGAGTGGATAGCTACTTCCATGCCCTGGCCCTCTTCGCCAAGCAGATAAATTGGGTCAAGCTTCAAGTTGGTGAACTTAAGGCCTGCATGACCTGCACCCTTGCAGCCCATCATATGAGGCATAGGGATGATTTCGAAACCTGGTGCATCGTTAGGTACGAGGAATGCAGAAAGACGAGAGTCCTTGTCGCTTTCCTGGTCGGTAACTGCGATTACATAGGTGTAGTCAGAGCAGTCGGTGTGGGAGATGAGCCACTTTTCACCGTTCAGAATGTAAGAACCATCAGCCTGCTTCTCAGCGGTGGTGTGAAGGTCAGCACCGGTACCACCAGTCTTCTCGGTGATAGCAAAGTTGCAGTAAATGGTCTTGTCCTGGAACTTGTCCATGAGCTGTGCCTTGAGCTCAGGCTTACCATAGTCCTCGAGGATACGCCAGTTCATGTCAGCTGCATGATGGAGATGCATACGCATTCCGCCAGGTCCACGAGAGAACTCTTCCTGAACCTTCAGGATTTCAAGCTCGTTGAGGTCCCATCCACCGTATTCTGATGGCAGATAGTAGCGATAGAGGTCGTTCTTCTTAGAGAGCTCATAGAACTCCTCTGGGAACGTATTGGTTACCTCGATTTCCTTCTGCATTTCCTCGAATGGGCCTTCAGCCAATTCGCGGATCTGCTTGAGATAAGCCTCAAACTGTTCATCCGTGATCTTTGCGTTAGGATTCATTAGTCCCCCTTCTTTTCATTTGCTCAAGCTTAGCGCTTTTGCTTACAGGTCTATTCTGACGGTGAACGGGTTCTAAATCAAATCATTAACCAAATTTAGTTTCTTAGGAATCTATATTTTTTCTGAATAGGTTATATATAAACGACCACAACAAACAATTTTTCGTTAAATAAAATCGATTCGCTGAACTAATTTTATGCAACGCGTTCACGCTTTTCTTACAAATCCCCCGCATACCTAACACAAACTATCTAACTTCATATCTATCTCTGTGACCTATAGTTTCCTGCACGTTTTTCTTTTGCCAAACTCTTCACCACTTGGCCCACAAATCTTCACCATTTGGCCCAACAAAAAGGAGGCGCCCGCCAAAGCGAACGCCTCCGTAAACCCCTCCCGCGCAATGTGAAATCACGAAAATAAGTAACTATAATAAGTTGTATCTAATCACCCTTGCGCGATTAGCTTTGATGATCCGATCGATCCAGACCTTAACGTTCATCAAAATGATGTCGGTTAAAGTTAGTCGAGCTGACCACCATACAGAGGAACACGATCCTCTTCAGGCTCAATGTCGTCGCCTAAGCGAATAGAGCCCTTCTCCTTGAGACGAGCAATCGTCTCATCGTCTGCGCCAACCTTCTTGAGGTATTCCTCGGTATCTGCACCAAGAGGAGATACTTCCTCAAAGTCCGCAATGTTAACAGGGATGGTGGACAGGTGATGAGGAAGGCCAGTCTGAAGAACGCGGCCAACGCGAGGGAAATCAACCCAAGCAAGAGCCTCTGGGTTCTCGCGGGTAATCTGCTCAACAGCTTCAGTCTTGGAGTTAACCTTAGCGATGCAGAAGTCCTTGTCCTCGAGCCATTCCATCCATTCATCGGTAGTCTTAGACTTGATGGTCTCTTCTACGATCTTGAATGCCTCAGGAGCTTCCCAACGACGCTTCAAGCCGTCGCCCTTGATTTCAGGATGACCAATTGCGTCGCAGAAAGGCTGCCAGAACTTAGGCTCTACCATACCAAGTGCCAGCTTACCGCCGTCCTTGGTTTCATATACATTGTAAGCAGCAGAAGGATACTCGAGGTCGTTACGATCGCACTGACCGCCGTTGAAGCACCAACGAGAATCGAGCAGTGAGTTCCACCATACGAAGCAGTCAAACATGGAGGTATCAATATAGGTACCCTTACCAGTCTGCTCGCGAGCATACAATGCTGCCAGGAGTGCCTGACCTGCAACCATACCAGAAGAAAGGTCGCACAGGTGAAGTGGAGAAGTACCGCCATGATTTACTGACAGATAACCACTGGTTGCCTGCATGTTGAGGTCATGCTGAGCTTTCTTGGAACGAGGATCCTCAGCACCATAACCGGAAATGGAGCAGTAAATGATACGAGGATTAATCTTGTTGATGGTTTCGTAGTCGATACCAAGTTTCTTGGTTACACCAGGACGGAAGCTTTCTACGATAACGTCAGCTTCTTTAGCCATCTTCAAGAACCAATCAACAACTTCCTGGTCCTTCAGGTTCAAAGAAACAGATTTCTTATTACGACCAAGAGCGGTGATGTAGTAAGAAATGCCATTGCCCATTGTTGGGTAGTCATGACGCATGAAGTCGCCAGCGCCGGTATCTTCGCACTTGATTACCGTAGCACCAAGGTCAGCTAATACCTGAGTAGCATAGCCACCTGGAAGGTAACGGGAAAAGTCAAGAACAGTAATTCCTGAAAAAGGTGTAGTAGCACGTGCCATGTAAAGAACTCCTTATTATTAACTACTTAGTCTTCTTAGAGTTAGGACCGAAGCTAGGCTCAAGTACCTCAGGAGGCAATGGATCGCCGGTGTATTCCATTACGGCGCCATCTGCAATAAGCTTATCGACATCAGCGTCGGTGTAGCCATACTCTTTCAGGATCTTACGGGTGTCATAACCGGTAGGACGGCTGCGATAGAGTACAGGGTCGCCAATGCTGTCAAGACGGAATGGCATGGTCGTAATAACGTATTCGTCTTCTTTACCGTAAGGGCTGGAAGGACCTTGCTTCTCGTACTTAACGTAACGGAGCTGGTCGTTATCAAATGCTTCCTGATCCTGGAGAACGTCGGTAACGGTCTGAATCTTCTCGAATGGAATGTCGTTCTCGCGGAACTTCTTCTCCAGTTCAGCAAACGTGAATTTCTTGCATGCCTGATGCATTGCAGCAACAACGTCAACATACTTGCCATTGTCTGCCAAAACTTCGAGGCTCTCATACTGAGGATCGGTGTACCATACTTCGTCCATTTCGAGAGTCTTGAAAACAAGCTCGTGATACTTGTTGTAATGACCGAAGCACATGAGGAACCAAATACCATCAGAAGATACATAAGAGTTATTGGTTGGGCACTTAGCCTCCATGCGGTCCTTAGGATAGTCGCAACCCTGCTGCTGAGCGATAAGAGCAGAGGTCATGCCCCAAGTGCCTACGTGATACAGAGAACCAGTTACCTTGTCGCCTTGACCGGTGCGAAGAGCGCCTGCATAAGCACCAAGGATACCAGCTGCCAAAGCGCAACCAGTGTTCCAGTCACCAAAAGCAATAGGAGAGTTACCTGGCTCGTAATGAGCATTTGCCTGAGGAATTGCGCTAACAAAACCGGAACGAGCAGCAAAAGCGGTAGCGTCAAAGCCCTTAGCATCTTTCATAGGACCATGCTCGCCATAACCACGATTCTGTGCCCAAACCAAACGAGGGAACTTCTCGTGCAAGGTTTCATAATCAAGACCCAAACGCTGCAATGCGCCGGAACGTAAAGAGGTAAGGAAGATGTCTGCAGTTTCGAGCAGTTTGTACATTACTTCCAGACCTTCAGGATTCTTAGCATTAATTGCAGTCCATTCCTTGTTAAAAGAACCGCAGTCATATGCTACGTCGTCAAATTCGGTACGGAAAGCCATACCCCAAGCCATCCCCTGAGTACGCTGTTCGTCACCGGTAAATGGCTCTACTTTGATTACGGTTGCACCCATTTCAGCAAGCGCACGACCAGCTGCTGGTCCTGCTGCATACTGAGTAAGCTCAACAACCTTTACTCCTTCAAGTCCTGCCATATTTATCTCCTAACTAAGTGATACTGGCGTAATCATCTATTACACCACTGACAGAAGTTAAAAGGGGCACCGGCACCGATGGTGTCAGCACCCCTCATATACAAATCCTACTTCACTACCTGATTTCGGTTTATCGAATAAAGTAATGAATTTAGAAAAAGAGTTGATCTTACGGCTCGAGAATTACGCGCAAGCCCTCGCCGTCGTCGATGAGCTGCATGCCCTTTTCAAATTCTTTCAAAGGAAGAACGTGGCTTGCAATAGCATCAATGTCGAGACCCTGTGCGAGAAGGTTCAAGCCCTGGCGCCAATGCTTACGCTCGTAAGCACGAGAACCAACAATGCTGATCTGACGCATAGCGATTGGGTTCATGTGGATGCTAGAAGGCTGTGCAGGAAGACCGGTGATACCGATGCGGCCATTCTTAGCAACCATCTCTACTGCCTGCTGTACAACCGTGAAGTGACCAGCTGCATCCAAGATGATCTCAGGACCAGTACCGTTGGTGAGTTCCTTAACCTTTTCAATTACGTCAACTTCGGAACCATTGATAGGAATAGCACCGAGGTCTTCAGCTACCTTAAGACGCTTGGTATCAGCAGCAAGACCAGAGCAGATTACCTTCTGGATACCATAAGCCTGCTTCAAAACAGCAACCATGAGCAGACCGATTGGGCCAGGGCCCATTACCAATGCGGTGTCGCCAGCTTCAGGATGTACACGCTCAACAGCGTTCAGAGCTACACCCAGTGGCTCGAGCAAAGCGCCCTGTACGAAAGAAACCTCGTCAGGAATAGGAATAACATTGGTAGCACGGATTGCCATGTACTTTGCGAAACCACCAGGAAGGTCAGTGCCATAGAATGGACGGTTGTCGCAAATGTTTACCATACCCTTATCGCAGTATGGGCAGGTGTTATCAAACAATACAGGGTTAGCGGTAACACGCATACCTACTTCAAGGTTCTTAGGAGCGTTTGCGCCAAGCTCTGCAATAACACCAGAGAACTCATGACCAAAAATGGCAGGGAACGTGATGTCATAAGAGTTGAACAGAGCTTCCTGGCCACGATGCAAAGAGTGGTCAGTACCGCAAATACCGCAAGCCTTGATCTCGATCAATACTTCGTCGTCCTTGATCTGAGGAATAGGAGCATCCTCTACATACTGCCAAGGTTCGGTACGGCCTACACAATGGATTGCGTTCATTACACCTTCCATGTATTTACCCCTTTCTAGGTAAAGAAAACGAAAGTCAACAGTGTGCAGTCGCGCTTACGCGACTGCACGAAGTCGATGAGTTACTGGATAGACCAACCACCGTCGAGAGTAATGGTCTGACCAGTGGTGTACTCGTTGATTGGATGCAGGAAGAACATAATTGCTTCTGCCATCTCGTCGAGAGAGCCCATGTAGGTGAAGTCGGACAATGGAGTGCGGCTCTTTACATAAGCTTCCTGCTGAGGATTGTCAGCGAATACCTTTTCAACCATAGGAGTCATTACGTAACCAGGTGCGATACCGTTTACCTTGATGTTGTACTGAGCAAGGTCAACAGCCAAAGCGCGAACCATACCCATTACAGCAGACTTGGTGGTGCAGTAAGGAGCAATGTTCTCCATTGCGCGGTCGCCACGGCCAGAAGATACGAGAACGATCTTGCCGCCCTTGTCCTTCATGTACTTAGCAGCAGAGGTTGCGATGAACCAATTTGCCTTTACGTTTACAGCGAAGATCTTCTCCCACATTTCCTCGGTAACGTCGAGAGCGTTGGTGCGAGGAAGAGAGATGCCTGCGGTGGAAACTACCATGTCGATGCCACCGAATTCTTCAACGGTCTTGGTGAGCATTGCGTCAATGTCGCTCTGCTTGGTGCCGTCGCAGAACATGCCGATTGCCTTGCCGCCTTCTGCCTTAAGTTCTTCAGCAGTGTCAAGGCAGATCTGCTCAGGAACGCCGCAAATCATTACGTTTGCGCCTGCTGCGCAGAGAGCCTGTGCGGTTGCCTTACCGATACCAGAGCCGCCACCCATTACTACAGCAGTTTTACCTGCGAGCTGCTCCTTTGGTTCTCCAGCAAACCAGTTAGCCATAAAAACCCTCCTCTTTTCTTTATTTCAAGGAAACCCTTTCTTCTTTGTTTCCTTGATTCACACTATTTCAGACAAGTAATATGGTCGGCCAGAAGTGGATTTGGGTCTAATTGTCTACTGATGAGTATTTATAGCTAACTCAAATGATATGTATTTGTATCTATCAGTTTGAACCTATTATTAAGGTATTAGTTATCAATTAACGGAAAATCGGCCATTTTTGACGTATTTTCATAGTTGGAAACTATGGTTCGATAAATCTCAAATGAATATATAGCTTTATCAAGCCTTTCTCGTAAAACTTTAGCCATTGACCGATTGATAAAACATTGTTCCATGATGAAAATTCAACGTCAAAATAAAAAGTGTTTAAAAGCATTCAGGGCAACCCATCGGATTGCCCTGAAATACTCATAAGAGATTATTGCGATAAAGGATTTGAAAGCGATTGAGGCGCTTTAATACTGCTGATCGTAGAGCTTAACCGCCTGATCTGAAGTTCCGCCCTTCAAATAGCTTTCTTCAAGTGGGATAACTCCTGTCGGAAACTTAATATGACGCTGGGTAAATTTAATAAATTCTTCAACCAAATGAGAATGGAACGATTTTTTGTTATAACCCAAATAAATAATATGGAAAGGCTCACGAAGTTCTGCGATAGGCACTGTTACAAAGTTCTCTAAAGAAAGATCATCAAGCGTTTCAAGAATAACAGCCGTAATGCTTCTATCAGAAGCAACCAACGATGCAGCACTAATCTCATCATCAAAACCCTGCTCAACATGAAGATCATATGCTTTAAAAAGGCCTTCGAAGATAATGTGCATATATGATTGAGAACGGTAGGAAGTGAGTTTTACATCTTTTAATTCACGCAGTGATACCACTTCACGCTTTGCAAGTGGACTTGAAGAATTAACCGCAAGTACGACGTTCTGCGAAAACTGAGGTACAAATTCTATATCTTCACTTACCCCATCAAGCTTTCCACAGAAGACTACGTCGTATTTACCATCTTCAAGGCCTTTAAGACATTCATAAGTAGTTCCCTGATAAATATCAAATACTACATCGTCACCAAAAGCGCCCTTGAAGGTGCTAAGCAAACGAGGGAGGTAGTTTCTCTGAATGCTAATAACCGAACCTATGCGGATTCGACCACTCAGTCCAGAGTTATAAGCACGCATAATTTCAACAGCTTTATCAATCTCATCTAAAGCTAAACAGATATGCTTGTTAAACTCTTCGCCATACTCAGTAAGACGAACATTGCGCCCTACACGCTCAAAGAAAGGAACTCCGATTTCCTTTTCAAGGTTTTTGATTGAATTAGAAAGAGAAGGCTGCGTAATGTAGAGACTTTCGGCAGCTTTACCATAATGCTCATACTTAGCAAGGGTGCGAAAGTAATACAGCTGAGCAAGGTTCATACAGTAGCCCTACCTTCCAAGCAACATTACAGAACACCTGTAATAACGAAACATAATAATAGGGATTCAAATGTTGCGTTAATGGATAAATCTGTTTAGATATTACCAGAAAACCATCAAAAAGAAATGAATTAATAGTGTAGAAGCTATTAAAAACAGATAGCGCCCTGCATGAGCAGAACGACCTATCCTCCCACGGACTACACCGCAGTACTTTCGGCGATGGGAAGCTTAACTACCGAGTTCGGAATGGGATCGGGTGATCCTTCCCTCTATGGTTCCGCTCATGCAAGGCGCTGATCATATAACCTTGCATAAAACTTAATCGTTATATGCTTGTCAAAGGTTTTTAAGCACCCTTGAGGGTTACATAGCGCATGTTTTAAGTGATTGATCAATTAGTAAACAATTAAAAGATGAAGAGCTCGGCCGATTAGTACCGCTCGCCTGAAACGATTGCTCGCCTTACAGCTGCGGCCTATCAAACTCCTAGTCTAGAAGTGGCCTTACCAAAAAGAGAACTCATCTTGAGGTCGGCTTCCCACTTAGATGCTTTCAGCGGTTATCACATCCGGACGCGGCTAGGCAGCCATGCTGTTGGTCAACAACTGCGACACCGGAGGTCCGTCCATCCCGGTCCTCTCGTACTAGGGACAGATCCTCTCAATTCTCTTACGCCCACGGAGGATAGGGACCGAACTGTCTCACGACGTTCTGAACCCAGCTCGCGTACCGCTTTAATGGGCGAACAGCCCAACCCTTGGGACCTGCTACAGCCCCAGGATGCGATGAGCCGACATCGAGGTGCCAAACCTTGCCGTCGATGTGGACTCTTGGGCAAGATCAGCCTGTTATCCCCGGAGTACCTTTTATCCGTTGAGCGACGGCCATTCCACGCTGGGCCGCCGGATCACTAGAACCGACTTTCGTCTCTGCTCGACTTGTAGGTCTCGCAGTCAAGCTCGCTTATACTCTTGTGCTCTACGGATGATTGCCAACCATCCTGAGCGAACCTTACGCACGCCTCCGTTACCATTTAGGAGGCGACCGCCCCAGTCAAACTACCCACCTGGCACGGTCCGTGTGCCGGATAACGGTCACACGTTAGGCTGCCAGCAAGCCGAGGGTGGTATTCCAAGGGTGACTCCACAGAAACTGGCGTTTCTGCTTCACAGTCTCCCACCTATCCTCTACACGACGTGCCAACAGCCAATGCCAAGCTGCAGTAAAGGTTCACGGGGTCTTTCCGTCCTTCCGCAGGTAATTCGCATCTTCACGAATAATACAATTTCACCGGGTCCATGGTCGAGACAGCGCCCAAATCGTTACGCCATTCGTGCAGGTCGGAACTTACCCGACAAGGAATTTCGCTACCTTAGGACCGTTATAGTTACGGCCGCCGTTTACTGGGGCTTAGTTTCAGTGCTTCGCGAGATGCTAACACATCCACGTAACCTTCCAGCACCGGGCAGGCGTCAGACCCTATACGTCGTCTTGCGACTTAGCAGAGTCCTGTGTTTTTGATAAACAGTCGCTTGGGCCGTTTCGCTGCGACCCTCATCAGCTCGTAAAGCAAGTTTAGTCACCAACAAGGGCACTCCTTCTCCCGAAGTTACGGAGTCATTATGCCGAGTTCCTTAACCATGGTTCTCCCGATCGCCTTGGTATGCTCTACCCGCCTACCTGTGTCGGTTTTGGTACGGGCACCTCGCATTCTGCTTAGAGGTTTTTCTTGGAAGCATGGGCTTACCGACTTCACTTAGAGCTTCGTCTAACGTCTCAGGTATATGACAAGCGGATTTGCCTACTTATCACCCTACACGCTTTCACGGGGACGTCCAGAACCCCGCCCGGCTACCCTTCTCCGTCACCCCATCGTCATAACGAATACGTGGTGGTACAGGAATATCAACCTGTTGTGCATCGGCTACGCATGTCTGCCTCGCCTTAGCTCCCGACTGACCCTGGGAGGATTAGCCTTGCCCAGGAACCCTTAGGCTTACGGCGGAGGAGTTTCTCGCTCCTCTCTCGTTACTCATGCCAGCATTCTCACTTCTTATCAGTCCACGAAGCGTTACCACTTCGCTTCAACCCAGATAAGAAAGCTCCCCTACCACTGATAAATCAGTCCGCTGCTTCGGTATCGTACTTAGCCCCGTGTATTGTCGGCGCATGTCCACTTGACCAGTGAGCTGTTACGCACTCTTTAAATGCATGGCTGCTTCTAAGCCAACATCCTGGTTGTCTAGGCAAACGCACATCCTTTGCCACTTAGCACGAATTTAGGGACCTTAGCAGGCGGTCTGGGCTGTTTCCCTCTCGAACACACGGCTTAGCCCACATGTTCTGACTCCCGATCTCTAGACTTACGGCATTCGGAGTTTGGTTTTGGTTGGTAGGCGGTGAAGCCCCCGCACAAATCCAGTGCTCTACCACCGCAAGTAAACGATTCGAGGCTAGCCCTAAAGCTATTTCGGGGAGAACGAGATATCTCCGAGTTTGATTGGCCTTTCACCCCTATCCACAGGTCATCCCCTCCGTTTTCAACCGAAGTGGGTTCGGCCCTCCACAGAGTCTTACCTCTGCTTCAGCCTGCCCATGGATAGATCACCCGGCTTCGCGTCTACGGCATACGACTGAATCGCCATCTTAAAGGCTCGCTTTCACTACGGCTCGGTTCAAACCTTAACCTTGCCGCACACCGTAACTCGCTGGCTCATTCTACAAAAGGCACGCTGTCACACAGTAAATGTGCTCCAACTGCTTGTAGGCACACGGTTTCAGGTACTATTTCACTCCCCTCTCGGGGTACTTTTCACCTTTCCCTCACGGTACTGGTTCGCTATCGGTCATAGAAGAGTATTTAGCCTTGGAGGGTGGTCCCCCCAGATTCATACCGGGTTTCACGTGTCCGGCATTACTCGGGTATGTTGTTCACAGATTTTGCTATGTCGCATACAGGGCTTTAACCTTATCTTGCGTGGCTTTCCATCCACTTCTGCTATAACAAAATTTTGTAACTGCGTCCTAGAAGAACAGGTCTAGGAATACAACACCCCACAACACCACATGCAGCAACATACCTGTTATTTACACATACATGGGTTTAGGCTAGCCTGCGCGTTCGCTCGCCGCTACTAGCGCAATCTCGGTTGATTTCTTTTCCTCAGGGTACTTAGATGTTTCAGTTCCCCTGGTTATCCTCTCAAAACCTATGTGTTCAGTTAAGAGATACACAAGCATTACCTTGTGTGGGTTGCCCCATTCGGAGATCTGCGGGTATAACGCCTAAGTGCAGCTCACCGCAGCTTATCGCAGCTTATCACGTCCTTCATCGACTTTCTATGCCAAGGCATCCACCGTGTGCCCTTAATATCTTCATCTCACAAGTTGATTAATAAAGAATTAAGTACTTGGGTAATTGATCATACTAATTTGATCTTATATTCGTGTTTATATGCGAATCACACATTTACTTATAAGAAGAAATGAGGTGATTCACTAAAATCACTTTTATACGCTATGCAACTCTCAAGGTGCTCATAAGGCTTACACCTGGTAAGAACCCTCGAAACTGAATACTGTGATTAGGAATTTGAAATGAACCAGAAAGTTAAAATAAATAAGTTAATTAATCGTCTAGGTTACAGGGAGTAATCTCAACCTGTAATCTGACACATGTGTGTCTCCCTAGAAAGGAGGTGATCCAGCCGCACCTTCCGGTACGGCTAACCTG